>Ga0207696_1000132_pt1 | contig 132096 bp, 132 predicted proteins | sample KBSS54metaG_FD_184403 | JGI IMG/M metagenome (GOLD analysis project Ga0207696, IMG submission 184403) | Switchgrass rhizosphere microbial communities from Kellogg Biological Station, Michigan, USA - KBS S5-4 metaG (SPAdes) (version 2) | ecosystem: Host-associated > Plants > Roots > Rhizosphere... | reverse complement strand
ATAACAAGCGCCAAAGACACTATTACCAGTATGCTTTCCTGTTGCTGAATTTTGGTGCCCCCGACTACCGGAATCGCACTAGTGACCTATTGATTACAAGTCATTTGCTCTGCCTACTTAGCTAAGTCGGCGTGGCGCGAATAATGGAAACGGGAATAATTAATAGCAACCCCCCCATTAACAACTGGTTACCTGATTAATCAAAAATTAACATTTCAACTAAAAATATCTCGCAGCCTTAGGCGTCCGTGAGGTTTCCAGATAGCCTGTCAGACCACTCAGGATATTCAGATAAAAAAAACCGCCGCTCCAGTGATTAACCCACTAGTAACAGCGGTTGATAATGCTTCGGACATTTAACACCCTTAATTGCTGTGAATCCTCTCAGTGCGAGGGGAAATAAGGATGACCACAAGATGGATTTATGACAAATTACAAAGTGAATGACAGTCTGGAGGTACAACTGGATGTACACCGGTTATGAAGGAACGCATGATATTAGTAAAGCAAGCTTTATCAATGACTTACTCGCGTAATTAAATATTACTCATTTCTCTTTTGTAAGTGACTAAAGCGTATGGCTGAGCAGAATAACCTTGGCCGGGTAATTTGGCATGTCGCCTGTGATGAATCAGGTATTGATGGGCAGCGTTTTTATGGCTTCGGTAGTCTATGGATGAAATATCATCGCCGTGGAGATTTTGCAAAACTAATCCGTGATGGCCGTGAAAAGCACGGTTATTTCCAGGAGATAAGTGGCAAAACCGATTCTAAAAATTTTTTTCCGTTTCATACCGACCTAATTGAGCTTTTTTTCAAGCATCAGTAACTGCATTGTCATTGAAAAATATATAGTTAATAAAAGCTTTCATAATGGCGACTATGATCTGGCTATGCGAAAACATTTCACCAAATTAATGACCTCTAAGATTTCAAGCATCTTGCGAGCTCATCCCGAGCGCGATTGCAGCTTTAGGATAGAGGTTGATCCAATTGCGTCCAGGTACAAAAAAGCCGATGAAGCATTTCATGGGATTGCCAACAACATGCTTTTTCTTCAGTACGGAATGAAAAATCTCATCACCTCCGTTGTCACGAAAAATTCTAAATCATCCGAAAATATTCAGGTATCTGACCTCTTCCTCGGAGCCATAATGAGTGCATACCAAGGAAAGATATCTTCCGAAGCCAAAAGTAATTTGGCTGAAAAAATTGCTGAAAATATTGTGATCCTACCCACGTAATGTGGACACGCTCCTAAGCGTGGTTCTGGTTTTCAAACTGTTCCGGACTGAGACCACCACAGGTACTGTGACGGCGCCACCGATTGTAATCGCACTCGATATAATTAAACACCGTCGTCCGCATTATTTCCCGGCTGATGAAGCGTTCACCGTGGATACATTCGACTTTCAGTGAGTGAAAGAAGCTTTCCGCACAGGCATTATCGTAACAGCAACCCTTTGCACTCATGCTACCGTGCAGGTTATGCCGCTTCAGTAGCGCCTGATAATCTGCTGAGCAGTACTGCCCGCCACGATCTGTGTGGACGATGACATTTTCCGGACGCTTACGTCGCCACAACGCCATCTGTAGTGCATCGCAGGCCAGTTGTGCCGTCATCCGTGACGACATTGACCAACCGATAACGGCACGTGACCACAGGTCGATGACGACTGCCAGATATAGCCAGCCTTCATCAGTACGTAAGTAAGTGATGTCACCCGACCATTTCTGGTTTGGACCACTGGCGTAAAAATCCTGTTTCAGCAGGTTCTCTGAAACCGGCAGCCCATGTTCGCGGTAGCTGACCGGGCTGAACTTCCGTGCAGCTTTCGCTCGCAGCGCCTGACGACGCAGGCTGGCTGCCACGGTTTTCACGTTGAAGCTGTAACCCTGAGCATGCAGTTCATCGGTCAAGCAAGGTGCACCGTAGCGCTGTTTTGCCCGGTGAAAAGCTTCGTGCACGGCGCTGTCACAACTCAGACGGAACTGCTGGCGTGAGTTTGTCCTCACACGCCGCTGATTCCAGGCATACCAGCCACTGCGAGCCACCCGGAGGACGCGACACATGGCTTTGATGCTGAACTCAGCCTGATGTTTTTCAATAAAGACATACTTCATTTCAGGCGTTTCGCGAAGTATGTCGCGGCCTTTTGGAGGATAGCCAGCTCCTCAGCCTGTTCCGCCAGCTGGCGTTTGAGACGGGCATTTTCGGCGGCGAGTTCATTTTCACGGTCAGAGGATGAGAACTGTTGCTGCTGTTTACTGCGCCAGTTATAAAGTTGTGATTCATACAGGCTGAGCTCGCGAGCGGCAGCGGCAGCGGCAGCGGCAACACCAATACATTCAGCCAGTTTAAGGGCTTCCTGACGGAATTCAGGCGAATGCTGCTTGCGGATCTTTTTGATGGTTGATGCTGGTTTTGTCATGTGAGTTACCTCTGGTTGAGAGTTTACTCACTTAGCCGCGTGTCCACTATTGCTGGGTAAGATCACAATACCCTTAGCCTTTATGCCTGGATAAAAACTTATGGCCCGGACTCCCCCATAAAGTCCAGTCAGATGCCTAAGCTGAGATCTGGCGGCTCCAGAACGAGCTGAAGCGGGTTACGGACGAAAGGGACATATTAAAAAGCAACTGTAGATTCAGCTATGTTTAAGTGCGCAAAGCTGGTGATTCTGATGAGGTATATGCCGGCCTGCAGCGGGAAAGATCCGCCTGACGTCAGCCAAAAGCGCAAAGAAAACGCCAGTGGCCGCACAAATAATCGATACCGCTTGATGTGCAGGCTCATCTGATGGCATATAAATGGATGGGTGACTAAATTTCAACCGCTCCATTCCGGGGCAGAAATGGTTCGAATTTCCTATACGTCAACCCCCCGGCAGCACTACCACTGAACTCACTGACTTTGCACAAATTCTCAGTACTTAAAGCGGCTTATAGTCAACGCCAACCACACCAGCAACACTAATAACAAAAATAGTCCCCCTAATAATTCTAACCAATACATGTATCCCCCCGCGTTCTCGATGTTTTGTGAGAGAAATATCAACGGCAACCACTTCGCTTCAACATGAATTTTCTGTTATTGCTTCGCCGGAAGAGAGGAAAAATCATTTAGAGTTGCATATTTACCCCGGAAAAAACTGGACCAGAAAGGCATGGGCTGCAATTACACCTGCGGTTGTTGCAGCCAGAGATAGCCAGATATAACTAGCCCTGAGCTGTGCGGAGATAGGTGATATCACCTGACCACCAGGTATTTAATGTCTCTGGATTAAACTGTCGATTCAACAGATTAGCCGCCACTACAGCTGGTTTACCATCACGTGGATAGCGATGACGTCCGGGACGCTTCGCAACCAGCACCAGGGTCTTCGTTATCTGACGGACACGGTATCGGTCAACGTTAAAGCCCTGTTCACGCAGCTCAATACACATGCGCCGACTGCTATACGTCGCATCCATTTCAGCATGAATATGCTTAGCCGCCGCATGAAGAATCAGTACATTTGCTCTGAGGGCTGGCCGCCGGCTCCGGGCGTAAAATACACTGCGCGTGAGGGACAGGCATCAACATACTTGCTGGATGTTTGCCCCGGCCTTCTTCAGCTTCACCGCGACTTTTTGTCGTTGTTCATTTCCGTGGCGAAGAAGGCTGAAGCCTTTTTTAACAGGTCATTGTCGCTTTACAACTAACGTACCTCCTTTCAAGTTCCTGTATTCGTCGTTGTTCAGACGTGATCGCGGTTGCGATGGGAGTATTAGGATCAACAGCTTCGTAATAGCGCAGGCCCGATTATGCTGAACTTCCCGTGAGATCGTAGAAGGAGCGCGATTCAGTGCAGTAGCGATCGCACAAATACTCATTTGGCTGCCAGACCTGCCATATTTGGCTCTTCTTCCCGAATGCCAAGCAGAAAAAGTGGAGGTGGGTGCAGTCCGGCGAATAGCACCAGCAGCGTCGAACACCCATAGCACAGGAGCAGCAGGCGAGCATGCGTTCGACGTTGAGTTGGGTCGAGAGGCTAACATTTTTCGAAGAGTGCCCCCTTTCAGAGCGAGCGTCAGTGTTGCGCATTGGCCGACAGACATGCGACCGAATTAGTGGCTTAAAGACTGTGCTGTCTGCGCCAGAAAGAGATGGTTTCTGGCGCAGACAGCAGGATAAGTGCATCTGAATAATGGGTTTAGGTTATAAACACAGCGAAAAAAGTATTTTATGACCATAAGTGGCATGCCTGCCACCATTACGCTCGCGACGACAACGTTCACGGTCAGGTACTTTTTAAAATGTTTTGTCAAATACCTAACCATGAACTGGCTATAACCTTCTGGTCATCTGCAAGTTGCCGTTCTTAGGATGGCCCTGAGATTTTGTACTTAGCCGACATAAGAAGATTTATTGTGAATATTAAACGGCTTTCTTTGGGGGATAATATGCGTGCATCTCATGCTTTCAGCCCGTGCTTACGATCCTCAGTCACCGCCCCCCTGAGCAAGGTGTTATAACTAATTAAAATGATCTCGACCCGATATATAGACATCGTCACCGAAAAGAGCATCTCAAAGGGGGGCATCAATCGCCTTCCCCTCAGCAGCAGCCGCGGAAGGATGGCTATGATGAACCTTGCGCTGGGAGTGACAGTTTGCTATTGGACGGGGTGTGACGCCCGCGCCGGGACCAGTTAATCACTAGCCGATTCCGCAACATCCGATACCGCGCCCGGCTGATAATCAGCCGGATAAGTAACAGCCTGCGCCGCGGACCGGGGGTTATGTGCCAAGCAATACCCAGGTACCTATCGGCCCCGGAGCAGAATGAGTTCAACCTGATCTCAGGCTGAGTCCGATATATACAGCATCATTCATTTGATGCTGTATACTGCTTAAAATGAGGATAAAAGAAATGAAAAAAAGGTTATCGCTACTTTTGATGTGCATCGCTATGTGTTCAAATGCAAATGCTAGTTCAAATGAGGCTTGGGCACAGGATGCTCAGATGATGAAGGCAGCCTGCCTGCACGCAAGTCACTTAAAAAAGCCACAATTGAGCAGTGACATAATGATGTTTGATGATCGGGTTGGGTACTCTGCACAGGTCATTAGCGGCCTTTATCCGCAACTCGCCATGAATGGCCAGCCAGGGCGTGAGCTATGCCTGTGGAAGCGAAGCGCTCGTACTGCCGAAGTGGTTGAGGCTGATATGCTGTTACATCATTAAAGAATGATGGGCAGAAGCGCTGTCACTAAGGCATCAAAAAGCCAGTGTCTGCAGGGCACATACTGGAAACGGACAATACTGGGCACTGTTGCAAAGTTCACGATGAGATAGACATTGTTTGATTTAAAGGCCTTACATTTAAAAAACTCTGCTTATTAGCTCACATAACTTCACGCCCTTGATTGAGGGTTCTACGCCAGAACCCCAGATTTTGCCGGTATCTCTGAAGGCACTGAGCGTTTGGTAGGCAAGGGGTAAGCGCACAGTGAAGGACGTAGGATAAAATTTAGTTTACAGACAAGGTGACGTTCCAGGGCAACAGATCTTTTACACGGTTTGCTAACGCTGATTACGTGCCGCAGCCAGGCTTCTGGTTCGATACCGTTGAGTTTGCAACTGCCGATCAGGCTGTACATTACGGCCGCGCTGTCACCACCACTATCAGATCCGAAGAACATGTAGTTTCGGCGACCCAGAGCAACCACGCGGAGCGCGTTTTCGCACAGGTTATGGTCTATCTCCACCCAGCCATTGCAGCAGTATTCGTTCAGGGCATCCCATTGTGTCAGCAGATACATGAACGCCTTTGCCGTATCTGAGTGGCGCGACAACGTGTTCACCTGCAACAGGAGCCAGGCATACAACGACTACAGCAACTGGATTGCTCTGTTTTTTTTCCTGACCGCCAGCCGCTCCTCTGCCGGACTCCCTCGGATCCCCGACACGATGGCGTATAACTCACCAATACGGTTTAGTGCCTCCGTGGTGTTAGCTGTCGGATGACGAACGCGAACATCGTGGATCTTACGCTGTGCGTGCGCCATACAAGCCGCTTCGGTTATCCGTTTTTCTATCTGCGCGATCTTCTTTTCGATTTTCTCTCGGTTTTTCTCACGGCTTCGCCCGAACAACATTTTCTGCAGCTTGGTGATCAGCCCCCGGAGCGCATCGATCTCACGGCAGTATCCGGTTATCTTACCAGAGAGGCGCTGTATAAGCGTATGCGTCGTCCCAGCACCGTCTGGTAGATCCTGAAATTCCTGAGAGGATAGTGGACACTAAAGGGGGGCGGAACCCATGGTCACACCGATTTTGACAACAAGTGTAACGGCTCGCAATCAGCGACAATTTCGACCCACATTCACTGCAATCACTCACAATAACTGCAAATGGACTTGCATTTATCGACACTGGCTTGCATCCCACTTTTGTCGGCTCTGACCTGCCCCCGGGATTAGATACAACGCTCAGTTAGTAATGTCGGATCCTTCATTCTCAGAATTACCCTTTCTCCAGCCCGCCGCAAATTCAGACGGCGTCTGATAATTCAACGTGGAGTGCGGGCGGCACTCGTTATAATCCTGCCGCCAGTCATTAATGATTTTCCTGGCGTGAACGATATCACTGAACCAGTGCTCATTCAGGCATTCATCGCGAAATCGTCCGTTAAAGCTCTCAATAAATCCGTTCTGCGTTGGCTTGCCCGGCTGGATTAAGCGTAACTCAACACCATGCTCAAAGGCCATTGATTCAGTGCGCGACAGGTGAATTCCGGTCCCTGATCGGTTCTTATCGTAGTCGGATAGCCACGAAACAGCGCGATACTGTCCAGAATACGCGTGACCTGCACGCCTGAAATCCCGAATGCGATGGTAATTGCCAGACACTCCTTCGTGAAGTCGTCCACACAGGTCAGGCACTTGATCCTGCGACCGGTGGCGAGTGCGTCCATGACAAAATCCATCGACCAGGTCAGGTTCGGCGCCGCCGGGCGGAGCAGCGGCAGGCGTTCTGTTGCCAGCCCTTTACGACGTCGTCTGCGTTTTACGCCCAGCCCGCTCAGATGATAAAGGCGATACACGCGCTTGTGATTGACGTGAAGGCCTTCACGGCGCAGTAACTGCCAGATACGCCGGTAACCAAAACGTCTGCGTTCAAGCGCCAGTTCAGTGATGCGCCCGGATAAATGCGCATCCGATGCCGGGCGCTGCGCTTCGTAACGGCAGGTCGGCAGAGACAAGCCTGTCAGCCTGCAGGCACGACGTTGCGACAGACCGGTCGCATCACACATCATCACCACGGCTTCCCGCTTCTGGCTTGTCGTCAGTACTTTCGCCCAAGAGCTACCTGAAGCGCCTCCTTATACAGCATGGCTTCGGCAAATAGCTTCTTGAGTCGGGCGTTCTCCTCTTCAAGCGACTTAAGCCGCTTCACCTCAGGAACTTCCATACCGCCATACTTCTTGCGCCAAGTATAAAAGGTGGCGTCGGAAATGGCATGCTTGCGGAAGAGTTCCCGGGCAGAAACCCCGGCTTCAGCCTCACGGAGAATACTGATGATCTGTTCGTCGGAAAAACGCTTCTTCATAGGGATGCCCTCACGTTGCTGATGAAGACATTACTAACATCACGGTGTATTAATCAACGGGGAGCAGGTCACTGTGGTGATTCAAATTTAGTTGATAAGTGACCGCTAAATACAGTTCGTTTAACTCCCGTATATCATCCGATTATCTAGCTTTCATAAACTGGAGGCCGCTATGTTGCTCTCAAAGATGCTCATCACAATAGGAATTGCTGTTGTAATCTACTTTATCTTTATTTTAATTATGGATAGATTTGGATTCTGAGCTACTGGTAGTGCTATTGCCTGTTCCTGATGGGGAAGTAATAAAGATTTTCTGACTCGAATTGGCTGAATGTGTTGAATAGCCACGGATAATCTAGGCAAATCGGCCCTATAGTTTGAGCATAGCAACTGTCTTTCGAGTGCGACTACGAAGCATGCTGGTGATACATTGGATCCCATGCTTCATTCTTTTTCAGCATTGCGTTCAGGATGGTCAGCAATTTTCTGATGCAGGCCGTCAGTGCAACTTTTTTGGGTTTTCCTGCGGCAACCAGGCGTGTATAGAACTCTTTTATTACCGGGTTGTGTCTCGTCCCAACCAGAGCTGACATATAGAGAGCTGTACGGACAGAAGCTCGCCCTCCGAATACTGTTCGGCGACCGCGCATTGTGCCGGAATCCCTGTTTACTGGAGCAACCCCAATAAGCGCACTAATTTCACGTCGTGACAACGTTCCAAGTTCCGGGACCTCAGCCAGCAGCACGGCAACAGTCGCTGCACCAACACCTTTAACGGCGCTCAATAATGCAGATAATTCACTGAAATTTTTCGAAATATAGGCTGACATTTCAGCTTCTATACGAGCCACTTCACTTTTCAATACCGAAATAATAAATCTGATACTTTCATGATTCTGAGGATGTGATGGATGCAATCTGTTCCGCTCAGCTGTAAGCATAATCGTTAATTGTCGGCGTCTGACCACCATTGCTGCCAGCAACTTCCTGTGAACATCAGGTAAGGGACGAATATACTTTTCCCGTTCAGGATGCTGATTAATAACTTTTGCCATTTGTAGCAGGACTCTGGCATCTATTTGGTCGGTCTTGGCCAGATAACCCATCGCACGGGCAAAATCTCGCGCCTACCGGGTATTGATAACAACCACATCGAAACCTTCAGACTGAAGATAGCCAGCCACACCAGACTCAAGTCCCCCGGTGGCTTCCATCAGGATCAATTGAGTTTCATTTTGCCTTAACTCTTTGAGTATCTGATTAAAACCGCCATCTTCGTTTGGCACAGTGAATGGCTGGGCAATACTGCTGATTGCAATATCCAGAGTGCTTTTCGAAACATCAATGCCTGCACAACGTTGATTTGACACGCTCATCTATACCCCTCCTTGCAAATACGATTTGAAGTTCAGACAACTGTTCGGGCTTCAGATGAACGGCTTAGCCTGTGCGTCAATCGCTATGCTGCGGGCTTCAATAACCCCGGGAGGAATCGGACTACACAGACCTTGCCAAATCTAAGCCAGTTCATAGTAATCCACTTTCGAGATACAAGGAGGGCGTATGGGCACACCACGATTTACACCTGAATTTAAGGAAGAAGCCGTCCGTCAGATAACAGAACGCGGTTATTCCGTTGCCGAAGTATCTGACCGTCTGGGTGTTCCTGCACATAGCCTCTACAAGTGGCTACGGGCTATCAAGCCTGATAACAGTGAACAGCATGTCCGGGATTTACTGGAAGCCAAAAGCGAGATCCTGAAACTGCGGCTGCAGCTCAAACGCACCGAAAAAGAACGGGATATCCTGAAAAAGGCCGCGCGGTACTTTGCAAGGGAGCCCGACTGAAGTACCGCTTTATCAATGAGCACCGCACTGTAAGTGGTGTGATGACGATGTGTCGGGTACTGCGCCGGGTTCTATGCGTGGCTACGCAACCCGGTCTCGGGGCGTGATAAAGATAACCAGCGTCTGCTGATACTTATCCGCGACTCCTAATCACTGAGCGAAGGCGTAAACCCATGGCGATTCAGTCTGGCATTCGGCGGCCAGCCTGATGGGTTCGTGCACAAACTCGATATTCTCGCCTTTGTCTTCTATTGATTGTGTTTTCGGTCAACGTACTGAGCGCTGTTTTCGGTGTCCCCCCCCCCTCAAAGTGCAGACGGATACACGTAACTAGTCAATCCCCTTAGCGGCTTGGCCAGATCACCGCTGGCGTCACACCGATTTTTTGTGCGATGGCGACTTCATAGCGTTCGCACTGGCGATAGAAAACGTTGCGGGCTGAGCCTTCTTTTACCCCTAGCTCGTTCTCAATATCACTCAGGGATGTCCCCTTACGCTTGAGCGCCAGATGAACCGCGCCGCTAGGCCAGTCGCGCCCCACCTCAACAAACAAGTCTGTCAAATCTTGTTTCATCAACAGCATTGTGTGATCCTCATATGTTTATCGAAACCGATAATCGAAAACGGTTATCGGATACGCTTAAATCTAATCGCAAAACAAACCGATTGCAACGGTTTATTCGTCAAATATAGCGATTAATTGTAATGAGCAATACTATCAAGGTGTTACATGGAAAAAACTGATGATTCAGGAATAAACCGCTTCTCAGAGCGTCTTAAAATTGCGATGAACGGACTCACGAATGTAGCCCTCGCAGCAAGGTGCGGAATATCAGAATCTGCGATAAGAAGCTATCTGCGGGGGAGTAGTTACCCAGGGATAGACAAAATACAGGCTATTGCTGATGCCTGCGATGCACCGATGGCATGGTTAATTACAGGGGATGATTTCGCAATATATGACGAATCCACCGAAAGATCAGACGATCAAGACCTTGGGAATCTATTGCAAATAATGGGGCGAGAACAAAAGCAGCTCTTAGCCAAGGCTATCGTTCAATATGGCGTTGGCGGCATCATGTCGGCGCTTAATGGAATGGCTGACTTAACTGATTTCTTACAGCTCACCGAAGCCCAAAGAGCGCAGATGCTCAGACTATTCGGTGATGTCAAAAAAGGGGCACCTGAAGGAAGTGATTAAAACGTAACGAATAAACCAGCTTCAAAGCATAAACAGGCTAGTTAACCTGAGCGTAGAACAACATATTAAAATGGGAAATATCTCAAAGCTGAACGGGTTCACAACTTAGCTAACTAGCTACTTATTTTTTTGTAAGATGTTTAAACGGCTATCAAACCAGTTCAAACGCCATTCATTCCATATCAAAAACCATTCAAAAAAACTCATTTTTTCTCATTTTTTTGGATGATGTATCAAATAGACAAAATCTTCGGAAGCCGCGCCAATCAAAGGCTCGCGGCGTTAACAGCGACTGCTCATTCAGTATCAAATTGATTACCACCCCACACTTGCGTGCGTTTCGCCTGACGCTGGGCGCCACCGGTGTGGCGCTGATGCTGGCGCAGTCTGCTGGCAGTGCGATGGCGCAGGACGCCCCGGTGGCGGAGGCATCACAAACCCTGCCCGTGACACCCGCCGCGGTGAAACCGGATGCGCCGGCGACCCCGGATGCCGGAGCCGGAGATGCCGCACAGCCGGATGAGATGGCCACCATGGTGGCCGCGCTGCAGAAGCAGATTATCGCCCAGCAGGCCCTGCTTGAGGAACTGCAGACGCGTCTGGCAGCACCGGCCCCCTCCGTCACGGCGCTGTCTTCAGGCACTTCCGTCTCTGATGAACACAGCCCTACGGTGGCATCGCCCGCGGTGCCTGCCGCAGGCCCGGATATCCCGAACCCTGCCCCTGATGAGGGTCAGGCCGGTAAGCCGGATGCCGGAACCACGGTGCCGGCACATGCGCCATCCATGGAACCAGTCCTGGCAACCCCTTCTGTTTCCCCGCAGGCAACTTCTGCTGCCGAGCCGGCTGAAGCCGGGCGCGAGCCTGCAACCGCATCCGCGCAGGGCGGCGTGCAATCGGCGGGTGATGAAACGCTCTCCCTGACCACCGACGCACAGCGTCAGGCCTATGCCAGTGGAGTGACCGTCTGGCGGGAAATCGAGAATTCAATTACCTCGCAGCGTGCCCTGGGGATTGACCTTGATGCCCGCTACGTGCTCGCAGGGCTGCAGGACATGCAGGCCGGCAACAACCTCAGAATGTCTCCCGAAGAGGTCGACGGCATGATGTCCGCGCTGAACGGTGACTATATCCGCCGCGCAAAAGAGGCCCGTGACCATCAGGACGCGGAAGGTAAGGTGTACCGTATCGCGTTTTCCCGCAAAAAGGGGGCGTACAGCGATGCCGGTGCCTGGTATCGGGTGGAAACACGCGGGACCGGCCGGCATCTCCGGACCACCGACATGGCGGAGCTCCTGGTGACCGGCACCCTGCCTGATGGCACGGTGTTTGATGCGTCCGGTCAGAATGGACAGAGCAAGACCGTTAAGGTGGGTGCCCTGCTGCCGTCCTTGGCTATTGGCCTGCAGAAGGTGGGTGTCGGCGGGCATATCACCGTGGTGGTGCCGCCCAGCAAGGGCTACGGTGATACCGGCCTGCCGCCGGGCATTCCCGGTGGGGCCACGCTGATTTTTGAGATTCAGGTGGAAGGGCTCAGTAACTGAGCAGGGTTCCCGTAATGAGAAACAGAGCATGGGGTATTCAATAATATACCGGCTTTCACAAAGGGTGGTGGCTGAAGCGGCGGGTAGCGCATGGCTGCTGCTGTGTGGCTGCGGAACGGCAGTGCTGGCCGCCGGTTTTCCGGTGCTGGGTGTGGGCTTTCTCGGCATCGCCCTGGCCTGGGGGCTGGGGATGGTGACTGCCGGACTGGCGCTGGGGCGTTATGCCCTGGCGGGGTTTACCCCGGTAATGGCCGTCGGGGCCTGGGTAGCCGGCAGGCTGTCTACGCGGGATTGTCTGCTGGGGATTGTTGCCCAGGTGGCGGGCAGTTTGCTGGCCGCAGGTGGACTGTACCTGACCGTCAGTCAGATCCCCTCGTTTGATGTGCATATGGGGTTTGCCGGAAACGGCTATGACGCCCTGTCTCCGGGCGGGTTCTCCCTGCCGGGCGTGCTTTTCGCGGAGCTGGCGACGGCGTTTTTCCTGGTCCTGCTGGTTCACTCCTGTCGGGCATCAGCACGGTGGTGGGTGGCCGGTGGCGTGATGGCGCTGACGGTTATGCTGACCGTGACGGTGGATAACGCGGCGGTCAGCCCTGCCCGCAGTCTTGCCATGGCGGTGTTTGCCGGCGGCGAGTGGCTCAGGCAGGTCTGGTTGTTCTGGCTGGCGCCGCTGGTCGGCGCGCTCAGTGGCGGCCTTTTCAGTCGCGGTCTGTATGGACGCAGGAGGAGGTGATATGACGATGGTGCGGTCCTGGCATCTCGTAACGTTATGGGGAACTCATCTTCACAGGAATTTTCAGGCCGTTAGTATGGCTGGCATTCGTACCACTCCCATTCCTGTGGAGATCGAGCAATTCCAAACATTCGATGGACTTTTGACCAGAAAAGCATCACGTCACCGCATGGCGCTCCCGCGGCCTCACCCGTGAACAATATTGCGATCTTTACGATATTCCGTTCAAATCGCTGCAGCAGTGGCCGCAGGATGTGGCTCTGGCGGAACGGCGTGCAAAAGCGCCAGAGGTTATTCCAGTCAGTGTTTCGGCAGCACCGGTGAGTCCCGATACTGTTCAGCAACATGTGGTTGCCTGTGACCCCATCACACTCCACCTCCCTGGCCGAATACGGATGTGCTGCCATCTCTCTCAGTTAACCGATGTGTTCCCGGCGTTACGTTATGCTGACGCCTGATAATGTCTTTCTGGCTGCGCACGCGGGATCGACACACTGACCCAGTATGCCCAGGATGAGCTAAAATCCTCCTGGCACGAAGGGGCGGCCTTTGTCTTTACCAACAAGGCTCGCTCTACGGTGGGACAAGCATGGGGTCTGACTGTGCGTTCACCGTCTGCATAAAGGGTACTTTCGCTGGCCACGCGCGGGCGACAAAGCATGGTCTCTCACTCAGGATGATTTCAACTGGTTAATCACCGGCGTTGACTGGCAGCAGCTGAACGGCCACGACCTCGTAAACTGGGTCTTTCGCGAGGAGAGCGGCTTTGCTGCCTGGTAGCTCACTTTGAGGGAACTCAGCCCGGATTGTGCGATCTGTTCAATCGCCAAAGGGGTTTGAGGGCCAATGGAACGAAAACCTACGATAGGCGGTAATCTATTGTTTTCAATTCTTATTATTGTGGGAGATAATCTCAGTAAAACTTAAGCCTTATTTAGGGCATTTTCGAGTGAGGGGGGTATCTACAGGTGCAATATTGGCACCTGCAAGAAAGCCACATTTTATGAAAAAGGCAGAGGTGAGTGAGATCGCATCAAACATCTGGTAGCCACAGTGCCTTCTTTTTTAGCTTACTTCCCCCTGAAATTATAAACTATCATGGTGGATGAATCTCGGCCCCTTTCATTTTCTTGAGCCACTCTAAATACAATATTCCCTCCATGGTCGGTTATTCCCATGATCACAGAGCCACCACCATCAAGATTATATGATTCTCCAGGTGATATATTCATTCTATCTAAACGAGCCATTAAAGACGAAAATTCAGGCATAGTAAAACCATTACTATTCTCTCCCCGACCACTTGCGAGAACAGCAACTAAACGTATACGATTCTGACGGGCTCTATTTTTATCAATCATCATACTTGTTTTCTCCGGGAATGAAATACCGGCTCGAGGATTAGGATCACTAGAATGATATAAATCACCAGGGAACAATTGTAATTCACCTTGTCTGACAGCATCATAGTTGAATCGATTTTCAGAAAGTTTACTCCCATCAAAAACCATCTGCCCCATGACAGAAAGCAAGGGGGCTGATGAAATGTAACTATCATCATCAAAATTTAATTTACCGAAACAATCTTTGTATCTGTCTGGTGTAGGAATAAAAGATGAACTCTGTTCAGTTCTTGTTGGTCCGATAGGTGTCGATTTGCTATGGTTTTTATAGGCGCCAGAAGAATTAAAAAATCCACCATTGATGAAAACGTTATTTTTTCCTCTACCAAACACTTTTACCCTGTCTGAGTTAGAGCAGGTAATTGGGTTTAAAAACTCATTTCCACCAACAGCTTTTGAATTATATTCATTTGGGTTTATTGATAGAATATCTACGGAGCGCGCATTACGACCGTCATCCACTTGAATATCAATAATGGCAAATAAATTAGCATCACCTCTTATTCTCGTATGTATTACTCCTCTCTCTAGCCTGTTTATCAATACATTCTTTCTGGAAAGGTATCCTCAATAATATTTTTGTATTGTTAATGCTGCATCTTCTTCTTTCAAAATACCATCCTTTTTTATGAAGTAAGATTATTTTTACTGAGCCTTCTCATCGCCCAGGATTTTATAAACTGTGGAGCGGTAAATACTGAGCTGACGGGCTATTTTCGTTGTGCCTGAGCCTTTCTGGTAAAGCTCCAGCATTGTGCTCCTGTCCACAGAACGTTGACCATTACACCTCTGTTCAGATATTTAAATTCAGTAAACCACTACAGACTGACTCTGATGATGCCCATTTAGCCATGCACCAATACCGTTAGTTACGGACCGCTAGTACCAAAGCCATCGCGTATATCGGGAGTCATGCCATAATCTCCATGGCCTCTTCCTATCGTAAAATAGCCTGGGTTTCCGAACTGATCAAATATTTGTACATGGCAATTTAAATAGGCATTATCGGGGCTAGCATGGAACTTGTAAATGCTCATGCGCGTTACGCAAACAGAATAAGGGCGTGACTGACCGTAATACTGCATATCTTGACTAACAGAATAGGAACTGAAGTAAGCATACCGTGCTTTATTATCTACATGGCGCTCAAATGGCCAGATATAGTGATAGCGCACATTCTGTTGAGCTTGAGTTACATAAGACCAGCATCCCTTCGGGATTGTAGCTGCGCCCGGGCGATTATTCATTTCAGCATTCACCGCGTCGCCAAGATCTGCCTCCCATATAACGAAATTGGGATCAGCAATAGTCAGGTAGAAATTGCAGTGATCGTAGTCTTTCCCCCGGTCGGTCCCCCATCAAAGTTCATTTCTTTGGAAGTGTAGATATGGATTGATCGTGAATTAAAGCTAATGCTTTTGCTTGTGATCGTTCCATTTGTTGAAGTGTGAATTTCGACCGCCATGTCGAACTTTGTTACGGTGGCATCGGGTCCGCAAGACATATAAAATGGAAACGTTATCGTACCATCATCGCTCGTCTGGACGCCCATGCTCGAGACTGCTCGGGTAGGGGAGCTGCCCAAAACAAATTTCCCAGACGTTTCACTGGCGGTCCAGTAAGCCGGTAGCGTAGCGCCCAGCGGGCTTTTCCAGGATAGAGCCTCACGCACATCATCGACCAACGGAGCGGGATTTATAGTATTGCCTTTTAGATCCTTAATTTGGACTCTCACGGTAAAGAGAACTTGGTTTAATCCATTACGATAAATGGTTCCCCCACCGTCGAGCATCAGTTCCTCGACTTTCCAGCCCTCAGAAGATTCAAACAAGATAGGAGTGGAGACTGCTTCAGTAGTAAACTCACTATCCATCCAATCATGAGTAAATCGGTTGAGGTATTCATGCGTTACATAAGCACGCACCTTGAGTGTGGCGCGTGCGTGATTGCCGTCAAACCTATAAGAGAAAGGAACCCGCAAATTGGAGAAGCTGACGTCGGAATAATTCCAATACTCCACCATTCATGGGCTCCATGAGAGTCCGTCTGGACGCTGGCCTGGAGCTGATAACCGTCCCAGCTATCCTTGCAATCCAGTGTTCCCTGAACAGCAATTGTATCACTATCCGCATTATAAGTGGCTTTCAGATTCTTGATCGAAGCTTCTGTTATGATGTCGCCCATTGCTCGTCCTTATCTCATTAAAATATTTGTTTTGTCTCTTTATTTATCCGTTGGCCCATAGTCAATCATCTTAAAAATTGAAAGACCAAGGGTAAGGAAGTAATCATAGATACAGTTTTTCCCTTTTTATATATACTGCTCGTACATCCCGACAGTAGTAGAAAGCACTGCAGCCAGCACAGTAAATTTAAGAAAAGTTTTCATGGGTCATGCTTTTTAATATTAGTGCCAATTTTTCCAAATTAGTAACGGTAAACGCACGACTCAAGCGGTGGGAAGCAAAAATGTGATCTCAGAGTACAAAATAGGGATCCATCAAATTAAGAGCATATAATCAACGGAAATCGCGATGACTATATTTTAGGTTGTGCTGCATTAAGGGGTGGTCAGGTAATGTAAGCATCCCGGCAAAACGGCCCATATCACCTTCCCAGTGACCTGGTATGGCTCTGTCTGCGGGTTCCGGTGGCCTTTCGCTGATAGGTATCGCATTCGGGATTTTCCCTAATCCTTTCCCTTTAAGTGATGACGTTCGGGATCTACGAACCGCTCTTCCGCTTCTGAGGCATTGCTGCAGCTCTTTTTTTAATGCCCCCGGGTTTGTATAAAAAGCGTTTTATAAATCGTTTCGTGTGACACATGCATTTCCTGATTATCCGGATAAAAGCGTTTCAGCCAACCGGCGATCTGTTCCGGCGACCAGTCCTGATGCATCTTCTCTGCAATGATTTTACACAATGCGGGACTTTCAATTAGCTGGCAAGATTTTGGTCTCAGAGCATTTTCCCACGCAGCAGTATCGGCTTTTGCTGCACGGTATTGCTTGGCACCTCCATGCCTCCTGACCTCGCGGCTAATTGTTGAGGGTGCTCTTGATAATTTGGCTGCGATGTCCCTGATACTGAGTTTTGCTACCAGTCCTCTGGATATCTCCTCTCTTTCATCAAGCGTCTAATCGATGCCGCTTTCGCACGGGAGGACGGTAGCTACCTGTCTGGTGGATTGTGGGCATGATAGAAGAATGAAATCTGTCGAACATTCTGGCGATATTATGCAGGGAATCACCTTGCTTATATCTGTCCCAGATAATCGCCTTCTGCTCTGGCGTGTAGTTAATCCGAGTTCTTCGTTTCATGGCCACTTCCCCCCTTAATTAAGGATAGCGTTGCATCGACATTCATGTAAAACACAATTTATATAGTGCCAGAATTGCAAAAATGGGCGACCATAAAGGAGTTAAATCTGAGTATTGCTTACCTTTTATAAATCTGAGCATCGAGTTTTATCATCTTTTGATATAATGCATTCAATCCAGGGTTTGTAAGCTGCAATGCTGGTATAAATGCCTGGCTTAATATCATCGGGCACTGATGGCATACCAGGTCCTCTGGAGACAACACCCAGAAGTATAATATTCTTCCCTGTTTTTATAAATAACGGCCCGCCTGAATCACCATGATAAGCACCTTTTTGTTCAAGCATACCGCCTGCGCAAATTTCCTTACCAGGAACAAACTTGAGATTTTCGTAGCCCTTAGCCTGGCAAGCTGTTGCTGGATAAAAATAGACCTTCGCTTCTAATAAGCTTTTTGCCAGCCCCTCACCGGTCTCCCCATTTCCTATAACAACTCCGTTAAATGATTGAGGTATAATTCCTAAACCACCATGTTCCTGCGGAAAAGAACTCCCGTCCCATAAAGTGACATTTTGAAACTGCTTAGGGATTGTTTCTTTGACTCTGACCATAGCGATGTCATGACTAAATAATCCGTAAACGGGTTCTTCATTTTTATAATAAACTACATCAATCGGATTCAGCATTACACCCTTGTCACTTTCATCATATTTCTCAAGAAAAAAATCAAAAGCTAATGTGGGATAGTCGACAAGACAATGAGCCGCGGTAATAATAAAGTGGTCCGAAACTACAGTTCCTCCACATTCACCTGGAATATGACCTGGTTTGTCGTTATAAGTTGCAATAAAAGCGGCAAAAAAAGGATATTCATATTTCTTAACAACATCACCTTTAACTATATTATTCATGTGATCATGTCTAGTCTTTTTATTAATATGCCCATCAGCCGCATGAATGTAAAAGGCAAATATAGCAGGCATAATGGCTTTTATTTTTACTCGTAAGTTTTTTTTCATATTCATCTACCCCAATTGTTTAGAGATTTAAGCGTCTATTGGCGAAAAGCCGACGAGTCAAATCGGTTAATTATCCGTCAGAAGCCCGCTGTCCTGACAAATGTATGGAAAGCGCGCTTTTTTGTACTGCTCCTCTCGCATGAGAGTAGCAACGACACAACTGAAGGTGGAACAGAAAAAACATGACCTACATAACAAAAAATGCAAAAATACGGTTTACACGTAAATAACTAGCCGGCAACTGCAAATATGGCAATATGAGATGCCAGTGAACATCCTGGGTAATAATCAAAAATTTCGAGGGGCAATGCAGGCGTTTTGCAGCTGAGACATCGTCAGGTTGCACTATAATGATGCCTCCTGGTGTTAAATATGACAACGTCCGCTGACTCTTTAAAGCAATTTATCACCAGCTATAAATGAATCCGTTCGCAACGTCATTATCCGCGTCGAGAAAGATGCCCCGCCCCCGCCAGGTTCCTCACCACCCGCTGGCCCCTCGCAGTGAAGGCAACTGAAACTATTTATACAGGTTTAAAGACGCGAAATACGTCGTTTTAACCAGTAATCCACGCTGACATAACGCCCTCGCCCCAAAAAAGAAGAATCAGTAACATAATGAAGTAGATCACCGAAAACTCCATTCCGTTGCTGAGGATGACCGGGTCGCCCGGTTGGGTGATGTAATTGTAACGGCCTGGAAACTCGGTTGCCAGCCAGGTCAGGAAACTGTCCATGCGCAATGACGCCTCCATGCCTTTGCTGGCAATGGCCAGCCATGCGATCAATGCACCATCAGGCTGGCAGCGCTCATCACTATAATTAAAGGAACAGAAATCAGGCGGGTAAACAGCCCCAATCCGATGCAGATCAAGCCCGCCACTTCTGTCAGTATTCTTCTGATGTGTGGTCATTCAGGGATTCGTGTGGAGGCTCGTAGTTATATTATGCATTCAATCAGGCTATGGTGTTTCTTTCGAATACATAACCTGCATCCATGCATCTGCTACTTGTGTTTTATTAGTGTATTTCGAAAATACATTCTCTACACCTGGTATAGTATTTAAAAACTCATGGAAGTAATCTGAATTCGCACTAGAAAAGACCTCTTGTAAACTTTTACCTGCCTCCATTATTGCAATTAAATCTATACCTGCATCTAGAATGTGACGCTTTTGAGGTGAAAAATGAGCACATATAGAAACTAATCGGCTGTACTCAACTGGCAATCGGTAAATTTGTACTGGTTCCTCTGGTTTAGACAGTCGTATAAAAGAACTATTAGGGTATTCGGCTATATCAACTCCAGTTTCTTCACGAAACTCTCGTTTAATAGTGTTAATAAAACATCCTCCATCAATCACATCCTGAGTGCCACCGGGAAATGTACCAAACCCATGTAAAGAGTGTCTTCCTACAAGAATACATACTTTACTATTAAAATCGCGGGAATGTACTATGACATATGCTTTCTTATACCGTTCCTTAGCTTTATTCGGTGTCTTGAAAAAATTCCTGGTTTGTCCCAACATATCTTTATCTCCGTATGATTATGTAAAATTTGATGATTCTTGAAGGGGGGATTTAACGTCGAAGTACAACGCTAAATAACCATTTTGTGTTGCAAACACCAGCAATGGTTGCCTGAATCCAGTAAGTTGAGTAGTCCGAAGTTCAATTTCTCCCTTAGTCCAGACCCCGCCCTTAAGCCCGCAAAGAGGGAGGCGAAGTATTTTCTGTTCATCGCGGCATGACACATCTTTCTGAGTATTTTCACTACACATGCAGATGCGGCACTCATCTTTCTCAGTCATGGAGAAAAGCCTGACACGCCTACCGGTCAACTGAGGGTTTAATAGTGCTCTGGCACAGCTTGGGAATACTTGCTGCGATTTATGCTTCGGCACCAAAAGAAAACAAAACCGGCAGCTCACTACGGTCGCTGACCACCATTCTCCCCACCGCTATTTGTGCGGAACGCCTGGTTTTCTGAAATACCACGCCGCGTAAACGCACGGACTGCCGCAACGATACTGGTTAAACTGAGCGTTGGCGATCCAGCACAAATCCCCAATGAAGAACGGTTGATTTTGACAGTATGTACGATATCACTGTCTCATTCGAAAAGAGAACAAAGGGCTAAACTACGTAAGAGAGCGTTTTTAGAAGTAAAAATACCTGGAACCGCCACAATCCCTTCTCATCATTGCACAAATAACAGCTGCGTGGTGGTCCTGTCAATCGAACCTGACGGTTTACCATCAGCACCGAAGTAGCGGTCCTTTCGGCAGACTTTTTCTTTCGTGTCGCAATAAACGCCATTGGCAAACGTAAACGCCGTGCGGTCAAATGCGCCCTGATCGACAAGCTTCTGACCTATTTTTGCGCCCAGGTATGCCGTGGTTAGTGAGTCAGAAATCCCCGTCGCGTCAGCGCATACGTACACATCACAGACAACGCCCTGGGCGGGGTTCGTGAGCCTGTTGTGCTCTGCGGCCTGAGCCAGACTGCACGTGCCTCCTACAATAAGGCATAATCCCGACAGTAACTTCTTTCGCATACGCATTCCCTTATGTAGAAAAGTATATTAACTCTGGCAACGGCAGGCTGCGGATGTCAAGTTGTTCGCGCAATTCGGGATGGCGCATTGATCTTACCCAGTAATGGAGGACACGCACACACATCTTACTTACTCTGACTCAGTGCGATGGTACGTAGCTGCTGGCACCTCCATACCATAGTTCAGCATTCATTGCTCCAGATCACAGTTTAGTGACAACGGAGTAGCCGTAGAAGGTCTGTCGCTACGACAGTGTAACTATAGGTATGCAATTCATAACCTGCAGTTTCGTGCAAAAGGTGGTTTTGCTTAACCCATGGAGGTTATATGAGTAATTTTGATGTGCTAATCCCTAATAAATCAGGTATTGATACCACTCTTGATAAAATAGTCGGCTCATTCTGTGCAGAATATTATTTATACTCATTTCTTTTTATATAAATTATTATCATGCAGACTGGCTATACATATATCTGGTTTAGCGTAAAAACAGACAGGGGCAATGCGATGGAACAGGAACTTATTACATCTGCAGGTGAGATAATAAAGAAAACAAATAATGCTGAAATGCTGTTTAAAAAATATGCAGCAAAATGCTATTCCTCAGCACAAAAAAAATATTCGGATGAGGTGAAGGAGACCTCATACAACCACCTTCTGGCTGAGCTGGCTGAAAATGCACTGAGTACAGAGCTGCTAGGAAAGCCCGGTTCAAACATAACCCTCATCGGTATAGAGATTGAAGAGGTCATGGTGGAAGAGGATGTAATAAAAAAACTCAAGGATGCAGAGTTGCACTATCTGGAAACTGTGCAGGCTGTCAGAAAATTTGAGGATTTAAAAAGGTTCGAAAAAATGCAGGACACTTCTGATATTGTTAGATCGATAAAAATGGGAATATCAAGGTACAACATCCTTTTTGTGATCCTACTGATTTGCGGCCTGACCTGGTCTGCAATAAATCTTCCAAAAGAAGCACTGGCTCTGGTTTCTGCTGCAATCGGCGGAGCAATTACTCATTTGCTGTCGGAAAGGCAGTCTGTGCTGGCTTTAAAAAAAGAAGGTGATGGGAGTGAAGGCTGCCCAAGGTCTGGCCAGGACTGAATCTTCCAGATGCAGAGCACAACATAGACTACGGAATTCTCCTGTTATATGGAGTAGGAACGCAGCATAACCGGTAAGATGAAAATCATGAGGTCCTTGCTGCAGTTTGACCCGCTCCGACAACCAATCTTGACGAAAGGTTAGAATGTTTAACTTCAGAAACCGCAGGGCAGTCAACGGCTTTGCTGTATTACTCTGGGCCGCCATTGTTGTCGTTATGGTAGTCGGGCTTCCGCTGGCGGCGCACTCCGCCTGGCACCAGATAATTGTCAGCACCACGCGCAGCTATGCTTACACGCTTCTTAGTCCACAGCCGAGTGGCGAGCAGCTTCATCTTGTCCTGGCTTTTAATGAACTGGATGCGGTAAATAATACAGTGGGTCTGAGCATAACCGGTTACCGGACATGCCGCCGAGGATGTCGTTATCAAGACACTCTCTTGATTGCGGGATTTCCTGAAAATGCACAGTGGGCACCCAGAACAGAAAAAGTCAGCCTCCCGGCTGATACTGCCCTGTTCACCGAACGGATAATACTGCCGATAACCGGGGCGGTACGCTATTATCCTTTCGGGCATTATGCGCTTAATATCGGCCTTGCTGTGGAAAGACGGTCCGGCAGTGATATCGGGTATTTACGTCCGGACAGGGATCCTTTTGCTCTCGAACTGAAGGTGGATGAAGATATGCCAGGTTTACAATTCAGCCTCCCACCGACGCTTATTGATGCGGACCTTGCCACGCCTCCGGCGCTTGTCTACCCTTACTTGATCGTATGTCATGCTGAATTTGAGCGGCCGTTTTACATCAAGTTTTTTATAATTCTCATCCTCTTGCTTTTCACAATCGCTACGCTTTATACGCTTATCAATACCACCTTCGATAAAATTATTATCAGCACAGGCAGCATTATATTCGGATTATGGGCCACACGGACTATAGTACTGGGGAATCTACCCCCGTATGTCACTTTTATGGATCTGGTTCTGGGCCTGCTTATGGCGGGTGTGCTGCTGTCGCTCGCAGTTCATGCCACGCGGCATTATTATAAGCGTTTCAATCACGTTGAGTGAACAGTAAAGGCTGACTGCTGCAATCTGAAAACGCCGCATCAGTTTTCCTACCGTTGCTATACCCACAGGGCATTTCTTGCGATTTTGCTACATATTAAGGGGATAATTCATTGTGTAAATTTAAACTTAATACCAACAGTTCACCATTCATCCAGAAAGCTAAAATAGCTTGGCATCCGGAGGGGCTTCTCAGGATATGCTGCTTCAGAAGCTCTACAGTTTCCCGTTGCGTCTGCATTCCCAAAAAGGAATTCTTCGGCGTTCGGTTCCCTTTTTGACAAGGCGCTGATGATGAGTAAAGATCAACAACATGTCATATTTCCTGGCTTCAGGGATAGACTGTTCTTTTACAGAACAGAAATTCATTATGAAGTAAACGCTCTTTTGCACAGGACTAACTCTTTCCTGACAGCACAGAGCTTCCTGGTCATTGCTTATGGCTCCTGTATGGCTAACATAAATCCAAAGTGGAGCCAATTATTTACCCTTCTGGCCCCTCTGATTTTGGCGTTATTTGGTCTGCTGAGCTGCCTGAGTGCAGCGCCAGGGATCAGCGCGACTTATCGCATCATTGAACACTGGCAGACCAAGCAGGATCATCTGTTGAACAGCAATCCGGAAATAGGCGCTGTTTGCGATGATGCACCGTTGTTCAACAGCCATCCGTTCAGGAAACGTAGCTACCGCTACTCCGTCTACTTTTCTATGCGAACTCCCTGGATGTTTTTTGCGTTATGGATGATTCTTGGAACTCTGGCGGTTTGACTTCATTATAGCTGAACGACGAAATTGTTGGCCGGGAGGAGCGCAGATCTGGCGCGGACGGATGGGCTGGGAGCAGGATCGGGAAGATACCTTCGACTACATTGAAATGTTCTGCAACCGGAACCTGACTCACAGTCATCTCGGTGACGTCAGCCCGGAGGCTTTCGAAAGGCCTCACCGTGAGGACTGAAGCTTTCTGCTGAAATGTGGGTACTCCAGATCTTTCAGCGCCTGAGGTTATCGAGGTTTATGGTGAGCGGTTCAGAAGAGCATTTTTAAAAAATGCATGACCATGACCACTATGGTCATGCATGTACAGGTAATAACAACGGGTCAATATATGCTGCTTAATTACTTAAGATGGATATATAAACTGTCATTGTCCCAATCATCGGCAATGAGACTCTCATCGGTAACGGCTATTCCGTCAATACTAATGAGCTTTTTATCAATCATAGCTTGTTTTTGGAAGATATTGCCCATATTTTGACCGCTGAACACAAAAGTTCCTTTATTAGTAATTGGCTTGCCTTTATTATCTATGGTCACAAAGTTAAAAATACCTTCTGGGTATGAGTTTCTCATAAAGTTGAATGGATTATTCGCCTCAGCTCTACCAACAAAGGCTATAGAGGCATCTACATTACCATCCCCATTCTCATTTTTAAAACCACCAAGAGAAAATGTAAATGCATCAGGGATACGTATTTGATCAGTAGATATAGACAGTTTTGAATTGTTAATAATCGCAATAACGTCATTGTCGGTGAAAGTGCAATAGCCTTTTGCGCTTACCGTAAATTGAGATTGATCTTCTAAGTGCACAATTGAACCATCAAATGCCACAACCTTTGCTGGATCGAGTTGAAATAAGTGAGTGCGGCTATTATCAAAAAATGATAGGGCTGGATCATCACTTTTATTACCATTCCCGAATATAATCTCATTTGCATACGAGTAAAAACTCGCACGTGAACGCAGCATAGAATAGTTTGGATTGGAATAATGCGCTTCTTTGTAGCAAGAAAGACTGGATAAATAATTCTCTTGCGTCCCAGCGAATAGTGTACCTTTTATCAAATGGAACTCACCATGCCAGTAAGCCGTAGCCATATCGCTTGCGTTATGGGTGTCATTTGAGCATAAAGACAGGGATTTGGCAGTATCTAAAGTTAGCCCCCCCCAGAATCCTTTGCGAAATCATATTGTGAACCATATAACACAGTATCCTCATTTAAATCGTAAGTTTGTTGTTCTGCAGGCTTCCATTCAAACTTAGAAATATTTCACCTCATATTTAAAATTGTACAGTAAAGTAACTGCATGCAAACACCATTTTTGAAGTTAGGAACGGAGTGGAGCAACAATCAAGACAACAACTCATTTATGTGATGTAGTTCATCATAAAATACGAAAGCCTCCGTTGCTTAGGAGCACTACAACAGAAGGCCAGTGGAATACAGTTCATGTCATCGTGAGCTGCTCCTTTTACCTCCCAACCCCGGCATCCTGGCCCTCCACATTCCCTTTCCCAATTGTATGAGCCAGGGAGAAGCGTTTACTTTTCCCGGCGGGGAATGCCAATGGATAATGCTACGATGGGATCATTAAACGACGAATTACGGCAGAAGTACCTATACCTATACCAGGCATGGCTGGTTGTATCCGGCAATGGTTATTGATTTTTTCGCCCGTAATATGGTGGCTGGTCGACTCAACTGACTCTTTTGGAGGTGCCATGCCATAGCTACCTCAACGACTTCGGTCCGGTGGCCTTTGAGCGGAACTCGTGAATAGGGCTGAATTTGTTTACAACTGTGGAGCAGTCCAGTGGCCTATAGCAGGTTAACTGACCTTCTTGCCCGATACTGGATCTGAAGACATTGTCAATGTGCGTCATAGTCTCGTTCTTAAACTTATAGTGATCTAAGTCACGCATTTGAGTGGGGGGATTGTATTTGGCTTTCTCTCGTTTCGATTATTTAAAAGATCTAATATTATTAATTGGCCCTCCAAGGCTATTAATATAAATAAATCATCAGGACTCAGGTTTAGGCATTCGTAAAAACTTTCCTCTTTATGCTACTCAGTAGCATGGGGACTATAATGAATTTACTGGGTGTCACGTAGGATTATATTATCAACGATATTTATTTAAGAGGCTGTATGAAAAATAATTTAGCAACAACGCAAGCGTTAAAATGGGTAGATGCTGTCACGTCGGCTACAACAGATGAGACGGTGCATGAAACTTTGAAATATACAGTCGAAAATATTCTTCAGTCTTCTGAAGATATTACGGTTATCATAAGTGATAAGAGTAAGGCTATAGTATTTACCGATACTAATAGCCAGGAGTGCTCAGGCAAGACTGATATACTGGGACGCATATCAATTAGTTTGCGATCAACAATGTTGGCAAGCACTGAATGTACCATAACGGCACACCTTACTAAAAACCCTGATATTAAGTCTCCGCCTTTATCGATTAACTTTATCTCGTCAATCAAGGAAATTAATCTACAGCCAAAAAACGTGAATGCCTCGACCAGCACCCCTGTTACCTTAACTGCTACAGTCACTGGTATTGATAACCAACCCAAATCAGGAGTGTTAGTTTTATTTGACGCACCAGATGGTTACAAATTAAGCGAAAAAACTAACACAACCAATGAGGAAGGTCTGGCCGTAACGGAATTGTCGGGCAGCCAAGTAGGAACTGTTACAGTAACAGCCACTGCTGCCGATAAAAATGACAATACAAAGGTTACATTCCATGCACCTGATTATGTACTGGAAATAGATGGCTCTCCAACTCACCTGTGGACGACTTCAGGTGCGGATAATTTTTGGGTTACCGTTACCAGCCCATCGGGTAAGAAGGTTGATTCGCTACCATTAACCGTTAACTTAGGAAAATATTTATATTGTAGTAATATCGAAAGCTACGCTGGCGGGAGATATGAGCTTAGTATTTTCACTAAAGTTACCGCTGATATACTTCCTCCACCCCAGGTCTATGCAACTGGCATTAGCGTCTCTTATTTGCAGGAAACATCTAATTTTGCGGGGTGTGAGGTTGGTTATAATTGGCGATGATTTCGGTTTTCCGTTCCATTGGCCCTAAAACACCATTAACGAAAATGCCCTGGTAGATGCTTATTTACAGAAAGAAGCTACCGTATCTTGTAAACTTGCGCATAGTATCCAGGCAGTTACAGACATTTGATGAGTAAAATCGCCTTGCGTGCGACAGGTTGATACCGTAAATATGGTATCAGTTAGCGAGGGCAGCAGGCTAAATGTGGTGTGGATGCCAACCACACCACTGCTTATCGTAGCATTCTTGTAAATAAGTTAGGCAAAATTTTACGCTGTTTGCCCGTAGTAGATTTTGGGTTGCAATGTGTTACTGATATACTGTCATTAACACAGCATCTGTTATACCAGCCCTACCTCTCATACCTTTAAATATAAAACTACCCTTATTTTTTAATGGGGCCCAGTTTTTATTTGTCAGTAATAAAGATGAAGGTTGGTTTTGGATGTTTATTGTTAATAAAGTCAAATGGTTAAGTTGGTTTTTATCAAAAAAGTTGCTTCAGCCCCTATTTATCTAAAAACGTCTCATTTAATCCACTATATATTTGGTTAGTGATTCCTGACCATTTGTAATGATAAATCATGATAGAGTGAGTGTAATTTCCCCATGTCTATAAACTTACTATAAGATATGGTGAAATCTGAGAGCACTATGCCGTTCACACTTAGACATATTTCTAAAATATACAATAAAATGTCGGTGGTTTTAAAGGTGTTTTAATAAACACCTTTTTTAATTTACAAATGGGAGGACAATCAAGATAACTATTCATTTATGTGACGAAGTTCATGATAAAAATACCTAAGACATTCTTGCTTATGAGCACTGCAGGAGGATGTTGAAATGCAGTTAATATGATGCGTGAGTTACCCTGTGTTGAAAATGTAACCCCGGGTTATATAATGTAACATAAATAAGAAATAAAAAAAGCCCAACGGATTGCCCGTTTTAGTTTACCCAAGCGGGATGTCCAATATAATCTTATTGTTGTGCTTTTTCCACTTACTGTGCTTCGGTAAAATAATTACGGATTATTACATTTGTAGATGTGTTTATAATGGTGCTAAGTTTATGGAAGTGATAGTTTAGGTAAATCCTGGAACCAGAAGAGTAATGGTTGTTGAATGAGAAAAAACTATATTTTGTGGCCATACAAGCTACCATATCAAAATAGTTGTGGAGAGCAATCGTCTACTAAGGAATATCTAAGGTCATTTCGGTCGCTGAATAATTCGGTAGAAATGCAGTATGTCTATTATGGCGATTACTTAAAACTAAGCGGTTGTCTGTCATCTGATGATTATTTATATGTTGTTGGGCATGGAGGCATCGGTCATCCTTATATTAGCAACGCTCCAGATGGTGGGGAAAACGTCTCTGCTCCGGAGCTTTGTATCCGCCTGCGGGCACTCGGGTTGCTTATGTGCAGCTCCTGTAAGATTAAAGTATTTACATGCTATAGTGGCCTTGGAGAGCCAGGTTTCGCGATGAGTTTGGCTGATGAGCTCCGATCGAGGGGATATAGCGCAGTTTCTGTTTACGGATATGGGGGAGCGGTCACTCCTTATATTAATGAGCATAAACGATGTTTTCCCTTGGCATTTCAAAAAAATTTCTCGCTCGTCTGTCGTGCTTCCCAACTAAGGAGTTCTATGTGACTCTCAAAATATATCCGCGATGTAATGATGTGTATTTATTATTATGGCGAATCCGGGGAGTGGACTAAAATCCCTTTATCGCTTAATGTGAGACGAAGGGATTTCGAATGCGAGCCGCTATATATATTAGTCTGAATTACTGGCTAGAAGAAACATGAGGCATTCTTAAACTATTACAACATTAGAATGCTTGTGGCGTCATTGTGGCAGCTTTGTCGCCACTGTTATTTGATATCTAATATTTTTGGGGCGGGAGAAGGAATTCTTGGCTTTTAGGGGCTTTTCGGAATCTTAATACCTTAGTTGATCTTGTACCATTTTGCATAATTGGTGCTGTAACAAGTTTTTTCTTGATAAGCAAAAAACCACGCATCATTATATTTTATGCCTATTACACAAGCTCTGGGTGGATATTCACCCCCACCATAAACAAATTTATTGATAGAAGGTAGTGTATTATCCACATGATTTATTGGAGATAATGAAAAATTATTATTTATTTTTTGTAGGTCAACCCCAGAATCTTCTAAAGTTTCATGCATTTGTTTGAATGCATGACCAGTTGGGGAGTTATTGTTGTCACTACCCGAATTTGGAGCCACATGAGCAACAGATTTTTCGCAACCGATAAAATGACAACCACTCATACTGCTGGTTAAAAATATATCAACCCCAGCGTTATTTAAAGTGGAGGTTTGTATTTGTTGGCATCTCCCATCCGACCATGGTAGCCAGTATACTCGCGATGGTAATCCCAGAAGATTTTGAGGTCGATCTACTATATTGTACGCCCATTGTCCATCTTCAAATTTTCTGGTGCAATAGAAAGTATTTACACCAGATGTACAAGATTTATTTATATCAAGATAAATAACTGGTCCTGATATGGTACTGCAATTGTTGCTTGCTAATAATGAGATGGTTTTTCTTAAACCATTCCAGCCATGAAATTCCATAGTAATACCATTCGGAAAATGTTTATTTTTATACAGGGGTTTGTTATGTAAAAATATTCTACGCTAAGCATAGGTCTATCTGAAATAGTTGGTGCCCCCTTGCTATGCGGTGCTTGCATGGGGTTCTGTTCTAATCTGATAACCTAAATACGTCAATATAAAGTGATAACTTAAAAGCAATAGCTTTTGACACTAAGTTAGTACCTTACATACCTAATTTTGTTAAATAATACACTTGACGATAAAAAAATCTCTCCAGACTAACCCCAACCTAAATAAAATACTATGCTGCTCCATTGTGTTCTGGACCCCGCGGCGTAATGATAAAAAAATCGGCAGCGCTATAAAAGGTTCCGGACCCAGGATAAAGTGCGCTGCCGATGTTCGAACCGACTCACTAAGAAGCTAACGCAACTCTCAAGTCATTGCGCAGTGCCCGGAGAACAATGAAACAACCGGGCTCTGTGATAATCTGAACGAGGACTTCAATTTGCAAGTAAAATAGAAAAAATTTGCTTTTAAATGGCGTGTGCAGGAAGTCCAGCCCGACTTAATATTGTCTGAAATTCAAACGATACGAATTCATGATTATCATTGTGTGATTTTGGATGATAATTCGCCCAAAGTGAAACGATACTTTTGTCATGATACATTTGATTCCACGGTGGGCAACAGGGACGTCTGTTTATCCAGAATTGGACAACTTTTTGCACTCTGGGGTTATTTCTGTTCCGATAAATCCATCTTAGCTCAGATCCTGTAATAGATTTTTCCTTGTTTGTTTTATAGACAACATTATGCATGTTAATTCCGTCAAGTAAAAAATGTAAACTTATTCCAACGGTCTCATCGAGCAGGAATGCGATACCCCCCTTACACTTACGCTCCAGCATATTCTGAGTGTTTAGGTTGTTTTGATTAACTAATAAAAACTTTTCTGCTGAGCTCATAAATTGTATATAGCTATCATTTAACGTTCGAAAGTGAGGCGAGGAGTTTTCCAGCGTAAGGTTATCTAATCTGTAATTATTAATGTAAGCAACGTTATCTTTGGCTTTCATGTCCGCAAAACTGGCATTAAAGCTATATTTTGTCCTTATGGCATCTAATCCATAGACAAGGTCAAATTTTTTATAAGAATTAGCATATGGTTTATCAAACGGCATTTTAAATGAATCTCAAAATGATTATGGACCAGGCAATGTTACATGAAATACATTGTCATCTTACAGTTCTTATGCTTCTTATCATGACAACACAAAATATCGTTTTGAGTGCGCTTTTTATTTTTAGTACTAGAAAATAGGAACGAGAAAGATAAGGGGGAAGCATGATTGTTTATTATTGTGATGAGTCGCACAAACCAAAGTTTTCGGCATGAGGAAGTTCATTGCGCGCTGTAAGCAAATACTTCAATCTGTTGCCAGATCGTCCTGGGTTGGGAGTAATGTCGAGTGATTTTTACCTGGGATTCATTTGGCGGCTAACTGTTTAATAATCTTGTATAAGTTATAAAGTATAGTGATCCACATCGCATTTATCATAATATGGAGTATGTTTTATTCTCTCTCGTTTCCAGGCTGTGCCCCTTCATCGGCTTAGTTATAGTTATTATCTGTTTCGACAGACTGTTGCAATAGTGGACTATAGCTCGCTACATTCCGCGATGACGCATGATGCTCATCCTGCCTCTGGAATATTTATTTTATGAGTTTTAAAGCGAAGGTTTTTGAAGATGTATCCTGGCGACGTTTGGCTATTGGCATGTTCCTCACCTGGATTTTATCGCTCAGCGTTCATGCGATGATATTGCAATGGCTGCATGTCCCTTATCCGGCAGCACGGTTTGATTCAGCGCTGACTGCATTTAGCAATGATGCAATGGCTATCTATGCAGCGTGTTGGTTATATGGTTGTATGAGACTACGATTCCCGTCATGGTCTGTATCCTGCCTCATCCTTGTGCTTTTTGCTCTGCTTAGTGGTCTGAACGAGACGTTAAGAGGTGGTTTCATGAATGCCTATTGTTCTACACCGCGGCTAACCGGCTGGATTTTTCCGACGATTTCCTCCATTCGCAATGAGGCATACTATGCCGTCATTGCCTTGGTGGCGGCTGTTGTTAACCAATTCAGGTCTATTAGTTTGAAGTTTACTGTAGCAACACTGTCAGCTGTATTACTAAGCTTTATTATCGTACCTGGCCTGGGGAGGGCCACTGCTGGTGTCATGAACTATTTTGTGCATCTGGCTCCTTCAGGTGGCTGGTGCAAATTACCATATGGGGTGGATGTGTTGCTACCTGCCTGGCTGACATTTATCGAACCTGTGCTGGCATGCTTGTTCTGCGTGGCGTTTGCATGGCCGCATATTGCTGAGCGTCGCACCACAAAAATTTTTCTCTTTATGGTGATGGTGCTTGCACTCAAAAAGCAGCTGCTAATGGCTTTCTTTTACGCATCCTTTGCACCGGTTCCTTTTTGGGCGGGATTGCTTAGCATGGGGCAATTCACTCTGGAAGCTGCTTTATTGGGATTGTTGATGGCTTGCAGTTGGTTTTACGCGAAAAACAACCGTCAATAATACTGAGGACATAATACACGCAGCACCGTACCTGCATCTGGTGCAGGCCTACATTGAAATACTGCTGTGCTGTTAAAGGTTAACTCCAGGCAGAGTTTTTCACTTGCTAAATTTAAAATTGTAAGAGAGATGCGTATGCTGCGATATTTATATTGTTGCAGCATCGTTGCCATGACTGAAAGGGGGTAATGATGAAAAATAAATTAATCAGTGCGGTAACCTTGTTGGCCTCTTCCTGTGTCAGCGCTCAGGAAGAGATAAAAAATTATGACATCTTTATTATTCCGGATGCTCACTTTACTCAGCAAATTGAAAAAGGGGATATCAACCAGCGTTTAAACAATTATGGGCTTGAAAGTCTTTCCTCTCACGGATATCAGCCCCACGTCACGCTGTATTTGACTGAGTACAGTAGTCATAATCTGGGGAAACTGAAGCACATCGCCCGTCAGATCAGCAAGAAAACGCATCCTTTCGAGGTTTACATTGACTCGCTATCCCGCACGAAAAATGACTGGCTGATGTAGATGATCAGAATGGAAAACAAAGATAAACCAGGGCAGAAGGATCAGCTTCAGGCTTTGTCAGATACCATCATGGATAAAGCATACAAATTGCGTAATCCCAACCCCACCATGCCGGCCTGGGTTAAGTCCTACCCGGACAAAGAGATTTCCTTTAAAAAATACGGCAGTCCAAACGTCTTTAATAATTTTGATCCTCATATTACTGTGCTAACAGAAAGCAATCCGGAAAAATTGAGCCAGTCTATGGCTGCGGGAACAGAGGGATTATATCCTCAAAAAATGCGGGCGACAGGAATAGGCGTTTCAGAAAACGATAAAAACGGCCAGCCCATAAAAATCCTTGCCCGATATTGTTTTAAAGGCATTGACTGTCAGAAAGTGCAATAACTCTGGATGGCCGTTGCTCTTAAAGAACTGACATCTTTGAGGAGGCCAGTCAGGACCTTATATATTAAGGGCGTTGCTGCGAGTATCCCTGCCTGAAGACAGGTGTTTGGGGCTCGCACATCGACGCGCGACATCACATCTTTTTCTGGGAGTTAATATTGTGATAAATATCGCATATTCTTCTCATAAGATTAGCACTCTCTGGTTTGCCGTTGCGTGAATGGCCTGTGTCATTCTCAATGGCATTTGTTTTCTCAACGCAAAAGGTAAGAATATGAAGCTAACAGGCCACTTTTTCCTTAATTTACAATATCAACGATTTGAAAATAGCCTTAACAAGGCCACTCCTCCACAAGCTATAGCGAGTGATATCCCCTGGGACTCTCTCCCACCAGAATTTCAAAGCGATATTGATGACGTCATTAATATAAGCAGCAGCAAAGATTCTACGGCATTACTTTGTTTCTTCAAAGGCAGCAAATATCTCAAATACGATATTAAAAAAGCCCAGCCTGTCGGTCAGCCGGCAGAAATTAGCGAGGGCTGGCCGGGCCTCAAAGGCACAGGATTTGATAAAGGAATTGATGCCGCCTCGGAGTGGGCGGTATGGGAAGGGAGTGCATCCACGCCTGATGCCTCAACCATTATGTTTTTCAAAGGCGACCAGTTTATTAGCTGCACGCCAGAGGGTAACAAGATTGAGCAGAAGCCCATTTCTGAGCTCTGCAAGGACTTTAAGAGCGGAACGAACAAAAAATACAGTGCTGACCTCGACTGTGTCCTGTTGTGGTGCAATGAAACGGCCTATTTTTTTCAAGAGGGTGAGTATATTCGTTACAATCTTAAAACAGGCCGCATCGATAAAACAGAAATCGCTATTTCTACTTACTGGCATAACGTGAGTTTTTCTAAAATCCAGGCTGCCGTTCTGTTTGATGAAACGCTTCTGGCGTCGCAGCCTGCAGATACCGGCCCACACATCATTACTAATGCAGGACCGGCCCACAAAGAGGATGAATGCCATTGTGGGGGTGAGCAGCATACCCATCACCACCATTACCATGGCGGTACTCATCAGCACTGCCATGGTGGGACACATCACCATCATCATAATCATCATCACCATAGGGGACAGGGTTCGGGCAACACTATGCCGTACCCCGTTCCTATTCTGCCGAAAGGCCAGTTTACGGTGACTCTGGTTAACAACGACATCCAGTCGAGAACCGCCATACTGAACATTGATGGTAAAGACAACTCGCTGAATGTCGAGGGGAATAAGGCGATCTCCTGGGCCTACACCACCGCTACTGGCGAGGTCACTATCGCCCTCTATGGCGGCAGCGGGGACAACTCGACGAGTTTGGCCCTTGAAATACAGGGATCAACGGCACACAGCATCACGCTCGGTACCGAGAAAACGACGGGCAAGGCGCACCATGTCGGTATGGACGTGTTGGTGCATATTGACTGGACGACCCAGGTTAACAATTAATTCTTCACCTTATCCCGGGGCGATGTACCCCCGGGCAACTCAAACAAGCAGATGCCGTTCTTTAAGCCGGGAGCGAGAGGTTGATACCTTCTTTATCTGCTCATGACTTTAAAGACTGAGAGAATACGCCATGAAAATAAGCGAACACTGCCTTTCACTAACGAAAGAGAGTGAAGGATGTAGTTTGACCGCCTATCCCGATCCGGGTACCGGTGCGGCACCCTGGACCATTGGTTGGGGCAATACTCACCCCGTTGATGGCACTCCCGTGCACAAGGGGATGACGATCACTCAGGAGATGGCAGACAGTATGCTGGAGTCTGCGTTAAATAAATGCGGCGAAAGAGTATTTGCCATGCTCAGCGATATAGCCATAAAAAAGCTGACGCAGCATCAGTTTGATGCGTTAGTGGACTTTGCTTATAACGCGGGCGAAAAGAATTTGCAGACCTCAACACTATTAAAAGATTTAAATGCCGGGAACGACGAGGCCGCAGCAGCTGAATTCCCGCGCTGGAATCACGCGGGTGGTAAAGTCCTGCGTGGCCTCACTATCAGGCGCCAAAAAGAGCAGGATCTTTTTAATTCTTAAACTGACTGGCAACCTCATCAACCGGGATAGAGTATGCCCGCGCAGAGCTAGCATGACGCGCTGTGATATGCAGTTCGTCATGCGTCCGAAAAATTAAGTCGTTGTTAGTGATAAACCTGTCAGCGCTGTAAGGTGTAATTATTGTTAATAATTAACCATCATAGGAAATATATGCTTAACAAAGATATAGATTACAAAGCGATTGCCGAGGCGATGTACAATGATGTATTTGTGAATCATGGTAGTAATAATGATACCACGGGTCATCTTGACGGTCTGGATTCAGGGCTCGTTACACAGCTAATTCAGGAGTATCGCCAGAGTGAAAAGGAACCATGGTATATCGATGCACAGGATGGAACTAAGTTAAATGCCTAGTATAAGCGCACACTAAGACGTCCAACGCAAGTATCCCGAACTGCGATAGTCATTCATGGAATTACAAGCCAGGCTGATAATACAGGGCCTTGGGTAAGTGTTTTTGAAAAGCTGGGTATGAGTGTTTTAACTCCGGATTTGAGAGGGCATGGTAAAAGTGCAACAACGCTCCGAAATTTAGGTACGCTCGATGCCAGAGACATAGTTTCGTGGATTAAACAAGTTATTAAAGTCAGAGGGCCTACTGAAGAAATAATTCTGTTTGGCTATTCATTAGGAGCTGCTATAGCGTTATCAGCAACCAATTTGGCACAGAAACAACGTATAACTAACGTAAAAGCTACAATTGAGGATTGTGGGTATTCATGGTTGGAAGAGTTTGTCGAAGGGTATATTTTTCGTCAACATCCGGAGTTAAACACCGGGGAGGTGCTGAGAGTCAAAGAACTTATGGATGACATTCTTCAGGAACAGCAGCATGTTACAATTTCATCAGGTGTGAGTCCCGCGGTCATCACACAGTGCAAGCTGCCTTTACTTATTATTCATGGTACAAACGATACCACTGTCCCTGTTTCACAGGCAAAGCTCATTCGGGACATTTATGGCGCAGGTCGAAATAATGTTACAACTAATTTTGTAGAAGGTGCGAATCACCCGCAGAGTATTGCATTTGGGGTGGAGAGATATTTTATGCATATTAAGAATTTTATTGGTGGTATTGGTGTGGAATAAATGTAACTGCATGTAAGTTGGTCATGTATATGTCTGGTTGCTATGGCATGCATGGGGTTGAGAGTTATTCAGTTACATACTTAATTTTACTCTTTATCAAAGGGAGTTAAATAGGCCTCTAATGATATCAATGAATAACGACCTGTGATAGACCACGCGAAATTAGCACGACATAGCAGACAGTCATAATTAGCCGTTGTTATTCAATAGGACCCTGAATGGTCAGGTTTTGATAATGAAAATGCTTAAGGAAATTATATGCGAATAAAAAAACTACAGGCTACCGCTCTGGCTGCGGTGCTGCTGATGTATGCCGGTGTGAGTCAGGCTGCAAAAGTGGTCTTTACTGGCACTATTTATGATGTCAGCTGTCAGTTGGTCCCATCCGCCAGCTCGATTGCCGTTTCTTCCTCAGACACGGGAACGCTTAAAGCGGATGGTGATATGGGCCGCCCGCGCGCTTTTTCAATTAAGCTGAGCAACTGTGATGGCTCTCCTGCAACAGGAAAAAATGCCTATGTTGCCATTAATGGACCAACACTTGCGGGTAAAAACACCATGTTCAACGGCAATGCCGCTGACGCAACCCGGGCCGGTATTTATATCGCATCGGCAGAGAACCCAACCGTTGCCCTCCCTGCCACTGATAAGTCCCTCCAGTTCAGCACCAACGCTGATGGCGGCGTTGTTAACCTGGTGGCTGGCCTGATCGCTTCAGGCCCTACCACGCCCGGTATGGTCACGGCACCGGTCGATTTCACATTCGATATACACTGATTTCCAGGGCGGTTATCACATTACGGCAGGGATGCCGTCTGGAGAAGTATAATGCGCAATTATTTCCTGTTACTCATGGGATTAGGTATTTTTATATCCGCAGCACAGGCGGATATGGGGGGGCTGTCGGTAAGCCCAACCCGTATTATCTATCATGCAGGCGATAACAGTGCAGAGATCACCATCTTCAATGGTGCTATGCATACCCCTTATCTGATTGAGCTTTCCCTTACTGACGCAGGAGAGTCGCTGGCGTCCGGGCGTTATGTTATGCCCTCACCCGTCGTTCCATTACCCCCGCAGGAACGGCGTGTTATCAGGATCGGCGATATTCCAGATGTGACTCGCGCCCTGCCAGCTGATCGGGAGTCGCTTTCCTATCTTTGGGTGCGTGGTGTGCCGGGAATGGGGGAAGGGAATCAAAAGGGACCGGATGTGGGCGGGGAAATCCACATCGCGCTGACCATGAAGGTGAAAGTGATCTATAGGCCGAACGCCGTCGAGAAAGCATCTTTTTCTTACCCTGATGTGCTCACTGCAACATGTGATGCTGCCGGCCTGCATATGCATAATTCAAGTCCCAGGTACATCGCCCTGGCGTATCTAAAAACCAGGGATAATGCCGTACCTCTAAATAACGATGAATATCTGCTCTCTCCTTTTTCAGACAGGGTCTGGCGGGGGGCTTGTGGAAAACACGTAATAGCTCGTTCTGGAGACAGGCCAGATGAGATAAGCTGGGGGGTCATTAAAGATAGCGGGCAGGTGATTACGTTACAGTCTGTATCCGGGCGAACCAGTATAACGGGTGCCTGATTTAGAACATGGCACATTATGTATACGACACCCGATTATTTTCTCCTCAGGCAGAAGCGCTTGTAGCAGGCATGGGCGATCCTGCGCTGATAAATTGCCGCACTGGTCAGTATACCGTTGCAATCTACATCAACGATGTCCTGCAGGGCACGCGAACAATACCATTTATGCAGGAAAAAGCAGGTTGCCTTCGCCCCCAGTGGACCCCAAAACTTCTGAAAACGCTTGGCGTAAATTTGCCTCATATTTTACCCGTTCATCAGGAGACTCCGCTACCGGGAGGGCTGGCGGAATACGTGTCCGGAGCGCAGGAAAAATTTGACGTGAAGACCCAGAGCTTGTATCTGACATTTCCGTTAAAAACTCTGCAGGACGCTCAATATGCGTTGAGCCGCACCCGCTGGGATGAAGGGGAGCCAGCGGTACTGATGGGCTATCAGTATAATGGTCAACAAACTCGCGACCATCAGGGGGGGCAAAGGGGGAGTTACCTGGGCCTTGATGAGGGGGTCAATGTCGGTCCCTGGCGTCTGAGAGGGCAGACAAGTCGTATTCAATATAGGTCTGCAGTCACCTGGACTTTTTTTAACAACCGGCTGGAAAGAGATGTTCTCCCACTTAACAGCAGGCTGTTGTTGGGCGATGGGGTATCTCACGGAGATGTGTTCCCTTCTCTGCCTTTTTACGGCGTCAGGCTGTTCACCAGTGAGGCGATGTTGCCCTACCGTCTTCGACATCCCTCACCGGTTATTCACGGTACGACCGCCTCTCCCTCCCGTGTTACCGTGACGCAAAATGGCAACATTATTTATTCAGATACTCTTCCCCCCGGGCCTTTTACTATCAGCGACTTGCGTACTAACGGCACGGGTGACCTTCTGGTCAGCGTAAAAGCACAAAATGGCGATGTTAAATTGTTTACCGTCGCTAACACCCAGCTGCCCGTGATGATGGCAGAAGGGGCCTTTAAATATGAAGCCATCGCTGGCAGGTCCAGGTCTGGTACCGCCGCATGGAAAAGAAATGGACAGCCCTTTACACTTTTTACCTCGGCATATGGTGCCAGTAGTATGCTTACGCTTTATGGCGGTCTGATTACAGCAGAGTACTATACGGTCCCGGCCCTGGGGTTTAGCCTGCCAGTGCCTTATATTGGTGCACTGTCACTGGACCTGTCGGCAGCCAGTGCAAAAGTAAGGGCCGGTTCTGTTTCAGGGAAGCAATATGCCGTGAGGTATGCCCGATCATTTTTCAACGGCCGGACAACCTTGAATGTGAATGCTCTGCACAGGACTCGCAGGTTTTATACGCTGAGTGAGGCCGATGATGCGCGATATTCCGGCATTCCCCTGACCTCAGGGATGCCTTCGGATGAGATGCAGTTTGAAATCACTCATTCTGCTGGCGCTAAGGGTTACCTGAACGGGGGCTTATCGACAAGAGGATATCGGCGAAGTGGCTTAAGGAGTCGATCCGCCAGCCTGGGTTACGCGTACTATCACCAGGGCGCGATACTCTCTTTCAATTATCAGTTATTAAGTGATGTAACATTTGGTCAACGCGCGTTGCAGCGCATGTTTTCACTCAGTCTCAGCCTGCCACTCAGTACACAAAGCGATGAGACACAGGCCCGGGGATACGCCACCTACAACCTGTACGATGAAGGACATCACAGGGTGCAGAGCGCTGGTGTTAACGGGACTCTGGAGCGTTTCACCTGGAGTGCTGAGCAAGGACTGAACGGGGCGGACCTGAATAATATAAATATGCAATATAACGCAGACAAACTGTCCAGCAGCGCCGGGTATTATCAGTCGGGAGACGCACGAAGCCTGAACTACGGCCTCTCCGGGGGGGTTGTTGCGCATCAGCACGGTGTAAATTTTGCTCGTTCGATGGGGGGCGCGGTGACCATTCTGCGCGTGGGCCACATAAAAGGCGCACATCTGATTGGAGGGGGGGAGGCGGCTACAGACAGCCAGGGGGAGGTTGTTGCCCCATGGCTGCTTCCTTACCAGCGAAATACTTTCAGCATTGACCCGGATACTCTCCCGGAAGGTGCACGGGTGCAGGAGGACAGTATTAATGTTTACCCTACGCAGGGTGCGTTCATTTTCCGTGACATTGCAGCCACCGAGGGCAGTGATGCTATTTTTAAGGTGAGTTTTAAGGGGATCCCCGTTTCGTTTGGAGCCGTTGCGCGAGTGTATAGCGGCGGTAATACCTTAAAAAATCCCCCTTTTATCGTTGGTGGTGGTGGCATTTTGTATCTCACCGGAGTGGCACCTGCAGGAAAAATACTGATTCAGTGGGAAGGGAAGGAGTGCTCTTTCGCATATAAATTAATTAAAAGCTCCCGGGGGCGTCACGTAAAAAGGGTTGACTGCCGCTGAGCAGGCATGCATTTCGAGCACGGTGGTTTATGCTATACGCTTATAACTAAATAGAATACTTATACCATGGCTTCATGTCGGAGACATTGCGCAGACCATAGTTACGCGCGTATACATACTGCAAAAACACCACTTTCCTGAATCCCGTTTTAGCCATAATTTTTTGACGGTGTGTGTACAGTGACTTGATTGGGCTTCCCGTAAGAAGAGAAAGTGTCGACAAACTCATCCCGGACATAAACCGCGGTAGAAGATAGCGCTCCGTGAGCGTCAGCTTGACTACGTCGACGTGGTCATCATCTCTGTGATTAACGTCGCTGCGTTTAGCTACACGCCTCATGGCACATCGCAGCGTCGTTATATTTTGCTTCTGATCCAGAATCAGGTTTCCTTTGTTTTCAACAGGAAATGCCCGCCCCGTATGCTCCCACGTCAGCCAGACAACGGATACATCGGGGCGACTAGCCCGGAGGGCATTAAGCGTATCCCACTTTCCCCGGAAAAGGATCAGGCTGTCTACTGCGATAATGATCCGGCTGGCAACATTCACGTCTTGCGGCAGGAGTTGTGTACTAAAGTCCATCTGGATACAGGTCATCTCCGGCAGTAGTGCCGAAAGTCCCATATAAAGCCAGCTGTTTTCAGTCAGGGCTATTAGTAGTATGTCTTTTTTCATGTCACATGCCCTTATCTGGATTATATCAGGCAAATTTAAATATGGCCACTAAATAACCCGCACTTCATATAGGATAAATACATGGGGTTAATAATTATTAAATGACAACGGTAATTGAGAGAGTCAAATGTTTGTTTGCCAAAAGGTGATGGTTGTATCTGCAATAGTAAATATTTTGACGCCTGGTTGTGTGCCCGCGACTTCAATCAGGCGCTGTTCCATTCTATGGGATGCTTATGTCGATGAATTTGACAACCATAGAATCCCGTTTGTAGGTTTAAGCCGAGTGGAGTTTCCCAAAAGGAAAGTAAAATGAGTGAAAATGGAACGAGCATTTATGTTCTTTATAATGGCGGATTTGCGGAAGATACCTTTGCTATAACATCCTTTTCATTCACGGAGGGTGAGTTTAAAGCCATTGTGAATTTCTCTACTCACTCTAAGTCAACGGTACCTTTGGCTCTGCTTGATGCTCTTTTGAATAATATCTCCATTATTTGTGCACATGAATACGAGCCCCTGTCCGGGCTTTCTGCCACTAAAATAAAGCCCCAAAAGATAGCGTGGACGTTTGTAAAGCCGTTGGTAAAAACAAATGATGTACATATATATGGTGAGATTATGAGAGCTACGGCTCTGGAAAAATGCCACTCGCCATACATCATTGCATCAATTAATGATAGCCTTGTTTTTAAATCTATATGTGAATGTTAACTATGGAATAATACGTTTTGCCACTGAAGGAACACAGTGGGAATATTTAATGAATGTGAAAAATATTCAGGAAAATTTGCATGATTATCGTTGGTAATACGAGGGTGTTTAAATTATGTCCATTCGTTACAATTTAATAACGGTTAATGCTCAGAAGGGACCTACATGTTGGTATACCGCGATAAAAATCATGTTGCGGTTTCATGGTCTAATTATACCTCATAGTGTCAGAGGTGAGGCAGATGACTGGCAACAGCTGAAAGCACTGCGAAATATTATCATCGAGCTTGCGCTAGAGAAGGCTTCGCTTGATTATCAGACTATCTTAAATCGCATCATCAGGAAGCTAATTATAACAGAAACGTCAGGTCCTGAGCGTGAGCGGCTGAGAGCAATTAAACATAAATTTGAACAGGCTGGGTGTACCGATCGATTTAACATCGTGGATGCATTCCTACCCGGATATATAAAGCCAGTCGAACTAAATAGTGCATCATATAATCCTACATTTATTGAAAGTAGTTTGAACGCATTTGGCCCATTATATGCGAGCGTGTACCGTCCTGGAACGTCTATTTTTGATATGGATTATGTGGAAGATCCATTCCCAGGCGAAACTGGCTACATTTATAGTTATAACAAAAAAGTATCGTTTGGTGGTCTTCATGCGATAGTTGTTTATGGTATTGATGACCACGGTAACCTGTACTACATTGACCCAAACAAACCTCATCGTTTTTGTATGATTCCGTGCTGGGTTCTGCTGGAACAGCTGAACTCGCCGGGAGGCTCGATGGGGGATGCATTATTCGGAAGAGTTAATTGTGATAACTGTATCCATCTGGGTTTGAAAGTATAGAGCATACTGCCTGGGAGCATCTCAGCGCGCAGAGCCCATTAATATACTTAACGTACGTTGCCTTACACCCGGGCTTCAGACCCGCCAACCGCAATGAAAAACCAGATAAGTCTCTCTAATTTTTGCTCGTGAGCTGCTGTACGGCAGCTTACCCATCGCAGAAATGAGCAGTAATTAACCGAATCTTGTACAGTGAAATACGATGGACCTGAAAAATGAATCAGGGACTTATTAGAGGTGCACTCAAACCGAAAGCCGGCAGATATTTTCCCCTGGCATGCCTGCTGAGCATCCCTGGTTTATGTTGCACTGCGCCTGAATTCTGGATATCACGTGGGCAGAGCTCCGTGATATTACTCACATTTTCTATCCCCAGTAATATCTTTTTACCTTTTATCGTTTCTAGCATGAAGTGCACTTTGAGTAAGTGTTAAGACATTCCGTTTTATTTAATACGGGAACCATGCAGGCTTTGTTGTTTTCAAGGAGCCTGCATTTGATAAAGCATTTGTATTTATAGAGAGGCTGTATGAAAAATATTTCGTTACTAAAATGGGTTAATCCTGCTGTCTCAACAACTACGGATGATAAGATACTTGAAACGTTGAAGTATACAATTGATAATATTCTTGTGCCTTTGGCTGATATCACATTTACCGTAATCGATAAGAATAGGACTGTATTTTTTACCGATACTAATAGCCAGGAGTCTTCGGGAAAAACCAATTTATTAGGCCGCGCAACGGTTAGCTTGTACACCACGTCGTGGGAGTCCGAAGAATGTACCATAAATGCACACCTTACTAAAAAACCTGATATTAAGGCCCCGCCATTAACCGTCAAATTTATTGCCGCAGTAAAAGCAATAACATTGCTGCCAAAAGACGCGGAAGTCTCGACCAGTGATTCTCTAACGTTAACAGCAACAGTGACGGACTCTAACGACAAAGTAAAGCCGGGGGTGTTAGTGACTTTCGACGCAACAAATGATGCCGTCTTAAGTAAAAAATCGGATAAAACGGATAAAAATGGCCAGGTCGTAACAAAACTGTCCAATAACAAAACGGGACCTGTCACTGTAACGGCGACCGCAGCCGGTAAAAGCGACCAGTCGTCGGTTAAGTTTTTATCCTCAGTAAAACTAATAGATCTTCAGCCTAAAGACGTGGAAGCCTCGATCAGCGATTCTGTCACCTTAACAGCAACAGTCACAGGAACGGATAACAAACCAAAACCGCAAATGTTAGTGACATTCGAGGCAAATAATGGTGGCGTCTTAAGCAAAAAATCAGACAAAACGAATGAAAAAGGTCAGGCTGTCACAGCTTTGTCCAGTAGTCAGCCAGGCTCTGTTACAGTCACTGCAACTGTCGGCGATAAAAGCGATCGGTCAACGATAAAATTTCATCAGCCGGATTACATACTACACATCCCTCAACCTGTTCCTGTTACTTTCTACACTACAAATCCTCACGGTCTGTGGATGACTGTTAAGAGCCCGACTGGTAAGAATGTAGATGCGCTGGATCTTACTGTAAATACAGGTAAGTATTTAGTATCGAAACGCAAGCCGGTCCCGATGGGAGAGGGGAGTTATTTGATTCCTATCGTTTGCACTATCCCTGCAGAGGAATCACCGGATAATTCTACCGTCAGCGTTTCTTATTTAACAGAAACATCCAATGTTTTAAGCTGTATTGTAAAATATGATTACCCATGATTAGTAGGGTAGTTAAGTGATGTCATTAACCAGGGTGACAATATATTATCGCCTTCGGGGGTTATAGCATCCACTGGCAAGGTGACCAGTTATCAGTCACCTGCCAGTGAATATTATTAGATTTTAGATTAGAGTAGAGTAGAATCCAGTACATTATCATTATTGTTTTTGTATCGCTTAAATTACTCATCTTTCCGTCACCTCGGCAACAACGGCAGTGGATTGGTGGCTTTGACTTCAATCAGGCCGTGAGTTTCCGCTGTCGGCTTTCTGGCAATACCTGAACGCTGCGGGCGTTGTTACTAACTGCCTGGAAATTTCTGTGACGATGAGTTTACCGCAACGTTACGGTACATCATCATCCCGTGGCGAACAATAATGCAGATACAGCACAAAAGACCGCCCAGTAAGGCCGACAACAGAATGATAATGCTTCTTCCCGGATTATCCTTTGTCACAGGTAACGAAGGTGATTGTTGATACCGGAAAGGTTCAAAATGAAAATTCGGAATGACAATCTTCCGTAGTTGCTCCAGCTGAGACTGCTCATTGTAAAAATCAGCATCCAGTTTCGACACATCGGTAATGGATTTTTCTATGGCTAATTTTTTTTCAATGCCATCAGCTCCGAGCATCACCGGATAGTCAGGATCACCACCACCCGCAAGCCCACTGTTGTAAACGGGAGTTTTGATCCCTGCAGCTCTGGCGATCTGCAGGGCATAGCTCAGCCGCTGAAGACTGGCACTGCGAAGATTTTCCAGAGACATGCGCTTTTGCTTAAGGTTCCCCTCAGCCAGCAGGGTTTTAACCTTGACCGAGTTGCGAATATCCTCAAACGCGTCTTTTTTTACGGCCGCAGATACATAATCGATATACTCTTTCAGAATCACCTGCGCATCCTGAGCCGTTGCTGCAACAAAGCTCAGCGTCCATAAGACGAGTTTTCTGCTCCAGCTTTAGCCTGGTTACTACCTGCTGACGTCATATTTTCCGCTATTGTCACCAGGGCGCGGTGAAGCTCATCAGGCTGCATGTTCATCTTGTTTAATTTCGTTTTTATCCTCGGGGAGGAGCTCAGAAAATCTTCCAGCAGGGAGCGTGACTGGAATTTTTGGATAAAACGTTTGAAAATGCTGCTGCGGGTGACCCCAGTATCGATATCCAGAACCTGGAGCGTCACCAGCGCCTGCTGCATCTCCTGCCACTGCATTGTACCCGCCGGAACAATCACAGCCTGACTACGCCATTTCTGCGGCATAACGAAAGAAATGGTGAGCCCGATAAGTGCAAAAGCGAGGACACCGATAAGGATCAGTTTTTTTGCCGAATATAAAATGCTTACCAACTCGAGAAGGTCGATTTCTCTTTCGGGTATATTTTTATTATCAGCGCTTTTATTTTCAGTCGCGGACATAGCTACTTCTCTTTAAACTAAGATTTGTGAATATGTTTTTAAAGCTGACTGGCGAATTCACCGTTGCCGATCGCGGCTGTTAGCTGCCGGAAGATTAAATTTTTGGTTTTAATCCAGGCTTATCCTTTGAGCTGCTCTCTTTCTTATAGAATGCGCACACTGTATTTGGTGGCCCTTGCTGGATTTGAACCAGCGACCTGGCGATTATGAGTCGCTCGCTCTCACCACTGAGCTAAAGGGCCATTATTTAAAAAAATCCAGCATGCTTCACTACGGGCTAAGAGTAAAAACGAGAAACTCCCCTTTTCAACCCTTTATTTACTTTTTTGTACCGTTTTGCTTAAGCTGTATAGATTTCCCCACTGTAAGTAGGTGTGAGTAAAACATTCTAAGCACGGTATTATGCCGTGACAGGACGTTGCCGCCAGGCTTGTCCGGCATCATGATAAAGATAGCCAGCGTCTCTTGATAAGCGATCGTGAATCAGAAGACGCTGAGTGGTGGCGCGCAGTGTTATGGTCAGGTTGAAAGGAGAGGGATCCCTTCTCTCGATCCTATTTTCTGGCGAGAGAAATATATAAATCACTTCCTCTTTGCTCAAAATTAAAGTCTGCCTCATCGGCGAAGACATTATCAATTAGTATTATTTTATTTTCTGCCAGCCATGTTCTCTGGAAGACATTATTCTCTAAACCTTTAAGTACAATTGTTCCATTGTTTAAACCATCTGCTGTGACAAAATTAAAAGATGCTTTAGGTTTTCTTTCTCCTGTTCCCGGAGAATATAAGAATGGATTTGCTGGGTTGTTCCTTGAGGAAACGGTTATTGTGGAGGAGCCTTCTTCTAAAACATACGTCATAGGTCCGCGGTATTCATCGATATAAACTTCAGCTGAGCTATTGCCCTTGGTCATCACCAGTATACCTAGTTTGCTCGTTGTATCCTCACTAATAGCCGTTGCTGTTATTTTTAAATAAGAGGAGTCATGCAGAATAAACGCAGTGGTACCGGTGGCATCAACATCAATAATGTCACTATCAATATCCATTAATATTTTGGAATTTCCAAATAAATTGATGCTTGGAGAAGTGAATGCTAACGAATCCGTTTTAGTAAGTATAGCGCCATTGTCATTAAGGTTAATGTCACCATTAAAACTTACGCTGCCGCCAGCGACATCAAAGATACCATCATTGACCACATTTAAAGTGGTTACTGGGCGAATAGCATCATTCAGATCACCAAAAAATATCAATTCTCGGCATTTAACAGAAAATACGGAGCGGATATTAATTTCCGTTTCACGCCTTGAGTCTCGTCCTCCTATCCACAACACCCCTTCCGGATAATCAATTTCAAACCGCCCAAACTCAATATTAAAAGTGGTCATTCCTCCGTTAGTTTCTTGATTTGGCCAGTCTATAATACCGATGTGGGGCGCGGTGGCAGGATCTGGTTTTATAAGCAATGTTTCCTCATGGGCCGCCATCGTAAAAAATGTCCCTGCCGATTTACTAAAGGCTGAGGCAGGGCCAACTAAAGTCTGACTTCCAAAAGTGTTATTATATTCCTGGTTTACATCCGGTAACCATTCAAAAATATCTTTCATATACTACCTCGCTTTTACAATTTACCAAATAAATACTTAACAAAGTGCAGAGATATCAGGTTTATGAGAAAGGTAAGGTGCCTGGCAAACATTATCCTTATATCCTGCATAAAGGAAGGTAAAAACGATAATAGCAAAAAGGCAATGTTTTGGTCGCAATATGTGATGGTTATCATACGATCATTGTTCCTGGGTTTCTAAAAGAGTGCTCCATCAGATTATTATCCCAATAAATTCCTTGTCGATTTTTATTAGGTTGCGTACAGGATATGCCGCGATATAGTACTGCATACCTAAACTTCGTTCTGGGTGATGTTAGGTGTTGTATCATAAACCCCGAATATTGTGTCCGGAATCACATTTTTAAAATTTCGCTTTTCTTTTGTGCCTTTCCGTTTATATGGTTTTATCTCACTTAACAGGAGGAGTAATCATGCAGGATACACCGATTCGTATTGCCATTGTGGGCGGCGGAGGACGTATGGGGCGCGAGCTAATCCTGGCGGTGATGCAATCTGCCGGAGCAGAACTTGGTGCGGTGCTAGTCCGTAAAAATTCTCCTTTGGTAGGTCAGGATGCCGGGGAATTAGTTGGCTTTGGTAAAAATGGTATCATCATTCGAGACTGTCCGGATGCCATTAAAGATGATTTCGATGTCCTGATTGATTTTACTCGTCCGGAATGCACACTGGATTATCTGGCCTATTGTTTGCAGCATAATAAGAAAATAGTCATAGGCACTACCGGGTTTTCCGATGCGGAAAGGCGGGTGATCGATGATGCATCACAGTGTATTCCTGTCGTGTTTTCGGCTAATTTTAGTGTTGGAGTTAACCTGATGCTAAGTTTGCTGGAAAAAACGGCTCGGGTCATGGGGGATAATACGGATATCGAAATTATTGAAGCTCATCATCGTCACAAAGTGGATGCTCCCTCCGGAACGGCATTGACGATGGGTAATACCATTGCCAACGCACTGCACAAAGATCTGAAAGATTGCGCAGTCTACAGTCGTGAAGGCCATACCGGTGAGCGGAAACCTGGGACAATAGGTTTTTCGACAATCAGGGCGAGTGACATCGTTGGCGAACATACCGTTCTTTTCGCCGGAATGGGGGAGAGAATAGAAATTTCACACAAAGCCTCCAGTAGAATGACATTTGCCAGTGGCGCGGTTGTCTCTGCCGTCTGGATTAACAAAATAAAACGCGGCCTTTATGATATGAGAGATGTGCTAAATCTGGATGGAAAGTAAATGTGCTACCGCTTTAGTGAAGAGGTTTGTGCTGGTAGCGATGATTGGCCGGTAGCTGGCGTGTGCTGCAAGATTTTCATCCGTTGAATCGAAAAAAAGTAAATGATTAAGCTAAAAAATTCATAGGCAATGTTATCTTACTGTCTGTAACGTTAATCATCTGCCAGGCAATTTTAATATTAATTGCCTGGTGAGCGCGAAATTACTACTGTCAATTAAGCAAGTACTCTTTTTTATGCTGATGAAATGATCCAGTCATCCTAATCGACTTCATATGCTTGTGTGCTGAACTTGAAGTGCTTAAAAGTTGAGTGCCCCCAATATTTCTAATTTATTCATTGACCTAAGCTAACGCCGTTGTGAATCTCCTCATCGCAGGAATATTTATGCAGATTGAGTCTGGATGCCAGGTTTACAGGTTTTCCTTTCGCCTCCCATATTTCCTGAGGATGATCGTTCATGTCATCAAAAGTAAGTTCTAACTTCCCGCTTATCTACAAATAATGGCAAGCAAACAAGAATACATCTATGAAAAAACAAGTTACTAAATCCCTGTTTTTTAAGGGTAGGATCGCTGACGATTTTTTCCGGAAAAACACTGAGTACAGTACGCTGGTATGCCTTAATCTATTTTTCCAGATCACCAGCCCAATTTTATTGGGTTTGTCTGCTACCGCTTATGCACAGGAACAAATCGTTCAAGCAGAGGCGCACCAGATATCCTCTTCATTGCCGAAGCTATCATCCCCAGCAGAGACAACGAATATACCCGGGAATATGATCGGGAGCGGGGACTTCAAATTCGCCGGGCTGGTATCAGCGTTTGGGCAACAGGTAAATGACAGGCAAGATGAGGCTCGTTCTGCAGAATTATGGGCTGGCAGGGTTGCAACAGCGGAAACAAGCGATGAAATTCAGCACTGGCTGGCGCATTACGGGACTGGACGTGTCCGCCTGAATACAGACACACGTTATTCTCTGAACGACAGTGATATCGATCTTCTCCTTCCGCTTTGGGAACAGGACTCCCTGTTATTTTACACTCAGGGGGGGATACATCGTGCTGATGATCGGACGCAAAGCAGTATTGGCGCGGGTGGACGGTATTTCACTGCAAAGGTAATGTGGGGCTGGAATCTTTTTATGGATAATGATTTAACACAGCATCATGCCCGCTATGGAATCGGTGGCGAGTATCAGCAAAATTACCTGAAGTTGTCCGTCAATTCGTACCAACGCCTGACTGACTGGAAGGACTCCCCCTCTTTTGATAACTATCAATCGCGCCCGGCAAATGGCTGGGATGTCCGGGCTGAAGGCTATCTTCCAGCCATGCCATCACTGGGTATGAACATGACCTGGGAACAATATTATGGCGATGAAGTTGCCCTGTTTGGTAAAGAGCATCGCCAGCGGGATCCCCATTCGTGGACTGCCGGCCTGAGCTGGACACCTTTTCCCCTATTGACGTTTGAGGGGGATCGCAAACAAGGAGAGGGCCTTCATGAATCACGAATTGGGGTGACGCTACGTTGGCTACCGGGGGTCATGCTGGCACAACAAGTTAATACAGCGGCGGTAGCGTTTCGCCGTACCCTGGAAGGCAGTCGGTATGACCTGGTTGAAAGAAACAATGATATTGTTCTGGAGTACCGAAAGAAGAACAACGTGCTGCTGCATATGGTGCCACAGGTGAGTGGCTACCCTGGCGATTCCAGAGCGCTCTATGTGCAGGTCATTGCGAGTAATGGGCTTGATCATATTAGTTGGGATAGTACCGCGTTCCAGACCCACGGAGGTAAGCTTCTTCACCAGGGGGATGGGCAGTACAATGTTGTGTTGCCGGCGGTTCTGCCAGGCGGCGTGGATGCAAACACCTACACCATCACAGCCAGGGCATGGGATCGTAAAGGCGATTCGTCAGAAACGGCGCAGACCATTATTGTTGTTCAGGAAAAAAAAGGCGAGAGCGGGAAATCCACCTTTATAGCAAACCCACATGCGATCCCGGTTGCAGGAACCTCATTATTGACGTTCAAACCGATGGATAGTGAAGGGCATTCTTTAAGCGGCAGAACTGATATCAATTTTAAAGTGCGAGCTGCCATTAAGTCAGAGAGTATCCACTTTTCCCTTGACGCTGTTAAGGAAGTACAGCCAGGCATTTATACCGCCTCATTGACCGGGTTAACCCCCTCGGTTTTGTCGATTGTGCCGGCTGTCGGTAACGACGTGATGAGTCATTTGGTTGAAACAGTAACGGTTAGCGGTGCGACTTCTCCACCAACAGCCGGTTCTTATTCTTCAACGATCACACCTAATCCGGCTGTAATTCCGGTAAAGAGCAGCAGCGAACTGACCCTGAAGGTTAAGGATGAGCATAATTTCCCGGTCTCTGGTCTGACGAACATCACTCAGACTCTGAAGGGGGATGGGGCGGCAGGCACAGCGGTCAGCGCGTGGGAAGATCACCATGATGGTACCTATACTGCCACGTTGACCGGGGGAAAAACGGCAGGAGAAGTGGTCGTCATCCCGCAACATGATGGAGTGGACATGGTATCTTCAGGTGCTTTAGTTACGTTGACAGCCGCAGCCGCAGATGCCTCACACTCGGAGGTTACATCCGATCGGACGAGCACGGAAGTTAATAAGAAGGCGACGATTTCTTACAAAGCCAGGGATAAATATGGTAATCCCGTCAGTGGGTTAACCGGCATCGGACAACGGCTTGATGGAAGCGGGGGAGCTGGAAGCTCGATTAGTGCTTGGACTGAAGCGGGAACGACTGGGGTTTATAAAGCAGTGTTAACCGGTCCTGTTTTTCCCGGAGAGGTGCTGATAACCCCACAGAAAAATAGTTCCGATCTCGTGAGCTCGCCAGTAAGCGTAACCTTTACGCCTGGGCTAATAAACCCTATAAAATCAACCGTAGAGCCTGAGGATCTTACGCTTCCGGCCGGAGGAACTACGCGGCTGTTGTTCCATGCGTCAGACCAGTATGGTAACCCGGTTCCCGGAGCCACTATTTCCACCAGCCTGGCGGGGGATGCCGCGGAGGGGAGTAGTGTCACCCCGAACTTGTGGACAGATAATCATGACGGGACCTACTCTGCACTCCTCAGTGTGGGAAGCGTTAAGGGGGAAGTCGATGTGTTTCCTGAGCAAGGGGGGCATGATGTCGCCGATATACCGGCAAAAATTATAGTGAATTGATCTGCAATAATACGTCTTTCTATCAGTCATGCCCCATGGGGGCGATACCCACCGGCTGCTGATGGAAACGGTGTAAAGTCGCATTGCAGGAGCTACTTATTGTCCCCTGTGATACACTGGCCGCATATTATTCGCTAATATGCGGCCAGTTAATCGCAATGCCTGTTTCGATGGGGGATTTGTCATTCAGTATTAAGCGAGCAACTTAATCTTTTGGTTACTTATAAGAGTCGCTAGCCATTATATATCATTGATGGCCTGAACTAACCAAAGGTATGCCCGCCGATATTCAGAACTTTCACAAGTTTCATATTTTTATTCTTGATAAGCATAAAAAACCCGGTGTTTTTTATTTAACCTGATACTATAAAGCTCGATGTTATTTTCTGTTGTAGCTTCTCAAAATGGAGGTCATTTCCATCTATTTTTGCCGCGTCAGCTGGATGCATTCCTCCACGAATAGCTCTTCGCCACGAAAAATAGTTTAGCATTGCAGGCGGATCAACAAGTATATGTTTATTTAAGTTATATATTTGTCGGGGGTCACTATCATCAATAGTCCATTTTATTTCATCGCCTGAAGGTGGCGTCATAGGCGAACGATTTTTTTGTAATGCTAAATCTTGTACTGGTGAATATCTTGAATTGGAAGACCTTAAATTGGAAGGCATTAAATTGGAATGTCTTGAGTTGGATTGCCTTAAGTTGGATAAGCTTGAGTTAGATGATCTGGAACTTGATGATCTTGAATTAGATGGCATTATGTATGTTGATCTGGCGCTGGATGGTATTGAGTATAATAGGCTGGAGTCGTCTGCGGTAAAATATTAATCCTCACTGGCAGTTAAATATTCTGCATCTGAGATAGCCTGCTCAAGATCACTCTCATTCAATTTGATTAAATACATTTAAACCTCATCATTCATGATGTTAAAAATAAACTGGGATCTTCCCTGCAACAATATCTACTGGATATCCGCCGGATACTGAGTGAAATAGCCTGTCTGCCCGGCGGGGGCGCACATTGTTCGGTTAAAAGGCTGCCTAAGCGTACTTGCGGCGAGTGACAACGACACAAAAGCCGGATGTATACAATTTTTTGCCTCAAAAACATCGTTTGCAAACCAGCGTAGTACGATGCGGGCACGTTGACCGACGCCTAAAGAGCGCGGGAGCAGCACGGGGCCGGGGTGCATCCCACTAACACCGCGCTGTGCAGCCGAATTTTTTTGGCCGCTATGGCTGAATGTCAGCAACGGCATTGCCGGTAACGCACAGGCTGTTGGGCCCGAGTTAAGTAATACTAAAGACGTTCCGCTTTGTGACATGCCGTCATAAAGACCGTCCTGATCATCTCTGTAAAGTGTGACATTTGTAGCCTTGCACGGAAGTATTGTCGTGGAAGCAGCGTGAGTTGCTGTAGCCATTAAGGAAAAAATAATGATGGTATAGAATGCTGGGTGAAAATAACGCACTTGTGTAGTTCCTCTGGATGTTTTATAGCATGTTGACAACGGGAAACCCTGGATTGCAAGTGTGGCTGCGTTAGCAATGACAGTGATTTTTATGGCGGGTAATTCACGTGAGTAGTTGATTTTTTTGAGAAATTCACAATAGAAATTTTAATCTGTAAACCCTTTGATTAATGTGGTTTACAGTAACGGTTTAATTTAAGTAATCGGCAAGTCTCTCAGATTTTGATCATCTGCCAGAATGTATTATATATAAAAGACTTTCTGCAGTTGCTTACTGTTAGTGAAAGCGGTTGATTCAATTAAACACAAGTCTGACAGGATTTTTTTATGAGAAAAGTGATCTGTTTATCCGTCATAACCGTAGCATTCGGTGTCACTATGCCTGTACAGGGTGTAGAGGTATCTGCCAATGTATCCCAGACAGTCCAGATGTACAGTGGAAACGGAAAAATTATTTTTCCACCAGACGAAAAATTCAAGATTTCCTCAGAGCACTCTTCAGAAGCCAGTGGTGTGAGAATTTATTCAGGTAATGTAGTTATAAACTTTAAGGGAGGGAGGATAGAATCGGATACGATTACGCTAAAAAAACAAAAAGAAGGAATGTCACTTTTAGAAGCAAAAAAATTCGTGTTTATTCACTCTGGTGACAAATAATTTCTTATTTTGTGGGGGTGATAAACCCAATACTGGTATCCGGAAGTGAAATTAGTTTACCTCTATGAAAGGGAGTGACCTTATGTCAATAGCTGCTCCTTTTTTTATGCGCCCCTGCTGTCTGCATTATGTTACAGCTGAGACGGCAGCATCTTTATGATTATGAGATCTCACGCATAACAAATAATGAATTAAACGCTTGACGGGGTTTATCTCTCATTGTCATCGTTTGTAACGCAATATGTTTGGTTTTTTATAATAAACTGTTTTTTTTTACATTTATAGTGGCGAGGATTTATAAAATGAAAATAAACTTTATTTCTATGCAGCGCGTACTGATGGTCGCAGGAATAATGGGAACGATGTCAGTTGCCAATGCAGCGATGACCGACAGCACAACTTTCAATGTTAAAATGAATATTGACCCGTCTTGTGATATTCAGGCTGTTTCGGCCAGCGATGTCGATTTTGGCTCCCATTCACATGATGACAGCGATATCAATGCCCAGGGCGACCTGACGATCAAGTGTACTGCTGGCACGGCATACAGCATCGGGCTCGATAACGGGCAGCATTTTGATAGTGGGAGCAATGTACGTCAAATGGGTGGAACCGAGGCGAGTAATACTGGGGAGTTAGTTGCTTATACACTCTACCTGAATTCCAGTCGCACCACCGAATGGACGACTGCCAGTCCGCTCAGTGGCATCGGAACCGGAGAAAATGATGTAAAACCTATCTACGGTCAGGTCACTAACCTTAACTCTGCAAAAGCGGGTCAGTACCTCGATACTGTTACTGCTACTGTAACTTACTGAGCAGCACAGGTCAGGAATGCGTAAACATACCCTGTTAATTTTATTGTCGCTGTTCGCCGCCCCGCTTGTCAGGGGGGCGGCGTTACAACTTAAGCCTATATCGGTAACTTTTTCTGCTGAAGAGTCAGCGCGTACTATCCTTCTGTCAAATACCGGGACGCAGTTACTTAGAGCGCAGGTACGTGCTTATCGCTGGACGCAGGAGAATGGTACCGATGTACTGCGTCCTTCCGATGAAATTTATAGCTCTCCTCCCATGCTGGAGATCCCCGAAGGAAAGCCACAGCTTGTTCGGGTTATCCGTCAGATACGGCAAACGCAGCGTAATGCCGATGAATCGGCTTACCGACTTATCGTGGATGAACTTCCTTCTGTGGCAAACACCGCACATCCGACAAATGTCCAGTTTCTGTTACGTTACTCTATTCCGATATTTGTGCCCTCAGGTGACGCGTTATCGACACCAGACGAGGAGATCCCGCTACGGGTAAGCGTGCAGAATCGAGGGGACGAAGCGACCTTGCGTATAGATAATCCCCGACATAACCATGTCAAGTTGACACGCCTTGTTGTGATGCTGGCGAATGGCAAGAGCAAAATCTTACATGATGGATTATTGGGGTATGTGTTGGCCGGTCAGTCTCGTGTATGGCATCTGCCACACCTCGCTACTGAGGGGCGTTTAATAGCGAATGTGAATGATGGGCGTGTGCCGACAACATTACTGGTTTACCACTAGTTGTCTACTGGTTGCCGTTATCTATTATATGACGGCGGCTCTGGCAGAGGGTGAGGATATGTCGCTGGTGTCTGATCGGGTTGGCTATGTCACGTTGTACCTGGATGTGACGCTTAATCAGGAAAAAATAAAGGGACTGGTCCCGATCTATCAAAAGGGTGACTCGCTGTATATCGACCAGGTGGGGGAGGATTTGTTGGGGTTAGTGCTGCCCGGCATAGAAGCACTCATTTCGCTGAATACCCTCGCTGGGGCAACCGTGACATATTCTGCATCGGCGCAAACTTTGGCATTGGAGTTGCCATCTAACTACCTGAAGCATTCGGTTTACACCAGTGACAGCGGACATCTGGTTGCTTTACCCCCCGATCCTTCTCTGCCTGGCCTGGTGCTTAACTACAACTTCTATACCACCAGTCCACCCAACACGGCCTCCAATATGTGGACGAGCATGCGCGCAGTGGGGGGAGATAACCGTTCGCTGACAAATAGTATGCAAACCGCATGGCGGGACAGCGAGTTCAGAAATACTCGTCTGGATACTGCCTTTCAGCAAGATTTACCTGATTGGCTGGCGACGCTCACCGTAGGGGATTCTGTCACCAGTGGATTGAGTTGGTCGCGGCCCACGCGCATCGGAGGAATACGACTCTCGCGTAATTTTGATTTAGCCCCATACCAGACTACCGCGCCTATGGCTATTTTAACGGGGAAAGCGGTGGTTCCATCTAATATCGACGTATATGTCAACAATATTCGACAATACAGCCGGAGGGTTGCGCCCGGCGATTTTACCCTAACCGGTATTCCCTTGCAGAATGGTCAGGGCAAAGTGGCTATGGTGATGACGGATATTAATGGTAAGCAGCGCTCTTATATTTATGATGTTTATGGCGCCTCCCCTTTATTACGGGAAAATCTTCTGGACGCGTCACTTGAAGGGGGATGGGTACGCAAAAACTGGGGACTTATAAGTACGGATTATGCCGGGACACCGATGATGAGCGGCAGTCTGCGCTATGGTGTCACCGATAACCTTACCGCAGAATCCCATATCGAAAATAGCAGGAATACGCAGCTGGCGGGAGGCGGGGGACACTGGCTTGTCGGGGAGCGTTTTGGGGTAGCGAATGCGAGCATTGCTGCCAGCCATGCGACTATGGCTCTGGCTGGATGGGGGAGTCAGTGGGGGTATAGCTGGCAAGCGTCCGCGTGGCATCTGTCATTTAGCTCAGCATACAATACTGCCGGTTTTCGGGACGTGGCCAGCGAAGTCTCTGGTGGTGGGGGACTATTAAGGCGAAGCCAACAGTTTTTTATTGGCACTAATACGAAGGGGATTGATGTCAGCCTGGGGCTCATTGGTCAAACGGATGGGTCGCATAACAAAAACCGGTATGCCAACCTGACATTAGGTAAACAATGGGGCCAGGCCAGCTATAACCTGTCATTCAATCACCAGGCCGGGAGTGACGGGGATAATAGCGTCATGCTTTCCGCCTCCATTATGCTGAGCCGTAGTTTGTCGCTGAATAGCACAGTCAGCAGGGGGCGACAATCCGGTTGGATCAATAGCTTATCCCGGCGCAACATGCGGGGGAATGGAATCGAATGGCAGCTGCAGGAGGCGCAATATACCCAAAAGCAGTCTCAAGTTCAGGCTGAGGTCCGCTATGCACATAGCAAAGGGGATATTGCTATGGGGGTGACGCAGTCCCGTAGCGCTGGAAACTCTCAGCGATCGGCTTATGGAATGGCTGATGGGGGAATCGCTTTATTACCGGCAGGGGTCTTCATGGCCCGAAATACGAATGATGCATTTACATTGGTATCCACTAACGGCATGCCAGGCGTGCCTGTCATGCTGGAGAACAATTTAGTCGGTGAAACTGATTCTCGGGGCTATTACTTACTGGGGAGTCTGACTCCTTATCAGCGCAATCGGATCTCTATTGATGCGACGAATATCCCTGAAGAATTTAGCGTGGGACAAACCGTAAAGGACACTGTTCCGATGCGACATAATGGCACGCTGTCCAGGTTTGCCATTCTTCGACATACATTGACCCAGCTTCGGGTACGGGATTCGTCTGGTCAGGATTTACCCGCAGGCGAGAGTGTGTCATGGCGTTCGGCACGAAGCGGGCATGATCTTATTACTCAGGTCGGCTATGACGGCCAGGTGTATTTACAGGATGTTGATATTAAAGTGCCATTAAGCATCGGCAGCGGTTTAAAAAAGTGCCAGCTCATACTAACACCTGACTTATTGGCATCGACGATGCGCACACCCGCTCCCGTCGTCTGTCGCAATAAAGTCGCGGGGCTCTGATGAAAACGAGAATATGGCTATTTTTAATAGCGCTATTGATTCAGGCTCCTTCAGCGATAGCGACGGTAAACTGCTGGGCCACGGCGGGCATCGACATGAACTTCGGTTCTGTACGCTACACTGCACCCACGTCGACGGCTGCACGCATCAGTTACGCTTGTTACGGTGGCTACGCCTCGCCCCAACAGGTCTACCATATACGGTTTTGTACTTTTGTTAATGCCGACCCGGCGCTATTCGGCATTATGCCTCGTGAATTACGACATTGGGATAATTCCAGAATGAAGTACGATTTATATTCTGATGCGGCACATGCGCAAATTATTGGTGCGCCGGGATCCCCTTTTCCGGTTGCATCGTGGCAGATGGATCTATTGAGTAACGAGCAAAAACCTGGGGAGTTTGCCTTATATGGAAAAGTCCCTCCTGCACAGGGGGGGCTTTCCGTAGGGACTTATGAAAGCCACTTTAGCGGTGGGATATTACGCTGGCGCTGGAGTCGTGGGCCAGAGGCCGTTCCGTCGGAAGCACAGTGCAAAGCGAATAGTGGTGGAGAAGGTGGGGGAGAAGTTGGCTATTTTCTGAATGTGACGGCGAACGCCCAGGACGCGTGTTTCATTCGTATGGCTGCCGATCTGGATTTTGGGACTCAAACTGATTTAACCATGATGCACGATCGGCAAACTGCCATTGTGGTGCAGTGCCCTTTAAACACTGCATGGACACTAAGTTTATCGCCAGGTCTCCATGCCAGTGGCGCTGCGAGGCATATGCAAAATGCTTATGGTGACACGATAACCTATGGCTTATATCAGGATGTGGCGCATCTACAGCCCTGGGGTTTAGCGTCAGTCTCAGGTCTCGGGTCTGGAATGGGCGCCCCCATTTCTGTACCAGTATATGGTCGGGTTCCCTCCCAGAAGGTGGTCGGGCCCGGTGTTTATACGGATAGTGTTACCGTCACCCTGACTTACTGATTGCGATGGAGTAGAGAGAACATTAATAATTAATTTTATCTTTTTGTGTGGATGGCTTATTTATGATAAAAAAACAACCTTACCTGATGTTTCTTTCAATATTTTTTTGCATTTTACCTGCTTATGCCGTGCCATTACAGAATGGTGCGGTGAGATTCGAAATAGAACCAGCCACTTTGCAAATTAAGGCCGGTACAGCTATTGTGAACGCCCCCCAGAAAGCACAAAATTTCACCGATCTTATCTATTCTGCTGCAAAAGCGAGCTGGTCCTGGCCGGAGTGGAATATTCAGATAACGGCCAAAGCTGAAGGTAATGATCTACGTCTTACCATTATCAGTCAGCGCCCACAACACCTTAACTGGTTCAGCATGCCATCCGGTTTTGATGTGCTGCAATTACCCATAGGTGAAGGGAGCCGGATACCACTTAATAATCCTTTATGGCGGTCTTACCTTACTAGTGAGCTATCAGAGATAGACACCAATGCCGACTTAAAACTACCCCTGTGGGGAGGTGAGCAAAATGGCAATCTCTATAGCTGGATCCTGTTGTCTCCGTTTAATAATCAGCTCACTTTTACTGAAACAGACCAGCATTTAATACTGCAAGCCTCACATGAATTTAATCAACTTAACCAGGGGCAGCCCTTAGATGTTTTACTCCATGTTGGCACAACGGAACTGTCAGGTGCGATTCGTTATCGTGAGTATCTGCAACGCACTGGCAAATTTACTTCGTTGAAAGAAAAAATTGCCCTGGCGCCTGAAGGCAAAAAACTCATTGGGGCAACCCACATTTATTTGTGGGGAAACATGCTACTGGCCCAGGAGGATATAAAAAACTGGTCGGGACTTATCGGGTATCTACAGTCACCCGCAGGGGCGAATATCTGGCGGAATATTACGCTGGCGGATAAAAAAAACATGCAGCAATTACAGGGCCGTGCACCTGAGAGCTGGCAAAAACAGGCTCTGACGGCAGCAATAAACCGTGCTCTGGTGGCGCTTGTGCCGATGGATTGTTCACCTGATGACCCTTCATTTATGAGAGCGCAGCAGCAGCAGGCTGCTAAGGTGCGCCAGATAGCACAGCAAAGGTTGGGAACTTTCCTTTTACCCTCTGAGGAGTGGGGATCGGGTTTGTCTGAGACAGTTATAAATGCGTTGTCTCAGGCCGGGTTACGCAGGCTATGGCTGGGAACAGATAACTGGATGGCCCCTTTCCTGCATCCACATGCCGTAAAGCTTGCGGAAAAATATGGCTATCTCGTTGCCAGTTACGACTCCTATGACACCGGCTTACCACCAGGCATCAATGATAGCTGGCTTACTGCTCAGCTACCGAATCAGGTAACGCAAAAATGTGCCATCGTGCGAGCCGATGGCACGAAAACACCGGGATTCGGTGGACAGGGATACTATCTTAACCCCGGCTGTACTTTGCCCTTTTCCAGAAAGAGGATGGCTGAATTAATCCAGCTGGCCGGCTTAAATAGTCTTTTTCTTGATGTTGATGGAACTGGGATGGTTTTCGATGATTATCAGCCTGAGCATCCAACAAGTTCAGCACAGATGGCGACAGATCGTAACGCGCGCATGGCCTGGTTCAGCAATACTATCAAATTACCTTTGGGGTCTGAAGATGGTAATGCGGTTACAGCAAGACACATTATGTTTGCACATGGTACAGAAACCTGGGGATTTGGCTGGCGAGACCAGGATATGCGACATAATATGAAATCGCCATACTATCTTGGGGCATGGTGGCCAAATGAACAACCCGTTGTTTTTTTCAGTCCGGCAGAGGTGAAACCCCTCTATCATACTGTCGTGTTCGATCCGCGTTATCGGTTGCCATTGTATCAGGCTGTTTTTCATGATTCGGTAATCGCAACCCATCACTGGACTTTTGATAATCTGAAATTTAAGGGCGTTATATCCACTCGGGCACTGCTTAGCCTGCTTTATAACACCCCACCACTTTTCAACCTTAGCCGCAGCACGCTGAAAGAAAGATTACCCGAAATTGTTAAAGCAGATACCCGTTTCCGCGTTCTGCATCAGGCACTTTGGGATAAAGCCCTGACAGGTTTTAAATGGCTCGATCAGGATGGCTGGGTGCAGCAAACGACCTTCAGCGATGGCGCACAGATAACGGTAAATTTTGGCAATCAGACGTTCGACGGTATTGCGACACAATCCTTAAAAGCCACCCTGGCTGACGGGCGTATATTGGTCTTCAGGCAAGAGTAAAGAACAGTGGAAAATATCTGGAGATACGTTCCGTTTTGATTCGGTGCTACAGGGGGAGGGGTGTGATGGAGATCTTGTTTTTCGCTCGCGGGTATTGTTTTTGATTTGTTCTCGTTGCGAATAGATGACTCTGTTGGCTCGTGCTTATGTTTTTTCAGACTAATAGAGAAGTGAAATTATCTAAAAGGAGGCGTTGTGGTCAATCATGAAAGTAATAATTATAAACTCGATTGGGTATCACCGGTCACTATTTCGAGTGTTGAACTGTTAATTACAGAAACATTAAAGTTAACCAATTTAGTCAGTCATGCCCTTGTTCCTGGGCAATGCATTACCGTTGAACTCACCGGCGATAATGCTGTATTTCAATCCTCTGAGAGTTCTGATAGTAATGCCCATTGCGATAGCGCAGAAAATCCCAAAAGGTGGTCGCACCGTACGGACATTCTGGGGCGTACATATCCGGTCATTAAATCCCTGGAAAATATCGACAGCGAAGTGACATTAAGTGCTTATCTGACGGATAATCCGGCTGTCAAAGCGCAGCCCCTGACGCTTACGATGACGTCCGTCAGAAAAGTGAAAGCAGTGAAAGTCACACCAAAACATTCCCGGCAGCATGTAAATGTCAGAAGCGGTATTGTCGCTACAGTATTGGATATGAATGATGCACCATACCCAGACCAGACCGTATATTTCAGTGCAGATAATGATGCTAAGTTATTAATGTCTTCAGGGATAACAGATGGTTTTGGCCAGACGAGTGTTGATGTGGTCGGGGTAAAGCCCGGTCAGGTTACCGTTATTGCAACGATCGACAAACAGTCTGATTCTGGCATAATTGATTTTGAAAAATAGTTCTGATCCAATTAACGATGTTATCGTATCTATCGGCTGTTGAGGAAATGTTCCGATTATAGCATGTGTCCAGCCTGCTCTGCGCATAAATTGCGGCGTGGGCGGCCATTTTCTATATTAGAATATCTCACGGCATCTTTGTATAAAGCCGGGCTCTACCCTGGTATCTGATTGTATCTGAGGGAATATACTTGGAGTATTATGTATGCCGTCTCAAATGAAAGAGTGGAATGTATTTATAAAAGTGGTCGAAAAAGGTGCTGTTACGCGAGCGGCAAAAGAAATGAGTATGGTGCCTTCTGCTGTCAGTAAGATTATCACAAAGCTGGAAAGTGAGTTGAAAACCACGCTTTTCGATCGACATTCTCGTACGCTTACGGTAACGCCATCAGGATTAATTATTTACCGGAAAGTCAAAGAAATCATCTCGTTAATGGATGATCTGGTCTCGGAGGCTCAAAACTCTGACAATATCGTAAGGGGAACGCTGCGCCTGGCCGTTCCCACGGTGGTCGGCGAATATATGGCCAATGAGTGGGTCTATGAATTTCTTCAGCGGCGCAAGCAGGTAAAGATCTTTTTGGATACGATGGATGTATTTGTTAACGATGCAATTGAAAGTAATGACTTGATTTTAAAAACTGGCGAAATCGAAAACGATTTATTGGTGCATAAAAGGCTCTCCCCTTTAAAACTAATACTGTGCGCATCACCTGCATATTTATCATCACATAAAAAAATAAATGAACCTGCCGACCTTGAGGAACATTCTGTTTTTCCGCTTTTTCATCATGGCCTGGCAGGGCCGATTACCTTATTCAAGGGTGAAGAAAGTTATACCTTGCAAGGCGTTAATAAATATCAGTTTTCATCAAATAATCTGGTCTCTCTTTTAAATTTAGTCCTGAAGGGCTATGGTATCAGCGTTGCGACCCCTGGATGGCTGGCGGCACAAAAGCTCTATAATAATCAGGTTGAGATTGTTTTGCCTGAATGGAAGCTGCCGGAGCTGCCTGTTTATCTTATCTGGAAGCAGAGGCAGTTCTACACGCCTCTTTTCAAGGAGTTTTCAAACTTCATTGCCGATAAATGGAATAACAGACCCTATGTCAGGTAGTTGTTATTCATAAAACATAATGCTCATCGTCCCGCACGGGAGGGAGGGGTTATCCCCTCTCTCCTTTATGTGTGTCGTTATTAAGAAAGACCAGGCCTTAAGATGGTGGAACAGCTAGCTGAAGCGCCATCATAGGAGACTTGAGTCCTCGCGGTATGATTCTTGCCAAAACCATGTTGTCCATGTGAAGAGGAACCAGCATCAAAATAGACATCATCGATAGCAAAGCTAAAGTATCCGTCTGGACCCGTTTGCGTGGTGCTGGGGCCAGTCAGGTAGAGATCCAAGGAGACATTCAATGTTATCCCATTGGTGCGTTTTCCATTAGAACTGGACAGTTTGCCTTTTATTGTACCTGATTGCCCCTCTGAAAGCATCGCGGGTGCATCGGTGATGGCAATTGAGTAATCAGGCGCGGCAAAACTAACCTCTACGGTATCGCTGACTCCATCAATTTTCGCTGTAACCGTCACCGTTTCACCGGTGCTGTCTGTCACGCTGGTCGTCACCGAGCCTGAATCATGGGTGTTGGCTGAAGTGGGGGAAAGGCGGGCGCTGCCGGTGGTTGTAAATGTAACCAGGGCGTTTTTCACCGGTTTGCCTGCTGACATCAGCGTGGCGGTTAACGCTACTGACTCGTCCACTTTCACCGAAGAATTACGCGGTGAGAGCTTAATTGAACCCTCTTTGTAGTCAAAAGTAACCGTAGCACGATCGGTTTTGCTGCCGGTGGTGGCGGTTAAGGTGACCTTTCCGGAAAGGTCGCTGGTGACCTGAGTAGTGACTTCACCGTTCCCGTCGCTCGTACCCGAGGTTTTGCTGAGTGATGCACCATGATCCACGCCGAAGGTGACGGTAGCCCCCTGATACGGCTTGCCGTCGGTGCCCATAACGGTGGCGGTAAATTGCTGGGCGGCGTTGACAAATTGCTGCGCCGTTGGCGGCTTTAAGGATACTGATTGCACATCAATAAATGTCGCGTCAACGGTATCGCTGACCCCATCAATTTTCGCTGTAACCCTTACCGCTTCACCTGTGCTGTCTGTCACGCTGGTCGTTACCGTGCCTGAATCATCGGTGTAGCCTGACGTTGAGGAAAGGCGGGCGTTGCCGGTGGCCGTAAAGGTGACCAGGGCATGTTTCACCGGTTTTCCTGCTGACATCAGCGTGGCGGTTAACGCTACCGTCTCGTTCACTTTCACGGAGGAATGAGGCGGTGTGAGGTGAATTGCCCCCTCTTTGTAGACAAAAGTAACCGTAGCGTGATCGGTTGTGCTGCCGGCGGTGGCGGTTAAGGTGACCTTTCCGGAAAGGCCGCTGGTGACCTGAGTGGTGACTTCACCGTTCCCGTCGCTCGTACCTGAGGTTTTGCTGAGTGACGCACCATGATCCACGCCGAAGGTGACGGTAGCCCCCTGATACGGCTTGCCGTCGCTCCCCATGACGGTGGCGGTAAACTCCTGCGAGGCATTGACCAATTGTTGCGCCGTTGGCGGTTTCACCACGATGGACTGAATCGTAATACTTGACGTTAATGTTAGCATCAGCGGCGGCGCCTTGATGGTGGGATTATCCGTCAGATAAGCATTTATTATAACTGTGCTGTCGATATCTTTCAGTGGCTTAATGACCGGGTAAGCACGCCCCAGTGTGTCCGTGCGGTGAGACCACTTTTTTGGGTTTTCTGAGCTATCGCAATGGGCGTTGCTATCAGAATCATCAGAAGGCTGAAATTCGGCATTATCGCCAGCGAGCTCAAATGTAATGCACTTTCCTGAGATAAGGGTGCTACCATCCGTGAGTTTTAATGTTTCAACGATCGGAATATTCGCTTTTGCTTCGGTTACCGGGGAAACCCAATTTAATTGATAAGCTCTGGTCGCAATGTTGGTCATAAGTAGTTCCTTTAAGCATTAATGGAGAGCCTGTTAACCTCTGCTCAGGCTATAAAAAGCGTTCACTTTATTGGTGTCATCTCAAAAGAGTGATGGGAGTTAATGGTTTTTATTTTGGCGTGAGGTAATTACCTTACCTCGTGCGATTAGTGAAATAAGGCCATTTATTAAATAGATGGAATGGCGAAACTTCCATTTAAATCATGTTTATTGACTATCGTCAAACTAATCCTTGCAACGGAAGTAGATCATAAGCAATGATCTTATTTTATTAGTTGTGAACTTTATCACAATTATTTTTTTCTGGTTAAAAGCCGGAGAGCGATGGCAAATTAAAAGATTTCCTGTCTTATGCTATTGAAAAACACGAAAGATAAAAGCGTCACAATAATAGAGATTCGTCATGCTAACTCCATTAGTGCAGCAAGGGACACATCGGGGAGAGAGTGAGCAATATTCATCACACAAAAAGAATGGCCAGAAAAGGGTTGCAAAATGGCATTACTCGTTTAGAGGATATCCAGGTCTGAGTTTGCAGGGCGGCAGGAGTAGCGGGGTTATTGATTCAGTTACTTCTTTTTAGCCACTCTGCCTGCTTATCTAGTTTTCCTGAGTTGTAACTAAGTTGCGCTGAAATATCAATATAGTGGATTAGAATGATGGAGTTTACGTGATGCGAAAAGTACAGTGGGGGGGGGGTAAATTCTGTTCAAAGGCCTTAATCTGGCTAAATATATTTATTCAGGTCTCATACCCATTGATCTACTTGTTAACGCCCACGCTGGCGATTGCCGCTAAGGTTAACGAGCCTAAAACTTTTGTCACCCGGACTTATACGGTTGGTGCGGGTGAAACTGCCAGTACAGTGGCGAAAAAATATAATATGACGCAAGACGCACTTCGCCAGCTAAATCAATTCCGTACGTTCGCACATGGGTTCGATAAGGTACAACCCGGCGATGAAATTGATGTCCCGGTTCCGTCTCGGAGCAGTAACGCACAGACGATCTCTGCTGAAGATACAACGGATCAGGAGAAACAACAGACGCTTTCATCAGTGGCTTCACAGACTGGCTATTTCTTAAAAAATAATCCGAACAGAAATGTGGTGGAAGAGCAAGCCAGGGGCCTGGCCTCGGGAGAGGCGGGAGAGCAAATTCAACGCTGGTTAAGCCACTTTGGAACCGCGCGTGTCAGCCTCGATTCTGATAAGAATTTTTCATTAAAAAACTCACAGTTTGATCTGCTTATTCCGCTCTACGATCAACACGATAATGTTATCTTCACACAGGGAAGTTTGCACCGAAAAGATAATCGAAGCCAGTCGAACCTTGGACTGGGCATACGCCATTTCAGCCAGGGATATATGCTTGGCGGCAATGTTTTTGGCGATTATGACTTATCGCGCGACCATGCACGCGTCGGGGCCGGGTTTGAATATTGGCGTGATTACCTGAAGGTTGGCGCTAACAGCTATATACGCCTGACTAACTGGAAGGATTCAAGAGACATAAAAGATTATGAAGAACGCCCGGCAAATGGCTGGGATATTCGTTCCGAGGCGTGGATCCCTGCTTATCCGCAGCTGGGTGCAAAACTGGCGTATGAACAATACTATGGCAATGAGGTCGCTCTTTTTGGTAAAGATAATCGCCAGCGAAATCCCCATGAGCTGACCACGGGAATTAGCTACACACCAGTCCCTTTACTAACGCTCAATATAGACCAACAAATGGGGGCTGCCGGGAAATCCGATACCCGTCTCGGAGCCGCTGTTTCTTATCAACTTGGTGTACCCTGGCAACGTCAGTTCGATCCGGCTGGCGTGGCGGCCCTGCGTAAACTAACGGGGAGTCGCTATGACCTCGTTGAGCGTAACAATAATATTGTTCTTGAATACAGAAAGAAGAGCGTCATCCGACTCCACACGGTTGATTTAATTACGGGGTCGGCCGGCGAGCGAAAATCGCTTGGCGTATCGGTGAACAGTACATATGGGGTGTCTCGTATTGACTGGTCTGCGCCTTCGCTAATCGCTGCGGGTGGGGAAATCGTTCAAAGCGGTAGAGATGATTATGACGTAGTACTGCCTCCGTACCAATATTCTGTCGCGTCACTGAATAATTACACAGTGACAGGGGTGGCGATAGACACTAAAGGAAATCGCTCTAATCAGACCCAAACGCAGGTGGCGATTAAAATGCCTGAGCTGAATATCAGCAACAGCACATTATCTCCCGATAAAAGCGTGCTGCCCGCTGACGGGAAAAGCACACAGGTTCTGGAGCTAAAACTAAAGGATAATCAGAACCATCCGGTGGATCTCCCTGCAAGCGATATCACTATCGACAAAGGAACACTCAAGAGCGCGTCCGTGTCTGCCGCGAGCAAAAGCAGCGTCGGAACCTATTCAATTACGGTGACGGCAGGAACGGAAACTGAGACGGTCATCGTCACACCGAAAGTCAATGGGGTAACGCTACCAGCAGCAGAAGTCTCAATAGTTCGCATAATGCCAGCCGCAGCAAATTCGACGATATCAGTGGATAAAGCGACCTATGAGGCCGGAGAGGCGATGGTCGTCACGGCGATTCTGAAAGATGCGGATGGCAATGCATTGCTGGATGCTGTGTCTCTATTGAGTGACAGCACGGTAACCGTCGGCGGTGGGGTAGAGCTACGTAAAACAGTCTGGAGTGGCAAGGGCGATGGCTCTTACACAGCGACCTATACTGCGACACAGCCAGGGGCGAATCAGCAAGCTTCTATGCAGTTTTCCGGCTGGTCCAGCGCGGTTTCTTCTGCGCCATATTCGATTATTGCCGCGCCAGCCGCAGCCGAAAAATCCAGTATCAACGTCGACAAAGCTACCTACACCGTTGGCGATGATATAACAGTGACTGTCCTGCTCAGGGATGCCAGAGGCAATCCAGATATAGGGAAAGCATCTCTTTTAACTGACCTCACCGTATCGGTAGCAAATGCTGCGCAGAAGACAGGCATTGACTGGACTGATAACGGGAATGGATCTTACACGTCCCTGTACACAGCAATTAGCCACGGAACCAGTTTGACGGCAACGTTGAAACTCGACGAGTGGTCTGGTGCGGTTTCATCGGGGACCTATGAGGTGAAACGAGTACCAGCTGCGAGGGAGCATTCATCCATTCAGCTTGATAAAACGTCCTACAGGATCGGTGAAGACATAAAGGTCACCGTGAAGCTGCATAGTGCAGACGACAGCTCGTTACCAGACAATGCCGATTTGCTAGATGATACTGCGGTACAGGTCCCGTTTACTGAACGCAAATCAGGCGCAACATGGGTTGATAACGGTGACGGCACCTACACCACGACCTATATTGGTCACATTGCTTCATCTCGACAATCCGCTAAGTTAAATGTGGGTTGGGACCAGCCCGTTAATTCGGCTGTCTATGAAGTTCTTGGTGCGCCCACCCTTACCCTGTCGACACCGGATGGATATACCGTAACTGCAGACAAAGGCTTCCCAACATCAGCGTTTAAAGGCGCAACATTTACTATGGTAGGCGTGAATACCGATGTGAAGAATTATGACTGGAGTTCAAATGTTGACTGGGTTGATGTGACTCCGCAGGGGATTGTTTCCTTCACTGGAGATATGGGGACAGGTGATGAGGTTATAATCACCGGTACGCCGAAAAGAGATAGCGGTTTAACTTCGCCGCTGAGTTATCAGTTTAAGTTAACACAGTGGTACGTATTTCCGGGAGGGAGCTCTTCACATGCGTCGGAGAGCGATAGAGTTTGCACGAGTAGGGGCATGGACATACCACTGATGAATAAATTATACGCAAAACTAAATGACCCGAGTATACGTGCTATGGGATATTTACGCGGCGAATGGGGACAGTTAACTTCGGGTAACTATCCGGAAGCAGATGGTTTTGATGTCTCCTATTGGGCAAAAGATACTCATGGGTCATACGACAGAGCTGTCTTTTATACTTCACAAGACAAATACGATTGGGAAGATGGGCCCTCCTCGCTAGAACATACTGCGTGTGTGAAAAACTTCTGATTGAAACCACTTCCCCCTTGTACAGGATAATAATTATCTGCACAGGGGGGCTCACGATTATTATATAATTGAAAACTCTTTTTTATTACATAATGCATGTTGATAAAAAAGATGTGCACGTATAGAAAATAAACCGTAATTAACAAGGAGTGGTCTTCTTTGGGCTTTCAAGATTGATTTATCGATTGACATACCATTTGCATCGTTTCTATAACAATTAAGTTCCTGTACCTGAATATGCAGAACACAGGGGCTTTTAAATACAATTCAATACCGATGAGGTGAATATGAACTCTACAGTTAAGACACAAAATGATGCAGCTGTCCCGGGTATAACATTCGACGTACCGGATGATACCATTGTTGCAGCAGGTCAACCAATGCGCATTAAAGTTACATATCTATCGGATGGATCGATTGATCCGGTACACGTAGACAGCAAATTTATACTCGACGAATCTCACGGGATGGTCATATACACTAATGAATTTGATTCTTATTTTCGTGATCCACTTAATAATATAATGAGTGCTTATATCAACGTATGGATCATGAATAGAGACGACGAATCACGTGAGTCTTCTGCTATACCGACTGTGTCAACATCTCCAGTTATACCGCCTGTTTTAACTGATATAAAAGTGAGTTTCGGAGGCTTTGATTCTACACTCACACTCAACGCCAAAGACGTTACATATTTTTCAGAGCATGGTTTTGCCCCTGCTGTAGATGGCAGCTTTATAAAAGACCTTAGCCCTGTGCCGTATGATAGAGTCCCGGACCTGGAGAACCATGAACATGTTAAAATCACAGTGACTGCGGTTGACGCCAGCGGAGCTGCAATACCTAACTTCCAGGTACCACTAAACGTGGACATTAGTAACGTTCAGATGCGAATGTTCCCGGTAGATAAATTTGATCTTGCTAATGAAATTCACACCCCCCCAAGCAAATACGCAACTACATATTACATTAATACTGGTCCGACAGGGTCACGAGATGTATATGTGTTTGTAGGTAGAGGCATGCCCGGTATAACTGGCTCTAGTATGGAGCTTTCAGTTAATATACCTGACTTATCTCTTCAGTATGGTAATAATGAAGTGCTCGTTGTTACTAAGGATTTTACTAAAGCTAAAGCCGCAGCCCCTATCATTCTTGACATGGATGGCGATTCACTAGATCCGTCATTAACTGATGATCCTAATTTTGCTGTGGCCATCCCGGAATATAGTAATCCGAAAGACAATGATATTATTTATTTAATTGCAAAAGATTCGCAAGGTAATAATACATACTTAGGTCTTAAAAGGATTCATAACTATGACTGGGGAGTAGCACCTTTATTTTATGTTCCATATAGTGCATTCCCTTCAGTAGGGAATTATTATCTTTACTACTACATTAGCGATGCCACGCGCAATATTACTTTATCGCAAGATCTATTTTTTATCCTCGAGACCCAGGTCCCAAATCTGCCAACCAGTGGTAACAAGACATTTAAGCAACCTGTCGAGGTATACACTATGTATGGGTTAGAAATCAAGACCCCTCCGGGGGCTATAAACGAGTATGCTATTAGAGGTGGGCTTAATATTCACGTTCCTGTGAAAGATCATGATCCGACATATGTAGGAAGCGGCCAATTGCCCGTGGTCAAATTACGAACTCAGGGATGGACAGCAGATGGACGACCGAAATCTCAGACCAAGGATTATCGTGCGCAAAAACCCGTAAGCGTAGAGAATATAGCAGATGGGTTTATCAACGTATATATAATTAAGGATGATTTAACAGGATATGACTCGAATTCGGATGGTCGCCCGGGAACGATAACATTTGAATATTATGTCGATAGCGACAAATCCGTTGCCTGGTATGGAAAAATTGATACGGTCGCACCAGGTAAATCTTAATAATTAATTAGTAAATAAGATAGCGCCTTATTTTTAGGCGCTATCAACCCTCCACGCAAGATTACTAATCTATCAAGAAGGCTGCAAAATGGAAAAAACTTCTGATCAGACACCAGTTATTACAAATGTCATTGCCACATCGAATGCCGCACCCTTAGATTTAAAAAATCTACCGAACCTGAATCCAGAGAATATCGTTACGGTCTATGGTACGAAGGGCAGTAGTTTTGTGGCAAGCGTAACGGCTGAAGCAAAAATTGAGAAAGATGGTATTCTTCGCGATCAGGCTGAGTTTGATATTGCTGATTCTGGAGACGTTTCCTTTACCGTATGCTCGCCGCTACCAGCAAAAAAAATATTTTCAAACGATATCAGCGCGACCCTGTCTTTTGAACTGGGAAAACAAGGGGAATATGGAGCGCCAGATAATATTCCATTGACTCCTTTAGTTTTTATGAATTATCAGGAATCAGAGAAGGCGATAGAATTTATCGCCTATAACTATACCACAGGTGCACCGGCGGATGGAAAAACGCCATGTACTGTCTATTTGATGGTGGATCGTAAACCGAATGATGTCAGCAAGGTTCGGATACATGTTGATAATGGTGCCCTTATTAAAGGCTACTATCATGATACTGCGGATATTCCATTAGGTGCTGACGGCAGTGCGACAATAGAAATAACTAATGTAAATGACGGGAAAGTATCAGTAATTCTGACCTCGGCACCATTTGCATCAGATAACGATCAGGTTAATTTTGATATATTCTTTAAGAAGCTGAAAAAATAAAGGAGTTGATATGTTGCAATCATTAGACTCAGACGCACCATTACCGTTACCCTCTTTGCCACAGGAAATTGAGCCTGGCGTTATTGACGTTTCACACCCCAATATGGGGGAGGATCTTGTCATACGCATCGATCATTATTATCCTAAAAATAAAGATCAATTGATTGGTTATGCAAACTCGGTTGCTTCAAAGCCGCCAATAACAGTAAGTGAACCATTCGATGACTACTATGATCTAAAAATTCCTTTTAATGAATTGCCGGATGATGATTATGAGATTTATTATACCGTTCTTGATGCCTATCCATTTTCTAATCCAAATTATTCTCTGAAGAAAAGAGTTAAAATAATTAATTCACCGTCAGTTAAATATCCAGCCCCTACCTACCCCGATGCGCAAGGCGCAATCGTAGACTTCGAGACCATCCTGGCTTCTCGCGGGCTTTTCGTTCGGATCGCCTATCGCTCGATGGCCGTTACGGATAAGGTTATTTTTACCTGGCAAGGAAATAATATTTATGGCGATAATTGCGAAGATTCAATATGGCAAAAAGAGATACCGCTTACGGCAGATGATGTTAGCCGTGGGTTTGTCCACTTTATCATCCCGATAGATTTCGTTACGTGCCTTGGCCAGGGCGGCACTGGGAGTGGCCAATATTCGGTAAATGGTAAGGAATCTGCCAGGGGCAGTGTGCTATTAACCTTAGTGAATATCAGTACAGTTATGTTGAATGTCACTTCTGGTGCGCCGCTATCGACTCCCGATCTTTCATTATCCGATGCGCGTAATTTTGTTAACGTTTTTTCGCCACCGGGCAAAGAAATGGTTGCCAGTTTAAGTGAGGGGAAGTTTTTTGAAAATAAAAAGCAGCAATATAGCTTCCACGCAAATGTTTTTGGCCGGGCCGATTTTTCAGTTATCAGTGAACAAGACGCAAATGTAGTATGCAGCGTCACTGCTTTAGATAACTCAATGGAGCCGGGAATCGTCCCCGTAATATTCAATAGCTGGAATGATGGTGATCAGGCGATAACAGCATATGCTTACACCACCTCGGCATTAGCTGATGGAAAAGCGACCTGTACGGTATATGTTATGATCGATAACAAACATTATACAGTTAATAGTCTTAAAATAGATGTTAATGGGAATGCTTCTATCGTGGGATTTTATGATGACGAACGACAGCATGGCGCGCTGCCTGTGCCCGGAAGCGGAATGGTCATATTCTCCGTATGCAATTCGATAGCCGAAAAAAATCAGATCCAGGTGACAGCGGAAAATGGAAAGGGAAGTGTAACATTCTCGATAATGTTCAAAAAATTCCCTGATTTCTAAACGTAATGGCTGAGGTAATTGTCGCTCCTACAGAACTGCTTAACCTCACGATGGCTAAGCAGTTTATTAAACTGTTACCGAACAGAAAGTTAGATTCAGATTTCACAAAGTTAATATTTACGCGCTTGAATATCATATACGAGTTAACAACCATAGCAGGAAACAGATCCCATAAAGCAAAACAAAAAGCGGGTGAGCCTCGCAGAATTGTGTCCACAGGCGCGATAGCTCGGCTAATAGCGGAGGTAGCCTTACTTGAACCGAAGGTGTAAACATAATGTGTTCCTTTAAGTATTGATAAATGGGTGTCATCAGCAACATGTTCATTAATAAATAAACTGGAAAATTATAATGTAGAATTTTTTAGTATTAATTTTTAACGCAAACAACACGTATCTATTATAGTGTTCTTATCCCTAACGCCAATTTTTTGGCCAGCTGCATCTCCTTTGTATTAATATCTTTTTGAACGCCATTCACTGGCTGCATTTTGGGCTGTTTAACATTAACTGTGGATGGATTTTGTTTTTTTTCGGATATTGCCGTGACTAAAATAGTTGCGACTCTTCGGCCTGGGCCGCAACGCGAAACATTTTTAGTCAGAAAGACGACTTCAGAACATTGGTTTACGATGTATGTCATTAAATCCGCAGCGCGCCTTTGAGAAATACAAAAAGCACAAGCTATATCATCCCTTGAAACTGGGCGCGTTTGTATCTTAGCCCAGTAAGCAACGGCCAGCCAAAGGCTTTTAAATGGTGGAAAAGACAATAGTTCTACAGGTAATTTATACTCATCTCGAGTGCGCTCCACTCTTTTGGTTTTGGGATTGAGGCGTGTAATGTTCCCGACATTTTTCGGTTGATGTAATGATACTTTTTCGCTTTGCATTGATATGTACCTCTTAAAACCTGTTACATTTCTTCACAGATATTATGAATATATGTTAAATAAAAGATCTTAATGTTACCTTAAGACGAATAATCATTATCACTGTTGAAAAATAATTGTATAGTTCCAGTATGGAAATGCAGGATTCACAGTTTTCGCATTTCTGTGTGGAAAATGATCAACCCCCTGATTGTTTGATTATTTTCAACAGTGTATTTTGCATACGTTACGATTGTTTCCACACAGTCGTGACGCAATGATATTGACCATATGCAATATGGTCTCCTGTAGACGTCTGATAGCGGCTGTGAGTGGAAGTCAAGTAATCGTTGCTTACTCATAAAATTCAATGGGTTAATAGTTGCACTAATCATATTGGTACCTTCAAGTTACAAAAAAGATGCGATATTAAGTCGCTCCTTCAGAACGTAAGACCCATCTGGTTTCACCTGCACAAGTGGGCTTAGGTATTAAGAATAGAAGCAATTAAACTGCGACAATTTTGCTTGAAGGGATTTTTTGTTTGTTTGCCGGTACAAAACAAAACTTTACATTCTCCGGCCAGACCAGCCGGTGGTGGAGTGAGCAAAAAAATAGAGCGTAGGGGTAGGCGCAAAACGCAGATAAAGCCTATGAAGTGTTTGTATGTTTATTTATTATTACATGTTTTTGAATACGTTCTAATAAATCACGTGAGCCACAGGGTTTCATTAATATGGAATCAAAAAGATATTCATCATGATCTAGTATCTCATGTTGAGTATAAAGGAAAACTTTAACACCAGGCCAACTTTGCTTTACAGTACTTACTAATTCCATTCCATTAGTGAGATGATCTGTTCGCTCACAAATAACAAGATCGATTTTTAGATTGGTGAGGATGGAAATTGCAGAATAATAATTATCTGCAATATGTACATCAAACCCATAGCCGGAGAGTAAATCATACAAGCCCTGGTAACATATTACAGTGTTATCTACTAATAAGATACTGCATTCTACGGTTTGTATATTTCCTGAATAAAGATCATCGACATAATAAATATCTATTTGTTCTTCCTGGCCATGCTCAACTGTTATCTCAAATGCAAAGGTACAACCTCCAAACTGATTGCTTTTGTCTATTATGAGTGTTGAATCCATGTGTGTAAGTAATTGACTTACTATAGCTAACCCCATACCCGATCCAGCAATGTGGTTTGCATTTTCTCCTCGCTCAAAAGCAAGAGTAATTTTCTCAGAGTCAGTATCATTAATACCTGGTCCACTATCAGCGATACTAAACAAAAATGTGCTGGTCTGTGCCTTTTCTGATTGGTTCTTAACAGTAAAGGAAATGATACCGTCGTTAGTGAATTTTGTCGCATTTTCAATTAGATTGATTAAAACTTGCCGTAAGCGAATAAAGTCAGCTTTAATAATAGGCGTGAGTTTTTCATCAAATGTGCAGCTAAAGTTATTATGAGAACGTTGTGCTAAATATGAACCTTCCTTTGCAATATTACCAAGGAATGAACGGAAGTAATCTGGGATAGGGATTATTTCTATTTTTTTAAGGTTGTTCTTTGAGTATTCCATCAGTTCATCAATCAAATTTAATTGATGCTTGATGTAATAATTTAGAATACTCTTCTGATCATTATCGGAGATAGTTCCGGGTTCAGATATTGTGTTCATTATTGTCACTAGTGGTGAACGAAGATCGTGACTCACTCTGGCCAGCAAAATATTTCTTTCATTTAATATTTCTTTAAGCGCAATTGTTCTTATTTCTACCAGCTTTTCAAGCTTATGCTGGACATTGGCTTGTTCTGCTGCAAGCTCCATTTCGGCTTTTTTCTGTTTGTTATGGCTGTCAAGCATTGTAAAAAATAACGTTAGCAGCAAAATAAATGATCCTGGTATAACCGAAAAAAGCCCATTGATATTATTGCTGCTTTGCCATGGAATCTGTTCGATATGTATGACATAGCGTAAAAAAAATTGAAGTCCTAGCAGTGAACATATAACCCATGCCATCCAGGTGAATCGTTTCTTGCAATATAACCCTTGTGTCAGAGTGATAAGGATAAGAGGATAAATACCACGTAAAACTTTTAGAGATAAATCTTTGCCAAACACAGGGTCAATATAATGCATCCACAAATAAGATAGCAAGTATGCGATGAATATTAGTGCGTAACAACTTTGTATTAATAAAGATAGCTGCCAGGTTTTTAATAAAAGATAAAGATATGATATGGTAAAGAAAAAACTTATCACAGCTAAAAAGGATATTATGACTGTGCTAGATATCAGTAGCCCAGGGATATAAACAAGATAACCATTTAAGATAGCGCTAATCAGCCAGTAAGTAAATAGCGCAAGAGCTTGTGAGATTAGAAGAGGAGAGCGTATTAGAATGCTTACGCCGATGCTAAAAGGTACTAGCATGAATACAGCTCCTGCGATTAAACCATCGAAAAGATGTTTTTTTTCTTGCTCTTGAATGAAACGTTCCGGTGACCACAAAGTAGGCTCAACGCGTAAGGACAAACTGCTTGATAATCTGATTAATAATGTTGCTTCACTGTCTTTCGTCATATCTAGTAAAAATGCCGGTTGAGAAGTCGCCATGTTCCATTTATGTATTGGAAATGCGCTACCAGCAAAATATGTTGAATGTCCTGCATTATAGTAATACTGGATTTCAAGATATTCGAGCCTGGGAGAGCCTACAGTTAACCATCGTTGGCAGCTAATGTCTTGAGCTTTGAATCTTAGCTTAAGCCAAAATGCTGATTTGGAATAATTTTTGACGATCACTTTCGTTACCAACGTAGTGAAAGACGAATTATTAAGGCTGCCAACCTGCTCTGCTGACAAGTTACCCATCTTATCTTCAAATAAAAGAGCGTTATTTTCTAACCCTATTTTATCTTGGCTACAGATGATATCATTCGCAAAGGCGTAATTAAATGTCACCAAGAAGAGTAACAACAAGGGTATTAAATTTTTGAGCGCGAAATGATGCCTTGCAAAAGAGAGTATGTTCAGATAATGTTCATGTAATATACTCATGTTGGAATTTTTAACCAAAGTCAATTTGCAATAACTAAATATTTGTGTTGTTAAGAATATCATTGTTTTTTCTGTACTCTCTGGGCGTACAGCCAAACTCTTTCCTGAAGGCGGTGATAAAGTTGCATGACTCCAGAAAACCGGTTGTTCTTGCTATTTCAGAAATACTGATTTCTGTAGTAGTTAACAGCCTCTGCGCTTTTTCTAAGCGTGCGCGTCTAACATAACCAAAAACTGTTATGCCCAAATTATTACGAAATATTGCAGAAAGTTTTTTTTCATGAGTGCCGGCTGAGCGTGCTATCACGGCTAGTGAAGGTATGCTTTCTAAATTATTCTCAATAAATTTCATAGCCGATTTTATAATTATCTTTTCATGAGTATAATCAGAGGGGAAAGTCTCATCAGTATGAGGTAATTCAAGATTGCCAGTTGACCGCATATGGTTTGATAGCTGTAAATGTATATTTATTCGCGCCAGCATTTCTTCAGCTAAAAAAGGTTTAATAACATAATCTACGCCACCTAAATGAAAGCCTTGCAGGCGTTCTTCTGGCAGTCCGGAATTTGTTAAAAATATAATGGGTATATGCCTGATCGAAGCCGTTTCGCGTAACATCCGGCAAACGGCAAAGCCATTTATTTTAGGCATGACTACATCCAGGAGGATGAGATCTGGTGATAAAGCCAAAGCACGCTGATACCCGATGTGGCCATTGTTTGCAAGAGTGATTTTCCATTGTTGATTTTTCAGCAGTGCTAATAAGGTAGATATATCTTCCAGTTTGTCGTCAATGATAAGGATATGTGGTTTAGACGTTTCATTAAGTAGGGATGACATTTTCACTCCAACTTATCTGGCTAAAGAGGTCGCATTAGCAATAAAATGCATGATATATCATGTTTCTGATAGTAAAAAATGACCTTCCTCCTAAAACTTTTGTATCAATACGTAAACACCATCTTTACTTAATATCCTGAAAAAATAGAATGTTAAGCATCTGATTTGACTTAAGGTCGTATTCGGTATGGTTTTATCGGATTCTTTTATCGAAAGAATCTAAACATACATATTAAATGTAGCATTCAATCTTTTAGTTGTAAATATCCTCTCTCAAATGCTCAAAGGAACATGATTATGTTACATCGAATTAAAGGATGCGGTGATTGTACTGAATACTTAAATGTGCGTATTGCTGGCCTGGATGTCAGGATTTTTGTCGATGGTAAAGCACAGCGAATTGACGATAAGTATGAGGCATTGGTTAATGCCCTTAAAAAAATTTCGCTACGCTGCACTGATGCATTTAATGAACTACCCGTCGTTGCAATATATTTTACTGCAGAGACTGGTGCGGAAGCATGTTGGTATCCCGAATCCCCAGACGGAACTCCCTATCTCATTCTAGGCGACAGGACTCTTTTTCGGGTCAATAAAATAATTCCGGGCAGGATGCGCGCTCTGGTATGGGCCATCTTGGCCCCAGGGGAGTGGCTGACCAGCTGTATGATATCAGGCGAATGGTAAAATTTTCCCCTGTACGGTGGCGTGCAGAGATTGTCGGGAGCTATGCAAGGACTAAACAATTAGAGAAAGCAACAGCAATAATAGTACATGAGTTTGGACACATAATATATGCCTGTCGGCATGTCTCAAAAGACAATTTTTGGCAGTATAAAAAAATCGGCGCTCCGCTAATTCCATATGATTTATCAGCGCAGGTTAGCAGCTATACACATGCCAATAATTATAATGAATTTGTAGCGGAGGTGTTCACTGGCTGTGTTTCAGGTGTGAAATACTCTGAATCAGTTATGTCATTATATCGTAAGTGCAATGGACCCTTTTTTACATAATACAATATTAAAAAATGGCAGGAAAAATTGCGTTTGTATTAGTAGTTTATTGCCTGTGATAATGAGCGCCATTGGTATATTGAATTGTCATTTTGCTCTATTGCATGGTAAAAATAATTATTTTTTACTATGTTATTTGTAATTTATAATATTGCTCGATTTTGTATTCATAGTGAATCTCTGAATTCGATATCAGAGTATGGAGGATTTAATGAAAGAAAGCTCGAATTTAAAAAAATAGACCAATCAGGACTACCCCATATTCTTTCGTGGGCGAGAAAAGATATCTCCTGATGTGTCAGTCCTGCTTCCAATAGGTGATATTTGCTTCAGAGCAATAAAGAAGCATCGTGAAATAAAATGGACTGATTATGTGCGAACTAATGTCAGAGGTTTGGTTAAATTTCGTTCTTTTAATATTGGCTTACCAATTGAACCTTGCATGGAGTGCAGTATTTGCACACGACTGCTCCCTTTGTGTTTGATGACAGGCAATCATGCTATTCCTAAATCAAATCAAATCAAATCGAAATGCGAAAAGTTATAGCCTTTCAGTACGATAAAATATCCCCTGTAGATTATGATTTTTTATTGAATTACAATCTTGTTTTGGACAGAAATAAGTATAAAGAAAATCTTGAGGCAATAGCTGCGTTCAAGCATATTAAGTATTATGATGATACTTTAGAGTACGATCTCCGTAATATACAGGTGGCATGTTTTTCGTGTAATACAAAAAAAGTGCTCGGTTCGTTGATAATATAAACCTTTTTTCTGAGATGTTTCCAGGCGTTAAAAGATTTTCACGAGAGATGTAATGTATGAACAAACAATAAAATAGTCAACTGTGTTTATTTAGGATGTGCACATCCGATTTCAGGATGTGCTTTGATATTCATATAATAACGTAAGCAGCAGAGGTTTATTTGTCTTTTTGTTGTATCTACCTGTCCTGAATTTTAGTTAATATAATATATTAGCCCAGATGATGCTAATTCAGAGACTAACTATTGTCTGCAGGTTTTTAACGTGAGCAATGATAGTCCTGATAAAGTGAGCGAGGTAATAATCGCAATACAGCTGCCGGCAATACACTGCTATTTGCACTTGCAGGCCGGAAATGGCCGCTTTTATTTGTCCACTTGAGCAGATTTCCATTCACGAAGCTAAGTTCTCCTGCGTAATAAACTCTTGCCACGACGGGAGAGCGCGTTGGTACCTTTAATTGCACCATTGATGTATGGCCAAAACCATCTCCTGGATGTTCAGGAACATCTCTGGGAGCGGGAATAACTAACATTATATCCGCCTGATCCGTATTCGTATCGAAAGAAACCTGTGAGCTACGAGGCCTCCACTCGCACCCTGCTGATGTATATGTATTGGCTTTAACAGTGAATAAATATTCACCATCTGGGACTTTTACAATGCTATCATTTCCTGTGTTGATTATGATATAGCCGTTGTCTTTTCTTTCAAGACGATAAACATCATGTGGAGATAAATATCGCTGAGTAAGTTCGCGGTTCGGATACTCGGTTAATGAGGGCGATTTAATCATGTAAATTCCTGGTTCTGTAGTGTTAGTCTTTTTAAATTTACCATCCAGAGAGAGCAATGTCGTATTGATTTTTGAAACTTTTTTTTTCGCAATGTTGCGGGATGCTATTATTATGGTTGTTACGTTTAATGCACTAAGATAGTCCATTGAAGGGGTGTATTTTGTTACTAACTATGTGTTAGCTGCTAAAAATGTGTCGGAGCATTCAATAACCATACCTCAATTTGCTACGACACACCGCTCAGTTTTCTGAAGGCAGTTTATAAACGCTGATCTAATAACCTGACACGGCCAAGCAGAGGAGCATTCATAACAAGAGCGGATAGCGGCGATACCGTGTTTGAATTAGTTCGAATCATGAGCCCTCGATTAGCCCATTTTAACATTTTTTGTTTCCAGAGATTAGGGTAATTTTCGATCCGGCAATTTATCCTTGCCCATGGGTCACATACGTATTCGACGCCTGCGTCTACACCAATAAAGTCTTTTAAAATTTTTTTTCTTGTCTTTGTTAATATTATAAATACATGGTCATAAGGCGGTTCATAAGTAACGAGGGCAATATTGGTGCTGTTGTCATGTATTTTTCTAAGGTGGTTGATGATATAATCATATGCCATATGTGACAATTCATCGCAATTGCCGGCAGCAGGATATCCTAACTTGTCAATGAACATGTTTAGCTCCTTGATATTTGCGATGGCATCATTTTCATTGTATAGCGTCTTTTCCCTTAAGTATTGCAGATTATTATCACGCCATTCATCCATTTGATCTGAATGAAAGTGTCGACGAATAAACATTGTTGCTGGTATGTTTACATCTGCTTCTTCCGCTGAATCAACTTTGCCTTTGCTTAGCTTATATTGAGTCAACTGCAATTTTTCAGGATAGTACTTATTAGGGCTTTTCAGTTTGAATCGTTGGTAAGCATAATCGGTGGCTTGCTGCAGTAATAATTTAGTATCAAATCCCATGTGACAGACTCTTTGTTAAAGTAAAAGCCTTACCGGTTATAGGTAAGAAGGACGTTAATGCGCATATGTGTCAAGACCTTTTGGGGGACCGTATGGTGCCGCAGATCGAGTTTGCTGCCAATATGAAAATGACGGGGATACCAATATGGTGATTTCCAGACTGGACAGCATTGGTTCAATTTTACGCTCTGGTCGTTTGTGAAAGCGATGGCTTAGTCAAGTAATTATGCTTCCTTCCCTGGAGTACCCCCATCTCCGCAGATAGTTTCTGTCCTCATGGCGAGGCCTTTTCGAAGGCCTCCGGACTGATGCCACCGAGTTAACTGTGGCGTAGGCTCCGGTTGTAGAAGACTTCACTGTAATCGAAGCAATCTGCCCGGGCTAGAGCCCTGGTTTTGTATATCTGCTTTCTGAAAAGCTCTTTTTTCATTGAATTGGAGAACGATTCTGCCACCGCATTATCCCGGCAGTTGCCACGACGGCTCATGCTCGGTGCCATGTTATTCCGCTGCCAGTGATCGCTGTCATATCGGCTGCCCTGGTCACTGTGCACAACAACGCATCCAGGGCCAGCTCAGGCGACAGTACTGGCTTCATCGATAAGCTAACCACATTACGGGCAAAAAAGTCGGTAGCCATAACCAGGATACAGCCAGCCCTGCCAGGTACTGAGGTAGGTGATGTCCGCTACCCAGACCTGATTGTGTTTCACGGCTGTGAACTCCGGCTGTACACGATTAGGGCTATCATTGACGGCTTTCCCTGACACCACGCGGGAACTTATAGCCATGCACGGCCTGTATTCTGTTTCGCTACATGATTATGGCAACGCTATTTTTGCTGCACACTTCACCTATTTCACGAAGATCGCCGTCAACTCTGCGATAACCGTATACTACGCCGCTCAGCGCATAAGCATCGCGGATCAGCTCCAGCAGCAGCTGATTATCTTTTACTCTGGCAGAGACAGGGCAATGAAGCCAGACGTAAAATCCCGCACGGGCAACCTTCATAACCCGACACATTACTACACTGCGATCGACAAGATTTCACGGTGATCGTTGATGAAGCGGTACTTCAGTCGCTCTCCCTTGCCAGGTATCGGGCTGCCTTTTTCAGAATATCCCGCTCTTACTCAGTACGCTTAAGCTGCGCTTTCAATCTGAGGATCTCCGTCCGGGCCTCCAGTAAATCCTGCGCCTGATGCTCACTGCTATCAGGTTTGACTGATCGAACCCATTTATAAAGGCTGTGCGCCGACACGCCGAGGCGTTCAGTTACCTGATGTTAAACTCAGGGGTAAGTAGTGGTGTGCCCATAGACTCCTCCTGTGCTGAAAATATAGGGCCGATTTGTCTACGTGCCTGGGGTTAATTCACCTCTGCAAAGCACGAAATGCGGATACTCTGCTCATCTATTGTTTACCTGTAAAGATAATTTGTCTGCTTCTCCACAGTCTGGTGTTGCGCGAAGATTTTGGAACAAAAATGGTTTAATCCTGCAGGGAGCTAAAACTACACATGCTGGTTTTGTTATTGAGATGTTTTTTTGTGATTGCATTGTTAATTAAATGCTGCGCAATAGCGGGTGGTTGTACAGGAAATCATGCGTATCGATGCTTTCTATGATAGTTAGCGATCTGGTCTATGAATAAGGACAAAAAACTCAGGCTGGCAACTGCGCCGTAACCCTGTCATGGGCATTTATACATGTCGTCATGTATAACTCTTTAAACAAAATAAAATACAATTTAACAATTTTGGTGTTTTTAAGAGCAATTCAAATTTTAATTACACTTGGAAATGAAGAGTGGTTAAGAAAAACTTGATAAATTCGCTGGGAGCGTGTAGCTGGCTATTTTTATTGAAATCAGTAGTAACATAATTTGATTTGCTTGACCCGGGAATCCGTTTTGAATATCAGCACCTGACGGGCGTAATCGCAAAGGGTCAAAGAACGTTATTTTTTATAAATTATGTCCTTCCAAAAAAAACGTATCTAATTGCAATGGCACGACGCGATAAATTAGTGGGTCAAATTGTGGTGATTTTAAGGCAGGTTATGCACATGTCGTGCGGTAGCCATGGCGAAACGAAATTATACATATAGATTATCAACAGGATAGGGCTTTAAACAAATTGATTAGGAGCGAACGATGGGGACACAACACAAATTGGCCGAGAAAAGGCCGCCGCGTGTCAATATTACGTACGATTTCGAAGTAGGAGAAGCTCGGGAGAAGAAAGAGCTGCCTTTTGTGATCGGTGTAATCGGGGAGTTTAGTCAAACGGATAAACCAGCAAAAGAGCGTGAGTTTACAAGTATTACCAAAGAGAACTTTAGCAGCGTCATGCAAGGTTTGAATCCATCTTTAAGCTTACATGTTGAGAACAAAGTTACAGATGAAGGAGGATTGCTACCGGTAAACCTTACCTTTCATGAAATGGATAATTTCACGCCAGAAAGTATCGCTCGTAATGTTGAGCCTCTACGGAAATTACTGGAGGCGCGTAGCAAGTTGAGCGATCTGAAGATACGCGCGTTGTCAAATGAGAAATTGCGTGAACATTTAATGTCAATCACCTTGGGTCTTGATGACGTGTCTGATAGTGATGTACATCCTGACAATAGACAGTCAGAGGAAGAAAAAGGGGAAGAATAAATGGCCGAACAAGTTCAGAAAGAAAGTCTCCTGGCATCACATGCAGAGACCGAACTTCGCAATGATCTCAGCTTATTAGATAGTGTAATCGATAATACAAGGGCAATACGTAATGAAATTGACCGCCAACGCGCACGTGAACAACTAGATCAATTTTTATTTGAGGTAACAAGTGGTACACTAACGATATCGAATGATATCGTTGATAGTATTGATGAACGAATAAGTCTTATAGATAAATTGCTATCGGAACAAATAAGCGTAATCCTTCATCATCCAGACTTTCAGAAATTAGAATCAACCTGGACTGGCTTGAAAACACTCTTCAATAATAAAGAAACAGATGAAGTGGTTATTAAGATATTTAATGCCAGCAAAGCTGACTTGATTAGAGATTTTCGCCTGTCAGCAGACTTTGATCAATCTTCATTATTTAAGAAGGTTTATGAATATGAATATGGTACTTTAGGTGGGGTTCCTTACTCTATATTAATAGGGGATTACCAATTCGATAATACTCCTAATGATCTGTATTTGCTTGAACAATTATCTCACGTATCGGCTGCTGCACATGCACCGTTCCTGAGCGCTCCAGCACCAGAAATGTTTGGTCTTGATGATTTTTCAGGATTGCATAAACCACGAGATTTGATGGCACTCTTCGAAAGCACGGATTATTTAAGATGGAAACGATTTCGAGAGTCAGAGGATTCATGCTATGTAGGCCTTGCACTACCTAATGTGATTGGGCGTCTTCCTTATGGAATGAAAACGATTCCTGTGGAAACATTTAACTTTGAAGAAAATATAAATGCAGATTTGCGGGAGGATTACCTTTGGCTTAACGCTGGCTTTGCTCTGGCTGGGCAGATGATAAAAGCGTTTGAAAAATATCGTTGGTGTACTGCAATCCGAGGTGTAGAAGGAGGAGGGGTCGTGGATGCGCTACCTACTTACAGCTATGTTTCTGCCTCTGGCGAAAGAGTGATGCAATGTCCAACTGAAGTAGCGATAACCGAACGTAGAGAAAGAGAGCTAGCCGAATTAGGATTTATCCCGCTTGTATATTATAAGGGAACTGAAAAAGCTGTTTTCTTTTCAATAAACAGTCCCAACCTTCCTCGTAAATATGATGATGAGCAAGCAAATGCTAATGCCAGGCTTGCAGTTCAATTGCAATATATTATGGCGACTTCGCGATTTGCACATTATATTAAAATAATGATGCGAAATAAAATAGGATCGTTCTCTACAGCTGTTGCTTGTCAGAACTTTTTGCAGCGGTGGTTAAATGAATACATTGTAAGTGATGATAGTGTTTCTCAAAAATATAAAGCTAAGTATCCATTGAGAAATGCAAAGGTATCCGTGTCTGAGAGTCCAGATTCACCTGGTAATTTCAAAGCGATACTTTACTTACGCCCACATTTTCAGCTGGAAACGTTAAGTATGTCGATCAGGTTAGTTGCCGAACTCCCTGAAGGAACATAATCAAATAATCGTTCACCGCTATTTAAATAATTGATCTGTAATGCTTTTTTAGCAACTGGAGAGTTAAATGAATATTTACAGTAGAACAGACTTTGCTGCCTTTATTGCCGGTTCACAAACGTTGCCTGAATCCATTGATTCAAAAACAGGAGGGAATACCAAAAGGTTTGGTGATAGTTCTGAAAAATACTTTGCCATTTATAATTTTCAGGCGCGTGACTTGACTGGTGATGCCATTAGTTATGCAAATGATATGGCCGTAGGTTACGTATGTAGTTTCACCATAAAGCAACATTCTGATGATATGAATCAGACCATGAAATCATATAAATATGATTTCAGGAACATGAAAACTGATAAAACCATTATTGGTACTTTAAAAATAAGACATGCAATGAAGGCAACTGAAAATGAGTCGACCTCAAGTGATGATGCTATAGATTATGAGCATGTCCGCGTAATTGGTGTTGATAATGTCGGCGACGAAATTCATATTACTTGTATCGCAAATGTCGAGTCTCCTCATATTACAGAGGTTATTGAAGGTGTGGTAGGTGAAACTCATCGTACCGTATTTGATGCGGCAGATACCTTAGGTCAGCCAACAACTTAATATAAATAGATACAAAGAGATAACGTGGTTGAGAAAAATCTTGTTATGTAGACGTAACTCAATGGTCATCATCATGCTGGCCTAAGTTGCTATCAATATTTATCGTTATCTCACTATATATATCAACTAATCGCCCCGAAAGAGGCGATTGAAAGTTAAGTGATTTAAAATGCAGCCGTCTTTATTTCATCGTTTGAAAAATAAGTGCCCATCATTAAGTTTGATATCAAACAATAATTATAACCATGCTGAGTTACTCAACACGTTATATACCGACCTGTATTTGCTGTTTACAACAAGACCAATTTATTATGGTCGGATAGATAAAAAAGTGGCAGAAGCTACAATTTTAAATTATGGTGTCGAGGTTGTTGATAATACTAAACTGCAGGGTGATAAAGAAACTATAGGTAAACTTACTGCGGAAAGCATTCTGTACGCAATAAATAATTTTGAAAAGAGATTAAGAAACGTTAAGGTGGAAAAAGAAAAGATTACTGCAGATAAGATTACATTCAAAGTTACAGCATTATTTAATATGAAAATTATTTCTTTTGTGGTTACATGGGAAATAAGTGTGGCTTCTTATTCGTTAGATTTGTATTGATAACAATATGTCCTTAGCAACTAAATTGCTTGAATATTATAGTAAAGAGTTACATAGTTTAAAAACATATGGGGCCTTTTTTAATAAGAAATTCCCTGCGATTGCCAAGCGACTTGGTTTTATTAATGGTCATACAGAAGACCCTCATGTTGAACGTTTAATAGAGTCGGTGGCGTTGTTAACTTCTAAATTACATAAAAGGATGGATGATGACTTATCAGAAATGAACCAAGGGATTCTTGAAACTTTGATGCCACATTTTTTAAGATTAATTCCGGCTGTTTCAATCGTCCAGTTTAGCGTAAATTCTGACAGGAGCACATTGCAACAAAGCATGCAGGTAGACAGGCACACTGAATTGTATGCCCGTGCGGTGGAAGGTGTTGAGAATCGTTTCCGTACCTGTTACCCGCTAACAATTTTACCAATTGAACTGAAGGAGGTTTTTCTTGTAAATGATAATGATTTGTCTTTAGTTCTAAAATTATCATCAAGTGCAAAAACATTGCATGATGGAGCTTCATTAAGGGTTTGTATTACAGGGCAAAATGATTTCAAGTTTTTGTTGTATGAAGCCCTGCTGTCAAAAGTAATGTCAGTTACGTATAAGAATAGTGAGGAAAAATTCTGTTACAGCCAAATGGATATTCAATCAGTTGGATTTGATGGCCAGGATTGCTTATGCCCTGAAGATATACATATTGACCCTATCCATAATACCCTACGTGATTATGCGGTATTCTCAGAAAGATTTTTATTTGTTAATTTACCACTTCCTGGGACGTTGTTTACAAATAACCCTGATGAACATATTGAGGTGCGTATTGATTTTCAGCCCGGAATAACAGCCTCCAGACTGAGAACCATGGGTAATCAATGTAATCCTGACAATATTCGTCTTAATTGTGTTCCAGTGGTTAATATATTTCAACAAGTATCGGAACCTATAATACCAAATAATATTGATGGTGATTTTTTACTTAAGCCTGATGTGCGGGATTCTAACAATTATGCCATTTACGTGGTGAAAAATGTCAAGCTTAAAAGGAAATATGCTAAAGGGATAAAAGAATATAGATTAAACCCACTTTATGGCATTAGATTGTATGACCAGGATGAAGCTGGAGGGGGATTATGGCAGTTCCATGAAAAAGTTCTCTTAAGTGATAGCAGAGAAATATTTAACTATTCGTTGTCATTTGCTATGAATGACGAGTTTTCGTTTGACAGCAATACCGATGTTATTACAGCAACAATGATCTGTGTAAATAACAAGCTTATTTCTAAAGTGTCGATAGACAATCCCGCCGGAGACTTCTCAACGCATATTAATCTACCCGGCGTAACCATCAAAGGAGTAATTCACCCCCGGCCGCCAATTTTCCCTCGGCTGAGTGATTATGATAAATGGAATATTATTTCACAATTGGCAATTAGTAAGGTTCTTTATAGTGGGGAGCGTGGGGTATGTATTCTTAAACAAACGCTTCATGCTTATAATTTTAGTGGTAGCACTATTTTTACACAGCTTGTTAATTTGATTTGCGATATCAAAATTGATTTTATTTGTGAGCGTTTGGACCCCAAAAAACCATTATCGTTCGCAAAAGGCATGGCTGTGACAATACTTTTTTATAATGCAGCGGTTGAGATTTCGGATTATTATCTTTTTTGCAGCGTGTTGGAAAAATATCTCGGACATTATGCCCCAATTAACTCCTTCATCAAAACGACGACTTGTATTGATGGAGCAGCAGACTCTTTATTAGTATGGCCTAAAAGAGCAGCTGAAAATATATGGCTATAAAGAGAAAGTTAGTACTGCCAACGAAATGTTTTTATCAATCTGTAAGGGTCATCCTGCGAGCGTGGCGCAAAGCGAAAGACTTACCTTTTGGAGATTGGTCTTTCTCAGGTTTACAGCTAAAGTCTTCATTGAGCTTAACTGCGACAGAGAGCAGTGTTAATCACTTGCAACAATTTGATGACTCTGCAACATTTGATTATGAATTAACCGTAACCGATTTTGGATTGCTCGGTACGCATGGCGCGATGCCCCAAAGTTACACCGAGTGGATATCAGAACAGGTTTATAAATATAATGATGGTGCGATAAAAGAATTTATCGATATCTTCAATCATCGAATAAATTGCATACGCTTTGAACTTTGGAAAAAAACGCATCTTATAGTTTCAAAAGAATTGGATCCTGACTTTACCTTTTCCTCTGTTTTTAATGCAATATCATGTTGTGGGGACGGTCAAAATCCTGTTAATGCCTTCATTAGACCCGATAATGTGAACCTGTGGGGAAGACGCACGCTTTCTAATTTAACTCGCTTGCTCCAGCGTGAATTTAATGCTTCGGTAAGCATTATCCCTTTCCAGGGCGCATGGGTCGATGTCGCTCCTTCTGCCATCTGTATTTTAGGCAAGACTCAAACGGCTTTAGGGCAGGGGGTTGGATTAGGTCAAAAATATTGGGATATTCACGCTTCGTTTCATGTAAGAATAGGTCCTTTGAAAGTGAGCACCTGCCTGGGAAGACAGCAGGAAATTTTAAAATGTATATTGTCAAATTATTGCCATCAAAATATAGAATTTACTTCTGAATTTGTAATTCCTACTATTGATATGTGTAATCAGATCAATAACAGCTGTCAGCTTGGCAAGAATGTTGGTCTGGGAAAAATTTCAGGAACTAAAGCTCTCGGTATTAAATATCGCAATTCAAGGTAAATGTTTTATACATTAACAAGTAGCCTTGTTACAAATCTATCAGATGTATTAGGAGGTAATTGCAGAATGAGAAAAAACATTCTTTACAGCGATGGCAGTGAGTTGACTACAGCTAATATAGAAAAAAACAAATCTCAATGTGGTTGTGCAAATAATAGAAATGCTTACAACGAGGATGTTCGACTGAATAATACTCCCAATCCCGAGGAATCATTAAATTACAGTGATTATAAATATCTGATACACCTTCTTGGCGATATTGATCAAATTGTCGAACCTCTTTCAGTTACCGGTCAGGAGGCTATTTCTCATGTCTACTCATATCATGTTTTGGTAAGAACAAGGGCGGCAACCTCGGAAATGATGTCGCATATAGGCAGTGACCTGGCAGTGAAGATTAGTGTTGGTGATGAAGTAAGATATATACACGGAATTATTGCCAGTATAGCCCGGATGGGATTTGATTCTGGATTATCCAACCCTAATAACAGTAAAACATATGCAGAGGATAGTGTATTTTTAATAGAAATAAAGCCTCTACTGCACTCACTCCAGGGAAGTGAGGTTTATTGGGTACATGCAGAGAAGAGCGCACTGGAAATAGTCTTTAATATATTAAAGAAATATAACATTAAATATAGTGATGAATATCTAAACAGAAAGAAAAGTGCGCAGAGTATTACGCGAGTTCAATATGGACAATCTGATTACGATTTTATTGATAGTATATTAAGAGATGAATCTGTTTTTTATTGTTTTGAACACAATGAAAATGGACATGTGATGACGTTTTACGACGATATAACTCGCTTTGTCGACCTGGGGGCACATGCATATAATCCCGTTCCTTTTTATGGGAAGTCGTTAAGTAAATTAAACCAAAAGCATGCACAAACCCCTTTAAATGTTAAGGTTGATGGTTATCATTTCGAAAATAACGAATATATCAAAATTGAGGGCCGCCAAAGCATTAATCCTGGGATGGCTGGGAAGTATGTTGATACATGTAAACATATCAACACCATGGTTAGCGATAAAGCAGTTCTGGAACAGTACCTTAGTACTCAGGTCCGACAATTATCCATAGGTACGGAAAGGAGTTTAATTACAAGCTATTCACCAGAACTAATGGTGGGGAAACGGTTTTCACTCCACTTAAATGGCAAGTCTTCGGATATTGAAAAAAACTACTATATCAGCGAAGCCAAAACGAAAATAGTGTTAAACAAGATATCAAACGTGGAAGCATACACAGAGTTTCTGTATGCAGCAGTTTTAAACATCCATTGCAGCAACATACCTTTTTATCCTCCTGAGCGAAAACAGCTTCGTAAAATATACGATAACATTTCGGCGATAATCGTTGGTCCAGACGAAGGGATGTTACATGCTGATAAATATGGTCGTGTTCAGATACGCTTTCTCTGGCAGTTAGCAGATGATAGTTCTTTCGATAGTAAAAAATACTGTTGGGCGCGAGTGAATCAATTCTGGAATGGGGCTAATTTTGGCGGGCAATTTCTGCCACGAGTCGGAACAGAAGTTATTGTTACTTTTATGGGAGGGAACCCGGATTATCCTGTGATCATGGGATGCTTGTATAATGGTCAGTGCATGCCGACATTCGATCTGGATGATACGGAATTTAAAAGTTGCAGCGGTATTCAGACGCATAGTATGACTGATGGCAATAATGCTCATGGGCATAGATTGTGTTTTCAGGATAAGCAGGATGAAGAATATGTTGAGCTTCACTCGCAGAGAGATCTTCATATAAATTCTAACAATGATACCAACATCATAGTCGAACATGACCTGAATATGTCTGTGAGAAATGGTGATTATGCAATAGAGATCAACGAAGGTAGCCTAAAAGTTAATGGGAAAAATAATATTGATATAGTTTCTTTATCAAAGATAACATTAAGAGTCGCCGAAAGTAAAATTGTTATTACTCCAGATGAAATACAGATCATAGCACCGCAGATTGCTGCCGAAGCAGAAATGCAGGCAAGTCTTAAAGCATGTAATACTGTTATAAAGGGGTCAGCAGAATTAGAGCTTTCTTCTGTAGGTCTTGTGAAAATCCAGGGCGAAGTAATTAGTCTTAACTGATTGTTTGTTATAAGAGGTTGGTTTGAATTTAATCGATGTTGAAAAGTTAGTAGCGCCAATTTCGGCAGAGAATCCCTGTGGAACTGCGGCAGAAGAATTCCCTGCTTATAATGAGATTAGCTACTTAAGAAAAGCGGATGAAGAGGGGAATAATGATGAGAGAGGATGGTCCTTTCAGCCACGTCAGGCAGATTGGGCAAAGGTTAAGTCCAAAATTATTAATATGTTAGAAAGTCAAAGCAAGGATTTGCAATTATTTTGCTGGCTGGCCGAATCTCTAATGCATCTTAATGGTCTACTAGGTTTAAGTGAAGGCGTCTCAGTGATTAATCATTCGTTGATAAAACATTGGGACAGCCTGCATCCATCTGGACAAAGCAATGAGCTATATAGAGAAGGGCTGTTAAACGGCTTAGATCGTGTTATATCGCGTTACCTACATATATTTCCTTTTGATGCAGACAAAGAAATTACACTATCAAACTGGTGTCGTGTCCAGGCTTTTGAAAAGCGTATTGCAATAAAACCAGAACTTAAGGAGTCATTATTAAAAGAAAATTATTTACCGCTTAAAGAATGGGAAAAGAAAGTTGCTGTATTTTTGCAATCCCATCCAGATGGAATTCATATGATTACATCACAATTGGAGACGTTGCATGAAGAATTGATGAAGGTTAATGACACGGCAAAGACTTATTCAGAATGCATAAGTGGTATTTTTAAAGAAACATTTTGTAAAATCTCTGAGGTGCGTGACTTCATTGTTCGATTTTTTTCAGTTGCCGATGTAATGCCGTATGCAGACTCTCTTCAATTGGAAAATACACTAATTGAGAATTCAGACACATCAGGGGATACGACGGTAAAATCTTATGCAAGTGCTCCAGGGGTAAGTTCATATGTACAACAGCGAGCCCAGTCTATCACGCAGTTGAAACAAATTATCACTGTTTTTCGTGACAATGAACCGGGCAGTCCTGTCCCTTATCTACTTGAACGTGCAATTCGTTGGGCGAATATGAATATATTGGAGTTTTTAGCTGATATTTATAATAGCGATAGTCCACATTATGCTATTGGCCTCCAGGCTATATTTGGGCAGAAGTTTGTTAAGAGTCATGATTTATTGCCGCCTTTATCAACTTCGTCAACACCTGGTCAGGCGAATGGCGTTGAAGAAAGCACTGCCGATTTTAGCTTCACAGAGCATGATCCATATCAAACCGCTGATAATATTTTTCATAATTGAGACAGTTTTTTATATTTTGATTTTTTAACTAACTGGATTTGCGGCTAATGAACGAGATTAATAACCTTAGAAGGTCTGTCAATGCTATGGTTAAAACTAAAGCATGTCTACTTGCATTCTGCTTAATAATAAATGGTTGTGCATCACCAACAAATGATGTATTACAAAATGCATTTGATAATGCCAGGCCATTATATGCAGATGATGCTCTTAAATTTGATATAAAAACAACAGCAGATTTGAATTCCTATCATCAGCAGTCTAATAGTTGTACTGTTTTTATTGTGCAGGCACAGGAACGAGAAATTCTTGATAAACTTATTTCGGATGTCAACCTGTTACAAGGTTTAATTAATGGTGAACAAAAGGAGCAAGGTGTGCTCCAGTTGGATAAAATTACACTAATGCCTCAGCAACATGTACAGTTCACACTTCCAAGAATTACACGGTCTCGATTTGTTGCGATAATCCCAGGATATTACCCTGCTCCCAATTCAGATATTTCTTTTGTGATTGAGTTGCCGCTTAAGTTACACAAACAGGGGTGGGTGTTTCCTGATTATACAGCTGAATATATACCGCTTAGCGTCATAATGACATTAGGGCGACTGAATGTTATTCAGGAAGAATTCACTCCTCAAGGAGACCAGTTCATATTATCTGAGAAGGCTTCTGTAAGTGATGGCAAAAATACTGCACCAAATAACTCTTCAGTTACCACGGTGACAAAAAATGTAGAAAAATCCGCATTTGAGCCGTTAAGTAAAGTAGTTGCTGATGGTACGAGTACCCTTTCAAAAAAAATACCTTCTGGTACTACAGGAAAACCATAATATGAATTATCAACAGCCAGTACATTGGCATTCTGGACTCTTTTTACAGCCTCAGCATTTTCAGTTGAGTGATTTATATCATCAATACTGGCGTCAGCGACAGATTGACTTAACACTACCTAATAGTTGGGGGGTAGTCCGTTTTGAATTAGATAATAATGCGCTTCAGAATGGCCATCTTACAGCAACCCAGGCTGTTTTTGTTTTTCCTGATGGGACTTTTGTTGATACCCAAATCAATGCTGTTTTACCCTCTCGTACCCTTCATCAGGTATGGCAGGTATCGGACAATCCGCTTCGGGTTTATGTTGGTGTGCGTCATTTCAATCCTGAGCAAGCAAATGTAGCAGACAGCGACGATGGCGTGCTCCCTGAAGCGAAAACGCCACGTTGGTCAGTTGCAGGTAATCCTCATGTTTACAGAGATATCTATGGCGATGGTCCTGATGCGGAAATAAGCACATTAAAGTATGAGTTGCGTTTTTTTTTGCATGAAGAGTTAAATGAATTAAGCGGATTTGATTTATTACCACTCTTACATCTTAATTGGTCTGAAGGGGGGGTTATAATTGATAATCAATTCGTTGCTCCTTGCCTTTCAATTAGTGCAACAGGGCAAATCAAGCATTGGGTAACGAAAGTATCTGGGCTGGCAATATCAAAAATCAGACGCTTAGAAACTTTGCAATCCCAGGGATCTGCTGAATTACACTGTACAAAGGATGAATTTAAAAATATGATGGAGGTGCTAGGTATTCTTTGCCGTAATGTTTCTCAGCTTGAATATTTTAAACAATCCCCGCATGTTCACCCCTGGTATTACATTGGAGTTCTACGGCAATTAAATATTGAGCTTTTGAGTTTATGTAATGACAGCAGCCCAAGCAAGGCCAGTAAACTGTTGGCCGCTCTGAATGCAAAATATGAACATACTATGCTGGGGAAGATTTTGTATGAACAATACCATCAGTTTTCATCGTTGATGAACCGGATACTCAGTATATCCAACTCAAGATATTTAATGAAAAAAAATGAAAGCAATTTTTATGTAACAACTCTTGATGATAATGAGCTCTCCGGTTGTGAAATGTTCTATTTATGTCTTTGTTCGCCTTTATTGTCTGGTAGAGATGAATGTTATTTTAATTCACAAAATATTAAGTTACTCCCTTCGGATAAAGTTAAAGAGGTCCTCAGCTATTCCCTTGGCGGCATTCCTCTTACCTTTATTAGTCGTTTGCCATACAACCTTTCAGTGCGCGATGATACTTGCTGTTTCCGAATCGATCACCATCATCTATTTTGGAAGAATGCAATAACAGATAAAAAAATAACCCTTTATTGGAGCAATGCACCAGAGGATTTACGCGCCGAAATCATCTGGGTGGGTGGTGAACGATGAGTTTATTGGATATTTTTTTACCACTTTTTTCTTATACTATCAATGTAGTCACATCGGAAAATGATGAGAATCATTTAACCCATGGCGAAGATGTTGGAGGGGGGGGGCGCACTTCCAGTGATATAAGAGAACAGTTATTAGCGTTGCACAAACAGATTGTCAGCCAGGCAAAAGAAAATTTTTTTTCCTGTGAGGACGTAGCATTGGCAACTTTGGCGACGCTGATCTGTGTGGATGAAATTATTTTATGTTCAGGCTCGCGTTTAGCTGATACCTGGCAATATCATTTACTCCAGGATGAATTGCCAGTTAGAGGGTTAGGTGGCATTGTCTTTTTTGAAAAACTTGCTGATATTGATGTCAGTAATCACCCCCTACGTGAGCTTTATCTTTTTTGTATATTTATTGGATTTAAAGGGAAGTATATCATTGATGGTGAAACGTCACTTGCCCATATTATAGATGAGGAAATATCAAAGCTTCCCCTCGACTATCAGGATTGTCTTCAACGTAACAAAAACAGTGTGTGGAATTATCAGGCGCCTCCAAACTCGGATGTTTCAAATAAAGGTCAATTGACTTTATTAATTTTTTGTGTATCAATTATTTTTGTATTTGTTATATCGAATACTCTATTAATCAATTAATTGTAGATTCTTATTACGATGCTCATTTTAAAAAATATTGTTTATTCTCTGCTTGTGATATTACTATTAATCATTCTGATAGGTATCTCAGTTGTAGTTGCTGTCTATAATTCATGGAGTCTGTGGAGAGGTTTTCTATTTTTTTTGATATTTACGAGCACATGCGTTTTTTTTATTTTTTTATTAAGTAATGCTTCGACGATTTACAAATGGGCCAGGCATGCTGCCAGGCGTTTTTTTAAATTTGAAAATAAATTAAAATATATTGCTTATACTTGTTTCATAAAAGGTGTTTCTGTCCAGTGCAAACGTCGTTATCTACCGATAAAGTGGTTTTCTAAAGTGCCCCCTCGGTGGTTTCTTGTCACAGATATGTTTGATAGTGGGTGTGAGTTGCTTTTGCAGGACCCAACGATTTCTCCAATGAAGGTAACAACTAGTGCCCGTAAGAAAAGTCATAAGCCCTGCCGATGGTGGTTTTTTCGCCATGCCATGTATTTATCAATACCTGGTCGTTTTATCTATAATCAACACGCTATCGCTGCCACATGGCGTTATTTAATACGATGGATTTGGTTGTGGTGCAGATCTCCAACTGCTATTATTGTCAGTATACCGGTAAAGTGGTTATCGGAAACGTCAAATGAACAATTACATACTCATGCGAGGATGCTGCGTTCAGCTTTGGGGATGTTTTTTAAATCGCAAGAAAAACGTTTGCCAATTTATCTGGTGGTCACCAATCTACAGCAAATTGGTGGGGCAGAGAAATGGCTGCAGTTAAACGATGGTATTCCATTAGGGATGACAGGGGGGATATTAAAGGGAGGTTATTATGAAAGGGTAAACTATCAACTAACTAAAGCCAGAGAGAATTTTGGGCACTCACTATCACTTCAGCGGCTTAATATACTACGGCAATCACTGAGACTACCTGAAGATGATTTATTGCACTTCCCCGAAAGAATAATTGATTTATTTGAGTCATTAAAGAATTTTCTATCACCACTTTGTGAAAAAGACAAATATCTGGAGTATGGAGTTCTTAGTGGAGTTTTTATGTCTGGTCAGTATATGGATAAGCAGGGGCGGGTGAGGGGAATATTTAGTCCCTATCTTCTCGATGAGTTTATCCCCCATCACGATGTAAACATTCCGCAACAATGTGTTCCGGGATTATGGTGGTTCATCCGTAAAAGTATTTATGTATCGATATTTCTCGCTGTTATTGTTCTATTCGTTAGTGCGTTCAATACCGTTAAGCGTGAGTTGTCTGATATCAAAATCCAAACAAATGCCTCTTCCATTGAAACTAGCCATTTGCGTTTAGAACAACTCATTCAATTGAATAGCGATAAGATTAATAATATTTTCTTTGGCTATGCCTTAAACTTTCTCGAGAGAAGAGAAGCCAGGAATTTTTTAAACTTAACTTCAGCACAAGAATTTCATGTAAATGCGGTCAACAAAGAGCTACTGGATACGTTTCATCAGTCATCAATTCAACAACAGGCTAATTTAATCGTCAATTGGGCTAGGTTTATCAATAGTGAAAAAGAAATCGATTATGGCGCGCCATTATCTAAAATAGATGATATGCCAGCGTATTCATTTGGTTTATTAGCAGGCACGAAGTTATCAATGCCATTTTCTCAGCAATTGCTAAGGCGTAAGGCTCTAAATATCCTTGGTGAGAAGCAAGACTTTGCATTGTGGTGCTCAACATTGATGTCTATGCTTAAATCTAAAAATGATCTGTCATGGGTGCTTGCTGCTGATCTACCTGCCGTTCATCGCGACATCAGTGTTGCGGCATATTGGCGCATGAGTAAGCATGATCGCTCCTTTGATGATAGCTCCGTTGATGGTCAGAAGTTGCAAGGCGATACTGCTCTTGCATGGATATACACGCTAGCCGGTGAGCGCTTTGTACGTCAAACACTTGATCAAATACAAAGTGCTACAGGGGATTCGCCTGATTTTATAGCGTCACGACAGTCGTTTTGGAACTTTTTTTTGCATAGGCGACAAACTGCGTGGATTAATTTTGCAAGCAAGGTGCATGTCGGTAAGTATAGTGTTAATGGTGAAAAAAACTGGCGCGATTTGTTAACCAGTATTATCTATGATGATAGCCCTTATGACCGTGTAGTATCTGATATGCAGTACCAGTTGGCTACAATAAATGATGATGACGCTGAACCATGGCTTATTTTGTTACGTCATCTTCAAAAGCAAAAGCAGTTCTTAGAAAGTACTAATTTAGCTACGGCCATTGCTCGCAGTCCTTTATTGCTCCGTATTAAAATGTTGAGAAGAGCAAGGAAAGAAGCACACGTCAATAGTCGAAATAATAAGAATTTATTCGCAGATACAACACTTAGCCGCAGAAAGTATTATGAGAGTGGAGTCAAAAATCTTGCACAACTTGTCCTGGATGATCCCCGGGATGCTAATAAATTTTTGGACCCCAATGTCAGTAACTCGGATAGCAAAAACTCATCCTCTTCAATCGCTAGCCTGTTTACAGACTTTTCCCGCTGGAAAGAGGACAGTAGTGAGCAGGAAATAGACCAACGGGAGTTGATTATATGGGATTTGTTCAAAAGTGACACGCAATTAATCAGTGATTATCTGCTACTAAGTGTTGCCAGCCAATTGCAAGATTCGTGGAATAGCAAAATTGTCTGGCCGCTGAATGCACAGACTCAAAATACTGCTGTTGATATAGATGGGGTAGCAAAAGATACTTATAAAAACATCGCATCTTTTCTTAAGAAGAATTCACTATTCGTTTCACTTGTTCCTGGAGACGGTTTTTCTTCAGCAAAGTTGAATAATGAATCGTTACCATTTACTCAAGTCTTCATAAATTATATTAATACGTATGTTAATGTTGAAGACGTTTCCGGGCAGTCAGTTGAAACACGTAAACGTTTACTTGATGAAAAGTTATCTCTTGACCAGGATGATGTCGCTTATAATCAATCATCGGCTACCTCTGATGTGAATGGAATTGAAAAAAATAAACCCGTTGAATTGGTTATCCAGGGAAGGCCTTCGACAGCAAATGCTGATGCATTGGTTTTGCCTTACGCTACATCTATTCGTTTGCGCTGTGATGAAAGCATACAGTCTTTAAAGTATATGAATTTTGATACAACCCAGTCACTGCATTGGCAGCCATCCCTGTGTGGGGATATGATGGAAACTATTTTTTTTCCGGGTTTTAGTATTACAAAAGAATACAGTGGGCTCGCAGGGATTTTAGATTATATTAAAGACTTTTCTTCAGGAGAGCATACTTACAATGTTAATGAATTCCCTGATAATGTTGCGCTCCTTAAAAAGAATAATGTTAAATACATTACAGTTAGATATAATCTCACTGGTGTCTCTAATGTCGAAGCAGCTTATTCGGCATGGCAGAATGATGAGAATTATTTTACTGAAAAAAATAATAAAAAAGCTGCGATAGAATCTCAGCTTATGTCTATCGAACAACCTGTCAGTTTTTCTGGGATTTTAACCTCATTGCCCAATGATATTGTAAGTCCTTGGGTTTTATCATCAGTAGGAAATAAGTAATATGGATTTGCGTAATTTAGTTAATCATTTAAATCATGAGGCTCAAACTTGTCTCAATCTGGCAGTGAATATGGCTGTTAAGTATCATTACCAGGAGGTATGCATTGAGCATCTTCTCATCGCGATTAATGAACGCCAGCCACAGTTGATCAATTTAGTCCAGGATCTCGATTTATGGTTAACTCCAGCAATGATGAACGAAATCATCAGTAGATTCCGGCCGCAGGAATCGTGTGGCGAGGTCTCCCCTGTATTTTCTTCACTTCTTATGGATTGGCTGGAAGTAAGTAAAACCTTTATGCGTGATTCTTGGGAAGATATTTGTCTTTGTCCTGAGGCTTTAATATATATATTGCTCAGTCGACCAGTTTTTTCTAATCATTTTTACGGTAGCGCTGTTTTACCTCCAACTCAGAATGAGTTGCTAGATTTAGAACGAAAATTAAAGAACTCTTATCTTCTTACTGCAAATATGATAGGTGGTTTTCCGCCCTCTCAGCAAAAGAACAGTACTACGCTGGAACAATTTACCCATAACCTAACACGTGCTGCCGAAGAATGCCGTCTGGACCCAGTGCCAGAACGTGATAAAGAAATTCGTCAAATAATTGATATATTATTACGGCGGCGTCAAAATAATCCTTTATTAGCCGGTGAACCTGGCGTCGGAAAAACAGCATTATTAGAAGGTTTGGCGCAACGTATCGTTGCTGGTCAGGTTCCGGATTTCTTATTAAATTGTGAAGTGCTTACTCTTGATCTTGGACTATTGCAAGCTGGTGCTAGTGTCAAAGGTGTATTTGAACAGCGGATTCAAAATGTCATTGCCGAAATAAAATCCTATCATAAACCTGTTATTCTATTTATTGATGAAGCACATATGCTCATTGGTGCGGGTGGTGGCGGGGGAAATTTAGACGCTGCCAATCTGTTAAAACCTGAATTAGCACGTGGTGAATTGCGCATTGTCGCTGCTACGACATGGTCTGAATATAAACGCTATTTTGAAAAAGATGCAGCTTTGGCACGTCGTTTTGAAGTTATTCGCATACAAGAGCCGTCAATCGAAGCCGCCACAATGATGTTACGTTCGATAATCCCCAGTATGGAAACACATCATCAGGTAGCTGTTCTAGATGAAGCTGTTACCGATACGATACAATTTGCAGGTCGTTATATTACGGGCCGCCAATTTCCTGACAAAGCAATTAACCTACTCGATACCGCATGCTCCAGGGTGAAGGTTTCGCAGCATTGTGAACCTGCTAAAATTGAGGAGATCCGTGGCGCCATCTCGAGAAATAAAGCTGAACAGGCAGCATTATTAAAAGAGAGTTCTGGTTCAAAACGGCTTACTCAGCTACAGGAACAACTTATTTTTTTGCAAATCCAACTGGAGCAATATTACCAATGCTATGAGCAACAACTCCAGCTGGTCCAGGCCATTTATATCGAGAAGGAGTTCGCAACACGACAGAAGATGAGGCAACAATTAAAGCAGCTTCATCAAATCCATCCGTTTGTTTTCGACTGTGTTGATTCTACCTGCATTGCAGATGTCGTATCTGAGTGGACAGGAATCCCTTTAGGCAAGATGCTGGAAGATGAAAGAGGTACACTAACTAACCTTGAAATACGTCTTGCTAGTAGAATATATGGTCAGGATCATGCGCTTAAATCTATTGCTGAGAAAATTAGAATTGCTAAGTCTCAATTAGCAGATCCTGATAAGCCTATAGGTGTTTTCTTATTGACAGGCCCCTCTGGTGTAGGGAAAACAGAAACTGCTCTTGCGCTTGCTACAGAAGTATATAGTGGCGAGCACAATTTGATCACGATAAATATGTCTGAGTATCAAGAAGCGCATAGTATTTCAGGGCTTAAAGGTTCACCGCCTGGATATGTTGGTTATGGTGAGGGAGGTGTGCTAACTGAGACTGTCCGGCGGCAACCTTATAGTGTAATATTGTTAGACGAAATTGATAAAGCACATCCCGATGTCCGAGAATTATTTTATCAAGTGTTTGATAAGGGAGAAATGGATGATGCCGAGGGTAATAAGATAAACTTCAGAAATGTTCTTTTTTTGTTAACCAGCAATGTTGCAACTGATGTTATCATGAAGCATTGTGAGGATAATATTAAACTTTGGCCGCGGCAGTCTTTAGAAGAAAGCGTAATTACTGTTCTCGAGCGTTTTTTTACCCCTGCATTTGTTGGCCGTACGCAAGTTATTCCTTACTTCCCGATCGATAATAATATGTTGAGAGATATTATTTTAAGGAAATTGAATCTTATTGCCACAAGATTCGCGAAGGTTACCGGTTTTACATTGCGTTACAGCGAGGATGTAGTTAGCCATATAGCAAATCTTTGTCGCTGCGAAGAGCGTGGTGCACGTGACATTGATAATGTTATTACTGCTAATGTATTGTCCTTATTATCATCGAGATTAATCATGAGTCATGATGATGAAGCTAGTGATTTAAGTATCGTTCTTGTTGAAAATACAGTAGCCTTGCTTTAAAAGACTTTATCTATACTTTCTGTTTACAACGTCCATTAATATTGAAATTATATTTCTCTACTTATAAGGTGTCGCTATTATGCCTAATCCAGTAGTTTGTACTGGTGGTATGTTAGGATGTACTTTTGGTATTACCCCATCTACTATTAATGCCCTGCCTACTTCACGTGTATTAATCAATGGTCGTCCTGTTGCGACGACGATGGATCATCTACCGGAATTGAATATCGTTTCATTTGGCATGTGTATATCGGAAACCAATCCTGAAGTGATTGCAGCAACAGCCGCTGCCCTTGGCGTTCCTACCCCGGCGCCCTGTGTTCCGGCTATACTGGCACCATGGCTCCCTGTCCAGCCAGAAATTAATGCCGGAGGATTAACCATCTTAGCACAGACATCTGTAGCTGAATGTATGTGGGAAGGTGTAATAGAGGTAATTGAACCTGGGCAACTCCAGGTAATTTGTGGCTGACTTCTATTGAGCTAGGGCCTTTTTTTTAAAATTAGTCATGGTTGTTTTTTATTAAAACGCTCTCGACAGAGTTGTTCTTTTATAACGTCAATTCAAACAAGGATAATCATTTTGACTCATAAACCTCATTACTCTCCTGTAGTGGGTCGTAATCAAGTTCTTCCCAGGAAATTACAGACTATTATTAATATGCCAGACGAATCTTCGGTGTCCCAATTGTATTCTGTAACCGGTAATGATTCTCAAAGACACAGAGGTACCCTGCAGACTACTGTTACCATTCCTGATGAATATTCTACAGCGAATCCCGTCGCCAGTAGCGTAAATATTATCATTCCCGACGTTTCAACTAATGAGCTACCACGCCATGACAATTATAAACGACTACTGTACAGACACGCACATACGTTAAAAAACATTGCCTGTCGTAATGTTGCATCTGTAATGATTCCGGTGGCAGTGCGGGAATACATCAGGCGAGCTATCTTTACAAATATTCCTGAGGGAGCAGCCTCCTTTACAGTAGGCTCTGTTGCAGGTTATCTTCCTTGCCTTGTACAATTTGGTGGTCTTTGCCGAGATTTCCATAATCATACATATACCCGATGGACTGTAGTTGGTCGACTTGCCTGTATTATTTTACCGGGCGCTGGCGTTTCCGTGTTGATTGGTTTGGGCTTGATGACGCCTGCGACATCGGCGGCGTTAAGCGCCGCAAATTTTGTTTACACACCACTCCGCGACTTTATACAAAACTATTTGCGGTGCGATAATAATTTAACGCCTGACGCACATGAGCGTATAATGTCTGGTATTATCGGTGCAGTTGCTTATGCTCCTAATCAGTTTGTTGCGAATGAGTTAATGCAGTATGGAGCTGATGCCCTTTCGCATACGTATTTAGGTTCCGTTGGCGCAAATATGGTTGCGCGTGCCGGAGTGAATTTTTTTGGTGAATGTCTTGATGATGTCACGAATTTAGCTAGTACTTCATATTTAACCGGGAAAAAAGTTGAAACTACCTTAAGTTTTAGTCCCAGCTCTGAACATACCTGGAGTCAGATAGCGGATAGGATTTTGAATATACATGCCAGCCGTAGTTCATTGTTCTCTTCGGTATTGAGTGCTGCCACTTTGGCTGACAGTATTCACGCCAGAAGGCCTGCAGTAAATGAAAGCGTACCTGGTATGTCCACCCCTCTGGGCAGTACTTCAACACCTTATACACCCTATGACCATGTTGGATTATTAAGAGAAAGTGCGGCTGTTGGGTTCTCTGCTGGTGTAGGTTATCTCCCGTTTGTTTTAACGGGGGAGCAAGGTAATGATCCCAGGAGTTATGATTTGGAGTCCGGGCTTAATAAAAGCGTGCTTCCATAATATATTTTTAGACTTTAATATAATGGCCTATTCTTTTCTTTTAGATGTATTTCTCATTTTTTTATTGGGGAGAGCAGGTGATTACTACATTTATAATCATTAGAGGCAATTCTGGTAGTGGTAAAAGTACGCTTGCCGGCGAATTACGCTATCGCCTTAAGGATGCAATGGTCATATCCCAGGATGTTATCAGGCGGGAAATATTAAATGTGAAAGATACTTGGGGAAACCATTCTATTAATCTCATTAAGATGATTGCAAGTTATGGTGACGGGTTGTTTCCTTTTGTTATCGTTGAGGGGATAATGGTACGTGAGCGTTATGGACAGATGCTTATGGAATTAAAAAAAAGCTGCAGTGGAATCTTCTTGCCGGTATATCTTGATGTAACATTCAAAGAGACTATCTTGCGAAATCAGAATAAATCTGATGACCAACAATGTGCAGTCAGCGACATGAGTAGATGGTGGGTAAGTCAAGATTCTTTATCTACAGAACGCGAGATTATTTTTAACGATAGTCATACTATTTCACAAATGGTAAGCGTAATTTTAAATGATCTTAGCCGCGAACATCCTGTTTACGATTGTTAAGTTTGTATCTCAAGATGGCAAATGTGGTTTTTTTGTGACAGCAATATCATATTTGTGTCAAAGACCTTCGCTTGTTTAGTAACCCGTTCCTAATCTTGTTCACTCTTGCTTTGATGCAATGGGTGTTCATTGTTGCCCGCATATGCGGGCTTTTTTTATCGTATAAGCATGAAACAAACTCACGCTCGTTAGTTCGTTACAGCGACAAGCCTTGCCTTTATCCTGCCAGCAGAAGATGGTTTTCCTCTTCTTTACCTTCATTCGATTATTCCGTGGGCAATGTGTGAGTGCCGGTTAGTGCATGATTATAGTGGTGATGTACTCCGCCATAGCAATGCTGATGAGCACCTGCGTGATAAAAATGATGGTGTTGCGTATGTTGTACACATCGACAAGGGCAGTCATGGTTATTACTCACTGGGCCTGGGTTAGTTGTCGTATATGGCTCCATGGCAGGCCCTGTTTCTAAAGGAAAGCCAGTATAGCCTGATGCGATTTTATCCCATTCAAACTGGGCAAACCATTGGTGTGTTTGAGAATTATAATGAACATTATCTGCTCCAAATATACCGAAGTTCGGAGCAACCCCAGTAAAGTGAGGTGCGTGGCGGGGGTCAATAAAGGCCCGCCAGATGGGGTCAGTAGTGACAACAGACTCCAGTGCCTGAATAACTATTTTCGTATTGTTAGTATCATAAACTTGTGACACAGGATAAAAAAAATGCCAGGGAATTTCGCTACAACCCAAAGCATTATTGATGCCAGCGACTATCCTGTTAAAATTTAAAGCACTTGCCTTTGCAGCAGCAGTGGTTAGCGCTTCAGATTCCCACTGGTTCCATTGTATAGAAATTATACGCGGTTTTTTTCCTATGGCCTGCAAAGAATCTATCGCCATACATAAAGTTCTTAGGGCACGCGGATAAAGTGATTCTACATCTGCCTCCTGTCTGTCTGGTGACCATCTGTTATAGGTCGTTGCACCCTGGAACATCCCCTGAGAACCCCAGCCCATTAATACTGTATATAAATCAGGTAAATTTAAATCATTTCCTGAATTAATGTGGTTCTGCCATAAAACCGCAAAACGATTAGCGGAATTGACGGGGTTGTTTTGATTCCCAAGAACGGAACCAGCAGGTGTACCTATGTTTGCATCACCTGATGATGTTAGGTTCCTCCAGGATATTGAGCTGAAGTCAATGCTATAGACCTCTGATTGTGATAGCGTAAATACATTTTTCAAACCAGGGGCGTGTATCCGTTCATTAGGTGGTAATAAGGTGTTGTGTCCGTAACTGTTTGATTGACCTAATACAATCAATATTGGGGCGTCATTTTCATTCCAGACATGATTTTGCTTGCTATTCACTGGGATTCCCTTATTTAATATTCAGGATGGTGGTTCTTCATTTCATGAATCATATTGCAAGTGGGGGTCTTGTTACATGATATTCATAATGTTTGCTTTTAGCAGAATGGGCATTGCTACACCTAATCCTTTGATCAGAAGGTCCATAGCAAATCTTGCGGATGTTATATATATCCCGCTACCTATTATCCCTGAACTTGGTTAACAAAATGAGATGTATATACTCAACTTTAACTACCTGCGGGGCTATCGCCCCGCAGGGTTGACTTTTTATTATTTAATGCTTGTAGTCCAGTCGATGTGAACGTATACATCCCTATAATTCGGACGCTTTTCATCGGAGGGTTTTTCAGCGCCGAATGCAAGGCTGTGACCTGCAGGAACGATATTTACAGGAATACGCATAGCGCCATGCTGACTATCAAATAGAGCAATAGTCACTTTCCCTGTGGTGGTCTCGTACTGTTTAGTTACCGTTTTGTTACCACTGACTTTCAAATTAGTATCTTTGCCATCAATATTAATGGTGGCAGTTCTTTCCCATTCTTCATTATTGATTAGCGTCACAGCAAACTGGCTTCTGGCAGGGATTGTTGTTATTGGCCACAGGGTTGTGTCACCTGAATCGTTATGATCACCATTCGGCCCCGGCCCGGTATCGCCGTGAGCAGTGTGGCTGCCTGTAGGTCCGGTATTGCCGTGAGCAGTGTGGCTGCCTGTAGGTCCGGTATTGCCGTGAGCAGTATGGCTACCTGTCGGTCCGGTATTGCCGTGAGCACTATGACTACCCGTTGGCCCGGTATCGCCGTGAGTAGTATGGCTACCAGTCGGCCCGTTATTGCCATGATTTCCAGTCGAGCCATCGCCGTAATGATGATGTGTTCCGCCATGGTGGTGTTGGTGTGTTCCGCCATGATAATGATGATAGTGGCAAGTACCACAGCAGTCAGGCTGTTTGGCAGGACCCGAGGCAACCGTCAGGGCATTATCTTTTGTTTCAATAACGTTAATAGTAAACAAACAGAAGTCGTTTCCCATACCTGAAGTTTCACTATTGAATACTTTAAGGTAAACATTCGTGCTTTCTGCAATAAACTTACCAATCAACGTAGTCCCAGTATTACTATTCTCTGGGGTACCACTGCAAATAATCTTATCTGTATTTTTATCCGCCTCGCTATCACCTATACGAAGAGAAATCTGAGGGTAGGGCGGCGAATCATTCACCCGTCTCATATGCACACTAAACTGGTATTCATTGCCAGCAACGAGGTTGAAGGCTTTTGTCAATACGCTACCTGCATTATCAACCAACTGTGTGGGTATAATTAATGCTTCAGCTCCCAGGGGAAGATTGCCATATTTGTTACTAAAATACCAGTTTGGCTTCTTTTGGGCCGCGTCAGCATATTCAGGTAATCGAAGCTTCCAGCCATTCATAGCATTACCCTGGAAGGTTGTTGAGTCATTTAGCATAGTCAAATCCTTAAGTTGAAAGCGTTATGAGCGAATGCATATTCGCCCCTTCGATATAGTGAAAGTAAGGGGGGCTTGTGTAAAACCTAAGTCATTGGTGAAAATGAGCGTCTATATCCTGGTAGTTGGCGCTCAGTATATTACTGTAAGTATGCGTTTCATTTCATTATCTCTCCCCTTAGACACAAGACTGGCAATGGTGTGTTTTATAACTCAATACATGCTTGTTAAAAATGAGACTTTCATCACTATATTCATTAGCCGAGAGGTCTTGCGTATAGATCCTGATTATTTTCATGCATTTTTGGCATGGTTTCCAATTATGCTGTCTTTAATATTTCTCAGACGTTCTTGCGGAGAATTTTCTTTCTTTTTTCAGTTGGATAACCGAGCCTTCATCCTCCGTTTTTTCTGAGTAAGGTTAAATGTTGCTCCCATATGGTTAATCTTATGTAGAGTATCTGGATAAGATAACTGATCTAAATGGATATATTCTCAAATGCATACAATCTAACTTTGTAGGGGATTAAAGATGACTTACGCAATTGTAGTATTTATTATGGAGCTAACTTGTTGAATAAATGGTGTAAATCATTTTTCAAAGCCTCGCTGCACTGCAATATACGATAAAAATATTGGCTCATGACGTGGGGTGCGGTAGGTAGTTGCAATATATTTGAATCAACTTCCGTTTGAGCCCACGGACTGAAGATTGGATTAAGCCTGGCCGCTGTCATTCGTTGAATGCAGCATTTTCTTGTGCGGATTCAAGGACGAGAGTAGGTTGGCTTTTAATACTTCGTTGTCATAGATGGACGTGCAATGACTATCATATTTTAGTCCGTTGACTCTCTTTTCAGTGGCGGGGAGGATGGTACTTCCCACGCAAGGTATTGAACAAGATCTGCTCGTCTTTGCTGTCATGCGGCATCAGTTTCATGACTCCGGTACCATTGTGATAGGTACAGTGAAGAGTCTCTCCGGTGGTATGCATGATGAAAATTCAACGGCTATATCATAAAACGGTGTTTGCTGACGCCTCCGGAAAGTATCTTTGGCCTCCGGTGAGACATTATCTGCAAACAAATTAGACAACAGTGCATCAGTGGTCGACTGGACACATTCAGCCCTCGGTAAATATGGCGTAAATGAACAGTAAGAACGCTGTGGGACGATGAAACAAAGTGCAGGACGATTTGATCACAGTAGTTCTCTGCCACGTCAGACAGAAGGAACCACCCCGGAATCCTGACCCGCCTGACGTGGCAGAACAGAAAATATGCTATCACTTAACAGTAAGTAAAACTAGTTAGCGATTATTTATATTATAGTTATGAAATGCTTTCTTTTTATTTATAGGGTCACACGCTAACCACTATTTATGTTGGAAGTCAGATGTCCCTTGCCCTGGGTTTTACTTGTTATCATATTTTTTGAAGTGAAGTGAAGTGAAGTGAAGTGAAGTGAAGTAACTGATCAATAATCAATTTTTAAAACTTACTATAAGGATAACGTTACATGGTTTCAGACTGGCACTGCTTTCTCCGCTTTAAGGTTTTGGGATATTTTCTGTCAGATACATGTTGTTGCTCATGAGTATACTCGGTTGTGAAAGAAGGAAGAAGATGAAAGCACTGCTAATAACAATGCCTATAAAATGTAGGTGAATATATGGTGTTTCTTATTTTATGTAAATAATCCATATTTATCAGTACTAACGCGCCAATGTCTCATTGATATCTTCACACGGTGCGGCAAGCCACATCAACACAGGGCAATGCCCTGGTGACCAGGCCAGAGCCGGATGGGGTACCCGACGCAGGGCATCTTCGCTGTGGTTTTCACTGAGTCGTTCAATATGAAACGGATCCCAGTCAGGCACAGTTTTCAGCGTGTCAAGCAGCAGGTAGCGATAGTCGTCTGACCTGGCGTTCAGCGATTCGATTAAGGATGGTGTTGTGTTCATCAGAGCACCTTTTCCGCACAGCTGGCCACCGGAGGGAGTGCAGGAACGGGCGGACTGAAGCTCTGTGCCGGTTGCTGGTTCAGGCTCGCGCATTTCGCATCAACATCGCCCGGTGTGACAAAATAAGCTCCGGAAGGCTCAATAACCTGCGCGATACCGCCATTTGCCCGCATTAACGGGAGGGCCAGGACAACCACCGAACCGTGTTCAACGCCATCCAGACTCAGAACCGGCGGCAGACTATCGGCGTTTTCGGTATCAATCAGCACGCCGTCCTGGAAGCGGACGTGAAGATGGCGGGCCTGCAAACGACCCAGGCGGAGGGTATCCGGTTCAAAGGTGGCCTGAAACAGCCCCCACGGATGAATCAGCCCCAGCCGGGCAATACACTCGGCAGACCAGGTGGCTTCTGGCTCTCTGTTGTTGACCGTTTTTGCTGTGCAGGCAGACACAACCATCATCTTTCTCCGTCATGGTGAAAAGCCGGAGACATCTACCGGTCAGTTAACCTGCAAAGGCTTTAATCGTGCTCTGGCACTGCCATCAGTACTGCTCACCCGGTTTGGACAACCTGACGGCATTTTTGCTTCCGCGCCAAAGGAAAACAAAACCGGCAGTTCACTACGTCCGTTGACCACCATTCTCCCCACGGCTATCCGGGCAGAGCGGCCGGTAATTCTGAAATACCATGCCACGCAAACAGACGGACTGGTCGGCGATCTTCTGTCTGCCAACAGTCAGGACAAACGGGTATTCGTTTCCTGGGAGCATAAAAACCTGGTGGTGGCCGCGAAGGCACTGGTAAAACAAACCGGAGGCGATCCAGAACAAATCCCGCAATGGAAAGGCGATGATTTTGACAGCCTGTACGTTATACTGCTGAGTAATGAGGGAAAATTTGTGTCATTCAAAAAGGAAAATGAAGGACTAAACGGCGTAAGCGAGCGCTGTCAGAACTAAAAGTTCCGGGATCCGTCATCATCCCTTCTCATCATGGCGCAAACAACAGCTGTGTGGTCGTCTTGTCAATCGCACCTGACGGTTTACCATCGGCACCAAAGTAACGGTCCTTACGACAGACTTTCTCTTTCGTGTCGCAGTGAACGCCATTAGCAAACGTAAAAGCCGTGCGGTCAAACTCTCCCTGCGCGGTCAACTGCTGACCTTTTTTCGTGCCCAGGTATTTCGCCGTCAGAGGGTCGGAAATGCCCGTCGCATCTGCACAAAAATACACATCGCAGACCACGCCCGGTGCGGGGTTAGTGAGCTTGTTGTGCCCCGCCGCCTGAGCCAGACTGCAGGCGCTCCCGACGATAAGACATAATCCAGGCAGAAGCTTCTTTCGCATACGCATTTCCCTGATGTAAAAACATTTACCCACTTTGACAACGGCTGCCATCAGGTGTCAAGTTGCCCGCACAACTGGGACAATCTCGTTCTTTAGCTCCCGGCAGCTTATCAACGCCCCCGCTCGTCCTTATTCCCGCTTTAGTCGCGGCGAATTACACAACCACAGCGTCATGACCATCACCAGAATCGCACCAGCATAGAGCAGCACATCATGCGAAGACGGGTGCTCCACGATAATCAACCTGACAATGGCGGTAATGCCAATATAGATGATGTAACGCAGCGGGAAATGGTACCCCGCCTGAAAGTACTTCACGATGAGCGCAATAAACTCAAAGTACAAAAAGTACACCATCAACCCGGCCACCAGGCTGTATTTACTGTCCTCAGTTGCAGGCTGAAACAATACCCAGGAAAGATGTATCGTTTCCTTACCGAGGAATACCACCAGTATCAGTCCCAGCAGCAACAGCGCAGCATTGAGTACGAATTGCAGACACCTGGCGATACCGGCGGGCACATCATGAAAAAACCGTTCGAAAGACAATATGCATTTTCCCTGTAATCTCTACAACGATCCCCCCATAAACGACGCGTGCCGGGGCACAGCATGGCCATGCGACACGCATTGAAGATCTTTGCCCGGCTCAGTGAGCTTATCTGCATCACAAAAACATTCGCCTGAGAGTGAACAAACAGTAGTCAATAGCACCATAAAAGGGTATTGCGTGCCGGCACTCATGAGAATGGGCTTTCCGATCGCTCAGGGTTATCCCTTCATCGCAGACCGGAAAGCCAGATGGACCGCCACAGGGGCCTCAAGTCCCACAACCTGCAACATCAGTGTCACCGGCTCTGTCCTGCTGAGCGAGTGGCGGCCCGTGTCTCCTTTACACGCCGCAAATACTACGCACGGAAAATTAACCCCACAAGGACAAAGCGTTAACAGCATGTTTCAGCTGAATGCCAGATGTTAACTATCATGTTACAGTAGAACGTTTGTTGAACGGGCAGGCCGGGAATATGCCAGACAAGGGTCTGATGATATGACCAGAAGGCAGCTTATACACCGCCGCAATAGTAAACCGGAACCCGGCGGGTGGTCCCTGTAAGGGTGTCGAAGACGTCCACTTCTGAGGTAATAATCCTCATCCCTGTTTTGCGCAAACGTAACACCTCTGCGGCGATACGCTGGCACCCGAACCAGAAGAGCGCGTCCAGCGCGGTCACCGACAGTCCGCTCTCCAGTGCCAATCTGAGTCGTTCGCGTGGCGTTTTCACGTCCCTGGCAATCTGCTGAAAAGGTGCCGCCGTCGTGCCTTCCGGACATTCCCGCCGGATACGGGTCACCAGACGATACTGAAACGCATCGGGTACGTTGCTCAGGTCAGACTTCAGGCTCCAGACACAGCCATAACGCTTACCGTTGAAGATAACGTTCTTCTGGCTGAGCTGCAGTTCGTCGCGCTGACCAGCGATTAACTGTGGTGTACGGAGCAACAGTAAGCGGAAAGGCAGCTCAAAGCTGGTTACGTAATCAACGTTCAGCAGGGCAATACGTAGCAGCTCTTCCGCTCCGGCTTTTACTTGGCGACATTCCTCCACCACATCGGCCCACTGCCGGGTCAGGCGGGGCGACTCGTCAGCGCATGAAAACTGATATTTTTCCAGGTGATAGTCAATTCGCCCCATGCTCATCCTTTTACGTTAGTGTTGCTAACAGCACTTCAGGCATCGGCTACTGGCAACAACGATAACAAACACCACCCGGCGTGTTGCTCCTGAATGACATAACGCAACGCCCGCGCATCAAACGCATCGCCAACAACACGCACCTCTCCGGCAACGATAAACTCCACTGGCGCTGACTGCTTACCCTCTTCAGTAAAATGGCGCTGCAGTTCGGACTGTCTTACCAGCAACGCAGATACGTCCGCGTATTCGGCGGACAGAGTTTCAGGAACCCATTCTTCGTCCGCCACCACGGCATTGACCCAGCCCTGTGATTTCAGGTGCTCAATCGCATGGGTCAGGCGAAACAGTGCCGACTGCTGCGTCACCGGCTCCGTACAGGACTGCCAGAGGTATTGCAGCCGCTGCTGTAAATCCGCAGCAGGACCTTTCATTCGCCCCAGACGCAACAGGCTGTCGATGTCGGGCGCAACAGAGCGCGGAAACCGGCGTTGTTTCTGCACATCAGCCAGCCAGCGGACCAGAAAAGTGTGAATGGTCAGTGGTGAACGTGCCTGGCCGTCCTGCTGAGCCAGTCGTAACCCCACCAGCGCACACCAGGCAAAATGCGCCAGGTCAGCCAGTGATTCTTCGGGAGGTAATGCAGTGAGATTCGTTTTATTCATGGCGGGGATTATATCGGCAGCACGTAGCGCGGAAAAGAGCTGACGGTCGGGGGAATAACATCAGCGCCGGGGCGAAACATCTTTCCTCATCGTCAGACTGCACGCTCAGGCGCAAATCACGCCCGTCCGGCGAGAATGACGGGTATCGTCATTGCCTTAACCTGCGCGGCAAGCTGATTAAATGGCGCAGTGAAAGCATCCCTACCAGTGCGACTGATAACGAGCGACGTGATAGTCGTTACGCCAGCTGATCTTGACCCGCCAGCAAAGACAGTATCGTGGCATAGTTTAGACACACGATGAGTACTATTAATCACGAACAAAGCTATAACTCGGCGTGGATTTAGACGCAGCTTGCCTACGTGGATAAGAACAGTCTCCGTTGCACTTACAACCACGCTAGATACCTGGATGGACGACGCGAGATGCTACCGTGATATGCCGACTATTATACTATATGGACACCCATCTCAACCCAATCTGGAAATTGCGCTACTTCGACGATATTGAAGGCGTGCTGAGTTCCGATAATGCAACGATGGTTAAAAGCGAGTCGCAAATAATCATCACCACTCATGACCCCATGATGGTGGGCAGCTTGAAGCGCGAGCAAGTATATATCCTGCGTCGTGATGGTAACCGTACGTTGGTCGAGATCCCGGATGAGCACCCGCAAGGGATGGGCGTCACAGGGCTACTCAAGAGCGAATTGTTTGGTTTGTCATCCACACTGGATATCGAAACCGAGCGACGCCTATTCCGGCGCAATGAACTGTTCGTTCTGTCACCTCGCCCCCCCGAAGAGGATGAGGAACTGAGCCGCTTGTCAGCAGAGCTGGCTGACCTGGGCTTTTCGACCGCCGACTTCCGTGATCCCGACTACGCAATGTTTGTGCGCAAGATGGCACAACACCGCCGTTTCCGCAAACCCGTTCTCACACCCGAGGAACAGGCCGAGCAGGATGCCATTGCCGATTCGATCATTGATGAGATTTTGCGAGAGGAGGATGGTGAGTGATTTTTATAGATCTTGAAAATAAGCTCCCTATTGATGCAGACCTTCCCGCTGATATTCGCTGGTCACCAGCCGATTGGGACGCTTGGTTGAAAGAGTCTGATCGCCTGGTAGGCGAACTTGCCAAACTCGATGCTGCGGGAACAATTAAAGAACGCAATGAGTTGATAGATAAACACAGCAGCCATTGGGGAAAATTGAAACCTTGGTTACTGGCGTTGTCTGGGGGGAAATGCTGGTTTTCAGAGGTGCGCGAGCTGTACTCGCATTATGATGTGGAGCATTTTCGACCCAAGAAAGAAGCTAAGGCATTGGATACAAGTCTGCGTGATGGCTACTGGTGGCTGGCATTTGACTACATGAATTTTCGCGTGTGCGGCAATGTTGGTAACCGCAAAAAAGGTGGGTGGTTTCCACTCAAGGACGGTTCACTTTGTTCTACCTATTCCGAACCTTGTGAAGAATCCGAAACGCGTTATCTAATCGATCCTATTGATGACGATGACGTTGCGCTTATCGCCTTCGACGAAGAAGGGAAGGTCATTCCTATGCCAGGTTCCTCTGCCTGGGAGCAGGAGCGGGTCAACGAGACGGTAAAGCGACTCAAACTCAATGAACATCCCCCCCTGGCAGAAGCTCGTCGCAAAGTCTGGCAGCAAGTTGACAGGCTAATTGATGATTTTACACAAGCCAAATCCCGTTGCACGACAGGCAATAATCCAGCAGCCAAAGCAAAGTTGATCGAAGTTCGAGCTCGAGTGCGCGCAATGACCACCACAACAGCTGAATTATCGGCTGTTGCTCGTTGGTGTTTGCTGGTACGCAACGATCCACAGCTTTCTAGGTTGGTTGGGTGAGACGAAGACATGATCAACCTCTAGTCTCACTAAGCTTGGTGAATTTCTACTTTATGCGACAGTAGGTGAAAGTACAGCCACCTACTGCCTCAGTAACTTGAATCCGTCACGTCCGTACATCTGACGTTCCATCATTATCAGGCGATTTATGTGGATCTTTTCCGGTGCTGATTTCACGTTTGGTTTGCTCGATGCGATGGTATTTGGTTTTGCCCTCGCGTTTGTTTTCGCTGTCCAGATGTTGCGGGCTCACAGCGGGTTTGTAATCTGGTGCGACAATATAGGCTGACCTGCTCCTCGTTGTTTCAACAGTCAACCGAGGCCGTCCACGCTTTTTCCCCTGTCGTACAACGTATTCGCTGCGCCCAAATGTACGCCCCCCTTTGGGTAACGTCAGTCGTACTGCAGTATCTACTTTAGCCAGGTATGTTATTGCTTTCTGTAATGCGCTCCGTTTTGTATGATCTGTATAATGGATATCACCGACTCCTGACTGGACGTAGTTATGGGCAATGGCATTACAATTGAAATAAAGCCCTTTACCGTCCGTTATCTCTTTTTTCCAGTACTCCCCTATACACCGGGCTAGTGTTATATCAGCCCGAACTTTGCTTGCGTCAAAGAAAAAACAGGTATGGTAATGAAAACCTTTATACTGCCCGTATTCAAGCTTCCAGATATATCCCAGGCAATGTTCAAATAAAGAATGCGACTGTACACGTTTGAATAAACGTTTACGATGTAACCGGGTTAAGTCAGCAGAGACGACACTGTTCTTCACAATAGCTTTCTGGTATGAGAGATCGACACGAATAACCAGCAGCCGGGAGTGATGCTCAAACAGTTGATCTACGTAAGCTAATGCACCTGCCAGGTTCTTACTTGCGGCCCTCTGGAAATAACGTAGCTTTCGCTTATGTGAAGCGGATTTAGCCTCTGTTCGAAATTGTTTCAACCAGTTGTTTATTACGCCAGCTTCGTGAGGTGATATATTCAATAATGCCGGGGTCTCTGCCAGGTTATGAGCTTTGAGAGTCGTACTAAATAACTGTACCGTTGGGTGTAATTGCTGATATTCACTGATACCTTTTTTAAGTTCAGACAATCCTCTAACAGCTTCCTCAAGTAAATAGCCAGTTTTGGATATCTTACAGCAGCTTGCTCTGATAACTGAAATTGCTTCAGCGTTGGAATTGACAATTCTATTTAAAATAGAGAGCAAACTGCGTTGTATTTGTATAGCATCAAGGTCATCGGTGACTATGAATGCAGTATTACTATCAGCAGAATGCATGCTGCTTGATTCATAATCAAAATAGCAGTCTGTAAACATAATAACGATTTTCCTGTTTCAACGTTATTAGACGTAATGATAGTGTATGACGAAGGCAACCAATAATGGTTACCTCCATGCCAATGTCACAGGTGTAATTATCCCAATCTCTATGAAGTGAGTCTCACAGAGATAATTAGATGAATATTATTTTATAATTCAGTCATTAAGTTAATAATAGTTGCAATGATGTGGTTAGTATAAGCAATGAGATTACATGATTACTATCATATAACAACATGATTAATTTAATTAATAATATAAGAACCATTATTGGTTGATTGCTAATAGCATACTCATGGACCCATGCTTTAGATATAATGCAAGTAGGACACTTGTTTCAATACATACATACTTATCATTATATCGGGAAAGTTAGTGTTCCTTTTGTTCGGCGATATCTGTGCCTAGATAGCTAAGCTTTCTCCGTATCAGGATGCCTTCACTTCCTGAGGTAATCTATCCAACCACTCCTGAAACTCACTGAGGCGCCAACGACTGGAGCGCCCAATCTTCAATGGTTTTGGGAATAACTTGTTACTCATTAGCTTGTAGATATATGCCTTTGAAAAACCAGTTATTTCACAGATAAATTTCAAATCAATCAGTTTGAATTGCTGTGCATAATCCCTTTCCATTTCTTCTTGTTTGTGCTCTGTCATGGTATAGCCCCTTGCTAAGTTGAACTCGGGGCTAAGGTAAACAAAAAAAAATCTGCTGTATTGGTAAAATTTAATGCCCATAAATGTACATTGACATTTCCTATGTAATGTGAACTACATTCCTGACTGCACCTTTTTGAGGTTGAGGTTGTACCCATCTTTCTTTTCCCGAAGGGTATCGAGCAGCGGTACGAACGTGCCCTGACACAGCACACTTCCGAAGGTTTTCAGCACAGTGTTAGAAAATGTCCTCGAATTGAACTCAGTATTCTTCTGGGCGAGGTCTACCGGAAGACCTTTCAGCAAGTTATAAATCTGCCACGAAGGTAGCTGCTTTTTATTTTTAATCTGCCAGATAACAAGATCCATCAACGGCAGGGTTTTGTGTACTCTGATGTTCTGTATTTTTCCGTCGCTCAGCATCTTATGCTTACGATAACGGGTCAGAATTTCCTGAAAAGATGAAAGTATTTCTGACTTACTGCAGTAAGGGTTTACGGACAGGAAAATTTGCTCTATACCCCGATTTTGTTCCTGAAGTGTCGTCAGAATCGTGTCCAGACCAACATCTTCCTTTTTAGTGAAACCGAGATAACATGGATGTGTGCAATCTTCAGTTACCGAGAATGTAGGCTTATCAGCGACAGAGATTGCATCGTAGCATTCATTAATATCCCTGATGCTTAATTCCCGTACCGGGACAGGATCTTCTGATAAGATAAACTCTCTGGCGGCTGATCCTGCATCAGGTTTCGGATATATAATTTCTGGTCTTTCTTTGTCAGAGAAAAAATAATCGCTTATGACAGGCTGACCTTCAGTGATTTTGGCGTAAAGTTCCCTGAATAAATCAGTTGTGACTATGCCATACTCTGAATCAGTATTTGCAACAATACCTAAATTTACCCGCGCGATCAGTTCACGGACAAGTGCACTAAAGGGCATCTCGTTAACAAAATCATAGTTCTTTATTTTAAACCAGTTTAATTCTTCTGGCTTGCCTTCATATGTTACACACTGAGCGCGTGAGAGTACCTGAATGTAATAGGTCCCAGTAGTCACCTTTTCAGCGTCATCTGTACTAAGTGTATTGTGAGTTTCGTCCTTCATATGCTCTCCTTCTCGTGCGAGGGTGTATATTTCCTTACCTACATTCTATTATAAAAATGAATGTATCCGTCACCCATTGCGCTCACGTTTTAGCGGCTAAATGTGCTTAATTTAGCAGATTTAGCCGCTTTTTTTAGGTGTGTGTGGTTCAATTCGTCATCTGCGCGACTGCCAGCGGCTTGTTTACTCCCTGAAATTAAACGGAGCGATCAGCAGCGTTCTGCCATTTTGCACCATCGAAATCCGGTAAGTATTATGCAGGTGTTCCAGTGCTGGCTGTAACCGGCCCGGCGTGCGAAGCAGATTTGGCACCCTGGGGCTCATCCAGCTTCTCGTTAAGGGCTGACCGTTATTATCCATGAAGCGATCATGCAGCCATCGCCATAACAGCACGGCATCCTGAACATGCTGAGGCTGTTCCGGCTTAGTACCAAATAAATAAAGCGCTTCGCCCAGATACCACTCACTGACCTTCTGCGCATCCAGTAAGGTTTTTTCCGGGATATCTCCTTCATCACCATTAAAGTAGTGGAACAAGGCCGCAAGACGCGCCACCTTATTTCCTTCTTTAGAGGCAAAATCGCGCAGGGAATAATAACAGCCATTCTCAGCCATTTCTCTCTCAAGATGCTCACCTATATCCCCCCATCGAAGCCGTGCTTCTGGCGTGAAAGTCAGTTTTTGACGGTCAGAAAGTGCCTTTGTTTCTGTTTTATGGACGTAATCCTCTATCAGTTGCTGCAGACGTCGATGGTACGGGGCCAGCAATTGCTGATACCCTTCCAGAACAGGGCCGGTACGTGTACCAATAGTGCTATCAGGGCGGGCGAAAAAGAACCGCGCCAGGAAGCCACTTCCCCGTGCCTGCTGTTGTGCGCGTTTGAAATACTTACGTAATGGGGCATCCTGTACCATCAGACTCGCGCTCAGTCTGGCTCCGTGAACACTAAAACTCTCAGAACAACGGCGGGAAACAGTAAACGATGCGCCATCCCACAGGTCGTTAAGCAGCCCCAGATTCTGTATAGCCTGCCCTCCCAGTATGATATCCCCCTCTGCGGAGTGTAAGCCGATTGAGCCTCCTCCTTTGTGCAACTGAAATTGCAATGCAGCAGGAGTGATATCGCTGGCTAATAATTGTATCCGGAAAGGTTCCTGCGGAATGGTTTCCCGGTGTGCCCTGATACTCTCTTTAATCTCCTCTGTTGGCTGGTTTTTTTTGACCATTTTATTCAGTTTACTTTTCAGTACCTTAAGTTCCTCCTCCCATATTTCCCGTTCAGTCTCATACCGTTGAATCGCATTGCCATACCGAATCCCGGCTTCATGCTCAAACTCATGTATTGGGGCCATAAAAAGCTTATCCACTGTAGACTTACGTTCTCCTGATTCTGCTACAGTACAAAAATTACATGACACTGGAAATGTCAGACCTTCTGCCGGGCTGACATCCGTTAATCCCTGGCAAAGCAGAGAAACAGGTGCCATTGCGGAAGCAAAAATCAGCGGCAGAGGGGCTTTTGTTTTGCTGGCAGCACCAATAATCGCTTCACGGATCAGGTCTGGCACAGACTCTAAGGGGAACTGGGGCCCTCCATTTAAGGTGGCGTATGGGTAAATACTGTTCACAATATCTCCTCTGTGTTTTTTGGTAATGAATAGTGCCTCCTGACACTATTGAAAGCATTCGCTGTATTTCCTGCAAGAATTAATGGCTGCCGATTTTCATCCATTTACATAAGTTGATATCTGTTGACGGTGAGTGACGCTCGTGGAATTAAGCGAGTGCTGAGAATTTCATGATTTAACACTCCGTTTTTAGGTCTGATTAATGGTTTTTATTTGTTGGGGAGTAAGACTGGCATCAGCAGAGGAATTAAAAGTGTTGTTTATCTATGATTATGTATTTATTTCTAATAACGCAGATTTCATTGCGTATCCTTTCATGCGTTTTTTAAATATATATCACCCGTGTGAATCTACATCAGATTTATGACACACGCTAAGGAACCATCAATCCAGACGGGAATATCGGTTTTCCCTGATTCACCAAACATTCAGTTAAGGAGTATTGGGTTTCGATGAATGTTTTTGTCTGACGGCGATCAATTTTATCGATCGAACCGATCGAATTTCATCGTTATCCACCGCACTTTTGTGGCTATAAAATCCGCACGGGATACTTATGGCTGTCAGTGTTCCATTTAAAATCATACAGATACCCCCTGATGACCGGGGGCGACAACCAACGGAGTTTTAAAAATGAAAAGAAAAATGATGCACGCTTTACTGCTGACCTGTGCGCTGATGCCCGTAATGGCACAGGCCTTCGGTAATCATGAGACATGGAACAAGGGCTGGGCTCAGGGTGTGTCTGAGTTTGTGATTCTGGGTAAGGGGCAGTCACAACTGTATCTGGCCTGCGATGATTACGGCTCTCAGCCTGCCAGCATCATATTCACAGACGCTACGGGACTGCAGGTCAGCATGGACAGCGGCAAAACGCTACAGGTCCGGATTAACGGCGGTGAACCCATTGATATCAGTGAATCCGACAGCCAAGTCGGGGATAACAATCTGATGCAGGTCTGGAACGCACTGCGAACGGGTAAGCAGGCGCTGGTCACCGGTGATGGCGTCCGGCCTGCCCTGTTCACACTCAATGGTGCCGAAAAAGTCCTGCCCGCCTTTAACACACACGGGTGCGTATCGAAATTTGCACTCTAACCTGAACGTCAGGCAACGGTCTGATTTCTCAAAAAAACCAGTAAGGATACCTGTTGTATGAACGATATCTCCACCCTCAGCCAGCGACTGGCAACACCCACCCTGCACTTTGTTCTGCTCAGCATCGTCACCTGCGGTGTCTGGCCGCTGCTCTGGCTGTATAAAAAGCAAGAGATTATCAGCGAGACCACGGGTTACCCGCTTTACGGCAACCTGTTTATCATCTGGCTGGCTGTCTGTTTTGGGCTCGGGCGACAGTTCGGCGTCATGGCCTCACCAGACCTCGCAGGCTACGACCCGACCAGCGATACCCTGCTGGGATTGAGTGCGGTGCTGTCGTTCGCCTGTGGCGTGATGTACATCGTCTGGGCCTTTAAGGCCAGAGCGGCACTGCGCCACTATGCACTGAACACCTTCCGCTTCGACCTGAAGATGAACGCGTTTTACACCGTCGCCTTTAACGTTTTCTACATTACGTACTGCATCAATGACATGCCGCAGGCGCTGGCAAAGCACCGCATTATTCATCAGCACATTCAGACGACATCCGATACCCCGCCTCAACCGTAACCCTCAACACATTGTCACGCAGCTGCGCTGATATCGGCTTTAGCCCAAAAGACGGGTATCAGCGCTCTGGTGTGGCTTCTCCAGGAAATATGTTATGAAAATCAAATATGGGTGGATACCCGCTTTACTTTTACTGCCCGCATCGGTGATGGCTACTCCGACACCACCGATAAAAGTGGAGACCAGTAATCAGGTTCACTCTGCAGGGACACGCTACGTCACTGTCGTGGTCACTTCACTGGATAACACCGTGAAAGTCGACAATATTGACGTTAACCGGGGAAATTGTCGCATTGATAACCAGAAGTACCTGTATTCAAAAAATAAGGAAACCATTCTGCCTGCCACCCTGCGCTACGGGCAGTCAGTCAAAGTGAATTTTTACAAGGAGTGCGTGGCTTCTGAGGTCGTTGTCACCACCGATAAAGGAGCCTGGCGTTTTACCTACAACTGAGAGCGCCACCTGATTTAAACATCAATCCTACCATTCACGGGCTGCCCACTCCGGCAGTCCGGAGGCCATTCCCATGACATTACTGAAAATACTGCTCGCTGCGCTGGGGCAGGTGCTGACGTGGTGTGCCAGCAGCCGGGCACAGCAGTTTGTGGAAAACCACTTTCGCGCAGAAGGTCACGACGAAGACAGCATTTATATCGCCAGACAGACCGCAACCCTGCTCGCCGGTGCCTTAATCGCGGCACTGATGGAGCAGATACTGCAGATTATCGCCACACACGGAGCCTCCCGCTGATGCCCTGCTCACTGAGCGGGGCATTTCGTTTTATGACGCTTATCAGGAGATGAGGATGCGCAACACAGACGATACCCCACTGCCATCCGGTCCGTTTACCCGCAAACAGGCTGAGGCCATTGTGGCAGCGTACCAGAACGTGGCGACTGAAGATGACCAGGGCACCCATTTTCGCCTCGTCATTCGTGACCGTGAGGGACAATTAATCTGGCGGGCGTGGAATTTTGAAGACAATGCAGGGGAGTGGTTCAACCGCTATCTGGCCAGCCACGGTATCCCCCGGGCCTGATTCACCGCGGGCCTCGCCCGAATACCCGCCACACCAACAGGCCATGTTCCCTCCGGGGCGCATGGCCTTTTTGTTTATGCCGTTAAATCAACCGACGAAGGAAATTAACCATGCGATTAGCCAGCCGTTTTGGGCGGACAAATCAGATACGCCGCGACCGCCCCTTAACCCGTGACGAACTGATGCAGTTCGTTCCCAGTGTCTTCAGTGAAGAACGCCACGGTTCCAGGAGCGAAAAATACGCTTACATCCCCACCATCACTCTGCTCGAAAATCTTCAACGTGAAGGCTTTGAACCTTTCTTCGCCTGCCAGTCACGCGTACGCGACCCTGACCGCCGGGAGCACACCAAACACCTGCTCCGGCTGCGTCGTACAGGTCAGATAATCGGCCAGCAGGTTCCCGAAATCATTTTGCTTAACTCGCACGATGGCAGCAGTTCATACCAGATGCTGCCGGGGCTGTTCAGAGCAATCTGCACCAACGGGCTCGTCTGCGGGCAGTCGTTCGGTGAAATTCGTGTACCGCATCGTGGCGATGTGGCCGGGAAAGTGATTGAAGGCGCGTATGAAGTACTCGGCGTCTTTGATCGGGTGGAAGAGAAACGCGATGCCATGCAGTCGCTGCTGTTACCACCACCCGCACAACACGCCCTGGCGAACGCCGCACTGACGTACCGCTTTGGGGAAGAGCACCAGCCGGTGACCGCTACACAGATACTAACACCGCGACGGTATGAGGACCGTCAGGACGATCTGTGGACCGTTTATAACCGCATTCAGGAATCGTTGCTGAAAGGCGGTCTGCCCGGACGTACTGCGAAGGGAAAACGCAGCCACACCCGTGCGGTCAACGGCATCGACGGTGACGTAAAGTTAAACCGCGCGTTATGGGTGATGGCCGAAGAACTGCAGCAGGCACTGAGCTGATGCCATTTGTTCCGGCAAATACCCGCCAGACGGCTGTCTGGCCTGTGCCCCTGGAAAACCTGCCCGGCTGCCGTTCCATCTCCGACGATGACCTCTGCGCCTGGTGCTCACGTATTCTTTACCGTCCCGGTGAGCTCAGCCTGTGCAGCTTAAGTCTTCCTGAAGGCCACTGGCCATCACGCTGTGATGAGAATGGCTACGCGCAGTCCTGTCCGTCACTCCTGCTGAACCTGCATTCCCAACCCGATAAATAAACAAGGAAAAACGAATATGACCGACATTATCAACCTTAACGATACCCTCCCGTTACAGCCACAACCTGCCGGTTCTGCACCTGCGCTGACCGCCACGCTCGTTGCGGACGAACAGCGCATCAGCTTCTGGCCGCAGCACTTCGACACCATACCGCAGTGGATAATCCTCGAGCCGACCATCTTCGCCTGGATGGACCGCTTCTGCGCGGACTACAGCGGCGGCATCTGGGAGTTTTACACACTGAGCAACGGCGGTGCGTTTATGGCTCCGGAGGCGAATGAGGGCGATGATGAACAATGGTCACTGTTTAACACGATGAACGGTAACGGCTGTGAACTCAGCAGCGAAGCTGCGGGGATTGCGGTTTGCCTCATCGCGTACAGCCACCACGCCATGCGCACCGAATGCGACGCCATGACGGAGCACTATTATCGCCTGCGGGATTACGCGCTGAACCACGCAGAATGTAACGCCATCATGCACATCATCGACTGAGGTCAAACGCTATGGAACAACAGTTACCGCTGTTTGCCCGTGAATTAGCCCCTGCCGACCAGCAGACCATCCGGGAGGCACTAACCCTACTGGAGCGTCAGTTACGCGAGCCCGGCGCGTCATTTACCTCAAGTCATGCCGTCCGCGACTGGCTCCGACTGCAGCTTGCCTCACTGGAGCGCGAAGAGTTTACCGCTCTCTTCCTCGATAACCAGCATCGCCTCATTGCTCACGAAACCCTCTTCACCGGCACCATCAGCCATACGCAGGTCCATCGCCGCGAGGTGGTGAAATCCGGTCTGAAACATAATTGTGCCGCCGTCATTGTGGCGCACTGCCACCCTTCAGGCCTTGCCGAACCCAGTAATGCCGACCGTCAGGTCACTACGCGTATTCAGCAGGCGCTGGGACTGGTTGATATTCGTCTGCTGGACCACCTGGTGGTGGGCGGCATGGAAATCGTCTCGTTTTCCGAGAGGGGCTTGCTTTAAGGAGAAAATACCGATGAAAATCATCAGCAAACGTCAGGCGATGGCGCTTTACCGCCAGCATCCGCAGGCACGGTTATTTCGCTTCTGCACGGGTAAATACAAATGGTCCGGCAGCATCTGCCACTATACCGGGCGGGAGGTCCAGGATATCCGCGGCGTGCTGGCCGTCTTCGCGGAACGCCGCCAGGACCGCAACGGCCCGTATGTCGTATTACGCAGTGTTACCCTGAATTAACTCAAATTTAAGGAAGGCTAAAATTGTCGAATAAAATACCGCCTGTAAACCACGATATCGCCGGCCCTTGGTGGGGGCTTAAACGGGATATCACACCCTGTTTTGGCGCTCGTCTGGTGCAGGAGGGCAACCTTCTGCATTACCTGAACGACCGCGCCAGCATCACCGGCACCTTCACCGACGCGGATTTACGCCATCTCGATCAGGCGTTTCCGCTGCTGTTGAAGCAACTTGAACTTATGCTCACCAGCGGTGAACTCACGCCACGCCATCAGCACGGCGTCACGCTCTACGCAAAGGGGTTGACCTGTGAAGCCGATAGCCTCGGCTCGCACGGGTACATCTATCTCGCCATTTACCCGACACCTGCAACAACAGAATAACCCTCCCGGCAGTGTTCCTTCGTTTAACTCACCAGTAAAGGTATCCATTTTGCAAACACAATCTGTTCCCCCGACACGGGAGGTTTCGCCACGCCCGTCCCCCGTGGCGATCTGGCAGCGCCTCCTGAGTCACCTGCTGGACCGTCACTACGGTCTGACACTCAACTACACGCCATTTAGCAACGATGGTGTGATCCAGGAGCATATCGACGCCGGCATCTCACTGTGCGACGCGGTGAATTTCATCGTGGAGAAATACGATCTGGTACGCACCGATCGCCGTGGTTTCAGCGCAGAAACGCAGTCACCGCTTCTCACCAGTATTGATATTCTCCGTGCCCGTAAAGCCACCGGGCTGATGACCCGTCGTGGCTACAGGGCCGTTACCGATATCACCACCGGCAAATACCGCCAGGGGCAGCAATGAAACTCTCCCTCACCGTGGAAGCTGATGCCATCAACATTCTGGCCCTCAACATGGGCCGGATCGCTGTGGATATTGACGGCATTGAACTGGCCGACCTGATCAATGTGGTGAACCAGAACGGTTATTCGCTTCGCGTTGCTAACGAGCCCGGAAAACTGGTCGTTGAAGATCAGCTTCCCGTTAGCGCCCACTTCAACGGCATTCAGTGCAGCACTGCGCATATCACGGCGAAAGACAATGCTCTGCTGTTTACCCTTTCACACCAGCATGAGGACTTTGGCGAGTCTGAATGGATTTTGTACACCGGCTCAGGTTACCTGCTCTACCTGGGGGCGTGGTCATTTCCGGTGTTGCGGCTAAAACGCCTGGGTTTGTCGAAAGCCTGTCGTCGCCTGGTGGTAGTGCTTATGCGTCGTTACTCCGCTGGCATTGTTCATCTTGATGCCTGCGGCGAAATGCTGCCGGGCTTTACCACCTTTGACTGGTAGCCTGACCTCAATAACTCAATAACTCAATAACAACAAGGACGCTTTATGCCGGAATTAACCACAGAAGCCGCTCTCAACATACTGATCGACTGGCTGCGAGACAACATAGAATGCGGAACGATGTTCATCTTCGACAACGACGAAGACAACACCGACTCAGCAAAGCTGTTACCCCATATCACACAGACATTACAGGATGTTCGCGATCTCCGTCATCTATGACTTCTGCAACAGGCCAGTACAGATTAACCACCGAACCGTACTCGTCACTCACGTATAAGTGCCAGCCCTCACCGGCTGGCGTTTTTTAGCGATGTCGCTACGACAGCGTCAGTGGGTGCCCGGTCTGGCGATTGGGGAGTGTTGTCTGCTGAGATGAAGAATTCGCAATATCCACGGTTTAACGCTGCGTCTTCGAAACGGCAGGGGAGATATACATTTTACGAACCAGTTTAAGGAAGAAGAAAACATCGCTCAGGCTGCTTATACCAGGCAGTAGCTGGCGACAGGCTATCCGTGAGCGAAAGCTGACGCGCAGCACTGGCTGGTGACTGACTTTACGACGGTACAGTCCGAGAAAATGGCGGCACTCCACCAGGGCATGTCTGACCAAGGCGCGTCGGGTGGCGTGGTGCTGCTGTTGCGTACTGAGCTCGAGAATGTCGGCTATCACGCCAATATAGCTGGCCGCGCGGATATGCTTCCCGCGCCGCTGATTGATGAAAGCAAGATCCCGCTCATCAAGATGAAAATAACGGGCCAGCTGGACGTCGTTGGGTTCAGCCGCATAGCGCCCATAATTCTGCTCCTGCTCACTGGTCAGAAAATCAACGGGCATGTCAGCCTCCTTGCTTGAAGATCATTTTTAACAATTCCGTAACTGTACGAAATATTACAAATTATCGGACATCGTAAAACGGCTACATTTATATGTCTATTAAATCGTAAATTTGTAATAATAGACAGGAGTTGTCCGATATTCGATTTAAGGTACATTTTTATGCGACTTTTTGGTTACGCACGGGTATCAACCAGTCAGCAGTCCCTCGATATTCAAATCAAGGCACTCAAAGATGCAGGGGTAAAAGCCAATCGCATTTTTACCGATAAAGCATCGGGTAGTCATACCGATCGTGAAGGACTTGATCTGCTGCGCATGAAGGTGGAGGAAAGCGATGTCATCCTGGTTAAGAAACTTGAGCGTCTTGGCCGCGACACCGCCGATATGATTCAGTTGATAAAGGAATTCGATGCCCAGGGAGTGGCCGTCCGGTTCATCGATGACGGGATCAGTACTGATGGGGAAATGGGAAAAATGGTGGTCACTATCCTGTCAGCGGTTGCTCAAGCCGAACGGTGCAGAATACTGGAACGCACCAATGAAGGCCGTCAGGAAGCAAAACTGAAAGGCGTCCAGTTTGGTCGAAAACGTACAGTCGACAGAACCCTGATTAAGGAAATGCGCTCTGGGGGTATGGGGGCAACAGAGATAGCGAGAAAAATAAAGGTAGCTCGTTCTACGGTTTACAGCATTTTAAATGAAAAAAATAACTCTAATTGAGTTCTAATTTAATTAGACATTTACCTACAACGAATTAAATCACAGGAAAATTTTAATATGCAATGCTTTCGTCTGTCCCTTATTCCATTGTTCGCCGCATTTTGTATACCAGCCTTTGCCGCCCCCGTAACGACTCTTGAACGGGTAAAATTAGCTGAAGAACAACTTAATGGGCGAGTGGGTTACACAGAGCTGGATCTTGCAAGTGGCAAAATACTTGAAAGCTATCGTCCTAAAGAACGTTTTCCAATGATGAGCACTTATAAAGTTCTGCTATGCGCTGCAATATTATCACGGGTTGATACAGGACGGGAGCAACTCGATCGCCGCATAAAGTATCGTCGGGGTGACCTGGATGAGTACTCACCAGTGACTAAACAACATCTTGCTGATGGTATGACTGTGGCCGAATTATGCGATGCCGCCATAACGATGAGCGATAATTCTGCGGCTAATTTACTGCTATCTTCGATTGGAGGACCGCAGGAATTAAAGAGTTTTTTGCGTAAAGCCGGCGACCAGGTTACCCGTCTCGATCGCAATGAACCAGATTTAAATGAAGCCTTGCCCGGTGATGAGCGCGATACGACTACGCCTGAGTCCATGGCCCAAACACTGCGCAATTTGATTGCGGGTAAAATACTCACAGCAACCTCACAGAAACAGTTAATGGACTGGATGGCAGCGGATAAAGTGGCGGGGCCACTTTTGCGCTCGGTACTTCCCGCGGGCTGGTATATTGCTGATAAAAGTGGTGCAGGCGAGCACGGCTCGCGCGGCATAGTCGCACTACTGGGGCCTGACGGGAAGCCTTCGCGTATCGTAGTCATCTATATGACAAAGAGCGAAGCAACTATTGATGAGCTAAATAGGCATATTGCAGATATAGGGGATTCGTTGATTAAAAACTGGTGACTGTCAGCTCAAATCTGATCCAATGCACTTTATCGCACTGATTTAACAATGGTTTTATGTTGGTTGATATCAGTAAATTAAATGGCAACAGGAGCAATTCAGAAACCTTTTCCCATATCAAAATCATTTGAGATTCATGGGGATATTTTCAATATAAACAAATGGTTAAATCCTTAGCGTACGTTTTCGTTCCATTGGCCCTCAAACCCCTATTACAGCGTGCGCATCTTTTCATCACATCATCCGTTACGTTATTTCGCTGCCCTGTTCGCAGGACAAAAGGAGACCGCCCCTCGTCAAGACAGGAAATAGATTGATAAACAATCAGTTAAATTCGTTTTCGGGATTCTGGCATAGGGACTGCACGGAGTGATAATTCATTTTGCAGATCAATTTTCGAAAATCGATCGGCTACATCGATCGATGGTTGCGCCCCACCGTGATGTAGCCCCCTTTAGTCCTGATCGACAGACAACCCCTGGCCCGCATTCGTTGCGGGCCTTTTCTATTTATGGAGATTTACCATGCTGACTGAGGCTGAAGTACTCACCGACCATACCGACGTAATTTGCTCCACCAGCATTGAACGCATTGTCTCCAGGCGCAATGCCGCGCTGGCACAGATTGAAACGTTGATACAGCAGCTTGACGATATTTCGACGCTGACCCGCAGCATCGGCGGTAATACCGCCCTGGACTGGGCCATGAAGCAGGACTTCCGCTGCGGATGCTGGCTGATGGAAAAAAGAGAAGCAGCGATGAAAGCCATTACCCGCAATCTCGATCGCGGTATATGGCGCGACCTGATGAAAAGGTCAGGAATGCTTTCCATCATGGATGCTCAGGCTCGTGACCAGTGGTACAACAGCCTTGAAAAGGAGGATATTCCGGCTGTCAGCGAAGAGAATATCCTGAGCACGTTCGAGCAATTACATCTGAATAAAGGCGAGGTGTTTGAACGTGGTGTGATTAACGTGTTTAAGGGCCTAAGCTAGGATTTTAAGACCAATAGCCCATGTAAATTTGGCAGAAAAATCATCGTGACGGGGCTGGTTAAATGCGACCGGTGGGGATTTGGACTGAACTGGGGCTGGCAGCGCGACCAGTTAGCAGACCTTGAGCGTATGCTGATGATCCTCGATGGAAAGCCTGTTCCCGATAACCGCGCGGACGTTACCCGCCGTCTGGGTGATCATATCCACGAAAACAGGCACAGTAATCGTTATGAGGACGAGATGTTTACAATCAAGTACTTTCAGAAGGGGACGGCTCATATCAGCTTCAAACGACCAGAGTTGGTCGATAAACTGAATGACATCATCGCACGCCACTATTCGGGGGCATTGCCAACTAAACACTGAGGAATCAGATTATGGTATCATTTTCAAATACTGATGGTGCTCACTGCGATTCCGTAGCAGATCACTACACCTTGCCATCAAATAGAATTCAGATGGATGTAAAAGTTCCCGTTCAACAATCAAATTTTGACGCTTTGCAGAAGGGGGCCTTAATGGGGGCCTCAACGTTTATGAAACCGAATAAAAACCATACCAATCAATACAATTACAAAACAAAATACATTCCGAGTCCGGGCACCACTATTTAGAAGAACCCGCCCATGGCGGGTTTTTTGCTTTCCGGAACACCAAAATCTCTATTTTCGTTTAATTATTTGCCGCAAGCAGTTTCCTTCGGGTTTAACTTTTCTCTATACGATTCCCCGAACAGACGACAGCCACTCCCCACCAATTACTGAGGCACTTCCGCCCTGCGTGGGTTATAAATGTGGGAGGCCAATTCCGGAAGCCCCTCTTATGATGCGATTGATCCTGATTCTGCTCGGTGTTGATTATCTGCGTTCGCACTGGCGTGGACTGCGGCGCTTCGGGTGGGTCACGCTCATTGCCGGGACGGTTATTTTTATCGATGCACTGGACGGCGTACTCTACTTCCCTATCGAACCTTTTGCGTGTCTGCTGCTGGTCGAGGGCGTCGCAACCTTGCTGGTCGCACACAGCGGCATGGGCGGACAGCGCATTTTGCGCTATGTCAAAGGGGCGACGTTTTCACTGGCCGCCGTGCTCATCCTCGCCGGAAACCACGACGGTGATATTGTGCTGGCAATGATCTTCGGCACGCTGTTCTTGCTGGATGGCGCGCTCCAAATTGCCTCGGCCATCGTGGTGCGCTATCGGCGCTGGCGGCCTGCTCTGGCAGGAGGGATCGTCGAAATTGCGCTGGCGATTTTCTTCTATCAACCGTGGCCTTCGAATTATTCAGGTACCGTTCCGTACTGCCTCGGCCTCGGCCTGGCCTTTGCGGGCTGGAATATGTTTATCCTCGCTAACCGGGTCAAAGTTGCGGCAGCCAACCCTGGTCTCAAAGGCGAAGAGTATATGGAAGAAGCGGAGACGCATCAGCCCGCCGTGGTGGAATGGGACGGCCCGCCAGAAGACGATGAAAAAGCGCTAACGGTTCACGTCTGGACGCCCGTTGGCTCGGCACCTGGCGAGACGATCTCCCGTCCAGTGATCAGCCGTTACATTGCTGCCGTGGATAAAAATGGCGTCATCTCGACCGGCCACGCGGCGCTGGAATCCCCTGGCGGGGTTTACATCAGTTTATATCCCGCTGTTGAGATCGATCGCTCACCCGATGCCTTCGCCCGCTTGTTACGCGCAACGCCCGAAAATAACGTGCCGGGTGAATTCCAGTCGGATTACGTCACCGAATCCAGTAAATGGTGTCACTCCACCCGAAAGGTGCGGATTCGCAATTACAGCGAAACGCGTCTGGCGGCGTTCTGGGAAAACTACCGCCAAAATGAATCCTATAATCTGACGCATCGTAACTGTTCCAGCAGTGTGGCAAGAGCGCTGGAAGCCGCGCTTGAAGGTTCCGTCGGCAGGTTGTGGCAAAAGCGCGGCTTTTGGCTCTCAATTGGAAAACTGATATCCACACCCGAACTGTGGGTCGCGTTGCAGCTGCGAAAACGCGCCGAAACAATGGCCTGGACGCCGGGACTGGTGCTGGATTACGCTCGCGCCATGAGCATGCTGGCCGACCCGCGCCCGACAGGCTGGTTCAATACCCTTGGCCGGGCCTTGAGAAAAATGTTCCATCGCCGCGTCGCATGGGTGAAAGGGAAACATGGCGAAGGAGTGACAGAGGATTAAGAGGCTGGCGGAAAATAAAACCTCCCGGCCACGCAAAGATACGTCGTCAGAGAGATAACGTTTTTTTGCGCGACGTCCTTTCAGACAGGGAAATCAAAGGGCGAACACTATTGTGTCATGCTGCTGTCACGACAGATGAACGGGATGACCGTTTTACTCAGCCCTTGGTTTACCGCGACGGACAGGCGACGACACATAAAGTCTACTTTGGCGAATGTATGACAGCCCGTGAGCGCACCGCAAAATGCCTTCGCCACCTCACGACTCGCGCTATACTTGCCCCAGAATCAGCCCTCCTTACAGGCCGCAACATGACGACAAAAACTCTCACACGCGACTGGCGTATTCCTGCGGCAGGACTGCTTTTTC
>Ga0207696_1000130_pt1 | contig 133107 bp, 122 predicted proteins | sample KBSS54metaG_FD_184403 | JGI IMG/M metagenome (GOLD analysis project Ga0207696, IMG submission 184403) | Switchgrass rhizosphere microbial communities from Kellogg Biological Station, Michigan, USA - KBS S5-4 metaG (SPAdes) (version 2) | ecosystem: Host-associated > Plants > Roots > Rhizosphere... | reverse complement strand
ACCCCGACCTTGGCAAGGTCGTGCTCTACCAACTGAGCTATTCCCGCATTGGCGTCCCCTAGGGGACTCGAACCCCTGTTACCGCCGTGAAAGGGCGGTGTCCTAGGCCACTAGACGAAGGGGACACGCTACAACATTCACTCCCTGCCGCGTTTCGCTGTGTGCTTTACGCTGCAAGTGGCGCGCATTCTATGGATGGTTTGAGAGGTCGTCAACCCCCGAATATAAATTTATTTAAATCAATGACTTCGACCTGCTTTACGGGAGCATTCGGGCTTTTCCGTCGCCCGACGATTGACGCCTATATTCCGCCACCCGCCAAGGCGTTATAGTCCGCAACACAATGATGGCAATCTGCGCACCTTGCGCCAGCATTCATATAAGCAGTGTGCAGCCGATATAGACAGAAGCTGCTGAATCAACTCGTCGAGCGGCGCTGGGCGCCTGAATGTCCAGCCACTACACTCGCATGCGAACCCTATAAAGAGGTCTTACCGGTGACACCACTCATGATCACCCTGCTAGTCATAGCCGGGATCGCAATTCTGATCGCCATTGGCTACATGAACCATGTGGTGGAAAACAACAAACTGGAGAAGGCCCGCACCAAAGTCGAACTCAACGACCGCCTGCGCCGCTGCGGCGAGCTGACCGAAACCTTCCCCGGCCAGTTCATGACCCCGGCACTCAAGCTGCTGCTGACCCGTCTGGAGCTGAACGTCTGCCAGCGCCTGCTGAACCTGGAAAAAACCAGCGCCACGACCAAGGCACGGATCACCGAACTCAGCGCACTGGTGGCCCAAGGCGAATCGATCCCGGTCAACAACCCACCGGCACCGATCCTGACCGAAGCCAAAGCCAAGGACGTCCGTTTCCTGCTCGAAGCCCTGCACGGCCAGATCACCCGCGCCGCCCATGACGGCTTCCTGCCACCGAACGAAGCCAAACACTGGATCAAGGAAGTCCGCCACATCCTGGTCCTGCTGCACATCGAATTCTTCAACAACCTCGGCCAACAATCCCTGCAACAAAACCAACCCGGCCAAGCCCGCCTCGCCTTCGAACGCGGCGTGCAATACCTGCGCAAACAGCAGGATCCACAGGTGTACTCGGAACAACTGCAATACCTGGAAAAACTCCTGGCCCGCGCCAATGCCCAAGTCATGGACAAGATTGCCCCGGTTGAAGGCGAAGTGAACCAGTTGACCGAAGGCCTCAAAGAAGTCGAAGCCGATGCGGACTGGAAGAAGAAAGTGATTTACGACTGATGGTCGAAGGTCAAGTGAAGCCACCGAGAGGTGGCTTTTTTGTGGGGGGGTGGGCTGGTTGCCATTGAGGGTATTCAGTTAGAGATTGGTTGACTGTCAGGCCGCCTTAGCGAGCAAGCTCGCTCCCACAGGGGGATTGGGGGAGTCAGTTGGAGGCTGGTCGGCTGTCAGGCCGCCTTCGCTGGCAAGCCAGCTCCCACAGTTGGAATGGGGGCGCTCAGTTAGAGAATGGTCGGCTGTCAGGCCGCCTTCGCGAGCAGGCTCACTCCTACAGAAGAGCGAGATAGTGCACCGCTTCGCTCTTCACCACTCAAATGGCCGAGTGTCAGCTCGCCGAAAGCTCTTGATCTTGCCGTGCCGGCCCCTTCGGCAGGCTGAGTGGAGGGGTTCATCCGGGGGTGGGAGCGCAGCGACCGTTTGGCGCAGCCAAACACATCGAGAGGAGGTGCAGCGAAGCAAACCGGAGGCGATGCCCCCGGATGAATCCCGCAGCGAAGGAACCCGAGCCTAAGCGAGGGCCGAACGCCGGGGCCAAGCCTTTTGCTTACTTTTCGGCGTCTGGAAAAGTGAGCCGCTGTAAGAGCGGAACCATAAGAAGCCGTTACCGCAGCAACGGATATTCACCCAAAACCCCAAGAACCTGGTCGGCCCAGAGGCCGCCAAGTCAAAGCCGAAAATGCCCAACCATCCCCTTGAGCTCCCCCCCCAACCGCGCCAGCTCAACACTCGAAACCGCATTCCCCCGCATCGCCATCGAAGACTGATCCGCACTCGCACGAATACTCGTCACACTGCGATTGATCTCCTCAGCCACCGAACTCTGCTCCTCCGCCGCCGCCGCAATCTGCTGATTCATCTGCTGAATCAACGAAACCGCCGCCGCAATACTGCCCAGCGCACTCTCGGTCTGCAGCGCATCACTGACCGCCAGCTTCACCAAGTCACCACTGCTCTGAATCTGCTGCACCGACGAATGCGCCGCCGAACGCAACGCACTGACCAGACGCTCGATCTCCTCGGTGGATTGTTGTGTACGCCGCGCCAACGCGCGAACCTCATCAGCCACCACCGCAAAGCCCCTGCCCTGTTCCCCGGCCCGCGCCGCCTCGATCGCGGCGTTGAGCGCCAGCAGATTGGTCTGCTCGGCAACGCTCTTGATCACATCCAGCACCGTACCGATGTTCTGGATCTGCGCACTGAGGCTTTCGATGCTCGAACTGGCTGATGTCGCCGAATCCGCCAGTTGCTCGATCCGCACCATGCTCTGGCGCACCACCTGCTGCCCGCTCTCGACCTTGGCATCCGCCGTTTGTGCGGCCAGCGCGGCCTCCTCGGCGTTACGTGCCACATCATGCACGGTGGCGGTCATCTGGTTCATGGCCGTGGCCACTTGCTCGGTCTCTTCCTTCTGGCTGTTGACCTCAAGGTTGGTCTGCTCGGTTACCGCCGACAGCGATTGCGCGGAACTGGCCAACTGCTCGATGCCCGCCTGCAAACCGCTGACGATCGTGCTCAGCCCAGTGCCCATCTGCTGCATTGCCAGCATCAGTTGCCCGATCTCATCACGCCGGGTGACCTCCACCCTCGCACTCAAATCCCCGGCCGCAATCTGTTGCGCCACCCGCATCACACTGCGCAACGGCGCGACAATCAACCGGGTGATGACCCACGCGGCAATCAGCCCGACCAGCAATGCCAGCGCCGAAGAACCGATGATCAACACCGAGTTTTTCTTCAATTCCGCCTGCATCGCGCCGTCCTCGGCGCCATACGCCTGATCCACGCGCTCCATCACCTGCGCCGCACACTGGTGTAACTGTTCGTAGACGGTTTTCTCCTGGGCCAGCAGGCCGGTGTACTCGGCCAGTTTGTCGTTGAAACCGGCGATGTGCCCGGACACTTCATTGAGTACCGTCAGATAGCCCTCATCCTTGACCGTGGTCTTCAACTGCTCGGCCTGAGCCTGCGCCTGAGCGGCCTGCTCGATGTTGCCCTTGCCGGCGCTGTCGGCATCGCCCTTGCGGCTCTGGTCGAGACGAATCCGCGCCTCGTTCATCGCCTGCAACATCAGCCGCGACACCTGGCTGACCTGGCTGGCCTGTTCGATGAACTGTGCGCCGTCCTTGCCTTCGGTGTCCTTCAAGGTATACGCGCCATCATCGGCCAGACCGGCCTGCAGTACGTCCAGGTTATTGGCCACGCTGGACACCGACCAACTGGCCATTTCCAGCGCCAGATCCTTGGCCTGGGTCAGCGAGACAAACTCATCGAAAGCCTTGCGATAAGCGCCCAGTGCCTGTTCGACATCGCTCATCACCGCCACGTTGGCCGGGGACTGCGCCTTGAGTTGCGCGGCCTGGGCCAGCAAACCGTCTACGCCTTCGTGCAAGGCATCGACGGTTTTCGGGTTGCTGTGCAGCGCATAGTCCTGCTCCAGCAGCCGCACCTTGAGCAGTGCACTGTTGAGCGACGACATCTGCTTCAGCCCATCGAAGCGCTGACTGATGGTCTGCAGGGACCAGACACCAATGGCAGCCACCAGCGCAGTCAACAGCAGCACCAGCACGAACCCGATACCCAGTTTCTTCGCCATACCGAGGTTGGCAAAACGTCCTTGCACGGCGGAAATCATTGCGCGTAGTCCCCTGCCAAAGTCTGTTGCCGAAGATTCGCAACGGCCATGGAGCAGCACAAGTCTCTGGCGACGGAATAATGGCAAAAAGCTACGCACGCGTCGTTTTCAGAACGCTTGAGGTCGATTCACACCGGTACTGCGAAAAAACTGCCGGGCCCTCGGATCACAGGCATAGGCCACGTTGATCCGCTGCCACTCACTGGGTTCGCCACTCGGACTGAAGGCCCCCGGGTCGCAAAGGCTGACACCATTGCACTGCGCCTGACTGTGCAAGCGGCCAGTATCGCCCAGCGGGGCACGGGCCCAGATGAACAGGCCGCCACACGGCTTACCGAAAACCTCCCAGTCGGCGTCTTCCAGCGCCTGCAACGCGGCGACCCGATCGGTATTCAACCGTTGACGCTGGCGCTGGACCATTTTGCGATAGGCGCCATTGGCCAGAAGACTGGTCAGCACCGCCTCATTGAAACTCGAAGCGCCCATGCTACTGATCATCTTGATTCGCCCCAGCCGCGCAATCAGCGCTGGCTCGGCGTAGACAAACCCGACGCGCAGCGAGCTGCTCAGTGTCTTGGAAAAGCTGCCGACATAGATCACTCGCTCATCGAGTGCCGCCAGGCGTGTGCCATTGCCATTGTGCAGGTCAGCGTAGACATCGTCCTCGATCACTCGCACATCGTGAGCGTTGCACAACCGCAGGATCTGTTGGGCAACGCCAAGTGTCAGGCAAGAGCCGGTGGGATTGTGGTGGTGACTGTTGATGAACATCGCGACCGGCCGGAACTGCCGCAACAGTGCTTCCAGCGCCTGGGGATCCGGCCCGCTCGGCGTGCGGCGCACTTCCAGCAACTGCACGCCGTACAGGCGCAACAGCTCGAACAGCGGCGCATAGCCCGGGGTTTCGACGACAACGCAGTCACCGGCCTTCAACAATGTGCGCGCGAGCAGATCAAGCGCCTGGCTCGCACCGGAGGTCGTCAGCACCTGTTCATCCAGAGCCTCGACGCCGATCAGCCTGAGGCGTTTGACGATCTGCTCGCGTAACGCCGGCAGCCCCAGCGGGCTGCTGTAATTGAACAGACTCGCCATGTCGGTACGGGCCACCTGACGGATCGCATAACTCAGGTCGTCGGATTCACGCCAGCTCTGCGGCAAGCCTCCCTCGCCGAGTTTCAACCCGCTGTGTGCCTGCCCGCAGTCAATCCCGATCACCCCACGGCCCTGCGCGGCCACCATGAACCCGGCGCCCTGACGCGGGGCCAGAACGCCTTGCGCCACCAGCCGTTCGCAGGCTTCGGCCACACACGACTGACTCAGCAGATTGGAGCGCGCAATCTGCCTGACGGAGGGCAAACGCGTGCTCGGCGCCACACCGCTTCGCGAGATCCACTCAGTCATGCCATCAACAATCTGCTGTACGACCGGCACCATTGCCTGTCGGTCAATTCTCAATTCCATGAGCACGCAAACTCCTGTCCATTTTGCTGGCGGCAGTAAATCACAGCCGCGTCGCTCAGGCTGTGCGACAACGCCGTCAAAAGCAGCCGTTCTAACCGTTTGATACACATTGTTTAGCGGTTTAACGGAACGGGCGCCCAGCAACAGGAAAACCCGCACTGAGGCGGGTTCCAGAGTGTTGCCACTCGACGTCAGAAAGCCGTGACGCCGCCATCCACGGCCAAGGAATGACCGGTGGTAAACGCCGCGCCATCGCTGCACAGATACAGCACGGCGCTGGCGATTTCCTCGACCTTGCCGATGCGCCCCACTGGGTGCATCGCGTTGGCGAATTCGCCTTTCTTCGGGTCAGCCTCGTAAGCGCGGCGGAACATGTCGGTGTCGATCACCGCCGGGCACACGGCGTTGACGCGGATTTTCTTCTTCGCGTATTCGATCGCCGCCGACTTGGTCAGGCCGATCACCGCGTGTTTCGACGCCGCATAAATGCTCATCTTCGGCGCCGCACCAAGCCCCGCCACCGACGCGGTGTTGACGATCGCCCCGCCGCCCTGAGCGAGCAACAACGGCAACTGGTACTTCATGCACAACCACACACCTTTGACGTTGACGCCCATGATCGCGTCGAACTCGTCCATCGAGCCGTCGGCCAGTTTGCCTTGCTCGATTTCGATCCCGGCATTGTTGAAGGCGTAGTCCAGACGACCGTAGGTATTGATCACCTCGTCCATCAGATTCTTCACTTCGCTTTCGACGGTAACGTTGCAGCGCACGAAGCTCGCTTCGCCGCCGGCTGTACGAATCAGCGCCACGGTGCCTTCGCCCCCTGCCGTGTCCAGGTCGGCCACCACCACTTTCAAACCTTCGGCGGCGAACGCCTGGGCGGTCGCCCGGCCGATACCGTTGGCCGCTCCGGTGACTACGACCACTTGGCCGGAAAACGTCATGCTCATTGTTATGTCCTCGAAGGGAGAGATGCAGGAGGGATTTGCAGACTCGCAGCATAGTCACCGGGGCCCGTCCCGAGTCAGCACTATCAGAAGGCTGTTTATGCCTTCATCCGTCGCAGTGATAAAAGCCTGTGGGCCACTATCACTGCACTGGATCATTGCGCATTCGCCACATCAGCCGACCTTGCAGCATTGGCCTCGAGGGTCTATCAACAAGGCTTCATTCAGTTCGAGTGCCTGCCATGACCAGTCAGACCAATCGCCAGTTCCTCCTCGCCAAACGCCCGGTGGGGGCTGCGACCCGTGAGACCTTCACCTACCAGGAAGTCCCAGTCGGCGAACCGGGCGCTGGTCAGATACTGGTGAAAAACCAATACCTGTCCCTCGACCCGGCCATGCGCGGCTGGATGAACGAGGGCAAGTCCTATATCCCGCCGGTAGAAATCGGTGAAGTCATGCGCGCCTTGGGCGTGGGCCAGGTCATCGCTTCGAACAACCCGGGCTTTGCAGTCGGCGACTACGTCAACGGCGCCCTCGGCGTGCAGGATTATTTCCTTGGCGAGCCCAGAGGTTTCTACAAGGTCGATCCGAAACTGGCGCCGCTGCCGGTGTATCTGTCCGCGCTGGGTATGACCGGCATGACCGCCTACTTCGCCCTGCTCGACGTCGGCGCACCGAAGGCCGGCGACACCGTGGTGTTGTCGGGAGCTGCCGGGGCAGTGGGCAGCATTGCCGGACAGATCGCCAAGATCAAAGGCTGCCGGGTCGTCGGCATCGCCGGTGGTGCCGACAAGTGCAAATACCTGATCGATGAGCTGGGCTTCGACGGCGCCATCGATTACAAGCACGAAGACGTGCTGGCCGGACTCAAGCGTGAGTGCCCGAAAGGCGTTGATGTGTATTTCGATAACGTCGGCGGCGAGATCCTCGACGCTGTGCTCAGCCGTCTGGCGCCGAAAGCCCGGGTGGTGATCTGCGGCGCCATCAGCCAGTACAACAACAAGGAAGCGGTCAAAGGCCCGGCCAACTATCTGTCGCTGCTGGTCAACCGTGCGCGCATGGAAGGCTTTGTGGTGATGGACTATGCCGCGCAGTACGCCGGTGCCGCGCAGGAAATGGCCGGCTGGATGGCCAAGGGGCAGCTCAAGAGCAAGGAAGACATCGTTGAAGGTCTGGAGACCTTTCCGGAGACGCTGATGAAATTGTTCAGCGGGGAGAATTTCGGCAAGTTGGTGCTGAAAATCTAAGACCACTCAGAAACCAATGTGGGAGCGAGCCTGCTCGCGAAAGCGGTGGATCAGTCGGCAAGGAATTCGACTGACACGCCCTATTCGCGAGCAGGCTCGCTCCCACATTTGGATCTTCGGTGTTGCTTAGGCGATTTCGGCCACGACCGACGCCAGTGCCTTGGCCGGATCCGCCGCCTGGCTGATCGGACGGCCGATCACCAGATAATCGGAACCGGCATCCAGCGCCTGACGCGGGGTCAGGATACGGCGCTGGTCATCTTGCGCACTGCCCGCCGGGCGAATCCCCGGGGTCACCAGTTGCAGCGACGGGTGCGCCGACTTCAGTGCAGTGGCTTCCAGCGCCGAGCACACCAGACCGTCCATCCCGGACTTCTCGGCCAGCGCAGCCAGACGCAGCACTTGCTCCTGCGGTTCGATATCCAGACCGATACCGGCCAGATCCTCGCGCTCCATGCTGGTCAGCACGGTCACACCGATCAGCAGCGGTTGCGGGCCGCTGCGCTTGGAAAGCTCTTCACGGCAGGCCGCCATCATGCGCAGGCCACCGGAGCAATGCACGTTGACCATCCACACGCCCATCTCGGCCGCGGCTTTCACGGCCATCGCGGTGGTGTTGGGAATGTCGTGGAATTTCAGGTCGAGGAACACCTCGAAGCCTTTGTCACGCAAGGTGCCGACGATTTCCGCGGCGCAACTGGTGAACAGTTCCTTGCCCACTTTGACCCGGCACAGTTTCGGGTCCAACTGGTCGGCCAGCTTCAGTGCGGCGTCACGGGTGGGGAAATCCAGGGCGACGATGATAGGAGTCTGGCAGGCGGACATGGATGGGCTCTCAGGCAAGTCGAAATCGGCGCGCATTGTAGCGGAAGCGGCGCCAGCGCGGCACCCGATGATCGGTAAATCGTCGCCGCAAACGTGATCAGCATAGCGCTCGCGGGTATTGTGTCGAATCCGATACACAACCGACACGCCGCCAACAAGCGCCCGCGCTAGCCTCGCCAGCCGCAACACGTCCTTACATCAGCACTTCCCGCCTCACGGCAGGACGCCTATGCTGAAACCACCACCTCGCAGCCCATCTTTGTGGTTGGCGGCCTACTGGCAGATGAACAGCCCCATGCACAACACCCAGACCACCGTGACTGATGAGCAGAAAGACGACAAGCGCTGGAGCATCCGTGCGCTGATCGTCGATGACGATGTGCCGATCCGCGAGCTGATGATCGACTACCTCGCGCGTTTCAACATCCACGCCAGCGGCGTCACCGACGGCGCAGCCATGCGTCAGGCGATGCAGGCCGAGCATTTCGACGTGGTGGTGCTCGACCTGATGCTGCCCGGTGAAGACGGCCTGTCGCTGTGCCGCTGGCTGCGCGCCGAATCGGACATCCCGATCCTGATGCTCACCGCCCGCTGCGAACCCACCGACCGCATCATCGGCCTGGAACTGGGCGCCGACGACTACATGGCCAAACCGTTCGAACCACGGGAACTGGTGGCGCGGATTCAGACTATCCTGCGCCGTGTGCGCGATGACCGCACGGAACAGCGCGCCAACATCCGCTTCGACAACTGGCGCCTGAACAGTGTGCTGCGGCAGTTGATCGCCGACGATGGCCTGGTAGTGCCGCTGTCCAACGCCGAATTCCGCCTGCTCTGGGTCTTCATCGAACGCCCGCGCCGCGTACTCAGCCGCGAACAATTGCTGGATGCCGCCCGTGGCCGCTCGATCGAGGCGTTCGACCGCAGCATCGATTTGCTGGTGTCGCGCCTGCGGCAAAAACTCGGCGACGACCCGAAAGCCCCGCAGTTGATCAAAACCGTGCGCGGTGAAGGTTACCTGTTCGACGCGCGAGACATCGGCTGATGCGAGCGCGCTTCGACACGCTGTTCGGCCGCCTGTTTGGCATGCTGTTCGTGGCGATCGTCCTGGCGCACCTGCTGGCCTTTGCCTGGTTTCATCACTATGGGCCACCCCCACCGCCGCCCCCGCCGGAGTTTGCCGAGGGCGTCGACGGCCAACGGCCACCGCCGGATCCACGTTTCGCCCATCGCCCGCCGCGCCCCTGGTTCGGCGGGCCGTTGGTGCCGCTGACCTTCCAGTTCATCTCGCTGATGATCGCTGCGTGGTACGGCGCCAAACTGCTCAGCCGGCCGATCCAGCGCCTGAGCGATGCCGCCGAACGCCTCAGCGAAAACCTCGACAGCCCGCCGCTGGACGAGTCCGGCCCGCGTGAGGCACGACAGGCGGCGCACACCTTCAACCTGATGCAACAACGCATTCGTGAACAGGTGCAGCAGCGAGCACGCATGCTCGGCGCCGTCTCCCACGACCTGCGCACGCCGCTGTCGCGGTTGAAGCTGCGTCTGGAAAAAATCGACGACGACAAACTGCAAGGCCAGATGCGCCAAGACCTCAACGACATGATCGGCATGCTCGACGCCACCCTCACCTACCTGCACGAACAGCGCACCAGCGAAGCGTTGCAGTTGATGGACGTGCAGGCGCTGGTCGAATCGCTGTGCGAGAACGCTCAGGATCAAGGTGCAGACGTTGAAGTCAGCGGCCATTGCGCACCGCTGCAGGTGCAGCCGATGGCGCTGCGCTCGTGCATCAACAACCTGATGGACAACGCCCTGCGCTACGCCGGACAGGCACGCATCGAACTGCAGGATCAACGCGAGCAACTGCTGATCCGCGTGATCGACCACGGCCCGGGCATTGCCGAAGACAAACGCGAGGCGGTGTTCGAACCGTTCTATCGCCTGGAAGGCTCGCGCAACCGCAACTCCGGCGGCGTCGGCCTGGGCATGACCATCGCCCGCGAAGCGGCGCAGCGTTTGAGTGGCCAGTTGAATCTGGAAGAAACCCCGGGTGGCGGCCTGACCGCAATCATCCGCCTACCGCGAACTTAAGAAACACACCTATCCATCGTGGGAGCGGGCTTGCTCGCGAAAGCGGTGTGTCAGTCGACTTCTGTGTTGAATGATCGGCCGCCTTCGCGAGCAAGCCCGCTCCCACAGGTTTCAGTGGTGTTCACTCCGTCGTGTATACCCACCGGTACAAAACCAAAACACCCAGGACATCTTGCCCCTTGAGTCTGCACAAGCCGGTACACCCACCGGTTTTACAGTCCAAGGAGTGAGCCCATGATCGGTAGCGTCAGCAACTACACGAGCTATACCAGCACCAGCAGCACCACCCAGAACGCCCGCAGCCAGCAATTGCAAAAGGAACTGTTCGCCAAACTCGACAGCAACGGCGACGGCGCGGTGGATCAGGACGAACTGAAAAGTGCCCTGTCGCAGAAATCCGACGATGGCCTGCTGGTCAACCTGAGCAAGCAATTCGGCGATCTGGACAGCGACGACAGCGGCAGCCTCAGTGCCGAAGAAATGACCGCGATGGCGCCTCCGCCGCCTCCGCAGGATCAAGCACCGAACACCGACCTCGCCGACGCCCTGATCAGCGCCCTCGACGCCGATGGTGATGGCGCCATCAGCAGCGACGAACTGAGCAGCGGCCTGACCAGCGCCGGCAGCAGCGCCGACAGCAACCAAATCTTCTCGGCCCTGGACAAGAACAAGGACGGCACCGTCAGCCAGGACGAACTCACCGCCAGCCTGACCCCGCCTCCACCTCCGCCGCCTCAGATTTCCAGTGATGAATTGTTCAGCCAACTGGATGCCGATGGTGACGGCAGCATCAGCGAGACCGAACTGAGCAGTGCATTGCAAAGCAGCGACAGCACCTCGACGAGTAGCACTGATACCAGCGCTGCATTGCTCAAGGTACTGGACAGCGACAGCAGTGGCGGCGTGAGCAGCGACGAACTGAAAGCGGCGCTACAGGCAGGTCGGGAACGCCCGCCCGAAGATCAGACCACCAGTACCCAGACCACCAGCGAAGCGCTGAACCGGATGATTGCCAACTTGAGCAAACAGTACTCACTCGACAATGCCGCGCCGGCGGGCAAATACCTGAATGTGGCGACCTGACCCGATGTCATGATGGATGATCGTTTCCATGCAGCGGTGTGGGAACGGTCATTTGGGTGTGGCCGTGAGAGGCTGGTTGCCTGATATGCCTCTTCGCGAGCAGGCTCACTCCTACAATTGAATCGAGTACAGGCAGTTAGAGATTGGTTGGCTGTAAGGCCGCCATCGCTGGCAAGCCAGCTCCCACCGGGATTGAAGGCATTCAGTTGGAAATTGGTCGGCTGTAAGGCCGCCATCGCCAGCAGGCTGGCTCCCACAATTTTTAACTGTATGCACCGCACGCGGCGAAGCCGCCCCACTCAATGGCCGAGTGTCAGCTCGCCGAAAGCTCTTGATCTTGCCGTGCCGGCCCCGTCGGCAGGCTGAGTGGAGGGGTTTATCCGGGGGTGGGAGCGTAGCGACCGTTCGACGCAGTCGAACACATCGAGAGGAGGTGCAGCGAAGCAAACCGGAGGCGATGCCCCCGGATGAATCCCGGAGCGAAGGAACCCGAGCCTAAGCGAGGGCCGAACGCCGGGGCCAAGACCTTTGCTTCCTTTGGGGCGTTTGCCAAAGGGAGTCGCTGTAAGAGCGAAACCGTCAGCGGCAGCACCCGAAGCAACGGATATTCCCCCCCCCCCCCCAGGAACCTGGTCGGCCCTAAGGCCGCCAAGTCCAACCTAAACCCGAGCCTGACTCTTACTCCAATCCGTCAACAAACTATAAGCCACCGCCAACAACGTAGGCCCGATAAACAACCCGATAAACCCAAACGCAATCAACCCGCCAAACACCCCGAGCAACACAATCACCAACGGCAGATTCCCACCGCGGCTGATCAGATAAGGCTTCAACACGTTATCCACGCCACTGATGATGAACGTCCCCCAGATCCCGAGAAACACCGCCATCCCGTATTCACCTTTCCAGGCCAGCCAGGCCGTGGCCGGAATCCACACCAACGGTGGCCCCATCGGAATCAGACTCAACAGAAAGGTCACGATCCCCAGCACCAGCGCCCCCGGAACCCCGGCAATCAGGAACCCGACCAACGCCAGAACCGCCTGCGCCGCCGCCGTACCGATCACCCCGTTGACCACCCGCTGCACGGTGCCGGCCACCAGCTCGATGTAATACCCGGCACGCTCACCAATCAGGCGCTGCAGCAGACCGTGCACAAATGCCGCCAAGCGCGGCCCGTCGCGATAGAAAAAGAACACGAAGACAATGCTCAGGGTCAGCTCGAGAATCCCGCCGCCGATCTGCGCACTGCGCGCCAGCAGCCAGTTCCCGACCTGCCCCAGATACGGCTTGATCGACACCATCAGCGCTGCGCCCTGCTGATCAATGCTGTTCCAGATCCCCACCAGCCGCTCGCCCACCAATGGCACGCTGCCGAGCCAGACCGGCGCCTCCGGCAGACCATCGACCTGCACATCCTTGATGAACGCCGTGGCATCGCGCACGTGATCGGCCAGGTTGAACCCGAGCCACACCAGCGGCGCCGCCACCAGCAACATCCAGCCCAGGGTCAAAATGGCCGCGGCGAGTGATTCGCGGCCATTGAGCCAGCGGGTCAGCAGACGCATCAGCGGCCAACTGGCGAACGCCAGCACCGCGCCCCAGAACAGCGCCGACCAGAACGGCGCCATCACCCACAGGCTGGCACCGAACAGCACCAGCAGGAGGATTTGCACCAACAGCCGATCGTTATTGAGCATGTACAGTCTCGAAGAAGTCAGTCGGTCAAAGAGTAGGCGAACACGCCGCGCGTGCACGCCCGATGCAGCTTACCGCAACAGATCGATGCGCAGGCCAGAGCCGTCGGCGCTCCCCGCCTCCATCCGTGCCGCCCGCACCCCCTGACCGATCAGCGCCTGACGCCAGGCCTCGGCCTTGGGTCCGGCAATCGTCACGCGTTGGGTGGTGTCGAGGTTCAAGCCACGGGAAATCAGTCGTAACCAGGTGTCATCCGGATCGCCGGTCAGCTTGGGAAAGTCCAGTTCACCGGTACTTTTGAGCTGTCGCAACAGCGTGGCCGAGGTAGGCAGCAGCTCGCCCAACGGTGCGCCCGCTTCGAACTGTTCGACATGCAGATAGGCTTTGCGATTGCCGCGGGTGATGCTGTAGAGCGCCACCAGGGTGTTGTCCTTCGGTGCGGCCAGACGCAACAGTAGATAGGCCTGTTGCTCGTCGGCGCCGTACAGCTTGGCGTTACCGAACACTTCATTGGCCCACAGGCTGCTTTCGCCACAATCGCGGGCCTGGCACCAGAACAGCAACTCGGCGTCCTGCTTTTGCAGGGCTTCGCGGGCGGCGGTGAAGGCTTCGGTGGCGGAATGCTCAGGCGGCAACTCGTAGGTGACCGAAGTGGTCTGGCCGCGCGCCGTGACCTGGCCGTCAAAGCGCAACTGGCCGCTGATCTTGCGGATCGAGCCCAGCGGATAGATCCGCTCGAGCTCCACAGGAGGGCGATAGTCGACGATCTGCGCATCGGCCAGACGCGGCACGATCTGCAAATCCTGGCTGCCGGGCACGTCGGCGGCGAACGAAACGGAACTGAACCAGCACAGCGCCAACAGACTGAGTGACCGCATAGTCAGGCTCATCGGATCGGCATGGCTTGGCGGGTCGGGGGCGCAGCGGTATAGAAATCCATCGTGTTTGTCTCCCATTTCAACCCGCCCAGCCTCGACAGTTGCCCGGTGCAAGTCAAGGAATGGCGAAGAAGCGATTGAAACAGTCTGCGACAAGGTCGGCACCGGACTCATCGTTCAGGTGCAAATGATGCCCGCCCGCCAGCTGTTCCTGGCTAAAGGGTAGCCGCTCCAGCAACTCCGGATGTTTGGCCAGCATGCCGTCGGCGGCGACCACCAGTTGCGCCGGGCAGGTGATGCGCTGGACGAAAGCCATCGCCTGCTCCTGCGTCAGGCGCAACGGCGACGGCAGGGTCAGGCGATTGTCGGTGCGCCAGGTATAACCGCCGGGCACCGGCATCAGACCGCGTTGCGCCAGCAGTTCGGCGGCTTCGCGACTGACCGCCACCAAGCCCTTCATCCGCGCTTCGATGGCACGATCGAGGGTGTTGTAGACCGGCTTGCGCTTTTCGCGCAGATCCAGTTGCGCCTGCAGGGCCATGCCCATGCGCTCGGCAGCATTTTCGCCTTTGTCCGTAGGAGGAATCACCCCGTCGATCAATGCCAGATGAGTGATGCGCTCTGGCAACGACCCGGCCAGCACCAGCGAAACGATCGCGCCCATCGAATGCCCGAGCAGGCCGAAGCGCTTCCAGCCCAATTGCTCGGCGACCTGCAACACGTCGTGCGCATAGTCCCACAACGCATAACCGGCGCCGTTGGGCCGATGCCCGGAATGCCCATGCCCGGCCATGTCCAGGGCGATGATGCGCAGGCCTTTGAGCTTGGGCGCCAGGCGCGCAAAGCTGTTGGCGTTGTCGAGCCAGCCATGCAGGGCAATCACCGGCAGACCGTCCTCGGGGCCGAACAAATGCGCGGCCAGTTCGATATGCGGCAGGCTCAAGCGCACTTCTTCAAAGGTCGGGCTCATGCGCAGTCCTTCTGTTGGCGGCGCTCCCAGCGCGTAAACAGCTCTTTGAGCAGGCGCGCCGTGTCTTGCGGACGTTCGAGCGGGAACATGTGCCCGCCCGGCATGCTCAGTGCTTCACCCTGCGGCAGGCGCCCGACGAATCGGGTGTGATGACGCATGACCACGCGACTCTTGTGCCCGCGCACCACGGCCAGCGGCACCTGCAATTGGCGCGTGCGGCCCGGACTAGTGTGCGGCACGCCGCGATAGATGCTGATTTCGGTAGCCGGGTCGAAGCGCAGACGCAACTTGTCGCCGACCGTATGCAGCCCGTGCTGCAGGTAGGCATCGAAGCATTCCGGATCGAAACCGCGAAACAGGGTCTTGCCGGCAAAATAGCTGCGCGCCGTGTCGAGATCGGCGAACTCTTCGCGCCGCCCCAACGTACGTCCAGCCGGGGTCAGTTTGTCGATGAAGCCGAAGCGCTTGGCCGCGCGGATCACCCACTGGTCTGTGCGGGTCAGCACCGGCGAGTCGAGCATGACCACGCCGCGATACAGCTCAGGGCAACGCAACGCCGCGTGCAGGTGCAACACACCGCCAAACGAATGGCCGACGCCCCACACTGGCTGATCCTGTTGCTGCAGATGGTGGATCAGTTCGTCGACCAGGTTGTACCAGTTGTCGTCCGGCGGGAAACGCGGGTCGTGGGCATGCTGTTCCAGATGCGCGACCCGATACTCGGGCGCCAGCGCCGCGAACAACTTGCCATAGGTGCCCGAGGGAAACCCGTTGGCGTGGGCGAAAAAGATCGGTTGCGACATGCAGGTTTATCCATGAGCGGAAACATGCCGCTGATTGTCCGCAAGAGCGCGGCCCTGAGCAATGACCGTAACTGCCAGGAATGATGACAGTCCGGTCATGGCGATGGCGCATCTGACCTCAACGCGCCGGCGGCTGCTCGCCCAGTGGCACCACAGCCATGGTCAACCGCGACACACAACTGGCCTTGCCTTCATCGCTGGTCAAACGGATGTCCCAGACGTGCGTGGTGCGACCAATGTGAATCGGTTTGGCCACCGCGGTCACCCGCCCGCTGCGCAAACCGCGCAAATGGTTGGCATTGATCTCCAGCCCCACGCAGTAGAACTTGCTGGCATCGATGCACAGATAACTGGCCATCGAACCGACGGTTTCCGCCAGCACCACCGAGGCGCCGCCATGCAGCAGACCATAAGGCTGGTGGGTACGGTGGTCGATGACCATGCTCGCCGTCAGCGATTCCTCGTCGAAGGACTCGAAACGGATATCCAGCACTTCGCCGATGGTGTTTTTCTGGATTGCGTTCAACTGCTCGATGTTCGGATTGGTGCGCCACAAGCTCATCGCAGGCTTCCTTTGTTGTTTTGGTGGTCACTCAATCCTGCCACAGCACCGCCTCGCTGCGCGCGCTCCATTCTTCAAACCGCGCGCCGTAGGTGTCTTCAATGACGTTGCGCTTGATCTTCAAGGTCGGCGTGAGAAAACCGTTTTCCACCGCCCAGCTGTCCTTGACCACCACCAGCCGCCGCAGGCGCTCGTGCTTGTCGAGCACGGCGTTGACCTCTTCGAGCAGTTTTTCCAGGCTCGAATGCAGGCTGGCCCGCCCCTCCTCCTGATTGACCGTCGACAGTACGCACAAGCCCAGCGGCGCACTCAGGCCATCGCCGACCACACAGACCTGTTCGATCCGTGAGTGCACTGCCAGCCGGTTTTCAATCGGCGCCGGGGCGACGTATTTGCCTTTGCTGGTCTTGAAGATTTCCTTGAGCCGGCCGGTCAGGCGCAAGCGTCCCTCGGCATCCTGCTCACCCTTGTCGCCGGTACGCAGGAAGCCGTCCTCGGTGAGGGTCTCGGCGGTTTTCTGCGGCTCCTTGAAATAGCCGAGCATGTTCGCCTGACTGCGCACCTGCACCTCGCCGGACTCGTCGATCCGCACCTCGACCTCCGGGCACGGCTTGCCGATCCAGCCCTGTTTGTATTGGCCCGGCAGACAGATGTGCGAGTAACCACAACTCTCGGTCATGCCATAGACCTCCAACACATCGAGGCCGAGCTTCTGATACCAACTGAGCAAGGTCTGCGGCACCGGTGCCGCACCGGACAGCGCCACGCGCAAGGCATCAAGGCCCAACCCGGCCAACACCTTGTGCCCGACTCGCTTGCCAATGAATGGCAGGCCAAGGAGGAAATCCAGGCGCTTGGCCGGGATCTTGCCGTACACGCCCATCTGGAATTTGGTCCAGATCCGCGGCACGCCGAACATCGCGGTCGGCCGCGCCCGCTGCAGATCGGTGATGAAGGTGTCGAGACTTTCGGCAAAGAACACCGTTTGCCCGGTGTAGATCGACGCAAGCTCGACGAACATCCGTTCGGCGACATGGCACAGCGGCAGGTACGACAGCAGCCGGTCTTGCTCGTTAAGCCCGAACAGTTGCGTGCCGCGAGTCGTGGCGAACCCCAGATTGGCAAAGCTGTGCATCACGCCTTTGGGCAACCCGGTGGTGCCGGAGGTGTAGATGATGGTCGCCAGTTGTTCGGCCGCCGGGCGCGGATCGTCCTGGATCGGCGAGTTCCTTAGCAGGTCATCCCAACTGAAATCAAACTCGCCGGGCGGATGCAGCGGCAGACTGATGGTTGGCAAATCCGCCGGCACACCGACCGACATACCCGGCCAGTCATCGAGCTTGCCGATGAACGCCAGCACGCTTTCCGAATGTGTCAGGACCTGATTCACCGAGTCTGCCGTGAGGTTGGGATACAACGGCACCGATACGTGTCCGGCCATCCAGATCGCCAGATCGGCAATGATCCAGTGCGCGCAGTTTTTCGAGATCAGCGCGATATGGCTGCCCTGCGGTAATTCCCGCGCGCGCAGCCAGTGCGCGGCACAACGCGCTTGATGACCGACGTCGGCCCAGGTCAGGGTCTCGACCTGCCCGCCGCCGATGGGCTGCACCAGAAAACGCTGGCGCGGGTGCCGGGCCTCACGCTCGTAGAACACGTCCAGCGGCAAACGGAAGGCGGCAGACATGCGACTCGCTCCTGTTTTTTGGGTCTGGAGCAAGCGTAGTCAACCAAGCAAGTGCTTGGTTGGAAAATTCAAACAAATAATTTCAACTGAAAATGAGGGCCCTGTGGGAGCGGGCTTGCTCGCGAATGCGGTCTATCGGTGACATTTACAGTGACTGACACAGCGCATTCGCGAGCAAGCCCGCTCCCACAAGGAATCAGCGTCAGGGGTGCTTGAGGCTGTTGAGGGTCATCGAGCCGATCAGCAGTTCAGGGCTTTCCAGCTCAGCCAGACCGGCAGTGCCGACCTTCTCCGGCGGATGCCCGGCGCCGTGCTGCAGATAGCTCAGCAGGTTGCCCACCAACGGGTTATGGCTGACCAGCAGCACATTGCTCACCGACACCAGTTGATCGGTGACCTTGTCCGGATCGCTCTCTGGCTTCAGCCAATCGACCGTGCGGATCTCCGGCTCGAACCCCAGCGCCTCGCGGACAATCTGTGCGGTCTGTTGCGCACGCAGATAAGGGCTGGCGTAGATCGCCGTCAGCGGCTGGCCGATCAATTGCGCGGCGCTGCTCAACGCTTCTTTGCGACCGTGTTCGGTCAACGCCCGCTCGGAGTCAGGGCACGAGCCGTAAGGCACCGCCTCGCCGTGACGCAACACCCAGAGTTTCATAGCTTGGGTTCCTCATCGCGGGCCGGATGCGGCGCTGGCGGCACGGCGTGCGGTGCTTCGCCTTCCGGGGCACGCGGGGTTGGCCAGTCGGCAAACGGCCAGGGTTTCTGGTCGCTGTGAAAGCTGCCGAAGCGGCCGATCTGCGCGAGGAACTGGCTCAGGCTGTCGCCGAAATTCATCAGGCCGGCGCTCGGCGCGCCGTAAATCAAACGATAGATCAGTTGCACCAGCACCACGGCGCCGAGGATGAACTGCGCCACTTGCCAGACCAGCACGTAGACGATCATCCACAGCACCCGCAGGAGGATGGATTCGTACTTGGCTTCGGTTTTCGGATCGTTCATGGCTCGCTTCCTGTTGAATCAGTTGAAACCGCTGATGGAAATAAAGTCGACGTCGGTTTTCGGCTCGGCACGCATCAGTAGACCGATCACCTGCTCCAGCGTGCGTCCTTCAAACAGAATCGCATGCAGCCCGGCGACCAGCGGCATGTACACGCCAACCTCCTGGGACTTGGCCTTGAGTACCTTCAGAGTGTTCACGCCCTCGGCGACTTCGCCCAGACGCGACACCGCTTCATCAAGGCTCAGGCCCTGACCGAGGGCAAACCCGACCTGATAGTTGCGGCTCTTCGGCGACGAGCAGGTGACGATCAGATCACCGACCCCGGCCAGACCGAGGAAGGTCATCGGGTTGGCACCCTGGTTCACCGCGAACCGGGTCATCTCGGCCAGGGCGCGAGTGATCAGCATGCTCTTGGTGTTCTCGCCCATCTCCAGCGCCACCGCCATGCCGGCGATGATCGCGTAAACGTTTTTCAACGCCCCGCCCAGTTCGACACCGAAACGGTCAGCACTGGCGTAAACGCGGAAGGTGCGACCATGCAACGCAGCCTGTACCGCTTTGCAGAGTTCTTCGTCTTCGCTGGCGACCACGGTGGCGGTCAGCGCGTGTTCAGCGATCTCCCGCGCCAGGTTCGGCCCGGACAGCACACCGATGCGCGCCTGCGGGGCGATCTCTTCGAGGATCTGGCTCATCAGTTTGAAGGTGTGGGCTTCGATGCCCTTGGTCAGGCTGACCAGCATCTTGCCGCTCAGGCGCTCGGCGTGGGCGGCCAGCACCGTGCGCAATGCGCTCGAGGGTAGCGCGACGAAGCACAGCTCGCAGGCGTCGAGGGTGGCCTGCAGGTCAGTGACCGCAGTCACCCCCGGCAGAATCTTGATGCCTTTGAGGTAACGCGGATTCTCGCGGTTGACCCGGATGGCCTCGGCCTGCTCGGGGTCACGCATCCACTGCCGGACTTGATGGCCGTTCTCGGCCAATAGATTGGCCACGGCGGTACCAAAACTTCCGCCTCCCAGGACCGCAATCGGGCGCTGTTCAGTCATATGCAATCCGTTAATCCATACCAGTGGCGATGCCGGCATTATACGGGGCGACCGGAGCGCGGCCAGCCCCTGCGTCAATTACCGACACTTGTAGGAAGAAGACCAATAAAGCCGAGGAAAATGCCCGCATCGTGACTGGAAAAGTCACTGTCCTCGGTTAACATGCGCGCCAATTCTTTGCGATCAAGGCCGTGCCGTGTCTTTTGGCTCTCCCCCCTCGCGTTCGTCACTGCTGCTGGCGCTGCTGTTCAGCCCGGTGTTGCAGGCGGACGACCTGTTTGTCGACAGCGAAACGCTGCCGCAGGTGCTGACGGCTACGCGCCTGAAACAGACGCCGGCGGAAGTGCCGGGGAGCATGACCGTGCTTGACAGTGAGCTGATCAACGCCAGCGGCGCGCGGGACATCAGCGAGTTGCTGCGGCTGGTGCCGGGGATGATGGTCGGCAACATCAGCGGCAATCAGGCGGCGGTCAATTATCACGGGACCAATGCCAGTGAAGCGCGGCGCATGCAGGTGCTGATCGATGGCCGCTCGGTGTACCGCGCAGGCCTGGCCACGGTGGACTGGAGTGACATTCCGGTGGCCATGGAAGACATCGAGCGCATCGAGGTTTTCCGTGGGCCGAACACCGTCAGCTACGGCGCCAACGCGCTGATGGCGGTGGTCAACATCATCACCCGCAACCCGGCGGACAGCCACGGCACGCGCCTGAAGTACACCCGGGGCCAGCGCGGCATTAATGATTTCTATACCAGCCAGGGCACCGGCTGGAATGGCGGCGACTTGCGCCTGTCGCTGTCTGGCCAGGAAGACGATGGCTTCGACAGCGACCGCACCGGCGCCGATTACCGTGACAGCCGCCGCTTGAACCGCTTCAGCCTCGCCGTCAGCCAGACCCTGAGCGACAACCAGAGCCTCGACTGGCAGATCAACGCGAAGGACGGCAGCAACCAGCGGCCCTACACCTACCGCCCGGTGTTCTCGGGGATCACCGCTGCCGGGAACAATTCCGACGTGGTCGCCAAGGATTACGCCGGCTCGGTGCGCTGGAATCTCGACATCAATCCCGAACACAGCCTTTATATACAAGGTTCGGCCCAGCACTGGGATCGCCAGCAAGTGTGGCGCGCCTGCGATGCCGAAGTGTCGTTCAGCCCGCAACTGACACAGCTGTGGCAACTCAACCCGAACTACACCGAACGCCTGGCGCGCAACATCACCCGCTTCACCGGCCCCGGTCCGGAAGCCGGAACGCCGCAGGAAATGGCCCTCGCCAATCAGGTGCTGAATCAGTGGCGCAACGGTGCCAGCCAGACCTTGTGTGGCGACATCAATCAAAGCGCCCGCGAATCACGCTACGACCTCGAATTGCAGGACACTCTCAGCCTGTCCGACAGCCTGCGACTGGTCAGCGGCATGAACTATCGTTACGACCGGGCCGACTCCGAGACCTACTTCAACGGCACGCTGGACGACACCACCTGGCGAGCGTTCGGCCAACTGGAGTGGCGCGCCAGTGAACACTGGCTGTTGCAGGGTGGCGCCATGTTCGAAAACACCCAATTGATCGGCAGTTCGCTGACGCCGCGATTCGCCGTCAACTACCTGATCAACCCACGTCATGGCCTGCGCGCGGTGTACTCCGAGGCGATCCGCTCGCCGGACATGTTCGAGAACAACGTCAACTGGAGCTATCAGGTGAGCAACCTGCGCCCCTCCGCCTATGGCCAGTCTTCGGCGCGCTACTTCGTCAAAACCCGTGGCCCGGGCAATCTCGATCAGGAACACATGCGCTCGCGCGAACTGGGCTACAACGGCTATTTCGCCGAGCTGGGGCTGGCCGTGGACGTGAAGCTGTTCTACGACGAAATCACCGGGATGATCAGCGAGCCGCTGCGCAACAACCAGTACATCGCCAGCAACGCCAACAGCTCACGCTTTCGCGGCAGCGAAACCCAGCTCGACTGGCGCCTGAGCATGATCGATCGCCTGCGCTTCACTTACGCTTTCGTCGACGCCGAAGCGAGCAATCCGCTGGATCAGCAATTCACCTCGCGCAACAGCGGTTCTGCCGGCTGGCTGCGTGATTGGGGCCACGGCTGGAACAGCGCGCTGTTCTATTACGGCGACAACGCGCTCAACGGCTACCGCTTCGAGCGCGTCGACACGCGCATCGCCAAACGCATCCCGCTGGGCAAGGCACAACTGCAACTGGCCGGCGTGCTGCAGCAGCGGCTCGACAATGAACCGACCACTTTCGTCGACAACAATTACGACGAACGCCGGGTGCTGTACTTCAGCGCCGAGCTGGAGTTCTAGGGTGCGCTACGCCACGCCAAACAAGACGCCAACCCTTGGCCACTGGCTGGCGGGTGTCTGTCTGTTTTTGACCGCGTGGCTGCACGGCGTGGCGGTGCAAGCCGCCGATATTCTGTTGACCGGCGCCGAAGAAAGCCCCGGGGTGCAAGCCTTCGTCCAGGCCCTGAGCGAGCTGCGTCCCACCGACAACGTGCGGTTCCAGCCGCTGGCCAGCCTGCCGGCGCCGGGCAAGTTGCCGAGCAATCTGCGGATGATTCTGCTCGACCTGCCCAGCCTCGACTGGCGCCTGCAGGAGCCCCAGGGCCCGGCGACGCTGGTGTTGCGCATCAGCCGATTGCAAGCGCGGCAACGCCTGGGTGGCGCACAACCGCCGCACTTGAGTCTGCTATGGAGCGATCCACCGTTGGGGAGGCAACTGCAACTGATTCGACGGATTCTGCCGCAGGTGCGCCGGGTCGGCGTGCTGTTCGACCAACACAGCGAATTCCTGCTCAAGGAGCTGCATCAGGCCGCAGCGCCGCTGAATCTGCAAATCGTCAGCCAGCGTTGGGACAACACCCAGGACAGTCGCCCGTTGCAAAGCGTGCTGAGAAACAGTGATGTGTTGCTGGGCCTCGACGATCCCGATCTGTACAACCCGAAAACCGCAAAAAACCTGTTGCTCAGCAGTTACTCCCGGCAAGTGGCGCTGGTCGGGCCGAACGCGGCGTTCGTGCGCGCCGGCAGCCTCGCCAGCACTTACAGCGATCAGCCCGACTGGCTGGCGATCCTTGACCAGTTGCTCGATCGCCCGCCGGCGACGTGGCCGCGCACGCTCTACCCCGATCGCTTCAAGGTCTCAAGTAATGTGCAGGTCGCTCGTTCCCTGGGTATCGAGCCAATCGATGATGCGTCTGTAGCCCGCCAGTTGGCTGAAGGAGAAAGCCACCCATGAATCTGCGTCGCCGCTGGGATATCAACACCCGCACGCAATTGATCAGCCTCGGCCCGGCCCTGCTGCTCACGCTGCTGCTGATCAGTTTCTTTACCTTCGTGCGGATTCAGGATTTACGGCAGGAGCTCAATCACACCGGGCAACTGATCGCCAACCAACTGGCGCCCGCCACCGAGTACGGGGTGATTTCCGGCAACAACGAAGTGCTGGAAAGCCTGCTCAAAGCGACCCTGGCCACACCGAACGTGCGCTTTCTGGAAGTGCAGGACAGCGCCAACCGTATTCTGGCCTACGTTGAGCAAGCCGCCGATGCGCACAACCGCCCGCATCAGGTCGAGGTGTTCCAGGCCCCGGTGCGCCTGCAACGAATCGCCCTCAACAGCGATTTTTTCCACGACGCCAAAGCCAGCAACAACGTGACCAGCGAAGACTATCTGGGCCGGGTGATCGTCGGTCTGTCCAACGATGCCTTCAGTCAGCGCCAGCAGGAAATTCTGTTCAAGGCCGGGATTCTGGCGTTGTTTGCCCTGCTCTTCACGTTTGTTCTGGCGCGGCGTCTGGCCGGCAGTCTGTCGGCGCCCATCCGCGATATTGGCAACGCGGTCAAGGCGATTCAGCAAGGCGACTACAAGACTCCGCTGCCGATCGTCGATGACACCGAGTTGGGCGCGCTGTCGCAGCACATCAACAACCTCGCCCAGGCACTGGAGCAAGCCAGCCGCGAACAGCATCAGGCCATGGCGCAACTGATCCAGACCCGCGAGGAAGCGGAAAAGGCCAACAATGCCAAATCCGATTTCCTGGCGATGATGAGCCACGAACTGCGCACCCCCATGAACGGCGTGCTGGGCATGTTGCAGTTGCTGGAAACCACCGACATGACCGAGGAGCAGATCGAGTACGCGGCGCTGGCTTCCGAGTCCACCGAACACCTGCTGAAAGTCATCAATGACATCCTCGACTTCTCGCGGATCGAACGCTCGGAGCTGGAGCTTGAGCACATTCCATTCAACCTCGCCGACCTGATCGGCGCGTGTGCCCAGTCGTTCCAGCACAGCGCGGTGCAGCGTGGCCTGGACCTGAACCTGCGGATCCCCGAGGACATGCGCGCCTTGCAGGTGCAGGGCGACCCGACGCGGATCCGGCAGATTCTGGTCAACCTGGTGGGCAATGCCTTGAAGTTCACCGAGCGCGGCCGGGTCAGCATCGAGGCGCAGTGGCAGTCGCTGGATCACGAGTTGCTGTGGTTCACCTGTTCGGTGCGCGACAGCGGCATCGGCATCTCCTCGGAAAGCCTGGAGTTGATGTTCAATGCGTTCCAGCAGGCCGACAGTTCGATTTCCCGGCGCTATGGCGGCACCGGCCTCGGCTTGCCGATCGCCCGCACCCTGGCCGAACGCATGGGCGGGACGTTACGCGCGCAAAGCGAAGAAGGCCTGGGGTCGGTGTTCACTCTGGAAATCCCGCTGGCCTTATATAAGCAGACGTTGCCGCAACTGGCGGCACCGCGTGCAGCCAATGGCAACGGGCATGGTGAGGGGCGCAATGTGTTGCTGGTGGAGGACAATCCGGTCAACCAGACCGTCATCGAAGCGATGCTGCGCAGCCTCGGCTTTACTGTCAGCGTCGCCACCGATGGCGCGCAAGCGGTGCGCAGCGCCGAAGGCAATGATTTCGAAGTGATTCTGATGGACTGCCGCCTGCCGATCATCGACGGTTACGAGGCGACTCGGCAGATCCGTCAACTGCCCGGACGCGGCGAGGTACCGATCATCGCGCTGACCGCCAACGCCTTGCAGGGCGACCGCGAAACCTGTCTGTCGGCGGGCATGAACGATTACCTGGCCAAGCCGTTCAAACGCAATGACCTACAACAGATTCTGCAGCGCTGGGTGCAGTAGTGACGGTTTTTCGACCATCTGCGACTGGCGTGAAAAGCGAAAGTGCGGCAGTCTTAGGCACCCGAACGAGCCTCAAAAGAGGCTTGAATAAAAATTTCAGTGCACAAGTGTACATTCATGTCCTTGGTGCTGTGACTTTCACCACAACGCAATAGTCTATGAGTAGGCTGCCGGTACGAGGCATGAACGCGTCGATCGGCCGGGAAGATTTGCCCCACCTGCCGCATGGGATTATTGAGGAGCTCGCATGACCAAACAAAACGCCTTTACTCGGGAAGACCTGCTGCGCTGCAGTCGCGGTGAGCTGTTCGGCCCAGGTAACGCGCAACTGCCCGCCCCGAACATGCTGATGGTGGATCGCATCACCCTGATCAGCGAAGAAGGCGGCAAGTACGGCAAAGGTGAATTGGTCGCCGAGCTGGATATCAACCCTGACCTGTGGTTCTTCGCGTGCCACTTCGAGGGCGATCCGGTGATGCCGGGCTGCCTGGGTCTGGACGCCATGTGGCAACTGGTCGGCTTCTTCCTGGGCTGGCAAGGCCTGCCGGGCCGTGGCCGTGCGCTGGGTTCGGGCGAAGTGAAATTCTTCGGCCAGGTCCTGCCGACCGCCAAGAAAGTCACCTACAACATTCATATCAAACGCGTCCTCAAGGGCAAGCTGAACCTGGCCATCGCCGACGGTTCGGTGACTGTCGACGGTCGCGAAATCTACACCGCCGAAGGCCTTCGCGTCGGCGTGTTCACCTCCACTGACAACTTCTAAGGGTTATTCGCATGCGCCGCGTCGTTATCACTGGTCTGGGCATTGTTTCGTGCCTGGGCAATGACAAAGAGACCGTCTCCGCTAACCTGCGTGCAAGCCGCCCTGGCATCCGGTTCAACCCGGAATATGCTGAAATGGGTCTGCGTAGCCAGGTTTCCGGCTCCATCGACCTCAACCTTGAAGAACTGATCGATCGCAAGATCTATCGTTTCGTCGGCCACGCAGCGGCTTACGCCTACCTGGCCATGAAAGACGCGATCACTGACTCCGGCCTGACCGAAGAGCAAGTGTCCAACCCGCGTACCGGCCTGATCGCCGGCTCGGGCGGCGCGTCGACTCTGAACCAGATGGAAGCGCTGGACATCCTGCGCGAGAAAGGCGTGAAACGCGTTGGCCCATACCGTGTAACGCGGACCATGAGCAGCACCGTTTCCGCGTGCCTGGCCACGCCGTTCAAGATCAAGGGCCTGAACTACTCCATCGCTTCTGCCTGCGCCACCAGTGCTCACTGCATCGGTACCGCCATGGAACAGATCCAGATGGGCAAGCAGGACATCGTCTTCGCCGGTGGCGGTGAAGAAGAGCACTGGAGCCAGTCGTTCCTGTTCGACGCGATGGGCGCCCTGTCCAGCAAGCGCAACGACACCCCGGAACAAGCCTCCCGCGCCTACGACGCCGACCGTGACGGTTTCGTCATCGCTGGCGGTGGCGGCATGGTCGTGGTTGAAGAGCTGGAACACGCTCTGGCCCGTGGCGCCAAGATCTACGCCGAAATCGTTGGCTACGGCGCAACGTCCGACGGCTACGACATGGTTGCCCCAAGTGGCGAAGGCGCGATCCGCTGCATGCAGATGGCAATGTCCACCGTCGACACCCCGATCGACTACCTGAACACCCACGGCACCTCGACTCCGGTCGGCGACGTCGCGGAAATGAAAGGTGTGCGTGAAGTGTTCGGCGACAAGGCCCCGGCGATCAGCTCGACCAAGAGTCTGTCCGGTCACTCCCTGGGCGCCGCCGGCGTTCACGAAGCGATCTACTGCATGCTGATGATGGAAGGCAACTTCATCGCCGGTTCGGCCAACATCGACGAACTGGACCCTGAAGTGGCCGATCTGCCGGTGCTGACCAAGACCCGCGAAAACGCCACCATCAACACCGTGATGAGCAACAGCTTCGGCTTCGGCGGCACCAACGCCACGCTGGTGCTCAAGCGCTGGGAAGGCAAGTAAGCCCCCGCTGCTGAGCCACACATGAAAACGCCCCGACTGGTTCGGGGCGTTTTTTTGCCTGAAATAAATGGCAGTTAACCGTAAAACCCTGTGGGAGCGAGCCTGCTCGCGAATGCGATATTCCAGCCACCCTCTCATCACCTGACCCACCGAATTCGCGAGCAGGCTCGCTCCCACAAGTGGAACTTGCTGAGCTTCTGAAAATGAAACTTCTGTCATGAAACCTTGCACCCTGCGACCGAATGTCGCGGATTACGCGGGCTGCAGCACTGTTGCAAAAACCGCAACAACACCTTGCGCAAATCAAGCGTTTACTTAGCAAGCTAACAAATCATATAAAAGAGCCCTGCACACGCCTTGCTGCAGATAACTTGAGATTTGGAGCTAGCAGATGACTGTAAAAGTAACTGAACGCGACGATTCACACATGTCCCACGAAGGCGTAGCCGCCGGTATCCGCATCTGGGATGTGCATCAACAAGACTTGCTGGTCGGCATGTTCCACAACGAGATTGACGCCCACAATTACAAGGCCGAATTGGAACTGCAGGAAAAGCAGCGGGATCTGAAATCCGCCTGAAGCAACCACAGCATTGAAAACGACAAACCCCGCCATGAGCGGGGTTTGTCGTTATTACAGCTTTATCGGTTTACCACATCAGGTCATCCGGGATCTGATAGGCCGCGTACGGATCGTCTTCGGCATTGACCTCTTCGGTCTGCACGTTGAGCTGCACGATACGTTGCGGGTCGCGCTCCTGGATCTTCAGGGCCGCTTCACGAGGGATCACTTCGTAGCCGCCGGCATGGTGCACGATGGCCAACGAGCCGCTGCTGAGCTTGTTGCGCATCAACGTATTGACCGAGATGCGCTTGACCTTCTTGTCGTCGACGAAGTTGTAGTAGTCCTCAGTGGTCAGCTTCGGCAGACGCGAGACTTCGATCAACTGCTTGACCTGCGCGGCACGGGCCTTGGCCTCGGCTTTCTCCTGCTGCTGACGGTTCAACTCCTGGTCGCGCTTGACCTTCTCGGCCATGGCTTCCTGAGCGGCGCGCTGCTGCGAATCATCCAGCTCGGCCTGCCCTTTGTGGGCCAGACGCTGTTGCTTCTGCTTGTCTTTGCTGACCTGCTTGGCCTGCTTTTGGTTGACCAGACCTGCTTTGAGCAACTGGTCGCGAAGGGAAAGGCTCATTAATGCTTACTCACTTGGGCAACGGCTCAGCCGCAGCTGGGCAAATTCTTTTCCTGACGTTTGGCTTCACCCCACAGGGCGTCCAACTCTTCGAGGGTGCAATCTTCCATGGGACGACGGGTGTCGCGCAATGCCTGTTCGATAAAACGGAAACGTCTTTCAAACTTGGCGTTGGCGCCACGCAGCGCGGTTTCCGGATCGACCTTCAGGTGCCGGGCCAGATTGACCACGGAAAACAGCAGATCGCCGATCTCGTCGGCCACCGCTTGCGGATCGTTTTCGGACATGGCTTCGAGCACTTCATCGAGCTCTTCGCGCACTTTGTCCAGCACCGGCAACGCATCCGGCCAGTCGAAACCGACCTGCCCGGCACGCTTTTGCAACTTGGCCGAACGCGACAGTGCCGGCAACGCGGTGGGCACGTCATCGAGCAGTGACAGCTGCTCGGGCGCGGCAGATTTCTCGGCGCGTTCTTCGGCCTTGATCTCCTCCCAGCGCTGCTTGACCTGTTCTTCGCTCAGGCGCGGCAAATCCAGCGGCGCGTACAGATCACCGGTGGGAAATACGTGCGGATGACGGCGGATCAGCTTGCGGGTGATGCTGTCGATCACTCCGGCGAATTCGAAGCGCCCTTCTTCCTTGGCCAACTGGCTGTAATAAACCACCTGAAACAGCAGATCGCCCAGTTCGCCCTGCAAGTGATCGAAGTCGCCCCGCTCGATGGCGTCGGCCACTTCGTAGGCTTCTTCGAGGGTGTGCGGGACGATGGTCGCGTAGGTTTGCTTGATGTCCCACGGGCAACCGTACTGCGGATCGCGCAGGCGGTTCATCAGGTGGAGCAGGTCTTCAAGTGAATACATCTGTCATGCCTCTACACAAAACCAATGTGGGAGCGGGCTTGCTCGCGAATGCGGTGTGTCATTCAGCGCAAATATCGACTGACACGCCCTCTTCGCGAGCAAGCCCGCTCCCACCTTCGAACGAAGCCATCTTCACGGAGTACGGTTACGCCGCGTCTCGATGATGTTCGGCAACTGCGAAATCCGCCCCAGCAAGCGTCCCAGCGCATCCAGCCCGGGAATCTCGATGGTCAGCGACATCAGCGCGGTGTTGTCTTCCTTGTTCGAGCGGGTATTGACCGCCAGCACGTTGATCCGCTCGTTGAGCAGCACCTGCGAGACGTCCCGCAGCAGACCGGAACGGTCGTAGGCGCGGATGACGATGTCCACCGGATAAGTGAGCACCGGCACCGGGCCCCAGCTGACCTGGATGATCCGCTCCGGCTCGCGCCCGGCCAGTTGCAGCACCGAGGCGCAGTCCTGCCGGTGAATGCTCACGCCGCGGCCCTGGGTGATGTAGCCGACAATCGCGTCGCCCGGCAGTGGCTGGCAGCAGCCGGCCATCTGCGTCATCAGGTTGCCGACACCCTGGATCTGAATGTCGCCGCGCTTGCCCGGCTTGTAGCCAGTGGCCTTGCGCGGAATCAGCTCCAGCTGTTCGTTGCCGCGTTCCGGCTCGACCAGTTGCTGCGCCAGGTTGACCAGTTGCGCCAGACGCAAGTCGCCGGCACCGAGGGCGGCAAACATGTCCTCGGCGGTTTTCATGTTGGCCTTTTCGGCCAGCTTGTCGAAGTCCACCGCCGGCAGACCGAGGCGATTGAGTTCGCGCTCGATCAGGGTTTTACCGGCCGCGACGTTCTGGTCACGGGCCTGCAACTTGAACCAGTGAACGATCTTCGCCCGCGCCCGCGAGGTGGTGACGTAGCCCAGGTTCGGGTTCAGCCAGTCGCGGCTCGGCGTACCGTGCTTGCTGGTGATGATCTCGACCTGCTCACCGGTCTGCAGGCTGTAGTTGAGCGGCACGATCCGCCCGTTGATCTTCGCGCCCCGGCAGTTGTGCCCGATTTCGGTGTGCACGCGGTAGGCGAAGTCCAGCGGCGTCGCGCCCTTCGGCAAGTCGATGGCATGACCGTCCGGGGTGAAGATGTACACCCGGTCCGGTTCGATATCGACCCTCAGCTGTTCGGCCAGACCACCGATGTCGCCCAGCTCTTCGTGCCATTCGAGCACCTGCCGCAGCCAGGAGATTTTCTCTTCGTAGTGGTTCGAGCCGGATTTGACGTCGGTGCCTTTGTAGCGCCAGTGCGCGCAGACGCCGAGCTCGGCCTCTTCGTGCATCGAGTGCGTACGGATCTGCACTTCCAGCACCTTGCCTTCCGGACCGATTACCGCGGTGTGCAGCGAGCGGTAGCCGTTCTCTTTCGGGTTGGCGATGTAGTCGTCGAATTCCTTCGGGATGTGCCGCCACAGGGTGTGGACGATGCCGAGCGCGGTGTAGCAGTCGCGCATTTCCGGCACCAGCACGCGCACGGCGCGCACGTCGTAGATCTGGCTGAACTCCAGACCCTTGCGCTGCATTTTGCGCCAGATCGAATAGATGTGTTTGGCCCGGCCGCTGATGTCGGCGTCGACGCCGGTGGCCTGCAATTCGTCCTTGAGCTGGGTCATCACATCGCTGATGAACCGCTCACGGTCCAGCCGTCGCTCGTGGAGCAGCTTGGCGATCTGTTTGTATTGATCGGGTTCCAGGTACCGGAAGGACAAGTCCTCCAGTTCCCACTTGATATGACCGATGCCGAGTCGGTGCGCGAGCGGCGCATAGATGTCGAAGACTTCCCGGGCAACGCGGTTGCGCTTCTCGTCATCAGCGGTTTTCACCGCGCGAATGGCGCAGGTACGTTCGGCCAGTTTGATCAGAGCGACACGAACGTCGTCGACCATCGCCACCAGCATCTTGCGCAGGTTTTCCACCTGGCCCTGAGTGCCCATCACCATCGACTGGCGCGGGCTGAGGCTGGCACTGATTGCCGCCATGCGCTGCACGCCGTCGATCAGTTTGGCCACGACGGGACCGAAGCGCTGGCTGACCGCCGCGAGTTCGATCTGACCTTCGCGGACGCCGCGATACAGCACCGCCGCGACCAGCGAATCCTGATCGAGTTTGAGGTCGGCGAGGATCTCGGCGATCTCCAGTCCCGTGCTGAAACTGCCGGAGCCTTCGGCCCACAGATTCTTCTTGGCATTGGACTGCTGTTCGGCCTCGCGAGCGAACTCGCAGGCTTCTTTCAAGGCTTCGCGATCCAGTGCCATGTCGACACTGACCGCGTGATCGAGCCAAGCCTCGAGATTGATACTGCCGTCAGTGTTGATCGGCTGGTGTGCTCTCACCTGTACCATGCTGCTTTACCTTCCCTACGACGCAGATTCAATGCGTCAAATCGCTGACCCTCAACGCCCGTATGCGCTCGCAGGGCTAAAGCGAGCGCCGCCCGGACAGGTCAGACGGATTCAGACGAGCCATCCTGGCTCGCTTCAAATAACGCCATGGCCTCGACATGTGCCGTCTGAGGAAACATATCGAGAATCCCGGCACGTTTTAACCGGTAGCCCTGCTTGATCAATTCGACCGTATCGCGCGCCAGAGTTGCAGGGTTGCACGATACATACACCAACCGTTTGGCACCCAGGGTCGCGAGCTTGCGCACCACCTCGAAAGCACCGTCACGCGGTGGGTCCAAGAGTACCGCAGAAAAGCCGTTTCCGATCCACTGAGCATCGGTCAAAGGCTGGGATAAATCGGCTTGAAAAAACTTTGTGTTATGCAAATTGTTGCTAGCAGCGTTCGCAGCGGCACGGTCGACCATGGTCTGCACGCCCTCCACCGCCACCACTTCACGCACGCTTTTGGCCAGCGGCAAGGCGAAGTTGCCCAGACCGCAGAACAGGTCGAGCACGCGCTCGTCACCGGTCGGCTTCAGCCAGTCCAGCGCCTGCGCGACCATGGCCTCATTGACCCCGGCGTTGACCTGAATGAAATCCCCCGGCCGCCAGGCCAGTTCCAGATCCCACTGCTCAAGGCGATAGCCCAGCGACTGCGTGGCATCCTCCGGTTGCGGCTCGCCTTCGCCATGCAGCCACAGTTGCGCCTGATGGAACTGGCAAAAATCCTTGAGGATCGTCAGGTCGGCTTCCGACAGCGGCGCCATGTGCCGCAGCAATACCGCCAGCGACGACCCACTGAACAACTCGACATGCCCCAGCGCCTGCGGTTTGCTCAAACGACGGAGCATCTCCGGCAAACGGGTCATGATCGGTTGCAAGGGCTGTACCAGCACCGGGCATTCGTTGATGGCGACGATGTCCTGACTGCCGGCAGCGCGGAAACCGACTTCAAGCTGCTTGGCCTTCATGTCCCAGCGCACGGCGATCCGCGCGCGGCGGCGATAGCCGAATTCCGGGCCAGTCAACGGCGCAGCCCATTCGTCAGGCGCGACCCCGGCGACCTTCGACAGCTGCTCGGCGAGCATGCGCTGTTTCAGGGCAAGCTGCTCGGCGTGGGGCAAGTGTTGCACGCTGCACCCGCCGCAGCGGCCGGCATGCTGACAGGCTGCCGGGCGACGCAACTCGCTGGCCTTGAACACGCGCTCGGTGCGCGCCTCGACCACTTTTCCGTGGGCGCCAAGTACCCGCGCCTCGACCTCTTCACCGGCAAGGGCGCCGAGGACGAACCAGGTTTTGCCTTCGAAAAACGCGATACCGCGACCGTCATTGGCCAGGCGCTCGATGTTCAAGCGCTGTTTTTTGCCGGTCGGAATTTGCGCGGCCTTGCTGCCGCCGGTGGGCTGGAAGCGCAGGCCTCTCTCGTGCTTGGCCATCAGTTGGGCGCGTCGAAAATGCCGGTCGACAGATAACGGTCGCCACGGTCACAGATGATCGCGACGATCACCGCGTTTTCAACTTCTTTGGACAGGCGCAGCATCGCTGCCACCGCACCACCCGAGGACACGCCACAAAAGATGCCTTCTTCGCGGGCCAGACGCCGGGTGACGTCCTCGGCTTCGCTTTGCGCCATGTCGACAATGCGGTCGACGCGGTCGGCCTGATAGATCTTCGGCAGGTATTCCTGCGGCCAGCGACGGATGCCGGGGATGGCCGAGCCTTCCATCGGTTGCAGCCCGATGATCTGCACGCTGTCGCTCTGCTCTTTCAAGTAGCGCGAGACGCCCATGATGGTGCCGGTGGTGCCCATCGAACTGACGAAATGGGTGATAGTGCCCTGGGTCTGACGCCAGATTTCCGGGCCGGTGGTGGTGTAGTGCGCCTCCGGATTATCGCCGTTGGCGAACTGATCAAGCACTTTGCCACGGCCTTCGGCTTCCATCCGCTGGGCGAGATCGCGAGCGCCTTCCATGCCCTCTTCCTGACTGACCAGAATCAGCTCGGCACCGTAAGCGGTCATCGCCGCCTTGCGCTCGGCGCTGGAGTTGTCCGGCATGATCAGGATCATCTTGTAACCCTTGATCGCGGCGGCCATGGCCAGCGCAATCCCGGTGTTGCCCGAGGTCGCTTCGATCAGCGTGTCGCCGGCGTGGATCTGCCCGCGCAGTTCGGCACGGGTGATCATCGACAGCGCCGGACGGTCCTTGACCGAACCCGCCGGGTTGTTCCCTTCGAGCTTGAGCAACAGGGTGTTGCTGGTGGCACCGGGCAGGCGCTGCAAACGCACCAGCGGAGTGTTGCCGACGCAATCGGCGATGGTTGGGTACTGCAGGGTCATGGCGTATTCGCAATCCAGACGTGCGGGGGCGCCTATCATACCGGCAAACGTTCGCAGGCCATATCACGCAAAGTGCGGTGCTTATGGTTTATGGGAATAAGCAGATGGCTCAGCCTTCCTCTTCCCCTGCGACATTCATGGCATAGAACTCGTGCAATTTGGCTTGCAGCAATTGTTTGTCTGGCAACTGCACCTGATATTCCGCGATCAGCGCCGCAGACAAGCTGCGATTGAGGGCATATTCGACGACCTCGTCCTCCTTGCTGGCGCAAAGCAATACACCGATGGCCGGATTCTCGTGAGGTTTGCGAACACCGCGATCCAGCGCTTCAAGGTAGAAATTCAGTTTGCCCAGATATTCAGGTTCAAAACGTCCGACCTTGAGCTCGATGGCGACAAGACAGTTGAGCCCACGATGGAAGAACAGCAGATCAAGGGCGAAATCACGGCCGCCAACTTGTACCGGATACTCCGAGCCGACGAAGCAGAAATCGCGCCCCAACTCGATCAGAAACTCCTTCAGTCGCCCCAGCAAACCTTGGTGCAGATCGGTTTCGGCGTGTACGCCGGGCAGGTCGAGAAATTCGACCATATAGGCGTCACGGAAGATCTCGAGCGCAGCGGGATGAGTCTGTTTGAGGACAGCAGAAGCCTTTGCGGGTTGGGTGATGCTGCGTTCGAAGAGCGCAGCCTTGAGCTGGCGTTCGAGCTCACGCTTTGACCACTTTTCCTGAATCGCCATGCGCAGATAGAACTCGCGTTCCTCCGGGTGTCTGCTTTGACTTAAAATGATCATGTTATGAGTCCAAGGCAATTGTCTCACCAGTGGTGAGACAATTGAGTCGCCCCGGTATGTATCGTAGAACTGGCGCATGCGAAACAGGTTTGGCCGGGTAAACCCGCGCAAACCCGGCTGTGTCTCAGCCAGATGTTTAGCTAACTGACTGATAACCGAATCGCCCCACTCAGCCATCTCCATCTTGCGGCTGATGTACCCCCCCACCTGCCAGTACAACTCGATCAACTGCGTATTTACTGCCTGCACGGCTTGCTGTCTGGCGTTCTGAATCAGCGCCAGTACTTCATTGAAACGGTTATCGGAGGCATTGCCGGGGATGTCGGTTGCAGTCATGACCAGTTCCTTGAGGACGAGCGGAGCCCCGAGAGTAAACGGTCAAGGACGGGTTAAAACGTCGATAAACTCCTTTAGGAAAGGTCGTACAAAAATACGCGAACCCTCCCGCACGGGCTGACAGCGGTGAAGCGAAATTCCCCATCGCGAGCAGGCTCACTCCTACAGGAGATCTGCGTTGTTCACACGTTCGGTGGCGAAACGAGTTCCAGTGTAGGAGCGAGCCTGCTCGCGATAGCATCAGTCGATGCGACATCATCGTCAGCCACCAGGCGCAAATTCAAGCGCAACCCCGCCCCACCATTCTCCGCCCACACCATCCCACCCTGACGCTGCACCGCATTCCTCGCAATGCTCAGCCCCAGACCAAACCCGCCGTCCCCCGGGCGCGAGCCGTCGAGGCGGGTGAAGGGCGAGAAGATCCGTTGCAGATCGCCCTCGGCCACCCCGCCGCCCTGATCCTCCAGCCACAAATGCCAGTAATCGCCGTCACGCTGTCCATCGAGGCGCACGATGCCGCCCTCGGGCGAATGACGGATGGCGTTGCGCAGAATGTTCTCCAGCGCTTGCGCCAAAGTATTGAGGTTGCCGCGCACCCAGCACGACGCCGGCACCGCGCACTGCAATTGCAGGCTCGGCCAGCCGCTTTCATAACAGGCATTGTCGGTAAGCATTTCCCACAGCGCCTGAATCTGGATCGCCTCGTCCGGCAGCGGCGCACGTTCGGTGTCGAGCCACGCCAGTTGCAGGGTGTCTTCGACCAGTCGTTGCATGCCGTCGACTTCACGGCCAATGCGCTCGCGCAGCTGCCGCAGATCCTGTTCGCTTTCACTGGCCACCCGCAGCCGGCTCAGCGGCGTGCGCAGTTCATGGGACAGGTCGCGTAGCAATTGCTGTTGCAAGGCGACGGTGGATTGCAGGCGTTCGGACATCGAATCGAAGGCCCGCGCCAGTTCACCGAGTTCGTCCGGGCGCTGGGTAATGCCGCTCGACAGACGCACATTCAATTGGTCGGCACGCCACGCATTGGCCTGCTTGCGTAGATTGTTCAGCGGCACCACCAGCAAGCGATACAGACCGACACACAGCAGCAAGGTGAACAATCCCGGAATCACCCCGTTGGTGATCACCCGCCAGAACACCCGGTATTTCCCCGGCAGGAAGCGCTCGGGCAACTCGATTACCAGACTGCCGGCGGACGGATTCTGCGGAAACGGTACGCGCAGCCACGGCCGGCCCTTCTTGTGGATCGGCCAGTCGAGGCCGCGCAAAAAGGTCAGGTGCTGGACTTCCTGTTCATCCAGCGGCTCGCTGCTCAACGACTGCAGATTGCGGTCGATCACCCCGACCCAGGCGGCTTCGCGCAACTCCATGCTCTGCAACCAGTTATCGACCCCGTCGCGCTCACCACGCTGCCACGCCCGCTCGGCTTCGCTGGCATAGCGGCTCAGAGTGCCGCGCGCCTCGTCGGAGAGATACTGGTTGCGCTCTTCCATGTAGCGGCCCCAGGACCAGCTCAGCCAGATCATCAACAGACAGAACGCTACCAACAGACACGCCAGTTTCCAGAACAGCGAATGCCGCCCCGGCAGGTCAGAGACTTTCATCGGATGCACTCAGCACATAACCCTTGCCCCACACCGTGCGCACTTCCCGTTCGGCGTAACCGATGGCCTTGAGTTTGCGGCGGATCTGGCTGATGTGCATGTCGAGGCTGCGGTCGTGGGCCGCGTAGCCGCGTTGCAGCACATGCTGATAAAGGAAGGCCTTGCTCAGCACTTCTTCGTCGTTGCGATTGAGGGTTTCCAGCAGACGGTATTCGCTGCGGGTCAGGCCGGCAGCATGCTGGTTATAGAAGACTTCGCACTGTTCGTCGTCGAAACGCAGCGCGCCGTGGATCGTAGCCGGGGCAATCGCTGCCGGACGTCGATCCAGCGCCACCCGGCGCAGGATCGCTTCGATCCGCACATGCAGCTCGGCCATGCTGAACGGCTTGGGCAGGTAATCATCGGCGCCCAGGCGAAAACCGCTGATGCGATCGGCCTCGGCGCCCAGCGCCGACATCAGCAGCACCGGCGTCGAATGGCTCTGGCGCAATTGCGTCAGCACCTTCAGGCCGTCGAGCCCCGGCAGCAGAATGTCCATCAGCACCACGTCGAACGGCTGGTGACGCGCAATGTTCAGCCCTTCCTGACCGTTCTGGCACCAGGTCACCGCAAAGCCGCTGCGGCCCAGATGCTCGTGAACATAGGCGCCCAGCACCGGGTCGTCCTCAATGGCGAGAATGCGTGGCAGGTCGGTGGAAACAGGAGTCATGAGTATCTGCTAATAATTCTCAGTTGGCCGATTATTCAAGATTGCCCGCCATCGGGCAACCCAAGCTTGACCGGCCGGACAAACGCGCCAGGCCGCGCCGACCAATGGCGACATGATTTTTCCGAAGATTGCCTGCCTGCAAATCGCTACACTGCGCCAATGTCGCGTGCCGGACGCACGTGCGAGTCAACAGTTCAGCGGGATGCAGGAGATGGGTGTGCTCAAGAAACTGGGAATCAAAGGTCGCGTGTTGTTGCTGACCCTGTTGCCCACCAGCCTGATGGCGTTGGTGCTCGGTGGCTATTTCACCTGGATGCAACAGTCCGATTTGCAGACCCAATTGATGCAGCGCGGTGAAATGATCGCCGAACAACTGGCGCCGCTGGTGGCGCCCGCCATGGGCCACGGCAACACCGATCTGCTCGAACGCATCGCCACCCAGTCCCTCGAACAGCCTGACGTGCGCGCCGTCACCTTCCTCGCCCCCGACCGCACACCGCTGGCGCACGCCGGCCCGACCATGCTCAATCAGGCGCCCAGCGGTGACAGTGCACAACTGCAACGGCGCAGCGGCAATGACGCCACCCGTTACCTGATGCCGGTGTTCGGCAAGCATCGCAACCTCGCTGGTGATCTGATCCCCGAAGAATCCGACCGTCTGCTCGGCTGGGTCGAACTGGAGCTGTCGCACAACGGCATGCTGCTGCGCGGTTATCGCAGCCTGTTTGCCAGCCTGCTGCTGATTGCCGCCGGTCTGGCGGGCGCGGCCCTGCTCGCGTTGCGCATGGGCCGCACCATCAACCGCCCGCTGAGCCAGATCAAACAGGCAGTTACCCAGCTCAAGGACGGTCATCTGGAAACCCGCCTGCCACCGCTCGGCAGTCAGGAACTGGACGAGCTCGCCTCGGGCATCAACCGCATGGCCGGCACCTTGCAGAACGCTCGCGAAGAACTGCAGCACAGCGTCGATCAGGCCACCGAAGACGTGCGGCAGAATCTGGAAACCATCGAGATCCAGAACATCGAACTGGACCTGGCGCGCAAAGAAGCACTGGAGGCGAGCCGGATCAAATCCGAGTTCCTCGCCAACATGAGCCATGAGATCCGCACGCCGCTCAACGGCATTCTCGGTTTCACGCATCTGTTGCAGAAAAGCGAACTGACCCCGCGCCAGCTCGACTATCTGGGCACCATCGAAAAGTCCGCTGACAGCCTGCTGGGGATCATCAACGAGATTCTCGATTTCTCGAAGATCGAGGCCGGCAAACTGGTGCTCGACCATATCCCGTTCAACCTTCGCGACCTGTTGCAGGACACCCTGACCATCCTGGCGCCGGCAGCCCACGCCAAGCAATTGGAGCTGGTGAGTCTGGTTTATCGCGACACGCCGCTGTCGCTGGTCGGCGACCCGCTGCGCCTCAAGCAGATCCTCACCAACCTGGTCAGCAACGCGATCAAGTTCACCCGCGAAGGCACCATCGTCGCCCGCGCCATGCTCGAAGAGGAACACGAAGACAGCGTGCAGTTGCGCATCAGCATTCAGGACACCGGCATCGGCCTGTCGAGTCAGGACGTGCGCGCGTTGTTCCAGGCCTTCAGTCAGGCCGACAACTCGCTGTCGCGCCAACCCGGCGGTACCGGTCTGGGTCTGGTGATCTCCAAGCGTCTGATCGAACAGATGGGTGGCGAAATCGGCGTCGACAGCACCCCGGGCGAAGGCTCGGAATTCTGGATCAGCCTGAGCCTGCCGAAAACCCGCGACGACAGCGAAGACCTGCCGGGCCCGCCACTGCTCGGGCGTCGCGTGGCGGTGCTGGAAAATCACGAACTGGCTCGTCAGGCCCTGCAGCATCAACTGGAAGACTGCGGCCTCGACGTCACGCCGTTCAATACGCTGGAGAGCCTGACCAACGGCGTCACTGGCGCGCACCAGACCGATCAGGCGATCGACCTTGCGGTGCTCGGCATCACCAGCAACGATATGCTCCCGGAGCGCCTGAACCAGCACATCTGGGATCTGGAACACCTCGGTTGCAAAGTGCTGGTGCTGTGCCCGACCACCGAACAGACGCTGTTCCATCTCTCGGTGCCCAACCCGCACAGCCAGCTCCAGGCGAAACCGGCCTGCACGCGCAAATTGCGTCGGGCGCTGGCGGATCTGGCCAACCCGCGCCAGCCGCGTAACGAGCCGGGTGAGCCGCTGTCGAGCCGTGCACCGAAAGTGCTGTGCGTCGACGACAACCCGGCCAACCTGTTGCTGGTGCAGACTCTGCTCGAAGACATGGGCGCCAAGGTTCTGGCCGTGGAAAGCGGCTACGCAGCAGTCAAAGCGGTGCAGAGCGAATCCTTCGATCTGGTGCTGATGGACGTACAGATGCCGGGCATGGACGGACGCCAGACCACCGAAACCATTCGCCAGTGGGAAAGCGAACGGCATAGCACACCGCTGCCGATCGTCGCCCTCACCGCCCACGCCATGGCCAACGAAAAACGCGCCTTGCTGCAAAGCGGCATGGATGACTATCTGACCAAGCCGATCAGCGAGCGGCAACTGGCGCAAGTGGTGCTGAAGTGGACCGGTCTGGCCTTGCGCAATCAAGGAACGGAACGGGCCAGCGACAGCGCGGCGGGTGGCAATGAGTTGCCGGTGCTCGACCACGAAGAAGGCTTGCGTCTGGCCGCCGGCAAGGCCGATCTGGCAGCCGACATGCTGGCCATGTTGCTCGCCTCGCTGGAGGCTGACCGCGAAGCCATTCGTGCCGCCAGTGAAGCCCGCGATCAGAACGCACTGATCGAGCGCGTGCATCGCCTGCACGGTGCGACCCGATATTGTGGCGTGCCGCAGTTACGCGCGGCCTGTCAGCGCAGTGAAACCCTGCTCAAACAGGGCGATCCGAAGGCAGTGGTGGCGCTGGAAGAACTGGAGCGGGCGATCAATCGACTCGCGACGCAAGCCAGGATCAGCGCCTGATCCACGGCAATGCCGGCAGCGGCATCCGCCGTTAAAGTGGTGGCCGTCAACGCTGACTCGCCACCCCGTTCCAGGAGGAATTCATGCGCACGCTCGTTTTCAGCAGCCAGACCTACGACCGCGACAGTTTCCTCGGCGCCGCCTGCCCGGCCGGGATAGAACTGCACTTTCAACCGGCCCGGCTCAGTCTCGACACCGCCGCCCTGGCCGAGCAGCATGAGGTGGTTTGCGCCTTCATCAATGACGACCTCAGTGCACCGGTGCTGGAACGCCTTGCCGCCGGCGGTACGCGACTGATCGCCCTGCGCTCGGCGGGCTACAACCATGTCGATCTGCTCGCGGCAAAACGCCTCGGGCTGGCCGTGGTGCGGGTCCCGGCCTACTCGCCGCATGCGGTGGCCGAACACGCGGTGGCGCTGATTCTGGCACTCAACCGACGCCTGCACCGCGCCTACAACCGCACCCGCGAAGGCGATTTCACGCTGCACGGCCTGACCGGTTTCGATCTGGTGGGCAAGACCGTGGGGATTGTCGGCACCGGGCAGATCGGCGCGACGTTCGCGAAAATCATGCACGGTTTCGGTTGCCAATTGCTGGCCTACGACCCGTACCCAAACCTTGAGGTCGTGGCGCTGGGCGCACGTTACCTGAGTCTGCCGGAGCTGCTCGCGCAGTCGCGGATCATCAGCCTGCACTGCCCGCTCAACGCCCAGAGCAAACACTTGATCAACCGCGAGTCACTGGCACACCTGCAACCGGGGGCGATGTTGATCAACACCGGACGCGGCGGCCTGGTCGACACGCCGGCGCTGATCGACGCCTTGAAGGACGGCCAACTGGGCTATCTGGGACTGGATGTGTATGAAGAAGAGGCGCAGCTGTTTTTCGAGGATCGCAGCGACTTGCCGTTGCAGGACGACGTATTGGCGCGACTGCTGACCTTCCCGAACGTGATCATCACCGCGCATCAGGCGTTTCTGACCCATGAAGCGCTGGGCGCGATTGCCGCGACCACCCTACACAACATCGCGACCTGGGCTGCAGGTGCACCGCAGAACCAGGTCGAGGGTTGAAGGCTTACCGGTTTACTTCGGCGACAGCGACGAGGCCAGGATCAGCAACGCCAGCCAGCCAAAACCGAAAAAGCGCTGCTTCATCGAATGACCGTTACGCAGCAGGAACCAGACAAAGACCATCGGCAGCAGGAACACCATGATCTTCAACCAGCCTTCCACCGGACGCGAACCGTCGGCGTTGGCTTGAGGTTGAGGTGCGGGTTCCGGTTGCCGACGGCGGCGACCGACCGCCGCCGGTGAAACGCGCGGCGCGGGTTCAGGGGCTGCTGGCGGGATAAACGCCTCGGGCACGGATTTGTTGCGCGGCAGGCTGCCAAATGAAATCGTCGCGGCGGCGGCTTGCGCCGGTGTGTGCTCATGCTGCTGCGCCATCGGAGCACCACAATGAATGCACGCCTTTGCTTCCGAGCTGATGCTCCGCTTGCATTCATAACATTCGATCAGCGCCATGTTCCGTTCCCTCAGAGTGAAGGGCGGCAGTTTGCCATGAGCGCCGGACGATTTGAACCGGATCGAAGGTCGCACGTGTACGCCATCCTGCAATCCAGCCCGTGCTAGCATGTCGCGCAGATTTGGAGGACCCATGGTCGAACACGATTTCCGCTACACCCTGATGAACCCGCAACACACCCTCACCGAATGCCGCGCCCTCGTACCGGGCCGCTATCAGGTCACCGGCAACGGTGGCTCGATCCGCAACGGTGACGTCCTGTTGGTCACCCTCAAAGGCAGCAAGGATTTGTCCATGCGCCTGACCGTCGACACCGTGCGCCACCTGATCAATCCGCCGGGCCAATGGACCGCGATGACCACCGGCCCGGTATTCGGCGAACTGGCGATCCACACCTGGCAGGTCAACTGCGACAGCTGCGCCAAAGAGCTGAACTTCGAGTTCGCGGTGGACGCCAAGCTGGGCAAGACCGCCGAGAAACCGGCCGCCACGGCGCGCATCGCCGAGCTGGGCTGGAAAGCCGGCGGCGACAAGCACCTGTGCCCGAAATGCCAGGAGCCTGCGTGATGAAACGCCTTGCCCTGCCGCTGCTGGTCGGTGCCGCTCTGGTGGGCTGCGCCGCAGAGCCTGTGCAATTGCAGCAGAACCGCAGCTACATTCTGGAGTGGATAGGCGAGCGGCCATTGATGGATTACAGCCATCTGACCGTGACCCTCGGTGACGATGGTCGCGCGTACGGCAATGGCGGCTGCAACCACTGGTTCGCGCCGTACACCCTCGACGGCGACAAGCTGAGCTTCGGCCCGATCGGCAAGACCCGCAAACTCTGCGCCCCGGCGCTGATGGAGCAGGAACAACGCTTCCTGCAGGCGCTGCAAGGCGTTGAGCGCTGGGACATCTCGCCGATCGAGCAGATGCGCTTCTGGCCGGCGCAAGGCAAGCCGTTGCGCTGGTGGCTGGAAGAGGGCTGATCGTTCAGCTGCGATCTTTTTTCTGAACGCCAGTTACTGTGGCGAGGGAGCTTGCTCCCGCTCGGCTGCGCAGCAGTCGCACAACCGTTAACCGCGCGTTGCCGGAGACACCGAGTCAGCAGGGTTTGGGGCCGCTTCGCGCCCCAGCGGGAGCAAGCTCCCTCGCCACAAAAGCCCATTCAGCTCACTTTGTCGCCTGCAACGCCTCAAGCTTGGCCATCACCCCCGCCGCCGTCTGCTCGCCCATCAGTTGCTCACGCACCTTGCCCTTGTTGTCGATGATGTAAGTCACCGGCAAGGCCTCACTGCGCGGCAGGTCGAACAGGTCGGCCGGATCCTGCGCCAGCACGGTGAACTTGATGCCCAGCTTCTCGCTGGCACTCTTCAGGTCTTCACCCTGGACGTTGTCGAAGTTGACCCCGAACACGCCGATGTTCTTGCTCTTGAGTTCGTCAGCCAAATGATTGAGCTCAGGAATTTCCGTGCGGCACGGGCCACACCATTCGGCCCAGTAATTGATGACTACCCATTGTTTGTCCAGACGCTCGGACGCGACCTTCTGACCATTCTGGTCAATGCCGTAGTCATTGCCGCAGCCCCCCAGCATCAACGCCCCGATTATCGTCAATGCCGCTGCCAATCGCCGTGTCATGTCATGTTCCCTGATCAAAAATTGAAGGCGCCTGCGACCCATCGCCTCTGAAGGTTCTGGATTGCGCGCTGCACAGTTAGAATAGCCGCCACTTTACGCCAGAAGCGACCCGCCATGACCGATCTGACGCTTTATCACAATCCGCGCTGCTCGAAATCCCGCGGCGCGCTGGAACTACTTGAGGCCCGTGGCCTGACCCCGAACGTGGTGCGTTACCTCGAAACCCCGCTGAATGCGGTGCAAATCAAGGCACTGCTCGGCAAGCTCAGGATCAGCGCGCGTCAGTTGCTGCGCAGCGGAGAAGATGAATACAAAATGCTTCAGCTGGCTGACGAAAGCCTCAGCGAAGCGCAATTGATCGACGCCATCGCCCAGCATCCAAAACTGATGGAACGACCGATTCTCGAAGTCGGCGACAAGGCTGTGATCGGTCGTCCGCCGGAAAATGTGCTGGAGCTGCTGCCGTGAGCGCGCCGTACATTCTGGTTCTGTATTACAGCCGCAACGGTTCGACCAACGAGATGGCCCGGCAGATCGCCCGCGGTGTCGAACAGGCCGGACTCGAAGCGCGCCTGCGGACCGTGCCGGCAATCTCAACCGAGTGTGAGGCGGTCGCCCCGGACATCCCGGAAGACGGTGCGCTCTACGCCACGCTCGATGACCTGAAGAATTGCGCCGGCCTCGCCCTCGGCAGCCCGACGCGTTTCGGCAACATGGCCGCGCCGCTCAAGTACTTCCTCGACGGCACCAGCAACCTGTGGCTGACCGGCGCGCTGGTTGGCAAACCGGCCGGCGTGTTCACCTCCACCGCCAGCCTGCACGGCGGTCAGGAAACCACCCTGCTGTCGATGATGCTGCCGCTGTTGCACCACGGCATGCTGATCACCGGCCTGCCGTACAGCGAGTCGGCGCTGCTGGAAACCCAGGGCGGCGGTACGCCGTATGGCGCCAGTCATCATGCTGGGGCCGATGGCAAAAAAGGTCTCGATCAGCACGAGATGGCGCTGTGTCGCGCACTCGGCGCACGCCTGGCCAAGACCGCGCAAAAACTGGAGGGCTGAGGGTGGCGAAGAAGCCGAAAGTCCTGCCCTCCGTCGAGTGGCTCGAACCTCGCGTCAAGGCGATGCGGATCGTCAGCCTGTTGTGCTTCTTTGGCCTCGCCGGGCTGCTCGCCGCTTACTACCTGGTGTTCGCCGACCTGCACGGCGCCCGACCTTGGGTGATCCTGCTGGTCGAGCTGATCCCGTGGCTGATCCTTGCGCCGGGGATGCTGATGGGCAACGCGCGTGCGCACTCGTGGATGTGTTTTGTGGTGAATCTGTATTTCATCAAGGGCGCACTTGCGGCGTATGACCCGAACCGGCAACTGTTCGGCGTGCTGGAGATGGCCGCGAGCCTGGCGCTGTTCTGCTCGGCGCTGCTGTATGTGCGGTGGCGGTATCAGTTGAATCGCAAGCTGGCGGGTGAAGGCGAGATCAGCGTCGCCTGATCTGACGCCTTCGCGAGCAGGCTCGCTCCCACATTTGAAATGTATTCCCTCTGTGGGAGCGGGCTTGCTCGCGAATGGGGCGACGCGGTCTTAATGGTTGACGGTGTACGCCAGCATCATCGAAATCTGGCTCATCGGCCGACCGCCACTCTGTTCATGCCACTGGTTGAACGCGTCTTGCACAATCGCCAGATCGCGCAGGCTGGTCGGCACCTTGTCGACGATCTTCTGTGCATTCAGCGCGGCAACCACGTCGTAACTCGGCACGAAGGTGTCCTTGCCGACCATGCGCAGGAAGCGTGGCGCCGACAGCCCGCCCAACTGACTCCCATGCTTTTTCAGGTAGGTCCACAGACCGACGATATCGGTCACCGGCCAGTCGGCGATCAGCGCGCCGAAACTGCCCTTGTCCTTTTCCACATCGAGGATGAACTGGGCATTGCGCGGCACGCTCTTGAGCTTGCCCAGGTGGCGGATGATGCGCGCATCCTGCATCAGGCGTTCGAGGTGTTCGGCGCTCATCAGCACGACTTTTTCCGGGTCGAACTTGAAGAACACTTCTTCGAAGGCCGGCCACTTGGCGTCCACCAGGCTGTGCTTGAGGCCGGCGCGAAAGACACGCAGGGCCATGGTCGAGAGGTAACGATCGTCGCTGATCTTGCGCAATTGCGCCGGGGTCTTGGGAACGGGCAGATGGGCTTCCAGTTCAGCCGCCGAACCGAAGCGGTTCAGACAGTATTCGTGCAGCCACTTGTAATCGCGCATGCCCTCTCCTATTGAATAAAACGAAAAACCAATGTGGGAGCGGCCCCTGTGGTGAGGGGATTCATCCCCGATGGGCTGCGCAGCAGCCCCAGCTTTTCTGGGGGCGCTTCGCGCCCCATCGGGGATAAATCCCCTCACCACAGGGCTCACTCCCACAATGATTGTGCTTACAGATTGACGACGTTAACGAAGCGCGAAGCCGCGGTCTCGTCGATCTTCAGGCTGGTGAAGTCGAACAGGTTGCGGTCGGCCAGTTGCGACGGCACCACGTTCTGCAGACTGCGGAAGATGCTTTCAGTTCGGCCCGGAGTCTTGCGCTCCCAGTCCTGAAGCATTTCCTTGACCACCTGACGCTGCAGGTTTTCCTGCGAACCGCAGAGGTTGCACGGGATGATCGGAAATTCCTTGAAGTCCGAGTAAGCCTGGATGTCTTTCTCGTTGCAGTAGGCCAGCGGACGGATCACCACGTTGCGCCCGTCGTCGGCGCGCAGCTTCGGCGGCATCGCCTTGAGGGTGCCGTTGAAGAACATGTTGAGGAAGAACGTCTCGACGATGTCGTCACGATGGTGACCGAGGGCCATTTTGGTCGCGCCGATTTCGTCAGCAAAGGTGTACAGCGTGCCGCGACGCAGGCGCGAGCACAGCGAGCAAGTGGTCTTGCCTTCCGGCACCAGCTCCTTGACCACCGAGTAGGTGTCCTTCTCGACGATGTGGTACTCGACGCCCAGCTCTTTCAGGTAGGCCGGCAGTACGTGCTCGGGGAAGCCCGGCTGCTTCTGGTCCATGTTCACCGCGACGATCTCGAACTTGATCGGTGCAACCTTCTGCAGGTGCAGCAGCACGTCGAGCATGGTGTAGCTGTCCTTGCCCCCGGACAGGCAGACCATGACCTTGTCGCCGTCTTCGATCATGTTGAAATCGGCGACCGCTTCGCCGGCCAGGCGGCGCAGGCGCTTTTGCAGTTTGTTCTGGTTGACCGTAAGAGTGCCCATGACGCGAAATCCGTGAGGTGTGACGAAAGGCGGGCATTTTACGCAAAAACCCGGGGAGCGCGAAGGGCCGTGGGTCTGTCCCATTCTTCCGAGGTCTGCATTGCCCTCCGTGGCGAGGGGATTTATCCCCGATCGGCTGCGCAGCAGTCGTCAAACCATCCACCGCGAAGTATCGGGAAAATAGAGTTCTGAGGTTTTGGGGCTGCTTCGCACCCCATCGGGGATAAATCCCCTCACCACAAATGTATTTCAAAGATAAAAAAGAGCTGGTGCCAAGTCCCTGCCGCGATTACGCCCCGTGTTTACAGCGCAATTTGCTCTAAGCCCCTAGTCCCTGTGCGGTTAAGTCCTTTCTATACTGCGACATAAGGTCGCACACATCTAAAGACCTGAATTTGCTCGGCCACCTTTGGCCCGTAGGCGCTCCGCTGGGGGGCGATGGCAATAACAAGAGGAGTGACTGGCATGATCCATCACGTAGTGGGACTTTTTACCCACCCCGATCAGGAATGGAAGGAAATCCGTGGCGACCAAGAGGAAAGCATCAGCCACATGTACCTGACGCACACGCTGATCCTGGCGGCGATTCCGGCGGTTTCGGCGTTTATCGGCACCACGCAAGTCGGCTGGGTGATAGGCAACCGCGCGCCGGTGATGCTCACCGTCGAAAGCGCGATCTGGATGACCGTGATGTCGTACCTGGCGATGCTCGGCGGGGTCGCGGTGATGGGCGCCTTCGTGCACTGGATGGCCCGCACCTATGACGCCAACCCGAGCCTGGCCCGTTGCGTGGCATTCGCCACCTACACCGCGACACCGTTGTTCGTCGGCGGGCTGGCGGCGCTGTATCCGCACATGTGGCTGGGAATGATCGTCGGCACGGCGGCCATCTGCTACACGGTGTATCTGCTGTACGTGGGGCTGCCAACGTTCATGAACATTCCATCGGATGAAGGCTTCCTGTTTTCCAGCTCAGTGCTGGCGGTGGGTCTGGTGGTGCTGGTGGCCATCATGGCGTTCACCGTGATTGTCTGGGGCCTCGGCGTGGGGCCGGTGTATACCAACTGACAAGCTTCACCCCAGAGAAAAACAAGATCTGCCAATACAGGCCGCCGCAAGGCGGCCTTCTCGTTTGGCGGATGACCATTCGGCAGGTCAGCGATTCGCAAGTTCGGAACGTTGCGGCATACTCGACGCCTCTGGAGATCCATCAAGCATGCCCGAGCAACTCAATACCCGCGTCGAAGACTGTTACCAACTCGCTGAAGCCTTTTTCAAACGTCATTTCCAACGCCCCGTCGTCAGCCTCAAGCTGCGCGGGCAAAAAGCCGGTGTCGCGCATCTGCACGAGAACCTGCTGCGCTTCAACCCGCAGCTGTACCGGGAAAACACCGAACACTTCCTCAAGCAGACCGTGGCCCACGAAGTCGCGCACCTGATCGCCCACCAACTGTTCGGCGACCGCATCCAGCCGCACGGCGAGGAGTGGCAACTGATCATGCGCGGGGTTTACGAACTGCCGCCGGATCGCTGCCACACCTACGCAATCAAACGCCGCAGCGTGACCCGCTACATCTACAAATGCCCGTGCGCCGACAGTGATTTTCCGTTTTCGGCGCAGCGTCATAGCCTGGTGCGCCAAGGGCGACGGTATTTGTGCCGTAGATGCCGCAACACTTTGGTGTTCAGTGGTGAGATGCGGGTGGAATAGCCGGTTTGGTGTTGTCGCCGCCGACGCCTTCGCGAGCAAGCCCGCTCCCACAGGGGGAATGCATTTCAAAATGTGGGAGCGAGCCTGCTCGCGAAGAGGCCGGTACAGACGCTAGAGAATTACCTTGGCCGCCCGCAATTGAGCAATCCGCTCAGCATCAAAGCCCAACTCCCCCAACACCTGCTCCGTATGCTGCCCCAACCCTGCGCCGACATGCCGCGGCGCCGGCAGCGCTTCGGAGAATTTCAGCGGACAGGCAATCTGCGCCTGGGTCGTACCGTCGCCACGCGGCACCTGGGTCACCAGCTCCCGCGCCTGCAACTGCGGATGTTGCACCGCCTCGCTCAGGTTCAAGACCGGTTCGACACAGGCATCGACCTCGGCAAACAACGCGCGCAGCTCGGCAAAGTCGTGCTTCTCGAATTCGACTTTCAACGCGTCCTTCAATAACCGTTGCTGCTCGGGTTTCGGCGACAAGCCCTGCGCCGCCAGCTCCGGCCGGCCCAGCGCTTGACACAGTTGCTGCATGAACCCCGGTTCAAGACTGCCCACCGACAACCAGCGCCCGTCGCGCGAGCGGTAATAGTCATAGAAGCTGCCGCCATTGAGCATCTGCTCTTCCCAATGCGGTTCCTCGCCACAGGCCAGATACCCGGCACCGGCCATGGCGTTCAGGCTGAAGGCGCAATCGGTCATGCTCACGTCCAGGTGCGTGCCCTGCCCTGTCTGTTGCCGGGCGATAACCGCCGCCAGCAAGCCGATCACGCCATGCAGTGACCCGCCGGCCACATCCGCCACCTGCATGCCCAGCGGCAACGGCCCGCTGTCGGCGCGGCCGGTGTAACTGGAAAGACCGGCCAGGGCGAGGTAGTTGATGTCATGCCCGGCGCGATCCTTGTACGGCCCGGTCTGGCCATAGCCGGTGATCGACACGTAAATCAGCTTCGGGTTGATCGCTTTCAGCGCCTCATAACCCAGGCCCAGACGCTCCATCACACCGGGGCGGAACTGCTCGAGGACAATGTCGTATTCGCCCAGCAACTGCCTGACCACCTCCAGCGCTTCCGGCTGTTTGAGATCCAGCGCCAGGCTGCGCTTGTTGCGATTGAGGTAAGCGTGGCTGGCTGACACACCTTGATCATGCGGCGGCAGCACCCGCAGCAGATCCATGCGCGTCGGTGATTCAATGCGCAGCACTTCGGCGCCCATGTCCGCCAGCAACAGCGAGGCAAATGGCCCCGGCAGCAGGGTCGAGAAATCCAGAATCTTCAGTGAGGCCAGCGGCGCGGACATGGGCGAACTCCTTGGGCGATGCACTCAGCCTAGGCAGCGCTGCCGCGCACGGCAATCACCGGATGCATCAGCGGCAGTGACCGTAATGCTCAAATCGCAGGCAATAAAAAACCCCTGTAGCGAGGGGATTCATCCCCGATGGACTGCGCAGCAGTCCCCTTCTATCTAAGAAGGGGCCGCTTCGCGACCCATCGGGGATGAATCCCCTCACCACAAGGGCTCTCAGACTCCAGCATTACACTGGAGCCAATTCAGATTACTTGACGTTGCTCGGAGTAGCACCTTCAGCCACACCCAGGTCATCTTCCGGACGGGTATCCGCGATACCGCGACCACCCGACGCCAGCTCGGATTGCAGCACGTCGGTGTCCAGCTCTTTCACCCACTTTGCAACCACGATGGTCGCTACAGCGTTGCCGACCAGGTTGGTCAGGGCGCGGGCTTCGGACATGAAGCGGTCGATACCGAGGATCAGCGCCAGACCGGCCACCGGCAAGTGACCGACTGCCGACAGGGTGGCGGCCAGCACGATGAAGCCCGAACCGGTCACACCGGCGGCGCCTTTGGAGGACAGCAGCAACACCACCAGCAGGGTGATCTGATGGGTGATGTCCATGTGCGTGTCGGTGGCCTGAGCAATGAACACTGCAGCCATGGTCAGGTAGATCGCGGTACCGTCGAGGTTGAACGAATAACCGGTCGGGATCACCAGACCCACGACGGATTTCTTCGCGCCCAGACGCTCCATCTTGATCAGCATGCGTGGCAGTACCGATTCCGAAGACGAAGTACCGAGTACGATCAGCAGTTCTTCACGGATGTAGCGGATCATCTTCAGCACGCTGAAGCCGTGCATGCGGGCGATGGCACCCAGCACGATCAGGATGAAGGCCAGGCAGGTGATGTAGAAGCAGGCCATCAGTTGACCCAACTGCACCAGCGAGCCGACACCGTAAGCACCGATGGTGAACGCCATCGCGCCGAAGGCACCGATTGGCGCGAGCTTCATGATCATGTTGATGATGTTGAACATCACGTGGGCGAAGCGATCGATGAAGTCAAGGATCGGGCGGCCGTAGTCACCCAGGCGATGCAGGGCGAAACCGAAGATCACCGAGAACATCAGCACTTGCAGGATGTCACCGGTAGCGAACGCGCCGACGATGGTGGTCGGGATCACGTTGAGCAGGAAGCCGACTACGCTCTGGTCTGCGCCTTGCTGCACGTAAGTCGCGACTTTCGAGGCGTCGAGGGTGCTGACGTCGATGTGCATGCCGTTGCCCGGCTGCACGATGTTGACCACGATCAGGCCCACCAGCAGGGCGATGGTCGAAACGATTTCGAAGTACAGAAGTGCGTAACCGCCGGTCTTGCCGACCGACTTCATGCTTTGCATGCCAGCGATGCCGCTGACCACGGTGCAGAAGATGATCGGGGCGATGATCATTTTGATCAGCTTGATGAATCCGTCACCCAGTGGCTTTACCGCCACACCGAACTGCGGGTAGTAGTGACCAAGGGCAATACCGATGATGATCGCGACGATCACCTGGAAATACAGGGATTTGTACAGTGGCTGACGAGTCGTCATTGCAAGTGTCCTCAAGCGTCCCGCGGGCAACATCCATCTGTTGGGCGCAGAACCTGAATTGCGAACCCTCCTGCACTGGAGGGATTTGTTGTTGGAGCGGCGCTATTCCCGCGGAATAGACGCACACTTCTGTCGCTCTTATCGCAAACGCCGTGCCACTTTGGTGCAATTCGCTGCAAGCCTTTTGATATCAGGGGATGCAGAGTATTTTTTGTCACTGCCCGGTGACGCCAGTGTGGCGGATTTCCGCCAAGTCAGCGGATCTCGTCCTACAATTTGGCGGAAATCCGCCTTGTTGCCCTGCGCATGCCCCGGCTACCATCCAGCGCCTGAGGAAGGATCTGCCGCTTATGCGCGAACGTACCATCGCCAGTCATTTCGCCCGCGCCGCCCTCGGTGGCGCACGCCGTTCGGGGTTCGACTATTCGCCGCTGCTTCAGCAACTTGGGATCAGCCCCGAGTTGCTCGATGAACCACGGGCGAGGATTGCCCCGGAGCAATTCACCCAACTGATCCAGAGCCTGTGGCTGGCGCTGGATGACGAATACCTGGGTTTCGGCAATGCGCCAAGCAAGCCCGGCAGCTTCGCGATGATGTGCCACGCGCTGATCCACTGCCGCAATCTGGAGAAGGCACTGCAACGCGGTTTATTGTTTTATAGCCTATTCCCCGAGGCTCCGCGCCTGAGCCTGAGCCGCGAAGACGAATGGGTACGCCTGAGCCTTGATGACTCGCAGTTATGGGACCCGGATCACTTTCTCAGCGAGAGCCTGCTGGTGATCTGGCATCGCCTCGGCAGTTGGCTGATTGGCCAGCGGATTCGTCTGGAGCAGGCCACCTTCAGTTATCCGAAACCGGCGCACGGTGCCGAGTACGACCTGCTGTTCCCGTGCCCTTTGGTGTTTTCCGCCCAGCAGAGCAGCCTGCTGTTTCACAGTCGCTATCTGCACATGCCGCTGTTGCAGGACGAACGCACCCTCAAGCACTTTCTCGAACGCTCACCCGCCGACCTGCTGTCGCGCCCGGACGACGGCGACAGCCTCAGCAGTCGCCTGCGCCGCTTGCTCAGCCGCGACAGTGCGCACTGGCCGGACCTCGAAGCGGTGGCCGCGCAGCTGCACATCAGCCCGCAAACCCTGCGTCGGCATTTGCGTGAGGAAGGCAGCAGTTTTCAGGAATTGAAGGATCAGTTGCGCCGCGACATCGCGATCTATCATCTGGGACGGGCGGATCTGTCGTTGCAACAGATTGCCGAGCAGTTGGGGTTTTCCGAACCGTCGGCGTTTCATCGGGCGTTCAAGAAATGGACCGGGCTGACACCGGGGGCGTATCGGGCGCAAGAGCAGTAAGACCCGCGCTGAACTGACTGGCGCTATCGCGAGCAGGCTCACTCCTACATTTGAAATGCATTCCCCTTGTAGGAGTGAGCCTGCTCGCGATGACGTCAGAACAGCCAACACCTAAACCGCAGGAAACTGAATCCTGAACGCCGCCCCGCCCATCGGCGAATCCCCGAGCATCAGCTTGGCGTTGTAGCTTTCGATGATGTCCTTGACCACCGCCAGCCCGATGCCCTGCCCCGGATGCTGGCGATCCAGACGCTCACCGCGCTCAAGGATCCGCGCGCGCTGATTCGGTGGCACACCGGGGCCGTCGTCTTCGATGCACAACTCGATGCCGGCGAGGGTCTCGCGCACGCTGATGCGCACTTCGCCCAGGCACAGGCGATAGGCGTTTTCCAGCAGGTTGCCCATCATCTCCAGCAACGCGCCCTGCTCGATCGGCACGTAGCAGTGCTCCGGCAGATCAAACGCCACCCGCACGTGTTTGTCGCGGTAAACCTTGTCCAGCGTGTCGCACAGGCTTTTGAGCACCGGTTGCAGACGCACCTGGTGGCGCACCAGGCCGCTTTTGCGCAGGCTGGCCCGCTGCAGTTGATAGCTGATCTGCTGACTCATGCGTTCGATCTGGGTTTGCAACACCCAGGCCTGATCGCGATCTTCCGGGCGTTGGGCCATGTCTTCACTGACCCCTTGCAGCACCGCCAACGGGGTTTTCAGGCTGTGCGCCAGGTCATCGAGGGAGTCGCGGTAGCGGCTGCGTTGCTGGCGTTCGCTGTGCAGCAGACGGTTGAGCGAGCCGGTCAGGCGCAGCAGTTCGCGCGGGTGCTGTTCGGTGAGACTTTCGCGGGTGCCGCTTTCGATCTCGTCGAGTTCCTGACTGAGCCGACGCAACGCCTTGAGGCCCCAGGTCAGGCCGATCCACAACAGCGCCAGCAGCACCAGCAATGCGGCGCCGAAGCCCAGGTAGAGATTTTCACGCAGGCCTTCGAGGGTATTTTCGTATTCGCGCACCGGTTGCAGAGCGACGATGCTGAACGCGGCACTTTTACCGCCGAGCAGTTTGACTTCGACGTCGTAGACGAAGAACTCCTGGCCATTGCTCTCGCGGATCCGCGCGAACTCGTTGCCCATGCCGTCGTAACGCGGCTTGTAGTTGATCTGCTCTTCCTGCGTGCCTTTCGAGCGCCAGACCAGTTTGCCTTCGCGGTCGTAGATGTAGCCGAGCAAGCGGTTGTCGGTGAGGTTGAAGCGCTCATCCGGCAGCTGCGCCGGCATCACCAGATGGCCACTGTCGACGCGTGCCGCCGAGATCAGCGTGGTGACGTCCGAGGCCAGGCGCTGCTCGATCGAGTCCTGCAGCGCCAGGCTGAACGCGCCCTGCATGGCCGGCAGCAAGCCGAGCATGAACAACACCGCCAACGTGGTGGCGGCGAGCATCAAGCGAACGCGAAGAGAACGAATCAAGTGCAGCGCTCATTGAACAAGTAGCCAAGACCGCGCACGGTGTCGATCGGCTTGAACCCGCCCGGTCCTTCGAGCTTGCGGCGCAGACGGCCGACCAGCACTTCGATCACGTTCGGATCACGCTCGTCGTCATCCGGATAGAGCTGCTCCATCAGGCGATCCTTGGGCACCACTTGCTGGTGGTGGCGCATGAGGTATTCGAGGATGCGGTATTCGTAGGCGGTCAGTGCCAGCGGCTCTTCATCCAGCGACGCCTGCTTGCGATTGAGGTCCAGCAACAGCGGCCCGGCGACGATGGTCGACTGGGTGAAGCCGCTGGAGCGGCGCAACAAGGCATTCAGGCGCGCGTCGAGTTCTTCGAACTGGAACGGCTTGACCACGTAGTCGTCGGCACCGGCAGCGAGGCCTTCGACCTTGTCCTGCCAGTTGCCGCGCGCGGTGAGGATCAGGATCGGAAAGGTCTTGCCGCTCGAGCGCAACTGGCGGATCAGGTCCAGACCGCCCATGCCCGGCAGCCCGAGGTCAATCACCGCCAGATCGAAGTTGAACTGCCCGGTCTGGTACAGCGCCTCTTCGGCATTGGCCACGGACTCGACCACGTGACCGCTCTCCGTCAGGCGGGTTTGCAGGTGATGGCGCAACAGCGCTTCATCTTCGACGACCAACAGTTTCATAACGCTCTCCCGGGTAAATCAAAAACTCCAACAACGCATGTGTGGGAGCGGGCTTGCTCGCGAAGACGATGTATCAGCCAACATTGTTGTCGACTGATAGACCGCTTTCGCGAGCAAGCTCGCTCCCACAGGGTCTAGAACGAACCGCGCTTTAGAAAGCGTAGTTCGCCGACAGGTAAGTCTGGGCGCTGCTGGTCAAGTCCAGCGAGCCTTGCTTGCTGCCACCGCTTTCTTTCATTTCAGTGCTGGCGTTGCTCATCAGGTAACGGTAACCGAGTTCCACCGAAACGTTCTGCGCCACTTGTTGCAGCACACCGAACTGGCCACCGACGGCGTAACCGATGTCGCTGTCACGGCTATAGCCCGGCGAGTCCTGAGTCAGCTTGGTCAAACCGGCCGTTGCACCACCGAACAGTTTGGTGCTGCCGCCCACTGGATAGAACAGATCGTAGCTGCCCAGCAGGTTTTCCTGGCGCAGTTTAATGCCATTGTGCGAACCGGACACGTTGTCGTAGGTCGCGTAGTAACGACCTTGCGAGTTTTGCTGACCGAGGCGCACGCCGTATGTGTTGTTGCCGTCGATTGCGCCGCTGGCGTCCGGATGGCCAAGGTTGTCGTTCAGCGCGTGGGATTTTTTAACCTTGTCACTGGTCTGGCCAAAGGTCAGGCCGGCGAAGTTGCTGGTGTCATCGGCATGTGCCGCAAGGCTGGAGCCCAACAAGGTAAAAGCCAGCAGCAGTTTGTTTAGACGATTCATCGCGTTTCCTCTTTCACAGTGCTGTTTGGGTATGGCGCAAGGTTACTGACCCGCCCCTGTACCTGCCCTGAACACTCTCTGAACCTGCGCTGAATCAAATCGACTAGGCTGTCCTGACCACTTTCGATAAGGAGACCGACCATGCGCCTGTTCCTCGCCCTCGTCTTGCTCGCCGCCAGCAATCTGGCCACCGCCGCGATCAAGACTCAGGAGATTCCCTACCAGAGTGCCGACGGCACCAAGCTGATCGGCTACTACGCCTATGACGACGCGATCAAGGGCAAACGCCCGGGAGTCGTCGTGGTGCATGAATGGTGGGGCCTTAACGATTACGCCAAACGTCGCGCCCGCGACCTCGCCGAACTGGGCTACAGCGCGCTGGCGATCGACATGTACGGCGAAGGCAAGAACACCGAGCACCCGAAAGATGCGATGGCGTTCATGCAGGCCGCGACCCAGGATGCCGCGGCCTCCAGCAAACGTTTCGAGGCCGGGTTGAACCTGCTGAAAAAGCAGCCGCAGACCGACGTGAATAAAATCGCCGCCATCGGTTACTGCTTCGGCGGTGGCGTGGTGCTCAACGCCGCGCGTCAGGGCGAGCCGCTGGCGGGCGTGGTGAGTTTCCACGGTGCGCTGGCGACCACCACCCCGGCGACGCCCGGCAGTGTGAAGGCGAAGATTCTGGTCGAGCACGGTGCGCTGGACAGCATGGTCACCCCGGACAACGTCACCGCGTTCAAATCTGAAATGGACAAGGCCGGCGCCGACTACACATTCGTCAGCCTCGACGGCGCCAAGCATGGCTTCACCAATCCGGATGCCGATCGTTTGAGCCACGGTGAACACGGTGGCCCGGATATCGGTTACAACAAGGCCGCCGATGAAAAATCCTGGGCGGACATGAAGGCGTTCTTCCAGAAAATCTTTGGCTGATCAGATAGATTGCAGCGCGGCCTTCGCGAGCAGGCTCGCTCCCACATGGGAATGCGTTCCAAATGTGGGAGCGAGCCTGCTCGCGAAAGCCGCACCGCCGATCTCGACCTTGCCCCTGCGAATCGGCAAAATGCCCGCCATGAATTCCAGCCCGCCCCTCCCCGCCTGCTGCACCCCGCTCGACGCCCATTGGCCGTTGCCCAACGTGTTGCCCGAGACCGTGCTGCTCAGTACCCGTTTCGACCCGAAGCAACTGCTGGGCGATGACTTCCAGCGCAGCGCCATCGAGCCGCCGCCGAGCATTCAGCGCTCGGTGGCCAAACGGCAGGCCGAGTTTCTTGCCGGACGAATCTGCGCCCGGGCCGCGCTGCAGCAACTGGAAGGCTCAAGCGTGATTCCGCCGATTGGCGAAGACCGCGCACCGGTGTGGCCGGCGCACATCTGCGGCTCGATCACTCACAGCACCGGACACGCGGCGGCGATTGTCGCCAACAAGCGGCACTGGCGCGGCTTGGGCATGGATCTGGAAAACCTGCTCGAGACCGAGCGCGCCGAACGCCTGGCCGGGGAGATTCTGACGCCGCCGGAGCTGCAACGCATGGCCGCCGGTGCGCGGGAACAACTGGCGTTGTGCGTGACCCTGACGTTTTCGGTGAAAGAGAGTCTGTTCAAGGCGCTGTACCCGATTGTGCAGAAGCGTTTCTACTTCGAGCACGCCGAGGTGCTGGAGTGGACGGAGCAGGGTCAGGTCCGGTTGCGTTTGCTGACTGACTTGTCTGGCGAATGGCGTCATGGCACCGAGCTGGAGGCGCAATTTGGTGTGCAGGATGGGCAGTTGTTGAGTCTGGTCAGCATTCCGGCCTGAAGATTTTTCGGCGACTGTTGCACCGCCTTCGCGAGCAAGCCCGCTCCCACCCTTGAAATGCATTCCCCTGTGGGAGCGGGCTTGCTCGCGAAGGCGTCATTTCTGCTGACACAAAACTCAACGGCGCTCCTGATTCCTCGGCCAACTCAGACTGAAACAAGCCCCACCCAGACTTTTGCTCTTGTTGATCAGCGCCCGACCGTCATGCCAGTGGATGATCCGCCGCACAATCGACAGCCCCAGCCCATGCCCACCAGAGGCCCGGGTGCGGCTGTCATCCAGACGCAGGAACGGCGTGAAGATCCGTTCCCACGCCGACTCCGGCACACCCGGCCCGTCATCCTCGACATCGACCCGGCAGCGCAACTGCCCGACCTGATAACTCACCGTGACGTTAGAGCGTGCATGGCGCATCGCGTTGCTCACCAGATTCTGCAACGCCCGATGCAGGAAGCGCGGCTCGGCTTCGACCCAGGCGCCATCGTTGTCCGCCGCTGACAGGCACAACCCGCGCTGCACCGTGACCTCAGCACGCAACGGCGCCAGTTCTGCGATCACCTGATTGACCAGCGCATCGAGGTCAATGCGCTGAAAGGTCAGTGCCGGTGAACCCTGCTCCAGCCGCGCGTAAGTGAGCATTTCGTCCACCAGCTTATCGAGATCCTCGATGTCGTGATCCATGCCCTCGCGGTACTTCTCCAGCGCCTGCGGGGTGGTGGCCGAGCCGATCATCTCCAGCCCGAAACGCAGGCGCGCCACTGGCGTGCGTAGTTCGTGGGACACCGCGCGCACCAGCTCGCGCTGGATCGCCAGCAACTGCTGCAGATGCTCGGCCATGCCGTTGAACGCCGCCGCCAGCCGCCCGACCGAGTCAGCACCGCGGGCCGGCACGCGGGTTTCCAGGCTGCCCTTGGCGATGCGTGTGGCCGCGGCTTCGAGGCCGCGCAAACGCCGTTCGAGCTGACGCACCAACAGATAAACGATCAGACCGATCAGGCTCAGGCCCAAGGCAGCGATCAACACCAGCCATTGCGGCGGATACGGATTCATCTGATACAGCGGGCCGATCTCCAGCACCCACGGCGTGCCGACCATGCCGGCAAACACCCGGATCGAATCCCCGCCCTTGCCCAGCGCCATCACTGTATCGCCCTCGGACACCCGGCGGCTCTGGTCTTCGTCCATGTCGGCCTCGTTGACCGTGACCAGCCGCAGATCAAAACCGAAGCCTTTCTCTTCCTTTAACTGCGCCAGTCGTTTGGGCTGTTCGCCGACCGGCACCCGTACCAGTTCATCGGCCAACAGATAAATAGTCGCGCGGGCCAATTGCTCGCTGATCTGTTGTACGTCACCGGTCAGCAGCAGCTGTTCCTTGTCGCTGACCAGCCGATAGACTCGCGCCGCATGCGGGCCGGTCTGCTCCACCAAGGCCTGACCGCGCTGCACCCGGGCGCGCTGAGAGAGATCCAGATCGGTCTCGGAAAACTTCTTCAGTGCCAGCGGAATCCCCAGCAGACGCTCCCAGACCAGCAACGCCCGATGGCGCTCGGTTTCATTCATCGGTTGCAGGTTGTCGGCCATCAGCGAGAACGTGCCGTGGGCCAGGCGCTCGCGGTATTGCTCGCTGCGCACCTGATTGAGCAGGTGCAGTGCCAGCACACCGAGCACCGCCACCAGAATCAGCGCCGCGCACATGCCGCCATAGATGCGCAGGAAGATCGAGTTCACAGCGCCAGATCCACACAGGCTTCAGGGACGAACAGATAGCCTTTGCTGCGGATGGTCTTGATCAGGCGCGGGTGATCCGGGTCGTCACCGATTTTCGGGCGGATGCGCGAGATGCGCACATCGATCGAACGATCCTGGCCGTCGTAACCGATGCCGCGCAACGCAGTGAAGATTTCTTCGCGAGAGAGGATCCGCCCGGCATTCGACACCAGCAGCCAGAGCAGGTCGAATTCGGCGCTGGTCAGTTCGATGCCGCTGTCGCTGAGCCAGGCTTCACGCAAGGCGTTGTCCACCACCAGCGGACCAAATTGCAGGCGACGGCTTTTTTCCGCGATCGGCTCGGCTGTGTCGCTGCGTCGCAGCAAGGCCTGAATCCGCGCCAGCAACAGCCGTGGACGCACCGGTTTGCACACGTAATCGTCAGCGCCGAGGTCAAGACCCTGAATCTGGTCAGCATCGTCGGTGCGCGCGGTGAGCATCAGGATCGGGCCGTCGTAACGGTCGCGCACCTTGCGGCAAATGCTCAGGCCGTCTTCGCCGGGTAGCATCAGGTCGAGGATCACCAGATCCGGCTGCTCCTTGATGATCCGCGCCGCCGCCAGCGCGCCGTTGCCTTCGATCTCCACGCGCAATCCATTGGCTTGCAGGTATTCGCGGGTGAGTTCGGCCAGACGCTGGTCGTCCTCGACTATCAATACCTGCCAGGCTTCTTGCTCCACCGGTGACCTCTGCTTGCTGTTGTTATTAATAAAGGAAGAACCGTACGACGCAGCACAATCCATGTGGGAGCGAGCCTGCTCGCGAATGCGTCGGCAGGTTCAGCATCAATGTTGGCTGATCCAACGCTTTCGCAAGCAGGCTCGCTCCCACAGTTGTAGATCCTCCCGTCTTTTTGTCATCTTTCGGGAGGATAAGAATGGGTAAACACTGCCCGATTGTATAAACGGCGTACAACCAGAACACAAGTCGGCAAATGCGTTCGGACAAGGCGGTTTTTTGTGATAGGGTTCGCGCCCTTAAAAATCCGCTGAAGCGTTTTTCCCGAGTGAAAAACAGTGACAAACGGTCTAGCTCAGCAGGTTCGCGGCCTACACGGGATTTCCTGGTTTCTTACACAATTTACGCACAGGTTTATCCACAGCTAGTACGTTGCAAGCCCTCTCAAAACGCATTATCTTGTAGCACGGCGCGAGGAGAGACCCTACATATAGGGTTTTCCGCTCAGACGACCAACCACATTTCGGACCTGAAACTCAAGCGCTTTATTGCCAGTTTCCGGTTGAACCAAGCAAGTTTTTCAAAGCCCAAACCGCACTTGCGGATGGCGCCGTTTTTCAGGTTGGAAACGACCGGAACGGTACGGGTGTTGCAGTCATTACTGTCATCCGGGAAGGAATCCGGCTCGAGCCCTGGCTCGCAGCCAAAAACTTCGGCAAGGATGCGGCGTCATTAGCCTTTTTCCTACTGGTCCGAAGTTGTTATGCCCGACGCCCGTCGGTTGTAGTGCTTCGGACCAGAACGGTGAGCACCATGATGGTGCCCAAACAAACATAGAGAATGTGGAGATCACCCCCCATGCAAACCGACACAACTCGCGAGAACCCGCAGGGCACCTTGCCGCAGGCCGCCGATTCGAATTCGGATCTGGCCGCCACCGCGCCTGGTCAACTGCGCGTGATCAAGCGTAATGGCACTGTCGTTCCTTACACCGATGACAAGATCACCGTCGCTATCACCAAAGCGTTTCTCGCAGTTGAGGGCGGCACCGCTGCCGCTTCGTCGCGAATCCACGACACCGTTGCCCGCCTGACCGAACAGGTCACCGCGACCTTCAAGCGTCGCATGCCGTCGGGCGGCACCATCCACATCGAAGAAATCCAGGACCAGGTCGAACTGGCCCTGATGCGTGCCGGCGAGCAGAAAGTCGCTCGCGACTACGTGATCTACCGTGACGGCCGCTCGAAAGAACGCGCTGCCCACGCCCCGGTCGAAGCGGCAGTCAATGCGCACCCGTCGATCCGTATCACCCGCGCTGACGGCAGCCTCGCGCCGCTGGACATGGGCCGCCTGAACACCATCGTCACCGAAGCCTGCGAAGGCCTGGCTGAAGTCGACGGCGACCTGATCCAGCGCGAAACCCTGAAAAACCTGTACGACGGCGTGGCCCTTAACGACGTCAACACCGCGCTGGTGATGACCGCGCGTACCCTGGTTGAACGTGAGCCGAACTACTCGTTCGTCACCGCTCGCCTGCTGATGGATACCCTGCGTGCCGAAGGCCTGGGCTTCCTGGGTGTGGCCGAAAGCGCCACTCACCACGAAATGGCCGACCTGTACGCCAAGGCGCTGCCGGCTTACATCGCCAAAGGTATCGAGTTCGAACTGCTGAACCCTGTGCTGGCCTCCTTCGACCTGGAAAAACTGGGCAAGGCGATCAACCACGAGCGCGATCAGCAATTCACCTACCTGGGCCTGCAGACCCTGTACGACCGTTACTTCATCCACAAGGATGGCGTGCGTTTCGAACTGCCGCAGATCTTCTTCATGCGCGTGGCCATGGGCCTGGCGATCGAAGAGAAGCAGAAAGAAGACCGTGCGATCGAGTTCTACAACCTGCTGTCCTCGTTCGACTACATGGCTTCGACTCCGACCCTGTTCAACGCCGGCACCCTGCGTCCACAGCTGTCGAGCTGCTACCTGACCACCGTTCCGGACGACCTGTCGGGCATCTACCACGCGATCCACGACAACGCCATGTTGTCCAAATTCGCTGGCGGCCTGGGCAACGACTGGACCCCTGTGCGCGCCCTGGGTTCGTACATCAAAGGCACCAACGGCAAGTCGCAAGGCGTGGTTCCGTTCCTGAAAGTGGTGAACGACACCGCTGTAGCCGTTAACCAGGGTGGCAAGCGCAAAGGCGCTGTGTGTGCCTACCTGGAAACCTGGCACATGGACATCGAAGAGTTCATCGAACTGCGCAAGAACACCGGTGATGATCGTCGTCGTACCCACGACATGAACACCGCCAACTGGATCCCTGACCTGTTCATGAAGCGCGTCTTCGATGACGGCAAGTGGACCCTGTTCTCGCCATCCGAAGTTCCTGACCTGCACGACCTGACCGGTAAAGCCTTCGAAGAGCGTTACGAGTACTACGAAGCCCTGACCGAGTACCCGGGCAAGGTCAAGCTGTTCAAGACCATCCAGGCCAAAGACCTGTGGCGCAAAATGCTCTCCATGCTGTTCGAAACCGGCCACCCATGGCTGACTTTCAAAGACCCGTGCAACCTGCGTAGCCCGCAGCAGCACGTCGGCGTGGTTCACAGCTCGAACCTGTGCACCGAGATCACCTTGAACACCAACAAGGACGAGATCGCCGTTTGCAACCTGGGCTCGATCAACCTGCCGAACCACATCGTCGACGGCAAGCTGGACACCGCCAAGCTGCAACGCACCGTGAACACCGCCGTGCGCATGCTCGACAACGTGATCGACATCAACTACTACTCGGTGCCGCAAGCGAAGAACTCCAACTTCCGCCACCGTCCGGTCGGTCTGGGCATCATGGGCTTCCAGGACGCGCTGTACCTGCAGCACATCCCTTACGGTTCCGACGCTGCCGTCGAGTTCGCCGACAAGTCGATGGAAGCGGTCAGCTACTACGCGATCCAGGCGTCCTGCGACCTGGCCGATGAGCGTGGCGCGTACGAGACCTTCAACGGTTCGCTGTGGTCCAAAGGCATCCTGCCCCTGGATTCGCAACAGATCCTGATCGAACAACGCGGTCAGAAGTACATCGACGTTGACCTGAACGAAACCCTGGACTGGGCACCGGTTCGCGCCCGTGTACAGAAAGGCATTCGTAACTCCAACATCATGGCCATCGCACCGACCGCGACCATCGCCAACATCACCGGCGTATCGCAGTCGATCGAACCGACCTACCAGAACCTGTATGTGAAATCGAACCTGTCGGGCGAATTCACCGTGATCAACCCGTACCTGGTTCGCGACCTCAAGGCGCGCGGTCTGTGGGACTCGGTCATGATCAACGACCTGAAGTACTACGACGGTTCGGTTCAGCAGATCGAGCGCATCCCGCAAGAACTCAAAGAGCTCTACGCGACCGCGTTCGAAGTGGACACCAAGTGGATCGTTGACGCCGCCAGCCGTCGTCAGAAGTGGATCGACCAGGCCCAGTCGCTGAACCTGTACATCGCCGGCGCATCGGGCAAGAAGCTCGACGTGACCTACCGCATGGCCTGGTACCGTGGTCTGAAAACCACCTACTACCTCCGTGCCCTGGCCGCGACCAGCACCGAGAAGTCGACCATCAACACCGGCAAGCTGAACGCTGTTTCCAGCGGCGGCAACCACGGCGACGATTCGGTTCTGGCAGCTCCGGCCGGCCCAGCGCCAGTGCCAAAGGCTTGCGCGATCGACGAGCCGGATTGCGAAGCTTGCCAATAAGCTGAGCCGGGCCAGGCGTCGCGAGACGCCTGATGCTTCCAGGCAAAAGAAAACCCCCGACAGACTTCTGGTTTGTCGGGGGTTTTCTTTTGGCAACCTAAAAAAACGGCAAAAAAAACAGCGAGACCTGAATACAGGCTTCGCCGTTTTTTATGTGTGCAACGCCTTTGTCAGACTGCGAAAGACTCCATCATCGCTTGCCCTACGACAGGAATGGTGAAGGACTCACCGTTGTTGGTGAAAAAGGTTTCAATGGTGTTCCCCCCCTTGTACCAGTCTTTCAGGAATACGCCGGAGTCCAGGTTGCCGCTTTGCAGATCGGCGGCATTGAAGATGTAGGCGCCAAGGTCGTTCTGAACAATCCGCACATCACTGACACTTTGAATATTCTTGAGGGTGACGGTATCAACCCCCGAAGTGCCTGTGTCCTGGATGCCGACCATGGTTTTCGAGAACACGACATAGGTGTCACCGCCCTCTCCACCCAAGGCATCTCCAGAGCCGCGCAGGTTCAACGTATCAACGCCTGCACCACCCTGGAGTTCGTAGCCGTAACCGGTACCCGTCAAGGTATCGTTGCCGTCGCCACCATAAGCAATCCCTGCCGACACGGTTATGTTGTCGTTGCCAGCCTCGCCATAGAGAATGCTGCCAGTATCTTCATCGGCACTGCGCATAGTGTCGTTACCATTGCCACCGTAAAGCGTATCGGCCTGGACGCCGCTGATAGCGAGCAGTCCAAATGCACCGATATCAGTGGCAGTGCCGCCATAGATAAAGTCATCGCCTTCGCCACCATAGATGACATCGTTACCCGCTCCACCCTCAAGCTTGTTCGAATAGGCATTGCCTGTCAGCGTGTCATTGAATGACGACCCCATCAGATTATCGATGTTGATCAGTACGTCACCTTGAGCGTCGCCACCTGCGGCAGTGCCATCCAGCAAATTTATCTGAACGCTGCCAGTACTGGTCAAGTACCAGGCGCCATCACCTCGACCCACACCCGTCAGTAGATCGGCGCCAGCGCCACCTACGAAATTCTCCGCAGCTGCCGCACTTCCGGTAAAGCTGTCGGCTTGCGCAGTGCCTTGGTATATCTCGATCGAGGTGTAAATATCGCCAGCGGCCGCCCCCGTCAAAACAGGCGCCCCCAAATCAAGGGTGATACCTGCAGTTTCGTCAGCAAAGCTCACCATATCCATGCCGCTACCACCGTCGAAGCGGTTTATACCCGCATCCCCGACAAAAGCATCACTGAAATTCGAACCACTGATTGCTTCAATACTGGTGTAAACATCGCCAGCAGCAATTCCGGTATGTATCCCGGTTTTAGTGTTGAGGCTCACGCCCTTGTCGGCATCGGCATAACTGACCGTATCAAAACCATCTCCGCCATTGAGTTGGTCCGCCCCTGCACCACCGAACAACGTGTCATTTCCGGCACCGCCAGTAATGATGTTGTCGGAAGCATTACCACGACCGATGAAGTTGCCGACGCCGGTAAAGGTCAGACGCTCGACTTCGTTGGCCAGGGTAATGGTGTTCAGCGTGGTGCGGACTTCGTCATCACCGCCACCGGCCATTTCCACCACGTTCTGGCTGGCCGAACCGTTGAGGATGTACACGTCATTGCCAGCACCGCCGTAAAAAGCCGTGGTACCCAGCGATGCCGTGAACACGTCGTTGTAGTTCGAGCCGATGATGGTTTCGAAATCGGAGAACGTATCGCCCTGAGCGTCGCCGCCCAGACCGGTACCCGAACGTGCAGCGGTCATGGTGATGTTGACGCCTTGCTCCGACTGCGAGTAGCTCAGCCGGTCGTTGCCGTTGTAGCCATCGAGATTGTCGGCAGCAGCGCTGGCAAAGAACGTATCGTCATAATTTGAACCACGGAAACTCTCGATCCCGACAAACGTATCGCCCGCTGCATACCCGGTATGCACACCCGTCTTCAGGTTCAGGGTTACCGCAACGCTGTTGGGTACGTCTTCGTAGCTGGCAATATCGAAACCTGCGCCGCCAATCAGCTGGTCGGCGCCTGCGCCCCCCATCAGGATGTCGTTGCCGGCACCGCCGGTAATGACGTTGTCCGAGGCATTACCACGACCGATGAAGGTGCCGGAACCGGTAAAGGTCAGACGCTCGACTTCGTTGGCCAGGGTAATGGTGTTCAGCGTGGTGCGGACTTCGTCATCACCGCCACCGGCCATTTCCACCACGTTCTGGCTGGCCGAACCGTTGATGATGTACACGTCATTGCCGGCACCGCCGTAAAAAGCCGTGGTACCCAGCGATGCCGTGAACACGTCGTTGTAGTTCGAGCCGATGATGGTTTCGAAATCGGAGAACGTATCGCCCTGAGCATCGCCGCCCAGACCGGTACCCGAACGTGCAGCGGTCATGGTGATGTTGACGCCTTGCTCCGACTGCGAGTAGCTCAGCCGGTCGTTGCCGTTGTAGCCATCGAGATTGTCGGCAGCAGCGCTGGCAAAGAACGTATCGTCATAATTTGAACCACGGAAACTCTCGATCCCGACAAACGTATCGCCCGCTGCATACCCGGTATGCACACCCGTCTTCAGGTTCAGGGTTACCGCAACGCTGTTGGGTACGTCTTCATAGCTGGCAATATCGAAACCTGCGCCGCCAATCAGCTGGTCGGCGCCTGCGCCCCCCATCAGGATGTCGTTGCCGGCACCGCCGGTAATGACGTTGTCGGAAGCATTACCACGACCGATGAAGGTGCCGGAACCGGTAAAGGTCAGACGCTCGACCTCATTGGCCAAGGTGATGATGTTCAGCGTGGTGCGGACTTCGTCATCACCGCCACCGGCCATTTCCACCACGTTCTGGCTGGCCGAGCCGTTGATGATGTACACGTCATTGCCAGCACCGCCGTAAAAAGCCGTGGTACCCAGCGATGCCGTGAACACGTCGTTGTAGTTCGAGCCGATGATGGTTTCGAAATCGGAGAACGTATCGCCCTGAGCGTCGCCGCCCAGACCGGTACCCGAACGTGCAGCGGTCATGGTGATGTTGACGCCTTGCTCCGACTGCGAGTAGCTCAGCCGGTCGTTGCCGTTGTAGCCATCGAGATTGTCGGCAGCAGCGCTGGCAAAGAACGTATCGTCATAATTTGAACCACGGAAACTCTCGATCCCGACAAACGTATCGCCCGCTGCATACCCGGTATGCACACCCGTCTTCAGGTTCAGGGTTACCGCAACGCTGTTGGGTACGTCTTCGTAGCTGGCAATATCGAAACCTGCGCCGCCAATCTGTTGATCGGCGCCATCGCCGCCGATCAACAGATCATTACCATCGCCACCATTCAAAACATCATTTCCCGCCAACCCGCGTATCTGATCATCGCCCGCAGAACCGATCAGATTATCGGCACCAGCGGTCCCGTTGATTATCGCCATTACATCGTCCTTGTGTTTTTGTGTTGGAAACTACGTTGAAAAACCTGGTAGGAGCTTCCTGATTTCCATATCGCCGTACAGTGTCCTGGCTCAATGAAGCAGGTTGTGCGAAGTTTTGACGCCAAGGTCCCTTACCGGGCAGGGCTGCAACTTCCACACCATAAATTCAGACAAACGGTACGATCGTGAATATGTTTAACCACAAGCATAAAAAAACCGACGCTCAAGGCGTCGGCTTTTTCATGAAGCGGGTAAACCCAATCAGGTCATCTGAATGATGGTCTGCATGATAGTGCTCTGGGTCGAAATGGTCTTGGCGTTCGCCTGATAGTTGCTCTGGCCCTTGATCAGATCCACCAGCTCGTTGGTCAGGTTAACGTTGGACTCTTCCAGCGAGTTGGACGCGATCGAACCCAGCGTACCGGTTTCCGGCGCATCGTAACCCGGGATACCCGAGGCAAAAGTCTCTTTCCAGCTGGTACCGCCGACCGCCTGCAGGCCTTGTTCGTTGGTGAAGCTGGCCAGCGCAACCTGGCCGATGGCCTTGCTCTGGTTGTTGCTGAAGTTGGCGAACAACGTGCCTGTGCCGTCGATGGTCAGGTTGGTGATCTGACCAGTGGCGTAACCATCCTGAGTCGGGATCGAACGGGCGGTGTCAGCGTTGAACTGAGTGGTCTTGGCCATGGATATGGTCACGCCATTGGTGTTGGCAGACGCGCCGTTTGGCGTGAAGGTGCCGTTGGTCACGGTACCCGGTACCCAGCCGGTCAGCTTCAGGTCGCTGCTGATGATCGGCTTGGTCGGATCTGCCGGGTTAGGCGTGCTGACCTGAGTGAGATTGCCCGAACTGTCGAACGTCAGTGTCGAAGCAGTCGGGGCGGTCTTGGTTGGATCGCTGCCGGTTGCATCTGGATTGCGCCCGTCCACCAGGGTGTAGACTTTCCAGGTGTTTTGGCCGGTTTTCACCATGTACTGATCCATGACGTGCGAGTTGCCCTGAGAGTCATAGATAGGCGTGCTGAAGGACTTGGTGTAGGTTTCGAGTTTTGCCGGGTCGAACTTGCCTGCCGCCGCTGTGTCGTCGATCACGGGTGCCGACGAGTTCAGGTTGATGCTCGAAGTCACCAACGAAGTCGACTTCGGCGCCAGGTTCGAGGTGTCGATCTTCAGGTCGGTCAACACGCCGTTGATGATCTTGCCGTTGGCGTCCACACCGTAACCCTGCAGACGCGAGGTGTAGTCGGTGTTGGTGATGAAACCGGCATTGTCGACCTTGAACGTACCGGCACGGGTGTAGGTGATCGAGCCATTGTTGCTCATGGTGAAGAAGCCGGAACCGTTGATGCCCATGTCCAGCACGTTACCGGTGTTGTTGATGTCACCCTGGGTGAACTGCTGGGACACGTTGGCCAGGCGCACGCCGTTGCCGATGACCTTGCTGCCGCTACCCAGGCGAGTGGCCGAATAGACGTCTTCGAATTCTGCACGGGACGATTTGAAACCGGCGGTCGCGACGTTGGCGATGTTGTTGCCGGTCACGTCCAGTTGTTTGTTGGCTGCATAGAGACCGCTAAGGCCGATATTGAAAGACATATTCCACTCCTTTGTGCCGGTTAGTCGGCTCTATATACCAATGGTTTGTACTTTGGACAGGGCGACGGTGCCCTTGCCGGACAGGTTGAGCATCAGCTCGCCACCGGTCTGGCTGATGGTCACGCTGTTGACCGTGGCTGGCAGGTAGGTCGCCATATCGGTCGCGGTGCCATTGATCGAGGCGTTGGCTTTGACGGTATAGGTACCGGTCTTCACCAGATTGCCGTCCTTGTCCTTGCCGTCCCAGGTGAAGCTTGCGCTGCCTGCGGCGCGACTGCCCAGATCGATGGTGCGAACCACCGTGCCGCTGCTGTCGGTAATGCTGACGGTGCCACCGGCAATCGACGACGGCACGGTGACCGAACCGGTCATGCCTTTGCTTGGGTCGTCCAATTGCACGGTGTTGGTCTGCACGATCACGTTACGGCCAACCAGCGACGACGCCTGCAGGGCTTGCGAGGAGCTGTAGTTGCCGGCCAGCGAACTGACGGTGCTGTTGAGGGTGGTGATGCCCTCAAGGCTGCTGAACTGCGCCAACTGTGCAACGAAGGCGCTGTTGTCTTGCGGATCGAGCGGGTTCTGGTTTTTCAGCTGGGTGACCAGCAGTTGCAGGAACGCATCCTTGCCCAGGGCTTTGCCGCCAGTGGCGCTGTTGGTGGCCGAAGCAATGCCACCGGTGGTCGTACTGCTCGTTTTCTTCGAGGAGTTCGCCAGGATGTCATTCATGCTCAGGCTGCTGGTGGTATCGGAAACACTCATGGCCGTCGCCCCTTATTACTGACCGAGGGTCAGCACTTTCTGCATCATGGTTTTGGCGGTGTTCATCATTTCGGCGTTGGTCTGGAACGAACGGCTCGCGGAAATCATGTCAGCCATTTCTTCCACCACGTTGACGTTCGGGTAGTAGACGTAGCCTTTGGCGTCAGCGGCCGGATGGTTCGGCTCGTAACGCGCTTCGAGGTTGCTCTGGTCTTCGACCACGCCGAGTACCTGCACGCCCTGCCCTGCGGCGTCCTGGCTCTGGAACAGCGAGTTGCTGCCAGTGTTCTGGCCGCCCTGGAACATGGTGGCGAACACCGGGTGACGGGCGCGGTAGGTCTGATCGATGCTCGACGAAACGGTTTCGGCGTTGGCGATGTTCGAAGCCACGGTGTTCAGACGCGTGGTTTGTGCGCTCATGCCGCTGCCGGCAATGTTGAAAACGCTGGACAGGGACATGGATTACTCTCCGCGCAGGGCTGACACCAGCCCTTTGAATTTGCTGTTGAGCAGGGTGAAGCTGGCCTGGAAGCCGACCGCGTTTTCCGCGTAGTTCGACTGCTCAAGCTGAGCGTCCACGGTGTTCTGGTCGATCGAAGGCTGCATCGGCGTGCGATACATCAGCGACTCGTCGCCATTGCCCAGGCCTTCAGCTTCGATGTGACGGCTGTTGGTCATGTTCAGCGCGATGGTGCCGTTGGCGTTCTTCTGGGTCTGTGCTTCAAGCACTTTGGAGAAGTCCAGATCCCGAGCCTTGTAGTTCGGGGTATCGGCGTTGGCAATGTTGTTGGCCAACACTTCGGCACGCTGGGCGCGGAAGCCCAGTGCCTTTTCGTGAATGCCGAGCGCTTTATCGAAGCTGATGCTCATGTCGGGAACCTTCGGGTGACCGGTTTTTCGTAACTGAGCTTTAGCAAGCGCCGTGCCAAACAGAACACCCCCCATAAACCGGGGCTTTGCGAGGAGCCGGCAAAGCGGCAATGCCAGAAAAGCGGCAACCGGTTTCCGCTGGCTGCCGCTTTTCTGCCGCTTGCGTGCTCTCGCCAACACCGGACAACTGTGGGAGCGGGCTTGCTCGCGAAGGCGTCGTGTCAGTCAATATTTGTTGTCCTGGCACACCGCCTTCGCGAGCAAGCCCGCTCCCACAGGGGATTTTGTGGTGTGTGAGGGAGATAATTCAGGGACAAAAAAACGGGAGCCCCCAAGGACTCCCGTTTCTCGTGTTGCCGGTGCAATCACTTCGCCTGGTAAATGATCCCCGGGCTGCACTGGACCATCTGGTAATGATCCGGCAAACCGTTCAGCGCTTCGGACGCGCCAAGGAACAGGTACCCGCCCGGCTTCAATGTGCTGTGAATGCGCAACAGGATGTCTTTCTTCACCTCGGCGGAAAAGTAGATCAGCACGTTGCGGCAGAACACGATGTCGAACTTGCCCAGACTCGCGTAGCTGTCGAGCAGGTTGAACGAACGGAATTCCACCCGGTTCTTGATCGGCGCCTTGATCACCCAGCGCCCCGGCCCTTTCGGATCGAAGTAGCGCTGCAGACGATCGGCGGACAAACCGCGGCCGATCGCCAGACTGTCGTACTCGCCGGTCTTGCAGTTGGTCAGCATGCTGCCGGACAAGTCCGTGGCAACGATCTGCACGCCCATCTTCAACTGACCGAGGTTGCTGCGCTCGAACTCGTCGATCGACATCGACAGCGAATACGGTTCCTGACCCGACGAGCACGCCGCCGACCAGATCCGCAGACGCTGGTTGGGACTGGCCTTGATCGCCTCGGGCAGCACCTTGTTCTTCAAGACTTCAAACGGATAGGTGTCCCGAAACCACAGGGTTTCGTTGGTCGTCATGGCATCGACCACCTGCTCGCGCAAACCGCTGCGCGGCTGGGTCTGGATGCGCTGTACCAGCTCACCCAGGGACTTGATGCCTTGCTGCTCCATCAGTTTGTTGAGACGGCTCGAGACCAGGTACTGCTTGTTTTCACCGAGCAAAATGCCACAGGCTTTTTCCAGGAAGACCCGGAATTGTTCGAAATCCAAATTACCCGTAGACAATGATGCCGCCTCTTAAATCGTGTTGACCGCCAGGGACAAAAGGTCCCTAGCTGATATCTGCTGCTTTGATCCGGTCGACTACCCGGGATGCCAGGTCATCAGGACGGAATTTGGCCAGGAAGTCATCGGCACCGACTTTCTTGACCATCGCCTGATTGAATACCCCCGACAACGAAGTATGCAGGATGATATGAAGCTTTTGCATGCGCGGGTCGCTGCGGATCTCCGCCGTCAGGGTGTACCCGTCCATCTCCGGCATCTCGATGTCGGAAATCATCATCAGGAACTCTTCTTCCGGCTTCTTGCCCTCATCGACCAGCTTGCGCAGGTAATCCAGTGCCTGCTTGCCGTCGTTCAGCGCCACCACTTCGACCCCGACCGTCTGCAGGCAACGCGTGACCTGCTTGCGCGCCACCGACGAGTCATCGACCGTCAGCACCCGCAGCGACAACGCCTTGCTCTGGGTCTCGACATCGACCACACCGACCGAAATCGCCTCGGGCGTCGGCGCCACTTCCGCCAGCACCTTCTCGACATCGATGATTTCGACTAACTGATTGTCGACCCGAGTCACAGCGGTCAGGTAGTGATCGCGACCCGTGCCCTTGGGCGGCGGATGGATCTCTTCCCAGTTCATGTTGACGATGCGCTCCACCGAGCGAACCAGGAAACCCTGGGTCTTGGTGTTGTACTCCGTGATGATCACGAACGGACTGTTCTTGTCTTTCAACGCCCCGGAACCGGTCGCCATTGCCAGATCAAGGATCGGAATGGTCGCCCCCCGGATATTCGCCACCCCGCACACGACAGGACTGGACTTGGGCATCAACGTCAGCGACGGGCATTGCAGCACTTCCCGCACCTTGAACACGTTGATGCCGTAGAGCTGTTGACCGTCGAGACGGAACAACAACAGCTCCAGGCGATTCTGCCCTACCAGTTGCGTGCGCTGGTTCACCGAATCCATTACACCAGCCATGCCCAGACTCCTACACCAACGCCAAGTGTTGTTGCGACGCACATTCATTGCTAAACGGCACGGCGCTTGCTTTTTAACTCGTATGAACGCTCAAACGACATTTTTCCGACGCCTGACCTCCCGCACCCGCAAAGCGCTGTGCGCGGTGTCTGCCGTCTGCTTCTTCTTCGCTGGCAGCCCTGCCGGTGCTGATACGGTTACCTTGCCTGACATGCTTATCGGCGTCACCCAGGGCTTTCTTGAGTTCACCGTAGAAGACTATCTGGCTACCAGTCAAACGGAAGGCCGCTACGAAATCGAGGTCAACCAGCTCGACCCGCGTATGCGCATGCCTATGTGCGACAAGGAATTGACAGCGTCGCTGGAGAGTCCGGCCCGTCCGCTGGGCCGGGTAACGGTCAAGGTCCGGTGCGAAGGAAGCTCGCCGTGGACGGTGTTCGTGCCCGCTCAAGTCCGCCTGTTTCGCGAAATTGTTACCACCACCCGCCCGCTGAAACGCGCCGGAATTATCGAGCCGCAGGATGTGACCTTGCGTGAACGCGACATCAGCCAGATCAATCAGGGTTTCCTGACGTCGGTGGATGAAGCCATCGGGCAGAAATTGACCCGACCAACGGTCGCCGATCAGGTGATTACCCTGGTGCATCTGGAACAGGCTGAAGTGGTGCGCAAGGGTGATCAGGTGGTCATCATCGCCCGCAGCGGTACGCTCGCCGTGCGCATGCCCGGCGAAGCCCTGGCCAATGGCGGTTTGAAAGAACAGATCCGGGTGAAAAACCTCAATTCCAACCGGGTGATCAAGGCGCAGGTCATCGCGCCGGGTCAGGTGGAAGTGGCCATGTAAAACGCTCAGGCAGAAAACTGGCGCCGGCCTCGATGCTTCCCTAAACTGTGCCGCAGCAGAACACGCTTCGGCACATGCAGCTCATTGCAAAGTGAGCCTAAAGTTTTCCAGGGAATGGCCGAGAACATGGCAAGCGTCCAAATTCCCAGAGGTTTTTAACATGGTCATCGATTTCAGCCGTTTGAACAGCTCCTCGTCACTTACGGGCAGTACACGTACCAGCAACGCCAAGGAAACCGCCGAATCCGGCACCTCCGCGCCGCTGAATACCCAGGCCGAAACGGCCAGTACCGCAAAAAGCGGGGAATCGGTACACCTCAGCAATGAGGCTCAACAGTTGCAGAAGGTCACTGACAAGCTGCGCGATCAGCCTGCCGTCGACAAAGCCCGGGTGGCCGAGTTGAAAGCAGCGATTGCCGATGGCAGCTATAAAGTCGACAGCAACCGTGTAGCCAGCAAACTGCTCAACTTCGAAGCCCAGCGCTAGGCTTTTGCCGGCGCCAGGCTTTTGGACGCTTAAAACCCAAGGCCAGCCATGCACGACACTAATTTATTGCAACTGATCACCGACGACTTTGCTCCAGCTCAACAATTGCTGGAGTTACTGCAAACCGAGTCCCTCGCTTTGCACGGTCGTGACATGCCTTTGCTCGAAGACATTCTGGCGCGCAAACAGGCATTGATCATTTTGCTTGAACAGCATGGCCGCAAGCGCAGCGAAATCCTCGCCAGCCTCAACCTGCCGCTCGACCGTCAGGGCCTGGAGCAACTGGCCAGCCACTCGAGCATTGGCGACCAGTTGCTGGCCCAGAGCGACGTGTTAACCGACCTGATTGCCCAGTGCCAGGCGGCGAACGTCAAGAACGGCCAGTCGATCCAGATTCAGCAGGCCGCCACGGCCAATCAGCTGAAAATCCTCACCGGGGGCGAGCCGCCAGCGTTGTATGACGCCTCGGGCACTTTCGCCAAACCCACCAAGCCGCGTACGCTCAGCCAGGCGTGAGCCATTCGATGTGCCTGCACTATCAACCCGCGAAACATGCTGGCAAAATGCTGGCTAGTCGTAGTCAAATTTTGTCTGGAGATTGAGAAAACGTGCCAAACGCCCTAAGCGCGGATGATAGTCCGCAGCCACCAAAGGTGCTGACCACGCCCCTGGAAATCTCCAGCAACCTGCGCCAGCTGCAAGAAAGCCACGATCCGCTGATCATCACGTTCCACGAGCGCAGCCAGCGCTTTCAGAGCTACCTGATCAAGGTCGACCGCGAAACCGCAACGATTGCCCTGGACGAAATGATCCCGCGCGATGGCGAGCGCTTTCTGCAGGCGGGCGAACCGTTCAAGGTCGAAGGCTTCCACGAGGGCGTGCGCATCGCCTGGGAATGCACCGGTAAGCTGAACATTGAAGAATCCGAGGGCGATCGCTTCTACACCGGTGAACTGCCGACCGAAGTGGTTTACCACCAGCGCCGCAACGCCTTTCGTGCAGCCCTGAAGCTGACTGACTTGGTCAGCGTCGAACTCGGCGGCGAAAAGCTCAAGGCGCCGATCAACGGCAAACTGCTGGATATTTCCGCCACCGGTTGCAAGCTGCGCTTTGAAGGCGACATCACCGACCGCCTGCAACTGGGCCAGGTCTACGACCGCATGATCGCCACCCCGCTGTTTGGCAATCAACCGATCTCGGTCGAACTGCGTTATCTGCACTTCGAAGAAAAGCTCAACATCACCTTCGCCGGCCTACGTTTCCACAACATCAGCGGCCAGGCGGCGCGCAACGTCGAACGCTTCGTCTATCAGTTGCAGCGTGAAGCACGCCGGTTCGATAAAGACGATCTGTAATTCCTACAGGCAAATAGAAAGGGCAGCCCCTCGCGGGACTGCCCTTTTTTTATTTCCATTGTCCCGTCCTGGCCTGGAGATCCCTGTGGCGAGGGGATTTATCCCCGATGGGTCGCGTAGCGCCCCCAAAACCTGCCGATGCGCAGTATCAGATACTTCGCATGCGTTGATTTTGCGACTGCTTCGCAGCCGATCGGGGATAAATCCCCTCACCACAGTTAAAGCATCATTCTTTGAACAGCCTTACCCTCACCCGATTCAGGGTCTGGCCCCACTGATGTCCGGTGCTGGTTTATCCCCCTCATCAGCCGGATCAGCTTCCACCGCCGCTTCAGACTGCACTTCGGGTTCCGGCTCCGGTTCCGGCGTAACCGTGGTCTGCATCTGCTCCTGCACCACCTGCTCATCCACCCGTGGGTCGAGTGCTGCCACCAACGGCGAGCTGGACATGCTGTCCGGCATCGCCACGTGATGCAGCGGCGCGTCGTCGACCTGATGCAGATTGGTCACCGCTTTCGGGCGGATGCGCCACACCAGCACCAGCGCGAAGAAACTGAAAAACGCGTACAGGCTCTGACTGCCGAACAGCTTCATCAGCACCCCGGCCAGCAGCGGGCCGATGCTCGCGCCAACCCCGTAGGTCACCAGCAGCATCGCCGTCAGCGACACCCGGCGATCGCCCTCGACGTGGTCGTTGGAGAACGCCACCGCCAGCGGATACAGGCAGAACTGCACCAGCGAACACATGAACCCGACGACAAACAGAACTTCCAGCGGCACCTGCGGCAGGATCGCCAACGGCAACGCCGCCACGGCCAGGAACCCGGCAAAACAACGGATCAGCAGCGCCCGGTCATAACGGTCGGACAACCAGCCCAACGGCCACTGCACCAGCAGCCCGGCAAAAATGCAGCTACCCATGAACAGACCGACCTGCTCGGTCGACAGCCCCTGCTGCGACGCATACAGCGGCGCCAGACCGTAGAACGAGCCGATGATCAGACCCGCGCCGAGCACGGTGCTCAACGACTGCGGCACCCGCTTGATAAAGAAGCGCGGTTCCATCGGTGCCGGATGCAGCGGCGCCGGGTGAATACGGCGGGTCAGCGCCACCGGCACCAGACACAGGGCAAAACACAGGGCGACCAGCATCAGCAGCTCCAGGCCGAGGCCCGGGTGCATGACCAGAATCAACTGACCGAGCACCAGCCCCAGATACGAAGCGATCATGTAGCCGCTGAACACCAGCCCGCGCTGGTTGGCGTCGGCCTGCTCGTTGAGCCAGCTCTCGATCACCATGTATTGGCACATCATGCCCAGACCGACGATGGTCCGCAGCACCAGCCACGCCGGCAGCCAGTCGACCAGGCCATGCCCGAGCACCGCCGCGCCGACGATCCCGGCACACGCCGAATACGCCCGAATGTGTCCGACCCGGGCGATCAAGCGGTGACCAATCTTGCCGCCCAGCACCAGGCCGAAATAGTTGGCCGCCATCAGCGCACCGACCCACAGTCCGTCGACATGGTCAGCAGCCAGGCGCAATGCCAGATAAGTAGATAGAAGGCCCGAGCCGATCAACATCATCAGCGAGGCGAAATACAGCGCTCGAAAGGATTTCCAGATTTGGCGCATCGGCGTTCCGAGCGGCTCCTTGCAGTGAGTATCGGGCTATCCAGACGATAGCCCGACGGCGACAGTTAGTCAGGCCTGGGCTGCTAGAACACGCCGTTCCCAGGGAGTGATTTCATCAAAGAAGCTGGTCAACTCCATGGTCTTCGAAGCGATGTAGCCTTCGATGAACTCCTGTCCGAACAGTTCCCTGGCCAATTGGCTACGTTTCAGACGCTCGAGCGCGGCATGCAAGGTACACGGCAGCGAAAGATTCTCCGGCACTTCGAATTCGCCCTGAATCGCCGCAGTCGGTTCCAGCTCATGCTCGATGCCATGCAAGCCGGCGGCCAGACTCGCGGCAATCGCCAGATACGGGTTGGCATCGGCGCCAGGCAAACGGTTTTCCACGCGTCGAGCCACCGGCGAACTGGCCGGAATCCGCAACCCTGCGGCGCGGTTGTCATGGGACCAGCAGGCATTGTTCGGCGACGCATACGGGTGACACAGACGCTGATAGGAGTTTACGTTCGGCGCAAACAGCGCTGTGAAATCCGCCATGCCCGCCTGCTGCCCACCGATGAAATGGCGGAACATTGCGGTCGGCTGGCCATTCTCGTCGCTGAACACATTCTTGCCGGTGGCGATCTCGACCAGGCTCTGGTGAATGTGCATCGAACTGCCCGGCGTGTGCGCCAGCGGCTTGGCCATGCACACTACGCTCAGACCATGCTTGAGCGCGACTTCCTTGAGCAGGTGTTTGAACAAGAAGGTCTGATCGGCGAGCAACAGCGGATCACCGTGCAGCAAGTTGATCTCGAACTGGCTGACGCCCATTTCATGCATGAAGGTATCGCGCGGCAGGCCGAGGGCGGCCATGCATTTATAGACTTCACTGAAGAACGGCCGCAGACCGTTATTGGAACTGACGCTGAAGGCCGACTGCCCATCCTCGCGACGTCCGTCGAGGCCGACTGGCGGACGGAACGGCTGGGTCGGATCAGTGTTCGGCGCGAAGACGAAGAATTCCAGCTCGGTCGCCACTACCGGCGCCAGACCGCGTGCGGCGTACCGGGCAATGACTTTCTTCAATTGACCGCGGGTCGACAGGTTGGAGCTTTCGCCGCTCAGTTCGTCGGCATCGCAGATGGCCAGGGCACGTGGCTCGTCGCTCCATGGCAGGGGATGGATCATGCTCGGCTCGGCCACCAGCGCGAGGTCGCCGTCATCGCTGCCGTAAAACCGCGCCGGCGGATAACCGCCCATGATGCATTGCAGCAGCACTCCCCGCGCCATCTGCAAACGCCGCCCTTCGAGGAAACCCTCGGCGGTCATCACCTTGCCGCGCGGCACGCCGTTCAAATCCGGCGTGACACATTCAATCTCATCAATGCCGGTCAGTCGCTGCGCGAGTGAACGCTGGCCATCGGTTGTCATGACGCAATCCTTGTTATTGTGCGAGCCGCAAGCGGCGACCCGTACAAAATAGGCTCCGGCTGTTCGGAATATCAAGCAGCGTCAAACAAAAACCCGAGTCACGGCAGATAAAGGCTGAACACCCCGCCACCCAATGGTCCGCCATTGCGAATCTCGGTGTGCCCGACCACGCCATTGCGCTGATGCAAAGCAGCAATGCGATTGGCGAAATACAGGCCCAGGCCGGTGCTGCCGCTGCCGTGATTGATGCCCTGCACGTAATCAGCCTGACGCTCGAGCATCGCTGCCGGGTAACCGTCGCCGTCATCGTTGATGCTCAACACCAGTTGCCCGGCCTCGTCGCTGACGGTAATCAGCAGCGACTCGCGGGCATAACGAATCGCGTTGTTGATGCAGTTGCCCAGCACTGACGCAACCAATTCGCGATCGAAGAAACCCAGCGGGCTCAGCGGATCAACTTCGTAGGTGGCAATGATCCCGCGACTGGCGAACACCTCTTGATGCGCGGCCAGTTGCGCCTCAATGAAATCATCCAGCTCGTGATACGCCGGTTGCAGCGGCAACTGGTTGACGCCGAGCTTGTACAGTCCAAGCAGTTGCACCAGCATGCCGTTGAGGTGGGCGAACTCGAAGTCGATCACACCCTGCTCCGCCCCACCGCGTTGCGCTTCGGGCAAGCGCGCCAGCCACTGGCTGTGGGCTTGCATCAGCATCGCCAGCGAGTTCTTCATGTCGTGAACGGTGGAGGCGATCACCGTGGAGAAATCCAGCGCCTGCTCGTCTTGGTTCATTCGCCAAACGCCTTGCTTTTCAGCTTCTGATAACGCGCATAACGCGCGTCGGTGTCGGGCATCAGGCCGACCATTTTCAGGCAGGCCCGACATTCTTCCAGCTCCGCCGACGGCACACTGGTGTCGGTGCCGTGCAGCAGCGACTGGGCCATGTTCAGCGCGATACTGATGTTCTTCGGTTGCATCTTCAGCGCCTTGCGGAACACCTCGCGGGCCTCCACCAGATTGCCGGTCTTGTACACGCGCACGCCCTGACGGTTGAGGTCGGCGGCGGCGTTGCTCGAACTGAGGATAGTCGGGTCGTCGGTGAGCTTGGCGATGTCTTTCATCACCGCCGGATCGTCACCGTAGATCTCCGCACAGCTCTTGAGCATCGAAGTGCCCGCCTCGGCCTGACCGAGCATCTGCAATTGCTTGGCGACCAGCAGCGCCGCTTCAGGGCTCATGAACTGTTCCATGCCGTCGAGGCGCATCAGTGCTTGCTCGGTAAGCTTGTCGGCGGTCTCGGCATCGTTGAGCAGCAGACTGGTGGCCTTCATCAGCCGCGCACGAATCTGCAGGCCGGGGTCAGACGGGTTCTCTTTGGCGACGGCGCTGAGCGTGGTGTTGATCTCCAGCCGCGTGCGCGTGTCGAGCCCGCGCTCACTGCCCTTGCTGATCAAGGCATGGGCCAGGCCGAGGTTGCTTTCCGGGTCCTTGAACCGCGACTGCGCGCCCTGCGCCACCGCCTGACGATAGGCCCGGGACGCGGTGTCGAAGTCTTCGTTGACCATGGCCAGTTTGCCGAGCAACGCCTGCCGGCGCACCGCCAGCGGCGACAAACGAATCGCCTCCTCCAGCACCCGCTGCGCGCCTTTGGTATCGCCCTCGGCGACCAGCACATCGGCCATGCCGTCGTACAACGCCGGCATCATCGGGAACACTTTCAGCGCCTTTTCGTAAACATCTTTGGCCTGCGCCACTTGCCCACGCTTGAACAACAACTTGCCCAGCCCGGCAAACGCCCACGGCAATGGCCGGTCAGCGATGATGCTGTCATAGAGGCGTTCGAGCGCTTCGTTCTGGTTCATGTCGCGCAGCGCATCGGCGCGATAACGCAGGCACAGCGGCGAATAACGGATGTCCTGCTTGCACAGCGCAATACAGGCATTGAGCACCTCGACCGGCTTACCGCGATCAAGGGCTTGCAGAATCGGTTTGAGCAACGTCTTGCGCTGCTCCAGACGCTCCAGGCGCTGCGCCAGACCGGAGCGATTGAACGGCTTGGTCAGGTAAGCATCCGGCTCATGCTCCAGGGCACTGAGCACCATCGCCTGACTGGTCTCGGCCGTGACCATGACAAACACCGCTTCATGGCTGATGAGCTTTTCCGACATCAAGTCTTCCAGCACCTGCTGGCCGTTCTTCTTGCCGTCGCCGAGGTGGAAATCCTGCAGGATGAAATCGTAGGACTTCTGCGCACACATCTTCAGCGCCTGCTCGCCGGTATCGGCGGTATCCACATCCTTGACCCCCAGTTCACGCAGCATCGAGCGTACGGAACTGCGGAAATCCGAGAAATCATCGACGATCAGAAAACTCTTTTGGTGATACGACAGCATCGAGGATTTCCAGGCAATTGAAGTGAGGGCAATTTCAGGCGCGCAGATGATAGCTGCCGGCCAAATGCTATCAAGCGATTTCACGCGACTTTTAAGTCACCGAGTGGGTTATCGGCCACAAGTGACGTTCTCTGAAGCGGACACTTCAAGATTCCTCGCGCAGCGATTAACCTGCGCACCGACTCACCTTTTCCCCCTACAAGGTTTATCTCGTGTACATCAAAGGACGTTGCATCATGTCCGCCTGTGCGCTGCTGTTTTTCCAGCAGGCGATGGCGGGCGGAATGGATTGTGCGAAAGCGGCGAGTGCCGTGGAGAAGGCTGTCTGTGCGGATAAAGGGTTGTATGCGCTGGATGCGCAGATGGGTGCGGCTTATCGGGAGCTGATGAAGATCTCCGGTGATGAGCAATCTGAACTTAAGCGCACACAACGGTTGTGGCTCAAGACACGTAATCAGTGCGAAGCGGATATTGCTTGCCTTGAACAAAGTTATCGTGGCCGGTTGAAGTTATTACAGGCGCAGCAGATGGATGCCGTTGCGCACAGACCGACCGACATCGACAAACAGGTTCTGGAAGATCTGCAACGCAGCATTCAGGCGGCCAGCGAGGGCGGCAATCGCGAGGTGGCGGTTGAACGAGTGCTGGCTTCACTGGCTTTCAACTCTGAAGAGGCATCGTTTTCAGGCGACTCCGACAAAGAAAACCCCAGCGAGCAAACGCACTTTCCAGCTTCGATTCCCAAAGACGTTACACCGGATGAATGGAAGGCATTGACCGCCACCGAAATCGATGCGGCAGCAGAAACCGGTCAAACCTCCTACTCGTTGCTGGACATGGACGGCGACGGGCAACGAGACCTGATCGTCCAGACTTACGCCGGTGGCACCGGCATGTTTACCTACGTGGAAACCTGGCGCCGAGACGGTGACCATTTTGTCAAAAGGTCTCCTGAGCCTGAAAGCGCGCTGTTCTATACCAATGATCGCGGAGCCAACCAATCGGCGTACTGGATCAAGGCTCGGGGCAATATTTACCTCGCCTACCGCAACGGTGCCTACGGCGTTGATCACATCTACTTGCTCAATCCGTTGAAGATCAACCGTGAAGTGCCTACCGTGACGGTGCGATATGGCTACTACTTAAACGTGCCCACCACCCAACACAAGGATGACGGCGCCAGCACCTTTGAGTTGGAACCTGATCTGCGGCTTACGCTCAATCAGGCAATCACCAAGGCGAACGAAGCACGCCCCCGTAAACCGGACACTCAGCGCACGCCTCTTTGCCCGATTCCTGCAACAGGCGCAGGCGAGAGCGATTACTACAGCTACGGCCCGGTGCATTACTCGGTGGAAGATGTTTTCGACCTGCCGGTGATTATCGGTAACGAATGCTACATCGGAAAACTGGTTGACTGGTTTGGCAGCTACGACGAAAAACATGGCTTGTTTGCACAACTGGCACTGCGAAAACCGGACATTGATGCAGATGGGCGCAGTTTCGAGGTCAACGGGCGCCGGCATGTGATCGAAGTCAGCACCTCAATTGGCAAGGCCGACGGCGGAGCACTGAACTGAGCCACTTATTACGAGCATGAAAAAGCCCCGCCAGATCATCCTGTGCGGGGCTTTTTTCGAACCGTTGCAAGGCTCCGAATAATGGTGTCCCAGGGCAGGTTCGAACCCTTATCTGGGTAAACCGACCTGGAATCAGAAAACTGTACTCATATTTTCCTATAATAATCAATAGGATAAGCTGACGCAAGGGGGATATTTGTAATAAGTGCCCAGACTCCTCTACCGGCAGCGCAAGCCGAGCCGCTCAATCTGATCGAAGACAACGTATGAAAGGGAAAATAGGGAAAATCGAGGCCTTGTCAGCCTGAACAAGATGGCGCTCGGCCATGGCCGACGAGTTTAAGTGGCCGGTGCGGTCGAACCTAATTAAGTATTTGGTGTGTAAATGACCACATCGAAATCGCCCTAGCAAAATTGCTGGTGTAAGAAGGTCAACGAGGACATGAGACCGAGATGGCGGGTATCTCGTGCATCCACTCCTATGAGCAGCGAGGTTATTAGCGGCAGTTGGGTGTGTTCTCGCCATCTGATTTTGGAGTATTGAGGAAAAAAATCACTGTCATTTTCCGCCAGCAAAGAAAGCTAAACCTAGGGCCAGATCAACGCTAGCGCTTCAAGCGTCGACCCGCGATCACACCCTGCTTCCAACATAAATAACCATAAAAATCCACACCATCTACGAGCTTCGATCCTATAGAGTTGTTTACTATGAGTCCCCCTTCCTCTACTGCGATGAAGGGTTCGAATTCATTGATCAAGCTATCAATTGTGCGATATGCCGATTCCAATTCGTCAACAAGCGTTGCTGCGGAGTCAACTCCTCCTCCCTGGTCTGCCTCGGCGTCAGCTTCGAGCATTTTAAGCTCATTCTCTAAATATCTATTGAGATTAGTGACATCTAACAATTTAATCTTGAGCTTACGCTCTCTAACCAAAGCCTGCTGCTGCGCCGCCTCTATCAAGTTTGTGTGCTTTACCATCCATTCGTCTAGTAGCACTCGATACCGTTCAGTCTTAAGTAGGTTTGAATGCGACACCGCTTTGATCGGCTTCACTTCAGATAGATTGGCTCCAGAAACTAACTGAGCGAAGGCAAGTCGCTTGTGATGAGTCATGATCCTCGCACACTGCTTAGCCAAATGAGTAACGCATTCAGGAGACGCGCTAACCTCTACACATTCTTCTAACGCAACAATCAACAGAAGCATCGTTTGCTCTACGCTATTCTGCTGAAAACTCTTGAAAGGATTATTTTCTGAGTAATTCATCTAGCACCTTCACCTCTGGCAATGTTGTTCTACCACTCACCAGGTACTTGCCCCACTCATCATTAGTCATATTGACGAGGTCAACCAATCGCTTCATATCAACCGCGCCCACTTCCATCAACTGTCGAAGGGAGGCCATTAAATGAATCTGAGGTTGCGGATCACTTGGAAGCATAATCGCTTCATACAGATCCCCTTTTTCGGCCAAAATCAGGCGTACACACCGGTTCATCTTGTCAGTGAACCCGGGGGATGAGAATTGCGGAAAATCATAAACTTGTTCAACTCGCAACAAAAATTTACTTACGGAATCTGAGGCAACGACAGTTGCTCTCTCGTTGGTATGAGAACCATTATTATCTGAATTCACAGTCAAGTAATTGGGTGTTACATCGTTCTCCGTGCCCTGCACCAACATTACGTCCAGCGACCGTTCAATTAGATACCAGCCCATCAGATCCTCCGCCGCTCTATTGAGCTTGGACTGGAGAAGCTCAGCGTCTGACTTATTGATTTTATCTACAGTACGAGCGTGTCTAATTTTAATTTGCAATTCTGCCAGCTCTTCCGCTAATTGATGCCTTTTAGCAGAAACCGCATAGATAAAGTGCGTGGCAAAAATTGCTTCCGGACAAATGGAGCATCTTGCGTAACCGCCAAGCAACGCAACCATTTTGTCTGGACAGTCGAATCCATACGGACACAAATGTGTCGAGCATGTCATAACCGTAGAGGGAATATCTGAGGCAATAATATTGGAACCAGCACCACCCTTCTTGCCTTTCTCTCCAACATATAATTTGGTAAGCCCATATTTAATGATGAAATCAGGTAGCGTGTTAAATTTTATCGATGCAAACAACTCTTGAACAAGGTCACTTTCAGACACCTTCAAATTTTCTATGATCGCCGCCTTAGGGTGATCCTTATGATTGAATGCACCAGCCATTCTCTGAATCAAAGAGTGCTCACCCCGGTTGTAATAAGAAACAGCCCCCGCTGTCTGCCCGGTAGATTTCGCGACTAGCTCAGCACTTTCATATTTAAGAAGGTCTGTCAAATGAGAGGCGCGAGCACCATGTGCCGTTACTTTGATCCTAAAAGAGACTGGCGAGAATGGAGCATCATCAGGAGATATGCGCTCTAGCGCAACACCGACCTCACGAGGGAGGGGCATTGCCATCCACTCATCCCAGTCGTAGAAATTCTTTGGATGACCTGCCGGCGGCATCGGAATTAAAGCGATGAATTGAGGCCGCTCGCCGTAAAATCCGTGTACCCACTTTTGAAAACTCAATGCTTGAAAGCGATGGATACGTTCATACTGTCCATCTGATATTGGATTACCTGAATGAGGATCATGAGCGAAAAGACAATTAATTTCTCCCCACTTGCTTAAGGCCCTACCTTCGTAAAATACTGACCGATCAAAAGCTGTCACACCATTCTTGACCATCTGTTGACGCCAAGCATTCTGGGCATCTAACGATGCTGACGACTATATTCCTGCAAATGACGGTGAACGGCTGTTCGTAAATTTTATCAGTATTAACGTATAAAACGTCCACTCCATATACTTCGTCGACATTCCGGCGCGCAAAATAGTCATATGTTTTACAATCAAGCCATTGTAAATTCTGTGCCCTCATCCCACCTTGAGCAAGGACAAATGGAAATATAAATGACGCAGGGTTGAAGTATTTTTTTCCGCTGTGAATTACAAACAACAAACAGCGAGAGTCTATTTCAGTTATTGGTATGGCACATTTATCCACATAAACAAATGGAACATAACCCAACTCTGAAAGATTTAAACAGTCCTTATTGTATCTTGCTGCCTCTACCGAACGCACATACAAATTTACATCTTGATTAATATGCTGCGCCAAACTCATCAGTGATAAAAGAAATTCAGAATGCAGAGTGAGCAGTTCGTCCTCATGTATATTTTTCACTGAACGCTTTTTTTTCTTCGCTTTCTCTTGAAAAAACACAGGCTGCACAACGCTATCGCAGCCAAGTCTATTACTGGCACCAATAATTATCCACTCAAAGAAAGCTTTAAGCTTGCTAGTTACAGGCTTTGCGACCGAAAACCCCATAAGTTTTGAAAACTCTAAAAACGTCAGGGGCCTTTCTGATCCAGCTTCAGCCCGTGCCTTGTAGAATATGCGCCCTTCAAAGTTATTTGGAGTGGCAGGATACACCAACTCGGTATATGGATTATCTCGAAACCAAGTTGACAAATACATAAAAAGATAGAAATTAAGCCTACCAAACATCGAGCCCCAAGCATCTACTACCTCATACCCATGCTGATCTAGAAAGTCAGCTTCGAGCTCTAGCCATAAATTAATGTGGTTAGTGCAATGGATATTATTTTTCCGCAGTAACTCTTCAAGGTTCAAGGACTTGATTTCCGTAGGCCCAAAAAAAGTCATATGGCATTTACTACGCTGCCTTTTAAGCGTCTGCAATACACTATCAGCAGTCAGGGCATGGTCGAATATTTTTTCTACAACGCCACCGTCAGCTATTCGCCGCCTTCGCGCGCCCCTGCCAGCTTGGAATATGACTGAAGCTTCCGATATATCTTGCGAAAGCTGCCCAGGAAAAACCGTATTGATATGGGAAAATAACTGAGCAAATGGGATCGGGGATATTTCGAAACGTCCGCTAGAGGAAAGCTTAGTTTTGCGCGCGTGCTGCCATGCTACGCAATCGTCCAAAGTAATATCTGCTGGCGAAAACCAATTGGATGCAAACAACACCTTGGTTGACATGTCCGCCAGACGCTTAGCTCTCCTTTCTGCATAATTCTGATTATCACGAGCTTTCGATTGCGGAGAGTTATAGATATTTTCAAGCTGAACAGACCGCATCAGAGGAGTATAGCAATTCACTCCATTCTCTGGATCATCCATCCATGTACCCTTAGGTCTTGAAAATTTGTACGGTAATAACACGCACTCAGCTTTGTACATCAACATTAGCAATATGCGGCAGCCTGTCCGAAACGTATTACGAAGATTTTTTTCTCCAAAACTGCCGACTCGGAGAAATTTTTCAAATTCCATCTGACTGATACGCCCAGAGCGCCGGTAAGCCTCTAAGCAAAAGTTATTCATATGTGTCAGCAGGTCTCTTGCGTCATAATTTGCGTAGCCACACATTTCAAAAATTTTCCAGAACCCCCATATATCAGCCTGGGCTTTCCTAATCTCCGAAAGTTGCATCAAGGTAACAATTGAATCATGAAGAGCCAGATCAAGATCGCGCTTATCTTTAAGAAATATTAGTTCAAGAGATGTATTTATCATGCAGCCTTAACCTCTTGAGTCTTCGATTCTTCCTCAACCGCCTTCTTGAATGTCTTAACTCTATCCGTGTGATATATAAGCATGAGCTCATTGAAGCTCTTTCTGTGTCGGTTATCCCTCATAATGAACGCCAGCGCGAGCTTTTCTTCGATCTTTACCTTATCTATGATTGCGTATGTTTGAATGCTTTCAACCGAAGCATGCCCGGTTAGAAGAATTATCTCACTATCCGAAAGCCCCATGCCTTCTGTGTGCAATATAAAATTTTTAAGGAACACGCAAAAACTATGTCTCAGGCTATGAAGCTTCATCTTGTAAGGCTTAATAAAATCTTCCCCTAACACTTCTTTGGCAGCAGATTCAAAGGGCCTGATCACATTGAATTTATAATCGCAAAAACGAAGAGGCTTAGCATCCGTGCCTTGAAATATAAAATTGTGTCTAGCCTTTGCGTCGTACTCATACTTCATATAAAGCGAAAGTGCTTCAAAAAACATCTTTGCATAGGGCTCAATCAAAAATGTGAACTTCGTACGCCGCCCTTTCCAGCTCAACCTATTTATTTCTACTTCACCCAACCCAATATAAGAAAGCTTTATCTCTTCGCGCTCTTTAGGATTTACTGCATACACTTTACCTTCAGAGAAATCTATATCCTCCCAAAGCAACTGCAACACTTCGGATATCCGCAAGCCTGTAGCAGCCAAAAGGCACCAAATTGCTGCGTCCCTGTAACATGTGGCGCGCTCGAGTAAGCTTGAAATAAGCTCCAACGGGAAAAACTTTGACTGATCAATTATCTGAATCTGTGGGCTATTCCTCGGGACGTCGCGATATAGCCTCTGCGATCTACCGACATTTTTCCTACCTGTGCCCCACAGACTTATCCTACCAATTAACAATATACGACTTGAAAACTCCTGTAATGCCGTAAGAAAACTGATAGAAAAATCCATCTCAAGCTTCGACGCAGAGCTATTACGCAGATCCACAAGAAATAGATTATTGAGACACAGAAACTGCGTCACAACCACATGATAGTTCCTGGCCGTCCTTGGCGAAACACTTCGACGGGGGCACTCAATACTTATATTTTTAACAAGCTCATCAGCCGACTTACCCCCATAAACCAGGTACGAGTAATAGCCATTGCACAATTGGTTAGCCACAGACGCCGACAAAGCGCCCGCGAGCTCAAACCCTGCAAACAGATAACGTAAAAAACCAACCAAACAGTAGAGATATTTGGTTACGGAATTAGGTGCCATACTGGCATCAATCATTTCCGTGAGAAATATACGAAACGGGATAAATTCAAATCCGCGTCCCGTCTCATCTATGCAGATCAGCTTGGGACAGCTACGCCCTTTATACACGGATCCAACCAGATTGAACTTATACATACATATAACTCCCATCATGGCAGAAAGCACAAAACCAAATCTCACTACCGACGAAGCAACGCTTATGAAGAAACAGAGCCCTGGCTTTTCAAACATCACACATACAGCACGAATAACCCTCGTGCTCGAATCGCTAGCTGGCGACATTGTCTTCGTCAGATTCGGATGTAATACGGAAAAATCCGCTCCACGGATGCCCGCAATAGCTAGGAAGATCATCGGGGAGCCAGGAGTCGCGCACGCTGAAATAAGAGCAGGCCACGCCGTGCTCTTGCTCCAGTTGCTTGCACAGCGTTTTGACGATCAGTTGCCGCTCGCGCAGATCGCGCCCACGGCCAAGTTCGTTCAACGTACCTAGATACCGACCAGACTTGTTCACAACCACGCGCCCCCCTGTCAAAAGCGCTCGCACATAAGGGTGGGAGTTATCCTCGAAATAAACCCAGCAGCCGCCACGTTCTTGGGTCTCCTTTTTCAGGGATGAAGCCTCCAGTGCAGAAACGCACTCCGTGAAATCTGCCACAGCTACGGCAGCAGCTTCATCGGAAACCGTCATGCAAGATTTGAAGTCAAAGCACGCCGCTCTCATCGAAGCTTCCTGCTCTGCCGCCGTGAGCCTGTCAAGTTCCGCCGGCAATCGCTCACATACCAGGAGATGGTCAAAGTGATCTACCGGTACGAGCCGCTGGTCGATAAGGGATAAGATATCGTACTGAAGCCTCAAGGCATCAGCCTCGGTGGCTACTACCACACCGATTTGCGACCACTTCTTTTGGGTCAGATCTAGCCCCGGCAGCTTGTCTCCAAGGTGCCCTTCTTGCTCAATTTTCTCGATGGCGCGGCGATAATTCCGGGTATAAGGCCAGCGCCATTCCAACTCCGCCGTCTGATTACCGAAGATATCAAGCTGACCATCCAGATAGCGGTACTGATTGCGCCAAATCTCTTCTTGGGTCACAGGCTCTGACGGGTGACTTGCTTGAAGCATCGCTCGTAGGTTTTCACCCTGAACTACCTTCGTTGCGCCAGCTTGCTCCGCTGAAGGCGTAGGGAACGTGATCGCGTATTGAGTGACTACGCCGCTAGCCGCTGCCAAGCCATCACGAACAGCGACTGAATCAGAGACGCTAAAACCTGAAAAACAAACAGCAGGATGGCTTCCCTGAATCGTCGCATGCCCATTCCTGACGCCGAAGGTGGCCCAGATGTGATGGAAGCGAATAGCAACCCTCAATAGGAACCGTCCAGGCCAGCAATCTTCAGCCCAACAGTTGAGAGCGAAACTCTCCGGTATGAAATCGGGCCGTGAGCCGCTAGTGAGATCGACGTCTCGAAAATAATGCACGACCCGATTGGGCTGTTCGACATCAGATCGCTGCGCCATATGAGCTCCTTTTTTAGGACAAGCGGCCTTCGCCTCTTAATTAGAGGTTTTTGATGAGAGTTTTTTGTACGCTTGTAGTGCATAAAAAAATAGACCACCCGAGCACTTCCGGCAAGTACCCACGCGCAAGAAAAAATAAACTTCTCACACCAATAGATAATTAAGCATTTAATGACCCATACACTAACAGCAGAATAAAATCAAATACATCACAAACATAAATAAATTAACAACACGTAGAAATCCTTATCAAGGATTTTTCCACCAAACCAAATACACAGCTAAATAAAAATACACACTCATAATTACGAGCCCATATTGTCGCGCCAATAAATCGCCTAGCTTTTCCTTCTATATCAATGGCTTGGTAGTTTCCCCCACTTCGTGAGGCGGCGCCTATTCACCAAGGACGCCCTCATGCTGCCCTTACACAGTTACATTCAGTATCCAATTTTTCCCGACCGACAAGCGAAACAGCACAAATTACAACGACAAGCTAAAGGTATATATCAAACGTTCCGCATAAGCTTATATCGCTATCAAATAGTGCAATGAAGGGGCATGGGTATACTTTCACGATACTGTTCATCCGTCGCAAAACTTGTAGACACCTCTGTTATTTCTTGACCACTTCCCCCCCTTGGTCTTCAGTTCCGCTACTACCTAGGAGATAAGTCCATGAGATTTTCAACCTTGTTCCACCCGGAATGCGCTCCCGTAGCTCTCGATGATACTTTCCACTACGTCGTGCTCAGCGCTCTTCAGTGGAAAACACCCAATCTTGATCTGCTGGTATCTGCCGGCAAGCAGCGCTTCGCCGTTCTTTATAACCAACCGTTAGAGGAGAGATTCGCCATTGAGACTCTCGAACAGGCTCACATCCAGGGCGCAATGTCTGGAGTGAAACTGGTTGCTGTCCACAAAGGCGTACTTCGTATCTTCTTGAGTGACGAGGTGGAGGGCGCCACCTTCCCAGCCATCGAAGCCTTGTGGGAACCGATCAAAGAACTGGAACTCAATCGACGGCTGGAGGTGGATTTTTCGTGTGAACATGAAGTCTATTCTGGCCGTTCCGAATACTTGTTCTGGTCTGCAGTCAAGGAAGTGCTTGAGTCGAATAGACTGGGGATTGAGCGGTATGAAACACCCGTTCTCCATGACTGCGCAGAGGAAATATCTAGCGGCGATGACCCGTCATCTCATCAGTATCATATTGATATCCGTCAGTCTTTCTCCTCTGAAGCAGTAATGCCCACCGGAATCTGCCCGCACGTACTGGAGCATGTAGATTCCATGGTCGGTCACTCCAGCACTTCAATGTTGGAGTGTTACATCTGCCCGCCTCAAAAATGGAAGATGCCTTAGAAGTTTCGTCGAACTGCCATAGGACTGGTCGAAGCATCGCCACATTTGAGAACGGTGTTGAGCGCTCTCCAGTGGAAAGACGCCAACCTTGAGGTAATGACCAAGGCAGCCAAGCAACGCTTTGCCGTCCTGGCACTACCGGGCTTCCATCCTCGCGTCTGCGCGCTCCGCTTGCCAGTGGCACGACAAATCAAAAGTCTCATCAAACACTCGCGAACACACCTCAAAGAGAGGCACCGATGCAGCAGCAGTCTCCATACGTAATACATCGCGAAATCCTACTAAACGGCATGTATGGAACAGCCTATCGGTTGCAAGAGTTCGTCCTCTATCAGCTTGATCCTTGTAGGTACACTTTCGACATCGATGAGCATCGCGGAGGGTTCGACAGTATTCACCTTCAGATCTATCAGGATATGAAGCTGTGGTTCTGGGACAACGGCCCATCAAGCGCAGGTTTTAAAGAAATCGCCGAAGCACTTCAAGCCAGATACACCGGGTAAGAAATCGGTTTTCAAACACTGTAGCTAGGTAACAGTCCTCCAACAAATCAGTCCCTGCAGCTGCGCTTGGGCAAACCTATATCTCTTCAAAAAAATCGCTTCAGGCTCAAGGTTTTCCGAATCCAACCGTTTGTGATGGATAAGTACCTTTTTTGAGCGATGGCTTTGACCCTCTCTGCACATGACTTCGCACAGCGCCTGAGCGGCGCCTTTTCGTTCCCCTGCACGATTCTCGGCAACCGCCTACGGTGCACTTGGGAGCGGCTGATCAGCTACATCGAATCGTCAACCTGCACAGCCGAATTCAACAAAGCGGCGGCCTATGCCGAGGGCTATGCACATGCTTTGGCCGATAGCGGGCAGATCGATATTTCCACAGATCGGGATCTGCTGATCATTGCAACGATGGATGCATGGAGATGCGCCCGTACTTACCCGAATACTTCGACCAACCTGAGCCACCTAGGAACACCATGACTTCCTTTTTTAGACGCTACGCCGACGGCGCAACATCAGACCGGCACATCCATATGCCTCAGCGTCTTCTGCCCGCGACCGTCAGTCATTGTCCCCTCGAAGTCTTAGTGGGCAACTGGGAAAAGTATCTCGTAGACCCCTCGTCCGCTCGTGAGCATTTTCCATGGGCAGCGCAATTCGTTATGGGCATGCCCGTTCCAAACTGGGCGCGCGGACTGGAGTGGAACCTCGGTCAGAAGTCTCGTTTCATCTCTGCAGTATGGTCAGGCGGGGATCTGGGGAGCTATCTCACGAATGACTGGTACGAATCAGAGAGCGGTGGCAGGGCATTGGCCGAAAACAGTGAAATTTTGATTGATGGTCAGCAACGTCTGCACAGCCTGGAAGAGTATCTCCTCGACCGTTTGGCGATCCCTGATGCACAAGGACAGCCAAGGATTTGGTCTGAGCTTGGCAACGGCGAAAGGAGACGCTTTCTGTCGACGATCTTCACCCATGCCAGGGTGTCGTCTGGCGACCAGGTGGCATTGCGCAGGACATACGATCTTTGCGCGCAGGGCGTAGTGCCTCGGTCATTTGATCAACGAGCTGTTCGGTAATCTGTGCATTTCCAGTAGTCGGGCGTACCCCTCCGGGGGCGGCTGTCGTAAACCGAGCCCCGTGATGACGGGTCTCGGCCCTCCGGGCTTCCATCCTTACGCTCTTCGACCATCCTGGCCTGCGCGCTCCGCTTGCAGAGCGATCCGACTCACCTGCTTGCTTGGACATTGACTACCGCTCCCACATACTGCTGAGCATTCGATCAAAGATGAGGCCGGGCAGATGAGTTGGCTTTTTTGGAAGGACAAGCGCCCTGAATGGATTCAGGCGGAAGAACGGGAATTCATTAAGGCTGCGAACTGCCTAAAGACACTTCAGGTAACGGCTCGCGGTGGCATGCGCATTGATCCCGAAGAGCTCAGGGATCAGATCCTTGAGGCCAGAGAGTTATACAAACACCTGGTTCAAAAATAACGGTAGTGAGTAGGCAACCTGCTTGCAGCCACTGCCCATTCGCACGGGTTCAGAAATTCAAAAATGGTGCTCAATGGAGGTCTATTCACTGACGCCATGGCCCCCAGTTCGGTGGGTTCTCAAAGATATCGATTGAGGTGCTGAGCTCATCCTGCATGCGCTCAAAGACTCCATCTAGGGTCGGGTAGGCATTCGACTCCCTGAGTGTGCTCACCAACTGCAGAAGCTCCCTGCCCTGCGCCAAGGGCATTTGAATGTCGCAATAGACAGAGTCTTCATCGTCCGTCATGCCCATCTGATTTCTCCACTCAATCTAGTCGGCTCTACGCTCCGCTACTGCGAAAGTTGTGCGTGTTCTAAAGGGAAAAGGCTCTCGTAATCCCTGGCTCCGGTGAAGCACGCCCGTTTATGCCGAATTCCAGCTGCCGGACGATGATGCGACGCCCTTAACCTGAGCCGTGACTCGGCAAGCTCAGTGACATATACCCTGCCAATCTTCCGCGAGGACAAGAAACTTTTTCATATCATCTCGCATCATGTACTGCCAAATAAGCGCTTCATCCTCAACATTCTCATCAATCTCCGGCTTACCCACCAGATTGATCAGATCTACCATTTTTCCGAATAGCTGCGTTCGATCAGCGCGCTCACCGTGGTCTTTAATCCTAGCAACACAATCCGTTAAATCCATCCAAACTCGAGCATGATCAACACCGAGTGAAACGGCCAACTGCAATGAGTTTGAAAATTTTGGATATCCCCACTTGGCGATGAAGGCTAAAGATAGAAACTGTCTCAAATCGGGCTTGCCATTTAGCAGAGCCCTGGACTGGGCGACTTCTTCGACATCTAACGCATGAAATTTACCGAGTGGCTCTGCGTGAGCCATCACTCGGTCGTGAAGGAAGGTTTCAACTAAAGATGACACCAACGTGCTGAGTATTGCCTGAGTTTTTTTCTCGGTTCTTCGTCTCGGTATTAACTCAATAATCAGGTAAAAGAAGTACGCTGATATCACCCCCGTCAGCAAATCGCCCGCGATATCTTCGAAAGCATCAGACTGAAGCGCCGTAATCAGTCGGGGCCATTCATTCATGCCAGCCGGCACATCGAGTTTTATCTTCACGATTAGCAGTAGGCCGAACGCAATCCAAGCACCGCAAAACAGCCAGAATTCCCTGCGATCCTTCAAGAAACTAAACATCCATATCTCCGCGATAACTGGCCACGTATAGCCCAGGCAGACATGCGAGCGGTTAGCTTACTTTGGTAAGCCAGCGCCAGCTGCCTCATTTCTGTTGATGTGTTCTAGCACGCGTTCTAGGAATCGGCGCTCTTCACCATAGAAGAATGCGGAGGGCTCATGAACTGCCAAGTGCTTAATGTCCTCCTCCCACTCGCCGTACCAAGCGTCTGGTGTGTCGACATAGATACTAGGTCGGTCAGGGAATTGATCTCCGGTGATATCGACGATAAGTCTATCGACTTCAAGCCAGGCATGTGAAGCACCCTCCTTCATCCCACAAACGTAGAAGAATTCGCCGACTTCCAAGGTGTTGAAATAATCGCCCATGAGCTCAGAAATGATTCCGCAGCATCCGCGTGGAAAATCTTGAATGTGCATGGGGACATTGCCGGTCTGTACGACTATCTCAACTGCCAACCTGAAGCTCGTTGCTAACTCAAGCGCTGCTGAACGAAGCATTTCCTATCCACCATAAAGAAGGGCCCCGCAGGGCCCTCAATTTGTACTCAAACGATTTTACTGAGCCAGCCAGCTCTCGACGGTGTCGGAACCGTATTCAGCTTTCCACTCCTTCAGAACCTTGTGGTTGCCGCCCTTAGTCTCGACGACTTCGCCCGAGTTAGGATTCTTGTAAACCTTTACAGCCCGAGCCTTACGGGAGCCTTTGATTTCAGCAGCTGCTGGAGCACGACGGTTTGAAGAGTGCGGATCGAGAATCGCGACAATGTTGCGCAAGCTGTAACCATACTCACCTAGCAGGTCACGAAGTTTGGTTTCGAATTCAATCTCACGCTTCAGACCATCATCGTTTTTCAGTGTTTCAAGCTCTGCCAATTGGGCAGCAAGCTGTTGTTCAAGCGCGCGGAATTCAGCGAGACGGGACATGTAACACCTCAGATATTTAGTGTTGGCAGTATAGTCAGCACTATGCAAAGTAGACAATCGAAGGTGTCCTCCGACGCTTAACGCTGACGCTCACGCCTTGCAGACATGTGAGCATTTAAGTGCTTCATCTCAGCCTGCCATTGAGCCAGGAATTTTTCCCAATCATGGGCGTATAGGCCATCGATCAGGCGCGTAGAGCCGATGCTCGCTTGTAGAAAACGCTCACGCCACGGCTGTGGAATACTGCCCTCGTCAACAATGTTGATACCGGAACTGTGGCGCTCAATCAGGACTGCTTTGCGGACAGCATCAATATCGGGGTGTGGATGACTCTGGTTTAAGTCGACGCGCTCTTGGTCTTCAATGTCGTCAAGCACATTCAAAATAGCGGCAGCTTGTGGGTCGCCCGGCACCAGGTGCGAAAGTGTCCAGAACGCTTTGCGCCTGACAGACTCACGCGTACGAAGATCATCACCCATGTTCAATGCCTCGATTGGAACCGGCAATCAGTCGACGATAAAGGTCGGCTAAGAAGGCCTTGTAACTGACGTAATGTTGCTAACGTGTGCCTCTGCAAGGGCCTGCTGTGGTGAGCCAAGAAGCTCTACTGCTAGGGATGACTTGGCCCTGGCGGGCGACAATCAGTCACACCTTTGCGCTCCCTGCGTTGTGGTCAAACACTACCAATCCGCCCCCCATGAAAGCGCTGGGTAGGTCGCATGGCATGGATTGTCTCCTGAGATGTCGCTTGCCGTCGAGAGCACCTGCCTCGCTGATCATTCAGCGAACTTTCCCCGCCTTCTGATGAATGTATCGCTTGGACGTATTTTTAAGGCATGCCAAAACTCATGCAGCATTTTTTGTATTTTTTCTTAGACCCGCATGGGCAAGCGTCATTTCGCCCAACACCTGGAGGAAAATCCGAAACTTTGATAATCCTCTGTGAGACATTGTCCAGGATCTGATGGTTTTTCATGATGTGTTGGGCCATCACCCGCTCTTCGCCCGTCAACGGCACCGTAGCATCTATAGCGAAAATCGTCTCAGAGCCACCTGATCGGCCTCTTGTGTCCGCGCCAAGAATCAGGATTTCCTTAGCCTTCTGAAACTTGTACCGAGCGACATATGCATATAGCCGCATACACGCTGTTCGCTCCTGTCTATAGTGATCATATGAAACATAATCATCATCCCAAGGAAAAAATACGAAGACATAAATTCGACCTGGATTGCTGACGGACGGGACTGTTCGAGCAGAGCGAGCGCCTTCAGGTACACTGCTAAATTTTTCAAACAAAGCGGATGATAGAAAGCTGCTGGAATACATATTTTCAGAGGCAAGAACCTGAACAGCATTAGCATGGTCGATGAAAGGGAGGTCGCTAGCCTCTCCGACACACGCATCCGTGATGGCATCGGCAAAACGAGTGATTATCTCGTTCCATAGCTTTGCTTTCTGTTTGTGTCCATGGCGCAGCGCATAGGCCACGGTCTGCCTGTAATGTCGCCACTCGCCTTCCGGAATTTGGAAGCAATGCCCCTGGTGTACAAGAGGAAGCCGCAGATCCCCAAAGCCGTTACCGCCGTCCTCCTGAAGGTAAGACGCAAGCGTTTCCTCCTCACCAGCGCTCAACAAAAAGCGTCGATTGCGAATCGTCTTCTCTTTGGTTTCCAGATAATGAATAAAATCTGGCGGCGTACAGAGCTCCTCGAGAAGCAAGTGAATTCCACTTTCGTCGAGCACGTGCGCGAAAGTCTTGGCTTGGTCGACATCCCCCACGAAGAAAGGCTTTTCGATCAACACATCTTCAGCGATCTGATACACATACCCTAACGTTCCACTACTACCAAGCGCTATCGAATCAAAAAAGCTCTTGGCATGGTCGCCAATTCCACGAGTGACTGCGACCAGGTGGATCTTTAAGTCGGGATTGGCCAAATCGTATGGAAAAGGATCTTCAAGCTTGTTGTTGAGAAAGATTCTTTGAGGGTAGTTCCTAATGAAACTCTCCGCGCCGTGCAGCTGTTTGGCCGATTCCTTGACTGCGCCCCGATACCATCGTTTCCAAGCGATATGAACATCCCTATCGTCTTGGAATTTGACATGGCCCTTGTCTGAGAAAAGGATGAGATGGTTGTTGAAGTAAATCGTAAGGTCAGCCAGCTCCTTGCCGTTCCCTACTGAACGAAACAGGCTGGGGTAACACCAAAGACTGAAAAACTTATTCTGGACAATAGATGAGAGAATGCGCTCGCTCTCATTCACGCTCGGCTCTTTGCGGATGGGCTTCAGCACCTGATCATTCCTTGTGCAGTTGTATTTCTGGAGAAATCGCCAGCAGACGGGCGACTCTGGGTGCTCCGAATGTTGCTGCTCGCCCTACCACTTTCCATCGGTCGATGATGGCACGCGCCTGTCACACCATCTGGTGTCTTTAACCTTGTTTACCTGGTTTAAAGATCTACATCGTCAAAGATGTTACGTCCTCCCCCCGTTGCAGAGGGCCGAATCAAATCGCTCCGTCCGACTGCTGGTTCCTCATACCGCTCTTGCGAGACCTCACTCACCCAATCGTCAACTCGACGCCGTTGGGTATCGACCACATCCTCGATACCGGGCCATTCCGGAAAGGCCGCGTAAATTCCATCTAGATCATCAATAAAATCAGAAAAGTGGTTATCAGGATCGTTTTCGTAGCAATACGATTCCTGCAGGGACTTGCGAACCCTGTCCAGGTCAGGCAGCACATGTTTCTGTACATCGCTGTAGAAGTCTTCACGCTCGTGGCTAGTGAAGAACTCATGCATCTCGTTATCGTAGATGTGCCCGAGCTCATCATGATCAAAGACAAAGTCCCGAATCTTGGTGGAAATCGCTTCTCTCACTGACTCAGGTAAAAGCCCTTGCCGTAGCAGACGGAGAGCTAGATCAGACGACCTCGTGAACAGGTTTATCGCGAAGTCACGAACCAAGCTGGAGAGCAGCTTTCCATCAGTTTTCGAGTAGATGTCCAAGAACACGTCATTTGTCCTGCGCTGCAGAAAAGAATACAGCCTTCCCCGCCTCGCCCGCTCCATGTCGCCATCGCATGCAACGTATTCACAGCACCGGTTCGCGATTTCTGCGAACATGCTTGAAGGCAAAATCGTAGCGTTTTGAACCCCTGCGTTGCCGCATGTCACCAGTTCCATCAACCGCTCAATCGGTGTTCCATCCACAAAGATCTGCAGATGTTCAGGACTCTGGGCGAGTATCAGCGCAAACGCATCCCCAATCGTAGGATGCTTATATCGCCAGAAACGTCCATCAGCCGTATCTGCCATCTGAAGAAAACTACCCCGGAGACTCTCAAGGGCTCGGATACACCCGGCCTGGCTACCGCCCAGCCTCTCAATTGTCTGCATCTCGCCACTAGACAGACTCACCGGGCTTTCGATTGCTCCATGCTTCATGTAGAGAAGAGCAAGTGCGGCCTGGCTCTCGTCATCCATTCCCTGCATCGTCTCGACGAGCCATCGCTCCTGCTTCGCGACAAATTCGTCGATATTTTTCTGGTCAATCTTTAGCGCTTTGGTGAATTCAACGCTCCCCAAGCGCCGAGCAGTCTCGGGAGCGAACCGACTGTGAGCTGCCACTGCAGGAAGAAACTCCTTCAAGACCGTCCGAACCCGCTGTGGTTGGTTTCCAAGCTTCACATGGTTGTAGAGGATTTCTGACCTTTCCTGGGAGGTCAGCTCTTTCACGTCGATGACAACCTGGCTCTCCTCCATCAGAGGAAATGCTGTTTTCTTGAGGTCACGTCGTGCACTGTTGTAAATGTAGTCACGGCTGGTCAGAACTATCCGATGCCCACCTCGGATCATGGTCGTGAGAGCGGGAAGAATCCGGTTCCACTCCATCACCAAGTCTGCTTCGTACTGCATGGCCCCGAAGGCGTCATCAACCCATACGAACTGCGATGCTTCTTCAGTATTCCAGTGATCTCTTATCTGCTCAGGCCTCTCCAGCTTCAATACTAGGCTCCCCCATTTATCCATCGCACACATGGACATGAGGGAGGCAATCGTTGTCTTACCTGCTGCGGGTTCTCCAACCAAAAGAACAAAGCCGTGCTGCTGAAGGGCTTGAAGAGCTTTGCGGTAGGTGCCAGTCACCACGAGCTTTGAAAGGTCGGGAAGCTCCGTTAGCAGTGCCTTCGTCTGCTTGTACCGTCTCTTATCCAAGATCTGGCTAAGGTCACCAAGACCATAGAGTCGGGGCACATTCATGCGCAGATCACTGTTCAGCTGGATCTTCTCGCAGATCCAGGTAGAGCCCAGCAAAAGCACGTGCTTGGCCCCGGCATCCTCAAACGCCAACCGTATTTTGAGATTGCTATCCCCTGTCCAGCCTGCGTTTGTCATCAGGACATAGACATCACACTTTCCTTTGGCGACGAGTCTGCGCACCTTTTCAAGCTCACCAGTCATATCAGATAGAGAGAGATTGTGATCACGGCGCGATGTGAACTTGCACTGGATGACGAATTCGCCTGCATACACTTCATTTGGCTGAGGAGACCACGTTCCCTTGAACCCACCATCGCGGCCTCCGTCATTTCCTTCAAGGAACGTCTCGACTGTTTGGCCCAAAACTGTTGAGGCTACCGCCATGCACAGTTGCTGAAAACTATGCCAACCTAAGAGATGAAGGTCGTATTTTGGGGGCGTCATGGGCATTCGATCCTTGCAGCAAAATCTAGAGGTAGGACAGAGAGCCATCATAGCGGAACTGCAACAATGCCGGGGCTGTGGTAGCAGAAGCCGTACTTACTCACCTAGGGGCGAGATTGAATTGGAGGGTATTTGGTTTATGAGACAGGTCAGGCTGATTCGCCATGGAGAAAGCGCTGCCAACGCCGGCGAAGCCAGCCTGGATCACGCGACAATTCCACTTACGCCGAAAGGGGTTGAGCAAGCGTACTTGGTGGCCTGCTCCTTTCGCAGTGCTCCCGATCTGATCGTTGCATCTCCCTTCTCTCGAGCTTCGTCAACAGCTATGGCTACGGAGGCAAAGTTCATGGCCGTCCCGCTTGAGACTTGGCCAACTCAGGAGTTCACGTATCTCGAGCCAGGTAGGTGTGCGAACACGACTGTCACCCAACGGCGTGAGTGGGTCGACGCGTACTGGTCAAGATCCGATCCTGCATTCAGGGATGGGCCGGGTGCCGAATCGTTTCTGGACTTCATATCCCGAGCTCAGTCTTTCTTGGATCTTATTGCGGAGCATCCGGCCCAGGACATTGCGGTGTTCTCGCACGGTCAGTTTATCAATGCGGTGGCATGGTTGATCGAGACCAAGTCGCAGCAGATAGATGGGCGAGCTATGGCTGATTGGCGTGAGTATGAAATCGCTAACCACGTCCCCAACTGTTCTGGTTACACGCTATCGAAGAATCCCGACGATGCCGGCTGGAAAATATGCCTTAGTGAGCAGCAAATTGAAGTCACTCATCGCGTACCAGGCAGATCCTATCAAGCGGTTCGTGATCCCGAGCGCTTGCTAGTTGAAGAGCGGGCCAAGGCGCTCTCGGCTAAAGGCTATCCACTGCAACTGGATGATGACTCGGCTATGTATGCTGAGCAAAGGCTGAAAGAGGCCAGAGCGGCAGCTCCTTCACTCCAAGCAGGTAGCGATAGCGGAAGCACTGCGGGAGAGCTCTCAGCAAGAGAGGTACGCCAGGTACTACGCGATGCCATATTCGGGCGACGCGCGATGGTCAGGGTATGCGCTCAGACCTGGGACGAGCTTTATGCTGGGATGTTCATGGTCGACATCGAGGGATAGAGCATCACGATCTTCAACGACTGTAATGAGCTCGACTACTGCGAAGCGTGCGTGAATCCGGATGCACGTCGCTGGTCATTCAACTCCGGAGATCGGTTTGGCACAGATCCCATGGCGCTGTTATCTGTGTGGGAGCATCAGACGCTGAGAACCTGCTGAAGGAGCTCCGAAAACCATGATCCATAGTGGTTACCCACATTGAGTCGGCTGTTGTGAAGCAAGCCATGTCTTGACCCAAGAAGTTTCCAAATCACACAAGCCATAACTTAAAGGAAAATCTGCTTGAACAAGCTCACCAACCAACGGGCATATGAAGATATTTTTCAAATTGAAAATATGCCTACTTCATGCCTGCTTTGCCAGACAGGCAAACTAGAAAAACTTGGGCACGTAATCCCCAAGTTCGTAATGCGCTGGCTGAAAGAAGCCAGCAAACACAAAAGTTTTTACTTTAACAATGACCAAAAGGTATTCGACACTCCCGCCTTTAGGATGATGTGCAACACCTGCGAGGCTAAACTCTCAACGCTAGAAAAATACTTTACGGACAATATTTTCAAAAAATATTATCGAAAAAAATCCCCAAACCCGATTCAAGACGACGTTTACAATTTCGCAATCTCCATCGCATGGCGGCTAATCGTATTTACTGAACGCCTTAAAAGCACTCAACCTCAACAACAGGCCTTCAAATCGACTTATGCTCTTTCAGAATCATTGATGCGAGACTACTTAAATGGAAAAATAAAAAGCTGCGAACACTCGGTTTACGCACTACCTATTGAAAACCTAACCAAAAATATTTCAAAGGATAAAATAGACGAGCACGCTCTAAATTACTCAATCAGGCAGGGTTTGAAAGCCCACCGATTCAAAGACGAAATAAATAACAAAGACTTATCACTACGACGAATCCCCACAATCCATTTCAAACTCGGCTGCTACTACTTTCTTATTTTCCCAGACAACTACTTCGCCGGGGCCGAATTCTCAATAGAATCAACAAAAATTTCCAAATCCAAAGAACTACATTTACTTGAATACACTCCTGACCTACTGGGATTCATGGATTGGCTCATGGAGCCTGGACTTTTCGAAATTAACGTCAAAGATCTTGCCCCCACCAACTACATTCATAGGAACTCTCAAACTCTATGGGATATCTCATTTGGTAGTAAAAGAGCGCAGAAAAGCTCTGAATAAGCTGGCCATAGATCTTCATGATCTCGAGAGTGATTCCTCGAATTGCTGCTGGCACCCACAGCTCCTTTAAGAACATATAAGTCTTGCACACATGATACCGAGTGTAAATGACGAGAAGCTCTGACACCTTATGACACTGATATTACTTTAACCATCTACTACGGAAGACATTCATGATCACCAGGCGACAACATTATTTATGGCGAAATTATCTTAGACCTTGGGCGCCAGATGATAAAATATGGTGCCAAAGAAATGGAAAGGTATTTAACACTGGCTTAATGAACATCGGCCAGGAGAGAGACTTTTATGCCACCAACATCATCTCCCAAGAAGAGGCAGATTACATTCTTGAGCAATCCAAGCACAGGCACAAAGGTGACTTGGCTTTAGCCAATAGAGATTTTGTACGCTTTTATAAATCAATTAGCGACTTACGGCTACAGCCTAATCGTACCGCAGAAGTCTCTGCTCTGCTTATCGAATTTGAAGAAAGCATCATGGGGGTAATTGAGGATCAAGGCTTAGCGTATCTCCCACTGCTCCAAAGAGGGGACGCCAGTTTTTTCCAAGTCAATGAGCATCGCGCAAGTTTTGCCCATTACTTAATGATACAGTTCGTTAGAACAAAGCGCTTGCGGGATACTATAGTGAAGGCCTTGCGCGAACCGCTGGCACGACGCGGACTAAACATCGAAAATATATGGCCAGTAGAGAAATACGTAGACGCCAAACATATGGCCTTGTCAGTCTACGCCAACAAAGAATACAAAATATCTTTTATGAAGAACCCTACACCGACAGAGCTGATCACTTGTGATCAACCTGTATTCAACATTCACGCTGTTGGTGCTCTTGGACAGATCCCCGAAGAGGTTGAGCTCTATTACCCGGTCACGCCTACATTAGCCATAATGCTTTCGAAAAAATCGCACAATAAGACTCTGACTGAGAGTGAGGCTAGGGAGCTCAACTCCTGGGTAAAAGAAATATCGCACGAACAGATTTACTCAGCATCGCAAGAGTTCTTGTAAGCTCCAGCCATTGGAGTTTTGCCATCAGAAGCCAATGAAGGGATTGCCAGCAGCTCAAGCTGTGCGATCCCTCTTTCGCTTAGGCTTCGATACCATTAAAAAATGGGCACCGTGTAGGTGACGTAAATGCGGTTCTTATCCAGGGTTCATTGCGCTGGACAAGTGCTTCGCAGGGCTACATTGCGCCAGGAGACACCCTGTCCTCGTAATGCTGAGTTCTGGAAGGCATAGGACTTTATTTCTTCCTCAATATCGCGTTGGAGCTTAGCGAGATGAATAGGCGAGCAATTCAAACTCGTAGCCACCTAGACAGCCTGAATGAGCGTGCATGCCACTATAAAACCATAAAACCCGTGTCACTCTAGAGCTCTCGGGCGAGGCCTGTCAAAGTCCACCAATGGGCGCGGCAGATTGCTAAATCAGATATTTTTAGCTACCTGCTTCACAATAGCTCACTAATCCACTTTAAGGCCGTAAAATACTTAAGAGCTGCTCTTTAAGTTGATTTTTTTCACGCCCTATCACCACGCGAATTTTTTCCTCATGCATCTGATTAAATTGCTCAACATATTGCATAGCATTTTTAGTAAGCCCCGAACTCACAACCAATATACCATTCCAGCCGGGACGCGAAAGCAAGGAACAAATTTGCCTAACAGTTCCCAATCCTAATAACTGCCGATACGCCTTCACTTCTATTTGAACAGGAGGTGTCTCATCCTGAAGCACAAAATCACGGCCACCGTCAGGGTACCCATTCTGAGTGAATGGTATGCCTAAGTCTTTCAACACCTCGGAGACTAAATTTTCGTACTGCACCGCTTGCACAAAAGCAGAGTCGGAACCTTGATTTATAACTATTTCCCCCCCAGCAATATCAACTACGATCTCTCGATCTGCCTGAAGCTTATTCGTCAGACTTTTCAAACCAAGCGAAGCAATTATTGCACCCAACACGGAAATAACGTAAGCCATCATCATTGGCCAGTCGACGCCTGGCTTGGATAACTCTCTATCTTTAGGAGCGCTCGATATTATACCATCAATAGTAGCAACAAGCTCTTGACGTCTATCTAGCGAAATGAATTTATTACTAACAAATCGATCCTGAACTTCTAGAAGTAAATCCTTGGCTGAATATGGATAGTTAAAACCAAGCTTTATCTCTCGCCCTCTGATAAGAGACCCCACCTCAGAGTAATCAATTTTCTTGTCATAGAAAAGAATTTCTTGCAAATCAGCAGACAAGCTTTCTCGCGCAAGGCTTATCTTACTATCTGATATTTCCTTAACATAATCAGGAACATAAACGATTGCAAAATAAAAAGTACCTATCACACCAATTACACTAAAGAGGTTCCAACCATTTTTTAACACCCAAGATAAAAAAATCTTAAACATAGACTTTCGCCAGCCTCATTATAACCCTACGCATGATCAACATTACCCAATCACCCACTTTTTTTCAAACCACAGGTTTAAGATGAATTTCTACAATTTATTCCACTGACCAACCAATTATTCTGAAACGCTAGCAAAAAGCATGCCTCAAATCGAGTTAGACCACATCCAATATTCGACCGCCTGAAGAAAAAAAGCGGCTCAAATAAATCATTGAAGCACACCAAGGGAGATGGTGAAAACGACCAAAGGCGTTTGAAGCTCTATCTAGACGCTGATGGAAGCCCTTCAAGTTCGTCAAAGCCTTTGCGAATCAAGACTTCCCTGAACAGCTCCCTCTCGCTGTACACACCATCCAACCGTGGGCCGGGCACGCTTGCTTCATCGCTCCTACCTGCGCTTTCGCGAGTGGTGTGTATGAAGTTCGTGAAGTATGGCTGCTTCAGCTCCGCGTACTTTCTCAAGACGTTGTTCAAAAGATCGTTGAGCTGGGCTTGCTCCTTTTTCTTCCCGAAGAAGTCCTGAATCAAGCCTTTGGATCTGTATTGAAAGTCGGGATAAAACGAAGGATCCAGTGGCGTGAGGTGTCGCAACGTGAGCTCTGATGACGGTGAAACTTGAGAACCCATGCAACACGGGCATGCGATCTCGAAGGTAGTTCTGTTGCATCCATTGCATTGATAAATCATCGCGTCTATCCCTTTTATGAGTCATCACGCGACCTGCGCGTTTTCGTGTTTGAGACACTATCTGAGTGCCGTCAGCACGTCCACGCGCTTGCGTCCCGCTGTTGGATAGTCGCTAAGCGCGTATCGACAGAGGGCACGCTGGGAAGGCTACCAGCGCTACTAAGTAAGCTCCCCGTCGTAAACATTGCGCTTTCCTGCTCAAATCGGAATCCATGCAATTCATATTTCCTCGTTACATGCCGACAGATATGCGCGTGGACGATTTTAAAGATCCCATGCAGCAATGAAAAACCTGAAAGGGTGGAGTTTATTTTGTTAAAAAAGCTTGTCTCAGCCTTGTCATCAATCCGGAGCCGCCCCGCAATTCGAAATATGCTGTCGGTCGGTGCCCTCTTCGCCTTCGTTGGCTTTTTGAGTGACGGGTCTTCCCTCATATCGTTCGTGAGTCAGTTGCGAGGACAGGACAAAGCGCCCCTAGCCGTTGTCCGAGCAAGGCTAAAGCCTTTCAGAATTAACGCCGTAATGCCTGAAAACCAAGATGACGTATTTGTTCAGCTGCAGCTGAGGAACTATGGAAAGGATCCCGTCTACCTGACGTCGGCTCAAATTGAAGTCACCAAAAGCGATACGGCAACGCTCGGCAGAGCCGGTGCAGCGGGAATGTGCGTATTGTCCGAGAACCCGAACGCCAACACGCCTATCAAGGTTGAACCAGGTGCAAGTGTTTGGGTTCGGGTCTCTAAGAGCATTCACCTACAGGGCTTGTCTACTTGGCTGACTGAGGAAACCCTAAAAGACATACACGTCCCCACCCCTGAAGACCCATCTACCATCACCGAGAACTTTTTTGTCGATGAGGTAAATCGAAAATTTGGCGAGCTCTACGGCTCTAAAGCTGCTCTGAAGGTCACCGTTTTTTCGGGGAATCGTGAGGAATTGCAGACATTCAGTTTTAGGCTAGCTGAAGGAAAAGACATATTTGCCAAAGATGGTAGCCTCCAGCAAGACTGGTTGATCGCCAACTGGATGTTCCCAAGATGGCGGCCTGCTGATGAAGGTACAACCTGTGAGGATGAGCCGAGCTAGGGATACGCCCGTGCGACTGCGGCCAGGAGGCGTTTGCCAATTCAAGTATCGACGAGCGAGACATTCGTCCCTATACAGACGAGCCCGTGTTGGGCCCTCCATTACCCCACCGGGGGCGGCTGTCGTAAATCAAGCCGCCCGCGAGGCGCACGTCTCGGCGCTGCGGGCGTCCATTCTCACACCTCTCGGCCTATCGGCCTGCGCGCACCGCTTGCGGCGGCTAACTGTGCAAATCTCGTCCGCATCTTTTCGAAGCGGTCAACACGTATGCTGTGAACAAGCTGGGATTAATGTCGGCCAAATCCATCGGCACCCACGAGCGGCTCCTCAACGAGCTCAATGCAGGAATTCAGTTCGTGTTGTATTTCTTCAAGGGTTGAGTCGAGCTCAGGATTCTGGCCTGACGCTCATACCTCAGCTACCAACTGTGAAAAATACGCCCCTTGATAAAGGCCATCTGAACGTCGCAGTACCCAGAGTCTTCAGCGTCAGGACTCATGAATCCTCCAAACCACGCAGGCAAAGTATGAAGGTTGGTATGCACCCAGGTAATAGCTTTGGCACGAAAGCAACGGGGTGTATTCGGTAGCATTTCTAAACAGCGTGGAACGAAGCTTGTTGCTTTTGAGGTGCCTGAACGAGGCTACTTCCTCGAGCTGGGATCAGCTACCTTCCATCCGGATTAGCGCCGTGCCCTCCTGGCTACGAAAGCCTCCATTCCGCCCATAGACTGGCAGAGCACAATCCCATACGCTGGACATAGCAAAGTGCCATGGAATACGAGCGAAATGGAAATAACCGACTCAGGAGGCGTAGCAGCGAAGTACGGCTTCCTTTATCAGGACTGCGTTGCAGCCTGGCTTGCCACTGAGATGCTCATGGATAGGGATATGCGTGCCGTGCGTGTTGAGACTGTTGACGATGTAGATATCGTTTGGGCAAGTTTCACAGAGTTCATCCAGGTCAAGGCTGCCGCTGAGAAGAAATGGACACCGACCACTATTACAGATAACGCTACAAGCACTGCTGTCGCCTCGACCAAGAGCAAATCCGTAGGCAAACCGCGAAAAAAACGCATACCAGATTCATCGATGGTGCATAAGTCGATGAAGCAAGCGACCACCCCAATTGACAAGTGCAAGTTCCGAATCGTCTCCGCAGAGCGCCCAACCGGCCTTCTGGAGTACCTTCGAGTATTACCGACCTCGCGAACTGGCAGGCCAGGAAGGCAGGAGTTAGTCGATGACCTCAACCAGCGCACCTCCAGCTTTGTTGCCGCATCCAAAAATGACATTGGGCACTGGGTAGACTCCACCTGGTGGCAGGTATATGCGTCGGAACGCGAAATCGAATTACTGGGCATTAAAAACATTCGCAATGCTGCTCTAGAGGTCGTTGGGGTAACGCTGAGTTCTGACGCCGCCGCCGAGGCAATTTGGCGAGACATCGTTTACACACTAACCAAGAAAAGTGCACTCTCTAGAAAGGTTTACTGCGAAGACGATAAGACCTACCACCGAAACAACCTCATCGATTGGTTTAAATCCGAAATTTTGATCCACGAGAAGTCATCCCACACAAGAACCAAGATATACGCAAACAAAAAATTGCAACCTATCCTCAATCACCTACACACGCACACGCCAAGCTGTGGGAGCATCGCAAGGTGCGGAAAGGTAATGCACCAGCATTACAATATTAATAACTATAGATATAGCTACATTTCGGACAGCGTCATAAAGTGGATTGACGAAATCCTGCTAATGCCTGAGGAAATCGCAGACGTCACTGGACTCTCTACTGCTGACCGATACCGAACGCTATTATCTCGACTAAAAGCTTCCATGACCGAGCTTGGAGACTTTCTTGGCAAAGTCTTACTTCACTCCTGCATCCGAAGCCTCCATACGAGCCAGCCAATACCTGCGTCGCTGTACATAGAAAAGCCGTTTGAAGTAAAAGTTCTCGAGAACGTTCACATCGTGCCACGAGCTTCAGAGGGTGATGAGCTTTGGATAGGATTTAGCCATCTCTATACTGGCACCGACATAATTGAATGCCTTCAGAGCCTCCGCACTATTCTATACACAGATATTACCGATAACATCGACTCAGCTCGATCCAAGATTCTTGAAATCAAACAAGACTCTTACTTGCTCCAGCATGATATCGATGAGCTTCTTGAGACCAGCCAGGCCTTCGACACACACCTGAACAGATATCGTTTTATAGTTTTCCTAGGTTATAACTCCGCCCTAATGACCGACCCCAAAACACCAGGGTACGAGCCTCACCTTTTAACAGAAACCAAAAAACTATTTGACGATTTCGCGTCAGATCTAAACACTAGCGGATTCGGAGAGGTGCTGATCGAGCTTCACCTCTACCCAGTGCCGGACATAGAAAAACTTCTATCCGAAGTAAAAAAAGCACTGGAGAAAGCTTGTGCTTGAAAACTACGAATCCGCGTTGCAAAGCCTCAAACAACAGAGCTTTTCGGCTTTTTCTTATCTAAAAATCGCTGATAAGCTTTTGTCCAACCCCAAGTACAGGAGCTCGGGAAGAGAACTTGTCATCCGGGCCCTGGACTCTCGAAGCCGATTCTTGGCTGTACATGCATTATTACGGCACCTAGTGCGAAAATCGGGACTCTATCCGTATCTGAAAACACAATTCCAAGATCTATCGCTTGCAGAAGAGTGTGTCTTAGAGGCCTATCAGACGCCGATCTCGACTGATATCGTCTTTCACTCCATGCAGTTCAAAATCTACGAACTGCTTCTAGAAAACCGAAACGTGATCTTGAGCGCCCCCACTAGCATGGGGAAGAGCGCTATCGTGGACTCGCTGATCGCGTCAGGAAAATTTAAGAAACTCGTCATAGTCCTTCCTACTGTCGCCTTGGTAGACGAAACTCGACGCAGACTCGAAGAACGATTTGGTCAAACATTTCAGATCATTCATCATGGCACTCAGCGTTCAGAGCAGGAGAAAATCCTCTACGTACTTACACAAGAGCGCGTAAATGACCGAGACGATCTCGAGAGCATTGATTTATTTGTACTTGATGAATTCTACAAGCTAGCCTTCAAACGCAAGAAAGACGGCGACATTGACGATGAAGACGAACGAGTGCCCGCTCTCAACTCAGCCCTGAGCAAGCTTCTACGTTGCTCCGAACAATTTTTCATGACAGGCCCATTTATCAATGGCGTCAGCGGACTACCCACGACCAACCTCAATTACACATTCATCCCCACTGACTACAATACCGTCGCGGTTGACGTCGAGTTCTTCAACATCAAGCCTGATAGTGTCGATGAGAAGAACAAGGCTCTAGCCACAACGCTCAAAAAAATCCATGGGCCTACCATTATTTACTGCAAGTCACCAGGCCGCGCGGTACAGGTTGCTAAATTCCTTCTAAAATCTGGCTATGTAAAATCCGTAGAAGATGACTATCTAACGTGGCTGGATCAGCACTACCACCCCAAATGGGAGTACACGCGAGCATTTCGAAATGGAATCGGCCTACACTATGGAGGACTTCCCAGGGCCATGCAGCAATACACGATTGACAAGTTCAATCGTGGCGAGTTGCCGTTTCTCATCTGCACCTCAACTATCATTGAAGGCGTAAACACCGTCGCCAAGAACGTTTTCATATACGATAACCGGGCCGGAAATTTTAGCATTGATCGTTTCACTCACGGCAACATCAAAGGCCGAGCAGGACGGATGGGCGTGCATTTCGTCGGCAAGGTTTTTTGCATGGAAGAGCTACCAAAGCAAAGCGACTGTTTTGAGGTAGAAATACCTCTAGGCAAGCAAACCGAAGAACTGCCATTAAACTTCCTCGCCGGCATTCAGCCAGAACATTTGACTGACTTCTCCCAATCAAGATTTGAGGCCGGAACATCATCCAGCAAGGCAGGTAAAGATTTTCTGAGGAAGCACGCATCATTCAAATTTGAGACCATTGAAGCGGCATTTAGCTTCATAGAAATCTGCGATGAAAGCGAATTCCAAAGCTGTTTATTTACAGGCGTCCCAAAAACAGGATTTGCTAACTTCCTATCTCGCTTCGTTGATCGCGTATGCGCTGGCTCGCTTAAGAAGCTGGGACTCATCAATAACATCAGCGTTATCAATGCCAGGATCTCTGCCTACCTGATGGCGCCGAGCCACGAAAATTACCTTGCGCAGCAAATTTCTCGCATACCGTCCAATACCGACAGCGAGGAGTTTTCCGAGCAGATTAACCATGCCCTGAACTTTGCCAGTCGAATATTTGGTTATGCGATACCCAAAGCTTTAGCCCTGCTTGAGGACATCGTCAACCTCGAGCTCGAAGAAAGGGGCACAGAGTTCCGGGCATCCTATGGACATCTGCGCAGTATCTTCGAAAACTATCATTTGCATCCGGCCTGGGCCGGACTTGAAGAAATGGGAATTCCTGTTCAACTGCTTCATAAGCTCGGAACACTATTTCCATTTGTAGAAGAGGCAAGCGTAGACGACGCTTCTCGAATCTTGCGTGAAAACCTGAATCGACTCCAAGGCCTTACCTTGCTTGAGCGTCATTTCATCGATAGAGCGCTAGGTCGAGTAAAGCGGTAAAAGAACTGCTTAGCCGCCGGCGCCTTTGTCTTCGGAGAGATCAACCGCCGGCGTCGGCCTTGGATAGACATCGGGAGAATTCCAGCTTATCTCTATATCCTCGTAACTCGGGAACGCAGTAGCGCCCTTCCTTCAATACTGATATCTATAAGATGCTCACATAAAGAAGTGGCGCGAAACGCATTAACAAATGCTAAAACGTGGAGGCAAGCCTGCCCGTGAACAAGCCACTCTTCGACTTTGACCTCAAACGCGTCTCGCACAAGCACTACATAACAGGGAAAGCCGCCATCAATTTTCCACATCCTGGAAGCACCACGGGTGGGTGGCATTTCCTTTCCTATTTTGATCGGGAGTCCGGCGTGACCAAGGTGTCGTTGGCAGGGATCCATTATCCTGACACCACAGCCTACTTTGGCAATCTTGGCATCATCGACGTGACCGATGAGCTAGTGGAGCGCGGCTGGTCTATGGATGGCCATCGCCTGTTCATGGCAGATCACTACAGAGCCGCTGCGGACATGATCGTGAGATGGGCACTTAGCGAGTCCAACCACTGCAGCGTCGAGATTGATGATTGGTTTCCCTCTCGTGCGGAGAGAGAGCGACTGCTTGAGATTCTAGATACAGGAAAGTCAAAGCTGTCCGAGGTTGGTAGATTGCAAAAGGTGGAAGCTTGGCTCCGCACGCAAACCTGAAGCTCGGGTAGATAAGTTTTACCCATCGCGTGCTCCACAGACCAAGCACGGCGGGCAAGCACAGACGGTGAGTGCAGCCTTCTGGCCCCCTGTCAGCCCAGGTCGTGCTCTGCCAAAACATCAAGCAAACCTATGCGACTACCCGCACCGTTTGAGCCAGCGGTGAGATGAACTAGGCTCTGTGCATCATCCCAAGGAAGACCGCCATGTCAGATAATTCGGACTACAAGATCGCCACGGCTGACGCCCTGACATTGCTGCTGCACAACCAGCACGCACTAGGTGCAGCGATAGAAGAAATAACCAAGTGGCTCTCAGAAAATGGCGTCGGAAGTGTCGCGGGTCATGCTATTTCGGCCATGGAAGCGTTGGACGCAAATGCTCAAGCCATCACAGATTCCATTTTGAGGATTCGACAATCTTAGGTGCTGCTACCCCCGAGCCCTGCGCACCTATCGCACACTGCCAATTCGACTGAACGATAAGGAAAAGAATGTTCCCACCAATGGCGAATCCCAACCTCGAAATTACCGCCACTGAATTCGAGTTCTTGGTCAGAGACTGGATCCTCAAACAGGGAGGTGAACTGACATCGCTGGAGGTCAAGCACGACGTGAAGGTCGAGGCCTACGACTCAACCTACCAGATCGACGTGCTGGCGAAATTCCAGGCTTTTGCAGGGGCCGAATTCATCGTGCTGATTGAGTGCAAAAAATACCGTAACGCAGTCGAGCGAGAGCTAGTTCAGGTATTGCACGACAAGGTGAGATCTGTGGGCGCCCATAAAGGAATGCTGTTCACCACAACAGGGTTTCAATCCGGAGCTATACAATACGCAAGGGTGCATGGTATTGCGCTGGTGTCGATAATCGACGGTGCAGCAACCTATCATACCCGCTCGGCTTTTCCAGTTGATGCGAAGCCACCGGCCTGGCTAAACCTTCCGAAATTTTCGCTCTGGCACGTCGGTGAAAATGACGCAGGCAACATCACGATGAAGTCGCTGGGCCGTGCTCCTACGGAGGTCAACGAGATGTTCAGCTAGAAATCGGTCAGGACAGCCTCGGCATCACCCCGAGGTTTAGCTTATGCGAGGTAGCGGTTGTAATCGGGTACGAACGATCCACCCCAGCAGCACAAAGCTTCCCCCCAGCAGATCGATATATCTAAGATCGATGTGGTCGATCAAAAATCCCCTGGCCATAGCTCCCAGCATGATTCCCAGATTGATCGCGGTAAAGTTCACTGCGCCGACCAGTTGAGCGCTGCTGCCCGCTCTTCGCAAGACATCGATACCCATTAACCACCCGGTCGTCGCGTGACAGCAACCCACTGCAGCTACTGCGAGGGGGAGAAGCCACATCTCATTGCCTAGCAAAGTGATAGCTGCCAGTGATCCGGCCAAAACCAAGAGTAGACGTTTGAACAAGCCGTCTAGGGGGTTAGGAACGCGTTTGGCCAGCACCAGGTTGCCTATGATATCTGCAACGCCATACAGCGCGAGAATCATCGTTACCTGCACCGCAGGAAAGCCAGTCTATCGGATCAAGAAGGTGGCGAGATAACTGAACACAGACATGATGCCGCCAAATATGAGAACCGAGCTCAACAGCATCAGCATGATGTCCTTCTTCAAGATTTCGCTAAGCCGACTGAGCAACGTGGTGGCTGGCTTTGACCCATTTAACTCAGGTGGACGAATCCACTTGATGACCATCATGAGCGCCACTGCACTCAGGCTAGACATCAAAATCAACGCGCCTTCCCAATGCCATAAATCACTTACAGCTTTTCCGACGGGAACACCTACAACGGACGCAATCGATACACCAATCAGAACCCTGGAAACCGCGAGGCTCTCAGTCTGCTCAGAAGACATTGCAGCTGCAATCAACGCCGCGTTCGTCCAAAAAATCGCGACCCCTATCCCGCCTAAGGCACGCCCGATCAACAGCAAGGGAAAGTTCGTGGTCAGGGCCGCAACGGTGTTGCCCAAGAAGAGCGCAATGCATGCCGCCAGCAGCAAGGAGCACGCTTACACGATGCGTAAAGGCCGCAATTAAAGGAGCACCGATCCCCATTCCCAAGGCAAATGCCGTGATGAGCCAACCCGCGTTTCCGACGGTCATGTGCAGCCCTGTCGCGATTTCAGGGAGTAGACCTGCCACGATGAATTCAGATGAAAGCATGACAAACGCGGTAAATGTCAGAACGTAAACTTTTGGGTTAAGCAAGTTGGTCATTTGTACTCAGTTATAGATGGCGGAGCTGCGACAAGAGGCAGCTTTAAGCGATGATGCTTGGAGCCTCAAGGCGATTCACCTCAAGGCGGGAGTCTTGTGATCTAGATAGGAGGACTTTCCCTTTCGAGCGCCTGGCTCCAAATTTGCGATTTGAAATACCCGAGGTGTCCGAGCAATACGGAGCACTTAAAACCACCGACTTGAGTGTTCCGGTCATGGAATTGCTGGGCAAAGACCTGACAATTCGCGGCTATCAGCTCTTTGAGATCACCCAAGATCCTGAACGCCTGAACCGTGCGAAGGACTTCATCACTAAAGGGCTTGAAGGTGGCGCCCTCCAGCCGATCATTTCAAAAACGTTCCCGCTCAGCGAAATGGTTGAGGCTCATCAGTACATGGAGTCCAACGCGCAGATCGGTAAGATTGTGATCGAACTGTAATTCACGCGTCGCAAGCCGTCGGCGAAGATATCTTCTGAATCTAGGCATTAAGCAAAGGCGTCCGTTGTGGCCGCCATCGCGTTCTGTCTCCGTTACGCAGAAGAGTCAGGTGCCTGCCGGCTTCTCACATTCAACGTTTGCTGACGAAGCACATGCTCTAGACGCTTTGTCAAAACCATCTGGAGCGTCCCGTCACGGCCCCTGGCAATTTTCAGGACAGCGACTAATTCACGATAATCAATTACGTGAAATAGATCACCGGTTTCGCGCATTGCAGCAACAGCTGCCTCATATACCTCATCCCAGTTTTCAGCAAATAGCTCTGAAACGATCACAACACAATGCAATTTATCGGACAAATCCACGTTTAGGACTTTGCCCTCGCTTGAGCTGATCTTGCAGTTTCGTCGAAGCGCTTTGGCCGCACCTACGAGCTGCGTTACCCCTTTAAGAGCCTGCTTCTTTACTCCAGAAACCCGCCTTACATGCGCCCTGGAGCCCTTTGAGGCAAGCATCGCGAGATCTTTAGTTTCAATGAGAATATTCCCTTGGCTGGAAAGGGCCAGCACGTCAGTCAGCTCTCTGGTTTTCTCACCATTTTCTACGGTAGGGCTCTTATATAGTTGTGCTGGGTAAACGGAGGAGAGTGCCGCCCACACTGAATTTTCAAGCATCCCCCCCTCATCTGGATGATCAACCTGGACAGTTTGATATGTGCCCATTCCCACGTACGACAAAAAATTTGGATGCCAGTCGACAAGTTTTACGGGGATTTTCACAGCAGCTAACTTAGGATTTTTTGCCACTGTACTGTTGTCGTGCAATGCGTCATTGAAGATATCTAGAAGACTTTCACCAAACTCTAGAACGCTTCCGGTGTAAAGCCTGGTGATAGGCTGAAGGTGTTCGGAAGCTTGTTCAGAATCGTCCGGGGCAAGAGATCCTGGCGACCAGCCGACGCAGTGATCCATCTCATTAAACAGAAAAAAATTCACGTCACCACGACTCAAGACCTCTATGAGTGCTTGGTGTTCTTCCACATGTGCCTGAGGTCGAGAAACAATGAGTGGTGTGTCTGGAGCGTCGTGAATAATCCCTGCAACGCAGACCTTATTTTCTAACACACCTATACCGACTTCGAATGAACAGCCCACTGATAAAGCCTTGAGGCTGCTGATGGGGGCCTTGATCAGAACTGATGCACCATCCGTAGTGGGGATAAACCATACTCCTGCTTCAGACGAATACATTTCTTGCTGGATTCGCGCGCTTGGCATTATCAAAAGCAGGTAGCTCCTTAGCGTGTATTTTTCGGATCACATCTAACAAATGGGAAATTCAGCTCACTGACATCCAGCTAATGAGGCAATAAGGCCATTCTACCCTCAACCGGGTTTGGTCACCGACAAGGCATTGATCATAGCTATCAGATTCATCGCTGGGACTACGACACCCCGATTGAGGAAACGATGGAAGCTTTGCATGACATCGTCAAGGCAGGTAAAGCCAGATGCATCGGCGCATCCTCCACGTACGCGTGGCAATTCGCAAAAGCTCAGCAGGTTGCCGTGGCCAACGGATGGAGCAAGTTTGTATCCATGCAGAACTACCTGAACCTGGTGTATCGAGAGGAGGAGCGAAAAATGATCCCGCTCTGTCTCGATCAGGGCGTTGGGTTGATGCCATGGAGCCCAATGGCACGCGGCAGGTTGACCAGGCCTCATGGCCAACAAACCGAGCGCACCAAAACTGATGTCAGCGGACAGTCGTTTTACCAAGCTACAGAATCTGAAGACGGTCGGGTGATTGACGTCGTAGAGCAGGTTGCCAATGAACGAGGCGTGCCGATGGCGCAAATAGCGTTGGCATGGGTACTGGCAAAGCGCGGAGTATCAGCACTCATCGTTGGCGCCTCGAAAGCAGCACAACTGGACGATACACTCACAGCACTGGAACTGGTGTTTAGCGGCGATGAAATCAAACGCCTCGAGGCCCCATACGTACCTCATGCGGTAACTGGCTTCTCGTAACTCGATCTTTGCGGAAGCATCGTCGCGGACTGCCGAGTCTCAGTCTGTATAATCAGCGAAAGCCAAGCTGACACATCAAAGCATCACAGGGAGCAGTTTACTTTGCTGAGCCGGACAGATCCTGAAATTTATGAGCTAGCCAACAACGTGCTAGCCGAAATAACTCAAAACCTGACAGATGGAATCTATAAACAACTCCATGGTTCCCTGTCGTTCGGTTGGGCTACCGCACCGAAGTTCAATGCATGGGCAGAGTCAGACACGGTTGTCGGCGGCCCTCCTCAGCATAAGATTGTTCTGCACTATGAGCTGGCCCGCCTGCTCTATCGAGATGCAGAGGACTTTTGCTCATTTGCGTCGAATGAGCAAACGAAGCGCCTGATCCAAACGACATTTGCTGATGACGCAACCGCCCTCCTACCTGAGTGCTTCACGCTTGACGATTGCATTCAAAATATGTTCCTCGGATCGCTGACATGGGTGTATTTCCATGAGCTCGGGCACCTGATGCAAGAGCACGGGAGAGTCAGAAATAACGGGAGCTCGGCTTCTGCCACAACGACCATCCAGGAGCTTGACGCCCATGCTGCTCAAATCCTTACCGGTCGGCAGGCTTCAATTTCTCACGCCACAGAGTTGGCAGCTGATTCTGAGGCAATTACTCAGTGTCTGATTGCATCAGCTCGCCACTTTTTGAAAGGGCCACTTGTGGATGAAGCTGATGGCGCTGAAGTATTCATTGGCAGCGTGTATTTGCTGACCTGCAGCCTCGCCTGCATTTTCTACCGATTCAACGCAGGCTCCAGTCCGCACGTCGTAACACCGATAACGGGCTCCCATCCCAGCCCTATCTATCGGCTTGAACTCAGTGCGCCTCACATTTACGAGCTCACTGAGCTCCTACTGAAAGCATCTGAGTTTGATGGAGAGCGTAGACGCTTGGTCAGCATGACAAAACAAGCAGCAGATCTAGGGTCATTTTTTTGGAACTACAGCAAAGCAACCGGCAAAGATGAAACCATTCATCTTTTCGTCAAAGGATTCCTGCAGCGACCAGAATTCAAGGCCTACTCCAAAGAGATTCTCACTGTTTGGGACGAGATCCATCCCAGCATAATGGCCTCACGGCATTTTGGCCCTGAATTGGGAGTAATGGGGTTCACTCTGGAATTTCGGGACTTTGTTTTCAGCGATTGATCCAGAGTGCAACTGCAAATCCAAATTCTGACACTAGATGTCGAACGCTTCCTAAGAATGTCGAGCACACGGCTAAAAGGGGGCTAGACCTTACCCCCCCCCCATAAGTGGTCAGGCAAATGTACTTGGGTCAGGGCCCAGTCGTTTTCCGCTATTCAGTGCAACTATGGCGGCGAGGTCAGACGCCTCCAAAGAAAAATCGAAGACATTGAAGTTTTCACGTATACGCGAAGGCGTGATGAACTTCTGGATCGTAATCAGCCCGAGTTCCATGTGCCAGCGGATGATGACCTGAGCGGCAGTTCTACCGTGTTTTCGAGCAATTTCCAATATGACCGGGTCGCTCAGCGCACTACCCTGCCCCAACGGACTCCAGGACTGCGTAGCGATACCCATAGATTCATGGGCACTCCGAAGGGCCTCCTACTGCATGAAAGGATGTAGCTCGATTTGATTCAGAACCGGCGCGATTCCAGTCTCATCGATCAGCTTTTGTAGGTGGTCAGCATTGAAGTTGGAAACTCCAATAGAACGAGCCTTCCAACTACGTTGTGCGTTGATCAGTGCACGCCATGTATCCACGTAATTATCTTGGCTGGGGGTAGTCCAGTGGATAAGCAGCAGGTCTACGTAATCGACATTCAGTCGTTCCAGACTCGCATCCAGTGCAGAGGTAGCCGATTCGAATCCGTGGGCGTCATTCCAGATCTTGGTGTTAGGAATATTTGCTCTCGAGGTGCCCCTGCATCTCGTAAACCTTCGCCGACACCCTTCTCGTTACCGTAGATCGATGCGGTATCCACATGACGATAACCTTCTTCCAGTGCGACACGGACAGCAGCACACGCCTCCTCGTCACTGGCCTGCCATACACCTAGACCAATTTGGGGTATGCGCTGTGTGTCAGATAGTTGAATGGTCAGCTGTGGCTTTACCATGAATCAATCTCCTAAATTCTAACTGTGCAAAACGAGATGCTTTCGGCTTACCGGGTAGTGTCTCGCCCTCGTGATCACGAAGTTGCAGCGCCGGTCGACATGGAACGCTTTTCAACACCGATGGAAATAGCGAAAAAGATGATATGTTGAATGCACGTGATTAAGGGCCGCTGCGAGCGTTTGAGCCTCACCAGCAACATTCATCAGACGCACCTGAAGTGCGGGTATCCGTTACCTGGCTCGTAGCTGCAATGCGTTCAGCGTTTCAAGCGTCTGTACTACCAATTCGACCACACCTACATCGAAGTCCTCACGGTTAGCTTCCTCGTGAGTCCCCTTGTTCAGATACAACCAAACCAGGGACTGTTCAGGAATACCTAATATGTGATCCAGAGCTTGAATGATTGGAGCTTTATCCACGTGCTCAAAGTTCGGGGAATTTCTAAGCTTCGCTCGAATCCCCTCACATAGATTACGAAGCGCAGGTTCTGCTCCAGAGCCTGCGATCTTTAACGTCAGCATGCCTTGCTCACAGCGCCCCAACCAACCCCACACCTTGCCGGTGAGCATTTCCAACGCCTGTCGAGAAGCGCCCAAGGCCGCTCTATCATCGCCTCGCTCAACAGCCGCACGAGCATTGAGCAAATAGGACTGAGTAATCGCATTTCCTAGGACGCGAGGATGGTAGTTTCCACTGTGATGCCTGAATGCATAAGCAGCCCAGTGCTCTGGCGCGACGTGGTTCTGGATGTCCTTAATGAATTCGTTGCTGTGGCAAGTCACGATGATCTGAGTCCCCACGAAACGGTCGCTTTCAAATATCGTCTCTCGTATGCCCTGGCGGTGTTCGTGATCGATAGCGTTAATTGCGTCGTCGAATACGATCACGGGAGCTCTGATACTCAGACACTTCGCCAATAAAATGGAAAGGCCCAAGCATCTAACGTGACCTTCACTGAGAATTTGCAGCGCGTCGACGCGAGCAGCAGGTGTGCCACGAAAACTCAATTCGATACGCCCTTCCCCTGTCACTGGGAGGTACAGGGCTGACAGCTTGTCTGCGTCCAAATCGCGCACATTAAACTCGTTGTAAAGCTCCAACGTCAGGGCATTCAGGCCGGCCATTAAAGTACCTGGCAGTTCGGTACGGTAACGACGTAAGAGACTTAAAAACTGGTCGTAGGCGTTGCGTATACGTGTATCGCGAGCAATCGCTACCACCTCCTCAGCAACCTGCTGGATAAGCGGAGCGTTGTCAGCAGCGAACGCCGCGATTCTACCTCTGGCACCAGCAATAGCCTGCAAGGTTTGCTGACGATTGGAAGCCAATGTAGTTACACCGATCCGAGCCTGATTGAGCCTGTCGCGCTCGTCGATTAGACCTTGGCGATCATCAAGGATCACTCGAGATGCGACGTCGCGCGCTTCGAGTTCAGTTGCCCAATCAACTGCTCTCTGGGCCAACGATTTACCTGTTTCATCAGGTTGGAAACTACCCACCCACCATGCGCGCTGGACATCGAAACCTGGATCAGCAAGATAGCGCTGCACTGGTAAAGGACTGTGAATCGTTGCTCCTACACGTTGCGCGAAGGTAGCCAAAAACATCCGCAATGCTTCCGACGCGGCGTTTCGTGAAGCAATTGAAGTAAGCTGACGCGCTTGCAGCTCAGCTAGCTCCCTCAAACCTGCCAGGCCCTCGTTGGCCTTTTGATACGGGTTGTGGAGGGCGCGATAGTCACCGGCAAGCGGTGTATCACAGGCAGGACAATGGTCACCAACGACCTGCTGAAGACCTAGTACAGCTTTATATAGATCCTGAAATGAGATGTCGTTACTGCGCTGTGCTAGCTGACCTTCAAGATCATTTAAAGCCCTCTGCGCCGTTTCCGCCGAGCTGTAGGCATCGATGAGAGCGGCAGCACTCACTCCGAAGATTGTAGGGGCAGGCTGGTTGATCGCCTGCTCAAGCTCCTGCAACCGCCCTGGAAACTGCGCGCTACCTATAGCAGCCAGAAGCTGAGCGTAATTCATTCCAGGATTGTAGGCATTGGCGTAGTTTTGCTCTGCCTGAGCATGTCGGATTAACGCAGCGCCCTCGTCTGCAACGGTCGCATTATCTTGATTTAACGTCGCTTGCTTGGCCAAGAGCTCTTGGTTTTTCACAGCCACCAACGTAAGTTGACCCTCCATAGAATCATTGAAGTGCCCAACGAAATCATTGAACTGATCCATACCGAAGAGAGCGGCTATCAGCTCGGTTTTCTGACCTACAGGCTTCGCAGCTATGCGAGAGAATGCATCTATTCGATTCTTCTCGACGAAGCAGAAACGGTACGCGTCTGCGTCCGCCATCACAGGTACCTGCCGGCCATCAAAATCGGTTGCGAGTAATACTGGCCGGGCAAAACGGCCCTCGTGCGAGTTGGAAAGATAACGGTCAGCTGCAATCCGTTTGATGTCCCCCTCGTCCACAGCCCCGAGCAAGGCAAACTCCAACGCCTCACACAGGCTGGTTTTTCCGCTGCCATTCGGGCCGTAAAACATGACAATCCGTTTTTGCAACTCGAATGGCTCAGGTTGTCTGAACCCTCGAAATGGCCCCACTGTAAGATGATGCAACTTACAAAAAGCCCATCCCGCTCTGGCCTCTGCAGCCTGGGGCACTGGCTCTGCCGGGGACGTAGCAGGCAGGGATAAGCGTGCTAATTCGCTCAGCACAAAGGATCGTTGACTGCGCTGCCTTGAGCTTGCTGCGACGGCAGGAAAGTTCTCCGACACCAAATTGGCGAATCGACGAGCGTCGTCGGAAGCTCCGCTGTCTGGGCGGTGAAGCCAATGAACGAATTGCTGGAAATCCTGCAATGCCGACGTCATCCATTTCTCCCGGCGCTGCACATGAGCGCGCTGTCTTACAATACATCGACCAAGAACAGAAACCTACTTCGTCGGCCTGACTCCTTTTTACTAGGCTTCAAGGCCATGCTAGCTTAGTGCCCCCTACCAATGATGATGTTAAGTATATGTTTGAACCGAAAGATGTTGATTCCGATCACATTACGTATAACTGGTCTAGCTACAACTGCCGTGAGGAACCTTCTGCCGAAGACTATTTAGAATACGCTCGAATGGATCTTGCTGATGGAACGGAGTCAAGAAATCTCATCAATGCCTTAGCAAACGCTAAAAGAGCACTTCATCTACGAATGGAAGATGTATGCCTAGGTTTCGGTTGCATTTCATTAACTCGTGTTAAAAACTTCCATCTTCTTTCGGACTATATACTTAAATGCGGCCTACCCTCGCCAAGCGTATTGGAGAAATTCAACAAGCTTAGAAATGTTACCGAGCATAGCTACGAAGTCCCATCACTCGAAATGGTAGAAATCTATACTGGAGTAGCACACCTATTTTTAAGTGCAACAGATAGATGGTCGGTGAGACACCCATATGAGATCGACACTTGTGTAACAGACAAGTCAGGTACAAAACAGCTTAGGCACATATTTTTCAACTGGCAGAAGGGTGAGGTAACCCTTAAAATTCGCGACCTCGACAGTAAACCTTACGAATTCCCTCACAGCATAACTTATACAAATAAAGATAAAGAATTCTTCGACTGGGTTACGTATGGAGTGAAGCACAGCTCTTGATACCAACATGTGGGTCTTCAGCCGCATATCGATCCTAAAGAGTCTCTCGAAGCCCCCCCTGCGACCATGATGTTTTTCACGACACGGGTGAAGCCTTGCTAGGCTACCCGTGATTAATTCATCGGTGTTAAAGGGAGTGCGCGAAGGCGACTGAATATTATTCATCCTGTGTTTAAGAGGCCTCAGCCTCGATCAGGCGTAAACGTGTTTTCTTTCGAGTTTTCGCTAGTCGGGGCGTTAGCCTGGCTAGCATTAGCTATGCGTTTTTTTAAAACAATACCCCTAGCTTTCGTCTGCCGACTACACTCAAGAGAAACTCAGAGGGCATGCGATGAATCTCAAACAAAAAATCACTTGTACATGCGTTTCTTTTACGCTGATTGCCATCAGCGGATGTGGTGGGTTTAAATATTCACCCTTCCCTAAATTCGGCGGTAAGATCGAAGGATATGCATGGTGTAGCTCTCGATACTTGGATATGGTAGACGCATACCAGACGCCGCCACGTAACCCCAGCGGAGAAACCGCACGAAAACTGAGGCTTGCGAAGGACGGTTATGTTTACGCGTTGGCAGCCACCCTGACACTTCAGCACGATGACGCTAACAACCCTTACAACTTTGGTACACCAGGTTATTTGAAATCCATACCAGAGTTAACCGAAGACCAGTGGAATGGTTTTCAAGCCGAAACGTTTAGCTATCGAAATCAAACGACGGGCCAAAACGAGATGATTATTGCGTTTCGGGGCTCCGATCAATTACTTATAGACTACTTTTTTCAGAACTTTGCAGTTTGGCAATTGCAGAACAAGCCAGCGCGAGAGTATGTTAAAAAAGCTATTGAATATAGAAACTCCCACCCAGGGTTATTCGGAGACAAGGTTGTTGTAACAGGTAACTCGCTCGGTGGAGGGTTGGCTGCGCACGTGACCAACCATCAAGAGACCGGGGGGATGATCACTGAAGCGTGGGCTTTCAATCCTAGCCCAAGGCCTGGTGTGTCGCCCCCAGATGGTGGAAATCCCAAGATACGACTGCTATCGACTAGCTCAGAAGTTTTAAATATATCTAACCGCCGGCAAATAGGTGCGCAGCCGCAAAATCGCTACACCGGATTTAATCTTATTGAAAGCAGCTCCATTTACAATCACTACCGATGGGTTTTGGCAAGGGAGATATTGTGGTATGCCGACTTGGCACTACACTTTGAAAAAAACACCAACGAAGACGATAGTGAACCACTAAAAATTATCAGATCTCAAAGTATTTCAGATGCTAACTGTGCAATTACAGAGACGAAAATAGCTTCTGACCGAGCTGAATATAATCATCGATTGCCGACAGCCAGAGGAGCATCTAGAGGTGTTATTCCTGTTGATGAAACCACTGCTGTTGACAAGATTTTAAATGAATAAGATGTGAAGGTGGCGGGTGCATCTGGGGTTGCAGGCAAGAACATCGAAATGTACATTGACCAAGCGGATCATTTCACCGAATGTTGATTCGAGAATTTAACTTTAGAGGGGCTATTACAAGGTCGGATAAGGAAACGTTTTTGCAGATAGCCCCCGCCAAATCACTGTAGAAACCTGGGTGTTGGATGGAATGTTCGTGAGAGGCGCAGAAACTCACGCAAACTCGAACGCCCATTCCCCCGCTGAAATGTAGCGAGCACGTACCTAGAATTCTCGGTCGTCATTACCCAGAATCGCCCCTCACGTTCGACCTTCAACACGTCAGAAGTCCTGATCAGGTGGCCATCGCCAAACCGCCCGTACTGGTCTTTGCGCTTGTGGCCAAAAACAACACCGATGCCTGCGCGAGACCTGATGGAAACACCCCATAGATAGGCGGTCACTGGCACATCAAAGCCTTGCTCCTGAGCTTTTATAATTCGCTTGAGATCAAAATCTGTATGGCGTTTGCCGTGAAAATTCACATCTAGTGTGTCCAGCATCGTTGGGCTCCGGTTGCGGTCTGTATTGAGTTATCAAGAATTGCACACGCAACCAGGCGCGCTGGTACCGTGGGGGACTACTGGTAAATTTCAGGCAGATCGGATCATGCTTGAGAGAAAGACGGGCCTCAGGTTGGCCAGCGCTTCAATCTGGAAGTCTCGCTGGTGTGAGGTGTGATACACCGCCCCCTTAGCCACTTCCAGCAAGCAAACCTCAGAACCAGACCTGTCCTCACCTACGGTTACTCTGGTTAACCGCTCCATCTGCCAGCCCCCGGACTTATTCATCCAAGATGGCGTCACAGCCATAATCTCGGTGATAGCTAAATCCGCACCTTGGCTTACCAACATTTTTTGAAGCTGGTGGGTGTCGTCAATCATCACCGCGCACTCGCTGAGCCGACCCTCGTTCTCGACGCTAAGGGTCAAGTGATACCAAGGCGTTCGGAGCAGCCTTGAGACTCCACGCCAATGGGACACGCCTTCCCCGAACATTCCTGGGATGCCTATCATGTCGTTGTCTAAGGTTCTGAACATGTGTCGCCTCAAGCTGCTGGAGCACGGCAGTTGCTCAGCAGAACCGATGGGTAATCAGAAAAGGGAAAATATCGCTCCGATAGAAGCAGACTTACGTTGGCCTGGCCCGAGCAAGACGTAGACCGTGTTGCGTGTTTCGAATAGGTAGCCTTCCTTGAAAGCGGTGCCCATGCTTGAGCGCACCCAATGGCCTGGTTCGAAACGCCTCTGCTCATCGTCCACAACTTTGTGGGCAAACATGAACATTGGCTGGCAGCCTGCAGCGGCTACTTTGGCTCGCTCTTCGTCGGTGACGATGGCGTCTAGGATTGTCCATTCTTCTACGGCGCAGAGAGGCATCCATTTGTAGCGCTTTCTGGCTGCAGCCATCACGGCCTCGAGACCTAGGTCAGAACCCATCAGGCTGACACCAGGATCGCCCAACAGACCGTCTTCGATGATCCCATCCACCGCCCAACCCCTCTCTGTCAATATTCGATAATTAGCAGCTGAGGCATAATACCGCCACACCTACAAATATATCTGTTTGTGCGGCGGCAGGCAAATGCGACATACCGTCTCTTTTTATTGGGATAGTGAAATGTCGCTGCGGAAATCTTATGCAGCAGTAGTTCAACTGCTTCGCACTCGGAAAGGCCTGTCTCAAGCAAAACTCGCGGGCTCGTTCACACAGGCCCACGTGAGCGAGCTAGAGCTCGGTAGAAGCTCAGCGACCATCGAAATGAGTGCCCGACTTGCCTCAGCGCTGAAAGTAGAGCCAATAACTTTGCTGGCACTAGCTGCTGCCTCCCATGAGAAGTGCACAGTGCGGGAAGCTCTCCTAGGTGCGCTGGCCGAAGCAGAAGGCTTAGGGCTAGCGGATGCCCTACTCCCATCAGAGCCACAAGCCTTGGCCGCCCCTAACGTCGTGGAAGCTAGGAAGAAATGGTTGGCAGTGCAGGAGCTGAAAGAGCGCGGGTTTAGTCAGTCTCAGGCTGCGAAGGAGCTCGGACTGCCAGAGAGCACCTTAAGGCGGTTGTGGCATCAAACCATTACCAACTGACGGAAGAAGACTGCGTTCTATCAACCGCCACCATCATCAAAGCTGCTGCGCCATCTTTAAATAAGACGTGATCGCTAAGCAGCCTATTCCTGAACGACGGAAGGGAAACTTCCTCCGACGGCAACCTTGGGGCGCCTCGGCTCAACACCCTCAAGACCGTCTTGTAGTCTAGGGAGCTTTCTGATGGGAACGGTAGCGACTAAAGAAGGACGCATGGTGTGCGCAGTGCGCGTAGCTTGTTGCCACATGAGTAGCAAAAGACTTGGGAGGGGAAGGAAAGCAACTGCGGATGATGTGTCCCCTGCTGGAATCGAACCAGCATCTAGCCCTTAGGAGGGGCTCGTTCTATCCGTTGAACTAAGAGGACTCTACAGTGATATCTTGGTTGCTTTCATCCTCAGATTCAAGCGAATTACTGTAAAAACAACGCGTTAGACCATGAGCAGTGTGCGATGTAGCATTTAGTCCGCGCATGTTCTCGTACAGATCACCCGGCTTTGACCACTCCTTATCAACACGCCACCCCCAATAGGAGCCTGGTGAGTAGCCCAGATAAGAACTGCCAACCTTCCCCTTAGGAGGGGGATGCTCTATCCAATTGAGCTACTGAGACACTGAGTTGTCGCGGCCGGACACGGCGCGACGGACGGCGAGCATGTTAACGGCCAGCCCTTGGTTTGTCATGTCGTCCATGGGTTTTTTAAGTGTAGGCAGGCGCCTTGCAATGCTGCGGGAACATTTACCGTGCAATTTGCACTACCGCAAAAAGCCATCATTGCAGATTGCAACCCGACACTTGGTAAAAACCCTTCCAAATGCTTGTTTTTAAAGGACTTCACAGCGGTTAGACTGTTGGCACGCCGGGTGCTTTGTCTGTTCGTATAACAGAACAAACGGAGTCCGCCCCATGAACAGCACTCTCCTGCTCGCAAATGCAATCGCCCTCGCGGTTTTGGTTGGCTTTCATTTTGTTCCAGAGAGTGCTGAACCGGTGGCTCAGCGTATGCCGCATTATTTGCAGGTGCAGAAAGCGCCGCAGTTGGCGGTACTGAGCGGTCAGAGCGACTTCGCGGCGCAGGCGGTCAATGAGCCTGAGCAAGCATTGCCGACGCGCGACACCGAACGTCTGGTTTTTTGAAATATCTTCAGGAGTACAGCATGTCCAGATCAGCCGCAGGATTTCTGATCCTCGCCTTATTGAGTGGCGTTGTGCATTTTTCGCTGTTCGAGGAAACCTCAGTCACCCTGCCCCTGATTGGCTGCGGCGTGTTTGCGGTGTTGTTTGTGCTGGCCCTGGTGGCCGGGCGCAGGATCAAGTTTGATCCGGTGCTCCGTTAAGCCGCATCAAGTCCAGCAGTTGCTTGACGGCGTCCGTCAGGTCTCTCGAGTTGTCGATCAGATGTACGGGCAAGTCAGTTGCCCTTCTGTCCTTGAACAGCGCATTGCGCGCCAGCCTCGCGTCAATCTGCTCAGGCGTCTCCCGGCCACGTCTGAGCAGACGTTCACGCAAGACCTCATCCTTGACCGTCAGCAGCACCGGCAACAGTGTAGGGTAGCGCTCAAGCGCCTGACGCAGGTTAGCGCGTGAGCCGTTCACCAGCACAGATCGTCCAGCGCGCAACCATTCGTCGATTTCTGCCGGGATACCATAAGCCAGCCCATTGGCCTGCCAGGACAGCGAGAAATCCCCGGCTTGCTGGCGTCGCTCAAACTCTTCGGGCGTCACGCTGATGGCATCCTCACCCACCGATTCCGCTGATCGGGTAATCACTCTGCGGATGATTTCGCAGTTCAACTCGCGCAAAGGCTCTCGCGCAGCCTCGATAAGGCTGTCCTTGCCTGAGCCGGAAGGTCCCATCAGATAAATAAGCCTGCCATCCATCCTGAAAACGCCCTCCAACGGGTGTTTGCCCTAGTAAATCGGCAAATTGCCACTATCCTGTACAGGTAAGGAACAAGGATTGAAAGCCGCATAGCATGCACGTTCTGACGTCTTCGGACATCAACAGATGTGCACCCGGAAGCGGTCATTGATGCGGACCAAGGCAAAGTTTTCAAACCAGTCCGCATTTCTGATAATTGGTGCTGGCATTACGCCTTTACCCAGCTCAATATTTGTCACAGAATTGACGCCAATGATCTGGCAATTTTGAGGCATGATGCGGGCCTCTTAACAATTCAGGTTGAACCATTTGGCGCGGATGCTTGTCCTACCACACATCCTGCGGCCAATCCCGAGAACCGCTCCCCTGAACTAACCGGTTAAATATATGCGCCCATTGAAACAGGCAATTTATTCCAGCCGTACGGCTGACAAGTTCGTCGTACGTCTGCCAGACGGGATGCGTGAACGCATTGCCGAGGTGGCTCGCAATCATCATCGCAGCATGAACTCCGAAATCATTGCGCGCCTTGAGCAGAGTCTCATTCAGGAAGGTGCACTGGGCGAAGAGTTGAGCATGCGCCTAGACAGCCCGGAGCTTTCGCTGCATGAGCGTGAGCTGCTGCAACGCTTCCGTCAGCTGTCGCACCGTCAACAGAACGCACTGGTGTCGCTGATCGCTCACGACGCCGAGATGGCCGCAGACGCGTCCTGAGTTGTGCCGAACATCTCAAGCCAGCTTAAGTGCTGGCTTTTTTTTGTTTGAAATCTGACCCTCACTACAAATAAAGACACAGGCACAAAAAAGCCCGCCATTTCGGCGGGCTTTTGCATGGCAGCGAATCAGAGCAGGAAGATCGTCGCCAACCCCAGAAAGATGAAGAAGCCACCACTGTCGGTCATGGCCGTGATCATCACGCTGGCGCCCATCGCCGGGTCGCGGCCCATCTTGGCCAGCGTCATCGGGATCAACACCCCCATCAGCGCCGCAAGCAGCAGGTTGAGAGTCATCGCCGCCGTCATCACCACACCCAGCGACCAACTGCCGTAAAGCAGGTAGGCGACCACACCGATCACCCCACCCCAGACCAGACCATTGATCAACGCCACCGCCAGCTCCTTGCGCATCAGACGCGAGGTGTTGCCAGTGCTGACCTGGTCGAGCGCCATGGCACGCACGATCATGGTGATCGTCTGGTTACCGGAGTTACCGCCGATACCCGCCACGATCGGCATCAGCGCCGCCAGCGCCACCAGCTTCTCGATCGAGCCTTCGAACAGACCGATCACCCGCGACGCGACAAAGGCAGTGATGAGGTTGATCGCCAGCCATGCCCAACGGTTGCGCAGGGATTTCCAGACGGAGGCGAAGATATCTTCCTCTTCGCGCAGACCCGCCATGTTGAGGACTTCGCTTTCACTCTCCTCACGAATCAGGTCGACCATTTCGTCAATGGTCAGACGGCCGATCAGCTTGCCGTTCTTGTCGACCACCGGGGCCGAAATCAAGTCGTAACGCTCGAACGCCTGAGCCGCGTCATAGGCGTCTTCGTCCGGGTGAAAACTCACCGGATCGCTGGCCATGACTTCAGAAACCTGTTTCTCCGGGTCGTTGACCAACAGACGCTTGATTGGCAGCACGCCCTTGAGCACGCCGTCGTAATCGACCACGAACAGTTTGTCGGTATGGCCCGGCAGCTCTTTGAGCCGACGCAGGTAACGCAGAACCACTTCGAGGCTGACATCCTCACGGATCGTCACCATCTCGAAGTCCATCAGCGCACCGACCTGCTCCTCGTCATAGGACAGGGCCGAACGCACGCGCTCGCGTTGCTGCTGGTCGAGCGTCTCCATCAGCTCATGGACGACGTCTCGCGGCAGCTCGGAGGCCAGGTCAGCAAGTTCGTCGGCGTCCATGTCCTTGGCCGCAGCCAGGAGCTCGTGATCGTCCATGTCGGCGATCAGCGTTTCACGAACGGAATCGGATACTTCGAGAAGAATGTCGCCGTCGCGATCAGCCTTGACCAGTTGCCAGAGCGTCAGACGGTCGTCCAGCGGCAAGGCTTCAAGGATGTAGGCAACGTCGGCGGAGTGCAGATCATCGAGTTTGCGTTGCAGCTCGACGAGGTTCTGCCGGTGAACCAGGTTCTCGACCCGGTCGTGGTGCGCGCCTTCCTGGCGATGAGTCAGGTCTTCGACGACCTTCTGGCGCTGCAGCAGCTCAACGACCTGAGCCAGGCGATCCTGCAGGCTTTCCTGGGTTTTCTTTACTTCGATTTCGGACATAGGCGAACTCCACTCCCAGCAGCGGGGCACGCCGGAAGGATCAATCAGTCAATTCATGATTGGTGAAACGGGCTACTGAGTAACTACTGGGTAAGTCCATGGAGGTTTTCCATAAGCCCCGGCGGGGCTGACGGGCGCAATGATACACCGCCTGACGGTTTTAAACGTTAAAAAATCGCGGTCGAAACAAGTGCTTGCGCGACAAAGTTGAGCGCTGTCCTGACCCGTGCAGATGCGACGACTCATCTTGAAAAGAAAACACACCGGCGTTGAAAAATGTAGCGACTACCCTTGAGCGTAGACCGTCATGGAGGACGTCGAATGCTATCCAGAACATGCCTTTTTGTAGTCGCCAGCCTGCTCTGCCTGCCACCCGCCGGAGCCGCCACCACCCTTCACCGCTGCGAAGCTGCCGACGGCGGCATCACCTTCACGACCCTGAGCTGTGCGAGCGACGAGCAGCTTTCAGAGCAACAGGTTCACCCCTACTCGCCCGGATCCGTCGTACCGATCATGCCGGAACACAACCATGAGGAAATATCCGGTATGACAATCAGGGGACGTGAACCGGGCATCGTTGGCCGCCTGGAGGATAAATGTGGAAACCTGATCGATGCCAGGCAGCGCCGCGCAGCGATCATCAATCAACGAGTGATTGCCGGCATGAGCCAACAGGATGTCGAAAGCGCGCTCGGCAAACCGGACAAGGTGAATATTCGAACGTCGACGACGAGCTATCGCTATGACCTGAAAAGAGGCCGAAGTGCTCAAGTCGATTTTGACGAGAAGGGATGCGTGAAAGGAAAAGCCAAATCGCAGGCAACAAAAAGCCCGCGTTAAACGCGGGCTTCTTGAATATGGTGCACTCGACAGGATTCGAACCTGTGACCGCTCGGTTCGTAGCCGAGTACTCTATCCAGCTGAGCTACGAGTGCATTTTGTGTTTTTAGACCAGATCACAACTGGTTGAAGCCGAGTTGCCTGTATTGCTACAAACGACTCTTAAATGGTGCACTCGACAGGATTCGAACCTGTGACCGCTCGGTTCGTAGCCGAGTACTCTATCCAGCTGAGCTACGAGTGCATTTGTGTTTTTAAACCAGACCACAACTGGCTGAAGCCGAGTTCTTTATATCGCTATAAACAACTCTTAAATGGTGCACTCGACAGGATTCGAACCTGTGACCGCTCGGTTCGTAGCCGAGTACTCTATCCAGCTGAGCTACGAGTGCATTTGTTGCGCCGCATTATAGCCCGTCTAATCTCTATTCCAACCACTTTTTCTAATAAATTCAACAACTTACAGAAAAAGCCAGATTACAACGTACTAAGCAAATAATGGCGGAGAACGGGGGATTCGAACCCCCGACACCCTTTTGAGGTGTACTCCCTTAGCAGGGGAGCGCCTTCGGCCACTCGGCCAGCTCTCCGCAACACGGGGCGTATATTAACCACCTTCTTCCCCGTTTGCAAACATAAAAATCGATAAAAATTAATGGCTTGGTTCTTCGTCCTTCTCTTTCTTTATACGCAGGTAAATTTCCTCACGGTGCACGGCAACCTCTTTCGGGGCGTTGACGCCGATGCGCACTTGATTTCCTTTGACGCCGAGCACGGTCACGGTGATTTCGCCATCACCGATAATCAGGCTTTCTGCGCACCGACGAGTCAGAATCAGCATACCTTTCTCCTCACGCATTTCATTTCAGGGACAACAGTCTGCAAAAAAAAGGCACCCGACCTACAACCGGAGCGATCGTAGCCCTACATGCCTGAGTATTGACCAGCGCGAGCAAAAGAACAGTTCAGGGCTCGCGCCATTCAAAAAATAAAGGGCGCGGTCAGACCGCGCCCTTCAGGTGACCGGATTTACTCGCCCTGACGGGCCGGCGCGTCCAGTTCGAAAGCCGTGTGCAGGGCGCGCACGGCCAGCTCCAGATACTTCTCTTCGATCACCACGGAAACCTTGATTTCCGACGTCGAGATCATCTGGATGTTGATGCTTTCCTTGGCCAGGGATTCGAACATGCGGCTGGCCACGCCTGCGTGGGAACGCATGCCGACGCCGACGATCGAGACCTTGGCAATCTTGGTGTCGCCCACCACTTCCCGGGCACCGATCTCGCGAGCGGTGTTTTCCAGCACGGTCTGTGCGGCCTGGTAGTCGTTGCGGTGCACGGTGAAGGTGAAGTCGGTGGTGTTATCGTGCGCAACGTTCTGCACGATCATGTCGACTTCGATGTTCGCGGCACTGATCGGGCCGAGAATCTTGAACGCCACGCCCGGGGTGTCTGGCACGCCACGGATGGTCAGCTTGGCTTCATCGCGGTTGAAAGCGATGCCGGAAATGATCGGCTGTTCCATGGTTTCCTCTTCATCAATAGTAATGAGGGTGCCCGGACCCTCCTTGAAGCTGTGCAGTACGCGCAGCGGAACGTTGTACTTGCCGGCGAATTCCACCGCACGGATCTGCAGCACCTTGGAACCGAGACTGGCCATTTCCAGCATCTCTTCGAAGGTGATCTTGTCCAGACGCTGAGCGACCGGCACCACGCGCGGGTCAGTGGTGTAGACACCATCGACGTCGGTGTAGATCTGGCACTCGTCAGCCTTCAAGGCAGCCGCCAGTGCCACGCCTGTGGTGTCGGAACCGCCACGGCCGAGGGTGGTAATGTTGCCGTGCTCGTCGACGCCCTGGAAACCGGCGACAACCACCACGCGACCTGCTTTCAGATCACCGCGAATCTTCTGGTCATCAATCTGCAAGATACGCGCTTTATTGTGCGCACTGTCCGTCAGGATCCGCACCTGATTACCGGTGTACGACACCGCCGGCACACCGCGCTTGATCAGCGCCATGGCCAACAGGGCAATCGTCACCTGCTCACCGGTGGAAACGATCACGTCCAGTTCACGCGGAACCGGTTGCACGTCGCCACTGATTTGCTTGGCCAGATCGATCAGACGGTTGGTTTCGCCGCTCATTGCAGACAGCACAACCACCAGGTCATCGCCGGCATCGCGGAATTTCTTAACCTTGTCGGCGACCTGCTCGATTCTCTCGACAGTGCCGACCGAGGTGCCTCCAAATTTCTGTACGATCAAAGCCATTTCAAAGCCGCCTCTGCCCATGAAGGGCGCCCAA
>Ga0207696_1000129_pt1 | contig 133308 bp, 118 predicted proteins | sample KBSS54metaG_FD_184403 | JGI IMG/M metagenome (GOLD analysis project Ga0207696, IMG submission 184403) | Switchgrass rhizosphere microbial communities from Kellogg Biological Station, Michigan, USA - KBS S5-4 metaG (SPAdes) (version 2) | ecosystem: Host-associated > Plants > Roots > Rhizosphere... | reverse complement strand
ACCTGCACCTTGTGGAGCGAAATAGTTCTCGGACTCCCAGGTGTTGTACCAGGAAGTTTCGATGGCGTGCGGCTGGTAGGTCTTATCCATGCGCGGCGGGACCCTGTGCATTTATTCGGGAAAGCCGAAAAGTATAACGAAGGCACAGGGTTTAGGCGACAGGCCGGGGGCTGCTTTGCAGCCCTTTCGCGACACAAGGCCGCTCCTGCAGGCACCGCGATCCCTGTAGGAGCGGCCTTGTGCCGCGAATGGGCCGCAAAGCGGCCCCGGAATATCACTCAGAACGCTTGATCAAGCGCTCGATACGCGCATCCAGCCGGCGCTTGATTTCGTTCTCGATATGCGGGGTAAAGTCATTGATCACGTCTTGCATGATCGCCTGCGCTGCGGCGCGCAGCTCGCTTTCCAGGTGCAGCAAGGTGTCCTGGCGGCGGGTTTGCGAGTCTTCCTCGGGGGCTGCGGCGATCGGCTCGACGGCCGGCACGGCGTTGCCGCCGGGCTCGTCCAGCAACAGAGGAATCTGCTCCACCGTCTCGGTCAGCAGCGGGGGTTGCAGGTCGGCGTCGCCAAGCAACTGGCGGATCGACTCGAGGTCATCGAGCAGATGGGCGGAGTCGGGCAAAGGGGAGGGCTTGTCCATCGTCGTCAAAGTCGCTGTAAGCGGTGGTCTTGCAGAGCATAGCCCTGTTCGCGGTAGAAACGGAACCGCTCACGGGCCGATTGGCGGATGCCGGGCTCCTCCACGACGATCTCGGCCACCCGTTCGAACTGGCCGACGAACGCAGGCACGCCAGCGCCTAGATTGATCAGCAGGTCGCTGTGTTGCCCGGCATCCTCGGCAATCCCTAAGGCCACCGTGGCATCCGCGTGCAATTCCGCGAGGTCGTGGGGCACGAAGGCTTCGCCCTTGAAGTGCCAGAGGCGTTGGTCCAGTTCGCTGCGCTGTTCGGCATCCTGACAATGCAGGTAGACCCTGTGGCCGAGGCGCCAGGCTTTTTCGCACAGCTTGCAGGCGAAATCGAGCCGCGCCGACAAGGCGTCGGTGGGCAGGATGTAGAAATCGACTTTGCTCATGGTGGTCTCTGCCGGCCGGTGGCACGCAAGGCGCCACCGGCCTCACGGCATCAGGCGCCAGCGCGGTCCAGCAGGTACTGGGTCAGCAGCGGGACCGGGCGGCCAGTGGCGCCCTTGTCCTTGCCACCGCTGACCCAGGCCGTGCCGGCGATGTCCATGTGCGCCCAGTTGTAGGCCTTGGCGAAGCGCGACAGGAAGCAGCCTGCGGTGATGGTGCCGGCCTTTGGCCCACCGATGTTGCCCATGTCGGCGAACGGGCTGTCCAGTTGTTCCTGGTACTCGTCGAACAGCGGCAGCTGCCAGGCACGGTCGTCGGCGCGCTTGCCGGCGTCCAGCAGTTGGCCGACCAGGTCGTCGTTGTTGCCCATCAGGCCCGAGGTGTGGCTACCCAGGGCAACGATGCAGGCGCCGGTCAGGGTGGCGATATCAATCACCGCCTGGGGCTTGAAGCGTTCGGCGTAGGTCAGGGCATCGCACAGCACCAGGCGGCCTTCAGCGTCGGTGTTGAGAATTTCGACGGTCTGGCCGCTCATGGTGGTGACGATGTCGCCCGGGCGGGTAGCGCCGCCGCTCGGCATGTTTTCAGCGCAGGCCAGCAGGCACACCAGGTTGATCGGCAGCTGCAGTTCGAGCACCGCACGCAGGGTGCCGAACACGCTGGCGGCGCCACACATGTCGTATTTCATCTCGTCCATGCCGGCGCCTGGCTTGAGGCTGATGCCACCGGTGTCGAAGGTGATGCCCTTGCCCACCAGCACGAACGGCTTGTCTGCCTTCTTGCCGCCCTGGTAATTGAGGACGATCAGGCGTGGCGGCTGGTCGCTGCCCTGGCCCACGGCGTAGAACGCGCCCATGCCCAGGTCCTTGATCTTCTTCTCGTCGAGCACTTCGACCTTGAGCCCTTTGTGCGCTTTACCCAGCTCCTTGGCCTGTTCGGCGAGGAAGCTTGGGTGGCACAGGTTGGGCGGCAGGTTGCCCAGGTCGCGGGTGAAGGCCATGCCGGTGGCAATCGCCGTGGCGTGCTTGACGGCACGCTCGACCTCGGCCAGGCCGGCCTTGTCGGCCAGCAGGGTCACCTTTTTCAGGGCGCGCGGTTCGGCTTTCTGGCTTTTGAAACGGTCGAACACGTATTCGCCGTCTTGCAGGGTCTCGGCCAGCAGGCGGTACTTGCCGTAGTGGGCGTCGCGGTTGCTGACGGCGATATCGTCCAGGGCGAGCACGGCGTCGCCACCGTTAAGGCCTTTCAGGACACCGGCGACGCTGGCCACCAGTTTGCGCCAGGCGCGGTCGCCCAGGGCTTCGTCCTTGCCGCTGCCAACCAGCAACACGCGTTCGGCCTTCAGGCCTGGCAGGCTGTGCAGCAGCAGGGTCTGCCCCGGTTTACCGGCCAGGTCGCCACGTTTGAGCACGGCGCTGATGGCACCTTCGCAGGCGTGGTCGACGGCCTTGGCAACAGCGCCGAGCTTGCGGCCTTCACCTACCGGTACAACCAGCGTGGCGGTTTTTATGGATGCAGCAGCTACGCTTTTTACAACCAGTTCCATGTCAGGGTCCCCGAATGATCGATACAGTTGGCGCTTTGCATGCAAGCGCTCTGGGCGGGCCAGGCCGCGTGGTCGCGTACCCGTGGAAAAGCTGCCAGTTTGAGCCTGCGGCCAGCGTGCTGACAACCCTGTTTTGCGGCTTCATGCGCGGCCAAGTGACAGGGGCGGTCAATCACAGGATAATGCGCGCACTTTACATGGAGGTTCGCCTGTGGCGAACCGACATTGGTCTTGGCTGTACTAAGTCATTGTTTGGCGCCAATGTTTGGCAGTCCGCCCTGACAACCCAGGAGTGTCTGGTTTGATCGTCTTTCGTTATCTGTCCCGCGAGGTCCTGGTGACCTTGAGCGCCGTCAGCGCCGTGCTGCTGGTGATCATCATGAGTGGGCGTTTCATCAAGTACCTGGCCCAGGCGGCGCAGGGCGTGCTCGACCCGAGCGTGCTGTTCCTGATCATGGGCTTCCGTCTGCCGGGTTTCTTGCAACTGATCCTGCCTTTGGGGCTGTTCCTCGGCATTTTGCTGGCCTACGGCCGTTTGTACCTGGAAAGCGAGATGACCGTGCTGTCGGCCACGGGCATGAGCCAACAGCGTCTGCTGGGCCTGACCATGGCGCCCGCCGCCCTGGTGGCCTTGCTGGTGGCCTGGCTGAGCCTGAGCCTGGCGCCCCTGGGCGTGGCCCAGGTGCAGCAGATCATCAGCCAGCAGGATGCCCTGACCGAGTTCGACACCCTGGTGCCTGGGCGTTTCCAGACCCTGCGTGATGGCTCGCGGGTGACCTACACTGAGCAGCTGTCGGACGACCGCATCAACCTCGGTGGCGTGTTCATCTCCGAAAAACGCTTCAACCAGGACAAGACCAAGGACCGCGCCCCGTCGGTACTGGTCGCCGAAAAAGGCCACCAGGAAGTGCAGGCCGATGGCAACCGCTACCTGGTGCTGGAAAACGGCTACCGCTACGACGGCAACCCTGGCCAGGCCGATTACCGTGCCATCAAGTACGACACCTATGGCGTACTGCTGCCCAAGCCTGAAGTCAGCGAGGAAGTGACCGAGCGCGAAGCTATTCCGACTTCGCAATTGTTCGGCCAGGAGGGCTTGCGCGAACGCGCCGAGCTGCAATGGCGGTTGTCGTTGCCAATCCTGGTCTTCGTCGTGACCCTGTTGGCAGTGCCGCTGTCGCGGGTCAACCCACGCCAGGGGCGCTTCCTCAAGTTGCTGCCGGCGATTCTTCTGTACATGGCCTACCTGACAATGCTGATTTCCGTACGCGGCGCCCTCGAGAAGGGCAAATTGCCGATCGCCCTGGGCATGTGGTGGGTGCACGGCCTGTTCCTGCTGATCGGCCTTGGGCTGATGTACTGGGAACCGCTGAGCCTCAAACGCGCTGCCCGTCGTGCGGAGGTGGCCCGTGGTTAAACTCGATCGCTACATCGGCATGAGCGTGCTCATGGCCATTCTGGCCGTGCTGGGGATCATCCTCGGCCTGGCCTCGCTGTTCGCCTTCATCGATGAGATGAGCGACCTGAGCGACACCTACACGGTGATGGATGCTGGCTGGTTCACGCTGCTGACCGCGCCGCGCCGTTTGTATGACATGTTGCCGATGGCGGCATTGATTGGCTGCCTGATCGGCCTTGGCAGCCTGGCCAGCAGCAGCGAACTGACCATCATGCGCGCTGCCGGTGTTTCCATCGGCCGCATCGTCTGGGCGGTCATGAAGCCGATGCTGGTGCTGATGCTGGTGGGCGTGCTGATTGGCGAGTACGTGGCGCCGGTCACCGAAAACAAGGCCCAGGCCGACCGTTCCCTGGCCCAGGGTGGCGGTGAGGCGCAGAGCTCCAAGCGGGGTATGTGGCACCGTCAGGGCGAAGAGTTCGTGCACATCAACGCCGTGCAGCCCAATGGATTGCTGCTGGGCGTGACCCGCTACCGTTTCGACAGTGAGCGCAAGATCGTCACCTCCAGCTTCGCCCGCCGGGCGCAGTACAACGACGACCACTGGCAGCTCAGCGATGTCAGCACCACGTATTTCCGTGGTGACCACACCGAAGTGGTGAAGACGCCGGAAGAGCGCTGGGACGTTTCGGTCACGCCGCAACTGCTCAATACCGTGATCCTGGCGCCGGAATCGCTGTCCATCACCGGCTTGTGGGAGTACATCCACTACCTGTCCGACCAAGGCTTGAACAATGCCCGCTACTGGCTGGCGTTCTGGACCAAGGTGCTGCAACCGGCCGTGACCGCGGCACTGGTGCTGATGGCGATTTCCTTCATCTTCGGCCCCCTGCGCTCGGTGACCCTCGGCCAGCGGGTATTCACCGGTGTGCTGGTGGGCTTCGTGTTCCGTATCGCCCAGGACCTGCTAGGCCCTTCGAGCCAGGTGTTCGGCTTCCCGCCGTTGCTGGCGGTCGTGATACCGGCCGGGATCTGCGCGCTGGCAGGGTTGTGGTTACTCCGCCGAGCGGGTTGAGGGTTTGATCGATGTGTAAAAGCCGACCCCAGGGTCGGCTTTTTTGAGGGTTCAATTCTGGCTTTAGGCGTGTGCTTGACCTTGGCCTGTAGGAGCAGCCTTGTGCTGCGAAGAGGCCGGTGACAGCACAATCAAGCTTGGCTGCTGTCACGGGCCTCTTCGCAGCACAAGGCTGCTCCTACAGGTACGGTGGCCGCATTGAAGAGTGTGCGTAACTGCGCGTCATTTCTTCTGCTTCGGCACCCGTACCAGCTGCGTCTCCGAATAGATGTCATGCCACCCGCGTTTGCGCTTGTCGATCAATGCCCAGAAAAACCCCAGCCCCAGGCACAGCCACGACGCGATCGAGACCACGAAGCGCAACAGCGCCTGCCACAGGCTGATGGCACTGCCATCGGCATTCTGCACCCGCACGCCCCACACCTGCATGCCTAGGGTCTGCCCGCCGTGGGTCCAGAACTTGGCAAAAAAACCAAACAGCGCGAACACTAGAAGGGTCGACAACAGTGGGTCGCCATCCAGCGCCCCGGCATCGGTCAGCTCACGCATGCGGGCCTCACCGATAATTGCCATCTGGATCATCTTGTAAGCGCCCGCCGTCACGATCAGCAGGGCAGTGCACAGCAAAAAGTCATAGAACATCGCCGCCAGCCGGCGGCCTAGCCCAGCGGGCGGGAAGTCACCCTGAGGCAAGAGGGGAGGCTTGGACATTACGCTGCAGCTCCAGATGGCAAAGGCCCATTTTAGGGAACTGCGGGCAAAAAAAAGCCCCTGCGCGTCAACGCAGGGGCTCTTTTTTATGGATTATCAGGCTTCTGGCTGGACTTCGTCAGCCTGCATGCCTTTTTGGCCTTGAACGGCTACGAAGGTAACCTTCTGGCCTTCTTTCAGGCTTTTGAAGCCGTTGCCTTGAATGGCACGGAAGTGTACGAACAGATCCGGACCGCTCTCTGGAGTGATGAAACCGTAACCTTTCTCGTCATTGAACCACTTGACGGTACCGTTCTGACGCTGTGCCATTTTCTTATTTCCTATGAATCTATTAATTTGATAACAGTTACTTTCACATCGTTATTGAATGAAAGCTGACTGGGCTGGGTTGCTGGAAAGTAAGAGACGTCGAACGGGTTGTAGCAGATTGCGGCTACTGGCCCAGGTCACGAACTGTTGCGACCCATGCAAACACAGTGCAGTGACTCTACGCCAACTCCTGCGCGAAAAACAAGCCCTTGCTCGTCAGGAAAACAGGGCTTTTGCCGATAGCCGAACAATTTGTCGCAAACGGCATGGCGCCTGGGCTGGCGCCATGTTCGTTCGTTATTGAACAGGTTCGAAATCGAATAGGGCGAGCCTGTTCACCGACCTCATGTTCTGCATTCAGCCACGGTAGTAACGTTGCGGTACGAAAGGCATTTTGCTGACTTTCAAGGCAACCTTCTTGCCCCGTACCAATGCAAACAGTGATGTGTCTAGCGCGCCATGTTCGATATCGACATAACCCATTGCAACCGGTGCGCCAAGTGTTGGGCCAAAGCCACCACTGCAGACTTTGCCCACCGGGTTACCGTATGCATCGACAATCTCTGCGCTTTCTCGTACCGGTGTACGTTCTTGCGGCAGCAAGCCGACACGCTTTTGTTTTACACCGTGCTGCTGCTGGCCAAAGATGATGTCAGCACCGGGGAAGCCGCCAGCACGTTCGCCGTCGGCGCGGCGCACTTTCGAGATGGCCCACAGCAGGCTGGCCTGAATCGGCGTGGTCTGGGTGTTCATGTCGTGGCCATACAGGCACAGGCCGGCTTCCAGGCGCAGCGAGTCGCGCGCACCCAGGCCGATTGGTTGCACTTCGGGCTCGGCCAGCAGGCGGCGGGCCAGGGCGTCGGCGGCGTTGGCCGGCACCGAAATTTCGTAACCGTCTTCACCGGTGTAACCCGAGCGGCTGACGTAGCAGTCTTCGCCGAGCAGGGTGACCGGGCGGAACTGCATGAAGGTCATGCCAGCCACTTCCGGGGCCAGGCGTTCCAGCACCTTGACCGCCGCCGGGCCTTGCAGGGCCAGCAGCGCGCGGGCCTCGAACAGCGGCTGAATCTCGCAGCGGCTGCCGATGTGTTTTTGCAGGTGGGCCAGGTCCTGGTCCTTGCAGGCGGCGTTCACCACCAGGAACAGCACGTCATCGCCCAGGTTGGCGACCATCAGGTCGTCGAGGATGCCGCCTTGTTCGTTGGTGAACATGGCATAGCGTTGCATGCCCACTGGCAGGTCGATGATGTCCACGGGCACCAGGTTTTCCAGCGACTTGGCAGCGTCGCTGCCGCGCAGGATGATCTGGCCCATGTGCGAGACGTCGAACAGGCCTGCCTGCTCGCGGGTGTGCAGGTGCTCCTTGAGCACGCCCAGCGGGTACTGCACCGGCATGTCATAGCCGGCAAACGGCACCATGCGCGCGCCCAGTTCGAGGTGCAGGGCGTGCAGCGGGGTCTTGAGCAGTGTTTCGGACATCAGTGACTCCTTGGTGTTGTTGTTGGGTCAACACTCGATGATGTTGACGGCCAGACCGCCGCGGGCGGTCTCCTTGTATTTGCTTTTCATGTCGGCGCCGGTCTGGCGCATGGTGCGGATGACCTTGTCGAGCGAGACGAAGTGCTGCCCGTCACCGCGCAAGGCCATACGCACGGCGTTGATCGCCTTCACCGAGCCCATGGCGTTGCGCTCGATGCAGGGCACCTGAACCAGCCCACCAATCGGGTCGCAGGTCAGGCCCAGGTTGTGTTCCATGCCGATCTCGGCGGCGTTCTCGACCTGTTGCACGCTACCGCCCATGACTTCGCACAGGGCTCCGGCGGCCATCGAGCAGGCCACGCCGACTTCGCCCTGGCAGCCAACCTCGGCGCCGGAGATGGAGGCATTTTCTTTGTAGAGAATGCCGATGGCCGCCGCCGTGAGCAGAAAGCGCACCACGCCGTCTTCGCTGGCACCCGGTACAAAGCGCATGTAGTAGTGCAATACCGCTGGGACGATGCCCGCGGCGCCATTGGTGGGGGCGGTGACCACGCGGCCGCCGTAGGCGTTCTCTTCGTTTACCGCCAGCGCGTAGAGGTTGACCCAGTCGAGCACCGACAGCGCATCGCGCAGGCTGGCTTCCGGGTGTTGGCTGAGCTGTCGGTACAACGCCGGTGCCCGGCGCTTGACTTTAAGCCCACCCGGCAGAATGCCTTCATGGCGGTAACCGGCCTCGACGCAATCCTGCATCACTTGCCAGATACGCAGCAGGCCGGCGCGGGTCTCGGCCTCCGGGCGCCAGGCCGCCTCGTTGGCCAGCATCACCTGGCTGATCGACAGGTGTTGCGCGGTGCAGTGCCCGAGCAGCGCCTTGGCGGACTTGAACGGGTAGGGGAGCGGCGTGCTGTCCTCGACGATACGGTCGTGGCCGGCAGCGTCCTCGTCGACCACGAAACCGCCGCCTACCGAGTAGTACTCGCGGCTGCGGATCTGCAGGCCGGCTTGGTCGAAGGCGCGAAAGATCATGCCGTTGGGGTGGTAGGCCAGTGGCTTGCGGATCATTGCCAGGTGCTGCTTTTCGACGAACGCGATGTCGTGTTCGCCGAGCAGGCGCAGGTGGCCGCTGTCGCGGATGGCCTGCAGGCGGGCGGGGATGGCTTCGGTATCGACGGTATCGGGGTGCTCGCCTTCCAGGCCGAGTAACACCGCCTTGTCGCTGCCGTGGCCTTTACCTGTGGCGCCGAGCGAGCCATACAGCTCGGCCTTGACGCTGACCGTGCTGGCCAGCAGGCCGTCGCGGCGCAGGCCTTCGGCAAAGCGTGCGGCGGCGCGCATGGGGCCGACCGTGTGGGAGCTGGAGGGGCCGATGCCGATCTTGAACAGGTCGAAGACGCTCAGTGACATGCTGCTTCCTCCAGGTAAGGCTTGAAGGCGACACTGGACCCTGTGGGAGCGGGTTTACCCGCGAATGCGTCAGTGAGTCCACAATTGCATTCGCGGGTGAACCCGCTCCCACAGGTCAGGCGGTGGGCCGATGAGCTATCAGGCGTCCTGGTAGCTCTCGATCGACGGGCAGGCGCAGACCAGGTTGCGGTCGCCAAACACGTTGTCGACCCGGCCGACAGGTGGCCAGTACTTGCTTTCCACCAGGCTCGGCAGCGGGTACACCGCCTGTTCACGGCTGTAGCCGTGCGCCCATTCGCCCACTAGCTCCGCTGCGGTGTGCGGGGCGTTTTTCAGTGGGTTGTCGTCCTTGTCCAGGCTGCCGTTCTCGACGGCGCGAATTTCTTCGCGGATCTGGATCATCGCGTCGCAGAAGCGGTCCAGCTCTTCCTTGGACTCGCTTTCAGTCGGCTCGATCATCAGCGTGCCGGCCACCGGGAAGGACATGGTCGGGGCGTGGAAACCGAAGTCGATCAGGCGCTTGGCCACGTCGTCGACGCTGATACCGCTGGTGTCCTTCAGCGGGCGCAGGTCGAGGATGCACTCGTGGGCAACCAGGCCATTACCACCGGTGTACAGAACAGGATAGTGCTCTTCCAGGCGGCGGGCGATGTAATTGGCGTTGAGGATGGCCATTTGCGACGCGCGCTTGAGGCCGGCACCACCCATCATGCGGATGTACATCCAGGTGATCGGCAGGATGCTGGCGCTGCCGAACGGCGCGGCGCACACCGCGCCCTGCGGGTTCTCCAGCTGCGCGTGGCCGGGCAGGAACGGCGCCAGGTGCGACTTGACGCCGATCGGGCCGACGCCCGGGCCGCCACCACCGTGCGGAATGCAGAAGGTCTTGTGCAGGTTCAGGTGCGAAACGTCGCCGCCGAACTTGCCAGGGGCACACAGGCCGACCATGGCGTTCATGTTGGCGCCGTCGATGTAAACCTGGCCGCCGTTGTCGTGGATGATCGCGCAGATTTCGCCGATCGCTTCTTCGAACACGCCGTGGGTCGACGGGTAGGTGATCATGATGGCGGCCAGGCGCTCGCGGTGTTCGATGGCCTTGGCGCGCAGGTCCTCGACATCGACGTTGCCACGGGCGTCACAGGCGGTGACCACCACACGCATGCCCGCCATGTTCGCGGTCGCAGGGTTGGTGCCATGGGCCGAAGACGGGATCAGGCAGATGTCGCGGTGGCCTTCGCCGCGGCTGCGGTGGTAGGCGCGGATGGCCAGCAGGCCGGCGTACTCGCCCTGGGAACCGGCGTTGGGTTGCAGCGACACCGCGTCGTAACCGGTGGCGGCGCACAGCATGGCTTCCAGCTCGGTGGTCATCTGCAGGTAACCCTGGCTTTGCTCAGCCGGGGCGAACGGGTGCAGGTTGCCGAATTCGGCCCAGGTGACCGGGATCATTTCACTGGCAGCGTTGAGCTTCATGGTGCACGAACCCAGCGGGATCATGCTGCGGTCCAGCGCCAGGTCCTTGTCGGCCAGGCGACGCAGGTAACGCATCAGCTCGGTTTCGCTGTGGTAGCGGTTGAACACCGGGTGTTCGAGGATCGCCGACTGGCGCAGCAGGTTGGCCGGCAGCAGCGAGCCCGTGCTGGCCGCGAGGGCGGCGAAGTCCGGTTGCGGTTGGTCGCCGGCCAGCAGTTGCCAGAGCGCTTCGACATCCGCCTGGGCGGTGGTCTCGTCGAGCGACAGGCCGACGTGGCCAGCGTCGACCTGGCGCAGGTTGATGCGCTGGTCACGGGCTTTGGCATGCAGGCTGGCGGTGGCTTCACCGGTGGCCAGGGTCAGGGTATCGAAGGCGCTGTCGCCGACGACCTGAACGCCCATGGCCTTGAGGCCGGCGGCGAGGATGGCGGTCAGAGCATGGGTGCGTTGGGCGATGCGCTTGAGGCCGGCCGGGCCGTGGTACACGGCGAACATGCTGGCGATGTTGGCCAGCAGCACCTGGGCGGTGCAGATGTTGCTGGTGGCCTTCTCGCGGCGGATGTGCTGTTCGCGGGTTTGCATGGCCAGGCGCAGGGCGGTCTTGCCGAAGCGGTCGATCGACACGCCGACCAGGCGGCCCGGCATGTCGCGCTTGAACGCATCGCGGGTGGCGAAGTAAGCCGCGTGCGGGCCGCCAAAGCCCAGTGGCACGCCAAAGCGTTGGGCGCTGCCGATGGCCACGTCAGCGTCGAACTCGCCTGGCGGGGTCAGCAGGGTCAGGGCCAGCAGGTCGGCAGCCACGGCCACCAGGGCGTTGGCCGCGTGGAAGCGCTGAACCAGGTCGCGGTAGTCGAACACGTCACCGTTGCTGGACGGGTACTGCAGCAGTGCGCCGAAGAAAGCGCTGACATCGGTCAGTTCGCGTTCGTCGCCAACCACCACGTCGATGCCCAGCGGCTCGGCACGGGTGCGCAGCACGTCGAGGGTTTGCGGGTGGCAGTGGCTGGAAGCGAAGAAGGCATGGCTGGCCTTGTTCTTCGACAGGCGCTTGCAGAAGGTCATGGCTTCGGCGGCAGCGGTGGCTTCGTCGAGCAACGAGGCGTTGGCGATCGGCAGGCCGGTCAGGTCGCTGATCAGGGTCTGGAAGTTCAACAGCGCTTCCAGGCGTCCCTGGGAAATTTCGGGCTGGTAAGGGGTGTAGGCGGTGTACCAGGCCGGGTTTTCCAGCAGGTTGCGCAGGATCGGTGCCGGGGTGTGGGTGTTGTAGTAACCCTGGCCGATGTAGCTTTTGAACAGCTGATTGTTGCCGGCGATGGCTTTCAGCGAGGCGAGTGCGTCGGCTTCGCTCTGGCCGTCTTCAGCGCCGAGCACGCTGGTGCCCTTGATGCTGTCGGGGATGACCGCGGCGGTCATGGCATCCAGGGAATCGAACCCCAGGGTGGCGAGCATGGCCTGTTCGTCAGCGGCGCGTGGGCCGATGTGGCGGGCGATGAATTCGTTGGCGGTGCCGAGGTTGATGGTCATGGTGCGGTTCCTCAGGCGTCGTCGTTGGCTTTGAGCAGGCGGTCGTAGGCGTCCTGGTCGAGCAGGGCAGTGACGTCGTTCATGTCCGCCGGGATGAAGCGGAAGAACCAGCCTTCGCCCATCGGGTCTTCGTTGACCAGTTCAGGGCTGTCGTTGAGCCCTTCGTTGACGGCAACCACTTCACCGGTCAGTGGCATGTACACGCCGCTGGCAGCCTTGACCGATTCGACGGTGGACGCTTCGCTGCCTTTCTCATACTGCTGCAACTCTGGCAGTTGCACGAAGACCACGTCGCCGAGGGCGTTCTGGGCGTAGGCGGTGATGCCCACCGTGACGCTGCCGTCAGTTTCGACGCGCAGCCATTCGTGATCTTCAGTGAAACGCAACTCGCTCATGGGAAATCCTCGAAAAGCAGGGCGGTAGGCGTGGTTGGCCACGCACTTGTTGGATTTCCTGTAGCAAAAATGTGGCCAATAAAATAAAACGCTTATAAATCAATGGCTTGATTGATATGCGAAGCGCGCGTGGATATGAGGTTGGAATGAAATCGATACAGAAGGTCCGCGGCCCAAATCGCTAGTCGTGGCAAACCCTTATAGATACAGATCGCTGTGGGTGTGTATTGATTCCATTACGTTGTATTGAAATCAATACACCCACGTCATCCGCGCCTAGCGGGCGACACCTGGCTCAGGCTGGCGAAGCCTGGCGCTGTTGCAGGCGCACCGTCAGCATCCCCGACAGCGAGATCAGCCAGAGCACCAGGAACACGCCCGCGATTGCCAGGTTCGATGCCAGCGGCAGCGCACTGACGATGCCCGACGCCAGCGACCCGAACACCAGCATCAGGCAGCCTTGCAGGCTTGCCGCCACGCCTGCGCGGTCGGGGAACAGGGACATGGAGCGGGCCATGGCGTTGGAAAAGATAAAGCCCTGGCCGAACGCGACGAGCATGATGCCACCCAGGATGCTGACCAGGTTCAACCCGGCGGGCATGGCGGCGATGCTCAACACGCCGAGCAGGAACAGCAGCATGCCCGTCCACATCAACGTGGCCGCCTGGACCCTACGGATCAACGCGCGATTGACCAGCGTCCCAACCAGATAGCAACTGCCCACCGCCAGTGCCGTGGTGCCGAAGTACTGTGCATCATGGCCCAGCCGTTCCTGGACGATATGCGGGCCAATCACGTTCCACAGCAAAAATGCCGAGAAACTTGCCCCCAGCACGATGACCGAAGAACGAAAGCGTCCGTCAGCCAGAATGCACCGGTAGCCAGCCAGGGTTTGCATGGCACTGCGGCGGGCAGTGGCGGGCAGCGATTCCTTGAGCCCAGCCAGGACGAACGCCATCACGATCACGGCATAGACCGCATACAGGACAAAATTGTAGCGCCACCCCAGATAGACCTCGATCATGCCGCCCACATAGGGTGCGATGACGGGCCCGAGGCCGAACGCCAGGCTCAGGTAGATGATCGCCACATAGAAGCGCGGGCCCTTGACGATATCGACCAGCAAGGCACGGGCAACCACTTGGCAGGCACCGATTGCAAAACCTTGCAGTGCGCGGGCCACCAACAGCATTTCGATGGAGGTCGAGAAGGTGGCCAGCAGGCTACCGCTGAGGAACAGCGCCAGGCCCAGGATTACCGCCGGCCTGCGCCCGCGCGCATCGGTCATGATGCCGAAAAATAGCTGGCCGATGGCATAGAACAGCAAGGTGATGGTGATGGTGTTTTGCATGAGCGACGGGCTGGCGCCCAGCTCATGCCCGATTGACGGCATGCTGGGCGCATACAGGTCGATGGCGATCCCCCCGACGCTATTGATCAGGGGCGCAAGGAACACGATGAAATTCTCGTAACGCTTGTTTGCGTTCATGGTTACCTCCAGTGCTCCGGGCACGGCCATGCCCGGAGCCAGATGTGGTCAGGCGGTTGCCTGGCAGGTGAAATGCGGCTGGCTCAGCGCCAGGGCGGGGGCATTGCCCCAGGTACTCGGTGCAGACAGGCGCGAAGCCACCACCCGTGGTCCGTGTTCGTAGTAGTTGCCCCAGTTGACGCCAGGGTCCTTGAGCCTGTTACGGTCGGCACCGCCCAGGTCCTCAAGGGTGTCTACCAGGGGGATCAGCAGCTGGCGCACCTGCTCGGTCGCGGTCAGCACCACCAAGCCGAAATTTCGCAGGGCCAGTGTCTTGATCACGTTGTTGAGCAAGTACTTTCCGGCCCCACTGCCGCTATGAAACGAGGCGAAGGCGCCCACTTCGGCAATGCGTGCCCGATCGATGTGGTAGCGCTCATCCAGGCTTTGATCCAGGTAGTATTCGCTGAACAGCTTGCCGGAATCGCCGTAGCTGATCCCCGCACAGGCATAACCTGGGGCCCCACCGTTGGCGCCGGTCAGGCAGACGAACAGATCGGGCTGTGGCTCTGGCGTCGCGCCATAGTGCTTGAGGTAGTGGGCACGTACTGCTTCCTGCAGGCATCGGTAGCCAGGTCGGCCTTTGTAGAAATTACGCACGATGTACATGGTGGCTTCCTCAGGCGTACATCTGGTCGATGAACCGCGCTTCGATCTCGGCCCTGCGTGGCCGCCCCGTGACGGTGTAGAACTGATCACGGAAGGTGGCGATGTCAGCGATGACGCGAATCTGCCTGACCCTGGCAAAGTCGGCGAGCCGGTGCTCCAGGCGCGCCATTTCCTGGCGGACCGAGTCAGCGCAGGCGCTGCTCAAGACGATGGCGCAGGGTTCGTCCTTGCCTTCGCCCATGACGATCATGTCGTCTACCAGGGCGCTCTCTTTGTAGACGTTCTCGACCCATTCAGGCGAAATGTTGCGTGCGGTAGACAGGATGATCACGTGCTTCTTGCGGCCGGTGATGTACAGATAACCGTCGCGAAATTCGGCGATATCGCCGGTATGCAGATACCCGTCGGACAGGTCGCAGGCAGTATCGTCGGCGTTGTAGTAACCGGCGCAGAGGGTCGGCGTGCGGACCAGCAATTCACCGTCGACCAGCTTGGGTTCGATACCATCGAGCAGTGTGCCTGCCGAGCCGATACGCCGTTGCGCCGGTGAGTTGAGCGAAATGATCGAAGAGTTCTCGCTCAGGCCATAGGCTTCGAACACCTGCACGCCGTGCGCTTCCAAGGCTTGCAAAACCGTTACCGGAATCTTCGCGCCGCCGGTGATGATGTGCGGGCGTTGTGGCCCGAACAGTTCCTCGACCGAGCAGTGCTCGAGCAGCAGGTTGGCCTCTTCCAGCAGCTTGGGCGGCAGGTACAGGAAGTTCGGCTGGTTGGGTGCTATCAGCTGCAGGTACTGCCGTGCGTTGCCGCTGGCTGCGCCGTATTCGGTCATGCCTTCGGGCATGAGGGTCAAGGTGCCGCCGGACAGAATCGGGATGAACACCCCCAGCACCTGCTCGATCAGCAAACTCATGGGGACGATCGAGAAGTAGTGCAGCGGCTGTTGTGGCAGGCGCTTCATCACGTTATCGACCAGCAGCCCGACGGCCTCGTCGCGGATCATCACCCCTTTGGGTTTGGAGGTGGTGCCGGATGTGTGGATGATCGAAACAATGCCGTCCGGGATGAGCTCGTCCTCCTGGCGCCACTCATCACCAATGGTGTCGTGCATGAGTTGCGCGGGGATGAAGCACGCCTTGTCCGGCAAAATAGCGTGCAGGCGGCCGGCGGTTTGCTCATCGCTGACGAACACTGCCGCCGCCTTGCCGAGCAGGCTGCCGATCTGGTCGTCGGAGAACTCGATGGGCACCGGTAGTAACACACCGCCTACTTTCTGGATCGCCAACAGGGTGTACACCCACTCGTAGCAAGAGCGCATGGCGATGCCAAACACTTTGCGTTCGCAGCGGCCAACCCGCCCCTCGAGGGCACTGGCCAGTCGCATTACGTCACGGCGCAATTCGTGCAAAGTGTAGGCGCGACCGTTCATTTCCTTGATCACTACGCGGTCGGGGGTGGCGGCCAGGTAGTTCTGCATTTTTTGACTGATCATTGGCCGATACCTCCAATGCGGTAGCTTTGCGCGCCGAAGATGCGCCGTGAGGGGTCATCCAGGCGTCGGCGACCGTGCATCACCCGCGTGTTGTCGATCACCACCAGGTCGCCCTTTTGCCAGAAGTGGCTATAGGTATTGCGGGCGGTCACTTCTTTGATCTCGTCCCAGATATCCAGGGCGATATCCTCGCCATCGGCCCAGGTGATAAGCGGCGGTTCATAGTTGACGCTGGGGCCGAGCATTGAATTGCAGAACGCTTTCTTGCCGCTGAAGCAACTGGTTTCAACTGCGGAGATAATCAGTTCGGAGGCAATCAGGTTCTGATCAATGCGACGGTAAGTTTGGCCACTGACAAGTTGATTGACGTGGTGCAAATGCTCGTCGGTAATGTCATCGATGGGCAGTTGCAGTTCAATGCTCAGAAAACGTTTTACATTGTTCCAAGGGATGCGCCGGCTGTAACGAATCTCACGGTTCTCAAAACACTTTCGGGTTTTCGAAGACAAGTCGAACAGTACGCGTTGGCCGTCGCACAAGGTCGTTTCAGAGCCCACGGCTGCTGGCTCCAGGCAGTAGAACCACTGCAGGTCGGGGTTGAATGGCAAGTTACCGTTCTCACGGTGCAGCCCCATTTCATTTACCCCGGCCTCGATTTCTGCCGTGTTGGACGTGGCGGCTTTGCGGGCAGGGTCGAATGTCACACGGGCGGAATGCGCACTGACGAAGTCGTTGAAGTCCGGCAGCGTATCGGCAAAGTCGCGGTAGATAATTGCGCCACTGTGGGCGAGGTCTTCATACAGTGTTGCACTGTTGATTGAATCGCCTACCCGCAGGTCGCGGTCGACGGCATAGATACATTCGAAACCGTAGCACGGTGTCGGTTGTCGATAGAACGGAAACACCGTGGGTTGTACGTGCGCCAGCATGACTTATTCCTCCGTGAACTGTGGGTCAGGTAGAACACCGCTACCCGATGACCTCACAGTAAGTGAAAAGAACAAGCTGCTGGTTTTAAGAAATTTAAACGCGATGGGAAAATTTAATAAAGCGGGGTCATCGTTCCGTCAACAGCGTTTGCGCCACCGCTTCGACCAGTGCGCGCAAGCTGGAAATATCCTTGCTGTCGCTGCGATCGCGGGACCAGATCATGTCGAGCGTGAAACTGGGGAACCCCAGCGGCGGTTTGCACACCTTCAGCCCAGGTGCAATGCGCAGGTGCGGCAACAGGCGCGCAGGCAGTGCCACCGTGGCGGGCACGGCGGCCACGATATTCACGCAGGCCTGATAGCCGTTGGCGCGCACCAGCACGTTGCGTGATCGGCCAACCTTGTCCAGCCAGCTGTCGACCATGTTCTTTTCCGATATCCACGGTGTCGGGAACACATGGGGCGAAGCACAGAACTCGTCCAGGCTCATGGCCTCTTCACTGGCCAGCATGCCTTGGCTGGTTACGCACACGAAGTCATCGCTGAGCACGGGTTGCCACTGCAGCTCGGGGTGCATCTGGTGATAGCCGGGGCCAAAGCCGATGGCAATGTCGATGTCGCCTGAAATCAGCCGGTCCACCGGCAGGTCACGGCTCAAGCGTTCGAGGTGCAGCGAGGTATTGCCGTGGGTACGTGACAGTACCGCCAGCGCCTGCGGCAAGAAGGACAGTTCGAAATACTCGGGCGCGCAGATGCGCCAGATCTTGCGCTGTGCTTGTGGCGAGGCGCTGCTGTCGTCCTCGGCACAGCGGTTGACGGACTCGACCACCACGCGCAGGTACGGCGCAATCTTTTCCGCTTTGGTGGTGGGTTTCAGCACCCCTTGCGACGACGAGAACAAGGTATCGTCGAAGCACCCGCGCAGGCGCTTCAGGCAATAACTGACGGTGGGCTGGCTGACATTCATCAATTCGGCAGTCCGCTTGGCGCTGCGCAGTTCGAGCAGGTTGATGAACACCACGATGTCCTGCAGATCCAATTGCTTCAGGTAATTGCTGTGAAGCATGAAAATTCCTCCTGAATTTTCCAGTTCATTGCCTGGGCGCACCCTCACCTGGCAGATGAGCGAGCATTTGCTTCAACAGCTGAGCGAAGTGTGCTCGCTGCTCGGCGCTCAGGGGGGCCAGTACCAGCTCCTGGATCTCAGTATGGGTAAGGACAGCCTTATCAATCAATGCCTTGCCCTGTGCTGTGAGGGCCACTTGGGAGCTGCGCTTGTCTTGATTGTCGGCAATGCGCTCGACCATCCCGGCGCTTTCCAGTCTCGCCAAGCGATTGGTCATCGCGCCGGACGTTATCAGCAAAGAGCGATACAGCTCGGTGGGCGTCAGGCGGTAGGGCGCCCCCGCACGGCGCAAGGTTGCCAGGACGTCGAATTCGCCCTCCTTGAAACCATACTGCGCCAGGGCTTCTGCACGCATGCGCTCCAGGTGCTTGCTGATACGCGCCATTCGGCCAAAGATTTCCATGGAGGAAACATCCACGGAAGGCATCGCCTGCGCCCACTGCGCGACGACGAAATCGACATGATCGTTCATTGCTGCACCCATCGTTCAACCTGGAAATGTGTAACCAGCGCACCTTCTGAACCCCCGCACCTTTTAACAATCTTAACGTTAAGCTATCTTGGCGCGGTGAAGCTCAAGGATCAGGAGGCAGCATGGCTTTTTTCATACATGGACAGCATCGTCACTATTATCATGACACCGGCTCCGGTAGCCCTGTACTCCTGCTGCACGGGTTGGGCAATAGCGGCAGGGCGTGGATGCCGCAGCTCAGCGCGCTGCTTGGCCTCGGGCACCGTGTCATCGTACCCGACCTGCTAGGGCACGGTGCATCCAGCGATGCGCCCGAAGGCATCACCGCGCATGCCCAAGCCTTGGAGATGCTGGCGCTGCTGGACCACCTCGGGCTCGACAGCATCCAGCTGATCGGCTTGTCCCTGGGGGGAATGGTGGCCCTTGAGATGGCCTGCCATGCACCCCACGCCGTAGAAAAGCTGATCGTTGCTGGCACCTTCGCCAGCATGAACACGGCACATCGCCGAGGGCTGCTCAGCGAGTGGGCGGCCGCCTTGGACAAGCAGGATGGTTGCCTCAAACGCTTCAAATCGAGCTGGCCCGCATTGGTAGGTGCGGAGTTCGCCGCCTCGCCCCCTGGTCAGCGGCTTTACCAGGCGTGGCACGCCCAGGCCGCGCAGCTGCGGGCGCACAACCAGGTCCGCTGGTGCGAGGGTATGAAGCAGTACGACCTGACTGGCGATTTGCAACGCATTCAGGCTGCCACACTGGTGCTCGCCGCAGAGTTTGACCCGATCAGCCCCAGCGCCGAGGCCGAAACCATCTGCAGCAACATCGGTCATGCTCGCCTGGCCACCCTCGCTGGCGAGGGGCACGTTTTCAACGTACCGCTGGCACAGGCATTCAACCAGGCAACCGGTGCGTTTCTGCAGGAGCCCCTCCATCATGTCTGATACCCCCAACAAAGCCTGCGTCGGGTTGCTGGCGATACTGATCGGCTTGAACCTGCGCCCGGTCATGGCTGCCATCGGCCCGCTGCTGCAATTGCTGCAGCACGACCTGGGGCTGAGCAATACCCAAGCCGGGCTGCTGACAACCTTGCCGGTGATGATGATGGGCGTCTTCGCGTTGTCCGGCCCTTGGCTGCTGCGACTGGTCGGCGAGACCACGGGTGTGGCGACAGGCATTGTGCTGATTGCGCTGAGCTGCGCTGCACGCGCCTACGTCAGCACTGCCGAAGCGCTCATCGCCACGGCGGCACTGGGCGGTATCGGCATTGCGATCATTCAGGCGCTGATGCCGGCGTTTCTCAAAGGCAGCCATCCGCAAAGTGCCGGCATGCTGATGGGGTTGTTCACCACCGGTATCATGGCGGGCGCCGCGTTGGCCGCCGCCACGGCAGCACCCGGCGCGGGCCTGTTCGGCTGGCAACTGTCGTTGGGCTACGCTGCCGTCCCGGCATTGGTCGCCTTGATCGTCTGGCTGTTGCTAGGGCGTGGTACCGCTGGCGGACAGGTGGCGGTCACATTGCCCTACCGCAGTGCGCGGGCCTGGCTGCTGTTGCTGTTCTTCGGCATTGGCACAGGTGCCTACACCTTGGTGCTGGCTTGGCTGCCGCCGTTTTACATCGAGTTGGGGTGGACAGCAGCCGAAGCGGGTTACCTGCTGGGGGCACTGACCGTCACCGAAGTGGTTGCCGGGTTGCTCGTGTCATCTTTGATCCAGCGCTTTCCTGACCGCAGGCACCCCTTGGTGTTGGTCATTCTGCTGTTGATAGCAGGGTTGGCGTGCCTGATGGTCGCGCCAGTAGCGTTGGCGGCCGTGGCGACGGTATGCCTGGGCCTGGGCATTGGGGCGCTTTTCCCACTCTCGTTGATCGTTGCCATGGACCACGCGGACTCACCGGCCAAGGCCGGCGCGCTGTTGGCGTTCGTGCAAGGTGGTGGGTACCTGATCGCCGCCAGCATGCCACTGCTCGCCGGTATCGTGCGTGACCAGCTCAGCTCATTGCACTGGGCTTGGGCGGTGATGATGATCGGTGCCTTCGTGCTGCTGGGCTTGAGCACACTGTTGCGTCCGCCGTTGCGGCACAGCCAAGCCCTGGCTCGTCAGGCTTGAACAGGCAAGCCTGACGCGCCTATTTCGGTTACCGAGCGTGCGGCCAGTTCGGCCGCACGCATGCCGCTGGCAGGTGCTTAAAGCGCGGTGAAGAAGGGCAATGCCAGGTACACCTTGATCACGATCACGTTGATGATATCGATGAAGAACGCCCCCACCATCGGTACCACCAAAAAGGCAATATGCGAAGGGCCGTAACGTTGCGTCACGGCTTGCATATTGGCAATGGCGGTCGGCGTGGCACCCAGGCCGAAACCACAGTGTCCGGCAGCTAATACGGCCGCGTCATAATTACTGCCCATGACCCTGAACGTAATGAAGATTGCAAACAAGGCCATGACCAGTGCTTGCATCGCCAACAGCATAAAGAACGGAAACGCCAGTGCGGCCAAGTCCCATAATTTAAGCGACATCAGCGCAATGGCCAAAAACAGTGAAAGGCTGACATTGCCCAATACTGAAACTTCACGTTCGAACACACGGTATGCGCCCAACGCTGAAAGCCCGTTGCGCAACACGACACCGACAAACAAGACGCAAACAAATGTGGGCAGTTCAAATGCAGTCCCCTTTAACAGGCCGTTGAATAACGAGCCTGCGAGCAAGCTGACGGCAATCAGCGCGAGGGTTTCGATAAAACTGAATGAGGTGATCAGGCGCTCTTCGTTTGGCTGTTCAAAGCCCCGGGGTTGTTGTGGCTGCGCCTGCTCGATGCCGCTGGTTTGTACACGCTTGACCAGCAGGCGGGCGACCGGGCCACCGATCAGGCCGCCCAGCACCAGGCCGAAGGTTGCAGCGGCCAGCGCCAGCTCGGAGGCCGAGGCCAGGCCATACTGCTCACTGAACGTCGCGCCCCAGGCGGCGCCGGTGCCATGGCCACCGGACAGGGTGACCGAGCCCGCCAGCAGGCCCATCAGCGGGTCGAGGCCCAGTGCCGTGGCAAGCCCGATACCCATGGCATTTTGTACCAGCAGCAGGCCGGTCACCACGAGCAGGAAGATGGCGACGACACGCCCACCCTTTTTCAGGCTGGCAAAGTCTGCGCTTAAGCCAATGGTGGCAAAAAACGCCAGCATCAAGGGAGTTTGCAGGGAAGTATCGAATTGCACGTGAATATCAAAGTGCCGCAGCCCTAACAGGCAAAAGGCAACGACCAGGCCCCCGGCGACGGGCTCGGGTATGTTGTACGCGCGTAATAAACCCACGCGTGCGACCAGGCCGCGGCCTAATAACAGTACTAAAGAAGCCGCTACCAAGGTGCCGTAAAAGTCGAGTTCAAACATCAGGGTGCTCTTTTATATCCACAGGCGAACGCCCATTCTACGCAAGAACAGTTGGGTACGTATCGGCGCCAACCCTAGGATAATTCTGAAACACTTTCGGACTTTTCAACAAGCCTCAAGGTTTTCCGGGTATACCGTACTTGCGCAGCCGCTGCGCAATGGCGGTATGCGAAGTTTGTAGCCTGCCGGCCAATTGCCGTGTTGAGGGGTAACTTGCATATAAGCGCTGTAAGAGTTCCCGCTCGAAGTCGCCCACAGCCTGCTCCAGGCTCGCCACTTCGCCATCCTGGCCGCGGGCCACCGAAGTGCCGGCGATGTCCAGGTCGCCAATGTCCACCAGGTTGCCTTCGCAGATGGCCGCAGCGCGGAAAATCACGTTCTGCAACTGCCGCACGTTGCCTGGCCATGGGTTGGCAAGCAGCGCCGAGTGGGTAGCTGGCGTAAGCCGGCAGGGTGGGCGCTGGATCTGCGTACAGGCCTGCTGCATGAAGAAGTGCGCCAGCATCAGGATGTCCTGGCCACGGTCGCGCAGCGGAGGCACCTGCAGGTTGAGCACGTTGAGGCGGTAGAACAGGTCTTCACGGAAGGTGCCTTCGGCCACCATGCGCTCCAGGTCGCGGTGGGTGGCGCTGATGATGCGTACGTCCACCTTCACCTCACGGTCGCCACCCACGCGGCGGAAGCTGCCGTCGCTGAGAAAACGCAGCAGCTTGGCCTGCAGGTAGGGCGACATCTCGCCGATCTCGTCGAGAAACACCGTGCCTTGGTTGGCCAGTTCCATCAGCCCCGGTTTGCCACCGCGTTGCGCACCGGTAAAGGCGCCTGGGGCATAGCCGAACAGCTCGCTCTCGGCCAGGCTCTCGGGCAGCGCGGCGCAGTTAAGGGCAAGAAACGGCGCGGCATGGCGGCTGCTGATGGCATGGCAGGCGCGGGCCACGAGCTCTTTGCCGGTGCCGGTCTCGCCGTGTACCAGCAAGGGCGCATCGAGGGCCGCCACGCGCAAGGCACGGGCCTTGAGGGTACGGATGGCCGGTGATTCACCCAGCAGGGCATCGAAGCCTTCGGCGTGGTCGTGGTGCAAGGCCGACAGGCGCTCACCCATGCGCGTTGGCGGGTACAGGGTCAGCAGGCCGCCCGCGTTGGTGATAGGGGTGGCGTCGAGCAGCAGGCTCTGGCCATTGAGCTGCATCTCGCGCATTGGCAGGTGGAAGTTGTTGTCTTGCAGGGCCTGAAGCAGCCCGTTGTCGCCGAACAGTTCACCCACCGAGCGCCCGGCCGACTCGCGCCCGCACAGGGCAATCAACGCCGGGTTGGCCAGCAGCACCAGGCCTGCGCTGTCCACCGCCAGCACCGGGTCGCTCATGGCCGCGAGCAGGGCGTCGAGCTGCAGGTGGCGGCGTTGGCCGGGGAGGATATCGACCACATCCACCGACTGCACGCCCTGCACTTCGAACAAGGCGTCGTGCAACTCTTCGAGCACGGCGGGGCTGAGGGTCGGGGCGTCGATGTAGACGTTCGGCGGGACCATCTCCACGGCGTCCAGGTTGAGGTTGCGGGCACCGAGCAGGGCGAGGACTTCCTGGGTGATGCCGACGCGGTCGATGAAGCTGACGTGGATGCGCATGGGGAGGGTTGCGGTGATGGCCGGGGAGGGCGCTAGTATGCCTTAACACTGCCGGGGCCGCTTTGCGACCCTTTCGCGACGCAAGGCCGCTCCTACAAAGGTAGAGCGTCTTCTGTAGGAGCGGCCTTGCGTCGCGAAAGGGTCGCAAAGCGGCCCCAATTGCATTGTCACTCCAGATGTTCAGGCTTGATCGCGTCACCTGACTTCACGTCCAGCTTTTCGCGAATGTCCGCGAACATGTAGTCATAGAGTTTGTGCGGTGAGCTCAGGTTCTCGAATTTCTTCGGCGGGGCCAGGTAAGACTGAGCCTTGCGGGTCAACAGCATGAGGAAGCTGGGCAACACCTGGTCTTTGGCGAGGAAGAACTTTTCTTCCACCGGCTTGCCTTCGATGCTGCCATGCATGTGAAACTGAATGCCTCTGCCTTCCTTGGGGTCCGTGGCGGCCTCGTATTCGATGTTCAGGTCATAGCTGTGGTCATTGGTGTTCAGCGCGCTGCGCTCGATGTGTACATGACCAGGGTGGTACTGGGCCATGGCAAGCTCCTATGGAAGGTCGAAAATGGCGGGCGCCAGGCGCCCACCCACTGCATTCAACGGTAGCTGATCCCAGGCTTGGCGGTGGAAACCCGGGTGCCGGCGGTGCCTTTGACGATGTCTTCGATGTTCTCCAGCGAGCTGATCACCGCCACTTTGCCGGTGTTGCGGGCAAAGTCACTGGCTGCCTGCACCTTCGGCCCCATGGAGCCAGCGGCGAAGCCCAGGCGTTCGAGTTCGTCAGGGTGGGCCTGGGCAATGGCTTTTTGCGTAGGCTTGCCCCAGTCAATGTAGGCCGCATCGACGTCGGTGGCGATTATCAGAAGGTCGGCTTCCAATTGCTCGGCCAGCAGTGCCGAGCACAGGTCCTTGTCGATGACCGCTTCGATACCTTTGAGCTTGCGGTTTTCGTCGTACATGGTGGGGATGCCACCGCCACCGGCGCAGATCACGATGCTGCTTTTTTCCAGCAGCCACTTGATCGGGCGGATCTCGAAGATGCGCTTGGGTTTGGGGCTGGCCACCACACGGCGGTACTTGTCGCCGTCGGCCTTGACCACCCAGCCTTTTTCCTTGGCCAGGCGCTCGGCTTCTTCCTTGCTGTAGACCGGGCCGATGAATTTGGTCGGGTCTTTGAAGGCCGGGTCGTTGGCGTCCACTTCGACTTGGGTGAGCAGGGTGGCGAACGGCACTTCGAACGCCAGCAGGTTGCCCAGCTCTTGTTCGATCATGTAGCCGATCATGCCTTCGGTTTCGGCGCCGAGTACGTCCAGCGGGTAGGCTTCGTCCGGCTTGTAGGACAGCGCCTGCAGCGACAGCAGGCCCACCTGTGGGCCGTTGCCGTGGGCGATGACCAGTTCGTTGCCGGGGTGAATCTTGGCGATCTGCTCGGTGGCGGTGCGGATATTGGCGCGCTGGTTGTCAGCGGTCATGGGCTCGCCGCGACGCAGCAGGGCGTTGCCGCCCAATGCAACAACGATACGCATGGGGAATGTCCTTTATCGGAAAAGTGGGTGCTGCTCCCAAGACGGGCACCGACCCTGTGGGAGCGGGTTTACCCGCGAATGCGTCGGCAAGGCCAGTGATGGCTTATGGGCTGACGCTTTCGCGGGTAAACCCGCTCCCACAGGGTTCAGGGTTGTTCCTCCCGTCGAGTCAGCCCTTACAGGTCAGCCAGGGTCGACACCAGGATCGCCTTGATCGTGTGCATGCGGTTTTCCGCCTGCTCGAAGGCGATGCAGGCCGGCGACTCGAACACGTCATCGGTCACTTCGATACCGTTGGCCAGGTCCGGGTACTGTTCGGCGATTTGCTTGCCCACCTTGGTGTCCGAGTTGTGGAAGGCCGGCAGGCAGTGCATGAACTTGGTCCGTGGGTTGCCGGTGGCCTTCATCAGCTCGGCATTCACCTGGTAAGGCTTGAGCTGCTTGATGCGCTCGCCCCACGCTTCGATCGGCTCGCCCATCGATACCCAGACGTCGGTGTGCACGAAGTCCACACCCTTGACCGCCGCTTTCGGGTCTTCGGTGAGGGTGATGCGTGCGCCGCTTTCTTCTGCGTATTTCTTGCAGCGTTCGACCAGGTCGTCGTGTGGCCACAGCGCCTTAGGCGCGGCGATGCGTACGTCCATACCGAGCTTGGCGCCGATCAGCAGCAGCGAGTTGCCCATGTTGTTGCGGGCATCGCCTAGGTAGGCGTAGCTGATGTCGTGCAGCGGCTTGTCGCTGTGCTCACGCATGGTCAGCACGTCGGCGATCATTTGGGTGGGGTGGTATTCATCGGTGAGGCCGTTGAACACGGGCACGCCAGCGAACTTGGCCAGTTCCTCGACGATCTCTTGCTTGAAGCCGCGGTACTCGATGGCATCGTACATGCGCCCGAGCACGCGGGCGGTGTCCTTCATGCTTTCTTTGTGGCCGATTTGCGAGGAGTTGGGGTCGATGTAGGTGACGTTGGCACCCTGGTCATAGGCGGCGACTTCGAAGGCGCAGCGGGTGCGGGTCGAGGTCTTCTCGAAGATCAGGGCGATGTTGTTGCCCTTCAGGTGCTGCTGCTCGGTACCGGTGTACTTGGCGCGCTTGAGGTCGCGGGACAGGTCCAGCAGGTAGCGCAACTCGCGCGTGGTGTGATGTTCGAGGCTGAGCAGGTTGCGGTTGTGAATATTGAACGCCATGACAGTTTCTCCTTGAGTTTGGCAAACATCCCGGCCGCCGCTTCGTGGGCGCGGCCGGGCGTATGGTCGTTAGTAGTCGATTGGGTCGCGCACGATTGGGCAGGTCATGCAGTGGCCGCCGCCACGGCCCCGGCCCAGTTCGCCGGCGCTGATGGTGATGACCTCGATACCGGCCTTGCGCAGCAGGGTGTTGGTGTAGGTGTTGCGGTCGTAGCCGATGACCACGCCTGGCTCGATGGCCACCACGTTGTTGCCGTCATCCCACTGTTCGCGCTCGGCGGCAAAGCTGTTGCCGCCGGTTTCGACCACACGCAGCTTGTCTTTCTTACCCAGCAATTGCTCGGATACCACCTCGAGGAACGAGGCATCCTGCGGCGCGATGTTCATGCCATAGGGCTTGCTGGAGTCTGGGGTGATGATGAAGGGTTTGATCTCCTTCACCACCTCGGGGAATACCGTTACCAGGTCGCGGTCGCAGAAGCTGAACACGGTGTCCAGGTGCATCGCTGCGCGGGACTTGGGCAGGCCAGCGACGATGACTTTCTCGGCAGCGCCTTTCTCGAACAGGTTCTGAGCCAGTTGGCCGATAGCATGGCGCGAGGTGCGCTCTCCCATGCCGATCAGCACGATACCCTTGCCGACTGGCATCACGTCGCCGCCCTCGAGGGTGGCATTGCCGTGATCCTTGTCCGGGTCGCCATACCAGACCTGGAAGTCGGCACCGGTGAACTCCTTGTGGAACTTGTAAATGGCGGTGGTCAGCAGCGTTTCCTGGCGCCGCGCAGGCCAGTACATCGGGTTGAGCGTTACACCACCGTAGATCCAGCAGGTGGTGTCACGGGTGAATTGGGTGTTGGGCAGCGGCGGCAGAATGAAGCTGGAGTGACCCAGGTACTTGTTGTACATCTTGATCACTTCGGCGCCTTCGCTTACTGGAAGGTCCTGGCCAGCCACGCCGCCAATCAGGAACTCCGCCAGGTGGCGTGGTTCCAGCCCTTCGAGCCAGCTACGCACCTCGTTGGTCAGGCCGACACCCACGGTGTCAGAGGTAATCTTGCGGTCCAGGATCCACTTGAGGGCTTCCGGTTGCTGCACGATGTCGGTCAGCAGGTTGTGCATTTCCAGCACATCGACGCCGCGCTCGCGCATCTTGGTGACGAAGTCGAAATGGTCGCGCTTGGCCTGGTCGACCCAGATCACATCGTCGAACAGCAGTTCATCGCAGTTGCTCGGGGTCAGGCGCTTGTGGGCCAGCCCAGGGGAGCAGACCATCACTTTGCGCAGTTTGCCGGCTTCGGAGTGGACACCGTACTTCTGTTTTTCAGCGGACATTGTTCATTCCTCCATGTGTGCGAAGACGTGGGTCAAAGGGTCAGGAAGCCGTCGTACAGGCCATAGGCTGCCACCAGGGCGCCGACGACCACGGCCGCGAAGATCAGTTTTTCCACGTTGGTAAAGATGGGTTGGCCAACCTCGCGCTTGGCCTTGGCGAACAGGATGGCCCCAGGGGCGTACAGCAGGGCCGAGAGCAGCAGGTACTTCACGCCGCCGGCGTACAGCAGCCAGATGGCGTACAGCAAGGCGACGGCGCCGATGAACAGGTCCTTTTTGCGTTCGGCCAGGGCTTGCTCGTAGGTTTCGCTGCGCAGTGCCAGCAGGAAGGCATACGCCGCCGACCACAGATAAGGCACCAGGATCATCGAGGTGGCGAGGTAGATCAGCGACAGGTAGGTACTGCTGGAGAACAGCGTGATGACCAGGAAGATCTGCACCATGGCGTTAGTCAGCCACAGGGCGTTGGCCGGCACCTGGTTGGCGTTTTCGCGGCGCAGGAACTCCGGCATGGTGTGGTCTTTGGCGGCCGCGAACATGATCTCGGCGCACAGCAGCACCCACGACAGCAGTGCCCCCAGCAGCGAGATGATCAGGCCGACGCTGATCAGCACCGCCCCCCAGTGGCCGACCACATGTTCAAGCACGGCGGCCATCGATGGGTTCTGCAGCTTGGCCAGTTCTGGTTGGGTCATGATGCCCAGCGACAGCACGTTGACCAGCACCAGGAACAACAGCACGGTGACAAAGCCGATGACGGTGGCCTTGCCCACGTCAGCGCGTTTTTCCGCCCGTGACGAGAAGATGCTCGCGCCCTCAATGCCGATGAACACCCAGACGGTGACCAGCATCATGTTGCGCACCTGGTTCATCACGCTGCCCAGCTCCGGAGTGCCCAGGCCCCAGATATCGGCGGTGAACACATCCAGTTTGAAGGCGAACAGGCAGATGAGGGCGAACAGCACCAGCGGCACGATCTTGGCGACCGTGGTGACCAGGTTGATGAACGCCGCTTCTTTGATCCCACGCAGCACCAGGAAGTGCACGGCCCACAGTAGGATCGAGGCGCCAATGATCGCGGCGGGGGTATTGCCCTCACCGAAGATCGGGAAGAAGTAACCGAGGGTGCTGAACAGCAGCACGAAGTAACCGACGTTACCGAGCCAGGCACTGATCCAGTACCCCCAGGCCGACGAAAAGCCCATGTAGTCGCCAAAGCCGGCTTTGGCGTAGGCGTACACACCGCCGTCCAGGTCAGGTTTGCGGTTGGCCAGCGTCTGGAACACGAACGCCAGGGTCAGCATGCCGACCGCGGTGATGGCCCAGCCGATCAGCACGGCACCAACGCCCGCGCTGGCCGCCATGTTTTGCGGCAATGAGAAGATCCCGCCGCCAATCATTGAGCCCACTACGAGTGCAACTAACGCACCGAGTTTTAGTTTTCCGGATGAATCAGACATTTAACAACTCCTGCCAGGAGAAAGTTGACGACAGAGTAAATCCGACGCCTGCGCCATGGGCTGACTTGGGTCAGTTCATGGGCACGTAAAGTAGGAAAAATCCTTTACGTGGCTCCTGGAGAGTGCCGACAGCTTTGCTGCAGGCCTTGCACGCTGGCACCTCCATGTCCTTCTAGAGCAAACGCTCTGTTCGGCCTGCGATGCTTGAAGCTAGCTGTTTTTGGGGCTTTCGCAAATTTTTCACAAGAATTTCGAGTTTTAACAGTTTCTTCCCTAGTTGCTGGGCAGCTGCTAGTTTTTACTGAGGCATCGCATAGACAAAGCAGTTATGACTGCTATAGCTTTTATGGCGTCATTTAATATAAGTCATGCCTTTTATATGGCCGCCACGGCTGTTTCAAACGCATGACAGCGGGTGAAAAAAGGGAGGCACATGAGCGAACCGGGACAGAAGCTGCGCTTGGGCGCGTTGATCGCACTGGTGGTTGGCTCGATGATTGGTGGCGGGATCTTCTCGCTGCCGCAGAACATGGCGGCGCGTGCCGATGTGGGTGCGGTGCTGATCGGCTGGGGCATCACCGCGGTTGGCATGCTGGCCTTGGCGTTCGTGTTCCAGACACTGGCCAACCGCAAGCCCGAACTGGACTCAGGTGTGTATGCCTACGCCAAGGCCGGCTTTGGCGACTACATGGGCTTTTCTTCGGCCTGGGGGTACTGGATCAGTGCCTGGCTCGGCAACGTCGGTTACTTCGTGTTGCTGTTCAGTACGCTGGGGTTTTATTTTCCGGTGTTCGGCGAGGGCAACACACCCATCGCCATCGGCTGCGCTTCGCTGCTGCTGTGGGCGGTGCACTTTCTAGTACTGCGCGGGATCAAGGAGGCGGCGTTCATCAACCAGGTAACCACCGTGGCCAAGGTGGTGCCGTTGCTGATCTTCATCGTTATCGCGGCCTTCGCGTTCCGGGCCGATATCTTCACCCGTGATATCTGGGGCTTGAGCAACCCGCAGTTCGGCAATGTGCTGGACCAGGTGCGCAACATGATGCTGGTGACCGTGTTCGTGTTCATCGGTATCGAAGGCGCCAGTGTGTATTCCGGGCGTGCGCAGCGCCGCTCGGACGTGGGCAAGGCCACGGTAATCGGTTTTCTGGGGGTGCTGGCGCTGCTGGTGCTGGTGAACGTGCTGTCGCTGGGGGTGATGACCCAACCGGAGCTGGCGGGCTTGCAGAACCCGTCGTTGGCCTCGGTGCTGGAGCACATCGTCGGCCCGTGGGGCGCGTTGCTGATCAGTATCGGCTTGGCCATTTCGCTGCTCGGCGCGTTGCTTTCCTGGGCGTTGCTGTGTGCGGAAATCCTGTTTGCCACCGCGCGTGACAAGACCATGCCGCGCTTTCTGGCCAAGGAAAACGCCAACCATGTACCGGCCAACGCCCTGTGGCTGACCAACTGCATGATCCAGGGTTTTTTACTGATTACGCTGTTTTCGGCCGGGACCTACACCAGCCTGATCTACCTGGCGTCTTCGATGATCCTGGTGCCTTACCTGTGGTCAGCGGCGTATGCGGTGTTGTTGGCGGTACGTGCAGACACCTACGCCGGGCAAGCGGCGTTGCGGCGCAAAGACCTGCTGGTGGCGTTGGTTGCTCTGCTGTATGCGGTGTGGCTGCTGTATGCCGGTGGGCTCAAGTACCTGCTGCTGTCGGCACTGTTGTATGCCCCCGGGGTGATTCTGTTCGCCAGGGCCAAGCACGAGCAGGGGCAGACCCTGTTCACGACGTGGGAGAAGCTGATTTTTGCCGCGGTGCTGGCGGGCGCTGCGCTGGCGGCGTATGCCCTGTATTCAGGGTTGCTGAGCTTGTGACCCGGTAGGGCAGGCCTGTTCTGGGCGTGACCAGATCCACAGGTTGCCCAGGGTCATGCCGCCAATCGCCAGAAACACGGGCCAGTGATGGTCCAAGAAGGTCAGCATCAGCCCCGCGCACAGCAGCATGCTGAGGGTTGCACTGACCTTGGCCCGACGCTGAATCACCTTGCCATTGCGCCAGTTGAACAGAATCGGCCCGAACAACCGGTGGTTCTCCAGCCAGGCAGAAAGGCGCGGTGAACTGCGGGTGGCGGCCCAGGCGGCCAGCAAGATGAACTCAGTGGTCGGCAGGCCAGGAATGACGATCGCGACCAGGCCTATCCCCAAGCTGACGTAAGCCAGGATTCCATACAGCAGGCGGGCGATTTTCGAGCGGGCAGGTCGGGTCATGGTCTCACTGCAAAAAACGGTTCGGCCACCGGTGGGGTGGCCGGGCATAGCGTGTCAGACCAACGCGGCATCCGCGGCATAGGCGTGTTTGAGCAGCTCGGTGAAGCGCTCGAAGGCCGCGATTGCGCCGCGTTCGGCGGCGGCCTCTTCGTCGGCCGACAGCGCCAGGCCATCGAGGATACGGGTGAACTGTTTCCAGCCTTCAGCACGGCCGCCGGCCGGTTCGCCCAGGTGGCGAGCGCCAAAGCTGTCGGACAGCTCCAGGGCCACGGCCCGCTTGATCAGAAACGCAGCGCCCAGTTTGGAGCCTTCGGAGACGAAGATCCAGCCCATGGCTTCGCCCAGGCTCGGATTTTGTACCGCGCCGGGCACTGGGCCGGGCACTTCGGTGTCGAGGTCGGCGAGGTCCAGGCGAGCCTGCTCGGCGCGGCAGCGCTCGGCCAGGTCGGGGACGATGGCGATCAGTTGCGGGTCGGTGTACAAGGCCTTGAGTTCGGACTGGAACAGGTACTGGGCGACCACGAAGCGGGCGAAGCTTTCACGGCTGTCGAAGGGCGCGTGGGACTTGACCAGGGCATCCAGCTCGGCGTGCGGGGCGTGGGTGATCTGGTTGAGGCGCTGGGAGCGCAGGGCTGGGCGTTCGGTCATGGGGGCAGTCCTTGGAAAAAGGGGGCGTCTAGAGACAAGACGAAATAGCGGGGGCGGGACAGTAAAAAAACAGGGGTTTTCTGGTGTGGGCCTTGAGTGGTGTAGCGCCTGGGAAATCGAGCGCCGCCCGCGCGGCGCTCGGTCTCATAGGCGCTATAGCACCCAAGGCCTACCTCAGATATCCCACACCACATTGATGCCAAAGTTACGCCCCGGCATGGTCAGGCGGTCCATGTTGGCCGGTTGGGTCACAGCCGCTTCACCCTGGCCGTCGTAGCTGCGCACCGAATCCCACTGCCAGTACTTCTTGTCGGCAAGGTTGTACAGGCCGGCGTTGATGGTGACGTCGTCGGTCACCTTGTAGAAGCCGGTCAGGTCCAGCACACCATAGCCCGGGGTGCGGAACTTGCTGCTCGAACCGTCGGGCGCGTAGAAGTGGGTGTCGTCCACGCGGGTCTTGCGCTTGACCAGCGTCCAGCTCAACAGGCCGCCGTAGTTCTGCTGCTCGTAACCCAGGCCGAACACGCCCTTCAGCGGGTTGACGGTGTTCAATGGCTGGCCGGTGTCATCGTTGCGGCCGTAGGTGTAGGCAATCGAGCCCTGGGTGTACAGGCCTTGCGGCGCACCGAAGTGATCCAGGTTCAGGCGGCCCTTGACCTCGGCGCCCTTGATGGTGGCGTGTTTGATGTTGTTGGCCTGGAAGGTTTGCTCCAGGTTGGCGCTTTGCACGGCGTCTTCGTCGATGAAGTCGCGGTACTTGTTGTAGTACACCGCCACATCGAAGTTGCCGGCGTCGAAGTTGCCGCGCAGGCCGGTTTCGTAGCTTTTGCTCTTCTCAGGCTCAAGGCCCGGGTTGCCCTCTACGCGGTAGCCTTGCTCCAGGTTCTGGAAGCGGCCGTACATGGACTTGGCCGTTGGGGTGCGGAAGCCTTCGGCGTACTGGCCGTACCAGGTGTAGTTGTCGTTGAAGGCGTAGGTCAGGCCGAATTTGGGCGAGACGCGGTGCCACTTCTTGTCCGAGTCGTCCTGGGAGGTAGGCGCCGTGCCGGTAGACTCCAGGCCACGCAGGAAGGCGTCGGTGAACTTGGGCTCCATGTGCGTGTAGTCGTAGCGGGCGCCGGGCAGGAAGGTCCAGTTGTTCCAGCGGATTTCGTCCTGGACGAACAGGCTGTAGGTGTTCACGGTCGGGTCCGGGAAGTCGCTGACCAGGGCCTGGCCGTCTGCCGGGCGGTCTGCACCGGCGGCGCTGCAACCTGAGCCAACCGCCAGGCAGGTGCCGGTGCCACTGCGTGAACCGGTGACCTTCTCGTGCTTGAGGGTGGTGCCATAGGTCAGCAAATGGTCGGTAGCACCGATGCTGAAGGCCTTGTCCAGCTGGGCATCGAACACCCACTGGCGGTCTTTGTAGGTGGTATCGCGGGTGCGCAGAACCTGACGGCCAGGTGGTGCGTAGACTTCCTCGGTGTGCTGGTCGGTCTTGGCGATCTGGTAGTTCAGGCTCCACTTCATGTGGTCGGCAACCCGCGAGTCCAGGCCAAACTCATGGTTGATGCCGAAGCGCTCGCGGGTGATGGTGTCGTTGCCGTTACGCGCCTTGTAGAACCCCATCGCGGTGGTGCCACCGATGAATGGCCCACCCACCGCACTGAGAATATTCTGGTCGCGGTCATCCTTGTAACGCTCGTAGGTGAACCCCAGACGTGCGTCGTCGGCGTAGTTCCAGCCCAGTTTGGCCAGCACGTTGGTGGTGCGCGCGTCCTGCGGGTTGGCTTCGGTGCGGGCCAGGCCGTCACCGCTGTGGCCACCGTACGATTCGGTCTCGTGGCCGTTGCGCTGGCTCAGGTGCAGCAAGCCATCGACGTCGCCCTGGCGGCCGGCAACGGTGGCGGAGGTCAGCCAGCTTTCGTCGGCCGAGCTGTAACCGGTCTTCAAGCGGGCGCCGACGTCCTTGCCGGGTTTGATGATGTCGTCTGGGTCGAGGGTGAAATAGCTCACCGCACCGCCGATGGCGTTGCTGCCGTACAGCACCGACGCCGGGCCGCGCAGGATCTCCACGCGCTTGACGATCTCGGGGTCGACATAGTTACGCTGGGTTTGGGCGTAAGGCCCGTAGAAGAAGCTGTCGGGGATCGACACGCCGTCGATCTGGGTGAGGATCCGCTCACCGTCGATGCCGCGGATGTTGTAACCGTTCAGGCCGCTGCGTTGGCCGGTACCCGCCACCGAAACCCCCGGCTCGTAACGCACCAGGTCCTGAATGTTGTTGACGTTTTGCCGGTCCAGTTGCTCGCGGGTCTGCACGCTGACGGTGCTCGGCACCTGGCTGACGTCCTGGGCGCTGCGCGTGGCGCTGACAGTCACCTGCTGCAGGGCGATGACATTGCCCGTGGTCTGGCGTTCGAGCACCACATTGCCGTTACTGATCTTGCGATAGCCTAGGCCCGTGCCCTTGAGCAGGCGCTTGAGCGCAGCTTCTGGTGGCAGCGCGCCTTGCACCCCTGGCGAGGCCACGTTATCGGCCAACTCGGCACTGAAACCGACTTGCCAGCCGGTCACCTGGCTGAAGGCATTGATGGCCGAGACCAGCGGCTGCTGGCCGATGCTGAAGCGATAGTCGCCCATGCGCGGGCTGCTGGCCTGGGCAGGTTCGGCGGCCAGGGCTGGCAGGCTGCAGGCGCCGCAGGCGAGCAGGGCCAGGCTCAGCAGGGACAATTGCCCTGTACGGCGGGAAAGTGTGGACGGGCGAGTTGGACCTGTGGACATCGAAAGCGCTCCCAGACGCGCGAACTGTTATAGGTGATGACCGTTCTTGTTTTCAAACAAGAATCAGTTGCATTGGCTATAACGAGACGGGCGGGGCAGCGCGATCGCGTAAAAATAATTTATCGCGCAGGCAAGGGAGGCAGCGGTCACTCAGTTGAGGATGACCACCGCGGGGTATTCATGCAGCCGGGCAGAGGTGATGTGGGCCAAGGCACGCAGGGTTTCCAACGGTTGGTCGAGGCGATAGTTGCCGGTCACCGCGACGTCTTCGAGGCCGGCGTTACGGTTGATGATCCAGCCGGGGTAGTAGCGCCTGACCTCGGCCAGCACCTGGCTCAACGGGCAGTTCTCGAACACCAGGCGGCCATCGACCCAGGCCAGGTCCTTTTGCATATCTGCGCGCTGGCGCTGGCCAAAGCCCTGGGGGCCGACGCTGATGCTGTCGCCGGCACTGAGGCGGATGCGCTGGTCGCTGGCCGCCTGCAGGTCAACGTCACCGCGCTGGACCCGCACCTGGGCTTCGCCGTCCAGGTAACGCACGGCAAAGTCGGTATCACGCACCTGGGCGCGCAAAGGGCCGGCCTGGACTTCGAGCGGCACTTGCCCGCCCTCAGGGACCTGGAAGTAGGCCTCGCCCTGGAGCAGACGGGCCACCTGACGCCCTTCGCGCAGGTCGCTGGCAAACGCAGAATTGGTGTTGAGCAGTACTTTTGCGCCATCGTCCAGCTGCAGGCGCTGACGCTCGCCCACCACGGTCAGGTGGTCGGCCTGCAGGCGCATTGGCAGGTTGCCGAGGGTGAACAGGCCGACCAGCAGCACTGCCGCGGTGGCCAAGGGCTTCCAGTGGCTGCGCAGGCGCCCGCGCAACGACCGACGCTGGCCCTGATGCAGTTGCACGGCAGCCTGGTGCAGCGGCATGCCATTCCACAGCGCTTCTGCTTCAACGTAGGCTTCGGCGTTTTCTGGTGCGGCGCTGAGCCACGCTTCGAAGGCTTGGGTGTCCTGTGCATCGGCGCATTGCAGGCGTACCAGCCAGTCCAGCGCCTCGTCCCTGGCACGGGCACGGGCATTGAGCCCGGCGGGTGTCGGGCGAGGGGCGGGGTGGTCGGTCACGGTGAATCCTTGAAAGGGTTATTCACGAATGATCAAGGCTAAGGCGGGGTGTGGCAAGCGCTTTGCGTTGCCTGGCGGGCCGGCGGTCGTTTCACTTGAGGCGGTCGGCGACGCCCATGCAGATCGCCATGATCAGTTTCAGTTCCTTCTGAACCGTGCTGGCCGAGACGTTCAATTGCTCGGCGATTTCCAGGTAGGTGGCGCCATGCAGGCGGCTGAGGATGAAGATGCGCTGTTGGCGCTCGCTGAGTTGGTTGAGGCTGACGCTGAGGTGCTCGAGCAACTGCTCGGCGTGGGCGGCGTCTTCGCTGCTGCTGGCAGGGGCGGCAATGCTGTGCAGCACCTCGTCGGGCACGTCGTCGACCAGCATGCGTGCTTGCACCCGGCGTGCGCGCAGGTGGTCGAGGGCCAGGTTGCGCGCAGTCTGGAACACGAAGGGTTCGATATGCTCGATGGGCCGCTCACTCAAGGCACGGGAAACCCGCAGATAGGTTTCCTGCAGCAGGTCCTCGGCCGTGCTGGGGTTGCCCACCATGCGTTGCAGGGTGCGCAGCAGGGTGAGGCGTTGGACGAGGAAGACGGAGTTGAACCGGGACTGACTCACGGGTGGACCTGGCCGACGAAAGGTTAATGATAATGCTTATCATCTGTACCAAAGGTCAAGTCTGGAAGTGTTTAGAAATGGTAAAGATTGTGATTAATCCAACCTAGCGCCTCCCGCTGTAGGAGCAGCCTTGTGCTGCGAAGAGGCCGGTAGACGCCCCGAAAATGCTGGGCTGTACCGGCCTCTTCGCAGCACAAGGCTGCTCCTACAGCGAAACGTATACCGCTGGGTTACTGGGCGCTGCACAACGCCAGGCAGTTATCCAGCATCCGGTTGGAGAAGCCCCATTCATTGTCATACCAGGCCAGCACCTTGAGCATCCGCCCATTGGCCCGGGTATGGTTGGCATCGAAGATCGACGATAACGGGTTGTGGTTGAAATCACAGGAAACCAAAGGCAATGCGTTGTAGCCCAATACTCTGGAATGCCGGCTGGCTTCCAGGAACAGTTGGTTGACCTCGTCGGCACTGGCTTCGCGCTTGAGGTTGACGGTGAGGTCCACCAGCGACACGTTGATCACCGGTACCCGTACCGCCATGCCGGTCAGCTTGCCGGCCAGCTCCGGCAGCACCAGGCCCACGGCTTCGGCGGCGCCGGTCTTGCTCGGGATCATCGACTGGGTGGCCGAGCGCGCCCGGTAGGGGTCGCTGTGGTAGACGTCGGTCAGTACCTGGTCGTTGGTGTAGGCATGGATGGTGGTCATCAGGCCCTGCTCAATGCCGAACTCGCGGTGCAGCACCTGGGCGATGGGCGCCAGGCAGTTGGTGGTGCAGGAGGCATTGGAAATGATCTGGTGCGAAGCGCGCAGCACGTCGTGGTTGACCCCGTATACCACGGTGGCATCCGCGCCCTTGGCTGGGGCCGAGACGATCACTTTGCCAGCCCCGGCGGCGAGGTGCGCGGCGGCCTTGGCGCGTTCGGTGAACAGCCCGGTGCATTCGAACACCACGTCGATCGCTTCGGCCTTCCAGGGCAGTTCGGCCGGGTTGCGGATGGCACTGACTGCGATGCGGTCACCATTGACCGTCAGGCTTTCATGATCGGCTTCGACGCTGGCGTCGAAGGTGCCGTGCACGCTGTCGTACTTGAGCAGATGGGCGTTCATGGCGCTGTCGCCCAGGTCGTTGATGGCGACGACCTGCAGGTCCTGGCGGTAGCCTTGGGTATACAGTGCGCGGAGGACATTACGCCCAATGCGGCCGAATCCATTGATGGCGATGCGAAGGGTCATGGCATTACCTCTGGCGGTTCGAGTGAGGCCTGTGGCACAAAGGGGCTTCACTGAAACGGTTTTGTTGTTGGAATTACAAGATTATTCACTATCAGATAGAAAACAAGCCTTTTTAGTGGCAGTATTTTGTTTAAACATACAACGAGTGGTCGGGCAGGCCACCCCAGCGAGACCTCCAGGCCCTTTCCTAGAGCCTAGGTCGCAATCGTTTGGAGGGGAAATGCCTGGTAAGCCGCCCCTACAGTTAGCCTGGAGTCCAGTACATGCACCCGCGCATCCTTGAGGTCACCCAACGGCTGGTCGAACGCAGCCGTGCCACCCGTGAACGCTACCTGCAGCTGATTCGCGGCGCGGCCAGTGACGGACCCATGCGTGCCAGCCTGCAGTGCGCCAACTTCGCCCACGGCGTCGCCGGTTGCGGCGCGCAAGACAAGCAGAGCCTGCGCCTGATGAACGCGGCCAACGTCGCCATCGTCTCCGCCTACAACGACATGCTCTCGGCCCACCAGCCGTACCAGCACTTCCCCGAACAGATCAAACACGCCCTGCGCGAAGTCGGCTCGGTTGGCCAGTTCGCCGGCGGGGTACCGGCCATGTGCGATGGCGTGACCCAGGGCGAGCCGGGCATGGAGCTGGCCATTGCCAGCCGTGAAGTGATCGCCATGTCCACCGCTGTTGCCCTGTCGCACAACATGTTCGACGCCGCGCTGATGCTCGGCATCTGCGACAAGATCGTCCCCGGCCTGATGATGGGTGCGCTGCGCTTCGGGCACTTGCCGACCATTTTCGTGCCAGGTGGCCCGATGCTGTCGGGCATCTCCAACAAGCAGAAGGCCGACGTGCGCCAGCGCTACGCCGAAGGCAAGGCCAGCCGCGAAGAACTGCTGGAATCGGAGATGAACTCCTACCACAGCCCAGGCACCTGCACCTTCTACGGCACCGCCAACACCAACCAGCTGGTGATGGAAGTGATGGGGCTGCACCTGCCGGGCGCCTCGTTCGTCAACCCTTACACGCCGTTGCGTGACGCGCTCACCGCCGAGGCGGCGCAGCAGGTCACGCGCATGACCAAGGCCAGTGGCTGCTTTATGCCGCTGGGCGAGATCGTCGACGAGAAGGCGCTGGTCAACTCGATCGTCGCCTTGCACGCCACCGGCGGCTCCACTAACCACACCTTGCACATGCCGGCGATCGCCCAGGCGGCAGGCATCCAGTTGACCTGGCAAGACATGGCCGACCTGTCCGAAGTGGTGCCGACGTTGTCTCACGTCTACCCCAACGGCAAGGCCGACATCAACCACTTCCAGGCCGCCGGCGGTATGGCTTTCCTGATTCGCGAGCTGCTCGATGCCGGCTTGCTGCACGAAGATGTCAACACCGTGGCAGGCCATGGCTTGCGCCGTTATACCCAAGAGCCGTTCCTCGACAACGGCAAGCTGGTCTGGCGCGAAGGGCCGACGCAGAGCCTGGACGAAAGCATTCTGCGCCCAGTGGCGCGGCCGTTCTCGGCCGAAGGCGGCCTGCGGGTGATGGAAGGCAACCTGGGGCGTGGGGTGATGAAAGTCTCCGCCGTTGCCCCCGAGCACCAGGTGGTGGAGGCCCCGGCGCGGATCTTCCACGACCAGCAGTCGCTGGCCGATGCCTTCAAGGCCGGTGAGCTGGAGCGCGACTTCGTCGCCGTGGTGCGCTTCCAGGGGCCGCGTTGCAACGGCATGCCCGAGCTGCACAAGCTGACGCCGTTCCTGGGCGTGCTGCAGGACCGCGGCTACAAAGTGGCGCTGGTGACCGACGGGCGCATGTCCGGCGCGTCGGGCAAGATCCCGGCCGCCATCCACGTGTGCCCCGAAGCCTACGATGGCGGCCCGCTGGCGCGCGTGCGCGAGGGTGATATCGTGCGGGTCGATGGCGTTGCCGGCACACTGCAGGTGAAGGTATCGGCCGAAGAGCTGGCCAGCCGTGACCTGCCACCCGCTCCCCAAGGCAATGACCTGGGCTGCGGGCGCGAGCTGTTCGGCTTCATGCGCATGGCGTTCAGCCCGGCCGAGCAGGGCGCCAGCGCCTTTACCTCGGCTTTGGAGAACCTCAAATGAAGGACTTGCTGGTTGGCGACATCGGTGGCACCAATGCCCGTTTTGCGTTGTGGCGTGACAACCAGCTGTACCAGGTGAAGGTATTCGCCACCGCGGACTACACAAGCCCCGAGCAGGCCATCGAGGCCTACCTGAAGGATCAGGGCATTGCCCGGGGTGGCCTGTCGGCGGTGTGCCTGGCAGTAGCCGGGCCGGTCGATGGCGATGAGTTTCGCTTCACCAACAACCATTGGCGCCTGAGCCGCCGTGCGTTCTGCAACACGCTGCAGGTCGAGCGGCTGATGCTGATCAACGACTTTTCGGCCATGGCGCTGGGCATGACCCGCCTGCAAGCGGGCGAGTTTCACGAGGTGTGCCCTGGCCATGCCGACCCGCTGCGGCCTGCGCTGGTAATCGGGCCCGGCACCGGGCTGGGTGTTGGCAGCCTGCTGCGCCTTGGCGAGCAGCACTGGCAGGCGCTACCCGGCGAAGGTGGGCATGTCGACCTGCCGGTGGGCAATGCCCGCGAGGCCGCGATCCACCAACAGATTCACAGCCAGATTGGCCATGTCAGTGCCGAGACCGTGCTCAGTGGCGCAGGCCTGGTGCGCTTGTATCAAGCCCTGTGCGCGCTGGATGGCGACACACCGCGGCACAAGACCCCGGCGCAGATTACCGATGCCGCCCTGGGCGGTGAGCCGCGGGCGTTGGCGGTGGTCGAGCAGTTCTGCCGCTTCCTGGGCCGCGTGGCGGGTAACAATGTGCTGACCTTGGGCGCGCGCGGTGGGGTTTATATTGTCGGCGGGGTGATCCCTCGGTTTGCCGAGCTGTTCCTGCGCAGTGGGTTTGCCACGAGCTTTGCCGACAAGGGCTGCATGAGTGGGTATTTTGCCGGGGTGCCGGTGTGGTTGGTGACGGCTGAGTTTTCGGGGCTGCTGGGGGCCGGGGTGGCTTTGCAGCAGGCGCTGGATCATTGATGGGGCCGCTTGCGGCCCTTCGCAGCACAAGGCTGCTCCTACAGGGTGGCGCTGGATCACTGATGGGGCGCTTTGCTGCCCTTCGTACAGGATGGCGCTGGATCATTCATGGCGTGGTTCCTGTAGGAGCAGCCTTGTGCTGCGAAGGGCTGCAAAGCAGCCCCAATGGCAATACCCGACAGCAGGCAAAAAGACCTGCACACAACAAGAGGACGGACCATCTTGAGCACTGCCGGAAAATCGATCCTAATGGTCGACGACGACCAGGAAATCCGCGAACTGCTGCAAACCTACCTGAGCCGCTCCGGCTTCCAGGTACACGCCGAGGCCGATGGGCGGGGCTTTCGTCAGGCCCTGGAAAACACGCCCTGCGACCTGGTCATTCTCGATGTGATGCTGCCCGATGAAGATGGCTTCAGCCTATGCCGCTGGGTGCGCCAGCACCCGCGTCAAGCGCGGGTGCCGATCATCATGCTCACCGCCAGCTCTGACGAAGCCGACCGGGTCATCGGCCTGGAGCTGGGCGCCGACGACTACCTCGGCAAACCGTTCAGCCCGCGTGAACTGCAAGCACGGATCAAGGCCTTGCTGCGCCGTGCCGAGTTCGGCCAGGCGGCGCCGAGCAGCGCCGTGCTGGCCTTCGATGACTGGCGCCTGGACACGGTCAGCCACCGCCTGTTCCACCGCGATGGCGAAGAGGTGATCCTGTCGGGTGCCGATTTCGCCCTGCTGAAACTGTTTCTCGATCACCCCCAGCAAATCCTCGACCGCGACACCATCGGCAATGCCACCCGGGGGCGTGAACCGATGCCGCTGGACCGTATCGTCGACATGGCGGTCAGCCGCCTGCGCCAGCGTCTGCGCGACACCGAAAAACCACCACGGCTGATCCGCACCGTGCGTGGCAGTGGCTACCTGCTGGCTGCCCATGTCTGCTGCGCTGCCTGAGCGCCGCTGGCACCTGCTGCCGCGTTCGCTGCTGGGGCGCATGCTGCTGCTGACCTTGCTGGTGGTGCTGCTGGCCCAGGGTTTGTCCAGCGTCATCTGGGTCGCCCAATTACGTGCCAGCCAGCTGCAAGGCCTGCGCGCCAGTGCTAGCAGCTTGGCCCATTCGATGAGTGCCAGCGTCAGCTACTTCCGTTCGCTGCCTGTAGCCTATCGGCCGATGGTGCTCGACCAGCTGCGCAGCATGGGTGGCACGCGCTTTTTCGTGTCGCTCAACGACAAGCCGCTGGACATGCCGGTGCTGCCCGTCACCCCACGCAAGCAGGCGGTGATCGAGGTGTTCCAGCAGGTGCTGCACGAACGCTTGGGGCCGCAGATGGAAGTCAGCGTGGCGTTCGTTGCCCCCGATGACCTGCGCATTTTCAACAGCGGCCTGAAACTCGATGAGCTTCCACGTTCCTGGGCGCATTATTCGCTGACCCTAGAGCCGCTCAACCCACCCGTACTGGTGACACAGATCCGCCTGGGCGAGGGCGAGTGGCTGTACATCGCCTCGCTGCTGCCTGAGCCCTACACCGGCCTTGAGGCCGAGCGCCTGCCCCGCCAGCAGATCGGTTTCATCGTGCTCACCACCGCCTTGCTGTTGCTGTTCATCGGCCTGTTGGTGCACTGGCAAAGCTGGCCACTCAAGCGCCTGGCGCGCGCTGCGCGGGAGTTGTCGCTGGGCGCCGATGTGGCCCCCGTGGCCGAAGGCGGGGGCAGCGAGGTGGTTGAAGTCGGCCGGGCCTTCAACAGCATGCGCGAGCGTATCAGCCGCTACCTGACCGAACGCAGCCAGCTGTTCAGCGCTATTTCCCATGACCTGCGCACGCCCATCACGCGTTTGCGCCTGCGCGTCGAACTGCTGGAGGACGAGCGCCTGCAGGCCAAGTTCAGCCAGGACCTGGATGAGCTGGAGCTGTTGGTCAAAGGCGCGCTGCAGTGTGTGAAAGACACCGATATCCACGAGAACATCGAGCCGGTCGACCTTAACCAGGTGTTGGATATCCTGGCTGAGCCTTACCTTGGCGATGGCCGCATCACGGTAGAGGGCCAAGCGCTGGCGCCCTACCCGGGCAAGCCACTGGCGTTACGCCGCTGCATCGGCAACCTGATCGACAACGCCATCAAGTACGGCGAGCGCGCGCGGTTGCGCGTCATCGACAGCGCCGAGGGCTTTGTCCTGCAGGTCGATGACCACGGGCCGGGGGTGCCGCAGCAGCAGATGGAGCAGGTGTTCGAGCCGCACTTCAGGCTGGCCGGGCAGCAGCAGGGGTACGGGCTGGGCTTGGGGATTGCGCGCAACATCGCCCATAGCCATGGCGGTGAAGTGAGCTTGCTAAACCTGCGCGAGGGTGGTTTGCGGGTGACGTTATATCTGCCGCGAGGGCTGGAGTGAGCGTGCGTGCGGGTATCCCCGCGAATGTCACCAAACGATGACATTCGCGCATCGCTTCGTTACCTGGCGCGTCGGCCACGCCGCTTAGACTGCATGCAACGCAAGCGACCGACTTGCACGGCATAACAACAAGAAAGGTGCTTCGATGAATTCCACGCTCCGTCTCGCTGCCGCGATTTCCCTCGCTTCTCTGTTCCCGCTCAGCGCCCTCGCTGCCGATGCCAAAGGCAATGTCGAGGTCGTGCACTGGTGGACCTCCGGTGGTGAAAAGGCCGCTGTCGATGTGCTCAAGGCGCAAGTCGAGAAAGACGGTTTTACCTGGAAGGACGGCGCAGTTGCCGGCGGTGGCGGTGCCACGGCCATGACCGTGCTGAAAAGCCGCGCGGTGGCCGGCAACCCGCCAGCCGTCGCGCAGATCAAAGGCCCCGATATCCAAGACTGGGCCGCGACCGGCCTGCTCGACAGCGACGTGCTGAAGGATGTGGCCAAGAACGAAAAATGGGACAGCCTGCTCGACCAAAAAGTCGCTAACGTCGTCAAGTACGAGGACGCCTACGTCGCCGTGCCGGTCAACATACACCGCACCAACTGGCTGTGGATCAACCCCGAGGTCTTCAAAAAGGCCGGCATCGAAAAAGCGCCCGCTACCCTCGACGAATTCTACGCCGCTGCCGACAAGCTCAAGGCGGCCGGCTTCATCCCGCTCGCCCACGGTGGCCAGCCGTGGCAGGACAGCACTGTCTTCGAAAGCGTGGCGCTCTCGGTGATGGGCGTGGAAGGTTACAAGAAGGCCATGGTCGACCTGGACAACGCCACACTGACCGGCCCGGACATGATCAAGGCGTTGACCGAGCTGAAGAAGATCGCCACCTACATGGACCCTGACGGCAAAGGTCAGGACTGGAACCTGGAGGCGAACAAGGTCATCAACGGCAAGGCCGGCATGCAGATCATGGGTGACTGGGCCAAGAGCGAGTGGACTCTGGCCAACAAGGTCGCGGGCAAGGACTACCAGTGCGTGCCGTTCCCCGGCACAAGCAATGGCTTCCTGTACAACATCGACTCGCTGGTGGTGTTCAAGCAGAAGGACGCCGGCACGGCGGCCGGCCAGCAGGACATCGCCAGGAAGGTGCTGGGTACGGATTTCCAGAAAGTGTTCAGCACCAACAAAGGCTCGATCCCGGTGCGTAACGACATGCTCGCCGACATGGGCACGTACGGCTTCGACGCCTGCGCCCAGACCTCGGCCAAGGACTTCCTGGCCGACTCCAAGACCGGCGGCCTGCAGCCGAGCATGGCGCACAACATGGCCACCACGCTGGCCGTGCAGGGCGCCTTCTTCGATGTGGTGACCAACTACATCAACGACCCCAAGGCCGATCCGGCCGACGCGGCGAAGAAGCTGGCAGCGGCGATCAAGGCCGCCCAATAGCCAATTCCAAATCAGGCGCATTGCTCTTGTAGGAGCGGCCTTGCGTCGCGAAGGGCTGCGTAGCAGCCCCAGGCCCTCAAGAAAAAGACAACCCGACAGAGCGTGCAGGCTACCCGTGGGGCTGCTGCGCAGCCCTTTCGCGACGCAAGGCCGCTCCTACACAAGTGAGCAACGCCTTTAAGGTGATCTATGACCACAACCACCGCCCAATTGCGGGCCTCCCCCCTGGACGCTCTCCAGCGCTGGCTACCCAAGCTGGTACTGGCACCGAGCATGTTCATCGTCCTGGTCGGCTTCTACGGCTACATCCTGTGGACCTTCGTGCTGTCGTTCACCACCTCGACTTTCTTGCCCACCTACAAGTGGGCGGGCCTGGCGCAGTATGCGCGGCTGTTCGACAACGACCGCTGGTGGGTGGCGAGCAAGAACCTGCTGCTGTTCGGCGGCCTGTTCATCGCCATCAGCCTGGCCATCGGCGTGTTGCTGGCGGTGCTGCTGGACCAGCGCATCCGCCGCGAAGGCTTCATCCGCACGATTTATTTGTACCCCATGGCCCTGTCGATGATCGTCACCGGCACCGCCTGGAAGTGGCTGCTCAACCCCGGCATGGGCCTGGACAAACTGCTGCGCGACTGGGGCTGGGAAGGTTTTCGCCTGGACTGGCTGATCGACCCTGACCGGGTGGTGTACTGCTTGGTGATCGCCGCGGTATGGCAGGCCTCTGGCTTCATCATGGCGATGTTCCTGGCGGGCCTGCGTGGCGTCGATCAGTCGATCATCCGCGCCGCCCAGATGGACGGCGCCAGCCTGCCGCGCATCTACTGGACCGTGGTGCTGCCCAGCCTGCGCCCGGTGTTTTTCAGCGCGCTGATGATCCTCTCGCACATCGCCATCAAGAGCTTCGACCTGGTGGCGGCGATGACCGCCGGTGGCCCGGGGTACTCCTCCGACCTGCCGGCGATGTTCATGTATTCATTCACCTTCAGCCGCGGCCAGATGGGCATGGGCTCGGCCAGCGCCATCCTCATGCTCGGGGCGATCCTGGCGATCCTCGTGCCTTACCTGTACTCGGAGCTGCGGAGCAAACGCCATGCATAGCCCTGCCGACAAACCGGCGCTGAGCCTCGGCCGCCTGGCCATCCACGCGGTACTGCTGCTTGCCGTCGTGCTGTACCTGGTACCGCTGGTGGTAATGCTGCTGACCAGCTTCAAAACCCCGGAAGACATCAGCACCGGCAACCTGCTGAGCTGGCCGACGGTGGTCAGCGGCATTGGCTGGGTCAAGGCCTGGGGCACCGTCAGCGGTTACTTCTGGAACTCGATCTTGATCACCGTACCGGCGGTGCTGATCTCCACGGCCATTGGCGCGCTGAATGGCTATGTGTTGTCGATGTGGCGCTTTCGCGGTTCGCAGCTGTTCTTCGGTTTGCTGTTGTTCGGCTGCTTCCTGCCGTTCCAGACTGTGCTGCTGCCAGCCTCGTTCACCCTCGGCAAGCTCGGCCTGGCCAGCACCACCGGTGGCCTGGTGCTGGTGCACGTGGTCTACGGCCTGGCCTTCACCACGCTGTTCTTCCGCAACTTCTACGTGAGCATCCCCGATGCGCTGGTCAAGGCCGCGCGCCTGGACGGTGCCGGGTTCTTCACCATTTTCCGCCGCATCATCCTGCCGATGTCGACACCGATCATCATGGTCTGCCTGATCTGGCAGTTCACCCAAATCTGGAACGACTTCCTGTTCGGCGTGGTGTTCTCCAGCGGCGACTCGCAACCGATCACCGTGGCCCTCAATAACCTGGTCAACACCAGCACCGGGGCCAAGGAATACAACGTCGACATGGCGGCGGCGATGATCGCCGGCCTGCCAACCCTGCTGGTCTATGTGGTGGCAGGCAAGTATTTCGTCCGCGGCCTCACCGCCGGCGCCGTCAAGGGGTAAGTCATGGCAACGCTTGAACTTCGCAATGTGAACAAGACCTACGGCAGTGGCCTGCCGGACACCCTCAAGGACATCCAGTTGTCGATCAAGGACGGCGAGTTCCTGATCCTGGTCGGCCCTTCGGGCTGTGGCAAGTCGACCTTGATGAACTGCATCGCCGGCCTCGAGCACATCAGCGGCGGCGCGATCCTCATCGATGACCAGGACGTCAGTGGCATGAGCCCCAAGGACCGGGACATCGCCATGGTGTTCCAGTCCTACGCGCTGTACCCAACCATGAGCGTGCGCGAGAACATCGAGTTTGGCCTGAAGATTCGCAAGATGCCCCAGGCCGCTATCGACGAAGAGGTGGCGCGGGTGGCCAAGCTGCTGCAGATCGAGCACCTGCTGGCGCGCAAGCCGGCGCAGTTGTCCGGTGGCCAGCAGCAGCGTGTGGCGATGGGCCGGGCGCTGGCGCGGCGGCCGAAGATCTACCTGTTCGACGAACCACTTTCCAACCTCGACGCCAAGCTGCGGGTCGAGATGCGCACCGAAATGAAACTGATGCACCAGCGCCTGAAGACCACCACGGTGTACGTCACCCACGACCAGATCGAAGCCATGACCTTAGGCGACAAAGTGGCGGTGATGAAGGACGGCATCATCCAGCAGTTCGGCACCCCGCAGCAGATCTACAACGACCCGGCCAACCAGTTCGTCGCCAGCTTCATCGGCTCGCCGCCGATGAACTTCATCCCAGCTCGCCTGGCCCGGCAAGAGGGGCGCCTGCTGGCCCTGCTCGACAGCGGCCAGGCGCGCTGTGAGCTGCCCTTGGGCTTGGCCAGTGATGACTTGGACGGGCGCGAGATCATCCTCGGCATCCGCCCCGAGCAGATCGCCCTGGGCGCGGGGGAGGGCAACGGCCTGCCCGGCATTCGCGCCGACGTGCAGGTGACCGAGCCCACCGGGCCTGACCTGCTGGTGTTCGTCACCCTCAACCAGACCAAGGTCTGCTGCCGCCTGGCCCCGGATGTGGCGTGCCGGGTTGGCGACAGCCTCAACCTGCAATTCGACCCGGCGCGGGTGCTGCTGTTCGACGCCGCCAGCGGTGAGCGCTTGGACGTGAGCACCGCCAACGCTTCAGTGAAGGACAACGTGACTCACTTCAAGAGCCGTTGAATCGTCTACACCATCAATAAGAAAAAAGAGGACGCAAAGGGATGGAACAGCGCAATCGCATCAAGACCTTGGGCTCGTTGGCCTTGCTTGCCGTGGTGGGCAGCAGTGGGGCGCAGGCCGCCGAGGCTTTCTCCAGCGAGTCAAAATGGATGACCGGCGACTGGGGCGGCACCCGCACCGAACTGCTGGAAAAAGGCTACGACTTCACCCTCGACTACGTCGGCGAAGTGGCCGGTAACCTCAACGGCGGCTACAACGACGACAAGACGGCGCGCTACAGCGACCAGTTTGCCCTTGGCGCGCACTTGGACTTGCAGAAGATCCTGGGTTGGCACGATGCCGAATTCAAATTGGCGATCACCGAGCGCAGCGGCCGCAACCTGTCCAACGACCGCATCAGCGACCCGCGTGCCGGGCAGTTCAGCTCGGTGCAGGAAGTGTGGGGGCGCGGCCAGACCTGGCGGCTTACGCAGATGTGGGTCAAGCAGAAGTACTTCGACGGGGCGCTGGACGTCAAGTTCGGCCGCTTCGGCGAAGGCGAGGACTTCAACAGCTTCCCCTGCGACTTTCAGAACCTGGCGTTCTGCGGCTCGCAGGTAGGCAACTGGGTGGGTGGCATCTGGTACAACTGGCCGGTCAGCCAGTGGGCGCTGCGGGTCAAATACAACATCACGCCGGAATTCTTCGTCCAGGTCGGCGCCTTCGAGCAAAACCCCTCGAACCTTGAAACCGGCAACGGCTTCAAACTCAGCGGCAGCGGCACCAAGGGCGCGATCCTGCCGGTGGAGGCGGTGTGGTCGCCCAAGGTCAATGGCCTGCCGGGTGAATACCGCCTGGGTTACTACTACAGCACGGCCAAGGCCGACGACGTGTACGACGACGTCAATGGCAACCCGCAGGCCCTGACGGGCGCGGCTTTCAAGTCGCACTCGAGCAAGCACGGTTGGTGGGTGGTGGCGCAGCAGCAGGTCACGGCCCACGGCGGTGACGTCAACCGTGGTCTCAGCCTGTTCGCCAACTTTACCGTGCACGACAAGGCCACCAACGTGGTCGACAACTACCAGCAGGTCGGCCTGGTGTACAAGGGCGCCTTCGATGCACGGCCCAAGGATGACATCGGCTTTGGCGTCGCGCGGATCCACGTCAACGACGACGTGAAGAAGCGTGCCGAGCTGCTCAACGGCCAGAGCGGCATCAACGACTACGACAACCCAGGCTTCGTGCCGCTGCAGCGCACCGAGTACAACGCCGAGCTCTATTACGGCTTCCACGTCACCAACTGGCTGACCGTGCGCCCGAACCTTCAGTACATCAAAAGCCCCGGTGGGGTGGATGAGGTGGATAACGCGCTGGTCGCGGGCTTGAAGATTCAGTCGTCATTCTGAGGGCATTTGTTGTAAATTTACGCCAATCCATTTTCGGCTCCCGGCATCCACTGGCTTGCAGTGGTTGTCGGGGATAGGCCGAGACAGCGCTATCTCAAACAACAAGAGCTCTGAACCATGCCCGAACATCCGCTACATCGCTTCTTTTCCTCGCAACGGCCCCGGCCGACGTTCGAGTGGGAGCGTTACCAGCAGCGCGATGTGCTGATCATTGACCACCCCCGTTGCCAGGCGGTATTCAGCCGGCAAGGGGCGCAGTTGCTGCACTTCCAACCGGCCGGCGAACGGCCCTGGCTGTGGTGCGCCGAACAGTGGCCACAAGTGGGGGCCATTCGTGGCGGTGTGCCGGTGTGCTGGCCCTGGTATGGCCGCCACCCCAGCGAAGACTTGTGGCCCGCCCACGGCTGGGCGCGCCTGCTCGACTGGAAGCTGGTGGACAGCCGCGAGGATGAAGAGGGTGTGACGCTGAAGTGGCGCCTGGACCTGTGCGACTGGCAAGTCGACCTGCATGCGCGGCTGGGCAGCCGTATGGAGCTGAGCCTGAGCACCGAGCACCAGGACAGCGAACCGTGCCAGCTGAGCCATGCGCTGCTGGCGTACTGGCGTATCAGTGACGTGTCTGAGATAGCGCTGTCTGGGCTTGAGGATATCGAAGGTTACGACCGCCTGAACCGCCAGGCCTGCCGCGAAGATGGCGCGCTGAAGCTCAAGGGCGGCTGCCAGAAAGTGTACCCGGGCACCCCGCGGGTGCAGCTACAGGACCCGGCCTGGCAGCGGGAGCTGTGCATCGATACCGGTGACAGCGACGATACCGTGGTCTGGCACCCGGGTAATCGCCCGCTGATGGGCGTGAGCGGTCGCGAGTGCCTGGGCTTTGTCTGTGTCGAAGCCGCCAGCGGCAGTGGCGAGGGCCTGAGCCTGGCCCCGGGGCAGCGTGCCCACTTGCGTCTGCAGGCGCACCGGCTCAGTTGAGTTCGTCGTCCTCGATCGGGTAGCGGCTGGCGTTGAGGCTTTCCTTGATCTTGCGCAGGTGCGGCTGGAAGTCCACGCCGCGGCGCAGGGTCATGCCGGTTGCCAGCACGTCGAGCACGGTCAGCTGGATGATCCGCGAGGTCATCGGCATGTAGATATCGGTGTCTTCTGGCAACGGAATGTGCAGGCTCAGGCTGCAGGCCTGGGCCAGCGGCGAGCCGGCAGCGGTCAGGCCCAGTACCGAGGCGCCGTTTTCGCGGGCCACGCGTGCCACCTCGACCAGCTCGCGGGTGCGGCCGGTGTAGGAGATGATCACGAACAGGTCGCCGGTGTGGGCCACCGACGCCAGCATACGTTGCATCAGCACGTCGGCGTGGGCCGACACCGCCAGGTTGAAGCGGAAGAACTTGTGCTGGGCGTCCAGCGCCACGGGGGCCGAGGCACCCAGGCCGAAGAAGTGGATCTGCCGGGCCTGGATCATCATGTCCACGGCGCGGCTGACCTGCTGCGGGTCGAGTTGCTGGCAGGCACTGTCGAGCGAGGCGATGGCGCTGCCGAAAATCTTCTGGGTGTAGGCTGCAGGGTCATCGTCGGCCTCGACCGCGCGGCTGACATAGGCAGCGCCACTGGCCAGGCTCTGTGCCAGTTGCAGCTTGAGCTCGGGGTAGCCGCTGACGCCGAACGAACGGCAGAAGCGGTTGACGGTCGGTTCGCTGACCTTGGCCGCCTGGGCCAGCGCAGCAATGCTGAACCGGGTGGCTTGTTGCGGGTTGAGCAGGATGACTTCGGCGACTTTGCGTTCGGCCTTGTTCAGCTCGTCGAGGCGTCCCTGGATCTGTTCCAGGAGGTTTCGCACGCGGTCCATGGGTGTGTCCTTGGGTCGGGAAGACAGCCGGCTGACGGAGCAGCAGGCCTTTTGCACGGTCGTCTATCGTACTGTCGGTGCGTGTGGCGCACCACTTGTCTGTAATACTCGTCGGTAATGTTGTTAGTTTTACTACATTACCCCTTGAAAACCGTATGTGAAAGCGGTATTCCTAGACCAACTTTAGGAAAGAACCAACATCATGGCTGCGATCAGTGTCGAACCTTGCACCTTTGCCCTGTTTGGCGCCCTGGGCGATCTGGCATTGCGCAAGCTGTTTCCTGCGCTCTACCAGCTCGACCGCGCCGACCTGCTGCACCCGGACACGCGTCTGTTGGCGCTGGCCCGCGAGAGCGGCAGTGCGCAGGAACACCTGAACACCATCGAAGCGCATTTGCGCCGGCATGTCCCCGACGCGGACCTTGAGCCCGCGACACTGGGCCGCTTCCTCGGCCGGCTTAGCTACCAGCACCTGGATTTTCTCCAGCCCGAGGGCTACCAGGCGCTGGCTGAGCAGTTGCCGGGCGAGCTGCCCTTGATAGCTTATTTCGCCACGGCGGCAGCCGTTTATGGCGCCATCTGCGAGAACCTCGACAGAGCTGGCTTGGCCTCCCGTACACGGGTGGTGCTGGAAAAACCGATCGGCCACGACCTGGAGTCGTCGCGCCGGGTGAACGATGCCGTGGCACGGTTCTTCCCCGAAAACCGCGTGTACCGCATCGACCACTACCTGGGCAAGGAGACGGTACAGAACCTGATCGCACTGCGCTTTGCCAACAGCCTGTTCGAAACCCAGTGGAACCAGAATTCGATCTCCCATGTGGAGATCACCGTGGCCGAAAAGGTCGGCATCGAAGGCCGCTGGGGCTATTTCGACAAGGCCGGCCAGCTGCGTGACATGATCCAGAACCACCTGCTGCAGCTGTTGTGCCTGATCGCCATGGACCCGCCCAGCGAACTCTCGGCAGACAGCATTCGCGACGAGAAGGTCAAGGTGCTCAAGGCCCTGGCACCGATCACCGGCGAAGGGCTGAGCACCCGTGTGGTGCGTGGCCAATACATTGCCGGTTACAGCGACGGCAAACCGGTGCCTGGTTACCTGGAAGAAGACAACGCCAACGCGCAGAGCGACACCGAGACGTTCGTTGCCCTGCGCGCCGACATCCGCAACTGGCGTTGGTCGGGCGTGCCGTTCTACCTGCGCACCGGCAAGCGCATGCCGCAGAAGCTGTCGCAGATCGTCATCCACTTCAAGGAAACACCGCACTACATCTTCGCCCCGGAACAACGATTGCAGGTGGGTAACAAGCTGATCATCCGCTTGCAACCGGACGAAGGTATTTCTTTAAGGGTGATGACCAAGGAACAAGGCCTGGACAAGGGCATGCAACTGCGCAGCGGCCCGTTGCAGCTGAATTTTTCCGATGCCTGGCGCAGCGCGCGGATTCCGGATGCCTACGAACGGCTGTTGCTCGAGGTGATGCGTGGCAACCAGAACCTGTTCGTGCGCAAGGATGAAATCGAATATGCCTGGAAATGGTGCGACCAGTTGATCGCCGGCTGGCAAAGCGCAGGTGATGCGCCCAAGCCTTACGCGGCGGGCTCCTGGGGGCCGATGAGCTCGATTGCACTGATTACACGAGATGGGAGGGCGTGGTATGGCGATATCTGAACTGCAACTGCCGGCGGCGGTGAAAGCGCACGAACTGGCGGATGCCAAGACCCTGGCCGCAACGCTGGCCCGGGATGTGGCCGAGCGCCTGCGGGCGGCAGTTGCCGCCAAAGGCCAGGCCTGCGTGGTGTTGTCCGGTGGGCGCAGCCCAGTGCCGTTTCTCGAACGCTTGGCCGCCGAGGCGCTGGACTGGTCGAAGGTCACCGTGAGCCTCGCGGATGAGCGCTGGGTGCCGGTGGAGCATGCCGACAGCAATGCTGGCCTGCTGGCCCGCCACCTGCTCAAGGGCACTGCCGCCAAGGCACGCTTCATGGGCCTGTATCAGCAGGCTGAAAATCTTGAACGCGCCGCCGCCAACGCCGACCAGGCGCTGGCTGACCTTCCTGCCATCGACGTGTTGGTGCTGGGCATGGGCGACGACGGCCATACTGCTTCGCTGTTCCCGAACAGCCCCAACCTGGACGAAGGCCTGGCCCCAAACAGCTCCCGTCGCTGCCTGCCGATGCTGGCGCCCAGCGTGCCGCACCAGCGCCTGTCGATGACCCGCGCCTTGCTGGCCAGTGCCGCATTTACCGCGTTGTTCGTGCAAGGCCAGGGCAAACTCGCTACCCTGCGCGCCGCGCTGGCTGGCCAAGACCTTACCGAAATGCCGATACGCGCCTTTCTTCACGACCCCCTGGACATCTACTGGTGCCCATGAGCCAAGGATCCACTGTCATGACCACCCTTGAACGCCCACAGACTCTGCTCTCGATGGCCGACAAAGCCGCCCGGATCGACGCGATCTGCGACAAGGCGCGCATCCTGCCGGTGATCACCATCGCCCGTGAGGAAGACATCCTGCCGCTGGCCGACGCCTTGGCTGCGGGCGGCATTCGTACCCTTGAGGTGACCCTGCGTTCCCAGCACGGCCTGAAGGCCATTCAGGTGCTGCGCGAGCAGCGCCCAGAGCTGTGCATTGGTGCCGGTACTGTGCTTGATCGCGGCATGTTCGCGGCAGTCGAAGCGGCTGGCGCGCAGTTCGTGGTCACCCCGGGCATCACCCAGGACATTCTCGAAGCCGGTGTGCAAAGCGATATCCCGCTGCTGCCGGGTATCAGTACGCCGTCCGAGATCATGATGGGCTACGCCCTGGGCTATCGCCGGTTCAAGCTGTTCCCGGCGGAAATCAGCGGTGGCGTGGCCGCGATCAAGGCGTTTGGCGGCCCGTTTGGCGACATTCGCTTCTGCCCGACTGGCGGGGTAAACCCGGCCAATGTGCGCAACTACATGGCGCTGCCCAATGTGATGTGCGTGGGTGGCACCTGGATGCTAGACAGCAGCTGGATCAAGAACGGTGACTGGGCGCGGATCGAGGCGTGCAGTGCTGAGGCGATGGCGTTGTTGGACGCTAACTGAATTTGTTGTGTGCTTTACGGCTTATGGGGCGCTTGGTCGGCGCCCCTTTTTTTGGGGGGGTTAATCTTCCCTCATGCGTTGTGCGCAGTTGCAGGAAAACTGGTTGTACTTAGCTCGAAAGCGCCAAAGCAGCAGAAGCATTAGAATAAAAGATGAGAAGGATAAAGAATAGTAGATAAAAAGCAGTGGATCAGGTGAGGTATCAATTAAGCTATAAATTAAACCAATTCCGATAAAATTTAATGAGGCTATGCTCATTAGTGTGGGGATCCAAAAGTCAAGCATGCTTCTAAGTGTGGAGCGAGTAACGATGTAGATGTACTCACATATTAAGAAAGGTGTTGACGCAGTCAGGCATTTTGCTATGTCCAGTTTTATTTCAGGGTCGGACGTGTAGAGGCTTGCGATAAAGTCACCGAAAAAGAGGCATGCAGTTATCAGTGGCATGAGTAAAACTGCCCCACAGATCATGCCGTTTCGAAAGTCAATGCAGAATTTTCTCTTTAATTCTTTTTTGTAGTCTCGTGCGGTAAGTATACCTGTCGCTGTTGCGCTGCCAATCGACACCATGTATACAAACGTCATAAAGTGAAGCGAGGCTTGGTATGCAGGTAGACTTATATTTTCTTGAGTTTTGGCGATCAGCGTAATGATAAGGTAGACAGCGCTCTCGCCAGCGAAGCACACAGCCATAGGTACTCCATCTTTAAAGATGTTTTTATATCTTAGGAGTTTCGAAGTGTTACTGGATAATGCAATGTTTTGCTTCTTGAGTTCACGGTAGTAGAGGGTTGCTACGAAGCCGACATGGATCCATCGAAGGGTGGAGTATGCGACAATGAAATCTAAGACAGTATTGGAAGGTGAAAGCCAGAGAGTCAATGTAATGTATATAAGTAGAGAGCAGTTGAGTGAGGTCGTAAAAATTATTTCGAGTTTCGGTTTGCCTGTGGCATTGAAAAAGTTGAAAATTACAGTTTGAATGTAGATGGCAGGCAAGCTTGTGAGCAGTAAGAGTGGAGTGTGATTTGATATTGTTCCCGCGGGTGTAGATGCATGTAGGAATGCGAAAGCGAGCAGGGCAACTATAGTGCCACCTGCCAAGGCATAATGTAAGGATGCGGTAGTTTGTAAGTAAGCAGTGCTATGCGCCTTATTGTTTACGGACGCACCTGCCACCCTTACCACTAGCGGAGAAAAGAAGCCTATGCCTAGTACAGTGAGAAATGAAACTAAAGCCCAAGCTATAGAAGCTTCTTCGAGCGTGTTTACGAAGATATGGCCAATAAAAGAAAAATAAAGAAAAGATAAGATTATTTCCCCAATTCTCGACAGTGTAAGGGGTATCGCAAGTTTTATTATTTCCACTGATTGATCCCGTGCCTATTTAGAGTTTTGATTTCTTTAATTATGTCGTCAAACAAATCGTCCGGCACAGGGTGCTTCGAGCTGAGTTCCAGGAACTCAAGGCATATTATTAAGATTCTGGTGAATGTGAAGTGAAGAGAAAGGTTTCGCGTGTCAAATATTGCCCCGTCTGTTAGGTTTATTGGGTGCCCATGGTTTATGATGTTGATTTTCTTGTTAGTAGAAGTTTGTAACATACCGTTTTGGAGGTCAATCACTTCGATTAGGTCGGGGGAAAGTTCATCATCTGAGGAAGTGACAAATGTTATCCAGGAGTTATTTTTTAAGAGGCGAGCTACTTGAAAGTCAGTACCTTTATCGCCGGACATCGAAAAGCAATAATCAAAGAAATCGTTATATGAATTCATATCTGAGCGGTTTAGTGTGGGGAAATTCTCTGTGGCAGCCATGAATAGTCTTGTTGCATCTTGGTCCAGAACATATATTGATTTTGCGCCGTGAGCCCTCAATCCCAGACATAATGATCGGCCTATACGCCCGTAGCCTATTACCAGCATTTTTTTCTGTAAGTTCCATGACTGTATGAATGACGGCAGGTTCGCAACTATCAGGTTTGCTACCATGACATTTTCTGCCATTTTGTGAGGCGAAAATGCTACTGATTTGAAAAGTTCATCTGATTTGAAAATGCGAGTACTTTCGTATTTTTTGTGACCATTGGCAGTGTCTTCAATTATCAAGAGACGGCGATTGCCTAGAGATTCTTGAATTGCATTGATGAAAGGAGCGAAATAGCCCCCTATGTCGATAATTATTATTGGAAGGGTGCTAGTTGCTGATATTCGTAAGACTTCTTCAACGGTTGTTTCAAAGTTTCTGCGAGAGCGAGACTTTATTATTCTCGTTGGATCACTGATGTGAACTAAAAGATCCTTATTGAGTGAGCTTTTTTTGGGTATCAAATACAGGTTCTTAAAAATGCCGCTCCATTGATTGGCAATGCTCAAATTTACGGTGGTGCTTAGGTGCATTACGCTAAATACAATGCAGTTGTCTAGGTTCTTGTGGTTTATGGCTTCGTGATGTGCCAATATTTTGGTGTATAGTTTATTTGATATGCTTGATGCGTTAAAGTAATTCAATCTTTTGTTGGGTGGGGCTTGATCAGAAATAGACTTTATGTTGTTCATTTGATGTCCTTGAGTATAAAGTCCATGTTGGAGGAGGTAATTAACTCATGAAGGATCTCCATGTAGCGTCCTGATAGGACTGAAACGATGGTTGCGTCAGGCGTGTGGGCGCTTAAGTGATCAAATAACTGAGAGAGAGGGTGTTCAGTTTCTGAGTAAAAATACGGAAGTCTAAGGGAGGTCTGAGTATCTATATCTAATTCATAATTGGGCGGGGTTTGCGCTTTTAATAAGTTGCATTCGAGTATAATTTCCTGAGTAAGCTGGCATAGTGAAAGCGTTTTCCAGGTGAGAGATTTTTCCTTATCGCCTTCTTGTGCTAGACGAGCGCCTATTTGGTAAAGGAATGCATGGTTAATTTTGGAAAAACTGGTAGTTTCCTCCGAAATGTTTACGCAATGTTCAAATATGCTATTTGATATAATATTTAATTTGAGTAGCTCTTTGAGGCTTTCGCTGATTGAGTTAATCATATTCGATAATTGTCCTTGTTGGGGTGTCGAGATATATTGAGCGGTTAATTAGTTTTTTTGCAGTTTTGATTGAGTTTATGAATAGTGTCGGTATTTCGCGAGATCTTGCGACGCTGGCCCGAACAAAAAAGGAGGATCGATCAGTTCCTGCAAATATATAGGCCAGGGGGGGCGGGGCTTTTAAGTCAAAGGGGGTATCTGCAAAGTTTATGCTAATAGCACTGTAGTCAGTTGGGGTAATACCATGCAGAACTTTTCCAATCGTAGTGCCAGCAACCTCGCAAATCGAGCCGGTTGTGTCAAAAATGATGGGGGAGGGTTTTGGTGTGAGCAATATGTTTCGTATTATTTCGTGTTCGTCGATATCAACCAAATAGATTTCTGTGAAAGCGGTTGACGCTGTATGTGATCCGTTTTTTAGTTGTCGAGTCAACTCATCTGCTTCGTCAGGATTTATAATTTTAGCAATCTGCAGGATTTTCGGGGCCAGCCAAGGATGTCGGGTTGCCAGACCTCCCGAAAATATAAAATGGTGTAGATCATTGTTCTTTGAGGTTAATCTGAATATTTCACATGCAATTGATAGTAGGTAGTTGTCGCAAGCTTCCTTGTGTTGCTCATCACCAAGGATTTCTTCGACAGTAACGGTGCTATTAGATGGAAGGTCTGAAAGCCCATAAATCCCGCTATTACGGTTAACAGCTTCAGAAAGCCTATTGGCTGGAAAGCCATATTTAAGCATGCGCAAAACTAAGCCTAGAGGCTGGGATCCTGATCTGTTGTGCATAACCGGCCCGTCGCAAGCAGCAAACTTCATGCTGTTATATGAAATGGCGCCGTTGACGATGGCCGTCACGCTTACGCCTGAGCCAATCTGAGTAAGCAAACCTGTAAAATTCGGAATGCCATACTTTTTTTCTAGTGTTCTCAAACAAGCTTTTGAAGCAAGTCCGTGATAGCCATGCGAGATAAGGCCATAACGGCGAATAATTTTACTTTCGAACGGGATTTCATTGGGTGTATGCAGTGATAGATCAGAAACTGCTTGGTCACGAACTATGAATTGCTGAGTTTCTTTGAATGAGGATTTCGCATGCGAGATAACTGATAGGCAAAGTTTGTTGTGTCGAGAACTTAGGTAGTCGTTAAATTCAAGTATTTGCTCAATTCTAGGTGATAACTTTTCAATGTCAGCACCATGACCTGCAAATTTAACTCGATGTCCAATAATGGATGGTTTTTTCCAGTCAAGAGTTCTAATTGCTGTATTGAGTAGGCTGATAAGTGTTGATGCAGCAAGATCCAAATCATCGCCGATGAAAAGTGAAAATATTTTGTTTTCATGCGTTGTTATGTTTTTGAATGTGATCTTGACGGTTTGTTTTTTTAGTCCGATGTAATTTATATTGATATCTACTCGCTGGTCTCGATTGAATATTGCGCTCTTTATGGAAGAGCTTCCAACGTTTATAGAAAGTATTGTTCTTTCGTGGGGGAGGATGGGTGTCATTTTTAGTCCCATTCTTTTAAAAGGCTTACTAATGAGGGGGTGTCCTCGGCGGCAAAATATTTTTTCCGAAAATAGTACTCACAAGTGGATACTTTGTGCTCTGTATGCTTTCTATTGTTAAACTCTTCATCCAACGCGGCCAGCGATTCTTTCTGTGAGGGTAGACTTGTTGAGGTGCCTAGAATTTTTTCCAATGCTTTGAATACACGGTCAATATAGTTTAGGGTTTCTTCGATATATCTACGGCATTCTGATTCCGAGCGTGCTCCACGTCGAGAAAGCTCAAAAAAACTATTCTTTAGCTCTTCATGCCCAGACAACATATGCATATTGGAGTAAATCCACTTGGGGTGCTTGTTTGTCATTCCGGACAAAAATGTAAGACTCATCGTTGATTTGAACATTAAATCACGTGCTATCTCGCATCCCATCCATAAATTCCCGGATTGCCAGCATCCCTGGATATCTTGGAATGCATAGAATACCGGCAGCTTTTCTCTATGGGATAGATAGGTGTGTTTATCCTTTGGGATGCGAGATCTAAGTTCACTGTATAGTGGGGTATTAAATAGTGGGTGCCCGGTTAGTGTTCGATGGATTACGTTGTTTTCCCGCTCTAGGAGCACTGGGCTATATAGGAATCGTTGGTCTTTCGTAACTTCATTGTAGGATGTATGGATTTTTTTATTATTTCATGAACCTCTGTGTATGTAATGTAATCTATATCAATGTGTAGGCCGCTTGTGCCATAGAAGTCAGTTGTGTTGTGAACTTCGCTGTTCTGGCGCAGGTAGTGGTAGTTTATGTCAGTTACTAGCGCATGATTGCTTGCGGTTACATCGTTCGCCTTAGGGCGAGCTTCGCACAACACGATGCAGTCTATATCGGAGTGGATTGTTCCTATTCCCTCAATCAGAGAGCCTGATGCAATCAAAGTGCTGGTGCTTTCAAGCGTGCAACGACTTCGTAAGTAGTCAAGAGGTATGGTTACTTCGCCATCTAAAATTATGATTTCGTTTTCTGTAATGCTTGAGTTGTGGGTTTTTATAAGTGTGTTCATCGTAAGCACCTTTTAAGTTCGCATTCGAAGTGAATGGCGAGGTGCCTTGGAGTGTGCTTTCGATAATGGATTTTAACTAGGTCGAAACGTCCTTCCTGGTCGTAGGATTTATCCTTGCTACGTTACAGTCAATTCCTATTGTTTTCGATGGATTTAAACAAATTGTTTTTCGGGGTGAAATGATCCAATTCACAACGATTTTTTTGATGTCGACGATTGATGGGTATAAGTAACCACAAGGCCTGGCTGTTTAAGGCATCAAGCTTGTCGGTTATCACCAGTCCAAACTGTTCGAGCGGAAATCAGCGGTGGCGTGGCGGGGATTAAGGCGTTTGGCGGCTCGTTTGGCGACATTCGCTTCTGCCCGACTGGCGGGGTAAACCCGGCCAATGTGCGCAACTACATGGCGCTGCCCAATGTGATGTGCGTGGGTGGCACCTGGATGCTAGACAGCAGCTGGATCAAGAACGGTGACTGGGCGCGGATCGAGGCGTGCAGTGCCGAGGCGATGGCGTTGTTGGATTGAGAATCTGTCGTTGCGGGTGGTTTGCAGGGCGCCTTGTCGGCGCCCTTTTTTATGGGCGTGAATTGCTTCCCGCCAACGAGCAGGAATTGTCTCCTGATGCCTGCTGCAAGGAGAGCCCGTTAGGGTCAGTTGGGCAATAGCCAGCCCCTAACGCAGTTCTTTTTTACGCAGGAGAGACAGTATGAGCGACAAGACAAAGCGGATCATCGCAGGCTTCGAGCATGTAGAGGGATCGTACGAAATCGAGAATTATCTGTTTGGCGATCAAGTCGACAGTGTGACGCCGGGTTGTTGGATTTACGGCGATACCGTTTATGGCGACATGAGGATCGGCGCCGAAAACTGGGGGACCTACAGTGTTCCAGTCATGGCCTACTTGGTGCATATGAACACTGTTCGCCTGCCGACCAAGGTCAAGCACCACCAAGAGGTCGCAGTAGTCAATGGTTATAGCAGCTCGGTCACCTCGTCCATTGAAGCTGACCTCTCCCTAGGCGGGGGATTTATTGCTATTGCTGGCGGTGAGTTGAAGCTTACCCATAGCTCCACAGAAGGTATTACAGGCTCCACCACGCGCAGCCAAAAGATAGAAATGGAAGGGCCGGGTACCTTCAATATCTATCAGGTGCACATCGCGTATGCCCACTGTGCTACGTCGGCTGGGCCGTTTGCTCATTTGTTCAAGTATGCCAAGACCATCGCCAGGCCAACCGCCCGACAGCCTGACAGGGAAGACCTGTTCTTCATGACCTCGATCGCGACCAACACCATCGTACCGGTCAGTTCGAAGAACTCTTCAGCCCCCTTGAGCTGGGCTGACATTCAGGAGGCAGCGTTGATGGAAGGTTACGACCCAGAGGTCAACGGGGGCATGTGGTCGATAGATTACTCGGCGTTCGACACGCCGGGGTCGCATTACTAATCGCTAGACATAAAAAAACCGCATCCTGGATGCGGTTTTTTTGTCTGGCTTGGCCTTACGCCGCTTTAGCCTCTTGCTGGCTCAGTGACCGGTTCAGCGCGCTGAACAATGCCTTGAAGCTGGCAGTGGTGATGTTCTCGTCAATACCCACACCGTGCACCGGGCGGCCGCCGGCTACGCGCAGCTCGATGTACGCTGCCGCCTTGGCATTGGTGCCAGCGCCAATGGCGTGCTCGTTGTAGTCCATGATTTCTACGGCGATCGGCAGGCCGGCCACCAGGGCTTCCAGGGCGCCATTGCCCTTGCCGCGCCAGTGCAGGGTGGTTTCGCCTTCGCCGGCGACTTCCACTTCCACGGCGCTGTGGCCGTTTTCTTCCTGCAGGCGGTGGCTGACCAGCGCATACGGGGCGTTGGCCTGGAGGTATTCCTTCTGCAGCAGGCTGTAGATCTGCTTGGCAGTCATTTCCAGGCCGAGGCGGTCGGTTTCACCCTGTACCACTTGGCTGAATTCGATCTGCATGCGGCGTGGCAGGCTGATGCCGTATTCCTGCTCGAGCAGGTAGGTGATGCCGCCTTTGCCCGACTGGCTGTTGACGCGGATGACTGCCTCGTAGCTGCGGCCGATGTCGGCCGGGTCGATCGGCAGGTACGGCACTTCCCACAGCTCGCCTTCCTGTTGCTTGGCGAAGCCCTTGCGGATGGCGTCCTGGTGCGAGCCGGAGAACGCGGTGTGGACCAGGTCGCCCACGTACGGGTGACGTGGGTGCACCGGCAGTTGGTTGCACTCTTCGACGACTTTGCGCACGCCGTCGATGTCGGAGAAGTCCAGCTGCGGGTCGATGCCCTGGGTGTAGAGGTTCAGTGCCAAGGTCACCAGGTCGACGTTGCCGGTACGCTCGCCGTTGCCGAACAGGCAGCCTTCGGCGCGGTCGGCGCCGGCCATCAGGCCCAATTCGGTGGCGGCGATGCCGGTGCCGCGGTCATTGTGGCAGTGCAGGCTGATGATCACGCTGTCACGGCGGCTGATGTTGCGGCAGAACCACTCGATCTGGTCGGCGTAGATGTTCGGCGTGGCAACTTCGACGGTGGCCGGCAGGTTGAGGATCAGCTTGTGCTCAGGGGTCGGGTTCCACACCTCGATGACCGCGTCGCAGACTTCCTTGGCGAACTCCAGCTCGGTAGCGCTGAAGGTTTCAGGCGAGTACTGGAAGGTCCACTGGGTTTCCGGCTGCTGGGCGGCGTACTTGACGAACAGCTTGGCCGCGTTCACCGCGATGTCTTTCACGCCTTGCTTGTCCTGGTTGAAGACAATGCGGCGGAACGACGGGCTGGTGGCGTTGTACAGGTGGACGATGGCCTTCTTGGCGCCGCGCAGCGATTCGAACGTACGGGCGATGAGGTCTTCACGGGCCTGGGTCAGCACCTGGATGGTGGTGTCGTCCGGGATGTGGCCGTCTTCGATCAGGGTACGTACGAAGTCGAAATCGGTTTGCGAAGCGGACGGGAACGAGGCTTCGATTTCCTTCACGCCAACCTGCACCAGGGTCTTCCAGAAACGCAGCTTCTTCTCCGAATCCATTGGCTCGATCAGCGACTGGTTGCCATCACGCAGGTCGGAGCTGCACCAGATCGGCGCTGCAGTGATGGTTTTCGACGGCCAAGTGCGGTCAGGCAGGTCGATGGTCGGGAACGCGCGGTATTTCTTCGAAGGGTCTTTGAGCATGGTCATGGAAGCAATCCTTTTGTATGCGGCCGAGATCGGGCCTGCCGAGCAATAACGAGATGAAAAGGCGAGGCGACGCGATTCACCCTGGTAGTCGGGCACTGACCAGGCAGAGGCTGCGATGTTGTCGGAGCAGAATGAGGGTGCTGAAGGTTTTCATGCCTCAACCCTAACCAGTGGGGTGAGGGATGGCAAGTGTTCGTAAAAAATTGAGAGAAATGCTTAAAAAAAGCTGAGTGGCGAGATTTTATCGCTGAAAATTAATTCAGGTCTTTGAATTGTTGCGCGGTATATTTCGATGGCGCAACAGAGGGGAAGTGATGTCGACTGTGACGGCCTCTTCGCGGGTAAACCCGCTCCCACAGGGTTTCGCGATCCCTGTAGGAGCGGGTTTACCCGCGAAGCAGGCGCTGCCGATCTCAGGGCTGGAATGCGCCGATGAAGATAGCGGGATCGACCCGAGCATCATTCAGGCTGACATTCCAGTGCATGTGCGGCCCGGTCGCCCGCCCGGTCGACCCCACGCGCCCGACCACATCGCCTCGGCGCAGCTGTTGGCCAACCTGCACATCGATCTTCGACATGTGGCAGAACATGCTGATAAAGCCCTGGCCATGGTCGACGAACACGGTACGACCATTGAAGAAATAATCCCCCACCAGGATCACCTGGCCATTGGCCGGGGTCTTGATTGGCGTGCCGGCCGGCACGGCGAAGTCCAGCCCGGCATGCGGGTTGCGCTCTTCGCCGTTGAAGAAGCGGCGCACGCCGAACTTGCTCGACAGCGGGCCGCTGACCGGTTTGTCGAGGATCAGGTTGCTCGGCAAGGTCGGGCTGAAGCTGCGGTAGGCCTTGATCTGTTCGGCCAGCTCGCGGTCGATGCGCTTGAGGTCGGCCGGGTTTGGGTTCACCTGGCGTGTGTTCTTCAGGGTGATGCGCTGCTCGGGGTACTGCTTGCTGCCGACCCTGAAGGGCAGGTTGCGGCCACCCTGGCTCAACACCGCAGTGCCGGGCTTCTGAGTCAGCGGAATGCCGACGATCGCCAGCCACTTGTCCTGTTCCTTGACCACCAGCACCGGCTTGCCGTCAAAGCGCGCGCTCGGCGCTGCGCTGCCGGGGCCTAGATCGACCACCGCCACGCCGCCCGGCACCGGTTTGTTCAAGGTACGGGTGATGTAGCTGGCCTGGGCGCCGCTGGCCAGCAACAGCAGGGAAAGGGCGAGCAGGGGCGCGAGCAAGCGGGGCATGGGTCAGTCCAGTAGTGAGAGGGTGACGGGCGTGAGGTGGTTGTCTTCGACGCGCACCTGCAGTTCGCCTTCATTGAGGCGGGCGGTCAGACGCTGGCCGTTGTGGGTTTGCTCGGCGCTACGGATGGCCTGGCCACGCTCATCGAGCAGGATGCTGTAGCCGCGGGCGAGGGTCGCCAGCGGGCTGACCACTTGCAGCGTCTGCAGTTGTGCCTGGAAGCGCTGGCGGCGGTCCTTGAGCACCTCGCGCATGGCCCGAGGCAGGCGTTCAGCGAGGCTGTCCAGGCGCTGGTTGAGCAGCTCCAGGGTCCGGCCCGGGTGTTGCGCGGCCAGGCGCGTGTCGAGGCGCCCCAGGCGCTCGCGGCGCTGGTTGAGGGTGTTCAAGAAGGCGCGGCGCAGGCGCATGTCCAGGTCGTCCAGGCGCTGGGCTTGCTGGCGCAGGCGCTCACCCGGATGGCGCAGGCGTCGGGCCAGCGATTCCACGCGCAGGCGGTCGTGGCTCAGGCGGTTTTGCATGCGCAGCAGCAGGCGCCGTTGCAGGCCGTCGAGGCGTTGCTGCAGGCCACTGCTGTCGGGGGCCAGCAGTTCGGCGGCGGCCGATGGCGTGGGCGCGCGTACGTCGGCGACGAAATCGCAGATCGACACGTCGGTCTCATGGCCGACGGCGCTGACGATAGGCGTGACACAGGCGGCCACGGCACGTGCCACGGCTTCCTCGTTGAAGCTCCACAGGTCTTCCAGCGAGCCGCCACCACGGGCCAGGATCAGTGCATCGAAACCGAGGCTGTCGGCCAGTTGTACGGCGCGCACGATCTGGGCGATGGACTCGCGGCCCTGTACTGCCGTAGGGATCAGGTTCAGTTCGACCTGCGGAGCGCGGCGGCCGAAGACGCTGATGATGTCGCGGATCACCGCGCCGGTGGGCGAAGTGATGATGCCGATACGCTGCGGGTGGGCCGGCAGCGGCTTCTTGCGCTCGGCGCTGAACAGGCCTTCGGCGCCGAGTTTTTCTTTCAAGGCCTCGAACGCCAGGCGCAGGGCGCCATCCCCGGCCGGTTCGACGGTGTCGAGAATCAGCTGATAGTCGCCACGCCCCTCGAACAGCGAGACCTTGCCACGCACCCGCACCGCCAGGCCATCACGCAGGGCCTGGCGGACCCGCGTGGCGTTCTGGCGGAACAGCGCGCAGCGCACCTGGGCGCCGCTGTCCTTGAGGGTGAAGTACATGTGGCCGGAGGCCGGGCGGGCGAGGTTGGAAATCTCGCCTTCCACCCAGACGCTGCGGAATACGTCTTCCAGCAGCACCCGGGCGCGGCCGTTGAGCTGGCTGACGGTGAGGACCTCGCGGTCCAGGCCGAGTCGTTCGAAAGGGTCTCTGATCATGGTGGGCATCATAAAGGACATCGGGGGGTGGCGGGAATTGGGTTGGGGGCGTGCGGGTGTAGGGCGGTGGATTTTTAGCGCCTGGGAGATCGAGCGCCGCGCGGGCGGCGCTCGATCTCAACACCGCCGAAAATCCCCCGTCATGCACCAAGGCCCCCATCACACCCCCATCACACCCCCTGCATCGCCGCCAAAAACTGCCGCACCATCAGCCCAGCATCCCGCCGACACGCCAATGCCACCGTACTCTCACAAACCTCACCCAACGCCACGAACCTGACCGATGCCGGCGCAATATCGCGCATGGAGGCCGGCAACAGCGCCACCCCGAACCCCGCCTGAATCAGCTGCAACTGCGTGGTCTTGCGGGAAACAACCTGGGCCGCCTGCGGAAAGAACCCTGCATTCATGCACAGCGAGGCCGACAGATAGCTCAACCCGCCGCGGTCCCGGTGAGGAATCGAAATGAAGCGCTCGCCACGTAGCTGCTCCAGTTGCACGACCGGCGCTTCAGCCAAGCGGTGCCCAGTGGCGACAGCCAGCAACAAAGGCTCGCTGAACAGCTCATGCAACACCACGCCTTCATGCTGGCGCAGCACCGGCAGCCGCAACAGGCCGATATCCAGCCGCCCGGCGGCGATATCTTCCAATTGCGCCTCTGAAGACTGCTGCGCAATCTCCAGTGCAATCCCAGGGTTGCCTTGCAAGTACGCGCCCAAGCGAGCCAGCAGAGGCCCGGTCAGCGGCACGGTGCTGGAGTGGTTCAGGCGCAGGCTGCCTTGCAAGCCGTCGCCCATGTCGCGGGTGATGCGCTCGGCCTGTGCCAGGTCGGCCAGCAAGCGGCGGGCACGCTGCAAAAAGGCGTCCCCGGCGAGCGTCAGGCGTGGCAGGCGCGCAGTGCGTTCGAACAATGGCGTGCCCAGGTGCTGCTCCAGCTCCTTGATCTGCCGGCTCAGCGCCGACTGGGCGATGTACAGCCGCTCGGCGGCGGCGCTGAAACTGCCGCTCTCGGCAATTTCCACGAAGTAACGCAACTGGCGGATCGACGTCATGTCATGCCTTTTCGAGATGGGTAATGGCGCAAAGGCATATTAGTCGGCATGGCTCATGGCTGGCTAACCTTTGCGCGACTTCTCTGGAATACACGCCATGCTCACCCAATTGTCCTTTTCCGGCCTCGATTGGTTGCCCATCCTGCTCGGTGTCGGCCTGGCCTATATCGTTTTCGGCATCGCTGGTTTCGGCACTGCGCTGGTCGCGGCGCCGGTGCTGATCCACTTCATGCCGCTGTCACGGATCATCCCGCTGTTGGTGCTGCTGGACTTCGTGGCGGCCTTCGGCAACTTGCTGCCTTCGCGCCGGGATGTGGTACGCGGCGAGCTGCTGCGTTTGCTGCCCTTCATGGCGATAGGGTGCACCCTGGGTGTGGTGTTTCTGTTGCGGCTCAAGTCCGACCTGTTGCTGCTGTTGATGGGCCTGTTCGTCAGCGCCTATGCGTTCTATAACCTGGCTGTGAAGGTGCGCCCGGCGACCTTGTCCCGCTTCTGGGCGGTACCCATGGGCACGGTAGGGGGCTTGTTCGGCGCATTGTTCGGCAGTGGTGGTTTTCTCTATGCGCTGTACCTCAGTGCTCGCCTGGAGGCGAAAGAGCAGGTGCGGGCTACCCAAAGTGCGTTGATCAGTTGCAGCACGGTGGTGCGCCTGTCGCTGTTCCTGATCGCCGGGGTCTACGCCGACAGCAGCCTGCTGTTGCTCGCTGCCTGCCTGTTGCCGGTGATGTTCTTCGGCTTGTGGGTAGGGCGCCGGCTGACGCTGAAACTGTCCCGCGAGGCCTTTGTGCGCCTGGTCACGTGGCTGGTGCTGGCCAGTGGCTTGGCCATGATTGGTCGCTACCTGAGCCTGTGAGCGCTAGAATTGCGGCATTACCGCAGTTCGCAGGTTTGCTTCCTTAATGAACACCCAGAGCATCACGTGCATGGTGGCCCTGCACTCCGAGAAACTGCCCTTCAGTGAACAGGCCAGCGGGCTCGAGATCATGCTCAAGCGCTGCATCTATACCCCAAAGTGTTGGGGCGTCAGGGTATTTTCAATCCAGTTGAAGATTCTGTAAGTGAAAAGCCTCACATTCAGGTGAGCCTATATCGTTGTATCGAGTGCCAGTGTCAGGAATTGTAACTTACCGATTACCTGAAAAGCCCGACTCAAAAGTCGGGCTTTTACACTATGCAAATGCGACGTCACCCAGGATCAGTCAATGTATCCCTCCACGCCTCGACGTGTGATGCTCAGTTTCAGTTTGCAGCCATTTGTTGGGGTGGCTGGGACGCCGATCATGTAAGACCATTTGTGATCTCCTGCATGATTTGGCCCCGCTCCGTCCCATACGTAGTCTATGCTTATTACCTGGATGATAATCTCGTTTTGTTCCTCGGTCATGTCTGCTAGCGAAAGCCGCTTTGAACGATCTGAGGAGAGCAAGCGGAAGTGCTTGCAATATGTTGGTTCAGGGGTAAGGTAAAGATAGCCGTTGTTGGAAATTGTCAGCCATTCCTTAGCGCGAGTACTAATCGAAAACGAATCGTCTTCATCGGAGTAGCGAAAGTAGAAGTCGTATGCGTCATCTTCGAAGCTATTGGCAGTGAGGTAATTGAAGAAAGTTGCTTTGTAACCAGAGTTAGTGTTCTCGGACGTGTGGTACCTGTCACCGCCTGTGTGGGTTGTTTCGGTTGTAAGGTCCACGCGGGAGAAATTCAAGGGGCGGTTATCCAGCACAAGGCGTAACTTCCCATAAAAGGATTTGTTCCATCTTTCCTGATCTGTGAGCATTGCCGTTACCTCGTTGATATGATTACAGTCCGAACGTTAACTGAGCGGTGAACAGGGCGCACCTGGTAAAAGTGATAGTTTTATTGAGGTTTACGTAAGTAAAAAGCCGGGTCCAAGACAGTCCGCTTTCACAAAACGGCACGCTGTAAAAACTATGTGGGCTTGTCCCGCGAAGCGCTGCGCGGGCGGCGCTCGATCTCAAGGCCGCTACAAATGCCAAGGCCTGCAGCTGCTCGCTCAGATGCAATTGGAAAATACCAACGGGCTCCATCGGCAGCCTGTTCGGCGCATTGTTCGGTAGCGGCGGCTTCCTCTGCGCCATCTACTTGAGCGCGCGGCTGGAGGTAAAGGAGCAGGTGCGGGCTACCCAAAGTGCGTTGATCAGTTGCAGCACGGTGGTGCGCCTGTCGCTGTTCCTGATCGCCGGGGTCTACGCCGACAGCAGCCTGCTGTTGCTCGCTGCCTGCCTGTTGCCGGTGATGTTCTTCGGCTTGTGGGTAGGACGCCGGCTGACGCTGAAACTGTCCCGCGAGGCCTTTGTGCGCCTGGTCACGTGGCTGGTACTGGCCAGTGGCTTGGCCATGATTGGTCGCTACCTGAGCCTGTGAGCGGTAGAATTGCGGCATTACCGCAGTTCGCAGGTTTGCTTCCTTAATGAACACCCAGAGCATCATCGTCCCCAAGCTTTCCACTGTTCCGGCCAACGAAGCCCGCGCCCGGGCGATCGTGCGCTGGCTGGTGCGCGAGAAAGTCGTCGAAGAGCAACTCACTACTTGTGGTCGCACCGGTAACCGCATGGGCCATGCCTTGGCCGAAGGTGCGCGCAAGGTGGCCCTTCACCCCGAGAAACTGCCCTTCGGTGAGCCGGCCAGCGGCCTCGAGATCATGCTCAAGCGCTGCATCTATACCCCGACCGACGGTTTTCTCGAAGAAGCCGGCTGCCCGGAGTGCCGCCGTGAGGTCGGCGAGCCGCTGTTCGAGAGCCTGGAAGAGTGGATGCCAGGGGTCAGTGACAACTTCACCTGCCCGCTGTGTGGCTTCGAAGACGACATCAATGGCTTTCTTTACCTGCAGCCATGTGCCTTTTCCAATCTGGGGTTCATCTTCAACAACTGGGGCGAGGCCGGGTTCACCCAGGCCTTTCTCGACAGCTTCGCCGACTGGCTCGACCAGCCAGTGGCGGTCGTGCAGGTAAAACTGCCAGAACGCTGACCGAAGGCCCTTATTTTGCATTGAGCGGCGCGCCGTGGATGAGTATAATGGCGCGCTTCCATTTTTCCCGCCCGGGAGCCCCCGCGATGCTGCGTATCAGCCAAGAAGCCCTGACTTTCGACGATATCCTCCTTGTACCTGGCTATTCCGAGGTACTGCCCAATGAAGTCAGTCTCAAGACCCGTTTGACTCGTGGCATCGAGCTGAACATCCCTCTGGTTTCCGCCGCCATGGATACCGTGACCGAAGCGCGTCTGGCCATTGCCATGGCTCAGGAAGGCGGCATCGGCATCATCCACAAGAACATGACCATCGAACAGCAGGCCGGCGAAGTGCGCAAGGTCAAGAAGTTCGAGGCTGGCGTGGTCAAGGACCCGATCACCATCGAAGCAGACGCCACCGTGCGCGACCTGTTCGACCTGACCCGCCTGAACAACATTTCGGGCGTTCCGGTGCTGGAGAACGGTGACCTGGTCGGTATCGTCACCTCCCGTGACGTGCGCTTCGAAACCCGTCTGGATGCCAAGGTGCGCGATGTGATGACGCCCAAAGAGCGTCTGGTCACCGTGCGCGAAGGCGCCAACAAGAACGAAGTCCGCGAGCTGCTGCACAAGCACCGCCTGGAAAAAGTCCTGATCGTCGACGACAAGTTCAGCCTCAAGGGCATGATGACCGTCAAAGACATCGAAAAAGCCAAGGCCTACCCGCTGGCCAGCAAGGACGACCAAGGTCGCCTGCGCGTCGGTGCTGCCGTCGGTACCGGCAAGGACACCGGCGAGCGCGTTGCTGCTCTGGTTGCCGCTGGCGTTGACGTGGTGGTGGTCGACACAGCCCACGGTCACTCCAAAGGCGTGATCGACCGCGTACGCTGGGTCAAGGAAACCTACCCGCAAGTGCAGGTGATCGGCGGTAACATCGCCACCGGCGCTGCGGCCAAGGCCCTGGCTGAAGCTGGCGCTGACGCCGTCAAGGTCGGTATCGGCCCAGGCTCGATCTGCACCACCCGCATCGTCGCCGGTGTCGGCGTGCCGCAAATCAGCGCCATCGCCAACGTCGCCGCTGCGCTGGAAGGCACGGGCGTCCCGCTGATCGCCGACGGTGGCATTCGCTTCTCCGGTGACCTGTCCAAGGCCATCGTTGCCGGTGCTTCCTGCGTGATGATGGGTTCGATGTTCGCCGGTACCGAAGAGGCCCCGGGTGAAGTCGAGCTGTTCCAGGGCCGTTCCTACAAGGCCTACCGCGGCATGGGCTCGCTGGGTGCCATGGCACAGGCGCAGGGCTCGTCCGACCGTTACTTCCAGGACTCCTCGGCCGGCGCCGAGAAGCTGGTACCGGAAGGCATCGAAGGCCGTGTACCGTACAAGGGTGCCTTGGCAGCCATCATCCACCAGCTGATGGGCGGCCTGCGTTCGTCCATGGGCTACACCGGCAGCGCAACCATCGAAGAGATGCGCACCAAGCCGGAATTCGTGCGCATCACCGGTGCCGGCATGGCCGAGTCCCACGTGCATGACGTGCAGATCACCAAAGAAGCCCCTAACTACCGCGTAGGCTGAGGCTTCCAGCACTATCAGCATGCGGGGCTGTCACGACAGCCCCGCGTCGTTTCCGATTTCCACTGACGAGATTGAGTCATGGCCCTCGACATTCACGCTCACCGCATCCTGATCCTCGATTTCGGTTCCCAGTACACCCAGCTGATCGCCCGCCGCGTGCGCGAGATCGGTGTCTACTGCGAACTGCATCCGTTCGACATGGACGATGAAGCGATCCGCGAATTCAACCCGCGCGGCATTATCCTCGCCGGCGGCCCCGAGTCGGTACACGAAGCCAACAGCCCGCGCGCGCCGCAGGCTGTGTTCGACCTGAACGTACCGTTGCTGGGCATCTGCTACGGCATGCAGACCATGGCCGAGCAACTGGGCGGCAAGGTGACCGGTTCCGACCTGCGCGAATTCGGCTACGCCCGCGTTGATGTGGTCGGCAAGAGCCGCCTGCTCGATGGCATCGAAGACCACGTAGACGCCGACGGCGTGCTGGGCTTGGACGTGTGGATGAGCCACGGTGACAAGGTCACCCAGATGCCTGGCGACTTCCACGTGCTGGCCAGCACCCCGAGCTGCCCGATTGCCGGCATGTTCGACGACGCGCGCGGCTACTACGGCGTGCAGTTCCACCCGGAAGTGACCCACACCAAGCAGGGCGGTCGCATCCTCTCGCGCTTCGTCCAGGACATCTGCGGCTGCGAAGCCCTGTGGACCCCGTCCAACATCGTCGAAGACGCCATCGCCCAAGTGCGTGAGCAAGTTGGTTCGGCCAACGTCCTGCTGGGCTTGTCCGGCGGCGTGGACTCTTCCGTGGTTGCCGCGCTGCTGCACCGCGCCATTGGTGACCAGCTGACCTGCGTGTTCGTCGACAACGGCCTGCTGCGCCTGCACGAAGGCGACCAGGTGATGGCCATGTTCAAAGAGAACATGGGCGTCAAGGTGATCCGTGCCGACGCCGAGGCGCAGTTCCTGGGCAACCTGGAAGGCGAAGCGGACCCTGAGAAGAAGCGCAAGATCATCGGTCGCACCTTCATCGACATCTTCGATGCTGAAGCCAGCAAGCTGGAAAACATCCAGTTCCTGGCCCAGGGCACCATCTACCCGGACGTGATCGAGTCGGCTGGCGCCAAAAGCGGCAAGGCCCACGTGATCAAGTCGCACCACAACGTCGGTGGCCTGCCAGAGGAAATGAACCTCAAGCTGGTCGAGCCGCTGCGCGAGCTGTTCAAGGACGAAGTCCGCAAGATCGGCCTGGAGCTGGGCCTGCCGTACGACATGGTCTACCGCCACCCGTTCCCAGGCCCGGGCCTGGGCGTGCGTATCCTCGGTGAAGTGAAGAAGGAATACGCCGACATTCTGCGTCGCGCCGACCACATCTTCATCGAAGAACTGCGCAAAGCCGACTGGTACCACAAGACCAGCCAGGCCTTCGTGGTGTTCCAGCCGGTCAAGTCGGTTGGCGTCGTGGGCGACGGCCGTCGTTACGCTTGGGTCGTGGCCCTGCGTGCCGTCGAGACCGTGGACTTCATGACCGCGCGCTGGGCACACCTGCCGTACGAGCTGCTGGAGACCGTCAGCGGCCGTATCATCAACGAAATCGAAGGCATCTCGCGCGTCACCTACGACGTGTCGAGCAAGCCGCCGGCCACGATCGAGTGGGAATGATTTCGCGCCCGGCCACGGCCGGCGTCCTATAGCAGGAAGCTAACAAAAGCCCGCATGATTGCGTAATGATGTTCACTTAAGAATGCCGGGGCCGCAAAGCGGCCCCATACAGGCGATGGATAACTTAAGTGAACAGCATTACGCATGATTGCGGGCTTTTGCGTTTTACCGAGCGCGTCTATCGACCCTGAGCTGCAAGATCTCATCTCCCGCTTCGTCGTGCTCGCCTGTCGACGTCCAGCCTAGGTGCCGATAGAACCCATACGAGCGCACGTTCGGGTCGCTGGAGCACGCCAGGAACAGCCGCTCGAACCCCAGCGCCCGCAGGTGGTCGACGACCCTCTGCAGCAAGCGTTTGCCGATCCCTTGGCCCTCATAGGCAGGCAGCAGGGCAAGCACGGTCACCTCGCCACTGTCCTTGTCGGCGAAGCAGTAGCCCACTATCTGGTTGTCTTTGCAGGCCACGAAGCCTGGGCCGCTTCCATCGCGGATGCCGCTGCGCCAGGAGTCGACGGTGATGCCCAGCGCGCGCAGGTCTTCTTCTGTGAATGCGTTTTCCCGGGTCAATGCTCGCAGGGTCATACACGTTGCGGCATCTTCAGGTACTGCGAGGCGAAAGCTTATGGCTGTCATACGTTCGGCCTCACGTTGAAAGCGCCATTGTGCGTATACGACGGTCTGCGAGTCTGTGAGCAAACGTAAGCTGCTCAAGGTGTGATGTGCCGCATACCACGCTGCCTCAGCCAAGTATGTAGATCGGAAAGGTGCGCCAGGCGGCGTTGATGGACGGTTGGCCAGTCTGGCCGTTCTATGTAGTAGAAGCGCCCATCCCGCCTGATCAAGGTGCGTCGCAGGCGCATGTCACGGCTGCGGTTAACCAGGTACTGCTCGCCGTTGGCCTCTTCGAAGGTGTAGTCACCTGGCCTGACCAGCATGCTTTCCAGGTCTGGCGACGGTGAGCGCGCAGGGGTTACTGCCGCTTGCAGCCGCAGGTCGCTTTGCAAGTGCCACAGCTTGCCTTTGCTGTCAGCGGAATTCGTGCCGGGGTCGGCCATGTAGGTATCGACTCCGCCGGCAGGGCTATCTTCGACCCGCAAGCCAATCGCACCTTCGGTTTCAGCCAGGCCGGTAACGCCATGGAAGTTGTTGGCGTGAGTGTTACCGACTAGCGCAACCCACCTTCCCGGGCCACGCGTAGCCTGGTCAGCGTCGATGATCAGGTGGGCGTAGAAATTCATCATCTGCTGACGCGCCACATCGGACACCGGCTCTGCCCATGCCTGACGATAGCTGGCCATGCAGTCGATGGACTGGATGCGCACGCCGTTTTTGTGTGCTTCAAGCAGTATCCGGCGGAAGGTGTAGCGGCCGGCAGGGTCGGTGTGGTGCCCGAAGTCCTGGGCCGTGACATACCGCTCCAGCGCCCTCGGCATCACGCCGCTACGGTTGAAGGTGTCGAGGTCCGCTTGCTGGAAATCGGTGGTGAAATGCTCCATGTACAGCGTCTTCACTTTCAGCTTGCGCAACTGTCCCATGTTTTCGATCAACAACCGCTTGCTGCCAAGGCTGCTGTGCGACTCGCCGACCACTAGACCGTTGCTGTTTTCATAGATACGTTGCAGTACCTGTTTAGGCGTAGTTCCAGCAGGTAATTCCGGTATTGGCGGGCGAGCTGGCACATCTACCGTGGTCATGAACTGGTTGGCATCGGTCGCCAGTTGCTCACGCAGGGTGCGAAAGCGCGCGATGGCGGCGTATCGTTCAGGGTCGTGAATGTTTTCCCGTGCGCCTGTGATCTCCTCGTCCGCCACGTCCTCAAGTGCAGAGCGCAAGCTGGGGGGGACTTCATAAGGGGTTTCGGCAAGGGCAGGCACGTTCGCCGCCGCTGATGGCCTGCCCCAGATCTTCAACCGCGAGAGCATGCCGCCTTTGAGGCCTCCACGTTCGAGGGGGTACCACTGGCCATCGGCATCAAGGCGGATGGGTTGGTGCTTGTAGAAAGAAAACGGGTTTTCCGGGTCGACGATGGTCCAGGTATTCAGTTCGGGCACAAAGCGCACCTGGTAAGGCTGCTCCTCGACTAGCGCATAAAACTGCCCGTCCTGTGTGTAAATGCCTGCGAAGGTGCCCGAGCCAGGCTCGCCGCTGAGTAGCATATTGGTTTCGAAGGGCTTCAACAGCGCCCAGCGTTCCACTGGCTGGAAGGGCGCTGGTACCCAGGTTTTCACGGCGTCCGCTACGCTTGAAGCGTCTTCGTCGCTGGGTTCGGTTTCACCAGCAGTGGCGGGTTCTTCTGGCGCTGTGGGGCTTTGCCCTGCACCTGTTTCGCCGCCTGCCTCAGCGGCTTCGCTCAGGTCGGCGAGTGGTTTGCCGGGTGCGCTGAGCAAAAACGTTGCGTTGAACAGCGTCTCGATGGCGGCGAAAATTGCCCCGGTAACGCCTGCTTTTCGTTCGCGGGTGGTGTGCCCGGTAATTGCCTGGTCGATGTTCAAGCCCGTTTCGGCGATGCCGGCGCCGACCAGCGCCAACGCCACGGGCCAGTCTACTGCCGCCAGGGGGCCAAACACTTTCAGGCCTGCACTCAGGTAGCCGATCCACAGTTGTTTGCGCAAGTCGGCATTGGAGCGCAGGGAGAAGTGCGCATCATCGATCATCCGCTGTCGGGCTTTGTCGCGCAGCCAGTCGAAGGCGTCCTCGTGGATCTGCTGATCAAGGGTGTTGATGCCGGAATAATCATCCTTGCCCCAGCCTTGGTACAGCAGATCGACCAGGTGATTGAGCCCGACCTTGCTGTCGCCCTCATCGCGGTCATCGAGGGAGAAGTGCGCCAGGAAGCGTGCCCGGTTATCGGCATGGTTGCAGTTGATGAGTACCCACCAGAACAACGCCTGGTCATCCGCAAAGTAATGCAGGCCATCTACGTCGCCAGGTAGGTAGATCAGCTGGCTGCCATCTTTGAGCTGAAAACGCAGGATATCTGTGGCCACATGCCCGCCGATATCGAACGTGCACACGCGCACGCCAGCGCCAGGTACTACCTGTTGTTGCAGCGCTTCCAGTGACGGCGGCCAGGGTGTGTCGCCCGCCAGCGCCTGCACGACATCGCGGCAGTGGCTGGCCAGCGCTGACGCTGGGTCATGGGCGCAGGCTTCCAGTACTTTGCTGAGGAAATTGGCCTTGGCCAACGTCCGGAAGTGGCCCGCCTGTTTCGACCAGAAAGACGTCAGCCGACTTTTGAAATCAGCGGCAAAATCGATGCTCCAGAAGTAATCCAGAACGTCCTTGGCCTCGAGCCGGATTTCATTACGCTCGTCGTAGGCATCCCCGCCAGGCCCTTCGGTGTAAAAGCCAACGAGGTAGCTCAGCAGGTCGGCGTTGTCCTGGTCGTTGGCATCGAAGCGGTGCATGACCAGTTGGGGCAAGGTCAGCGATTCGTACGGCGGGTCCAGGTGCTGCCAGCCGTTGAAGGTTTTGTGGCTGGTGACGGCGGTGTGAAAGCGGTGCAGGTAAACGTTGTCGGGGTCCAGTGTTTTCAGGCCGTGGCGTTCAAGGACCTGTTGGGCAACTTCGCGGGCCATCTCGCGCAGGTCGGGGCAGGCTTCGGTGAGCTGACGTGCGAGCGTTAGCAGGCTTTGCTGTTCGTTGGAAGTGGGGGTGTTGGAGGGCATTACGTTTGTCCTGGCTGGAAGGATAAACGTCAGTCTCGAAGGGGCACGGGCCATGAAGGCGGTGCATATTGCTTGCCTGAACGGCCAGTAATGGTGGCTTTCACTTAATCTTTCCCATTTGCAGGTGTATCGTATTCGCCCTTCATCGCCAGCCCTGCTGGCAGCTTGATTGCGCCGAACACGAGGTACCCGCACCGATGTCCTTCACCCGTCGACAAATGCTCAAGGGCCTCACCGGCCTGGTTGTGGTAGGCCTGGGCGCCGGAGGCGCAGCGCGGTACTGGCTGGGCAAGGTCGAGGACGAGAATGCCGGGCACGACTACGAGCTGATCGCCGCGCCCCTGGACGTGGAGCTGGTGCCGGGCTTCAAGACCGAGGCCTGGGCCTTTGGCCTTTCGGCGCCGGGCACCGAGCTGCGGGTACGCCAGGGCACCTGGCTGCGGGTGCGGTTCATCAACCACTTGCCGGTCGAAACCACCATTCACTGGCATGGCATCCGCTTGCCGCTGGAAATGGACGGCGTGCCGTACGTGTCGCAGCTGCCGGTCAAGCCGGGCGAATACTTCGACTACAAGTTCCGCGTGCCGGATGCCGGCAGCTACTGGTATCACCCACATGTCAGCAGCTCGGAAGAGCTCGGCCGCGGGCTGGTCGGGCCATTGATCGTCGAGGAGCGCGAGCCTACCGGGTTCCTGCACGAGCGCACGCTGAGCCTGAAAAACTGGCACGTGGACGAGCAGGGCGCCTGGCTGCCGTTCAGCATCCCGCGTGAGGCCGCGCGTAACGGCACTGCCGGGCGGCTCATCACCATCAACGGCCAGCCCGACGCGGTCACCGAGCTGCCGGCCGGCCAGGTGGTGCGGGTGCGCCTGCTGAACCTGGACAACACCTGGACCTACCGCCTTAACCTCAAGGGCAACTGCGAGGCGAAGATCTACGCCCTCGACGGCAACCCGGTGACCCCGCGCGCATTGGAAGACGAGTACTGGCTTGGCCCTGGCATGCGCATCTGCCTGGCCATCCGGATTCCCGAAGCAGGTGAGGAAATTTCCCTGCGCGACGGTTTCGTGCGCCTGGGCACCCTGCGTTCGGTGCCCAGCAACGACGCGCCGAGCGACTGGCCGCCAGCGCTGCCGGCCAACCCGATCGCCGAGCCGGACCTGGAGAATGCTGAAAAGCTCAACTTCAATTTCGAGTGGGCCGCCAAAGTCTCTGTCACCCCTGACCCGGATAAGCCGTCGAGCCTGTGGCAGATCAACGGCCAGGCCTGGGACATCACCGACAAGACGTGCGCCGATCGGCCTATCGCCACGCTGCAGAAGGGCAAGAGCTACATCTTCGAGCTGAAGAACATGACCCAGTACCAGCACCCGATCCACCTGCATGGCATGAGTTTCAAGGTGATTGCCTCCAACCGCCACGACATCAAGGAGCCGTGGTTCACCGATACCTACCTGTTGGGCAAGAACGAGCGGGCCCAGGTGGCACTTGTGGCAGATAACCCGGGCACTTGGATGTTCCACTGCCACGTCATCGACCACATGGAAACCGGCCTGATGGCCGCGATTGCGGTGGTCTGATGCGCCCACAGATCATCGATCGCAGCCGCGATCAGGAATTCATGCGCATTGCTCTGGCCCTGGCGGCTGAGGGCGCGGCCATGGGCGAGGTGCCGGTGGGGGCGGTGCTGGTGCAGCATGGCCAGGTAATCGGCCAGGGCTTCAACCGGCCCATTATCGACAGCGACCCGAGCGCGCATGCCGAGATGGTCGCCATTCGGGCTGCGGCCAAGTCGGCGAGCAACTATCGGCTGCCGGGCAGCACGCTGTATGTAACCCTGGAGCCTTGCAGCATGTGCGCGGGGTTGATCGTGCATTCGCGGGTGGCGCGGGTGGTGTACGGGGCGCTGGAGCCCAAGGCGGGGATCGTGCAGAGTCAGGGGCAATTCTTTGGCCAAGGCTTCCTCAACCATCGAGTGATGGTAGAGGGCGGGGTGCTGGCGGAGGAGTGTGGGCAGATCCTCAGTGACTTTTTCAAGGCGCGAAGGGTAAAGAGGGGGGATTAGCAGTTGGCTAACGATACATCAAGGCGCATTCTCTGGCGGTCGGTATAGCATTACGACACCCATCCTGCTAAATGAGGGGGTGTCGAATGCTACAGGGCTGACTTAGGTTGTTATGGATTGTTGGTGTCTACACAAGAGAGCTTTCCATCGATGGTTCCGTTCCTGTAGTGTTTCTTCTGCATTTTTAATCCAGTGGCGACCATTTGCCCGTTTTCAATATTTTCAAGGGCTGAGATAAGGATTTTGCTTGTATCAACTGCATCGTCAGTTACCTCGAGTACGAAGCGCCAGTCATTTTCTGGGCAATAGCTGTAATCAGATTCTTTTACAGGTCTGTCGCTCCCCAGTTTTATTGTGTTGCCCTTTGATGCATTGCTTACCTTAAAAGAATAAACCTGATCATTGCCGCAGTCGTAATTGCCCATGTAGGCAGCTTCTTTTCGGTATTCTATGTTCAAAGATTCGCAGGCGCTGTCGGAATTTTTCTTGTAAAGATGAAGTTTTCCCACGGCCATATTTGGGGTGCTGGCTTGGGACTCCGCCCTTTTCACTTCTGCGGCCTTGTAATCATCTGGGCGGAGTGGTTGTGCGTGTGCGAACGCAGTCAGGCTGAGCAACCCAATAATAATAAGTGGTTTGGTCATGTCGATCTCCAGCGCTATAGTTGTGGAGATGCATATATAAAATGGGCTGTGCTAGGCGACAACTGGCATATTTACCAGTTGCGTAATCGTTAGGTTTTTGCAATCACATCAGGCGATGTATAGCGTTCCAAAGGACTTGAAACGTAAATCGCTTAGGTTGAGGTGCTGTGAACTTACGGATGAAGCCGGGAAGGGGTTGAATGCCGATCATTCCTGTGATCAGGCCAGTACAGGTTTACATCGGCGGCGACTGCTCTGCCGGCTTGTCCTTGTTTACCCCAGGCACATGCAAGTTGCCCTCGGCCATCTGGCCTTCGAGCTGCGGCTGGGTCACCCAAGTCAGGATGTCGTAGTAACGGCGGATGTTGGCCACGAAGTGCACCGGCTCGCCGCCGCGGGCGTAGCCGTACTTGGTCTTGCTGTACCACTGCTTCTGCGCCAGGCGTGGCAGCATTTTCTTCACGTCCAGCCACTTGTTCGGGTTGAGCTTCTCGCGCTTGGCCAGGGTGCGGGCGTCTTCCAGGTGGCCGCTGCCAACGTTATAGGCAGCCAGGGCGAACCAGGTGCGGTCGGGTTCCTGGATGCTGTCGTCGAGTTGCTCTTTGATCAGCATGAAGTACTTGGCACCACCTTGGATGCTCTGTTTCGGGTCCAGGCGATTGGACACGCCCATGGCCTGCGCCGTGCGCTGGGTGAGCATCATCAGGCCGCGCACGCCCGTCTTGGAGGTGACTTCCGGCTGCCACATCGATTCCTGGTAGCCGATGGCCGCCAGCAGGCGCCAGTCCACCTGTTCGACCTTGGCGTAGCTCTTGAAGTGTTTCTCGTATTTGGGCAGGCGCTGCTGCAGGTGCTGGGCGAAGGTATAGGCGCCGACGTAGCCGAGTACATCGACATGGCCGTAATAGCGGTCTTTCAGGCGCTGCAGCGTGCCGTTCTTCTGCGCCTTGTCGAGAAACTCGTTGACCTCGTTGAGCAGGCTGTTGTCCTCGCCGGCTGCCACCGCCCAGCGCTGGTCGCGGGTGTCGCCCAGGTCGAAGGCGACCCGAACGTTGGGGAAGTACACCTGGTTCATCGCCAGTTCGTTGGAGTCGACCAGGGTCAGGTCGATCTGGCCTTCATCGACCATGCGCAGCAGGTCGACCACCTCGACGGCGTCGGATTCTTCGTATTCCAGGCCCGGATACTGCTTTTTCAGCTCAGCCAGCTGGTCGGCATGGCTGCTGCCCTTGAGCACCATGATCTTCTTGCCGACCAGGCCCTTGGCTTCGGTCGGGCGCGAGCGGCCGTTGCGGTAGATGACTTGAGGGGTGACTTCCAGGTACGGGTGGGAGAATTTCGCCTGGGTCTTGCGCCGTTCGCTGCTCACCAGGCCGGCGGCCGCCAGCACCGGGCCGGAGGGCTTGCCCAGCTCGTCGAACAGTTGGTCTAGGTTATCTGCGGTCTCGATCTCCAGCTTTACGCCGAGATCATCGGCGAAATGCTTAACCAGTTCGTATTCGAAGCCGGTTTCGCCGTTACGGTCCTGGAAATACGTCGCCGGGCTGTTGCGGGTGATTACACGCAGCACGCCATCCTCCTTCACGCGCTCGAGGGTGCTGGGTTTTTCAACACAGGCACCGAGCATCAGAAAGAGTCCGGTTGCGATGAGCCATCTGGCGCAGCGCTGGCGCAAAGCAGTGTGGGCGAACATAGCTTGCAGTATACGCAAAGGACAGGCGGCGCCATATCTCGACAACAGATAGCTTGTCTGGTAGCGGGTTCTGTGTTCAGGGTGTTTGCCGTTAGAGGTGTGCCGCCTGGCAGATCGAGCGCCGCCCGCGCGGCGCTCGATCTCACAGGCCATAAACCTCTTGAGGCGAGCAACCGAAATATTGACCCGCAAGTCCGGTTCCACCGCCCGACAGGCGCGGCGTAGAGCAGGTGCCGAAAGCCGCGGAATTAGGCTAGAATGCACGGCCTCTAAGCACACCCCTTCCTGAGGCTGTCCCGACGATGTTGATCCTGCGCGGCGCTCCTGCCCTTTCTGCCTTTCGCCACGGTAAATTACTCGAGCAACTGAGCCAGAAAGTCCCCGCTGTTACTGGTTTGTATGCCGAATTCGCCCACTTCGCCGATGTCGACGGCGAGCTGACCGCCGACCAGCAGCAGGTGCTGGGCCGTCTGCTCAAGTACGGCCCGAGCGTGCCGGTACAGGAGCCGACCGGCCGCCTGTTCCTGGTCGTGCCGCGCCTGGGCACCATCTCGCCTTGGGCCAGCAAGGCCAGCGACATCGCCCACAACTGCGGCCTGCAGTCGATCCAGCGCCTGGAGCGCGGCATCGCCTACTACGTCGCCGGCAACATGAGCGAAGCCGATGCACAGGCCGTCGCCGCCGAACTGCACGACCGCATGACCCAGCGCGTGCTGGCCCAGCTGGAGCAGGCGTCCGACCTGTTCAGCCACGCCCAGCCCAAGCCGATGACGTCGGTCGACATCCTTGCCGGTGGCCGCGACGCCCTGGCCAAGGCCAACGTCGACCTGGGCCTGGCCCTGGCTGAAGACGAGATCGACTACTTGGTCGCCGCTTTCCAGAACCTTGCGCGCAACCCGAACGACATCGAACTGATGATGTTCGCCCAGGCTAACTCCGAGCACTGCCGTCACAAGATCTTCAACGCCAGTTGGGACATCGACGGCCAGGCTCAGGAAAAGAGCCTGTTCGGCATGATCAAGAACACCTACCAGATGCACAGCGAAGGCGTGCTGTCTGCGTACAAGGACAACGCCTCGGTGATCGTCGGCAACGTTGCCGGCCGTTTCTTCCCGAACCCTGATACCCGCCAGTACGGTGCGGTGCAGGAGCCGGTGCACATCCTGATGAAGGTCGAGACGCACAACCACCCGACCGCCATCGCGCCGTTCTCCGGTGCTTCCACCGGCTCCGGCGGCGAAATCCGCGACGAAGGCGCCACCGGCCGTGGCGCCAAGCCCAAGGCTGGCCTGACCGGCTTTACCGTATCCAACCTGCGCATCCCGGGCTTCGAACAGCCATGGGAGCAGGCGTACGGCAAGCCTGAGCGCATCGTCGACGCCCTCGACATCATGGTCGAAGGCCCGCTGGGTGGCGCCGCATTCAACAACGAATTCGGTCGCCCGGCGCTGACCGGCTACTTCCGTACCTTCGAGCAGGCGATCAACACCCCGCACGGCGAAGAAGTGCGCGGCTACCACAAGCCGATCATGCTCGCCGGCGGCATGGGCAACATCCGTGAAGACCACGTGCAGAAGGGCGAGATCACCGTCGGCGCCAAGCTGATCGTGCTCGGCGGCCCGGCCATGCTGATCGGCCTGGGTGGCGGTGCGGCTTCGTCGGTCGCCACAGGCGCTAGCTCCGCCGACCTGGACTTCGCTTCGGTACAGCGCGAAAACCCAGAGATGGAGCGACGTTGCCAAGAGGTCATCGACCGTTGCTGGCAGCTGGGCGACAAGAACCCGATCGCCTTCATCCACGACGTTGGCGCCGGCGGTATCTCCAACGCCTTCCCTGAGCTGGTCAACGACGGTGGCCGCGGTGGCCGCTTCGAACTGCGCAACGTGCCCAACGACGAGCCGGGCATGGCCCCGCACGAAATCTGGAGCAACGAATCGCAGGAACGTTACGTACTGGCCGTCAGCGCTGTCGACTTCGACCGCTTCCAGGCCATCTGTGAACGTGAGCGCTGCCCGTTCGCCGTGGTGGGTGAGGCGACTGAAGAACCGCACCTGACCGTGACCGACAGCCACTTCGCCAATACCCCGGTGGACATGCCGCTGGACGTGCTGCTGGGCAAGCCGCCGCGCATGCACCGTTCGGTCACCCGTGAAGCCGAAATTGGCGATGAATTCGACCCAAGCACCCTGTCGCTGGCCGATTCGGTCGAGCGCGTGCTGCACCACCCTGCGGTGGCCAGCAAGAGCTTCCTGATCACCATCGGCGACCGCACCATCACTGGCCTGGTGGCCCGTGACCAAATGGTCGGCCCATGGCAGGTGCCGGTGGCCGACTGCGCCGTGACCGCCACCAGCTTCGACGTCTACACCGGTGAAGCCATGGCCATGGGTGAGCGCACCCCGCTGGCCCTGCTCGACGCCCCGGCGTCTGGCCGCATGGCCATCGGCGAAACCCTGACCAACCTCGCCGCCTCGCGGATCGAGAAGCTGTCCGACATCAAACTGTCGGCCAACTGGATGTCCGCCGCCGGCCACCCGGGTGAAGACGCCCGCCTGTACGACACCGTCAAGGCTGTCGGCATGGAGCTGTGCCCTGAGCTGGGTATCACCATTCCGGTCGGCAAAGACTCGATGTCGATGAAGACCAAGTGGAGCGAAGAGGGCGTCGAGAAGAGCGTGACCTCGCCGATGTCGCTGATCATCACCGGCTTCGCCCCGGTCACCGACATCCGCAAGACCCTGACTCCGCAACTGCGCATGGACAAGGGCGAAACCGACCTGATCCTGATCGACTTGGGCCGCGGCAAGAACCGCATGGGCGCCTCGATCCTGGCGCAGACCCATGGCAAGTTGGCCAGTGCCGCACCGGACGTCGACGATGCCGAAGACCTCAAGGCCTTCTTCGCCGTGATCCAGGGCCTCAACGCCGACGGCCACCTGCTGGCCTACCACGACCGTTCCGATGGTGGCCTGATGACCACCGTGCTGGAAATGGCCTTCGCCGGCCATTGCGGCTTCGACCTGGAGCTGGACACCCTGACCAGCAAAGCGGAAAAAGTCGCCGCCATCCTCTTCAACGAAGAGCTGGGTGCGGTCATCCAGGTTCGCCAGGATGCCACCCCAGACGTACTGGCCCAGTTCAGCGCCGCTGGCCTGGGTGAAGACTGCGTCGCGGTGATCGGCCAGCCGATCAACAACAGCGAAGTGGTCGTGCGCCTGAACGGTGAAGAACTGTTCAAGGGCGACCGTCGCCTGCTGCAACGCCAGTGGGCCGAGACCAGCTACCAGGTTCAGCGCCTGCGTGACAACGCCGAATGCGCCGACCAGGAATTCGACGCGCTGCTCGAAGAAGACAACCCGGGCCTGTCGGTCAAGCTGGGCTACGACGTCAACGACGACATCGCTGCCCCGTACATCAAGAAAGGCGTGCGCCCGCAAGTGGCGATCCTGCGTGAGCAGGGCGTCAACGGCCAGGTCGAGATGGCTGCCGCCTTCGACCGCGCCGGCTTCGCCGCCATCGACGTGCACATGAGCGACATCCTCGCTGGCCGTGTCGACTTCGAAGCCTTCAAAGGCCTCGTTGCTTGCGGCGGCTTCTCGTACGGCGACGTGCTGGGTGCCGGTGAGGGCTGGGCCAAGTCGGCGCTGTTCAACGCCCGTGCCCGCGATGCCTTCCAGGCCTTCTTCGAGCGTACCGACAGCTTCGCCCTGGGCGTGTGCAACGGTTGCCAGATGATGTCCAACCTGCACGAGCTGATCCCGGGCACCGAGTTCTGGCCGCACTTCGTGCGTAACCGTTCCGAGCAGTTCGAAGCCCGTGTGGCCATGGTCGAGGTGCAGAAGTCCAACTCGATCTTCCTGCAGGGCATGGCCGGTTCGCGCATGCCGATCGCCATCGCCCACGGCGAAGGCCATGCCGAGTTTGCCAACGAAGCGGCACTGCTGGAAGCCGACGTGTCCGGTTGCGTGGCCCTGCGCTACGTCGACAACCACGGCAAGGTCACCGAAACCTACCCGGCCAACCCGAACGGCTCGCCGCGTGGTATCACCGGCCTCACCAGCCGTGACGGCCGTGTGACCATCATGATGCCGCACCCGGAGCGTATGTTCCGCGCCGTGCAGAACTCCTGGCGTCCGGATGAGTGGCAGGAAGATGCTGCGCTGATGCGTATGTTCCGCAACGCGCGCGTCTGGGTGAACTAAGGCGTGTACAAGCTCGCCTTCTTCGTTCCGGCCAGCCATGTCGAGGTGGTCAAGGCTGCCGTATTCGCCGCCGGTGGCGGGCGAATCGGTGACTATGACCACTGCGCCTGGCAAACCCTGGGCCAAGGCCAGTTTCGCCCGTTGGACGGCAGCCAGCCGTTTCTCGGGCAAGCCGGGCAGGTCGAGGTGGTCGAGGAATGGAAGGTAGAGCTGGTGGTGGCTGACGACCTGATCGCTCAGGTCGTTGCCGCGCTCAAACAGAGCCACCCGTACGAGACGCCAGCCTATGAAGTTTGGCCACTGGCTGACTTCTAGAGCGCATCAAAGCGCTTCGCGGGCAAGCCCGCTCCCACAGGGATATCACAAGCTTCAAGACCTGTGATATCCCTGTGGGAGCGGGCTTGCCCGCGAAGAGGCCCTACAATCCCGCCACAACTTCACTGCCAGGCTCAGGCCGCTTCAACCCGCTACACGCCAACAACCCCACCTCGAACAGCACCCACATCGGCACCGCCAGCATCGTCTGCGAAAACACGTCCGGCGGCGTCAGAATCATCCCCACCACAAAGCACCCGACGATTACGTAGGGCCGGCTACGGCGCAGTGTCGCCACATCCGCCAACCCCACCCAGACCACGATGAACGTCGCCACCGGGATCTCGAACGCCAGCCCGAATGCCAGGAACAGCGCCATGATGAAGTCCAGGTACTGGCTGATGTCGGTCATCATCGCCACCCCATCGGGCGTCACGCTGGCGAAAAAGCCGAACATCATCGGGAACACCAGAAAGAACGCGAACGCCATGCCGGCATAGAACAGCAGAATGCTCGACACCAGCAGCGGCAGGGCAATGCGCCGTTCCCGGCGGTACAGCCCCGGCGCCAGAAACCCCCAGGCCTGGTGCAACAACAGCGGCATGGCGACGAACAGCGCACACATCGCGGTCAGCTTGAAGGGTGTCAGAAACGGTGAGGTGACACTGGTCGCGATCATGCTGGCGCCCTCTGGCAGGAAGCGGCGCAGTGGCTCCGAGATCAGTGTGTAGAGCGTCTGGGCGAAGGGGAACAGGCCGGCGAACACCAGCGCGACCAGCCCCAGGCAACGCACCAGGCGCTTGCGCAGTTCGCGCAGGTGCTCGGTCAGCGGCATGCCTGCCGCAGGGTCCATGGCAAGGCTCATGAGGCATTCTCCCTGGGTGCAGCGACGGTTGCCGGGTCACTGGCCGGTGGTGCGGCAAGGCTGATGCCCTGGCGCATTTCCTGTTCCAGGCGCTGCAGGGGCGCGCTGTCGAAGTTGGGCAACTCGATCTCGCGCTCCATCTGTGCGCGCAGGCCCTGCATGGCCCTGCGCGCCTGGCCCAGGCCGCGCCCAAGCGTGCGTGCCGCAACGGGCAGCCGTTCAGGGCCCAGCACCAGCAGTGCGACGATGCCGACCAGCAGCAACTCGCTGAAGCCAACCTCGAACATCAGGCCTGACGGTCCGCTTGCGGCTGGGGCGTTGCCTGGCCGGTCAACGGCGCCTGTTGCTGCACCTGGGCGGTGCCGGGCGGGGCGACGTCGTTGTCACCGCCCATGGACTTGCGAAACCCCTGGATCGCCTCGCCAACATCGCTGCCCAGGCCCTTGAGGCGCTTGGTGCCAAACAGCAGGAATACGATCATCAGTACGATCACCAGTTGCCAGATTCCAATACCACCCATTGCGACTACTCCTGTAAGGCCATGAAAAGGAAGGGTAATCCTGCCTCGTGCAGATGACGTGAACATGACGGAACGCACCCTTGCCATCTACCTGCAACAACCGGCGTGTTGACTGGCGTTTTTATTGGGCATGAGAGGCGGGTGCAGATGGGCGGTAAACGACAGCACGGCGCAGCCCTGCTGATGGTGATGGTGGTGTTGGCGATGCTCGCTGCCGGTATGGCCTGGCTGGTGGAAGATGGCCGGCGCCAGGTCGATGAAGTGCGCCTGTTGCACCAGCGGGTGCAGGTCAGGGCCATGGAACAGGCCGGCTTGGCCTATGCCGAGCAGGCGCTGCGCGATCCGGCCTGGCGGCTGAGCCCGTTGTTCTGGCAGGCTTTGCGCGGGCAACCGCTGAACTACGATTTTGGCGCAGGCCAGGCGCAACTGCGGGTGCGCGACCAGTACACGTGTTTCAACGTCAACGCATTGCTCGGTGCTGACGGTGAGCGGGCCGAGCGCCAGTTGCGCCGCCTGCTGGGCGACGACATGGCGGCAGAACGCCTGGTCGATGCCCTGGCCGATTGGCTCGACAATGACAGCGATACGCGCCTGCAAGGGGCCGAAAGTGCCCAGTACCTGCGCCAGCAACCCGCGCGTCTGGCGGCCAACCAACCGATGCTCGACACCAGCGAGCTGAACCTGCTGCTGGAGCCAGATGCCACGCGCCAGGGTCGCTACCCGATGCTGTGCGCTATGCCGCAGACGACCGGCTGGCGTTTGAACGCCAATGCCTTGGGCCTCGAGCATCTGCCCATGCTCGAAGCCTTGTACGAGGGGCGCTACCCACGCGCGCTGCTCAGCCGCATCATCAGTAGCCGGCCGGCGTCGGGGTATGTGGATGCCGCTGCGCTGCGCAAGGCGTTGGGGGCGGTGGATGATGAGACGTTCGAACGGTTGAGCGAAGGGTTGCTGCTCAATAGTGGGCATTTTCTGCTGCAGCTGTCGTTCGAGGAAGAGGGGCGAGTGATGCGCAGCGCGTTTCAGGTCGAGGCGCTGGGGGTGGTGCAGTGGCATGCACGGGTGCCGGCGCAGCAGGTGCGGGTGCGAAGCCGTGAGCCGATGATGTGGTAGGGCTTGAGAGGGCCGGGGCTGCTTTGCAGCCCTATCGCGACACAAGGCCGCTCCTACAGGTGTACGCGATCCCTTGTAGGAGCGGCCTTGTGTCGCGATAGGGCCGCAAAGCGGCCCCGTGCACAGGTCGATCAGACCGTCCCGATCTCCCCGCCATCATCACGCTGAATCACCACGGTCGAAGCCCGCGGCCTTACCGTAGCCCCAGCCGGGGTAGCATCGGTCGCCTTGTCGGTATACGGCCAGTTCTCCGGGTGCTGGATGTTGACGAACATCGACTTGTTGTCCGGGCTGAAAGCAATGCCCGTCACCTCGCAACCGTTCGGCCCGACAAAGAAGCGCCGCAAGTCCACCTGGTTCTGCGCGTTGACCGGCACCTGCTTGCCCGTGGCATCTACCAAGTCAGTGGGGATTACCGCCAGCAACTGGTCATTGGTGTAGTCGGTCAGCGTGGTTTCACCGTTGTCGGTCTCGAACCACAACACGCCACGGCTATCGAAGCTCATGCCGTCAGGGCTGGCGAACTGGTTCAGTTCCGTCAGGCCAGAGCGGTTGATGTCGGCGGTACCGGCGGCATTGGCGCCAAACACGAAGATGTCCCAGGTGAAGCTCAACTGGTCGTCGCTGTCGTGCCAGCGAATGATGTGGCCGTGGCGGTTCGGGCCACGCGGGTTGGCCGCGTCGACTTTCTCTGGCGTACGCGCGCTGTTGTTGGTCAGGGTCAGGTAGACATCGCCATTGAGCGGGTTGACCGTGGTCCATTCTGGGCGGTCCATCGGGGTCGCGCCCACGGCATCGCCCGCACCCCGGGTGTTGAGGATGATGCCCGGCAGGTCACCGTACAGCGCGCCAAGGGTGCTGCCGGCGGTGGTGGTGGTGGTGACGTCGAGCAACAGCCACACGCCGGTGCCGTCGGCATTGAAGCGGGCCACATAGAGTTTGCCTTGGTCCATGTACTTGGCGCCGGTGGCCAGGCGGTCGGCCGGGCTGGCGTCAGCGGCGTCCCACACGGCCGTGGAGACGAACTTGTACAGGTACTCGTTGTTCGAGTCGTCGCCCATGTACCAGACCAACGGCTTGCCGGCCACCGGCAGGCCTGGGCAGCACCCTTCGTGGCGGAAGCGGCCCAGCGCGGTGCGCTTGGTGGCCAGGGTGGCGTTGTTGTACGGATCGATCTCGACGATGTAGCCATAGGTGCTGGCTTCGTTGCGGTAGTCGTCGGTGGCGCTGGCGCCTTTGACCGTTACGTCGAAGCGGGCGAATTCGTCATTCACCTCGGTGCTGTCACCGGCGGCGCTTTCCCATTTGTACTGGCCGCTGGAGGTGCCTACGCCGATACGGCGCTGGTCTTCAGGGCGGGTGCCTTTATTGACGAAGATGCCCGGCCAGTTCTCTTCGCAGGTCAGGTAGGTGCCCCACGGGGTGTAGCCGTTGCCGCAGTTGTTGTTGGTGCCGCGGCAGTGGGTGCCGCCCGTGGAATACTTGGTCTTGACGTGGTCGGTGCCGCGCAGCGGGCCGGTGATCTCCATCCGCGAGGCGGTGGTGAAGCGGCGGTTCAGCGGGTCGTTGTCGACCACCTGCCAGCGCCCGCTGACTTTCTGCAGGCGTACCACGCCGGCGCCGTGGGCGTTGATCTCTTTGCGGATTTCTTCGGCCGGGCGCTTGCCGTTGACGTCAGTGGTCGGGCCGGCCGGGTGCAGGGCTGCCGCGTCGATGTATTCAAAGTTGATGGCCAGCAAGCCGTCTTCGGAGCTGCCATTGATCGGGAAGAAGTGCATGCCGTCATGGTGCATGCCCATTGCATTGGCCTGGTCGGTCGAGGTGTTGCTGCCATCGGACTTCCACGGGTTGCCATTGCTGTTCAGCGGGGTGCCCCACGGCGCCAGCACATAGGCGCTGTAGCCTGCTGCGACGACACAGGCATCGGTGCGCGAGCCTGGGATGGACTGGAAGCCCAGTGCCAGTTTCGGGACTTCCGGTTCGGTTACCGGTGGCTCGGTCACCGGTGGTTCGGTGACAGGATCATCGTGATCGGAACCGCCATCACCGTCGAAGCAGCCTGTCAGGCCGGTCCCGGCGATCATGGCGATGGCGGCGCCCAGGCTGCCGCGCATGATGCTGCGGCGGCTGAGGTAGGCGTCCATGACGCTGGCCATCGGCAGATTGCCGCTGTGGTTCCGGTCCAGGTTGTCGCCGGTATCTCGACTCATCAGGGTGTCCTTATGTTGGCTGAGTTAGAGGAAACCGCGACTTTAGAGCGCAAGTATGATGATTCCTTGGCAGAAATATGAACGCGCGCTTAAAACTACTCGTTCTTACGTTTGAGCCTGACAGATCAATTCGGAATTGCTGTCGGATTTCTGCCATCAAACTGTCATGCGAACGCCGCAACATCCGGAGCCCAACGTGAACTTGGTTAAGGATGGCGGGCTCGATGGTAAGCAGTGTGAACAGGCGCGAAGTGATCGGCTGGATGGGCGTCGGTGCCTTGGCACCCTTGCTCGGCGCCTGTTCCGCCTTGCCAGGTCAACGCGGTGGCAATGCCAACCTGGATTTGCTGTATGTCGCCGACACCCTCGATGCCCGCCAGCCCGGGTTGGCCGTTGTCCCGGCAACGCGCCTGGGGCCGGTCAGCCACCTGGGGCGTGCGCCGTGGATGACCGGTGCCAGTGCCAGCGTTGCCTTCCCGCAGCTGGCCCCCTTGCTCGATGCCAGCCAGGCCGCGCGCGCCAACCTCGGTGGTTACGCCGTGCTGGCCGCATTGCTGGAGCAGTTGCGTGGCGAGGCCGGGGCGGGCAACAGCCTGACCCTGGAAAACGGCCAAGGCTGGAACGGTAGCGGCCTGGCCTACCTGACCCAGGGTGAAAGCGGCGTGCAGGGCAGCCAACTGCTGGGCAGCGACGCACGCGTCAGCAGTGACGAGCGTGTGCTCTGGCCGCAGCGCAGCACGGCGCTGTACCGGCAGGCCGCTGCCATTACGTTGGGCGCGGGGCTGGCCGACGAACAACGCGAAACCTTGGGGCTTGAAGCACTGCAGCTGTTCGAGCGCGGCGGTGCGCGCATTGCCGTGGTCGGCGTGACCGACCCTTACGCCCAGGACCAGAAAGCCTCCCTCAAACAGTGGTACCAATCCTTGCTGCCGGTATTCGAGCAGGCCCGGCGCGAAGCCGACCTGGTCGTGGCCATGGCCGATGTCGGCACCGGCCCCGGGCTGTGGCTGGCTGAACGGCTGTCGGCAATCGACGTGTTGCTCTGTGCGCGTGGCCAGGACCTGTGGCCAACGCCCGTGCAGGCCACCCAGGCCAACGGCCGCCGCGTACCGGTGCTGTTTGCCGGGTGCCGGGGCAGCGGGGCGTTTCGCCTGCGTTGCCAACAAGTGGCCGGGCAATGGCAGTTCGAGGGGCGTTTCTTCCCAGCGTTCGAACAGCAGCTTTCCCCGGCTGCGCAGGTGCGCGCCGGGCAATTTCAGGCACAACTGAATCAACAGCGCGCCGGCCACGCGGCGTGGCTCGACCAACCACTGGCCAAGGCACCCCAGGCCTTGTGGCGGCGTGACACCCGCGGCGGCAGCTGGGACCGCCTACTGCACCAGGCCCTGGCCGATGACAACAACTTGCCCGTGCTGCTGCCGGGCCTGCGTTATGACTGCCCATTGGCCGCAGGTGCGGCGATCACCCGCGAGCACCTGATCAGCCTGACCGGCGGGTACCCGGCCCCGGTGGTCGAGGCCCCGGCCCGGCAGGTGGAACAAGTGCTGGAAAATGCCGCGGAACAGTTGTTCGGCGACCCGCTGCTGCTGGACAACAGCCAAGACCTGCCGCGCTGGCAGGGCCAGGCCTGGGGTGTCAGCTACAGCCCGCAAGGTAAGCGCATCACCGGCCTGGAACCGGTCCAGGGGCTGTGCCGCACCTTCGGCCTGCAGTTCGCGTCGCAGGCCGGCGAGCCACTTTGGCAGCGGGTAGAAGCCTGGCTCACGCGGCAAGGCGCCGATTGGCAACTGGCGCCGCTGCAGGTGCCCGAGGTGCGCTATGTGCAGGGGCACCCGGGCTGGCATCCACGGCAGTTGGCTTCGTGAGCCTTGGCGCGCGGCTGCTCACCGGTGGCTGCCTGACGTTGGCCGGTTGGCTGGCGGCGCAGTGCGTGCTGCAACTGGGCCGCCAGCCACAACTGGCCAGCCCCGCCGAGGCGGCTGCAGCCCAGTTGCCTGGGTTGATGGTCGGCCATTGGCAGGCGCCGGTCGATGACGGCGCGATCGTCATTACCCGTTTGCCACTGCACTACCTGGGTGGCCTCAAGGCCCAGCCGTTGTCGGCCAGCGTAGTGGTGCTGCGCTACGGCCAGCAGGTGCGCACGTTGGCCCGCGGCCAGCGCCTGGCACCAGGGATCGTGCTGCAGGACATCGACACCGATGGCCTGATTTTCAACAACCAGGGGCGGCGCGAACGCCTGCCCTGGCCGCCACGCCCCGCCGTGACCGGCTTCAAGCGGCAAGGATGAACGATGCCTGTTAAATACTGCGTGGCGGCTGCGCTGAGCCTGGCCCTGGCCGTGGCCTTACCCCAGGCCAGCGCCGAGGAGCCGGTGTTCGATGACAACGGCACGCCGATGTACGAAGTGAACTTCGTCGACACCGAACTGGGCGAGTTCATCGACAGCGTGTCGCGCATCACCGGCACCACGTTCATCGTCGACCCTCGGGTAAAGGGCAAGGTCACCGTACGCACCGTCGACCTGCACGACGCCGATGCCATCTATGACATCTTCCTGGCGCAGCTGCGCGCCCAGGGTTACGCCACCGTCGACCTGCCCAATGGCAGCGTGAAGATCGTCCCCGACCAGGCGGCGCGCCTTGAGCCGGTGCCGGTGGAGCCTGCCGGGCAGCAGGGCGCGGGCAGCGACAGCGTGGCCACGCGGGTATTCGATCTACGCAACGCTGCCACCGAGCAAGTGGTTGGCATCCTCAAACCCCTGGTCGACCCACGGGTAGGGGTGATCACCCCGTACCCGGCCGCGCACCAGTTGGTGGTTACCGACTGGCGCAGCAACCTCGAACGCATCGCCAGCCTGCTGCGACAGCTCGACCGCCCCAGCGAAGCAGTGGGCAGCGCCAGCACCCAAGTCATGTACCTGCGCCACGCCAATGCCAGTGAAGTGGTGAAGGTATTGCGCGGGCTCAGCCAGGAAGGCATGGCGCCGGCGCAAAGCACAGGCGAAGGGGAGAGCAAAGAGCCGCCGGTGACGGCTGCCGCCAGTAGCTCGGGCATCCGCCTGGAGTACGAAGAGGGCACCAATGCCGTGGTCATGGTCGGCCCCGACAGCGAACTGGCCGCCTACCGCGCCATCGTCGAGCAACTGGATATTCGTCGCGCCCAGGTGGTGGTCGAGGCGATCATCGCTGAGGTCTCCGACAGCAGTGCGCAAGAGCTGGGCGTGCAGTGGTTGTTCGCGGACGAGAAGTTCGGTGCCGGTATCGTCAACTTTGGCAGCAATGGGGTGAACATCGCCAACATTGCGGGGGCTGCGGCCAGCGAAGACAATGAGGCACTGGGCAAGCTGCTGTCGGCCACCACCGGTGCCACGGCGGGCATCGGCCATTTTGGGGGCGGTTTCAACTTCGCCATGCTGGTCAATGCGCTCAAGGGCAAGAGCGGTTTCAACCTGCTGTCCACCCCAACCCTGCTGACCCTGGACAATGCCGAGGCGTCGATCCTGGTCGGCCAGGAAGTGCCCTTTGTCACCGGCTCCGTGACACAGAACAACGCCAACCCCTACCAGACCATCGAGCGCAAGGAAGTCGGGGTCAAGCTGCGGATCAAGCCGCAGATCAACGTCGACAACAGCGTGCGCCTAGACATCGTCCAGGAGGTTTCGTCGATTGCCGATTCCAGCGCCGCCAGCGATGTGATCACCAACAAGCGCGAGATCAAGACCAAGGTCATGGTCGAAGACAACGGCCTGGTGATTCTGGGCGGGCTGATCAGCGACGAGTTGAGCACCAGCAACCAGCGGGTGCCGCTGCTCGGGGACATTCCTTACCTGGGCCGGCTGTTCCGCTCCGACGCCAGCAAGAACACCAAGCAGAACCTGATGGTCTTCATCCGCCCGCGCATCCTGCGCGATGGGCCGAGCCTGGCCGGGCTTAGCGAGAACAAGTACCGCACCTTACAGCAGACCACGCCGCTTCAGCTGCCAAACCTTGCGGGCGCTGAAGGTGGCACGCCACTGCTGCAGGTGTTCCCCGCCAGCCGAGCGCGGCTGGAAGGGGGCGATTGGTGATGCTGCCCTATCGCCTGGCACGCCAGACCGGCCTGGCCATGACCCCGACCGACAGCGGCTGGCAATTGTGGCTGCGCCGCGACGCCGACAGCGACCAATTGCAGGAGCTGCTGCGCGTGCATGGCCAGCCCAGCGCGCTGGCCTACCTGGAGCCTGCGGCATTCGACGAGCAGTTGGGCCAGCTTTATCAGGGCGGCGATGCAGCCACCGAAGCGCTGATCGAAGGGATTGGCGACCAGGTAGACCTCGACAGCCTGATGAGCGAGATGCCGCGCATCGAAGACTTGCTCGAAAGCGATGACGAGGCGCCGGTCATCCGCCTGATCAATGGCCTGTTCGGCCAGGCCTTGCGCCTGCGTGCCTCGGACATTCATATCGAGACCTTCGAGCAGAGCCTGGTAGTGCGCCTGCGGGTCGACGGCCACCTGCGCGAGGTGCTGCGCCCGCCGCGGGCGCTGTCGGCGATGCTGGTGTCGCGGATCAAAGTCATGGCGCGGCTAGACATCGCCGAGAAACGCCAGCCCCAGGACGGCCGCATCACCTTGCGTGCGGCGGGGCGTGAGGTCGATGTGCGGGTTTCGACCTTGCCCGGCATCCACGGCGAGCGCGTGGTAATGCGTGTGCTCGACAAGCAGGCCAGCCTGCTGGCGCTGGACAACCTGGGCATGCCGGCAGCGGTGCTCGATGGCCTGCGCAGCTGCCTGGCGCGGCCCAATGGCATCGTGCTGTCCACCGGCCCGACCGGCTCGGGCAAGACCACCACGCTGTACGCCAGCCTCAACAGCCTCAACGATGGCAGCCGCAACATCCTCACCGTCGAAGACCCGGTGGAGTACGCCATCGCCGGTATCGGCCAGACCGCGATCAACCCGCGCGCCGGGCTGACATTCGCCACGGGCCTGCGGGCCATCCTGCGCCAGGACCCGGACGTGATCATGCTAGGTGAGATCCGCGACCAGGAAACCGCTCAGATAGCCGTGCAGGCCAGCCTCACCGGCCACTTGGTGCTGTCGACCCTGCACACCAACAGTGCGGTGGGCGCGGTGACCCGTTTGCGTGACATGGGCATCGAACCGTTCCTGATCGCCTCGTGCCTGCGCGGTGTGTTGGCACAGCGCCTGGTGCGGCGGCTGTGCCAGTGCGCGGTGGCGCAGCCGCTGCAAGCGGCCGAGCGTGACCTGTGGCCTGAACTGTGTGCATTGGGCAGCAGTTACCACGCAGTGGGGTGTGAGCTGTGCCAGGGCAGCGGTTATGTCGGGCGCCTGGGCCTGTACGAATTCATCGAACTGGACGCCGGCCTGATCGCGCTGCTGTACGACGGCGCCAGTGAGCAAGCCATGCAGGACTACCTGGCCGATCGTCGGCGCAGCCTGGTGGCCATGGCCAGTGATTGCCTGGCGCGGGGCGAAACCAGCCTGGCCGAAGTGCTGCGCGCGGTGCAGGGCTGAGCCATGCCGACTTATCGCTATCAAGCCGTCGACCTGGCCGGCAAGGCCCACAAGGCCAGCCTGCAGGCCGACAGCGAGCGCCACGCACGGCAACTGTTGCGTGAGCAGGGCCTGTTCGCCCGCCAGTTGCACCGCCATGAGGCAGGTACCCGGCAACCCCGCCGCCAGCGCTTGAGCCGTGCACAGCTGTGCGAATTGACCCGCCAGTTAGCGACGTTGACTGGCGCGGGCATCCCCTTGGTCGATGCCTTGGCCACACTCGAACGGCAATTGCGCCAGCCGGCCTTGCACAGCGTGCTGGTGGCTTTGCGCGGCTCGCTCGCCGAGGGCCTGGGGCTGGCGCTTAGCCTGGCCCGCCAGGGGGCGCCGTTCAGTGGCCTGTACTGTGCGCTGGTCGAGGCCGGTGAGCGCTCTGGGCGGCTAGCCCAGGTGCTCACGCGCCTGGCCGATCACCTGGAGCAGGTGCAACGGCAACAGCACAAAGCGCGTACTGCCCTGATCTACCCCTGTGTGCTGATGGGCGTGTCGCTGGCGGTGGTGGTCGGCCTGATGACCTTCGTAGTGCCCAAGCTCACCGAACAGTTCGCCCACGCCGGGCAGAGCCTGCCGTTGATTACCGCCGTGCTGATCGGCCTGAGCCAAGGGCTGGTGCACGCCGGGCCGTGGCTGCTGGGGTTGGCGTTGGCAGGTGCGCTGCTCGCCAGCTGGCTGCTGCGCAAGCCGTATTGGTGCCTGCGCCGGGACGCGTGGCTGTTGCGCCTGCCGCGTATCGGCAGCCTGCTGCAGGTGTTGGAAAGCGCTCGCCTGGCGCGCAGCCTGGCGATTCTCAGCGGCAGTGGCGTGGCGCTGCTCGAAGCGTTGCAGGTGGCCACCGAGACGGTCGCCAACCGGCGCATTCGCCAGGCCATGGAGCAGGTGCGCCAGCAGGTGCAGGGCGGCACCAGCCTGCACCGTGCGCTGGATGCCTGCCAACAGTTTCCGCCGTTGCTGGTGAACATGGTCGGCAGCGGCGAGGCCAGCGGCACACTGGCTGACATGCTCGAACGCGTCGCCGACGACCAGGAACGCGGCTTTGCCCGCCAAGTGGACACCGCCATGGCGCTTTTCGAACCCCTGATGATCCTGGTGATGGGCGCCGTGGTGCTGTTCATCGTGCTGGCGGTGCTGCTGCCGATCATGCAACTCAACCAGGGCCTGCAACTGTGAACACAAGGAGTACTTCCATGCAGCATCGTCGTAACCGTCAGCGTGGTTTCACCCTCATGGAGATCATGGTGGTGATCTTCATCATCGGCCTGCTGATCGCCGTGGTCGCCCCCAGCGTGCTGGGCAACCAAGACAAAGCCATGCGGCAGAAGGTGATGGCCGACCTTGCCACCCTCGAACAGGCACTGGACATGTATCGGCTGGATAACCTGCGGTTCCCAAGCAATGAACAAGGCCTGGCTGCGCTGGTGAAAAAACCGGCCCAGGAGCCGCTGCCGCGTTCGTGGCGCAGCGATGGTTATGTGCGCCGCTTGCCGGAAGATCCGTGGGGTACTCCTTACCAGTACCGCATGCCGGGTGAGCATGGCCGGGTGGATGTTTACTCGCTGGGCGCCGATGGTGTGCCGGGCGGTGAAGGCCAGGATGCCGACCTGGGTAACTGGGCGCTGTAACCGATGCGCGATGAATCCAATGCCGCATGGGGCTGCTTTGCAGCCCTTTCGCGACACAAGGCCGCTCCTACAGGCCGCCGCTGTGCGTGTAGGAGCGGCCTTGTGTCGCGAAAGGGGCGCAAAGCGCCCCCAAAAGCCCATCAACAAGGCTTCAGCCTGATCGAACTGCTGGTGGTACTGGCCATCGCCGGCCTGATGACCGGGCTCGCCGTGGCGTCGCTCGACAGCGGCAAGGCCAGCGTCGATCAGGCCTTGCAGCGGTTGGCTGCACAGGTGCACGTGCAGGCCGCGGAAGCACGCCATGCCGGCCAGTTACGCGGGCTGCGCTGGACCGGCCAGCGCCCGGAGTTCGTGCGGCGAGTGCGCGATGGCTGGGTCGTCGAACCGGTCAGCCTGGGCGAGTGGCCCAAGGGCTTGCAGCCCGACTGGCCAGCCAGCCCGCAGCCGCGCCTTTTGTTCACGCCGCAAGGTTGGGCGCAGCCGGGTTCGGTGCGCTGGCGCTGGGCCGAAGGCAGCCAGCAATGGGCCTGGAGCCGTGACGGCCGCCTGCAGACGGCGGCGCTGCCATGAGGCGCCAACAGCGTGGTTTCACCCTGCTGGAAGTGACCGTGGCCCTGGCGATTGCCGCCGTGTTGGCGGTCATCACCAGCCAGGTCCTGCGCCAGCGCCTGGCGGTGCAGGACAACCTGCAACAGCACCGCCTCGGCCTGCTCTGCGCCCGCGAACTGCAAGCCCGTTTCACCGTCGAGCAGTACTGGCCGACCCACAATCAGGTGGATGGGCATCTGAGCCAAGGCGGCCAAGTGTGCCATTGGCAGCTGAAACTGCGCCGCACCGGCGTGCGTGACCTGCGCAGGGGTGAACTGCTGCTGTTCGGCGACCGCGACCAGCGGCTGCCGCTTGGCCAATACAGTGTGTTTCTGGAGCGCCCATGAAGCGGCAGCAGGCAGGCCTGACCTTGATCGAACTGATGGTGGCCCTGGCCCTCACCGCGCTGCTCGGCGTCATGCTGGCGGCATTGGTCAATGGCTGGCTGAAGGTGCGTGAACGGTTGCAGGTGAGCAGCCAGGAAGCGTCGGTGCTGGATTTCTGCCTGGCCCTGGAGCGGCGCTTCGACAGCCCGGTCCTGCGCCGGGTGTATGACCAGCGATTGCCCTTGCCCAGCCGTTGGTTCGACTGGCAAGCGGCGAGCGGCCAACTGCTGTGGGTGGCGGCGACAGGCCTGCCCGAAGCCGAAGGCGGGTCGCGCTTGCAGCGCCAGCGTCTGCGCTTCGAGGCGCGTGAGCAGCGCCTGCTGCTGGAAACCTCGGCGGACTTGTATGCCGCCTCGGCGCCGCGCTGGGTGCTGCGTGAACAGCTAGGGCGGGTGAGCGCGATGAACATCCTTTACCACCAGAGTGGCCGCTGGCTGCCCTGGCCTTCCGACCAACCCGCGCACCCCGGCCGTGGCGTGCGCCTGGAATTGCAACGTGATGGAGCACCGTATGCCTGCACCTTCGTTCTTCCCTGGGGGCGCTCATGAACCTTGACTGGCGTCGACGCTCACCGGCTCGACCTTGGCTGTTGGTGCGTCCTGGCAACCCTTGGGACTGGTTACTGGTCGAAGGCGGTGTCGCGCTACGCCAGGGGCAGGGCGAACCGCCGGCGAACCTGCAGGCACGGGTGGCGTTGATCGTGCCGGCCGAGCACTGCAGCCATTTCCAGTTGCCCGCACCGCCAGGGCTAAAGCGTGAAGAATGGCCATTGCTGCTTGAAGACCGCTTGCTGCAAGGCGCGGATGAGGTGGTGTGCGGGTATTTGGGGCGCGAGGCCGGGCAAGTTCGGTTACTGGCGGTGGCGCGCGAGCGCCTGGACGATTGGCGCGGGCAATGCGCCGAGTGGGGGCTGATGGCCGAGCGTTGCTGGGCCGAATTCCAGTTGCTGCCGGCACCCGAGGCGGGGGCCGCCTGGTGGTGGCGCAAGCAAGACGGGGTCAGCCTGCTCAAGGGGCTGAGCGAAGACGCTGGCGAGCATTGGCTGGCTTGGCCTGAAGCCATGGGCGAGGTGCTGGTCGAACCCTGGCCGCAGTTACGCAGGCTACCTCTAGAAGGCCAGTGGCCTGCAGCATTGGCAGCGCTCGACAGCTTGCCTGGCCTGTTCGAGCAGCGGCGGCGTCGCACGTTGGCGGGGCCGACGCGGCAGCAGTGCCAGCTCATGGCTGCCTGTCTGCTGTTGGCGTGCACCTGGGGCAGCGTGTGGGCGGCCCAGCAATGGCGCCAGGCCCAGCTCTGGCAAGCCCAGGTGGTGGCTGTGACGGGTGAGCAGGCGGGCCCCAGGCAAGCAGCTCAGGCGCTCAAGCGCCTGCGTGAGGCCGGCTTGCAGCAGCAAGTGCGCCTGCGTCAGCTCGACGATTTACAAGGGCGCTTGCACGCCTGGCTGAGTGAGCATCCCGGCTGGCGCCTGCAAGCGGTGCGCTTTGATGGCCAGCGCTGGCATGTGCGGCTGGAGGGCGAGGGCGCCGCCCCCCCTTGGCGTGAGATGGCCAGTGCGGTGGGGGCTCAGGTGCAGGTGAGTGGCGGCGAGTCGTCGCCAAACGTGGTGTTCGACCTGGAGGTGGCGGCATGAGCACTGCGTGGATGCAGCGTCACCGTTTGCCGCTGGCCGTGTGCCTCATCATGCTGCTGTCGAGCGTGCTGTTGGTGCGCGAAGGCGTGGCGCAATGGCGCGCGCTGAGCCAATGGCAGGCGCTGGCGCAAATGGCAGTAGGTTTGCAGGGCGGTGCGACGCTGAACCTGGAGCGCCTGCGCCAGTCGGCGCAGGCGCGGCAGATCGAATTACTGGAGGTGGCCACGCAGGGCGAGGCCTGGCACCTGCGCGGTCAGGTGGGCGATGAGCAGGCCTTGCTGGGTTGGGTACGCGCGCTGCACGCCGAAGGCGCGCAGCCCTTGCAGTGGGGGTTGGAGCAAGACACCCAGGGCATGCGCTTCGACCTGGTGCTTCGACCATGAGCCGGGGCGCTGTGGCGTGGTTGCTGCTGGTGTTTAGTGTGACCTTACTGGTGCAGTTGCCCGCCAGCTGGTTGGTGCGTGGTTTTGGGTTGTCGGCCGCGGGTGTGAGCGGCAGCCTGTGGCACGGGCAGGCGCGGCAGATCGGCCCGTTCGGGCCGTTGCAATGGACCTTACAGCCGTGGCGTTTGCACGGGCAGGGCGCATTGGGGTTTCAGGGGCAGGCATGGCACGTGCAGGTCCACGGTTGGCCCTGGCGCTGGGAGGGGGAAGTGCGCCCGGTCGCGGCACAGGTGACGGTGCCGGCGGCATATCGCCTGGCCGGGCAGTGGCAGGGGTCGGTGCGTGTACAGGGTGCGTGGCGGCAATGCCTTGCCAGCGATGGGCGCCTCACGGTTACGGACTTGGCGTTGAGTGAGCCCTGGTCGCTGGGGTTGGGGCAAGGCTGGCTCGAGGTACAGTGCCGTGGGGGTTGGCACCTGTTAGGGCAGTTGCTGCAGCCAGGGCAGCATCAGCTCGACGTGGATGCCGATGTGCGGGGGCGACAGGCCCAGATCGCCATCGCGCTGCAACCCGATGCTGCCCTGACCCCACTGCTGCGCGGCGCGCAGTGGCTGGAGCCAGAGGCAACGGCAGGGCAGCGGCGAGTCCGTTGGTAACCAGCCGGCTCTGCGGTGAAATGCCCCCTACCGGGGCGCGTTAGATGAGGGGTCAGTCCGCCTTGCCCTGGGTACTCGACACCCATTGCTCGCTGCGGTTGTGCCCGCTGGTACGCAATACCCCAAGATCAAGCGCATTCTCGCCGTCAGCCGCGCCCTTGCCCTTGGTGAACTCAGCCACTGCTGTGCCCAGGTCCACCGGCGAGTTGGACACGTCAATCGACACATCGCGGCGATAGTCGCTGCCACTCAGGGTCTCTTGGCTAATCGCATTGGCGCTCAGCTCGACATCACCCTTGGCCGACTGCAACCGCGCGCCGACCAAGCGAGCGTCCCCCGCGACCTTCAGCGCGATGCCTTCGCTGCCCTTGAGCGTGGTCTGCCTGGCCACGGTGTCGCGCTGTTGATGGGACAGGTCCAGGCGCAAGGTCGGTGAGAAACCAGGTTCGGCCTTGCTCAAGGCTGGGCCGGCTTTTTCGCCGACCTTGCTACCCAGCGGCCCTGCCAGCGCGGTGGCGGCGTTGGTATAGCCTTGCGGGTTCTTTTCCTGGCTCAGGCGTGCGTCAGCTTTCACCGTCAGGCTATCGACGCTGTCCTTGCGGCTGGCAATCCGCAGATCGCCGCCGACCTCACCGGTAATACGCCCTGCCTCCAGGCTGGCACCTTCGACACGCGTATCGCCACGGCTGTGCAACTGGATACCCTCAGCGCGCAGCTGGCTGGCATTCCAGGTCTGGTTGTCGCGCTTGTCCAGGGCGACCTGGGCGCGGCCATGCAGGCCACGGGTATCGGTATCCCCCTTGGCCATGTTGAAACCAGCCCCCGCGGTGATGTCGAGGTTGTCGCGTTGCTCCCGGTTGCTTGATGCTTCCACCAGCATGCCGCCCCCGGCGGCGTTGAGCACGATCTGTTCGGCTGAGGCGTGCAGCCCCTGCAGGTGCAAGGCGATGTCCTCGCGGGCACGGCTGCTCAGCGTCAGTGTGCCGGCGCTGTCGAAGCGGGCATCGACAGCCTGGCTGGCATCTTCGTTCTGCTTGCCGTGGTTGAAGTGCCCGCCGATTCCGCCGCCCTTGGTTGCGCCGGTCTTGGCCGCAAGCTCCAGGCCGCCGCCCAGGTTGCCGCCCTTGGCCTGTTGGGTATCGCTGCCTGCGGTGACCTGCAAACGGCCACCACTTTCCAGCAGGGTATCCCCGACCTTGGCGTCACGGCTGCCGATACGCGTCCCCTCCAGCTTCAGGTCGCCATCACTGCTCAGGTGAACATCGCCCTTGGCATCGATCTGCGCAACCTGGGCCTTGGTCTGCGCGCTGTCTTGCTGGCGGTGATCAAGGTAGCCGCGGGTGTCGACGCCGGTGCTGCCGGGGCGATTGCCGACCTTGGCCCAGGCGTTGCCGTCAAGCTGGCCTGCTGCTTGGGTATTACGGTCATTGCCTTGGGACAACGACAAGGTACCCCCACTGCGCATGGCCACGTTGCCTTGGCCACCGTCGATGCGCGAGCCTTCGTACAGGCCATCGCTGCCCAGCTGCACCTGGATACCCTGTTGCCCATAGAGGCTTCCGGGCACGGCGGTACTGGCAGTGTCCTGTTTGCCCAGCGAGCCGCCCTTGCCGGCGGCGCGAACATTGAGGTCGTTGCCGCTGCTGGTGTCCACGCGGGCATCGCCGCCATAGGCCATGCGCTGCACGGTATCTACCTGCGTGTTCTCGGCTGCCCGCAGGGTGTGCTGCGAGGCGTCGATCAGCAGTTGCCCGGCGTTGGCCTTCCAGGCGGTGCCCTGGTCATCAATGACACCGGCCTTGACCTCGACCGCTGCACCGGTCAGCTCGCTGACCTGGGCCAAGCTGCGGCGTTGGTTCTCCAGGCGTTTGAGATGGTCCACGGTCATGTCGGCGCCGACGCTCGGGGCCACCATCGCGTCTTCAGGCGAGGCTTGCTGAAAGCGCGCGGCCTCCTCACCGAGTACCAGGCGTTCGATGGGGCGGGTGAGGTCACGGTATTCCACGCTGGCACCGAGGCTGCCGGCCCAGTTGTCTGTGACGCTTTCACGCTCATGGGTTTCTTGCGCTGCACGGTTCTCGATGTGCTTGGCGGTGACCTTCAGTTGCTGGCCGGCATCGACGCGTGCGGCTTCGGTGAGCAAATGCTCGGCCTCCAGCTTCACCCCGGCGCTCGCCTTCAATTCGCTGCGTTGCAGCGTGCTGTCGCGTTCGAGCTGAGTCTGGGTGTTGTGATGGCCTGCGAAGGCGCTGCCCAACCGGTCGATACCCCCCGTCACTTTAACGCTGCCCCCACTCTGGCTGTTTTTGCTGATGGACTCGCGCTCATTGCGGGTTGCACCCAGGGAGATGTGCTTGGCGGTCACGTTCAGGTCACCGGCGCTGGCCTGGACTTTGGAGCCATTGACCTGCAAATGGGCATCGCTTTGCAGGCCTACCGAGGCGCCCTTGAGTTCGCTGGAGACTTGTGATGTTTCCTGTGTCGTACCGGTCGTGGTAGCGACCTGATAGCCCAGGCTGGCCTCGTACTGGCGCGAGTCCGGTTTGCCATCCTGCGCCTCTTCAGTCTGCTTGGCGCCGACGCTGAGGCCACGTTGCTGGTGCCGGGTGTCGGTTTCGTTGCGCGACTGCGCGCTGTCGATCACCAGGTCGCCCTTGGCTTCTACCTGCAAATGTTTACCTGCTTCGACCTTTGCCCCGTGGATACGCAGTTCGTCGGCGCTGGCCAGGCGCAGGTTACTGCTGGATGAGACGTCGCTGACCAGTACCTGGTCCTTGCGTGTGGTGTGCTTGCGGTCGCTGCCGATCAGGCCGAACAGCTTGCTGTCGCGCTGGTGATCGGTCGAGGTACTGCTGCCGCGGTCGGCTTCGATCGCCAGCAGGCCGTTTTCGCTGTAGAGCACCGAGTCTTCCTTGCCATGCACCTTGCTGCCTTTGATGGTGACCTGGTCGGCCGTCATGTTCAGCTTGCCGTCCGCCGTCACACTGCTGCCAGCCACGACCTGCGCTTGGGTGTCATTGCCTTTGCGGTCGCCAAAGAAGGTGCCGGAGACCAGGTCGCCGCGGTAATTGCGTTGGGTGCCGCTTTCCTGCAAGGCCGTGGTCCCGACCTGGATGTGTCGGGCCTTCAGTTGCATGTCGCTGTTCGCATGCAGCGTGCTGCCTTCAACCTTGAGGGCGTCGGCTGCGGTAAGGGCCAGGCGCCCGGCATTCAGCGTGCTGCCCCGGGCTGTTTCGCGGGTTTGCTCGGTGTCGCTGTCGCCGCGCCACAGGTCTTTGCGGTGGCGCACCTGTTCGGTGATGTGTTTGCTGTCGATGCCCGCCACGATGTCCAGGTTGCCGGCGCTGTCGATGTTCAGCTCACCCCCTGTGCTCACGTCGGCGGCCAACAGGCGCATATCGGCACCCGATTGCAGCCGAACGTTGTCATGGCCGCGCAACTGCGTGCCCTGCTGTTGACGGTCGCGGGTGGTGCGCTCGCGGTTGTAGGTTTCGCGGGTGATGAAGAGGAACTTCTTGTTCCAGTTTTCGCGATCGTGCTGGGTGTTTTCCAGGCTGTCGGCGTCCAGGGTGAGCTTCTGCCCGGCCGTGACCACCACCTGTTGTGCCTGGCCATCGACGGCGCGCAGGGTCAGGTCGTCGGCGGCGCTGAGGGCCAGGGCGCCCCGTTCGCTGTGAAGTTCGGCGCGGGTGTCGGCCTTGCCGCTGATGTGCAGGCCACCGGCTGACTGGATGTCGATACCGTCGGTGGCATGTGCCTGAACGGGCCCCATGCGCACGCCCGCGCCTTCGGCGGTGCTCACTACGCGGATGCGCCCGGCGCGCATGGCCCCGAACAGGCTGGCATCGATACTGGCCGCTGTGCCGGGCAAGTGCTCGACCACCTGGCCGCTGGCCTGGTCGATGCGGTTGCGGCCTACCGTGACGTTCAGTTCACCGCCGGCCATCAGCAGCCCTTTGCTGTCTACCTGCGGCGCGATCAGGTCAAGCGCGCCGGTGCTGTTGCTTTGGCCAGCGGGCAGTACCTGCAGGGCGCCGCTGGCATTGAGGGTGTCGAGGTACTTGAGTTGCTGGTCTTCGAATTGTGGGGTGCCGACCACGAAGCCCGCGCGTGTGGTGTTGATGAAGCTGCCTCCGTTGAGGGTGATGCCATTGGGGTTGGCCAGGATGTAATCGGCGGGGCGGCCGAAGATTTCCTGCGGCCCCTCGATCAGCGAGGCGTTGCGGCTGATCACTTCATTGAGAATGGTCGAAGCCGCCTGGCCCTGGAACTGCGGGTTGGCGGCCAAGGCTCCGGCCAGTTGCGATTGGCCGGCCTGGGTGGCGTTGTTCAGCACCACGCCGGGGTTGCCAACGTTGTAGTCGAGGAACTGGTTGTGTGACAGGCCGCCGGCGTTGGGGGCGACAATGTCGATGACCGGCACACCATGGCCATTGTTGATGACCGGGGTGCCACCTGGACCGGTGGCGGCTTCAAGGCTGCCCTGGGCCAGCACGCTGCTGGAGCCGAGCAGGGCGAGGAAGATGGCCCAACGCAAGGTATCCGGGCGGGTAGACGTCAACTGCGAGCGCGTTTGCATGGTCTCGTACTCTTTTTTTGTTGTGGGGTGAATCAGATGCTCAGGTTCCACTCCAGCACCCAGAAGCCCGGCTCCAGAAGCGCGCGGGGTAGGTCACTGGTGTACAAGGCGCGTTGGTAGTCCAGGCGCAGGCGGCTGTCGGGCAGGCTCAATTCGATGCCGGCTGCCGCGCCTGCCAGGCGTTGAACGGGGCTGTCGCGAGCTAGCCGGGTCCAGCCCTGATCGAGGCCGGCATAGGGCCGCAGCTGCAGCGGCCCGGCCCAGGCCGGCGTCAGCGGATAACTGAAGGTGTTACGCCAGACGGCACTGCTGGCGCCGGAGTAAGTGCGCAGGCGGAACCCGCGCACAGCCGAATCATCGCTGGCCAGCAGTTGCTCGACGGCCGGCAGCCGGTCGCGGCTGTATTGCAGGCCCAGTTCGCTCTGCCAGCGCCAGGGCCGCTGCGCCGGGCCTTGGCGCAGGTGCAGCAGCGTGCCGCGGTACTTGCGAAAGTCCGGGCGCGGGCCCAGCGCACTGGGGGCTGAAGCGTCCGCGCCAAACCAGTCCACCCCTTGGGCGAGCCCGAGGTAGCCGTGCCACAGGCCGCCTTCGAGCCACAGCAGGTTGATGCCGGCTTCCACCGTGGTCAGGGTGGGGCTCTGCAGGCTCACGGCCTTGCCGCCGGTGCGGTTGGTGAGCTGCTTGCGGTCCAGCCGGGCGCTGGCGCTGAGCATGCCCTGCTGATTGCGCCATAGCACCCGCTCGGCGCTGAGCCCCAGAAAGCGGCTGTTGCCACTGCTGGTCTGGCGCCCTTGGGGGATGGGCGCGCGGTAGCTCAATTGGTTGGCGCTGGCGGCGAAGGTCCACGGGCCGTACGGGATGCTGTAGTACGCCGTGACACCGTTGCTTCGCCCCGGCGCATCGATGACGGTCCTGGCCAACGACAGGCGCAGGTCGTCGTTCAGGCCAAACGGGCTGTCCAGGCCAATGCCGAGGCTTAGGCGATGGCGGCCGGTCAGTTCGCTGCCACGGTTGTCCAGGCGGCTGTCCAGGTGCCAGCGCGAGGCGGTTTTGTGGGGCTGAACCACTACCCGGGTGCCGCCCTGCTGGGCGCCGGGCAGCAAGTCGACACTCAGCTCATAGGCTCGCAGGCGGTTGAGTTGGTCGAGCCCTTGCTCCAGCGTCGGCAGGTACAGCGGCTGCCCCAGCACGTCAGGAAAAGCGCCACGCAAGGAAAGCGGCAGGTCGGCGCTGAGTTCGATCGACTCGACAAAGCCTTCGCTGATGAGGATGTCCAGCGGTGCGCCATCCTCGGGCGGCTGGCTCAGGTAAGGGCGGCTGGTGGGGTAGCCCGCCTGCACGTAGCGCTGGGTGATGGCCTTGAGCAGCAGGTTGATGTCGACGATGCCCATGCAAGGCTGCATGAAGGGCAGCACGGTTGCTTCCAGTACCGTGCCCGGCACCTGCCGATGGCCTGCCAGACGAACACCGGTCACCGCCCAGCAGTGGCTGTCGACCGCCTGTATGGCCTGGTTTTCGTCATCGCCTGGCGGGGCGGGGGCACGCTGCCAGCGCTCGAGCCGTTGTTGCTGTTCCAGCTGGCGCAACGTTTGCTGCTGCTCGCGCAACTGCTGGCTGGCCAGGTCGTCGGCCCAGGCCAGGGGGCTGGCCAGCCAGCAGGCAAGCAAGCTGCTGGCAAAGATGCGTATTCGGTACGGCATTGAAGCACCCCGCAGATGACGTACGGATTTCGTATTCGTCTGCGTGGATGCTAAGGATTAAGTCATTCGGTTGGATGCAGTACGCCGCCTAAGCGGATGTCAGGCCGGTTCGCGGTTGAAGGTGCGAAAGCTCCTACACGATCAGCTCATTTTGTAGGACGTCAGGGGCGTATCTCGATCAATGTCCCGTCCTTGACGAGTTCCCAGACTTCCTGCATGTCGCGGTTACGCATGGCAATGCAACCGTCCGTCCAGTCCAGGGTATGGAAGTACCACTCCGGGTATTCGTCGTTGATCGGCGTGCCATGGATCATGATCATGCTGCCGGCGCTTACGCCTTCGCGGGTGGCGCGGGCGGCGTCGCTGATGTTCGGGTAGTTGATGTGCATGGCCAGGTTGAAACGGTCGCTCTGTTTGCGCCAGTCCAACCAGTAGAGGCCCTCGGGGGTCTTCTTGTCGCCTTCGCGTTCCTTGGCGCCCTTGGGCTGCTTGCCCAGGGAAATCCGGTAGGTCTTCAGTGGCTCACCACGGCTGATCAGTTGCAGGCGGCGCTCGGACTTGATCACCAGCACCTTGTCGATGAGCGGCTGCATGGCGGCCTGCGATTGCGACTGCGCAGGCGCCGGTGGCTGCGGCTTGCGAATGATGGTCTCGGTGAAGGCAGCCTGGGACACCGAGGTAACGCAAAGGCAGAAAAGGGCAAACAACCAGCGCATGAAGCAGCACCTGCAGGCTTAAGTAGTGGGCGAGACGTTCATCGGCGGCAGGTACTCATGGCCTATGGGGTAGTGCTGCCCGATGCGGTCGCGATAGTAGCATTCTAGTGTGCGTGTGACGGTGCGGAAAGCCAGCTCGTCCCACGGTATCTCATGTTGTTCGAACAATCGCACCTCCAGGCTCTCGATGCCCACATCAAAGCTTAGGTCGGCCAGTTCCGCGCGGAAGAACACGTGTACCTGGTTGATGTGCGGCAGGTCGAACAACTGGTACAGGGCCATGGGTCCTACTTGGGCGCAGGCCTCCTCGACGGTTTCGCGACGGGCGGCCTGGTCGAGGGTTTCGCCGTTTTCCATGAACCCGGCGGGCAGGGTCCAGTAGCCGCGGCGTGGCTCGATGGCGCGCCGGCACAGCAGCACCTGGCTACCAAAGGTAGGCAGCACACCCGCGACGATGTTGGGGTTCTGGTAGTGAACCGTCTGGCAATACTCGCAGACGTACCGCAGGCGGCTGTCGCCCTCGGGTATCCGCTGAACGACCGGTTGGCCGCATGCGCTGCAGAATTTCATGCTGTTCTTCCCTTTTGACTGGGCTATCTTGGCGCGCCGACGGGGCCGCCGCAAGCGCACGGGGCTTGGGTGCTTCGCGGCTTTGGTGCATCATGCAAGACAGGCCTTGGATACGAGAGTGCGCAATGCTGGACGAGCTTCTTCGCCGAATGAGCAACCATGAACCTGCATCACTGGAAACTGACCGAAGGTTTCCCGAAGCGGCGGTACTCTTGCCCATTACCCGCAGCGAAGCGCCCGAACTGGTTTTGACCCTGCGCGCCAAGGGGCTGTCGACCCATGGCGGCGAAGTCGCCTTCCCCGGTGGCCGCCGCGACCCCGAAGACCCGGACCTGGTGTTTACCGCCCTGCGCGAAGCCGAAGAAGAAATCGGCCTGCCCCCTGGGCTGGTGGAAGTGATCGGCCCGCTGAGCCCGCTGATCTCGCTGCATGGCCTGAAAGTAACGCCATTCGTCGGGCTTATCCCTGATTACGTCGAATACCGCGCCAATGATGCGGAGATCGCGGCAGTATTCACCGTGCCGCTGGAGTTCTTCCGCCAGGACCCGCGTGACCACACCCACCGTATCGATTACCAGGGCCGCAGTTGGTATGTGCCCAGCTACCGTTATGGCGAATACAAGATTTGGGGGTTGTCGGCGATCATGATCGTCGAGCTGGTCAACCTGCTGTATGACGCGGGTATCAGCTTGCATCAACCTCCGGAACGTTACATCGAGATCTGAGCGGGGCCCACCCTGCCGTTTGCCGCAAACCGCCGCCGTTTATCCTGAGGAGCGAGCATGAAATATCGCCTGGGCGACCTGCGGGTCGACAGCCATCCGACCAGTTGGATCGCGCCCAACGCCACCGTGATCGGCAACGTGCGCCTGCAGGCCCGTGCCAGTGTCTGGTTTGGCGCTGTATTGCGGGGTGACAATGAGCTGATCGACATCGGCGAAGACAGCAATGTCCAGGACGGCACGGTGATGCACACCGACATGGGCTCTCCGTTGACCCTGGGCAAGGGGGTGACGGTGGGGCATAACGCCATGCTGCATGGTTGCACGGTTGGCGACTACAGCCTGATCGGCATCAATGCCGTGATCCTCAATGGGGCGCGGATTGGTAAACACTGCATCATCGGCGCCAATGCGCTTATCCCCGAGGGCAAGGAAATCCCCGACGGGTCGCTGGTGATGGGCTCGCCGGGCAAGGTGGTGCGCGAGCTCAGCGAGCAGCAGATGCGCTTGATCGAGGCCGGTGCCGCGCACTATGTGCACAATGCCCAGCGCTATGCGCGTGACTTGGTGGTGGATGATGAGTGAAGCGGTCAAGGCAGAGCGCCCGGTGGCGTCGCCGTGCGTGAGCATCTGCGCGCTGGACGAGCAGGACATCTGCACGGGGTGCCAACGTACGGTGGCCGAGATCGGGCGCTGGGGGCGCATGGATAACACTGAGCGCCGCGCCGTGCTGAAGCTTTGCCATGAGCGGGCAGTGGCTGCCGGGTTGATTTTGTAGGCGCGGCTGCCGCTGACCCCAAAATCAAGTAACCTGTGCGGCTTGTCTGACGGTTACTGCTCATGTTCTATCTCATTGCCTATATCAGCAGCGTAGTGCTGATCAACTACGCCTTTTCCAGTGCCCCGCACCTAGACATCATCTGGTCTGCGTGGGGCGGCCTGGTGTTCATCCTGCGCGACATGGTCCAGACCCGTTTCGGGCATGGCGCCTTGGTCGCCATGCTGGTGGCCCTTGTGCTGTCGTATGTCACCTCGGAACCGGCCATCGCGCTGGCCAGCGCCACCGCCTTCTTCATCTCAGAGCTGATCGACTGGCTGGTGTTCAGCATCACCCGTCGGCCGCTGCGTGACCGCCTGTGGCTGAGTTCGGCGCTGAGCATCCCGGTCGATACCTTCATTTTCTTCGGCATGATCGGTGCCTTGACGCCGGCCGTGATCGGCACGGCAATGGCCTCGAAGTTCGCCGGTGTCACTGCCGTGTGGCTAGCCATGGCATTTCGCGCCCGGCGGGCTGCCGCGGTCGGTTGATGGTGTAGAATACGGGTCCTTTTTCAGCGGGCGGCGCTCAGCCTGGCGCAGCCCCGGACGCCTTCGAGGACCTGAAATGACCCGTATCGGAACCCCATTGTCGCCCACCGCGACCCGAGTACTGCTCTGCGGCTGCGGTGAGCTGGGCAAGGAAGTGGTGATCGAGCTGCAGCGCCTGGGCGTCGAAGTGATTGCCGTAGACCGCTACGCCAACGCACCGGCCATGCAGGTGGCGCACCGCAGCCATGTGGTCAACATGCTCGATGGCGTCGCCCTGCGCGCAGTGATCGAAGCCGAGAGGCCGCATTACATCGTCCCCGAAATCGAAGCCATTGCCACCGCGACCCTGGTCGAGCTGGAAAACGAAGGCTTCACCGTGGTGCCCACCGCCCGCGCCACCCAGCTGACCATGAACCGCGAAGGCATCCGTCGCCTGGCCGCCGAAGAGCTGGACCTGCCGACCTCGCCGTACCACTTCGCCGACACCTACGAAGACTATGCCAAGGCCGTGGCCGATGTCGGCTACCCGTGCGTGGTCAAGCCAGTGATGAGCTCGTCGGGCAAAGGCCAGAGCCTGCTGCGCAGCGATGCCGACCTGCAGAAGTCCTGGGATTACGCCCAGGAAGGCGGCCGCGCCGGCAAGGGCCGGGTGATCATTGAAGGCTTCATCGATTTCGATTACGAAATCACCCTGCTGACCGTGCGTCACGTCGGCGGCACCACGTTCCTGGAGCCTGTCGGCCACCGTCAGGAGAAAGGCGATTATCAGGAGTCGTGGCAGCCCCAGGCCATGAGCCCGAAAGCCTTGGCAGAATCGCAGCGTGTGGCTCAGGCAGTCACCGATGCCTTAGGCGGTCGTGGCCTGTTCGGCGTGGAGTTGTTCGTCAAGGGCGACCAGGTGTGGTTCAGCGAAGTGTCGCCGCGCCCGCACGACACGGGCTTGGTGACGTTGATCTCCCAGGACCTGTCGCAGTTCGCCCTGCATGCACGCGCCATCCTTGGCCTGCCGATTCCGGTGGTGCGCCAGTTTGGGCCATCGGCGTCGGCGGTGATCTTGCCAGAAGGCCAATCGCAACAGGCCAGCTTCGCCAACCTTGGCGCTGCGCTGAGCGAGCCGGACACGGCCATTCGCCTGTTCGGTAAGCCGGAAATCAACGGTACCCGTCGCATGGGTGTCTGCCTGGCGCGTGATGAATCGATCGAAGCGGCGCGAGCCAAAGCGACCCGCGCTTCGCAGGCGGTCAAGGTCGAGTTCTGATTTAGGACCGTTAGGGCCGCTTTGCGGCCCATCGCCGGCAAGCCAGCTCCCACAGGTTCTGCTCAAAGCTCAAGGGCTGTGTGGGCCCTGTAGGAGCTGGCTTGCCTGCGATGGGCTGCAAAGCAGCCCCATTAGTTAGAGCTCCGTGTTTCGGGTCTCTTTCAGGCACAGCACTGCAATCAAGCTGATCACCGCCGCCACCGACACATACCCGCCCACCCAGCTCAACCCGCCCATGCTCACCAGCTTCTGAGCAAAGAACGGCGCCGCCGAAGCCCCCACGATGCCACCCAGGTTGTATGCCGCCGACGCACCGGTGTAGCGCACATGGGTAGGGAACAGCTCGGGCAGCAACGCCCCCATCGGCGCAAAGGTCACGCCCATCAGGAACAGCTCGATGGCCAGGAACAGCGCCACGCCCGTGGTGGAGCCCGAGGTCAGCAGCGGCTCCATGGTAAAGCCCGATGCCACGGCCAGCAGGCCGCCGACGATCAGCACCGGTTTGCGCCCGTAGCGGTCGCTGAGCCAAGCCGACAGGGGCGTGGCCAGCGCCATGAACACCACCGCGAAGCACAGCAGGCCGAGGAACGTCTCACGGCTGTAGCCCAGGGTACTCACGCCGTAGCTGAGCGAGAACACGGTCGAGATATAGAACAGCGCATAGCACACCACCATCGCCGCAGCGCCCAGCAGGGTCGGTACCCAGTATTTGGAGAACAGGTCGACCACCGGCATCTTCACGCGCTCATGGCGGGCAATGGCCTTGGCAAACACCGGGCTCTCTTCGAGCTTGAGGCGCACATAAAGGCCGACCAGTACCAGTGCGGCGCTGAGCAGGAACGGAATGCGCCAGCCCCATTCACGGAACTGCTCGTCACTGAGCACCAGGGCCAGGGTCAGGAACAGGCCGTTGGCAGCCAGGAAGCCGATCGAAGGCCCCAATTGCGGGAACATGCCGAACCAGGCGCGCTTGCCCGGTGGCGCGTTCTCGGTGGCCAGCAGCGCCGCGCCGCCCCATTCGCCACCCAGGCCCAGGCCTTGGCCGAAGCGCAGCAGGCAAAGAATGATCGGTGCCCAGACGCCAATGCTGTCATAGCCTGGCAGCACGCCGATGGCGGTGGTGGAAACGCCCATCAGCAGCAGCGATGCCACCAGAGTCGACTTGCGGCCGATACGGTCGCCAAAATGGCCGAACAGCGCCGAGCCCAGCGGGCGGGCGAGGAAGGCGATGCCGAAAGTGAGGAAGGCCGCGAGCATCTGCGCGGTGCCCGACCCGGACGGGAAGAACACCGGGCCGATCACTAGCGCGGCGGCCGTGGCGTATACATAGAAGTCGTAGAACTCGATGGCCGTGCCGATGAAGCTGGCAGTGGCCACCCGTGCGGGGGAGTTGACCGGCGCGGCAGGCGCTTCGGCATAGGTGCTGCTCGTGGTCATTAAGTAGGTCCCTAACAGTCTGGTCGTGCTCCATGGGCTTGATCCGCCAGGGCGCGTACCTTCAAAGGGCAGGCACGCCTATGCGGACGCCGGAGCGTATTGTTCTTTTGCTCGCCCGACTGACGATAGCCCAAGGGGGATAGGGGCGGGAGCGGGCACTGTTCGGGGTGTTGAAGCAGGACCGCGGGGCGTGTCAGTGGGGCGGACTGGCCGTGTGGCGCCGGGTGCGGGTAGCAGGCGGGACGGCGGGGCTGGGTAAGCGTGACCTGAGTATAGCTATCGGGTCACGGTCCACACCAGTACCTTGCTGGCGCAATTGTCCTCTGTTTCGAGGATTTCCAGGCGATATCGGCCGATCTTCAGGCAAACGGCGCTTTCCGGGATGCTTTCCAGCGCTTCGGTGACCAGGCCGTTGAGGGTCTTCGGCCCGCCATCGCAGGGCAGGTGCCAGCCCAGGGTGCGGTTGATCTCGCGCAGCGAGGCGGTGCCTTCGATGACAAAGGTGCCATCGGGCTGGGGGTGTACGTGCGGGTTGTCCAGCCCCTGCTCGTCTTCGAACTCGCCGACGATCTCTTCGAGGATGTCTTCCAGGGTGACGATGCCCAGCACCTCGCCGTACTCGTCCACCACCACACCCAGGCGGCGTTGCTGTTTGTGGAAGTTCAGCAATTGCAGCTGCAAAGGCGTGCTTTCGGGCACGAAATAGGGCTCGTAACAGGCGCCGTGGAGTTTCTCCAGGGTTAGCTCCGCCTTGGGCAGCAGGTGGCTGATCAGCTTGGTGTTGAGGATCGCCTCAACCTGGTTGATGTCGTTGTGATAGACCGGCAAGCGGGTGTGACGGCTGACGATCAGCTGCTCGATGATGCGCTCGATCGGGTCGTCCAGGTTGATGCCATCGACTTCGTTGCGTGGCACCAGGATGTCGTTGACGGTGACTTTGTCCAAGGACTGCAAACCGTCGAGCAGGCCATGGCGTGCAGGCTCGTGCTCTTCGTCTTCGTCGAAGTCGTCGTCTTGCTCCGGGTGCAAGGCGACCGCTGTAGGCTGCACGCGGAACGGGCGCAGCAGCAGCTTGGCGCAGCCATCGAGCAGGCAGGCCAAGGGTTGCAGGAGCGCCAGGGGCACTTTCAGCAGGCTTGCACCCAGGCTCGCAAACGCCTGCGGGTTGCGCCGCGCCAGGCGCCGCGGCAGGAATTCGGCAAACACCAGCAAGGCCAGCGTCGCGCCCAGGCCGGCCATCCAGAAGCCGTGTTCGCCGCTGTAGCGCTGGCCAATCAGGCACGCCAGGCCCAGCACCAGTAACTTGCCGAGGCTGGCACACAGCACCAGCGCCTGGGCGGGCAGGGGGGCTTGACCGTCGTCGCCATTGCGCAGCGAACCATTGAGCTGCAGGCGGGCGGCATCCACGGCGCTGAAAAGCGCCGACCAGAGCAGCGCCAGTGCCAGAGTGCCGAGGAGCGGTGCGTACGGCAGGGTGTCCATGGGCGGCCGTCAGATATGCAAGATGAATTCGCGAACCAGCTTGCTGCCGAAATAGGCCAGCATCAGCAGGCAGAAACCGGCCAGCGTCCAGCGGATCGCTTTGTGGCCACGCCAGCCCAAGCGGGTGCGGCCCCACAGCAGCACGCTGAACACCACCCAGGCGACACAGGCCAGCAAAGTTTTGTGCACCAGGTGCTGGGCGAACAGGTTGTCGAGGAACAGCCATCCAGAAATCAGCGACAGCGACAGCAGGCACCAGCCGGCCCAGAGAAAGCCGAACAGCAGGCTTTCCATGGTTTGCAGCGGCGGGAAGTTGCGGATCAGGCCTGACGGGTGCTTGTTTTTCAGCTGGTGGTCCTGCAGCAACAGCAGCAACGACTGAAACACCGCGATGGTGAACAGACCGTAGGCGAGGATCGACAGCAGGATGTGCGCAAGGATGCCGGGCTCTTCGTTGATCAGCGGCACGGTACCGGGGGGCGCGAACTGGGCCAGCAGCGCAGTGACCGCGCCCAGCGGGAACAGCAGCACCAGCAGGTTTTCTACCGGGATGCGCAGGCACGCCAGCAAGGTCAGGGTAATGACCGCAACGGCGATCAGGCTGGCGGCGCTGAAAAAGTCCAGGCTCAGGCCCAGCGGGGTGATCAGCTGGAAGAACAGGGCGCCGCCCTGGGCGATGACAGCCAGGGCGCCGAGCAGGCCCAGCAGCCGTTTGTCAGCTTTGCGGCCCTGGGCCAGGTGCGTGCCCTGGTAAAGGGTCGCAGCTATATAAAGGCCGGCGGCGATCAGGTTGGGGATGAGGCTGGGTGAGGAGAACATAAGTCCTGGTTGGCGAGCCTTAAAGAGACGGAGTTTGGCATAGAGAGCTGCAAGCTGGAAGCCGCAAGGTACAAGCAAAGGCGGATCCGCGAGGTGGCTGCATTTTCTTGCCGCCTGGCGCTCGTAGCTTGCCGCTGGGAAGGCAAGGTGTGCGCCGCCGCTGCACTTCGCTATAATCGCCGCCTTGCTGTGCCCCGGGTGTGTGCATTTTCCCCCTGGGCGCCTGACAAACCTCGGCTTTTACTGGGCCTGAAAGGATCACCATGTTCGAAAACCTGACCGACCGCCTGTCACAGACGCTGCGCCATGTCACCGGCAAGGCCAAGCTGACTGAAGACAATATCAAGGACACGCTGCGCGAAGTGCGCATGGCGTTGCTCGAGGCCGACGTTGCCTTGCCGGTGGTCAAGGATTTCGTCAACAGCGTCAAGGAACGTGCGGTCGGTACCGAGGTGTCGCGCAGCCTGACCCCAGGCCAGGCCTTCGTGAAGATCGTCCAGGCAGAGCTCGAAAGCCTGATGGGCGCGGCCAACGAAGACCTCGCGCTGAACGCCGCGCCACCTGCCGTGGTGCTGATGGCCGGCTTGCAGGGTGCAGGTAAGACCACCACCGCCGGCAAACTCGCGCGCTTCCTCAAGGAGCGCAAGAAGAAGAGCGTGATGGTGGTCTCGGCCGACGTCTACCGCCCGGCCGCGATCAAGCAGCTGGAAACCCTGGCCAATGATATCGGCGTAACCTTCTTCCCGTCCGACATCAGCCAGAAGCCGGTCGCCATCGCTGAAGCGGCAATTCGCGAAGCCAAGCTCAAATTCATCGACGTGGTCATCGTCGACACCGCCGGCCGTCTGCACATCGACGCCGACATGATGGACGAGATCAAGGCGCTGCATGCCGCGGTCAAGCCGGTCGAGACCCTGTTCGTGGTCGACGCCATGACCGGCCAGGACGCCGCCAACACCGCCAAGGCCTTTGGTGAAGCCCTGCCGCTGACCGGCGTGGTGCTGACCAAGGTCGACGGTGATGCCCGTGGCGGTGCCGCGTTGTCGGTACGTGCCATCACCGGTAAGCCGATCAAGTTCATCGGTATGGGTGAGAAGACCGAAGCCCTCGAGCCCTTCCACCCGGACCGCGTCGCCTCGCGCATCCTCGGCATGGGCGACGTGCTCAGCCTGATCGAGCAGGCCGAGCAGACCATCGACAAGGCCAAGGCCGACAAGCTGGCCAAGAAGCTGAAGAAGGGCAAGGGCTTCGACCTCGAAGACTTCCGCGACCAGCTGCAACAGATGAAGAACATGGGCGGCCTGGGCGGCCTGATGGACAAGCTGCCGAGCATCGGCGGGGTCAACCTGTCGCAGATGGGCAATGCCCAGGGCGCGGCCGAGAAGCAGTTCAAGCAGATGGAGGCGATCATCAACTCCATGACCCCGGCCGAGCGCCGGGATCCTGACCTGCTCAGCGGCTCGCGCAAGCGCCGCATCGCCATTGGCTCCGGCACCCAGGTGCAGGACGTCGGCCGGCTGATCAAGCAGCACAAGCAGATGCAGAAGATGATGAAGAAATTCTCTGCCAAGGGCGGCATGGCCAAGATGATGCGCGGCCTTGGCGGCATGATGCCAGGCGGCGGCATGCCGAAGCTGTAACCCCTATTCCGGGCGCTTGTCTTTTACCGGGCGAGCGCTCAGAACCCCCGCCATGGCGGGGCAATGGCCGCGATAAGCGTGGCTTAACCGGCGAATCTGGACGGCATGGCGAGGCCTTGCCGAAAAAGTCATTTGCAAATGTCCGTGTATTCCCCGAGAATATGCGGCCTTTTGGGCACGCATGTGCCTATTTGGCTTTCAGATTTGCAGCACCGACTGCAGTACCAACTGCAGCACCGACTATAGGAACGATGTTCACATGGTAACCATTCGTCTGGCCCGTGGCGGCTCGAAAAAGCGCCCTTTCTACCACCTGACCGTGACCAACTCGCGTAACGCCCGTGACGGCCGTTTCGTTGAGCGCGTTGGCTTCTTCAACCCGATCGCATCGGGCGCCGAAGTCAAGCTGTCGGTCAACCAGGAACGCGTCACCTACTGGCTGAGCCAGGGCGCGCAGCCGTCTGAGCGTGTTGCTCAGCTGCTGAAGGAAGCTGCCAAGGCCGCTGCCTAAGATATATGAACGCGACGCCAGAAAAGGCTGACGACCTCATCGTCGTTGGCAAGATTTTTTCGGTTCACGGCGTTCGCGGCGAGGTGAAGGTGTATTCCTTTACCGATCCGATTGAAAACCTGTTGGATTATCCACGCTGGACGCTCAAGCACGAAGGCAAGGTAAAACAGGTAGAGCTGGTCAGCGGTCGTGGCTCCCAAAAGGGCCTGGTCGTGAAACTGAAAGGCCTCGATGATCGCGATGAAGCCCGTCTTCTGAGTGGTTACGAGATCTGCATACCGCGGAGCCTTTTGCCCAACCTGCCCGTCAACGAGTACTACTGGTACCAGTTGCAGGGCTTGAAGGTCATCAACCAGGACGAACACCTGTTCGGCAAGGTCGATCACCTGTTGGAGACCGGTGCGAACGATGTAATGGTGGTCAAGCCGTGCGCAGGCAGCCTGGATGATCGCGAGCGTTTGTTGCCCTATACGGAGCAATGCGTGCTGGCAATCGACCTGGAAGCAGGCGTGATGCGGGTTGAATGGGACGCGGACTTCTAAACGATGGGTAACCTTCGCGTAGACGTCATCACGTTGTTCCCCGAGATGTTCTCGGCCATCACGGAGTACGGCATTACCAGCCGCGCGGTAAAACAGGGGTTGCTTCAGGTAACGTGCTGGAACCCGCGGGACTACACCACAGATCGCCACCATACCGTGGATGATCGGCCGTTTGGCGGTGGTCCGGGCATGGTGATGAAAATCAAGCCTCTGGAAGACGCCCTGGTTAGCGCCAGGCAAGCGACCGGAGCATCGGCAAAGGTGATCTACCTTTCGCCGCAAGGCCGCAAGCTGACTCAGCAAGCGGTCAAAGGCCTGGCCGAACAGGAATCGTTGATCCTGATCGCCGGTCGTTATGAAGGCATCGACGAGCGCTTTATTGAGGCTCATGTCGATGAGGAGTGGTCGATTGGCGACTATGTGCTTTCCGGTGGCGAGCTGCCGGCCATGGTACTGATCGATGCGGTTACGCGGCTGCTGCCCGGAGCTTTAGGGCATGTGGACTCGGCGGAGGAAGACTCTTTCACCGACGGTCTGCTCGATTGCCCGCACTACACCCGACCTGAGGTGTATGCGGATCAGCGTGTTCCCGACGTGTTGCTAAGTGGCAACCATGCACATATCCGGCGTTGGAGGATGAAGCAGTCCCTTGGTAGGACCTTCGAACGACGCGCCGATCTTCTGGAAAGTCGCTCGCTTTCTGGAGAAGAGAAGAAGCTGCTCGAGGAATACCTCCGCGAGCGGGACGATAGTTAAACGTATCGATGGTGGATCACGTATCCATCTTAGGAGCACAGCATGACCAACAAGATCATCCAGCAGCTCGAAGCCGAGCAGATGAGCAAGGAAATCCCAACCTTCGCACCGGGCGACACCATTATCGTCCAGGTTAAAGTGAAGGAAGGTGAGCGTTCCCGTCTGCAGGCGTTCGAAGGCGTCGTTATCGCCAAGCGTAACCGCGGTCTGAACAGCGCCTTCACCGTGCGCAAAATCTCCAGCGGCGTTGGCGTAGAGCGTACCTTCCAGACCTACAGCCCGCAGATCGACAGCCTGGCCGTGAAACGTCGTGGTGACGTGCGTAAAGCCAAGCTGTACTACCTGCGCGACCTGTCCGGCAAAGCCGCTCGCATCAAGGAAAAACTGTCCTGAGTGCAGTTTGACCGGTGGCCCAGGCCGCCTTGCGAGAAAAAAAGCAGCCTTCGGGCTGCTTTTTTGCGTTTTGAAACCCAAGCGATATGACCCGACATGACAACCCGAGACCAGGAAATCCAGCGCCGCACCGAACTGTCGGTGACCCGCGTGACCAAGGCGGTATTCCCCAACACCACTAACCACCACAACACCCTGTTCGGCGGCACTGCGCTGGCCTGGATGGATGAAGTGTCATTCATCGCGGCCACGCGCTTTTGCCGTTTGCCGCTGGTGACGGTGTCGACCGACCGTATCGACTTCAAGCACCCGATCCCGGCGGGCTCGATCGTCGAGCTGGTCGGCACGGTGATCAAAGTCGGCAACACCAGCCTGCAGGTGCAGGTGGATGTGTTCGTCGAGAACATGTACCTGGATGGCCGTGAACGGGCAATCCATGGCGTGTTCAGCTTTGTCGCCATCGACGAAGACAAGCGCCCGGTGCCGGTGCTGCCAGCAGCCTGAGGTTCACCCTGGCGTGGTAGCCGTGCCCGCGACCGGCGCCGGTTCTACCAGCGCCACCAGGGTCCAGCCAGGTTGCGGGGTGAGCGGGTTGTCAGGGCTCGAGACATGCACCCAGCCGTGGCTGTCGCGGGCGAACAGCAAGTGTGCGCGTTCGCCATGCAGTGCCTGGTAGTTGTCCCAGTCGAAGCCCTCGGTCAGGGTGGTGCTGTACAGCTCGGCGCCGTGGTGCAGGCGATTGGCCAATTGCTGGTAGGTCATCGGGCTTGAGCCGAGCAAATGGCCGCGGTGTTCCTCACTGGCGCGGTGCTTGTCGCTGCGCTGTTTTTCCAGGCCGCTGGCCAGCACGAACAGGCGGCCGTGGCCGAAATCGTGGCGAAAACGTGCGCAGGCCAACGCGTTGATCTCACCTGCAGGGGACAGCCCCAGCAGATGGCCGAGGCCGACCAGGTCCAGGTGTGCATCGGCATGCTGCGAGGCCGGGTTGCCAAAGTAGGTCGGCAGCCCGTCCATGCGCGCGGCGCGGATGTTTTCCCAGCTTGAGTCAGTCAGCAATACCCGGCAGCCCAGTTGCTGCAGGGCTTTGCCGAGGGTGCGCGCGGGCCCGTTGGCGCCGACGATGAGGAAGCCGCTGGGGGCAGGCTCGGCCACCTTGAGCAGGCGCGCCAAGGGCCTGGCCGTGGCGCTTTGCAGCACTACGGTGCCGATGATCACAGCAAAGGTCAGCGGCACCAGCAGCAGTGCATCCTCATGGCCGGCTTCGTGCAGGCGGATGGCGAAGATCGCCGAGACTGCCGCGGCCACGATACCGCGCGGTGCGATCCAGGCCAGCAAGGCCCGTTCGCGCCAGTTCAGCCCCGAGCCGAGGGTGGACAAAAAGACGTTCAGCGGCCGCGCCAGCAGTTGGATCACCAGCAACAGCGCCAGCACCGCTGGGCCCAGGCCGAGCAAGGCATGCAGGTCGAGGCGTGCGGCCAGCAGAATGAACAGACCGGAGATCAGCAGCACGCTGAGGTTCTCCTTGAAGTGCAGGATCTGCCGCACATCCACCCCGCGCATGTTGGCCAGCCACATGCCCATCAACGTCACGGCCAGCAGCCCGGATTCGTGAACGATCTGGTTGGCAGCAATGAAAATGCCCAGCACTGCCGCCAGTGCAGCCAGGTTGTGCAGGTACTCTGGCAGCCACTGCTCACGCATGACCTGCCCCAGTAACCAGCCGCCGGCCGCGCCCAGTGCGCTGCCACAGAAAATCACCCCGGCAAAGGTCGCCAGGCTCTGGCTCAGGCCATTGCCATCGGCACTGGCGATGATGAAGCTGTACACCACCACGGCGAGCAGGGCGCCAATCGGGTCGATGACGATGCCTTCCCAGCGCAGGATGTTGGCGATCGCCGCCTTCGGCCGCACCACGCGCAGCATGGGCACGATCACCGTCGGCCCGGTGACCAGGGTCAAGGTGCCGAACAGGATCGCCAGCGGCCAGTCGAACCCCAGCAGCCAGTGAGTCGCCAGGGCGATCACCAGCCAGGTCGACAGGGCGCCGATTGTGACCAGGCGGTGGACCACGCTGCCGATGTCGCGCCACTGCGACAAGTGCAACGTCAGGCTGCCCTCGAACAGGATCAGTGCCACGGCCAGCGACACCAAAGGCATCAGCAGTGGGCCGAACAGCGCCTGGGGGTCGAGCCAGCCGAGTAGCGGGCCGGCGGTGATGCCGGCCAGCAGCAGGAAGAGGATTGCCGGCAATTTCAGGCGCCACGCCAGCCACTGGCAGGCCAGGGCGGCGCCGCCGATGCCCGCGACGCTGAGCAGGATCTGCTGTTCGTTCATGCGGGCTCCCTATGCCGGCGTTGTTATGAAAGACTAAGCGTCATTTCGTCGTTTGCCACCGAGTTTTCATGCCCGCCCTCGACCACCCCCTGATTGACCAGTTTCTCGATGCCCTGTGGCTGGAAAAAGGCCTGTCCGACAACACCCGGGTTTCGTACCGCAGCGACCTGGCGCTGTTCAATGGCTGGCTGCAGGAGCAGGGCGTGGCCTTGCCCGACGCGGGGCGTGAGCTGATCCTCGATCACCTGGCCTGGCGCCTCGACCAAGCCTACAAGCCACGATCCACCGCACGCTTTCTGTCTGGCTTGCGTGGCTTCTTTCGTTACTTGCTGCGGGAAAAGCTGATCGCTGTCGACCCCACATTGCAGGTCGAGATGCCACAGCTTGGCCGGCCGTTGCCCAAATCTTTGTCAGAAGCCGACGTCGAGGCACTGCTGCAGGCGCCGGACCTCGGCGAAGCCATCGGCCAGCGCGACCGTGCCATGCTCGAAGTCCTTTATGCCTGTGGCCTGCGCGTGACCGAACTGGTCAGCCTGACGCTCGATCAGGTCAACCTGCGCCAGGGCGTGTTGCGGGTGATGGGCAAGGGCAGCAAGGAGCGCCTGGTGCCGATGGGGGAAGAGGCGGTGGTATGGCTGGAACGCTACCTGCGCAATGGCCGCCCCGAGCTGCTGAACGGGCGCCCGAGCGATGTGCTGTTCCCCAGCCTGCGCGGCGAGCAGATGACCCGCCAGACCTTCTGGCACCGTATCAAGCACCAGGCACAGGTCGCCGGGATCGACAAATCACTGTCGCCGCATACCCTGCGCCATGCCTTCGCGACCCACCTGCTCAACCACGGCGCCGACCTGCGCGTGGTACAAATGCTGCTGGGCCACAGCGACCTGTCGACCACGCAGATCTACACCCACGTGGCCAAAGCCCGTCTGCAGCAACTGCACGCCCAGCATCACCCGCGTGGATGAATGATTTTCATGTTCCGCCGACCGGTACTCGCAGACCCCTTCACGGCTAGCGTGTTGTGGTAGGCTTGGGCGGTTTGCACCAAGGGCCGCACGGTCGCCGCGTTTTTTCCGCAGGCGACGCCCTCCGGCCCCTGTCCGCCTTCAGGAGTTCCCATGCGCGTGACCCAAATTTTCGCCGCCGCCGCGTTGGCGCTGGCCAGTACCTTTGCCGTTGCCGCGGCAACCGACAGCAATGCCGGTGCCGAGCAGGCCATTCGCAAGTCGTTGCAGAACCTCGAACTGGAAGTGCCGGTTGAAAGCGTCGCCAGCAGCCCGCTCAATGGCCTGTATGAAGTCAAGCTGCAGGGCGGCCGCGTGCTGTACGCCAGTGCTGACGGCCAGTTCGTCATGCAGGGCTACCTGTACCAGATCCAGGACGGCAAGCCGGTCAACCTGACCGAGAAGACCGAGCGCCAAGGCGTTGCCAAGCTCATCAACGGCATTCCAGCCGCCGAGATGGTGGTTTATCCTGCCAAGGGCGAGACCAAGTCGCACATCACCGTGTTCACCGACACCACCTGCCCGTACTGCCACAAGCTGCACGCCGAAGTGCCGGAGCTCAACCGCCGCGGTATCGAAGTGCGCTATGTCGCCTTCCCGCGCCAGGGCCTCGGTTCGCCAGGTGATCAGCAGTTGCAGGCAGTCTGGTGCTCCAGCGACCGCCGTGCGGCGCTGGACAAGATGGTCGAGGGTAAGGAAATCAAGGCCGCCAAGTGCGCCAACCCGGTCAGCAAGCAGTTCCAGCTGGGCCAGTCGATCGGCGTCAACGGCACGCCGGCGATCGTCCTCGAAAGCGGCCAGGTAATCCCGGGCTACCAGCCGGCGCCGCAAGTGGCCAAGTTGGCCCTGGCCGGCCAGCAGCAAGCAGCCAAGTAATCAATACAGTACGCCGTCGTCATGGGGTGACGGCATGTTTCACGGTCGGCGCAGGTGCCGGCCGTTCAATGGGGAGTTCACAGTGAAACCGGTCAAAGTAGGCATCTGTGGGTTGGGGACCGTCGGTGGCGGAACCTTCAATGTACTTCAGCGCAACGCCGAGGAGATTGCCCGCCGTGCCGGGCGCGGTATTGAAGTGGCACAGATTGCCATGCGCTCGCAGAACCCGAACTGCCAGATTACCGGTACCCCCATTACCGCTGATGTGTTCGACGTTGCGACCAACCCGGAAATCGACATCGTCATCGAGCTGATCGGTGGTTACACCATCGCCCGCGACCTGGTGCTCAAGGCCATCGAAAACGGCAAACACGTGGTCACCGCAAACAAGGCGCTGATCGCCGTGCATGGCAACGAAATCTTTGCCAAGGCCCGCGAGAAGGGCGTCATCGTCGCCTTCGAAGCGGCGGTTGCCGGTGGCATCCCGGTGATCAAGGCGATCCGTGAAGGCCTGTCGGCCAACCGTATCAACTGGCTGGCCGGCATCATCAACGGCACCGGTAACTTCATCCTCACCGAAATGCGCGAAAAAGGCCGTGCCTTCCCGGACGTGCTGGCCGAAGCCCAGGCCCTGGGTTATGCCGAAGCCGACCCGACCTTCGACGTCGAGGGCATTGATGCGGCCCACAAGCTGACCATCCTGGCGTCCATCGCCTTTGGCATCCCGCTGCAGTTCGACAAGGCCTATACCGAAGGCATCACCCAGCTGACCACTGCTGACGTGAACTACGCCGAGGCCCTGGGCTACCGCATCAAGCACCTGGGCGTCGCGCGTCGCACGGCCGAAGGCATCGAGCTGCGTGTGCACCCGACGCTGATCCCGAGCGATCGCCTGATCGCCAACGTCAACGGCGTGATGAACGCGGTCATGGTCAACGGCGACGCCGCCGGTTCGACCCTGTACTACGGCGCAGGTGCCGGTATGGAGCCGACCGCTTCGTCGGTCGTCGCCGACCTGGTCGACGTGGTTCGCGCAATGACCTCCGACCCGGAGAACCGCGTGCCGCACCTGGCCTTCCAGCCAGACTCGCTGTCGGCGCACCCGATTCTGCCGATCGAAGCCTGTGAAAGTGCCTACTACCTGCGCATCCAGGCCAAGGATCACCCCGGCGTGCTGGCCCAGGTGGCCAGCATCCTCTCGGAGCGTGGCATCAACATCGAGTCGATCATGCAGAAGGAAGCCGAGGAACAGGACGGCCTGGTGCCGATGATCCTGCTGACTCATCGCGTGGTCGAGCAGGGCATCAACGACGCCATTGTCGCCCTGGAAGCCCTGCAGGATGTGGTCGGCAAGGTCGTGCGCATCCGCGTCGAACAGCTCAATTAACGAATCATGCCGTTGGGCTGCGCACGCGGCCCCGGCCTCAGTATCGAAGGTTTGCACCATGCGCTATATCAGCACCCGTGGCCAGGCACCGGCCCTGAATTTCGAAGATGTCCTGCTGGCTGGCCTGGCCAGCGACGGCGGCCTGTACGTCCCTGAAAACCTGCCGCGCTTCACCCAGGAAGAGATCGCTTCCTGGGCTGGCCTGCCGTATCACGAACTGGCCTTCCGCGTGATGCGCCCATTCGTCGCCGGCAGCATCGCCGACGCCGACTTCAAGAAGATCCTCGAGGAAACCTACGGCGCGTTCGCACACGCCGCCGTGGCGCCGCTGCGCCAGTTGAACGGCAACGAGTGGGTGATGGAGCTGTTCCACGGCCCGACCCTGGCCTTCAAGGACTTTGCCCTGCAGCTGCTCGGCCGCCTGCTCGACCACGTGCTGGTCAAGCGCGGTGAGCGTGTGGTGATCGTCGGTGCCACCAGCGGTGACACCGGCTCCGCTGCCATCGAAGGTTGCCGCCGCTGCGACAACGTCGACATCTTCATCCTGCACCCGCACCAGCGCGTGTCGGAAGTGCAGCGTCGGCAGATGACCACCATCTTCGGCGACAACATCCACAACATCGCCATCGAAGGCAACTTCGACGACTGCCAGGAGATGGTCAAGGCCAGCTTCGCCGACCAGTCGTTCCTCAAGGGCACCCGCCTGGTGGCCGTCAACTCGATCAACTGGGCGCGGATCATGGCCCAGATCGTCTACTACTTCCACGCAGCCCTGCAGTTGGGCGGCCCAGCCCGCTCGGTGGCGTTCTCGGTGCCCACCGGCAATTTCGGCGACATCTTCGCCGGTTACCTGGCGCGCAACATGGGACTGCCGATCAGCCAGCTGGTGGTCGCCACCAACCGTAACGACATCCTGCACCGCTTCATGAGCGGCAACCAGTACGTCAAGGAAACCCTGCACGCGACCCTGTCGCCGTCGATGGACATCATGGTGTCGTCCAACTTCGAGCGCCTGCTGTTCGACCTGCACGGCCGTAACGGTGCAGCCATTGCTGCGTTGATGGACAACTTCAAGCAGGGTGGCGGTTTCAGCGTCGACGAAGACCGCTGGACCGAAGCGCGCAAACTGTTCGACTCGCTGGCAGTCAGTGACGAGCAGACTTGTGAGACCATCGCCGAAGTGTTCGCCAGCACCGGCGAAGTGCTCGACCCGCATACCGCTATCGGCGTCAAGGCCGCCCGCGAGTGCCGTCGCAGCCTGGACACGCCGATGGTGGTGCTGGGTACCGCGCACCCGGTCAAGTTCCCGGAAGCGGTGGAGAAGGCAGGTGTTGGCAAGGCGCTGGAATTGCCTGCACACCTGGCCGACCTGTTCAGCCGCGAAGAGCGCTGCACGGTGCTGGCCAATGACCTGAAGGCCGTTCAAGGCTTTGTCAGCCAGCATGGTAACCGCGGTAAGCCACTTTAATTGCGGTGATATCAAGGGCCGCTTAGCGGCCCTTGATTGTCGAGTTTTCCGTCTGATCTTTCGGATATTTCCTATTTAACCCTCTTGGGATGTTGCCTAGATTTGCCAGTCCTTCCTCCAGGAGTGGCTCATGTCCAGGCCTTATGTGCTGATTCACCAGGCACGCCCTTCCCATCAAATCCTCCTGCACCAGGCATTCAATGCTCAAGGCATCTTCAATGTGCGCATCACTGAAGAGGCCGCCGACCTGCACGCGTGCCTGAGCGCTGAGCGTTGCCCCGACTTGCTGATCCTCGATCACGCCATGCCCAGAAGGGCAGGGCTTGCGCTGTTGAAAAAACTGGCGGGTAGCCACGCCTTGCGCGCTTTGTTGTTCGTCGGTCAAGCCACACCCGAGCAGCAGAACCTGGCCCTGGAGGCGAAGCGACAGGGGCTGTGGGTCGTCGCCGAGCTGCCGTGGCCACTGTCCATGGCGAATCTGCAGCATGCGCTTCAGTGCCTGGGCGGGCGTATTCAAACTGTCACCTACGCCCCGCATGCTCACTGAAACAGCCGCGGCGATTCGAACTTTGTGCTGCGCTTGTTGGTCAGTTTCTCCATAGCCCACCACGCAGCGAGTGATCCGGATGGAAAGAATCTGCAGACTGCTGAACGAAGCCCTGACCCCCTACCAGACGCACCTGGGCGTTGCCGATGCCAATGGCAACCGTCAATTGACCGTCTTTGACAGCCTTGAAGGCATCACCCTGCAGCGCACGGTGAGCCTGCGCCAGTTGCAGGAACAGCGCCTGCTCATTGACCTGGTAGATGGTTTGCACCGTGACCTGCAGATTGCCGAAGGCCGCTTGCAGCCCTGTGTGATTGCTGCCTTGCAACAGCGACAGCAAATGCCGGGAACCTTTGCCTGAATTGCTTATCAGACACAGTAAGGGCAGCTAGCCAGCGCATTGCTCCGGTGCTGGCAGGCTGTCACGGGAAGTCCCAAGGGACTTTCAATTAGCCCCGGGCGTCCTCCCCAGCGTTCCGGGGTTTCTTTTGTCTGCAGTACTAGGGTTGTTTGAAAAACTGCTTGCTCTGTTCCAGGTACGTTGCTTGCAACTCAGGGTCCAGCCACCGGGCATACAGCCCTGGCAAAGTCTCTTGGCGCAGTGTGGGCAATAGCTGGTCGATATGCGCAACGGCCTCGCGACCCAGTGCCGAGTCCGAGCAGCCCACATGCAGAAACTGATAGCGGTTCACGCCTTGGACAGGATGAAACTGGTAGTCACCCAGTGACCCGCCTTGCTGCTGGATCAGGTAACGCACTTCTGGCCAATACCCCATCACCATGTGCAGGCGCCCCAGCCGTTGCATCTGCAACTGGTTGGCGGTGGCATCGTTGCCGTAGTGGCGGCTGAGTGCCGAGTCTGGCAGTTGGCGCAGGATCTCGTCGATCTGCGTGCCATAGCTGCGCTCGGCGACGATGCCGAGCTTCAACGGGGTGTGGCTCATCAGCCCGGGCAGGTCGACCTCGTTGTCGGTGAGAAACGGCGCCAGCACTGCCTCACCTGCCTTGCGCACCACCAGCCCCCCGCTCAACACCCCCAGCGACGGTATGGAAAAGTGCACGTACTCGGCACGCTCCGGGGTCCACAGCAAGGTCGGGTCGCAGGTAAAAGTGTTCGGGTCCTGAAGCATCTGGATACCGCGGGCACGGTTTACCCGGACGATACTGTGATCGTATTCGGGCATTTGCTCGATCAGCAGTGGCAGCAGGCGGTCAATGACCCCTTGGCCTTTCTCTGTCCCTTCAAAAATGGTGAAGGGCGGCAGGTCGCGAACCAGCCACAACAAGCGCTCCTTGGCCGCCGCGTGCGGCACGGCCAGTGCAGGCAGTAGCGCGCACAGTAAAAGTAGGGTGCGTAACCCGTGGGCAACTCGCATCGGCGGCGGCAGGTGTCAGACCGCGCCTGCTTCGCGCAGGCCGGCGATGGCGGCCGCGTCGTAGCCCAGGGCGGTGAGCAGTGCGTCAGTGTGTTCGCCCAGCGCAGGGCCGACCCACTCGGTGGAGCCGGGTGTTTCCGAAAGCTTGGGTACGATGCCTGGCATCTTGAAGGGTTTGCCGTCTGGCAGGCGCGCCTGCAGGAACATTTCCCGCGCCAGGTATTGCGGGTCGTTGAACATGTCCTCGGCCGAATAGATGCGGCTTGCAGGTACTTCGGCAGTGGTGAGCACCTGCATGAGGTGCTCCAGCGGCTGGCTGTTGGCCCAGCGGTCGATCACCCCGTAGAGCTCGTCACGGCGCAGGTCGCGGCCATCGTTGGTGGCCAACGACGGGGCATCGGCCAGGTCGGCGCGGCCTATGGCCTGCATGAAACGCTTGAAGATCGCATCGCCATTGGCGCCGATCTGCACATGCTTGCCATCGGCACTGGTGTGGATGGAGGAGGGCGTGATGCCGGGCATGATGTTGCCGGTGCGTTCGCGGATGAAACCGAAGACGTCGAATTCCGGGACCATGCTTTCCATCATGGCAAAGATCGCCTCGTACAGTGCCACGTCCACCACTTGGCCCTGGCCACCGTTGACCTCGCGGTGCCGCAACGCCATCAAGGCCCCAATCACCCCCCACAGCGCGGCAATCGAATCACCGATGGAGATACCGGTGCGCACGGGCGGGCGGTCGTCAAAGCCGGTGATGTAGCGCAGGCCGCCCATGGACTCGCCCACTGCGCCAAAACCTGGCTGGTCTTTCATCGGCCCGGTCTGGCCGAAACCCGACAGGCGTACCATGACCAAGCGCGGGTTGAGCGCGTGCAGCACATCCCAGCCCAGGCCGAGCTTTTCCAGCACGCCGGGGCGGAAGTTCTCGATCAGGATATCGGCCTCGGCCAGCAAGCGCTTGAGGATCTCGCGGCCGTCCGGGTGCTTGAGGTTGAGGGTCAGTGACTGTTTGTTGCGTGCCTGCACGAACCACCACAGCGACGTGCCTTCGTACATCTTGCGCCATTTGCGCAGCGGGTCGCCGCCATCGGGGGATTCGACCTTGATCACCTCGGCACCGAACTCGGCACAGATGCGCGACGCGAACGGGCCAGCGATCAGGGTCCCGAGTTCGATGACTTTCAGGCCGGCGAGGGGTTTGCTGGGCGTAGACATGGGGCATCCGTGGCAACTGGGCAGAGCCGTGGTTTTATCATAGCTCCGAAGCGGCAGATACTGCCGCGGCGCAACGAGGGGCAGGATCGGTTAGACTGTGTGACTTTTCTTTGCGCAAGAAGCCCGTCGACCATGGCCCAGCCGTCCACTACCTACAAATTCGAACTGAATCTGACTGACCTCGATCGCAACGTCTACCAAAGCGTCAAGCAGACCATTGCCCGTCACCCTTCGGAAACCGAAGAGCGTATGGCCGTTCGTCTGTTGGCCTATGCACTCTGGTACAACGAGCAAGTGTCGTTTGGTCGTGGTCTGTCGGATGTCGATGAACCGGCATTGTGGGAAAAGAGCCTGGACGATCGCGTCTTGCACTGGATCGAAGTCGGCCAACCGGATGCCGACCGCTTGACCTGGTGCTCCCGTCGCACCGAGCGCACCAGCCTGCTGGCTTACGGTAGCCTGCGCGTGTGGGAGACCAAGGTGGTGCCTGCGGTCAAGGGCCTGAAGAACCTGAACATCGCTGCAGTGCCGCAGGAGGTGCTTGAAACCCTGGCCACCGACATGCCGCGTAGCATCAAGTGGGACGTGATGATCAGCGAAGGCACGGTGTTCGTCACCGATGACCGTGGCCAGCACGAAGTGCAGCTGGAGTGGCTGCTCGGTGAGCGCGGCTGACCTGACCCTTTCCTGATTGCCGAAGACCCCATGCGTATCGAACCTCGCCCCCTGCCGTCGACCTTGCCCTTGCTGGGTAACCTGCCACCCTTGCTGACCCGTCTGTATGCCGCCCGCGGCGTGCAGACCGAGGCCGAACTGGACAAAAGCCTGGCGCGGCTGTTGCCGTACCAGCAGCTCAAAGGCATCGAGGCGGGGGTAGACCTGCTGGTCGAAGCCCTCGACCAGCGCCAGCGCATTCTTATCGTCGGCGACTTCGACGCCGACGGTGCCACTGCCAGCACCGTTGGCGTGCTGGGCCTGCGTTTGCTGGGTGCAGCCCACGTCGATTACCTGGTGCCCAACCGTTTCGAATTCGGCTATGGCCTGACGCCGGAGATTGTCGACGTCGCACTGCAGCGCCAGCCGCAGTTGCTGATCACCGTCGACAACGGCATCTCCAGTGTCGATGGCGTGGCGGCAGCCAAGGCGGCGGGGCTCAAGGTGCTGGTCACCGACCACCACTTGCCGGGTGAACAATTGCCCGACGCCGATGCGATCATCAACCCGAACCAGCCAGGCTGTGACTTCCCGAGCAAGTCGCTGGCCGGGGTCGGGGTAATCTTCTATGTGCTCATGGCCTTGCGCGCACGCCTGCGCAGCTTGGGGCGCTACGACACGCAAGCACAGCCGAACATCGGCGAGCTGCTCGACTTGGTGGCGCTGGGCAGCGTCGCCGACGTGGTGCCGCTGGACGCCAACAACCGCATCCTGGTGCACCAGGGCCTCGAACGCATTCGTGCCGGCCGCGCTCGGCCGGGGCTCAAGGCGATTCTTGAGGTGGCCCGCCGTGATCACCGGCGCATCACCTCAACCGACCTGGGCTTCATCCTAGGCCCGCGCTTGAACGCGGCTGGGCGCTTGGACGACATGAGCCTGGGCATCGAGTGCCTGCTGTGCGAAGACGCCGCCCTGGCCCAGGAAATGGCCCAGCAACTGGACGACCTCAACCAGGACCGCAAGTCTATCGAGCAGGGCATGCAGCGCGAGGCGCTGGCCCAGCTAAAGGACCTGCCCGTCGAATCGATGCCGTACGGCTTGTGCCTGTTCGATGCCGACTGGCACCAGGGCGTGATCGGGATCCTTGCCTCACGCTTGAAGGAACGCTATCACCGGCCGACCATCGCCTTTGCCGATGCCGGCGAAGGCATGCTCAAGGGCTCGGCACGTTCGGTGCCGGGTTTTCATATCCGCGATGCGCTGGATGCGGTGGCGGCGCGCCATCCGCAACTGATCAGCAAATTCGGCGGGCACGCCATGGCCGCCGGGTTGTCGTTGCCTGAAGGCAACTTCCCGGCATTCGCCGAGGCGTTTGACCAGGAAGTGCGGCGCCAGCTGCGCGAAGAAGACCTCACCGGCCGCCTGCTGTCGGATGGCAGCCTGGCCGTGGAAGAGTTTCACCTCGACCTGGCCAAGGCCCTGCGCCACGCCGGGCCATGGGGGCAGCACTTCCCTGAGCCGTTGTTCCATGGTGTGTTTCAGCTGGTCGAGCAGCGAGTGGTCGGCGAGCGGCACCTGAAAGTGGTGCTCAAGAGCGAATGTGGGTCGGTGAGGCTTGATGGCATTGCCTTCGGCGTCGACCGCGAGGTGTGGCCGAACCCTACCGTGCGTTGGGTGGAGCTGGCGTACAAGCTGGATGTGAACGAGTTTCGCGGTAATGAGAGCGTGCAGTTGATGATTGCCCACATGGAGCCCCGCTGAGGCCTCACGGGGTCCGCCTTGATTTTTGTGGTGTGGCGGAAATCGAGCGCCGCCCGCGCGGCGCTCGATCTCATAGGCGCTGCAAACCTGTCGGCGTACACCTGGAGGCCTTGCCTCATCAAACCAAACACCCAGCATCCCTCCCCAAATCCCATGGAACCTCCCCCCCACCCATTCTGGTCTAGTCTGAAGTTATGACCGGACCTGGGCCAAGGACGTGCAATTGAGTGTCCGGGCCGGATCACCATTGGAGTCCTTGGGAGGTGCCCTCATGAGCCTGCTGCTCGAGCCTTACACCCTGCGTAAGCTGACGTTGCCCAACCGCATCGCGGTCTCGCCGATGTGCCAGTATTCCGCTGTCGATGGCTTGGCCAACGACTGGCATCTTGTTCATTTAGGTAGCCGCGCCGTTGGTGGTGCGGGCCTGGTCATTACCGAAGCGACCGCCGTCACCCCTGACGGCCGTATCACCGCCGAAGACCTCGGCCTGTGGCATGACGAGCAGATCGCCCCCCTGCAGCGCATTACCCGGTTCATTACCGCCCAAGGCGTCGTGCCTGGGGTTCAACTGGCTCACGCTGGGCGCAAGGCCAGCACGCACCGGCCTTGGTTAGGCAAGCATGGCAGCGTGAAAGCCGAGGATGGTGGCTGGCAGCCGGTCGGGCCGTCGAAGATCGCTTTCGACCCTGAACATGCAGTGCCTCACGAGCTGTCGGAAGGGGAGATCACCGGTATCGTCCAGGCTTTCGCCGATGCCGCTCGACGCGCGCTGACGGCGGGGTTCAAAGTGGTCGAGGTGCATGCCGCCCATGGCTATTTGCTGCATCAGTTTCTCTCGCCACTGAGTAACCAGCGGCGTGACAACTACGGCGGCAGCTTTGAAAAGCGCATCCGCCTGACCCTCGAAGTCACCCAGGCGGTGCGTGATGTCTGGCCGGACGATTTGCCAGTGTTCGTGCGGGTCTCGGCGACCGATTGGGTCGAAGACGGCTGGAACCCTGACGAAACCGTCGAGTTGGCACGTCGCCTGCGCTCGCTAGGCGTCGACCTTATCGATGTTTCATCCGGCGGCACGTCGGTCAACGCCGAGATCCCTACCGGCCCCGGCTACCAGACCCGCTTCGCCGAGCGCGTGCGCAAAGAGTCCGAAATCGCCACCGGCACCGTGGGCATGATCACCGAACCGGCCCAGGCCGAACACATCCTGCGTACCGGCCAGGCCGACGTCATCTTCCTGGCCCGCGAACTGCTGCGCGACCCTTATTGGCCGCTGCATGCCGACGATGACCTGGGCGGCAACAAGGCCACCTGGCCGGCGCAGTATCAACGGGCTACCAGTCGGGCTAACCCGATTCATGAGTCGGATTTGCGGGATTAGACTGAGTGGTTTGCGGGTGTCTGGCTTTGGGTGTGAGGGGGTGCTGACATCGAGCGCCGCCCGCGCGGCGCTTCGCAGCACAAGGCTGCTCCTTGTATCTCGACTTTCCCTTCCAAAGAAGCGAAAGTTCTCGACTGATCATCGAGGGAAGGTCATGAAGCGGAGCTGCTCCGAGGGCATCGAGCCCGTATTGTAGATAGCGCTCTG